>BNJS01003384.1_pt1 | contig 408358 bp, 457 predicted proteins | sample 8540461 | NCBI WGS metagenome assembly BNJS01 (sample SAMD00202454, study PRJDB9452) | human saliva metagenome | isolation source: human saliva | place: Japan | reverse complement strand
GAAGTTACGTATTGCTGTATTGCCCCAGTGCCCCCAGCAGATCCGTGCCACGAACCGTGCCGGCTGCCAGCGCTTCACCCGGTACTGCGCCGCCTCCAGGATCGGCTCGTCGGGAAGCTGGTGCGCCCAGCCCGGAAGCGGGGGCATTGATCACCCGGTGCACCGCATTCTGCAGCGACTCGCCACGAACCGATGTGGTCTCCACCCAGCCCAGGTCGCACTCTCATTGCGCACCCGCTGTCCATCCATCCAGGTGCCGCCGCCAGGGTGGCCACCAGCGTCGCCGCATAGGACGATCCTTCACCTGCAGCCAGGTGGCACGGCTGTTCTTGGGCGTGTAGATGGCCTCGATCCAGCCGGAAACTCACGTACTGGTGGGAACCCGCCCCACCCCCAGCGCACGCCACAGCGGGCACAGTGGCCCTCCCCGCCGGACGCCCCAGCCATCATGCGCCGTACGTGCCGCCACCTCCAGCATCACGCGCCGTTGTAGCCATAATCCTCGCCCCGAGGCCAGATCATTGTCGATCTTCAGCCGCACCTGCGTGGCTGCTGTCGTCCGGCACCCCCAGGGCCGGGGCGCATCCTGCCCCGCTTCCGTCGCAGACGATGGACCCGACCAAGGCACCAGAACATTCGGGCCGGCCGCGGCTTGCCGCCGGCCTCGACGGATATCCCCTGCCAACCGGATCATCCACCCGATGGACGCCTGGCCATTCGTCCTCGTCTTGCGGCGCTCGCAAGAAGCGTCGGGCTGCAGCACCGCCCCCGGATCGCCAAACGGATCGGAGCCCGGCACCGCCCGATCGGGATCGTTCCAGAACGCCATCAGCACGCCACGAGTGGCCCGCTCCGTCGTTCCGCCCGGGGTTGGCAGGTGCCCTGCAACGAAAGACCGGATATCGGCAACGCCCGTTGAAGCGAAAGCCCCGGTACAACGACCGAGCTGGTTGCGCGGGATGGGGTCGGTCGCAGCGGCCGCACCGATCCGGTCGCGGGCGCAGCTCCCCAGCTATGCCAGCACCGTCCCGGCGGCCACACTGCATCTGCCATCCCGACCCTGGTTCCTGCAAGCTGTGCCGTCTGACCACCATCACCTTCGTTTCCGTGCCTAGATGTGAGTGCAAGTATGCAGGCACACAGGCACCGAAGGTACCCCACGTGATGGGGGGCGTCGCTGATTTGCCAACATCCCGGAGCAATCCGGTCAACGGACGATGGACGTTGCCAGCGCACAACGCCCATCGCCATCCATTGCAGCATAGCCACTCGTGCCTTCGGCTGCGAGAACACCATCACGGGCGGCAGCGAGCCACGGAAGGCTCCACCCCGGCCGCCGGTCTGGTCGCACCGTTCCTGCGCCAGTCTTGATGTCGCCACGCCCGTCGTCAGCACGTTCACGTCTCCACGCGCACAGCGTGTCTGGATCGCGTGAGTTCACCGGGTCATACCAGCCCCCCTCGTTGATCCGGATGGCACCGGGCATGATCTCGTCGGTAACCTTCAGACCGGCCAGGATCTGGCCCCGCTGGTTGAAGACCCGCACCACGTCACCATCCCTCAGGCCGCGTGCCTTCGCATCCTTGCGGATTCATCCAGCAGGCGCGTCCGGCGACCCTGTAGCTGTTGCGGTTGATGGCGCCGCACAGCTGCGAGTGCAGCCGCACCTGCGCGGTTGGACACGATATGCAGCGGGTAGCGCGAACCGAACGCCCGGTGCGCTCCAGTGGCTCCATCCAGGTGGCGTGCGGCGGCAGTCATCATAGCCGTACCGATGGTCCGCGAATACAGCTCGAACTTCTGCCTGATGCCGTACCCAGCGCATTGAGCAGCGGATCAGCCTGAAAATCGGCATGCCGCCACAGTCCTCGGCCTGGTCGAAATCGAAATGCCACAGGCCGGTTGCTCTTCCCAGAACACATCGAACACCGGCATTTTCATGCCCTGGCACGCGACTCGATCTTGGCTGCCTCGTACAGATTGCGGACCACCCATCTCGGTGAGCCCCCGCCGTGAACCTCGCCCTTGTTAAGACGTTTCGCGGATGGTCGCGAAGATGTCGAGCTGCCGCGCGCCTCGAACACCGGCTCGACGATCTTTCTTCATCGCCACGATGTGGTTTCAGCATAACGCTCATCTGCTCGATGTCGTTGCGCTCAGGACGTAGTGGCCGGCAGCACGATGTCGGCATGGCGCGCCGAGGCCGTCCACTGCACGTCGTGCACGATGAACGTATCCAGATTGCGCCAGGCACGCCGTGCATCTCGCGTGGTCCTGCTGGTGGCAAACGTTTCGCCCGCCCAGTAGGCCAGCTTGATCAGCGGCAGCTTGATCCGTGTCCGTTGAACTGCATCACCTGCCGGGATTCAGCAGCGTCTCTACCAGCCGCGACACCGGAATCGAGACAGACCCGCTCTGCGTCAGCCAGGCTGCGCCCCCGTTGGCCTGCCCCGACGCGTCGTCGATGGCCTTCAGGATCGGCGTGGTGGCCGCAGGTGCGCCGCCCGAGGCATAGTGGTAGCTCAGGCCATAGCCCTCCCCGGCAGGCCGATCTGCCCCAGCATCGCCGCCAGCGTGATCAGCATCCAATGTACCTGCTCGCCATGATGCTGACGCTGCGTCGAATAGCCCAGCGCCAGCATCGTGCGGTTGGCCGCAAAGCGGCGCGCCAGGTCTCGCAGCGTCTGCGCCGGCACGCCGCATATTCCTCGCCGCCCATTCCGCCGTCTTGGGCGTGCCATCGGTCTGCCAGCAGGTACGGCAGGAACCGGTCGAAGCCGGTGGTGTACCGATCAAGCGAATGCCTGATCGTGCAACTTCTCCGTGTACAGTGTATGAGCAATACCCAGCATCATCGGCACGTCGGTCTGCGGGCGCGGCGCGATCCACTCGCCACTCAGCTCCTTGCAGGTCTCCGTGAGGACCGGATCGATGCTGATCACCTTCGTCCCGGCCTTCTTCATGGCGGCCACCCTGGCCAAGCGCCATGGTCGGCCACCTGCCAGAAATCTCGCAGAATTGTTCAGCGGGTTGCAGCCCCAGAACACCATCAGCTGGCAATGCTTGGCCAGATTGTCCCAAGCGGTGCATTGCTCATACACCTCCAGCGAACCCGACACGTAGGGCAGGATCACCTGCGCTGCGCCGGTGGAATAGTCGCCACTGCTGTTGGTATAACTGCCTGTCAGGGTTCAGCATCCGTCGCAGCAACGTCCGGCAGTTGTGGATGCGCCCCGGACTCTTCCAGCCATACGACCCCGCAAACACGGCCTGCTGCCCGTACTTCTTGCGCACCCGTACCAGCTCGTCGGCCACCAGCTCGATGGCCTTGTCCCAGCTCACCCGCACGAAATCACCACTACCCCGGCCATCCGGATCAGCGCCCGGCCCCTTCTCCAGCCAGGCACGGCGCACCATCGGATAGCGGATGCGCGACGGCGAATAGAGCGAACCAGCACGCCCTGGCAATTGTGGCGACGGTGCCGGATCACCCGACCAGGGCCTGAACTCCACCGCCCGGCCATCCTTCACGATGCCATAGAGACACGCCCCAGTGGCAGCCTGAAAGGATGCCCTCCTGCACGTCCTTCCCGGTCTTTCCACCCGCTGCGGCCTGCAGGCTCTTCCCCGGTCGCCGACCTGGGTGAATCCTTCCCGGCGGCCCGGGCCAGAATCGGCGCACCCGCCACGCCCAGCGAGGCCAGGACCTGCCCTCGATGAATCGGCGCCGCGACAGCCGCCCGCCCTGTCTGCGCGCCCGTCATCGCAGCCTGCTCAGCAGGGTTTGTCTGCATCCCGTCACACGGGCGCCTTCCATTCCCACGCATCCTTCGCGTTCATTGAGCCTGTCCATCATCATTCCTCCTGTCCAGTCCCGTAGCCTATGCTCACCCGAGTCAAAGCCGCGGGCAGCACCTCGGCCATCACCCCGTAATACCCTTCTCCATCCAGCCGTGCCATGGCTCGGCAGAACGGTGCCACCCAGTCCATCTCCACCAGCAGCGCCCGAACCGTCGCCCAACATTCCTGTCGCAGCGCCTGCGCCAGCGCCGCCAGTTGAACGGCCAGGTGATCAGCCGGCTCATGATTGGTCGGCGCAAGCTCCATGCACAGTGTCTGCAGAAGCTTCTGCATCCGCGTCACTGGGGCATCGTACAGCCGGCCGCTTCCCTGCCAGGCGCTGGCATAGGGCAGCGCACAGCGTTGGGGGAACACACCCTCAAAGAGGGCCGTGTACCGACGCTGCAGCGCCACCGTCACCTCTTCTTCCGTCCCTTCGGACAGATGCTGCCCCAGGCGTGCCATCAACGTTTCGTTGCCCAGCACCTCGCCCATCTCGCGCAGCAGCATCTGCCCGACCACTGAACGCGCCGCATGAACCTGTTCCCGCTGAGGCACATGGATGAACTGCGCAGCCAGCCAGTCGAGCACATCCGCCAGATCGGCAGCCGCCGGGTAGCTCACCTCGGCGGTCTGCCCCTCCGATCCGTCTTGCCGCTTCAGCATGCCTGCATCTACCCGTGCATTCATCACTTCCCTCCGTGCCCTGTACCGGATGCACCGTCGTCGTGCAGATCCTTCGAGTGGTTCTGCAGGTACGACAGGATCAGGCGATACTGGTCATCGCTGAACGAGGTGAAGCGGCGCATCGATTTCAGCGTTCCAGCCCACTGGTTGGCCGTGAAGTGCTCCTGCTGCGGAAGCACGTGGCAGGCAGAACATGCCTCCTGATAGGTATCCTTGCCATAGGCCCACACCGAAACCCGGTCAGCATTCATGCTCGGTCGCATCCGACCAGACTTCCAGCGTCACCGGCATCCAGCGCTGACCGGTATCTGCATCCTGCTCCGGTGTGCCACGCACCATCCTGTCCGTCGCCGCACTGTCCAGCACAGCCGTCATGACCCTCTGGCCGCGCGCCTGGTAGACCACCGATGGTGTTTCTTCCACCTGCCAACCCTTCAGCACCAGCTGCAGGCGATCTCCCTCACGCGCCTTCACCGTCACCTGCGCACCGCCCAGCAGTTTCCCCGGAGCGTTACCCGATTGGCCAACATCCTTCGCATCCAGCCAGACTACCTTGCTGGTCACCACCGTGGCTGGCTTGCCCACCTCAAAGAGTCGAAGCGGCCGACACCGGCAGGCGCGCCGACACCTGGGCCCAGTCCTTCAGCATCACCACCTCGTCGGTATAGTTCGGCGTCGGCATGCGCGGCGCCAACTTCGACACAGGCGGCAGGTATTTCAGGTACAGCGCCATGGCGCCAATATCGCCGGCCGACATCTGCGACGTGTTTCGGATCACCTCCGCCATGTCCCCATCCGCCGCCCGGCCGATGGGGCTCACGCCCGTATGCAGGGTAACGCGCCAGCGAAGCGGCCGACCAGAAGCCGATGCCGGTCTCGTCAGGCGTGATGTTCGGGAACCAGCCGGTTCCGGTGGTATCGGGCCCACCGCCGTAGCGGCTCTCGGCCAGCACGTTGCCCATGAAGCCCCGTGACGAATGGCATTCGGCACAGTGCCCTGCGCCTTCCACCAGATATTCGCCACGCTGATAGGCTCCGGCCATGTCGCCGGACAGCTCGGCAGGCACCGGTCCCGGCTGCCCGGCTTGCCATCCAGGAAAGCCAGCCGCCACAGGCCTACACCACGCCGCATGTTGAACGGGAACTTGAGCTGATGTTCCGGCACCGCATCATCCTCGGCCGGCAGCGTCATCGTAGCAGGCGTACAGATCACGCACATCCTCACCTGAAAGCCGCTGATACGAGGTGCACGGGAAGGCCGGATACAGGTTCTGGCCATCCAGTCCGCCAGGGCCCACGCCCTCGCGCAGCGCCCGGTCGAACTCGGCCAGTGTCCATTTGCCAATGCCACGCTCGGGATGCGGCGAGACATTGGGCATATGGAAGGTGCCGAACTGCGTCTCCAGCACCCGTCCCCCGCCCAGTACGGTGTCCTTGTCCTGGCCCGGCGTGGCATGACAGGTGGCGCAGTCCGAGGCCACGAACACTTCACGCCCGTTCTTCAGGTCCGCCCCTTCCAGCGGCGGCAACTCACGCGCACCATGCAGCGCCGACCACGTCCACGGGGAAGTCAGTACCCCATATCCCGCCGCGCCCAGCACCACCAGGCTGGCTGCCACTTTTCCAGATCCTCTGCCCCTGCCGCCCCATTGTTCGGTTCCTCCTGGAAAATGGATGGCTCCTCGAAAGCGGGCTGAAAGCGCTATTTTACTGACATAGCGCTTCAACCCCACCCTCGGCGAACAACCACCCTGCAGTCACTATAGGCATCGACGAATCCGCGAAGGCTGCAGGGTTGTGAAAGGGATGTAAACAGGCGTTCAATCGTCTTGCCGTGTGATCCGGGTTCTGGTCGAATCCATGCCAATAACATCGCCAGGGAAGCCCATGGATCGGCCTGATGAACGCCTGAAGACGCTGCTGCACCAGGAGAGCAACGCATTCGTGCAGGCCATTCTTCAGCTTGTTCTGGCGCACGGCTTCACCGATCAGACTAGTTCGATGCGTGCTGCTCGGGCCGAGGCGATCGAGCGGATCAATGACTCCTGTCGACCTGGCTTTACAAATGCACGACCACGCCAGCTTGATGGGCGCAACGACTCACCGCGCCGATCCCGCTTCGAGCGGCTGCGCGAGATCGCCTGGCGTCATTACGAAGCGGGCGTGCCCCTGGAACTGCACCATGGCCTGTTCACCTGTGCCACCAGGCTCTATCGCCAGCACCTGCAACAGATCCCGCAGCACCCAGATGCCGACGCCCTGCTGGCCTGTCCTGGACGACTTCTTCGATGAAGCCGACCCAGGCCATGCTTTTGCTCCGTGGGCCATGCGCCCTCCCAGCGAAGCGCAGCCCTGGCCGAAAACATCCGAGCGCCTGACCCGCGAGCGGGACCAGTATTTCGGTGTCCTGAAAGCCTCAGCGGCCCGGTCTTCATCACGTCCGAAGAAGGCCGACTGCAACATGCCAACGACGCCGCACTACAAACCTTCCTGGGCCTGGCGGAAGCAGGTGCACTGCGCTACCGGCTGGCACTGCAGCATCACCGCGACACGTTGCAGGCCGTGGTCGACGACATCCTGGCCGCAGGCCGGCACGAACTGCACGCCATCTGGCTGGATACGCACGCGGGGCGACGCTGCTTCGACATCCGCCTGCGCCCCCTGGAAGACAGCGCCTACAAGCTGGACCGCTGCCTCATCATCCTGATGAACGATGTCACCGGCCACCAGCGGGCCATCGAGCGTGCCCGGCAGGCCGAGCACACCATGTCGATGTTCCTGCCGCCATGAGCCACGAGATTCGTGGTCCATTGCACAGCGTTCTGGGCGCAGCCGAACTGCTGCGTGATGCCAGCCTGGCAGAAGCCGAGTCCTGCTGGACCTGCTCGGCCTGTCAGCCGGTGCCCTTAACGCCACACTGGAAACGCTGAGCTTCTCGCGCTTTCGCCACCAGGCCCCCCAGCCCCGACCCACCGCTGTGCCGTTGCGCAAGATGCTGGTTGATCTGGTACGAACCCAGGACGTGCAGGCCCGGCACCAGGGCGTACCCCTTCAACTGCAGCTTCCCGCCGAGCTGCCCGAACAGGTCATGCTGGACGGGTCACTGGTGCAGCAGGTGCTGGGCAACCTGGTTCGTAACGCCCCAGGCACGACGATGGCCAGGGCGTGACGCTAGCCGTACAGATCGAGGGTTCCGAGCTGGTCTTCATCGTCACCGACCATGGTCCCGGGCTTCCTCCGAGCATTCAGGCCCAGCTCGCCCGTCCGGCCAGTGCTACCTCCACCCCGCTACCCGACCCTGTGGACAACAGCCACAGCTCGGGTCTGGGTCTGCTGATCGTCCGGCGCATGACCCAGGCACTGGGCGGCCGACTGCAACTGCCGCCCGACGCAAACGGTGCCTGCATCGAAGTGCGACTGCCACTGGTACTGCCCGAGATCGCCGCTCCCGACACGAACATCCCTGCACACCCGCCGGAAGCCCCACTCCTCGATCAGAGCTGCCTGCTGCTTGATGACGACCCAATCGGCGCACTGGGCACCATTGCTATGCTCGAGCGCCTGGTCCGTTCGGTGGACCACGCCACCAGCCTGACCCAGGCCAGCGCCCTTCTGCAGACCCAGCCCGACGTCTACGACTTCTTCATCGTCGATACCCGGCTGCCCGACGGCAGCGGTCTGGACTTCGCCCGCCGGGTCCGCCTGGACCCGCGCATGGCCAGCAAGCCGGTGCTGCTACTGAGTGCCATCACCGAGCAAGTCCGCCAGCAGCCCGAATCCGGCATGCTCTTTGCCGCCCTGCTGGAAAAGCCCCTCGACGCCACGGCGCTGGCCCAGGCGATCCGACGCCATGCCGGTCCCCCACCCAGCAGCCCGAACAAGGAAGACACGCTGTCGATTGCCAACGGCCTGTGGCTGGACACCCCGACACGGCGGTTGCACATCGACGGCCGCGTCGAGACGCTGTCGCCCGCCGAGACCCGGCTGCTGGTCTGCCTGGCCGCCGCCATCGGCAAACCCTGCGACCGCACCCTGCATCAGCGAGGCCATCTGTGGCCAGGACTGGGTGTACGGCGACCGCACCGTGGACGTGCTGGTCTCCCGTCTGCACGCCGGCGGCTGCGGGGCAGCGTGGCGCGCATCGTCACCGTGCACGGACTGGGCTATACCCTCACGGTCGGCTGACAGGCACAAAAGGAAAGAGGGGCAACAACAGTCGCGCGGGGTGGAGCCATCACCCCAACAGATTGAACAGGCCAGCCCCCGGCAAATGGGCAGGCCCCGGGGGCGGAACGCAGCGATCAGAACTTCGCTGCGATCTTCTCCAGCGTGTTCCAGTTCCGTACGGTCGCCGTGACCCGGAAGCGCTTCTCCAGGGCGGTGTGAGACACGCGCATGGCCTTCACCCCGTCAGGGGCCCAGACGAAGGCTGTGCGGCCATGAATCCTGACAACCTCGGGGCTGAAATCCTCGGCCTCCAGCGCAGCGGCCTACGCCTGAGAGGGCGCGGTGGACAGGAAGATGGCCAGGTACTTCGAGCCGTCGGTTGCGACACCCTGCAGCGGATTGGCATCCAGGATCGCCCGGATCTCGTCGGCGGAGCGCGCCATGACGGGGGACATCCACGCCGAAAGCGCTGGCCATCAGGGCCCGTACCGACGCGCAGACCTTTTCCTCGGGGCCGGGTGCGGTCACGATGATGTTGCCGCTCTGCCCGATGGTGATCACGTCCTCGAACCCCGCACCTTCGAGCTGGGTGACAAGCTCGGCCATAGGGACCCGGTTGATCTTGCCAACATTGATGCCGCGCGGCATGACGAGCCAACGCATCATGCAAGCCCCTGGCTGCCGTTGGTGACGCCCCTCAAGGGGCAGAATCACATCCATGGCGCTGATCGCCGCCTGAACGACAGGCAAAAACCCCTGAGCAAAATGGATAAGGACTCAGGGCCGGGAGAATGTCGATGGTTGCGGGGGGAGGATTTGAACCTCCGACCTTCGGGTTATGAGCCCGACGAGCTGCCAGACTGCTCCACCCCGGCGAAAAGAAGTATAGCCATACTGGATTCCGTTTGCAAGTCTTTCTGCTTGGCCGTAAATTTCACCTCATGAAGTACTGTTCAGAATGCGGCAGTCCCACGCAGATCCTCGTCCCCGAGGGTGACAACCGCCCACGCCAGGTCTGCACCCATTGCCATGCCGTCCATTACGTCAATCCGCGCATCGTGGTCGGTGCCGTCTGCCTGTGGGAAGACCGCATCCTGCTGTGCCGCCGCGCCATCCAGCCCCGCAAGGGCAAAATGGACGCTGCCCGCAGGCTTCATGGAAATCGGCGAGACCATGTCAGCCGGAGCCCTGCGCGAGACCCGCGAGGAATCAGGTGCCCGCGCCGAAGTTGACGGCCCGCTCTTCGCCATTCTGGATGTCCCCCATGCCGAGCAGGTCCACGCGTTCTACCGCGCCCGGCTGCTGTCCCCCGAACTGGATCCAGGCGAAGAAAGCCTCGACGCCCGGCTGTTCGACGAAAAGGACATCCCCTGGGACGAGATCGCCTTCAGCACGGTAGAGACCACGCTGCGCTGGTTCCTGGCTGACCGCCGCCTGGGCACGCTTCTCGCCGTAGCGAGGGCCACATCCCTGCCCCATCGGGCAGGCAGCCCACCAATCCGTCCCCTCGCCAGAGCGGCAACGCTGACACGTCCTCCGACAAGGGCGGCCACGGCTGATCTCCCGATCGTTTCTTCCCGCCCGGTCCCATCACCGCATTCCTCGCCCCTTCAAAGCCCCACCACTCGATGATTCGCTACTGGGTCGAAGCCGACACCCCGCTGCCCGCCGCCGACCGCGACGTGCCGGGCTATCCCGGGCTCATCGCCCTGGGGCCGACCTGGGCCCCTGACCGGCTGGTGGAAGCCTCACACAGGGCTGTTCCCTGGTACAGCGCGGGCCAGCCGGTCCTGGTGGTCGCCCGACCCGCGCATGGTCGTCTTCGTCGACGAGTTCTCGCCGTCGCGCCTCGCTGCGGCGGCTGCTGGCACGCCTGGCCGCCAGCGACCATCCCGCCCTGCGTCCTCCGTCTCCTGCATCCCCAGGGCGCCCTGACGCAAGACAGCACTGCCGCCCCTGCCACACCCCGCTGGCAGATCACGCTCGACACAGCCTTTTTGCCGACGTGATGCAGGCCTGCGCTGAGCCCCGGCCCGGCCAGGACGGCACCTGATCACTCCCGCCATCCGGGCCGCCTACACGGCCCCTGCATCAACGCGGCTTGGCCCATTCCCTGAGGTCTCGTGAGGACGGCCAGCTCATCGCCGGCCTCTATGGCGTCTCCATCGGCCGCATGTTCTTCGGCGAGTCCATGTTCACCCGCCGACCCAACGCCTCCAAGTGCGCCTTCGCCACGCTGATGCACCTGCTGGCCACCCACGGTCTTCCCTGGTCGATTGCCAGCAGTCCACCCGGCACCTCGGGCAGTCTGGGCGGCCGCAACATCTCCCGTGCCGACTTCCTGACGCACATCCGCCCCCTGCTGGCTGCCCCTGCCCCCGACTGGCAGGCTCATGGCCCGCGACATCGCCTGGCCGGACTTCAGCCGATGAGCGACAACCGGCCGCCCTCCCAACGCTACATACGGCTATACGTCACGGCCGCCTTTCCCTGCAGCTACCTGCCCAACCGCTTCGCCCGCTCGCAGGTGGCCGAACCTGCTGCCTCCATCGACGCCGACAACTATGGCGAACTGGTGCGTGCCGGCTTCCGGCGCAGCGGCCGCTTCACCTACCGGCCACGATGCGACAGCTGCCAGGCCTGCATCCCGGTACGCGTCCCCGTACAGCAGTTCCGGCCCGACCGCAGCCAGCGCCGCGCCATCCGCCGCCACGGCAGCCCCCATCAGCCGCAACCTGCCGCTGGTCTTCAGCGACGAGCACTACGCGCTCTACATCCGCTACCAGCAGGCCCGCCACAGCGGCGGCAGCATGGACGAGGACGACGAGGACCAGTACCGCGAATACCTGCTGCAATCAGGCGTCGACACCCGACTGGTCGAGTTCCGCACCCCCGACTCCACCCTGGTCATGGTCTCGGTCATCGACGTGCCTCGACGACGGCCTTCCGCGGTGTATACATTCTCGAGCCCGATCTGCCCGGAGGCAGCCTGGGCACCTATGGCATCCTCTGGCAGATCCGGATGTGCCAGGTACTGGGACTCGACTACCTCTACCTGGGCTACTGGATCGAGGAAGCGCGCTCCATGCGCTACAAGAGCAATTTCCGCCCGCTCGAACAACGGATAGACGGACAATGGATACCCTTGAAAGACTGAACGCCCTGGGCTACCGGACCCTGCGCCCCTGCTGTTCCTGCAGGATCCCTGAATGCGCCCACCACGCCGGGCCTGCGGCTGATGGACCTGCTGGCGGCCGTGCCGGCCGGTCTGCGCCCGGCACGCGTCCACGACCCCGTCGAACTGCTCGGCCTGTCCTTTCCCAACCGCGTCGGCATCGCGGCCGGCATGGACAAGAATGCCAGCCACATCGACGCGCTGGCCACACTGGGCTTCGGCTTTCTCGAACTGGGCACCGTCACCCCGCTGCCCCAGCCCGGCAATCCCAAGCCACGCCTGTTCCGCCTTCCCCAGGCCCAGGCCATCATCAACCGCTTCGGCTTCAACAACGAGGGGCTGGAAGCCTCGTGCGCCACGTCCGAGCCTCCCGGGCCTGGCAGAAGCGCCAGGCGCTGCCTGTTGGCGCCCCCTGCCAGCCCGACACCCCGCCGGTGCTGGGCCTGAACATTGACAAGAATGCCGCCACCCCGCTGGAATCGGCCACGCGCGACTACCTCACCGGCCTGGCCGCCGTCATGCCGCTGGCCGACTATGCGGCCGTCAACATCTCGTCGCCCAACACCGCCAACCTGCGCAAGCTGCAGGGCGGCAACGAACTGGACGAGCTGCTGGGGGCCCTGGACCGCGAGCGCCAGCGACTGGCCACCTCGGTGGGCCGTAACCCGCCCCTGCTGCTCAAGATCGCACCGGACCTTGATGACGACCAGATTGCCGTCATCATCGAGGCACTGGTACGTCACAACATCGATGGCGTCATCGCCACCAACACCACGCTCTCGCGTGAGGCCGTCAAGGGGCTGCCCCACGCCGAAGAAACAGGCGGTCTCGCGGCCGGCCCGTCTTCGAGGCCTCCAACCGGGTCATCCGCGCCCTGCGTGCCGGCCTGCCCGCCCGCTACCCCATCATCGGCGTGGGCGGCGTCATGTCGGCACAGGATGCCGTGGCCAAGATCGAGGCAGGTGCCGACCTCGTGCAGATCTACAGCGGCCTGGTCTATGAAGGCCCTGCCCTGGTCTCCGCCGCCGCTCGGGCCATTCACCGGCATGATGAGACGATACGCTAGAATCACGGTCAACAGATAAATCCGTCTGCGGGAGGATCCGACCAGCGTCCTTCCCCCAGAGCCCTCCTTGAGCCCTGATGACAGAGCAACACACCTCCTGAAGCCACCATCCCCCCAGGTGGGCGCCGAGCCCGCCTCGCGCCCTGGCAAGGGCATCAAGACGACCATCCAGGTCCTGGAACGCATGGTGTCGCTGCTCGACGCGCTAGCCCAGCAGCCCCGGGCCGTCAGCCTGAAGGAACTGTCCAGTCGCACGGCACTGCATCCGTCCACCGCCCATCGCATCCTCAACGACCTGGTCACCGCCCGCTTCGTCGACCGCGTCGACACCGGCAGCTACCAGCTGGGACTGCGGCTGCTGGAACTGGGCAACCTGGTCAAGGCCCGGCTCAACGTGCGAGACGCCGCCATGGGCCCCATGCGCGCGAGCTGCACCGCCTCACCGGCCAGCCCATCAACCTCTCCATCCGCCAGGGCGACGAGATCGTCTACATCGAGCGTGCCCTGTCCGAGCGCAGCGGCATGCAGGTGGTGCGCGCGCGGTCGGCGGGGCGGGCCCCCTGCACCCTCACCTCGGTCGGCAAGCTCGTTCCTGGCGGGCGAGAAACCACCGGGCGCTGCAGAACTACATCAGCCGCACCGGCCTGGCCGGCCACACCCGCAACAGCCTCACCGACCCAGCCCGTCTGGAGCGCGAACTGGCCCAGGTGCGCTCCCACGGCTTCGCGCGCGCGACAACGAAGAGCTGGAACTGGGCGTGCGTTGCATCGCCGCCGGCATCCGCGACGATTCGGGTGACCTGGTGGCCGGCCTGTCCATTTTCGGCCCCGGCCGACTTCCGCAGAACGGCTGGCTGAACAGCCAGCGCACGGCAGGCAGATCTCGGTCGCTCGGGTACTGACGCCAACGAATCGAACAGCGCCCACTGAGTCCTGGTCGCAGCAGGCCGTCACGGCCGTGAGCCGCGAACGCCCGCCCGCCGTTCACCGAAACCCCACCCATCGGCATAGGGCAGCCCTCTGCCGCACCTCGCCACACCACCCGGCATGCGGGTCCGCACCGGGCGGTTCTGAGAGGACATTCAGGATGATGCGTACGGGGCAGGCTAAGACTCGTCGAACCACGACAGGCGTGCTAACGCTGTTGAGCAGCATCGCACTGTTGTGCCACCAGCGCCGCCAGCCTGCCGCCGCCCTCCGGGCCACTTCGTGCTTGCAGCCCATGGCGCACAACTGAACACGTCTCGTCTCCGCTTCCACTGCCCGAGCTGGATGGCCCGCAGCCGGTGACGCGTATCCATTCATCCAGCTCGCCAGACGCCCGTCGTTTGCGCCAGTCTGAAATAGGTCTCCATCCCAGCAGCAATGGGCGAAGCCCATCGACCCACCCGTTGTATGCGTGCGTCCGCCACTGCGGCGGGGTCAGCCAGCGCACACGCTGCCTGAAGGCTATCCACAGCTTTCCGGCCACCCTCCGTTTCGACGACCCTTTCGGAGCCATCCAGCTGAAGCCCAGAAACTTGCGACAGTGAAGACGCTGGGTCACCGCACTCTTGGATTCGTTGATCCGCGAACGCAGCCTGCCGTACAGCCGCGCAACAGTTGCATCACCCGCTCGCCTGCCCGACGACCGTGCACATATACGTTATAGTCGTCGGCATACCGAACAGAAGCAATGCCCGCGCGCCTCCAGCGCCTTGTCCACCCCATCGAGCAGCAGGTTGGCCAGCCAGCGGCGACAGCGGCCCACCTTGCGGTGTCCTCGTGCCGTTTGACGACCACGCCGCCATCCATGATTCCCGCGTTCAGATACGCCCGACCAGACGCATACGCCATCATCTCCAATGCGCTTTTCGACGCATCCATCAGGATGTCGTTGACCCGGTCAAAGAACTTCCAGATCGATTCACCACGATCTTCCTGCCGGACTGATGTATGACTGCGCGGCCAACACCGCGTCGTGCGCACGCCGTCCCGGCCGAAAGCCGTGTGTGACCACTGAAATCCGATCAATCATTTCGGCGGTACCTGCAGCAGTGCCTGCTGGATCAGTCTCGTCCGTTACCGTCGGGAGTGCCCGGCTCTAGCCGTCCACCTCCCGCTTCGAATCAGTGACCCGTCGTACCGGGCTGGCCGGTACGTCCCCTGCAACAGTGCTTGCGCGGATTCGCGGCCATTCGGTCTTGAGCTGCCGGGCGTCTGGTCGACGTCTGACCATCCACACCGGCCGTTCCCCGATTGGCCTTCACCCTCCAGCCCGCTGCATGTTGGCTTTCAGAACTGCATCGAGCAGCCCTGCTCCCTGTGTCTTCGGTGCCGCGTCGCGGGCCGCTAGGTTTCATCACGACATGCCCCTCGAAGCTTCACCCCTCACTCACTGCATGTCGCCCCACCGTGCAGGGCTTCTGATGCATGGCCTTGACATCGACATGATCCTGTCAACACATCCTCTCGTTCGGTCCTTCGCCTGACCTGTAGTCCCATCATGGCTGGTCCTGCTACCACGACCTCTGCTGACTTCGCTCCCGCTCGACACCGTCGCCCTCGAGCATAAGGCGAGATCTCCCCAGGTAAGAACGCACACCTTCTCTGCACGACCGCCAGATTTACGTCACCTCGCCTTTGGCAAGAGCTTCGCGGTTGCATGCCCGTTCGCCCCTGCTCGGGCAACGCCTGTATCCGGTTCTTGCACATCGGCCCGCAGATTACGCCCACGCTTCCTTCCCACACTCGGTCGCCCTTGTGCAGTTGCGCTTCGCTTCACCTCCTGTGGCCAGCCAGGCGGGACTTTGCACTGCAGGTGTGCGCCCATGCTGGGCGCACATGAAAAAGGCCCCGGAGGGTGCGTAATGCACCGTCCGGGGCCTTTCTTTGTTCATCCTGGGCTGGTCAGCCTTCCAGGAAGCGCCTGATGCGGTTGGCATCGGCCACCCGCGAATACCGTCCCTGCGAATCCAGCAGCACGATGATCATCTGCCGGCCATTGACACGGGCCTGCATCACCACGCAATTGCCCGCCTCGTTGATGAAACCCGTCTTCTGCACCGTCGAGGCATTGCTGGTTGCCCACCAGCGGATTGGTGGTGAAAGACCCGGGTACCGTAGGCCGTGCGCACCTGCAGCTGGCTGGCCACCGAGAAACGACGGATCTCCGGATAGCGCGCCGAACGCGCCACCAGCAATGCCAGATCACGCGCCGTCGACACGTTCGAGGCCGACAGCCCGGTCGGGTCCAGGAACACCGAATCCCACATGCCGATCTCGCGCGCCTTGCGGTTGGCCGCCGCCACAAAGGCCGTCACCCCGCCCGGATAGCTGCGCGCCAGCGCGTGCGCTGCCCGGTTCTCGGAAGACATCAGCGCCAGCTGCATCAGCTCGGCCCGGGTCAGTTCGGTACCCACCGGCAGGTGCGAGGTGCTGTAACGCTCGGTATCGCGGTCCTCGGCCTCGATGCGGATCTTCTCGTCCAGCGGCTGGCCACCGTCCAGCACCACCATCGCCGTCATCAGCTTGGTCAGCGAGGCGATGGGCAGCACCGCCGACGAATTCTTGTCATACAGGATCTTGCCGTTGCGCGGATCCACCACCAGCGCTACGCTGGAACGCAGTGCCAGCGGATCCGGGATGCGGTTCAGACCGGCTGCCTCGCCCAGCGAACCACTGGCAATGGCCGGCAGTTCCGATGCACGGGGTGCGAAGCTCTCGTTGCTTGCCAGCGACACCGTGCGCGCACCGACCCCGGCGCTCCCCGTGCCCAGCAGCTGCGGGACGCGCAGACGCAGACCGTCGCTGTTCCTGGGCCGCCGCTGCCATGGCAGATTCGACACGCTTTCGCTGCGCTGCAGCATCACGCCCCTTCCCGGAGCGAACACCGGTCGTCGAGGCTACACGCACCGGGCTGAGGGCGGCTTTGGCGACAGGCTTCTTCTTGGCATCAAATTGCGCGCTTTTGTTACCAATTTTGGTTGTTTTGGCGGCAGACGTCGCCTTGACGGCAACTGCCTTGCCCGTTTTTGCGCTGGCACTGCGGGAGGCGCCACCCCGGGTTGCAGAAGCTGCGGCCTTCGTGCCTGCAGCCGTCTTGCGCGGTCCTCTTTTGAGGCGGCCTTGGCATTGCGCGATGCCCCCGCCTTGCTGCTGACCCCGGCCGAAGGCTGGGCCGGCGCCGCCTGAGCATGGGCCCCCTGCCAGCAGCATTGCACTCCACCAGCACCCTGGACACCCACGACAACGTAACTGCGCGCACCATCTTCCTTTCGCCACAACCTTGAACCAATGCGTACATTCTAATAGCTAAATCATTGTTTTTCAATGCGTTACCCGTATAGCCTATAGCAGCGCTTCAAAGTTGCGCTCCGCCCACACGCCACCGACCGCCCATCCCCGAAGATCCCCTGCCCAGCCTGCGTTCGCCGGAATTCGTCGCCGAATGACCGACGGATGCAGCCCCGGAACCGACGGGTGGCACCCCCGATTTTCGGGATATATACAACAAATTCCGTAACAAGACTTGCTTTCATTGCCTGATTGAGCGCCCCGAGCGAAAGATCCGTCAGAAAGGCCATGCGTAACCATCCACGGCAAGACGTTGCGTTGCAGCAAATCCTGTTCATCTTCCACGCCATTCGGCGTCCCTAGGCCCTGGACATCCTTGCCTCCACGCTCGACACGCCCTCACCCTGGCACAGGTGTCCGCACAAACGACAAGGGCCGGCAAAGCCGGCCCCTGATGAGGTCACAGAACGCTCTGCGTGGGGTCAGAGCATCGTCTTGTCACGCACGGCCCCCTTGTCGGCCGAGGTGGCGAAGTGCCCGAACACCTTCAGCGCGAACGACACCTCACGCTGCCGGTTGCGGGGTTTCCATCCGTGCACGTCCATCGCGGCGCGGCGCCGGGCCAGCTCCTCTCCGGAACCTCCAGCCGGATCGAACGGTTCGGGATGTCGATGGCGATCGTGTCACCGTCCTCGACCAGGCCGATCATCCCGCCAGACGCTGCCTCCGGCGAGACGTGCCCGATCGACAGCCCCGACGTGCTCCCCGAGAAACGACCATCGGTCAGCAACGCGCAGGCCGCCCCCAGACCCATCGACTTCAGGTAGCTGGTGGGATAGAGCATCTCCTGCATGCCCGGGCCGCCCTTGGGGCCTCTCGTAGCGGATGACCACCACGTTGCCGGCCACCACATCGCCACCCAGAATGCCGGCCACGGCGTCTTCCTGGCTCTCGAAGACCTTGGCCTTGCCCGTGAACTTCAGGATGCTCTCGTCCACGCCAGCCGTCTTCACGATGCAGCCGTTCTCAGCCAGGTTGCCCGACAGCATGGCCAGACCGCGATCCTGACTGTAGGCATGCGCCCGGTCGCGGATGCAGCCCTCGGCCCGGTCCTGGTCCAGCGTCTTCCAGCGGCAGTCCTGAGAGAACGCCTCGGTCGTGCGGATGCCTGCCGGACCTGCCCGGTAGAAGGTGTGCACCGCCTCGTCCTGCGTCTGCATGATGTCGTAGCGCGCCAGCTGCTCCTGCATCGACACGCCCAGGATGGTACGCGTCTGGTTGTGCAGCAGCCCGGCCCGATCCAGCTCGCCCAGGATGGCCATCACCCCGCCAGCCCGGTGCACGTCCTCCATGTGGTACTTCTGCGTGTTGGGCGCCACCTTGGACAGGCAGGGCACCACGCGCGAGAGCCGGTCGATGTCGGCCATCGTGAAGTCCACCTCGGCCTCCTGAGCTGCGGCCAGCAGGTGCAGCACCGTGTTGGTGGAACCGCCCATGGCGATGTCCAGGCTCATCGCGTTCTCGAAGGCGTCGCGCGTGGCCAGCGCCCGCGGCAGCACCGAGGCATCGTCCTCCTGGTAGTAGCGGCGGCACAGCTCCACGATCTGGTCGCCCGCCCGCAGGAAGAGCTGCCGGCGGTCGGCATGCGTGGCCAGGCACGAACCGTTGCCCGGCAGGCTCAGCCCCAGCGCCTCGGTCAGGCAGTTCATGGAGTTGGCCGTGAACATGCCCGAACAGGAACCACAGGTCGGACAGGCCGACTTCTCGATCTGGTCACTGTCAGCGTCCGACACCTGCGGGTCGGCACTCTGCAGGATGGCATCCACCAGGTCCAGCTTGATCACCCGATCGGCCAGCTTGGTCTTGCCGGCCTCCATCGGACCACCCGAGACGAACACCGTCGGAATGTTGAGCCGCAGCGCCGCCATCAGCATGCCCGGCGTGATCTTGTCACAGTTGGAGATGCAGACCATGGCGTCGGCACAGTGTGCATTGACCATGTACTCCACCGAGTCGGCGATCAGGTCACGCGAGGGCAGCGAATACAGCATGCCACCGTGGCCCATGGCGATGCCGTCGTCCACCGCGATGGTGTTGAACTCCTTGGCCACCGCCCCGGCCTTCTCGATCTGCTCGGCCACCAGACGCCCCATGTCGCGCAGGTGAACGTGCCCCGGCACAAACTGGGTGAACGAGTTGACCACCGCGATGATCGGCTTGCCGAAATCGGTTTCCTTCATGCCGGTCGCGCGCCACAGCGCACGCGCCCCCGCCATGTTGCGGCCCTGGGTACTGGTTTCAGAGCGAAGTCTGGGCATGGTCTCTCCAAGAAAAATAGCCGGCCATTTTACATCCAGCCGGCCTCTTTCCCGCCATGACACGTCCAGGCGCCACCCCGGCATTTCCGGGTATCACGTCCGATGATGCAAGCCATCAGGCCAGGCACGGATCAGGCGGACAAACGCCTTCCGCTCACCCCGGCAGCGCCACGCCCACCGGCCTGCTGGCCCTGACGGCCTTCAGACCTCCACGACGCGCAGCGTGGCCAGGATCGCACGATTGCACGCATCCAGCCCCAGATGGCTGTTCTCCAGCCAGACCAGCACATCCGGCGTCGGTCCCTGCTCGATCGACTCCACCACCCGCAGCAGCGGTACGTGCGGCCCCGTGCCCTCCACCAGCGCCTCACGCACGGCATCGGGCACCCGTACCTTGGCCAGCAGCTTCGAGAACGGCTGCCCCAGCGCCCGATCCAGCAGCGAGAAGACGCCCAGCAGGAACATTTCCTCGCGCAGCTCGCTGTCAGCGCCGTGGCCGACCAGCTGCTCCAGGATCAGCCCCCGTCGGAACGAGGCCAGCATCAGCGGCCGGCGACTTTCGTCGGCACTCACGCTCACCAGCATCAGCGACAGCCAGCGGCGCAGCCCTTGGTAGCCCATGAACATTACCGCCTGCTGGAAATTCTGCACGGGTACCGACAGTCCGAAACCCATCGAATCAATATGCTGCAGGAGCCGGAAAGCGATCTCCGGCTCCTGGCGGACCACCGCCTCGATCTCGCGCAACGAGGCATCCCGATCCACCATCGACAGCAGCCGCAGCACGCCCAGATAGTCGGCGCTGCCCACTGCCGAATCCGAGGGCACCAGCGGCGGAATCTGCCAGCCGCACACCGCATAGGCGCCCATCGAGAAGGCCTGCTCCATCAGCGGCAGGCTGTCCACACCGCTCTGCACCACGGCCGTGTTGCGCCGCGTACGTGGCCGGATCAGCCCCATGTCCGGCTCGCTCTCCTTGCCCCGCCGCTCATCCTCGACATCCACCATGGCCAGCCGAAACACCGCCAGCAGCTCCTCGGGCAGCGGTGTGGCGGGCGTTCCCTGAAGCACCATGCCCATCCCGCGATCATGCAGCAGAAGCAGCATCTGCTGATGCTCCGGATCCTCGGCCACCGTCGCCGGCACCTCCAGCCACAGTCCCGGAGTCGGCTCCAGATCACCCAGTCCGGCATCGAACTCGGCCTGCGGCGCCGACAGCAGCAGCGTATGCGACTGCAGCGGCCGATCTCCGGCCATCAGCCGGTACAGGTCCGAAAAGCCGCGTCGGCTCCTCACCCAGTGAGGCAAATCGCACCTGCAGGGCCATGATGCGACGATCACGATCGATCACGGGACGGTAGCCGATCAGCAGACTGGACAATGACATCAATGCACTTCCCGAAAGACGGAGGATCCCGGGCGCAGCCTACCTGCGCCCCCCTGCTCCCTCAACCCTGCAGCGATCAGAGGTAGTCGAACATCGACAACCGGGAGACCTGCGAATAGGTCTGCATGGCAGCACGCAATGCCATGTCACGCGACTGGATGCCCGACAGCACCTCGGCATAATCGGTGTCCATCAGGTCCGAGCGGCGCTGGGATGCACTCAGCTCACCCGACGACAGCAGACGTTCGCGCGCGTCGATCATGTGCATCTGCTCGCCCAGGATGCTGCGCTGTTCCGACATCAGGTTCAGCGTCTGATCCACCGACGACATCCCGCGCTTCAGCGCACCGTCCACGTCACCGTTGCCGCGCAGCGCGCCAATCACCGTATCCAGCTCCTGGAAGATGCTTTCTTCATCCCGGGCGCCAAACCCCTGCATCACCCACGAACCGTCCACCGTCAGGTCATACGGAATCCGAAGACCCGTCTGCCGTACCCCCGGCTCGCTCTGAAAGGTCGGATTGTTCTGCGGCCAGAAGGGTGCATGCTCGCTGCCACTGCCGCCAAAGATGTAGTTGCCGTCCTGTGTCTGCTGGTTCGCAATGTCCAGCAGCTCGATGCGGTACTGCATCAGCTGCCCGGCAATCGTCTCGCGGTCCTCACGGTTCATGACACCGTTGCGGGCACTGATCATCAGGTCACGCGCACGCTGAAGCGTCTCGATGCCGTTGCCCAGCAGGCTCTCGGCCTGAGCCATCTGGCTCTTGGCAAACGACATCATGCGTTTCTCGATGTTCGTCCGTGCCTGATCGGACCGCAGGCGCTCGACTTCGGCCGCTGCCAGGGGGTCGTCGCTGGGGCGATTCACCTTCTGGCCGGTCGAGGCCTGCTGCTGCAACTTGGCGATGGTCGCCTGCTGCTCGGTGATGGTCTGCACCGCCTGGTTACGGAACTGGTTGCTTGCCACTCTCATCATCGTCACCTTGCCAGAGCCAGAATCGAATTGAACATTTCATCAGCGGTCTGGATCACCTTCGCCGCCGCCTGGTACGCCTGCCGGTACTGCAGCAGACGTGCCGCCTCTTCATCCAGGTTCACCCCGCTGCGGTTGGCCAGCACCGTCTTGGCACCCTCCAGCATCTTGGCAGATGCCTTCTCCGACGTCTTGGCCTGCAGTGCACGGCTCCCCACATCCGACAGCAGCGACGCAAAGGCCTGGCTGAAGGTCGCCCCATCCACGTTATGCCGATCGGCCAGCAGCGTCATCTCACGGGCATTGGCGTTGTCCTGGCGTGGCGCGCTACGCTTCTTCATCTCCAGTACATCCCCCATCGCAGGGCGCCCGCTCAGCGTCAGCGTCCAGCCGTTCGCCTCCACATTAAAGGGCTTGTCGGGTTCGAATTCCTTCTCGGCACCCACGGCATTGCCATTCACCTCGACCCGGTACCGGTTGTTCGCCGTGAAGGTCACCTTGACCGGATCCAGCCCGCCCTTGCCCTCCTCGTCTTCCGCAAGCTGCTTCACCGTCGTGAAACCCTTGTTGGCAGAACTGCCATTCACCGTCATCACGTCCGAAGAGGCAATTGCACTGCCATCACGCAACACCGATCGCATGCGGCCCGCATAGGCGGTACCTGCCTGGATCATCATCGAATCCCCTGCAGCCATCGCTCCGGATGTCTGCCGGATACTCAGACCGTCCACCTCGATCGGCATCTGAGCGAATTCACGACGGCTCTTGCTGACCACGTCTTCCAGTTGGTAGACGCTGCCATCGTAGGAAAGACGGTAATCGGCCGCCTTCAGCTTCGACGTATCGAGAACGCTCACCTCCAGCTTCGCCCCGCCGGTGTTGTGGTCCGCTGCCTGCACCACCGGCTTGCCCACCTCGAACATGGCCTGGCCACGCTTTCCGTTCGCATCCAGACCGCGCGCCTGCTGCGCGTTGTGGCGCCCGCGAAAGCCGCCGCCATCCGCCCCAGCGAGGCCTGAACCGCCAGCAGGTCCTGGTCCCGGAAGCGAAGCAGCCCGGCGATCTCGCCCGAACCCAGCGTGCTCTCGCTCATTTCCACCTGCTTGCCGTGAATGTCCAGCATCAGGCGTGTGCGAGCCGAATCGGCATCCCCGGCACGGTCTTCAGCTGGGCCGCCCGCTCCGAAAAGAACCAGCGAATGACCGTTGGCTGAATACAGGTTCACCGAACCATCAGGCTGATCGTCACGGGTCAGCTGGATCTTGGAGGCCAGCTCATTGATCAGCGAATCCCGCTGGTCCAGCATGTCGTTGGGCTGATGGCCGTTGGCGTAGGACTGCGTGATCTGACGGTTCAGCGATGCCACCTGTTCCAGACGGGCATTCACGTACCCGGCCGAATCCTCCAGTCGACGTCCGGCCTCACCCACCATCGCTTCCAGTTTCTGGGAGGTTTCCGAGAAACGGTTTGCCACCGTGTTGGCGCGTGCCGCAATCACTGCCCGCGCACTGCCGTCGGCCGGCTGGTTCACCAGGTCGCCCAGCGCCGCACGGAACTCGTCCATGGCCACACCAATGCCCGTCTCGGTATCGGCCAGCAGGTTGTCCACCTGCCCCAGCTGCTGCGCCCGCACGGCATCGGTGCCGGCCAGCGAGGTGCTGCGCGTGACCTCGTCGGCCATGAACCGGTCGTAGGCGCGGCGCACGTCCTGCACGTCCACGCCGTTGCCGATGTAGCCGTGCCCATGGTACTGACCGCCCGCCGTCGCCAGCTGCACCTCCTGGCGCACATAGCCCGGCGTGTGTACGTTGGCAATGTTGTGCCCGCCCGTCTGAAGCTGCGTATAAGCTGCTGCCAGCGCGCTCTGCCCGATCTGGATGAGTCCTGCCATGTTGCCCGTCTTCCCTTCTGGTTACTGTCGCTGCCCGGTCACCGCCCGCAGCAGACTACCGATCGTCTGCTTCAGTTTCGTGCCGTAGGCCGGATCGGTGGCGTAACCGCCCTTTTCCAGCCCCTCGGCAAACTCCCTGGCACTGCCGGCCTGCACCACCTGCCGATAGCGCGGATTGGCCGCCATCAGGTCGCCCAGTCCGCAAATGCCTCGGCATAGCTTTCGTAGCGCCTGAACAGTTCCACGGACTTTCTGGCCACGCCATCGACGTACTCCGTCGTCATCGCGGCCACCGTCCGGCCCGTCCACCCCTTGCCCGCCTTGATGCCGAACAGGTTGTGGCTGGGATTGCCCTGCGCATCCCGTATATCGCGCTGCCCCCAGCCGGACTCCAATGCGGCCTGACCAACGACCCATGCTGCCGGAAGGCTGGTCTGTTTCTGGGCCTTCAGCGCGTGCGGCCACATCTTCTGCACGAAGGCTGCCTGCACGGGCCCCAGCGCGGCCAGCCCCTGCCCGGCCACCACCCGGCCTCCCGATGGAGAGCTCGCCGCGGCATCCAGCCATCCGCTCCGGGCGTCACCGCCATGCCGTGACGGATCGCTCTGCCTCCCCTGCCCGAAGCCATCGGCAGACGACGAGACGTCACCTCGGCTGCCGATGGTTTCGGCATGAACGGCTCGCCCTCCCGAGGCGACCAGGCACCGACCACAGACGCCGGACGAGCGCCTTCCCCTGCGCCCCCAGCAGCTGCCGCTCGATCATCGCAGCCAGACCATTGCCCTGCCCGGCCGCCACGGTCGAGAGCTGCGTATCCAGCATGCTGGTGAAGGTATCGCTGCCTGTGCCATCGAACATGCCGCTTTTCGGCACGGCGTCACGCATGCCCTGAGCAGCTGACGCATGAACAGCGCCTCGAACTGTTGGGCCACCTGGCGGATGGCCTCCCGATCCTGGGGACTGGCGTGACGCAGCGCATCCAGGCTGCGCCCGTCATAAGCGAGGCCGGCCGACGAGGCAGCATCGGCCCGGGCCGAGAAGGCCGAAGAAGACAGAGACATCGAAACACGCTCCCGGGGGCGGCATCCCGCCCCTCGCATCATCGAGAAAGAAGCGCCAGCCGGATCAGATGATCTCCAGCTCGGCCTTCAGGCTGCCTGCGGCCTGCAGCGCTTGCAGAATGGCAATCAGGTCCTGCGGTGTCGCGCCCAGCGAGTTCAGCGCCCGCACCAGATCCTTGAGCTGCGCCGATTTCGAGCATCATCACGGCCCCGCCCTCCTGGCGCACCGTGATGTCCGACACCTGCCCGGCCACCGTCTGCCCGCCCGAGAAGGCGCCAGGCTGGCTCACCACCGGCGTCGAGGACACCGTCACCGACAGATTGCCGTGCGCCACGGCACTGGGTGCCAGCGCCACCGACTGGTTCATGACCACGGAGCCGGTGCGCGCATTCACGATCACCTTGGCCGGAGCGGCCGTCAGCGCCACCTCCATCGACTCCAGCTCCGCCAGAAAGCCCACGCGCTGCGCCGGATCACGCGGCAGCGGTACCTGCACCACCCGGGCGTCCATCGCCACGGCCTGACGGCCGTCACTGCCCGGGCGCAGGCGGATCTTCTGGTTGATCGCATCCGTCACCAGCCGCACGTCCGAGAAGTCCGTTCGGTTGAGTTCCACGCGGATCGAATCGCCTTCCAGCGTCTGGTTGGGCACAACCCGTTCAACGGTCGCCCCGCCAGGAATGCGGCCAGCACTCAGGTGGTTGATCTGCACCTTGCTGCCGCCAGCCGATGCTCCCGCACCGCCCACCACCACGTTACCTTGCGCCACGGCGTAGATCTCGCCATCCACGCCCCGCAACGGCGTCAGCAGCAGCGTGCCACCGCGCAGGCTCTTGGCGTTGCCCACCGAGGACACCGTCACGTCGATCAGCTGTCCCGGCTGCGAGAAAGCAGGCAGCTGCGCCGTCACGATCACGGCGGCCGAGTTCTTCAGCTGGGGTGTCACGCCGGCCGGCAGCTGGATGCCCAGCTGCTGCAGCAGCGACTTCATGCTCTGCGCCGTGAAAGGCGCCTGCGTGGTCTGGTCTCCGGTACCGTCCAGGCCCACCATCAGGCCATAACCCAGCAGCTGGTTTGTCCGCACCCCCTGGATGCTGGCCACTTCCTTCAGGCGCTCGGCCTGCGCCGGCAGGCTACCCAGCAGGGCAGCCACCCCGCAGGTTGCTGCCAGCAGCCTGGTGATCATTGCCCGGCCAGGGCGAAGTTTGTCCGGTCTGCTCATCGATTCTGGTCCTTTCAGGGAACCCGCGGTTTCACACCCCTTTATCAGACCAGAAAGCGTTCCCTCGGGAACGCCTGATGAAGCCCGGAAAAACCGGGCGTTTCCGGCAGCACCAGCCCAGGGAGGCCCCTCCCCAAGCCGATGCCGCCATGAGAGTCAGATCGGCATCGCCGACAGGAAGAAGCGCGTCAGCCAGCCGGTCGTCTGCACCTTGTCGATGTCACCTGCGCCACGCACCTGCATGCGCGCATCGGCCACCTGCGTCGAACTGACCGTGTTGCCCGGCATGATCGTCAGCGGATCCACCACCCCAGCAAACTTCAGCGTCTCCACGCCCTGGTTGATGCCCACCTGCTTCTCGCCACTCACCACCAGGTTGCCATTGGGCAGCACGTCCACCACCGTCACCGTGATGGTGCCGGCAAACTGGTTCTCGTTGCCCGCTGCGCCCTTGCCCTCGAAGCTGTTGCTGGTCGAGGCATCCAGTCCCAGCTTGCCCAGCTTGTCAGCCTTCACGAACGGCAATGCACCAAACTTGGCCGATCCCCCGCCCTTGCGGTCTATCGTGCTGTTGGAGCTGTGCTTAGCCACCAGACGCTCCTCGATCAGGATCGTCAGCATGTCGCCGGGCTGGCGGGCACGGCGATCCTCGAACATGTTGCGCGTCGCGCCGGCCTGGAAGATGGACCCATTGGCCTGGCGTTGCGGCACCGCCCGCATCGACGCCAGCCGGTTGTGATCCACCATCGGCGTGTCAATCCGGGGCCCGGGCGGCATCACCGTCGAACAACCGGCCAGCGCCAGCATCGACAGCACCAGCAGCGGCCTTGCCAGCCGCCCGCCCCCGGAAGCCCGGACGGCGGAAGGACGACGGCCGGAACCCGAAGTCAGGCGGTGCGTTTCAGTGGCAGGCATCATGCAATCACCCTTCATGCTCAGAGCTGCGAGATACGGGCCAGCATCTGGTCGGACGTCTGGATCGCCTTCGAGTTGATCTCGTAGGCGCGCTGCGTCTGGATCATCGACACCAGCTCCTCCACCACGTTCACGTTGGAGGTTTCCAGATAGCCCTGCTGCAGCAGGCCCGCGCCATTGACACCCGGCGTGGCTGCCGTGGGCGTGCCCGAGGCATCGCTTTCCCTTGAACACGTTCTGGCCTTGCGGATCCAGACCGGCCGCATTCTGAAAGGTGGCCAGCTGGATCTGACCAATCTGCGTCACCCCTTCCTGACCAGCAATCGACACCGACACAGTACCGTCGTTGCCCACCGTCACATCGCGGGTACCCGGCGGGATGGTGATGGGGGGCGACAGAGGCATGCCATTGGAGTTCACCAGCTGCCCCTGCGCATCCGGATGGAAGGAACCATCACGGGTATAGCCGGTCGTGCCATCAGGCATCTGCAGCTGGAAGAAACCATGGCCGCTGATGGCCAGGTCGAAACTGTTGCTGGTCTGCTGCAGGTTGCCCTGCGTGAACAGCCGCGAGGTGGCTACCGGCCGAACCCCGGTACCCAGCTGCAATCCGGTCGGCAGCTGCGTGTCGGCCGAGGACTGCGCCCCTACCTGCCGCATGTTCTGGTAGATCAGGTCTTCAAACACCGCCTGCGAACGCTTGTAGCCATTGGTGCTCACGTTGGCCAGGTTGTGCGAGATCACGTCCATCTGCGTCTGCTGCGCATCCAGACCGGTCTTGGCAATCCACAACGATCGAATCATCTTTGTCCTCTCCCCGGTACGCCCCATGCGGCGTCCCTCGTCAATCCATGTCCTGCATCGACCGGTCCCTGGTGGCACGCCGCACGGGCGCTCTTCCATGACCGACCGACATCATCATTCCCCTGCCGGCATCAACCGCGAATCGACAGGGATCTGGCTGGCGCGCTGCTCGTTGCCTCGGCCGTCTGCAGCAGCTTCATCTGCATCTCGAACTGCCGCTGAACCTCGATCATGCCCACCATCGACTCCACCACGTTCACGTTGCTGCCTTCCACGGCGCCCTGCACCACCCGCACGCTGTCGGAAACCGGCGCCTCGCCGCCTTCCTTCATCCGCATCAGGCCGTCGTCACCCTTCTTCAGCTCGGCCAGTGTCCGGGTCAACCAGCTTCAGCTTGCCCGCCTGGCTGGGCTTCTGCCGACAACCTGCACCATCACGGTGCCGTCATCGGCCACCTGCACGTCGGCACCGGCCGGCACCGAGATCGGACCGCCATCCCCCAGCACCGTCTGACCGCGCCGGGTCACGCAGGTTGCCCTGCTCGTCCACCACCAGCCCGCCATCACGCGTATAGGCCTCGCTGCCATCCGCCGCCTGCACCGCAAACCAGCCGTTATCCCGGATCGCCAGGTCCAGCGGATTGCCGGTCTGGCGGATCGACCGGACTTTCCGTCGAAGCCCGTGGACGTCTCCACGTTGAACACCCGCGTGGTTGCCGTCCCCTCCGAGCGGATCGGCACGGCGCGCGCCGTCATCAGGTCGGCGCGGAAGCCATCGGTGGAGGCGTTGGCCAGGTTGTGCGACAGCGCATCCTGACGCTCCATCAGCGCCTTGGCACCCGTCATCGACAGATAGATCATCCGGTCCATTCATTCACTCCCATCACGGTGCCAGACACATGCCCGGCCCCGGATTACAAGACATCATCAGCGCAGGTTGACGATGGTCTGCAGCAGCTGGTCGTGCGTCCGCACGGTCTGCGCGTTGGCCTGATACACCCGCTGGGCCGTGATCATGTTCACCAGCTCCTGGGTCAGATCCACGTTGGAGGACTCCAGCGCCCCCGACTGGATCACGCCCAGCGTGCCGGTGGACGGCGACCCCACCAGCGGTGCGCCCGAATCAGCCGTCTCGCCCCACTGGTTGCCGCCCAGCGGCTGCAGCCCCTGCGGATTGGTGAAGTTGGCCAGTGCCACGCGGCCCTTGCTCACTGTCTGGCCGTTGGTGTAACGGGCCATCAGGCTGCCGTCACGCCCCACCGAGAAACCGGCCAGCTTGCCGGAGCCGTTCCCGTTCTGCCCTGGTGCGCCACCGTGAAAGTTGGTACCGAACTGGGTCGTGTCAGCGAAATTCACCGAGACGGTATGGTTGCCGCCCGCATCAGCGCCCATGTTCAGCGACACGTCGAATGTCATGACATTGCTGGTGGTCGGGTCCCCGTTACCGTCACTCGCCCCTTTCAGAGTACCGTTGGGATTGAAGGCCAGCTTGCCCACGGCAGCCCCCCCATTGAGCGGCTCACCGTCCAGCGTGCCATGCACATCCCAGCTGTTGTCGCCGGTCTTGCGGAAGTACATCGCCATCACGTGTTCGCGCCCCAGCGAGTCGAACACACTCACCGACGTGCCGCCGTCATAGGTCTTGGCATCGGTCAGCGTGAAGGCGTTGGCCGGCGTCGTGGCACGTGCGTCCACGTTCACACGCACCGCAGCCGAGGTGGTCTGCTTCGGTGCAATGTCCGTCGAATCCAGCTTCAGATCCTGGGCAGTACCATTGGTCACCACACCGTTCTTGTCCACCGGATAGCCCGTCAGGCGCTTGCCCGAGGCGTTGACGATGTAGCCATTCTTGTCCAGCTTGAACTGCCCTTCCCGGGTATAGGTGATGGCGCCGCCGTTGTCCGACATGCGGAAGAAACCGCCGCCATTGATGCCCAGGTCCAGCGAGTTGTTGGTGGTGGTCAGCGCCCCCTGCGAGAACTGCTGCGCAATTGCACCCACTTCGGTACCGATGCCAGGCGAGACGTTGGAAACCCCGTACACCGTGGTGGCGTACACATCGGCGAACTCGGCACGCGATGCCTTGAAGCCAACGGTACTGGCGTTGGCAACGTTGTGGCCGATCGTGTCCAGATGGCGCGCCGCTGCATTCAGGCCGGAAAGCCCCTGCTGAAATGCCATGGATCAGACTCCTCGAAAAATGGCGATCCGTTGAAATGTCGCGCCCCGGGCAGGGTTCCGCGAACCAATGACAGAAAGGAAGCGATACGTTTCCGCATGCGTCATGCAATGTCCTCCAGACTCCCATCCTGGAAGCGGGGAGCATTCACGACACATCCGGACGATATCGCAATCATGAAAGAATCGATCAGATGATCAACCGGGCTTCTGCCGGCGATACCGGTTTTGCATGGTCCAGCTCCAGCATGGCACCCGTATTGGTCTGAGCCACACCGGTCACCGTCACCGGCACCAGCGTCTTCGACTCCACCGCCGTACCATCATCCACAGCCGTCACCGTCATGCGCAGCATGCCGGCATCGATGGGGACGCCCATTGGCATCCTTGCCATCCCAGGCCAGGCTGTGCGCCCCGGCATCCAGGTTTGTTTCATCTGCTGGCTGTAGACAATCTCGCCCCGCTCGTTGGCCAGATCGACGCGAACATTGCTGGCCTTGGCGTTCAGCTCGAAGCCCAGACGCGTCTCGCCCGCTTTCGCCCCTTGAACCTCGAAGCGCTCGCCCGGCGCCAGCACCTTCTTGCCGATCATGTTGACCGACGCCAGCGCCGTGTTCTGCGCCGCACTGGCCGTGAAGTTCGCCATCGACTTGTTCAGCGACTCGATACCCCGAACCGTACTGATCTGCGCCAGCTGCGAGGTCACCTCGGCATTCTCCATCGGGTTCATCGGATCCTGGTTGCGCATCTGCGCCACCAGCAGCTTCAGGAAGCGATCCTCCGTCCCGTCGGCAGTACTTTCGTCATTCTTGTTGACGTTGGGGTTGGCCACCCGTCCATCAGGCCTGCTGATGCCTTCACGCCCCCTGCTGGTGGCATCATCGGTCGTCCTGAAATCCTTCGACTTGTCCTCACCCTTGGCCGCCGTGGGCCAGCTCATCACACCGGTCAGACTCTTCAGCATGCCACTCACCCCTGTTCAGATATCCTTCGTTCACTGACCGATCGACAGCGTCTTGAGTGCAAGCTGCTGTGCCGTGTTCATCATTTCCACGTTGTTCTGATAGGAACGTGAGGCCGAGATCATGTTCACCATCTCCTCGATCACGTTCACGTTGCTGTGCATCATAGCCCTCGGCATTGGCGGCCGGGTTCTTCGGGTCATAGGTCTGCTTGCCGGGCGTGGGATCCTCGATCACGTCCACCACCCGAACGCCCATCGATGCCGAAGCGCCCCGCGTGGACCACTGACGGGCGCCTGCGGCCTGTCGCGCCTCCACCATGGCAGGCTTGAGACACCACCTGACGGGCCTTGTAGACGCTGCCATCCGGCCCCGCCACCGTATCGGCGTTGGCCAGGTTGGATGCCACCGTGTTCAGCCGTTGGCTCTGCGCCGACAGAGCGCTGCCAGCCAGCGGAAGAATGTTCATCAGAGAAGACATGCTCGTTACCCCTCTCATTCACCGCGGATTGCGGTCATCATCGTCTTGATGCGGCCATTGAGGAAACGCAGGCTGGCCTCATAACCCACAGCGTTCTGCGAGAACTGTGCACGCTCCCGGTTCAGATCCACCGTATTGCCGTCCATGCTGGGCTGCTCGGGATGCACGTACTTCAGGTCCGGCTGCCCGCCCGATTTCAGCGAGCCCCCAGCTGCTGGTGACCACGATGCGTCCGCGCCAACGCCACCGTGGACAGTCCCCTCGGTCGCGGGCAACGCGGCACGGCTGCTTGCATCACTCGCCGGCATCCCCGACGCCTCACGCAGTGCCGCCCCGAAATCGAAGTCCTTCGCCTTGAAGTTCGGCGTATCGGCATTGGCAATGTTGGAGGCAATCGTCTCCTGCCGGCTTGCCCGAAGCTGCAGGGCCCTGCCATGGAAATCCAGTGCGTCCGTCATCTGCTCGAACATGCTCATCCTCGCGCCGCATCACGGCCTTTTTCACGCTGCACATTATCCGCAGCGCACTCTGGCTGATCGAAGGAACAGGGAGGGAATTCCCCCCTATTCCATCCCCCAGGGGGTAACCATCATCACCATGCCGCGCTGACCATGAGCCCTCGTCTGTCGCCCTCTTCCCCAACGAGCGTTCTCCGTCCATCGTCGTCGGTACAAAAGACCACATTCACAAGGGTCATTCATCCGGACATCCGGCCGCCGATCATCTGCGCATGGCCATTCGTTGGCGCATGCAGTCTTCTTGTTCCTGTCTCACGGTTTCCGATTCACGACACCCGATGAACACTCTGCATCCTGCCCTGCTCTCACTGTTCCGCCTGACCGGACAGCTCTGCGGAACGTGCGTCCACCTTTTGCAACCCGCGCGGGACTGACGAAACCCCATCCACCACCTGCTGCACGTGCGACGCGAGAAGCTGCACCGTGCCGCCGTGCTCGGACTGCTGTTGCTCACGCTGCTGGCTGGCTCCGACTCGGAGGCCGCAACACGGGAGCGTGACGCATCCGTCGTGCAGGCGGCCCTTCATCTCCAGACGGTGCGCCGGCGTCCGTCCCGCCCTCATATCCAGCCCGGGGACTGGCACCACCATCAGCCCCGGTAACGCAAAGCGCGGACGCCATGCTGGCATGGCTGAAACGTCAACCAGGCTTCCCTTCCGCAGGGCGTCCAGACACGCCTGGACATCCTGCGCCAGCCGCGTATCGCACACCTGGCCCCCTGTCAGCACACCGAATACGTGCTGGCTGCCGGCGCGCGTCTCTGGGGGCGCGTCAACCCGGGCGAGCGCTGCACGTCAGGCGCGACCTGGACGGTCTGGCACAATCTCCAGCTCCACGTCGAAGGCCCAGCCCTCGTCTGCACGCCAGCAGCTGGCAGCCGGGTCCGTCCCGCAACCGGCCGACTTCAGCGTCCAGCGCGTGGACTGGACCTCGATCCCCCACCCCCTCTGCCCATCGATACCCGCCTGGGGAGGGCCAGGAGCTGCAACGGCATTGGCCGCCGGTCAGTCGCTCGCACGCCGATCATCTCGCGCCCCTGCCCCCAGCATCCGCTCAGGCGAAGTGGTGGCCGCCATTGCCGAGGGCGACGGGTTTAGAATTGCCACCGACGCCATCGCCCTGGCCAGCGCCGGCGAAGGCCAGTCCATCCGTGTCCGCACGCCGGGCGGCAAGGTGCTCAGCGGTCTGGTCGAAGGGAAAACCGTGAAAATTTTCCGATAATCGGTCGATTGCCCCTCAAGTTTTCCGGTAAGGGCCCGATAACGCCAATAGAGAGCGTTTCATGCCCCCGCATGACCGCATCATTGGCAAGGAGTTCACCCTCATGATCACCGGAAAGGCACCTTACATCAGCACCGTGTCCCTGCTGAACCGGCCGGTCAACACGGCCGCAGCCGGGGCGGTATCCACACCCGGCGGCACGGAACCTGGCATCGACCCCATCAGCAAGGCGGACAAGGTCCATCTCTCGGACCCCGGCCTGAATCTGATTCCTGGCGACGCGCAGGAAACCGATCCTGCACGCGCCGAGAAGGTCCAGGCCATCAAGCAGGCCATCGAAGAGAAGCGCTATCACATCGAGAGTCGCAAGATTGCCGACAAGCTTCTGCGCGAAGCCTCCGAACTGCTGGGCACACTGACCGGATATCCGGAAGACCCGATGAAGGAAGAGCCGTCTGCGGCAGAAATCATCCGGTCAACCTTCTTCGGACAGGCCCGAGGGCGGCAAGGACCATGGCACGTCATCCCGCGTGCCCGGCTATCCCCGCTCGACGCGCTCCTATACGGCATGATGCAGCGAAACGATCTCGACGGCATTCTCGATCTGCTCCCGGCGGCAACAGGCAGCCCTGCCAGCCAGGCGCCGGATGCAGTCGACCGTCTGGATTCGATTCACGCAGAGCTGCAGAAGCAGCTTCTTCGCCTTCAGCCGGTGGGCCGTCGTCAGCCCTCCTCTCCAGGCAATCCCGTGGACAGACGCAAGGGCGGCTGACATTGCACAGCTGCTGGTGGACTAATCGCGCGCTGATGCTGCGCCTGTCGGACAACAACCGACGTGCGCTGGAAACCATCTTCAAGACGCAGCCGCTGGTCTATACGCGGTAGTCTTCTTCGGAAAGGGACAGCTTTGTCCTGATGTCCGCTCCTGCCGAAAGACGACTTCGTTCAGGGCATCCTATCTGACAAAAAGACGACTTCGCTGGGAGAGCGCACTCGTGACCGGATACCCTCCTCGGCTCATGCTGTCCGCTTCGCTTCCAGAGTCGCCTGTGGGGGTACCCGCTCCCGGAGCGCTTTGGTTCGTGTCGGTTGTCGCTCTGATCAGGTGACTCGTGAAGGACCTGCACCTTTTGAAGACGCGTGAGCGCCCGTGACGTACCCTCCTCGGCTACGCTGTCGCTCGTCCAGAAATCGCCTAGTACTTCCCGGGGCGCTACACGATGTCGAGTTCATCCCTGTAGGAAACGACCCCTCGAAACATTCACGACAAGTGCCTCCATTCTGGTGAGAATGCCACCGAAATATCATGATGGAAGCGACATCGTCGAAGGTGACTCATATCGCCCCCGCAAGCGAGAGGCCAAGGGGACGGAGGTATCTGCTGACGAATCCATTACCGCTTGCGGTTGTGAGGAGGTAGATGCCGCAGTCCCCTATGGCTCGGTCTTCGTACAAAACCGCTCTGACCCGAGTCCTCCTGGCCGTCCGTTGTATGCCGAAGAACGGTCACGCAAGCCCTGTTACATCCAGTCCCCAAGCTTCGCCCGCAGCCCGCGCAACGGCCTGGCTATGCAGCTGCGAGACGCGGGACTCGGTCACGCCCAGAACCTCGCCGATCTCCTTCAGCGTCAGCTCTTCCACATAGTAGAGGTTCATCAGCAGCTTCTCGCGCTCCGGCAGGCCATCGATGGCCGCCACCAGAGACTCACGAAAACGGGCGTCCTCCAGACGGCGATCCGGCGTGGGTGCATCGTCGGGCAGCATCTGCTCGATGCGGCTCTCATCGTCGTCCTCACTGGCACTGTCCTCGAAGTACAGCAGCTGCGATCCCTGGCCGACGAAAGAAGGCGCTGATACTCCTCCAGGGGCACCTGCAGCTCGTCGGCAATCTCGCGCTCCCTGCGCCGGACGACCCAGGCGCTGCTCCACGGCATGAATGGCCTGCCTCGATGCTGCGCTGGCTCTTGCGCACCGAACGCGGCATCCAGTCGGCGTTTCGCAGTTCATCCAGCATGGCACCCGCACGCGCTGCATGGCAAAGGTGTCGAACTGCACGCCCATGGCGGCATCGAAGCGCGAGACGGCGTCCACCAGTCCAATAAGCCCCGCCTGGATCAGATCATCCAGTTCAATGCTGGAAGGCAGGCGCGCAGCCATCTGCACGGCCACACGGCGCACCATCTTCCCATAGCGCTCGATGACGGAATCGCGGTCAAGCGTTCCGCGCGGGGTATACATCGATTGCATCTCCGGTTTCAATGTGCCACCCCGCCAGAAAAACCGTTCTCTTCCAGCGCAGGCATGCCTGCACCGGACCATGAGGACCACTGGAACTGTGCCAGCTCTGCCAGCGACAGTCCCGACCAGGTGCGCAATCCGGTCTCATCGCGGCAGCTGCCCACCACGACATCAAGCTGCACGCTGAGAAAACCGTCGAGCGCATCCTGCCAGGTTCAGGAAGTTTTCCCGGCCCCGAGCCACCTGCTCCACGTCGACGAAAAGCACGCCGAAGCGTCGGATTCCGGTGGTGGCGGCAATGTGCTTGATCTTGGCATATTGCGCCATCATTGCATCACGTCGATGACTGAGGATCAGCAGGAGCCGATCGCCGGCCTGTGCATGCACCCAGCGCGCCATTTCCACCGGATCATCCAGCCAGAAGAGAAGCTCCTCCTCTCCCGAGGCATCGGCCTCGCCGGCATGGGTATGGCGAAGCCACTGGTGCAGCGCCCTGCGATCCACGACCCGCATGCGTGCGTCCTCGGGTCCGGCTGCTGCCGCCATCTGTCCGATGAAGACCCGTGCCTGGGCCTCCGGCACCAGGCATCCCGCCGGATCAGGCGGGAGCGTTCGGTCCTGAACAGGCGTCGCAATCCGGCCGCCTGGTCCACGGCTGCGTCAAACATGGGAACCCTCGAACAGGTTGCGCAGTTCGTTGTCGGTCATGGACAAGGCCGGGAAGCGGGCCACAGCCTGTCGATCCAGAGCCATCTCCACCAGGCGTCCGAAGTTCACGGCGTGATAGTCTTCGGGCACGCGCTGGCCATCGGCATACCCCAGGAGCGGCAGAGCGGTGACGTACCAGGGCGTCCAGAGCAGGCCCCCAGTCCCACGGCCTCGTCCACCTTGGACAGCAGCACACCAGGCCGTGTCCCGCGCACCGAAGGCGCCCAGCACTTCTTCCAGACTGCCCGGCTGAGCCGCAGCGTTCATCACCAGCACGCGCCGCACCTGCGAGACTTCCAGTGCCGAGGTCAGCTGTCCCACACGAGTCGTCGCGCTGACCGATGCCTGCGGTATCGATCAGTATCAGCCGGCAACCTTCATGCTCCTTCAGCAGGCGTTGCAGCACCTCGCGGTCCTGCGCCACCTGTACCGGCACGCCCAGCATCCGGCCAAAGGCCCGCAGCTGTTCCTGTGCACCGATCCGGTAGACATCCGCCGTGATCAGGGCCAGCGAACGTGGCCCATGACGCAGCACGTGATGGGCCGCGATCTTGGCAATGCTGGTGGTCTTGCCCACCCCCGTGGGACCGATCAGCGCAAACACGCCGCCGGCATCGAAAAGCGTCCTGTCTTCACCCAGGGCCAGACCCACCCCCTGGTTCACGCCGGCCAGTGCACGCATCAGCATCTGGCGCAGCCACTCGTCGGCCTGCGCATCGGCATAGTCCGACGGCAGCAGCTCCACCAGGGTACGCGCCAGCATGGGCGAGAAGTGGCAACCCAGCAGGTTGCGCAGCAGACGCATCTGGCCCGGCCGCCGACGGGTGGCCTCGAACCATCCCATGCCCGACGTGGCCCAGGCCTCGCGCGCGTCTTCGGCCGTACCGGCCACGGCCATATCGCCTGGGCAGGGACAGCACCGGCCAGTCGGTGGCTGGCCCCGCCAGCGTGGAGGAAAGCGACAGCGGCGAAGAGGTGCCAAAGCCGGACAACGCTGCCTCTGCCTGGCCCTGCCCTTCCGCAGCGGCACTGGCCTCTTCCATCTCGTGCCACAGGCGGCGACGACGGCCGATGCCCAGCATCCGCCGTGCGGAGTCCACCATCTGCCACAGTCGGGAACGAGGGATGGGTCCGGGCGTGCTCTGCAGCGGCCTGAGCATTCGTGATCGCAGCCTGGGGCTGTGCACCGGCCTGGGAGGCCGGCATGGACGGCGCAGCAACCGTACCGTCAGCCGTGGCCTGGGGAATCCCCGTCACGCTCCCGGAGCAGCACTGCCCGATGCAGCACCGCGCTGCCGTCCCGGCATGACGGCTCCAGCCAGAAAAACCGTTCTGGCCAGCGGCCGTCGACGTGCTGCCTGGCATCTGCAGCGCCGAGAGGTCGATGAGGGATACCCTGTCGCTGCTGCTGCAGCAGTGCGGCGAAAGTCGGGCAGCGGCGTTTCCGGCAGCGCTGCTTGCGCCGCCATCGGTCACGTCTTCCGTGGAAGATGCCTGCGCACGCTCGTCCACCAGGTTTCGGGAATCCGTGTCTGCGCCCGCAGACCCTCTGACCGGGACGAGCGTCGCTCCCGCCTTCTCGGCCTGCTGCTGTTGACGCAGGCGCTGGAACTCCAGCGTCACTGAGGTCGCCCTGTGCTTCAGGCGCCTTGGCCTGAGGCAATGGCTCGGTCACCACGGCATCGTTGGCGGCAGCCAGCTTCAGGTCGGCCCCGGCTGCAGACAGGTACTGCGGCAGCGGTGCGTCCCCGGCCATGGCGGCCGCAACGACCTCGGGTGTTTCCAGCGTCGTGGCTGCCGGCGGATTGATCTCGTCGGCATTGGCTGCCACCGGCACAGCCGGGGCCGCGCTCTCTTCCTGTGCAGCCGTGCGACGCTTGCGTCCTTTTCTTCCGGGGAAGACGGTTCGCCGTGGCGTCAGCCACAGTCTTTCCGGCAGCTTTCGGCGCAACCGTCGAGGTAGCGACATCCGGCGCCTCCACAGCCGGCCCAGCCTCCTGACCACCTCCGACGCCGGTGCCGAACTGCTCTTTGTCCGTCGAAGCCGGCGCAGCCTCGGAGACCGCGGGAGCTGCAGTGACGGCGTTTGCAGGCGTAGCTGCCACGGTGGGAGCTGTCGGGCGCGATTCAACACTGGCGGTACGGCTATCGGTGCCATTGGCGGCCGTACGACCAGAGGCGGCCAGTGCGTTGATGCTGGCCGAAACCTGCTCCAGAGCGCGACGACGACGGGCCGAACGCGCCATCGGCACCACGACCGTCACCTGAACTTCGTCACCGACCGCATCGCTGTCCAGGATGTCGACATCGCCACCGAAGCGCGCCTTGGCCTGGGCGATGGCCTCCCGCATGGTGCGGCCACTGAAGGTCATGGTTTTCATCGATTGCTCCCGATCAGTTGACCGATACGGATGGTGTGGGTATCAGGGATTTCAGCGTGTGCCAGCACACGAAGACGCGGTGCTGCCTTTCGCACCATGGCTGCCACCTGCGGACGGATCCGGTCCGGCACCAGCAGACAGGCCGGCAGCCCAGTGCCTCCTGCTGCTGACAGATCCGGGCAGCCTCGGTCGCCAGGAAGTCCGCCACCGAAGGATCCAGCGCCCCATTGGATCCGGGGCCGAACGACTGCATCAGCAGCGATTCCAGTGCAGGATCCAGCGCGGCCACCGACAGGTCGGCGGACGGCCCGAAGATGCCCTGCACGATGGCAGGCGCCAGGGCGACCCGAACTTCGCGGGTGAGCTCGCCCGGATCCTGAATCTTGGCGCCATGCTCGGCCAGTGACTCGACAATGGTCTTGAGATCGCGAATGTGGACGGACTCTTCCAGCAGGTTCTGCAGCACCTTCTGGAACATCGGAATCGGCACCAGCTTGGGCACCACTTCCTCGACCAGCTTGGGCGAGTACTGCGCCAGATGATCCAGCAGCTGCTGCACCTCGCCACGACCCAGCAGACGCCAGGCGTAGAGCTGCATCAGGTGGTGCAGGTGCGTGGCCACCACGGTGGAGGCATCCACCACGGTGTAGCCGGCCGCCTGCGCCATGTCCTTTTCCGAAGACTGGATCCAGTAGGCGGTCAGGCCGAAAGCCGGATCGCGGGTCTGCATGCCGTTCAGGCGCACGTCGGCATGACCGGGGTCGATGGCCAGCCACATGCCCGGATAGGCCTCACCGGTACCCACCGTCACGCCCTTCAGGCCGATGCGATAGTTGTTCGGACGCAGGTCGAGCTGGTCGCGCACGTGAACCGGCGGCGGCAGGAAACCGATTTCCTGGGCAAACTTGCGGCGCACACCCTTGATGCGCATCAGCAGGTCACCCCCGTTGGACTTGTCCACCAGCTGGATCAGCTTGTATCCCACTTCCAGGCTCAGGATGTCCACCGGCTGCACGTCCTCCCAAGAGGCGTCGCCGTCGCCAGCCGCAGCCGGCACCACTTCCTCGGCAGATGCCGGAGCCTCCTTCGCCGCCACCGACAGCTTGAAGGAGACATAGCCCAGCATGGCCGCCAGCGACAGGAAGGCGATGTGCGGCATGCCCGGGATCACGCCCAGAACACCCACGATGAGCGCCACCAGACCCAGTGCACGCGGCAGCGAGAACAGCTGGCTGGCAATCTGCTTGCCGATGTCATCGTTGCCGTCACCCACGCGCGAGACCAGCAGGCCGGCCGCCACCGAGATCACCAGCGACGGCACCTGGGCCACCAGTGCATCACCGATGGCCAGCAGCACGTAGTTGTTGGCGGCCGTGGCCAGCGGCAGGCTGTGCTGCGCCACCCCGATGAGGAGACCGCCCACCAGGTTGATCACCAGGATCAGGATGCTCGCGATGGCATCGCCCTCGCACGAACTTCGACGCACCGTCCATCGAGCCATAGAAGTCGGCCTCACGGCTCACTTCCTGACGGCGACGGCGTGCCTCGGCCTGGTCGATCTGACCAGCGTTGAGGTCGGCATCGATGGCCATCTGCTTGCCCGGCATGGCATCCAGGGCAAAGCGCGCCGACACCTCGGCAATACGCTCCTGCGCCCTTGGTGACCACCATGAAGTTGATCACCGTGAGAATGGCAAACACGATAATGCCCACCGCATAGTTGCCGCCGATCAGGAAGTTGGCGAAGGCCTCGATCACCTTGCCGGCCGCATCGGTACCAGTGTGGCCATGCAGCAACACGGCGCGGGTGGAGGCCACGCTCAGCGACAGCCGCATCAGCGTCGTCACCAGCAGCACCGTCGGAAACACCGCAAAGTCCAGCGCCTTCACCGTGTACACCGCCACCAGCAGCACCAGCAGCGAGGACGCAATATTGAAGGTGAACAGAAAGTCCAGCACCGGCGCGGGCAACGGCAGCAGCATCATGGCCAGCACGACCACGGCCAGCATCGGTACCGCCAGCGAGGACAATGGCGGCAGCGGCACCTCCTGCCCGGCAATGCGCAGCTGGGGGGCAGCCGCAGCCAGCCCCTTCCCGGTGCCATGCCCCGGCTGCCGTCCGTCAATGGCGCGCTCATGCGTGTTTACCCTTTTCAGAATGCTTCGATCCATCTCCGTCGGGACCGGCAGGTCGACCGGCGCCTGCGGCGCCGTCGAACGACCCGGAATCCAGCGCTTGAGCTGGTAGACATAGACCAGCACCTGGGCCACGGCCACGTACAGCGCCTGCGGGATCTCCTGATCCAGCTCCACATGCGCATACAGCGCCCGTGCCAGCGGCGGGGCCGACAGCACCGGAACCCCCGACTCGCGCGCGATGGCCTGAATGCGCATCGCCAGCTCGTCCAGCCTTTGGCCACGACGCGCGGCGCCCCCTCGGCTGCCTCGTCATAACGGATTGCCACCGCATAATGCGTCGGGTTGACCACCACGATGTCCGCCGATGGGACCGCCGACAGCATCCGCCGACGAGCGGCCTCACGTTGTCGCGAACGTATCTGTCCCTTCAGCTGGGGGTCCCCTTCCGACTCGCGGTGCTCCCGCTTGACCTCGTCCCGGGTCATTCGCAGGTCGGCCCGGTGGCGGAACCACTGGAACGGCACGTCGAAGAGCGCCAGCGCGAAGAGCAGGAGCATCGAGAGCCCCAGCCCGCCCACCACCAGTGCGCTGGCATGACCCACCGAGCCCGCCAGGGACCCATGCGAGAGCGCGGCAAACTCGGGGAAACGGTCCATGGCATACCAGCTGCCGATGGCCCCCAGCAGGCTGGCCAGCAGCGACAGCTTCAGGAACTCGACCAGGTTCCGGAGCGAGAAGATGCGCTTGAGGCCACTGGCCGGATTGATGCGCGAGACCTTGACACCCAGCGCCTTGACGCTGAGGTTGAAGCCGCCGGGGATGGTGCTGGCGGCAATGGCGGCCGCACAGACCGACAGCAGGATGGCCAGCGTGCGCCAGCCCAGATCACCAAAATGCGCCAGCGTCGGTTGCAGTGCATCCAGAAGTACAGCCGCACCTGGCCATCAAAGGCGAAGGTGCTGGCCATCAGCCGTCGCATGCCGTCGGCCAGCGACGGGCCCATCAGGGCAAGCGCCCCCATGCCGGCCCCCATCACCAGCAGATGCGCCACATCCCGCGAACGGGGAACGTTACCCTCTTCGCGCGCCTTCCTCAGGCGCTGCTCCGAAGCAGGTAACTGGCGATCTTCCTTGCTGGTCTCGGCCATTGAATGCGGGCCTCATGACGACGATGCCCGCATTATCAGGAAGGGCCTGCCCTCCACATGCCCGGATAAAGCCGGGAAACCGCGACCGTTTCAGGCCCGCGGCACACCGGCGGCAGGTGCCGCCGGCTGGACGGCATCCACGAAAGAATCAGGGGCGCCTTGGCCCGGCTGGACAGCCCCTCACGGCTGCGGCGTCGCGGATGCTCTGCGCCGCACTCTCCTCATCGGAGGTCGTCATCTCGGTCCCGCCCAGGATGCGTGCCTGTGCGGCCTCGTTCAGCACCACGATGGCGATGCGCCGGTTCATCGGATCATTGGGGTTGGTCTTGTCCAGCGGGGACCACCGCACTCCAGCCCTGTACCCGCAGGATCTTGTTCGGATCCATGCCCCCCTGCACCAGCTCGCGCCGCGACGAGTTGGCCCGCTCAGTGGACAGCTCCCAGTTGGAATAGCCGCCCGTGGCCCCGCCCGCATAGGGGGTCGCATCGGTATGGCCGCTGAGGCTGATGTGAGTTCTCCACCCCGTTGAGCAGCTTGCCAATGGTGCGCATGAGTTCCCGCATGTTGGGCGAGAGCACCGTGCTCTTGCCCGAGGCAAACAGCGGCTTCTTGCTGGCATCCACGATCTGGATGGACAGACCGTCCACCGTCATCTCCAGGCGGATCTGGTCGCGCAGGGCCTCCAGTGCCGGCACCTGCGTCGATGGACGCCTCCAGACGCTCCTTCAGCTTCTGCAGTTTCACGTCCTTCTTCGAGTCCTTGCCCTTGGTGATGCCCTTGTTGACCTGCCCGTCCTTGCGCGTCAGGTCGGTACCGCCACCGGGAACCGGCGCGGTGGCATCCCCGACCCCGCTGCCGCCAATCAGCGACAGCTTGAGCGGCTGCTGGAAGTACTCGGAGATGCCTTTCAGCGTGTTCTCGCTGGCCGAGCTCAGCAGCCACATCAGCAGGAAGAAGGCCATCATAGCCGTCACGAAGTCGGCATGAGCAATCTTCCAGGCGCCACCGTGGTGGCCATGCGCAGCCTTCTTGATCCGCTTGACGACGATCGGCTGGGCTTTCTTGGCGGCAGGACCCGACATGGCTTACGCCCTCTTCTGCTTGACGTGGCCTTCCAGCTCGGCAAACCCGGGCCGTTCGGTGGAATACAGCACCTGCGACCGAACTCCACGCAGATGGCCGGCGCATAGCCCTGCATGCTGGCCAGCAGCGTCACCTTCACGCACTGCAGCTCCCTTGGCCGCCCTCGTTCGTCTTCTGCGTCAGCACGTCCGCCAGGGGCCCCACGAAGCCATAGGGCCATCAGAATGCCCAGGAAGGTACCCACCAGGGCGTGTGCAATCATCTCTCCCCAGGATGGCCGGCGGCTGCCCCACCGAGCCCATGGTGTGCACCACGCCCATCACCGCCGCCACGATCCCGAAGGCCGGAAGGCCGTCGGCCATCTTCTGGATGGAATGGGCCGGTACCATCGCCTCGTGATGGTGGGTCTCCATTTCATTGTCCATGAGGTTCTCGATCTCCAGCGCGTTGAGGTTGCCGGAGATCATCATCCGCAGATAGTCGGTGACGAACTCGATCAGGTGATGGTCGGCCAGCAGATCCGGGTATCGCGTGAACAGCGGACTGCTTTCAGGCTGTTCCACATCGTTCTCAATGGCCATCAGGCCTTCCTTGCGCGCCTTGGACAGGATGTCGTAGAGCATGGCCATCACGGACAGGTAGCGCTCCTTGGTGTACTTGGATCCCTTGAACACCGAGGGAAGCGCCGCCATGCAGGCCTTCAGGTCCTTGCCGGGGTTGGCCACGATGAAGGCGCCGAAGGCCGCGCCACCGATCATCAGCAGCTCCAGCGGCTGGAACAGCGCACTGACGTGGCCGCCCGCCATCGCGTAACCGCCAATGACGGACGCGACCACGACGATGTATCCGATGATGACAAACATGTTGTGTATCCCTTGACTGGTTCACACCGGGCATGGGCCCGGGGCTCCCCTCCTTTTCGGTCGATACCCGGCATTCTTGAGCATCGCCCTGCCCTGCGGCACCAATGACGGTCAGACGGACACCCAGCGGGAACGGGCGTCAGGTCGGACACCTGGCAGGAGCAGTGGATATCCAGTGAAACACGTTCAGGCGAGATCCATCGTCACGTTCCCCGAGACCCAGGAATCGCCCATGAAAAAAGGCATTCATCAGAACCCCGAAGGATCCGTCCGAATGCCTCAAAAATGCTTCGCATGTTCCGTGCTGGCGCACCTTGCCCTTCATGCAGGGATCCGAACCCTCGGATCAGTGCAGATTGAATGGAGGTGGCCAGCCAGCCGGGGTTCAGTCCGGCCTGTCAGTGGATTGCACCCGCCTTGCGTGCCTTGCCCGCACGGGCCGGCGGCTCACACAATCCGCATACGAAGCGGTCTTCCAGCTCATAAGGATGGTTGATGAACTGGCCCTTGCAGCGCCGACACTGCATGGCCGTCACCAGACCGCTGTCGATGAAGCGCACCAGCCGCCAGGCGCGGGTGAGGCTGAGCATGGGTTCGACCCCATAGCTCTTCACTTCAGCGGTATACAGCTCATACGCCTTGATGATCGCGTCCGAGTCATCGATGGGCGCGCTTTTCATCAGGTACGTGTGAATGTTGTAGAACAGGGATGCGTGGATGTTGGGCTGCCACGTCATGAACCAGTCGGTCGAGAACGGGAGCTGCCCCTTGGAAGGCGACTTGCCCGCCACTTCCTTGTACAGCTTCAGAAGCCGCTCATAAGGCAGGTTCGTTTCCGACTGCAGCATCTGCAGTCGGGCGCCCAGCTCGATCATCCGGATCGCCTTGACGATCTGGCGACTGTCTTCCAGAAGACTACGCGCGCTCATCGAGCGTCTCCTCGAATCGACCCGAACGCAGGATGGCAGCATGCAGGCGCGACGCGCTGCGCTCACCGCCCTCCTCCTGAACACCTTCACCGTGGTCAGCCAGCAGCGACCACAGCATGGCGTCATCGAAGCGGAAGCGGCACAGCAGCATGTTGCCCTGGGCAATGCGCATCATCTGCGCCGGAGACAACTGGTCGAGCAGATCGGCCACCTCTTCGGACAACCCCAGGCGGTAAAGCGCCTGGACCCGATCCGTCCGGATCAGCGATTGTGCAAGGATCAGATAGGAAAGGTTTGTCTCTCTGATCTCTGCAAGGATTCGATCTTCGTTCATACCTGCTCTTTCCTGAATGTCGGCGTTTCAGAAGTGGCTGGGTGGCTGCGCACCCGGCATGGAGCAGACTATGAACCCGGGCCCTGGCCTATCGCCCACCGCAGGCCGACCGGCGGAACGAGCGGCTCCCGGCCTGTTCGGGCCGCATCCGGAAGGACGGGAATGCCACCAAGCGCACTTATCGGGCGCGGCTGTCCGTTGGCCCCGGCTGCCCGATGCAAGCCTGCTACAGCCCGGGACGATCGGCACGAGTCGTCGCATGAATGGCTGCCCGGCCACCCACGAAGCAAGAGTGTCCGGCAAGCAACAGGGCGTTGCAGCCTGCCGACAGCCACAGAAAGAAGGAGACACGGTCATTCTGACCAGCCCTCACCCCACCCGAAGCGCCGAAAAGCGGGACTTCATGCCGGGCACAACACCCGAAGCGACACACGCGAGCACACGGACCGGCGTGCAAAAACGCACACGGCTCTCCCGGCTGCGGATCGACGGTTGCCTTCGGGGTTCGAACGGCCTGTTTTGGTCTTAAAGCAACACTTTTCGGGGTCGATATTCATGGCAACGGGAACGTTTCCCGCCGTCCTAACCGAATGCGGGAAAAGGACAAATCCTCTCCTCACTGAATGGAGTCTGAATCATGGCCGTCATCAACACCAACCTCATGTCCTCAACGCTCAGCGCAACCTGAGCGCCACGCAGACGCCCTGGCCACCTCGGTCCAGCGTCTGTCCACCGGTCTGCGTGTCAACAGCGCCAAGGACGACGCTGCCGGCCTGGCCATCGCCGAGCGCATGAACACCCAGGTGCGCGGCATGAACGTCGCCATCCGCAACGCCAACGACGCCATCTCCCTGTCGCAGACCGCCGAAGGCGCCCTGTCCAAGATCAACGACATGGGGCAGCGCATGCGTGAGCTGGCCGTTCAGTCGGCCAACGCCACCAACAGTGAATCCGACCGTGCCAACCTGGACGCCGAGTTCCAGGCCCTGTCGGCAGAAATCAAGCGTAACCTGGAAGGCACGTCCTTCAACGGCACCAAGCTGTTTGCCGCCCTCGCCACGCTGACGTTCCAGGTTGGCGCCAACAACACCGCCACCGACCAGATCGCTGTGATCACTGCCGAGCTGACCAAGGACGCCAAGCTGACCGCTGTCCTGGGTGGCGCGAACGGCGGTGGCAACCCTGCTGACATCAAGGACGCCACCAAGTCGAGGGAGGCCCTGGGCAAGCTGGATGACATGCTGGCTCTGGTCAACTCCAAGCGCGCCGAGTTCGGTGCCACGCAGAACCGCTTCGAGGCCGTCATCCAGACCCTGCAGGTCAGCGCCGAGAACCAGACCGCTGCCCGCAGCCGGATCATGGACGCCGACTTCGCTTCCGAAACGGCTGCCCTGACCCGCTCGCAGGTCCTGCAGCAGGCCGGCACCGCGATGCTGTCACAGGCCAACTCCCTGCCCAACAACGTGCTGTCGCTGCTGCGCTGATCGACAAGGCACCCAGGCGGCTTCGGCCGCCTGCCCTTCCCGGCCGGGAAGCCCTCATCGGGCTTTCCGGCCGGTTTCAGTTTCGCGACCGGTTTCATCATGACGGTGCAGCGGCACCCATCACGCACCGATGCCCCAGCGTGATCAAACCAGCATGGTTGGCCCCAGCCAGGCCCCCAGTCCGCCCATTGTGCGCTCCCTCCAGGGGTCAGGCCCGATCAGAGGCGGTCCTGAAAGCATGACCGGCGGACTCTCCTCTTAAAGCGCTGCCAGCGACGGTCGATATTCATGGCAACGGGAACGTTTCCCGCCGTCCCAACCTAGACAAAAGAGCGGGAAAAGGACAACCAACCTTCTGCAAACAAGGGAGCAGAACCATGGCACAGATCATCAACACCAACCTCATGTCTCTCAACGCTCAGCGCAACCTGAGCACCACGCAAAGCGCCCTGGCCACCTCGGTCCAGCGTCTGTCCACCGGTCTGCGTGTCAACAGCGCCAAGGACGACGCTGCCGGCCTGGCCATCGCCGAGCGCATGAACACCCAGGTGCGCGGCATGAACGTCGCCATCCGCAACGCCAACGACGCCATCTCCCTGTCGCAGACCGCCGAAGGCGCCCTGTCCAAGATCAACGACATGGGGGCGGCGCATGCGTGAGCTGGCCGTTCAGTCGGCCAACGCCACCAACAGTGAATCCGACCGTGCCAACCTGGACGCCGAGTTCCAGGCCCTGTCGGCAGAAATCAAGCGTAACCTGGAAGGCACGTCCTTCAACGGCACCAAGCTGTTTGCCGCCCTCGCCACGCTGACGTTCCAGGTTGGCGCCAACAACACCGCCACCGACCAGATCGCTGTGATCACTGCCGAGCTGACCAAGGACGCCAAGCTGACCGCTGTCCTGGGTGGCGCGAACGGCGGTGGCAACCCTGCTGACATCAAGGACGCCACCAAGTCGAGGGAGGCCCTGGGCAAGCTGGATGACATGCTGGCTCTGGTCAACTCCAAGCGCGCCGAGTTCGGTGCCACGCAGAACCGCTTCGAGGCCGTCATCCAGACCCTGCAGGTCAGCGCCGAGAACCAGACCGCTGCCCGCAGCCGGATCATGGACGCCGACTTCGCTTCCGAAACGGCTGCCCTGACCCGTGCGCAGGTCCTGCAGCAAGCCGGCACCTCGATGCTGTCGCAGGCCAACTCCCTGCCCAACAACGTGCTGTCGCTGCTGCGCTGATCGACAAGGTCCCCAGGCGGCTTCGGCCGCCCTGCCTTCCCCGGCCGGGAAGCCCCTCATCGAGCTTTCCGGCCGGTGGCGTTTCAGCCCGGGTTTTACCCAGCTTTTCCAAAAGCCGCTCCGACCGACGGGCATGGCCCCTGCCCCGCCGGTCGGCATGGGGCTTATGAAGGCTGTTCCGGCGCCGATATGATGAGCATCGAAAACCGTCAATGACCCACAGGAGGTCCCTATGGCTGGAAAGATCACGGCAATGGGCGGCTCCCTCGATGTCAACAGCATCGTTTCGCAGCTGATGAACGTCGAGCGTGCGCCGCTGGCCAAGCTGCAGAAGGAACAGGCCGGCATCAACACCAAGCTCTCGGCCTGGGGCACGGTGAAGTCTGCGCTTTCCGAGCTGCAGACGGCCGCAGAGAAACTGATCAAGCAGGACACCTGGAACGCCACCACGGCCAGCAGCAGCAACGAGGACCAGGTTCAGGCAACGGGCGGCAACAGCAAGGGCGGCGCCACGGGCAACCATTCGCTGGTGGTGAAGCAGCTGGCGCAGAGCCAGACGGTGGCAACCCGCAGCTTTGCCAATGCCGATGCCGTGGTGGGTGGTGGCACGCTGCGCGTCCAGATGGGCACCGTGAACGAGGACGGCACGAGCTTCACCGCCGACGGCGAGCGCAAGGCGCTGGAGATCACGATTCCCGAGAACGCGACCGTCAAGGACATCCGCGACATCATCAACCGCAGCAACAGCGGCGTGAGCGCCAACCTGATCAACGACGGCAACGGCGTGCGTCTGATGTTGACCGGTTCGAGCGGTGCGAAGAATGCGTTCGAAATCTCGGCCTCCGGCAATGGGCTGGATGCCCTGAACGTCTCGGCCACTGCCCAGGCGGGCGCCAACGGCAGCCAGCGCACCCAGGTGGCGCGCGATGCGAAGATGCAGCTCAATGGTCTGGACGTGAGCTCGGCATCGAACAAGGTCACCGACATGATCGAGGGGGTGACCTTCAACCTGAAGAAAGCCGACAACGCACCGGTGAACATCACGGTGGAGACCAACAAGGAAAGCCTGAAGGAAGATGTCGAGAACTTCGTGAAGGCCTACAACAAGGTCAACAGCCTGATCGCCGAGCAGACGAAGTATGACCCAGCCACCAAGAAGGCCGGTACCCTGCAGGGCAACGCCACCCTGGTCCGGATCCAGCAGCAGGTGCGCAGCCTGGTACGTGCCCAGGATGACGGCAGCGGCCTGGCCAGCGCGGGCTTCGAGCTGGATCGCAACGGCGCGCTCAGCATCAAGGAAGCCAAGCTGAAGGACCTGCTGAACAACCCCGAGAAGATGCGCACCGTGTTTGCCGGCGCGCAGAAGGCTTCAGGTGCAGCTTCCACAGGCGGTGCGGGTGCCACGGGCGCTGCAGGTGCCACGGGCGCTGCAGGTGCAGCGACGGCACCGGGCGCAGGCACGAGCACCATGAGCGCTGCCACGGCCGCCCTGCTCTCGGGCTCTGCCGGCAGTCGATCCGGCGTGGCCGGGATGCTCAGTGCCCGTCTGAAGGAGATCCTGGATGACGATGGAAGTCTGAGCGGCACCACCAAGGCCCTGCGCCGAAGCCTGGACGCCAGCACGTCGCGCGCCGACCGCCTCAACGCACAGCTGGAACGTACCGAAGAGCGTCTGCTGAAGCAGTACGCAGCGCTGGACAAGAACATCAGCAACATCACGAACTCGTTCTCGTCGATCGCATCGCTGCTGCGCTGATCATGCGCATCACACGCGGCCGACGCATCGGCCGCGTCGCGAAAATGCCCCTGTTCCAGGGCGTCATCACCGGCACCATGCCCAGACGGGAAGGTGTTTATGACGACGCCCTTGCCAGGGGCATTCGTGTTTGCGGCACTTTCAGATGGCGGGCGGGAATAGCGGCACCAAAGCCATCCACTTCGGCTGGCATCTAAAGTCCGGCGTCCATGCGTCGATAAGAAGGGGTAGACACCGCCGGACCTGACGACCGGCTGTCGCCGACGGATGGCAGCATGATGTCCTCACGTCACGCGACGCCTCGTCGACGCCTTGACCGGCTTCTGCCCTCTTCCCAGGAAAGCCCATGTTTGCTCGCATGCACCGACCGTCTGCCGCTGCCTACCACGCCGTGGAAATCGAGAGCGCCGTACATCACACCGACCCGCACCGTCTGGTGGAGATGCTGTTCGATGGCGCCGTGACCGCCGTGATGAAGGCTGGCATGGCACTGAAGAATGGCAACTTCGCAGTCAAGGGAGAATCCACTTCGAAGGCCATCCGGATCATCGACGAAGGCCTGAAGGCCTCGCTGGACCCTTTCCGGTGAGCAGCATTACCAATCTGGGCATGCTGTACGACTACATGACGCAGACGCTGCTGCAGGCCAACCTGCACAACGAGCTGGAGAAGTACGAGGAAGTGGAGCGCCTGCTGAAGGATCTGCGTGATGCCTGGCAGGCGATCCGCCCGCAGGTGGTGAAATCGCCGCTTTACGCCTGAGCGGGTGACGACATGACGACCGACATCGCATCCGACATTGTGCTGCCCCCCCAGTACGGGCAGGCCCTGCAGCTCGCCGAGGCCATGCTGGGTGCAGCACGGGATGGCGAATGGGACGAGGTCCGGCGGCTTCGCGGCTCATTGCCCCGGATGGCCCGGGACCTGGAAATCGCCTGGCAGGAACTGCGGTCCGTGTATCCGGACGCCTGTGCCCTGCTGGAGGGGAAGCGGGCGAGAATGATCCGCGAAATCCTGCGCGTGGACGAACAGATCCGCCAGCTGGGTACCCCGGCCTACCGTCGCATGCTGCCCTGGCTGGCCACCCGCCCGATGGTGCGTCCCGCCTCCCCCGAACCCTGCGTGTCCCGAGTGTGATCATGAATACGCCGAACCAACAACCAGGTACCCACCACGGCCTCGTGCCGGGTTTCCTGCCCATGTCCCCGCAGGATGGCCTGGACCAGTTCCGGGTGTCCGGCACCATGGCGGTACGTTCAGCTGCTGCGCGAGCTGCAGGGCGCCCGCGAGCATGTGGTGCTCTATGCCCACGCCGATGACGAGCTGCACCTGGTCACGCGCATCGAGGGGCTGGAGGCCAATGACTTCCGGCTGGGCTTCCCGGGCGATGAAGAGTCTCTGGAAGCACTGCTGGAAGCCCGCAGCCTGACCCTGGTGGGTCTGACCAACGCCGTGAAGATCCAGCTGGACATTCCGGCCGTGTCGCTGCGCGAGGACGAGGGACGACGGCAGCTGATTGCCGCCATCCCCTCCCATGGGTGGCGCATCCAGCGCCGCGAGGCCTTCCGCGTGGAGCCACCTGCCGCCGACGGTGCCGAGTGGCCGTGCGGGTGGTGGGACACCGCGAAGCGCGCGGTCGGCTGCATGACATCTCGGCGGGTGGACTATGCTTCCAGTGGCCAGCCGGCCACGACCTGCCTCAGGTGGGGCAGCCGCTGCTGCATTGCCGCATCGAACGCTTCCGCGCCTCTCCCCTGCCCTGTGACCTGAAGGTGATCCGCATTGCCCCTTCCGAACGGGGTGACGGCATGCTGGTGAGCTGCCGGTTCCAGTCCCTACCCGAAAGCGTGGGCCGTCAGGTCCAGGTGTACGTGATGGATGTCGAGCGCCGGATGCGCAGTGCACGGCTGGATGCCTGAAGCAGCTCAGCCTGATGGATTTCGAAAGGCGGGAGGCATCGCCTCGCCGGGGCCTTGTCGTTTCATCAGACCCGCATGCCCATGATGTCCGAGTAGGCCTGCACCAGGCGGTTGCGTACCGTCACGGCAGACTGGAAGCCGATCTGTGCCTTCTGCATGGCCAGCATCGTGCTCTCCAGTGTTGCACCGGCGTCACCCACCTCGAAGGCGCGCTGCTGCTTGTCTGCAACGTTCTGGGCACTGCTGACGCTACGCAGCGCATCCATCAGCAGGCTGCCGAACTGAGCTCGCTGGCAGCGCCCTCCACCTGGCCGGCCATCATGCCGGCGCCCAGCCTTTCCATGCCTCCCGGACGGGCGGCAGCCGCAGCAGCATCGGCGGCGGCTTTCAGGGGCAGAACCGGGAAATTCCACTTGCATATCCTTTCTCCATCAGTCGGCAAACCATTTGCCGGTTGCCGTCATCGTACCCGCGTGACCCCGGCGTCTTCGGCGAAATAGCAGGTATCCAGCCCGGTATTTGGCGAATTTCCATGGCGTGCGCTGCCGAATAATGTGCCGCATGAGTACATCCAATCCTGCCATGGCTACCAACACTCTGCCTGCATCCGTCAGCCTCTTCGCCCAGATGCCTGCCGCCACCAAGATCAAGGCCGGTGCGGGTGTGATTGCCCTGGGCGCCGTTGCCGTCTCGGCATGGCTCTGGTCCCAGCAGCCGGACTGGAAGGTGCTCTACAACAACCTGCCCGACCGGGAAGGTGGCGCCGTCATCGCCCAGCTGGTGCAGATGAACGTGCCCTACAAGTACACCGAAGGGGCGGTGCCATCATGGTGCCCGCCAACATGGTCAACGACGCCCGGCTTCGTCTGGCTGCCCAGGGACTGCCCGCCAGCGACACCACCGGCTATGAGCTACTGGAAAAACAGCGCTTCGGCACGACGCAGTTCCAGGAGCGCCTGAACTTCCAGCGGGGTCTGGAAGGCGAACTGGCCCGCTCGATCCAGTCGCTGGCTGCCGTGAAAGCAGGCACGCGTCCATCTGGCCATGCCGGTCCAGAGCGGATTCCTGCGCGAACAGCAGAAGCCTTCGGCCTCGGTGATGCTGACGCTCTACCCTCGGCCGCACGCTGGAGCGTGGACAGGTGCAGGGCATCCTGGCGCTGGTGGCCTCATCGGTGCCCGACATGGGCCCGAAACAGGGTTTCGGTCGTGGACCAGTACGGAAAGCTGCTGTCGGACCTGGACGGTGACGGCAGCGAGATGAACACGGCGCAGATCAATTACCGCAACCGGATCGAGAGCACGCTGGCCCGCCGCATCGACGACCTGCTGGCGCCGATCGTGGGTGACGGCAACATCCGGGGCCCAGGTGGCCGCCGACATCGACTTCACGCAGAGCGAAGCCACGGCCGAGACCTACGCACCGAACCAGAATCCGGGCGCCGCCGCCATGCGCAGTCAGCAGACGATGGCCAGCCGTGACGGCTCGGGCGCAGGCGATGCCGCTGGCGGCGTTCCGGGCGCCCTGTCCAACCAGCCGCCTGCCACCGTGTCGGCCCCCCATCAACAGGGCAGCACAAGCTACGCGAGCAGCCGGCAGCGCATCGTCTGCCGATGGCGGCGCCGGCGTTTCCACCTGGCAGGAATCGGTCACCAACTACGAGGTGGACCGCACGGTGAAGGTGACTCGCAACCAGACAGGGCACCATCCGTCGCCTGTCGGTGGCCGTGCTGGTGAACCAGAAGCAGACTACAGGCGATGACGGCAAGGAGGTCTCCACCCCGCTGACCCCGCTGGAGATGCAGAGCATCGAGGCACTGGTGAAGCAGGCGGTGGGCTTCTCGGCCGAGCGCGGCGATTCGGTGCAGGTGGTCAACGCCGCCTTCACCAAGCGTCCTGAGGTGGTCGACCCCGAAGTGCCGCCTGGAAGGACCCTGAGACCATTTCGCTTGCCAAGGATCTGGGCAAGCAGTTCGGCTTCGTGCTGCTGGCGCTCATCATCCTGATGATGTTCATACGCCCTGCCCTGCAGGCGATGAAGAAGCCCGCGCCCGCCGCCGGCAACAACCTGGATGCAAAAGTCGACGAGCAGCTGGAACTGCCCAGCCCCGAAGGAAGCACCAAGGGCGGCGTCCAGCGTCTTGAAGTCAATCCCGAGCAAGGGATGGGCATGACGATTGCGCAACACAACGCCCTTCAACTGGCCCGCACCGACCCGACGGCAGTCGCCACCGTGGTCCGCAACTGGGTCAATGGCACCAACCCGGACAATCCAGCATGAGTGAGTTTTGATGAAGCCGGCACCCGTGATGCCGCCGTGCTGCTGCTCGCCCTGGGCGAGGAAACGGCAGCCGAAGTCTTCAAGCACCTGACGCCGAAGGAGGTACAGGGGCTGGGCGAAGTGATGGCCCGGACCCAGTACACCACCAAGGACCATATCGAGCAGGTTCTGGAACGTTTTCATCAGCAGGCCTCGAAGCAGAGCACGCTGGTGCATGATCCCAACGCCTACGTGCGCGGCGTGCTGAAACGTGCGCTGGGCGACGACAAGGCCGGCATGCTGATCGACCGCATCGTGCAGGGCAGCGACGTCTCGGGTATCGAGAGCCTGCGCTGGATGGATGCGGCATCGGTGGCCGAGCTGATCCGCCATGAGCACCCGCAGATCATCGCCTCCATCCTGGTGCACCTGGAGCGTGACCACGCTTCCGGCATCCTGCAGCAGCTGTCGGCCGAGACCCGTTCGGACGTAATGCTGCGCATTGCCACGCTGGACAGCATCCAGCCCAGTGCGCTGAAGGAACTCAACGAGGTGCTGTCGCGCGTGCTGACCGGTGGCGACAAGGTCAAGCGCCCTCGCCTGGGCGGCAGCAAGGCAGCCGCCGAGATCCTGAACTTCCTGGGCGGTGGCGAAGAGGCCTCGCTGCTGGAGACGCTGCGCGCCGAGAACGCCGAGCTGGCGCAGGAGATCGAGGATCTGATGTTCACCTCGACGACCTGCTGAGTCTGGACGACCGCGCCGTGCAGACGGTGCTGCGCGAGGTGCAGAACGATCAGCTGATCATCGCGCTGAAGGGTGCTGAGCCCGCGCTGCGCGAGAAGATCTTCAAGAACATGAGCTCGCGGGCCGCCGAATCACTGAAGGAAGACCTGGAGTCGCGCGGTCCGGTGCGACTATCCGAGGTGGAAGCCCAGCAGAAGGAGATCCTGAAGACCGTGAAGCGCCTGGCCGACGAAGGCACTCATCGTGGTGAGCAGCGGAGGCGCCGATGCCCTGGTCTGATTCCCCTGACCCCTGCTCGCCCCGCCCCTGCCCGCATCAGCCGGCAGGGATGCCTGGCAGCCGATGGCGGTCATGTCCTTCGACGACCCCGCCACGCACAAGAGCCCGGCGCAAAGGGCCGAGGAAGCCGCACGCCAGGCCGAACAGGAACTGACGCGCCAGCTGGAGGCCTCGTGGCAGAGCGGCCATCAGGCCGGTCTGGCCGAAGCCACCGAGCGGCAGCGCCAGGAAGAGGCACAGCACGGCATGACGGTTCGTGCCCGTGCCGGTTCGCTGCTGGCCGACTTTTTCATCCGGGCTGGATGCGCTGAAGGAAGGGGCTGGCCCACGAGGTGATGACCCTGGCCATGCAGCTGGCCGAACGCATCGCCTGCGAACAGATCCGGATCTCGAAGGACGCACTGGCTCCGGTACTGGCTGAATCGATGAAGCATATCAGCGAACGGTACCGCCACCTGGAAGCAAGCGTGCATCCGGACGATGTGGAGACTGCACAACAGTGGTTTGCCGTCAATCACCCGGAAATCGCCGTCAAGGTGCTGGCATCTGGCAGGTGAGCGCGGCGGCTGCACACTGGCCGCAGGCAGTACCCGGGTGGACAGTCAGCTGAAACCCGCGTGGCCCGGGCCTTTGCCGCCCTGGGCCTGGATGATGAACGCAACGGTGCGCGCCGGGAAAACGCCCGTGCCGATGACGCATCCCCTGCCCGACCGACGGAACCGTCCCCCATGGACGGAACCGCTTCCGAATCCCTTGTGGCCGATGCCGTGGACACTCATGTCGAGGAAGCTGCCCTGCCCGCGCAGGATGCTGCCCCGATCGTGTCCGCGACCGGCTGAACCTTTCTGCCATGCGCCTTGCCGACCAGCTTTCGCCTTCCTGGGCAATTGCCAGCAACTGGCTGCCCATGTGGACCCGGTGGCCACCGAAGGCCGCCTGGTGAAGGTATCGGGCATGCTGGTCGAGGCCGCCGGCATTGCACTGCCTGTGGGCGCGCTGTGCCTGCTGAAGCAGCCTGACGGCCATGCCGTCGAGGCCGAGGTGGTGGGCTTCGGTCATGGCCACGTCTTCCTGATGCCTTCGGGCGACACGAGCGGGCTTTCTCCCGAGACACGCGTCTGCCCGCTGGAGCCGGCCGTGGTCACCCCCACCCTGGCCCGTGCCAGCCATCCATGGCGGCGCCAGTCCGACCGGATGCGTCATCTGCCGATCGGACATGGCCTTCTGGGCCGCGTGGTGGACGCCGATGGCCGGCCAATGGACCGCTTCGGCCCGCTGCGCAATGTGGAAAGCCGCCCCATTCACGGCCGAGCCATCAACGCGATGGACCGCGAGCCGATCCGTGAAGCCCTGGATACCGGGGTACGGGCGATCAACGGTCTTCTGACCATCGGTCGTGGCCAGCGCATCGGCCTGTTTGCCGGCGCCGGCCTGGGCAAGAGCGTGCTGCTGGGCATGATGGCCCGCTACACCGATGCCGACGTGATCGTGGTGGGTCTGGTGGGCGAGCGCGGCCGCGAGATCAAGGAATTCCTGGAAGACATCCTGGGCGAAGAGGATCGCCATCGTGCCGTGATCGTGGCAGCCCCTTCCGATCTGCCGCCGATTGCACGGATGCAGGGGGCGCACTACGCCACCGCCATTGCCGAGTACTTCCGCGACCAGGACATGAACGTTTTGCTGCTGATGGATTCGCTGACCCGCTACGCCATGGCTGCGCGGGAAATTGCACTGTCCATCGGCGAATCCCCGGCCACCAAGGGCTATCCGCCCTCGGTGTTCGCCCGCCTGCCGGCACTGCTGGAACGCACCGGCATGGGCGCACGCGGCCAGGGCTCGATCACCGCCTTCTACACCGTGCTAGCCGAAGGCGACGATCAGAACGACCCGGTAGCCGATTCAAGCCGTTCCTTCCTGGACGGACACATCGTGCTTTCCCGGAGCTGGCCGATGCCGGCCATTACCCGGCCATCGACATCGAGAAATCGATTTCGCGAGTGATGTCGGCCGTGACCCCTGCCGAGCAGCAGCAGCTGGCCCGGCAACTGAAATCCCTGTGGTCGGCCTACCGGCGCAGCCGCGAGCTGATCACCATTGGCGCCTATACCGAGGGCAGTGACGCACGAATCGACCGGGCCATCGAGCTGATGCCCATGATCGAGGCGTTCCTGTGCCAGGAGGTGCACGATCCGAGCAGCCTGCAGGCATCCGTGAACGCGATGCGCGATCTGCTGGCCTCTTCCCCGAACAGAACAACTGAAACCGAATCTGCATGAAACCCGCCCTGGAACTGGCCGTCGAGAACTATCAGCGCCTGCGTGACGAAGCCGCAGCCGCCATGGCACACGCACAGAAGGAACTGTCGTCGCTGCGCAATACGCTGGCCACGCTGGAAAGCTATCGCAGCACGCTGCAGGGACCGTCGCCGCGAGACGGACGGCAAGAGTCATTCCGCCACGTCGCTGCAACTGGACACGCACCTGGCTGGCCGAATCGACAGTGCCGTCAAGCAGCAGGAACGCTTCATCGAGCAGGCCGTACGGCGTGCCGAACTGAAAGCGCCTTGCACTTCTGGATTGTCAGAAGCGCCTGAAGGCCGTGGAAACCATCCTGAAGCAGCGTGCCGAGCAACAGGCTGCTGCCGCATCACGCCGTGAACGTCTGGAAGCTGACGAACAGGCCGCCATCCGTTATCTGAACCAGTCCAGCCTTCCGGACATCAGCACGACCCGGATTCCGGTTCCGCTGGATCAGGAAGAGCTCTACATCGCATGAAGACCGAATCCTCTCTGGGCACCCGCTCGCCGGTTTCCTCCGGAAAGTCGGTGCTGGAACAACTGAGCGCATCCAGGACGCCCACCAAGGCGGGCCGGGATGCCGCATCGTCGCTGTCCTTCCGGACGCTGATGGCCGACATCCGGCCTGGCGGATTCGAGGAGATGACGCAGCGCATGGCCGAACGACGTGCCGAGCAGCAGCGCCTGGAGAAGGAACGCCAGCGCGAGCGGCCGCGCGCCGAGGATATGCACGGCAACGCGCAGGTCATGCAGCGCCCTGCTGCCGAACCCCAGCGTTCCCGCCAGACCGACGAGATGCGCCAGGCCGAGCGCGTGACCAAGGCTTCGCGCCAGGCGGAACGTGTCACGACGGCTCGCAACCGCGATGCCGACGACGCGTCGGCACGCAGCGCATCGACCACTGAGGCACGTCCGGCGTCTGCCCGTGCAGAGGAAGCCCGTCCTGCCGCCCGTCGGCCACACAGGCAGCCACCCGGACGGCAGCTTCGGAATCCGGGTCGACCAGCGCCCCGGGTGATAAGGTGGATGCCGACAGCACGGCTGCCGCAGCCACGGCCACGGCCAACCAGACGACTGCCGCATCCGATGCTGCAGCAGCGGGTTCTGCTTCTGCACAGGCGGCGAAAGCCGTTGACCGCCAGACATCCTCGGGCAGCAGCAAGCCTGCAGAGCTGGCTGCCGCTGATGTACCTGCAAAATCGTCGAGCACAGCGTCCCCGGATGATGCACTGGCTGATCAGGTACGCCAGGGTGCCCAGCAGGTACAGATGGAGCCTCTCCAGTCAGCGAGACCGAACTGCAGCAGCTGGCCCGCCAGATGGGACTGGATGAGTCCGACACCCAGGACGTGAACGCACCGACCGATGCACAAGGCACGTCTGCCGACGCAGCCGCGGTCGCGGTCGCGGTCGCGAAGGAGATCACGGCCGATACCAACGAGAACCTGTCTTCAGGCGGCGAAGGAACGGCCACAGTGCACCCCACCATGGCCATGGCTCCCTCGCGGCGCGCACAGGCAACCTCGGCCAGTGCAACTCAACCCGCACAGGATGGACGCGTGGCGGCCACAGGACGCCCGAGCACGCCTACCCTGCCCCAGACCAGCTCAGCATCCGATGCTGCGTCTGCGTCTCGTCTGGCCACCACGGACACAAGTCCCACGCCGCTGCCGACGGCGGCTGTGGCGACAGGGAAGAGCAGAAGGCGGTTCATTCAGCCTGGGCATGGCGCTGCCCACGTCGGGCGCCCATTCTCCGGTCCGCACGGACGGCAGCCCGCTGCTTTCCAGTCGCATCGAGGTCCGATACACAGTGCCGAGTTCAAGGAACAGTTTGCCCGCCAGGTGGCCGGCGTGGTCGTGCAGGGACAGGACCGCGCCGAGATCCGTCTGACGCCGGCCGAGCTGGGACCGATCCGGATCCGGGTGTCGCTGAACGCCGAGGACGCGGCGCTGGACATCTCTGCGGCACACGCCGCCACGCGCCGCCATCGAGTCGTCGATGTCGACGCTGAAGCAGATGCTGGCCGATCACGGCCTGCGTCTGTCCGACTACCGGATGGATCAGGGCAACAATGCGGCCTTCCTGTCGCAACAGCGCCAGTCCGGCCAGGAGAACGGGGGCAGGGAATGCAACAGTCCGGCACCGCCTTCGGTCAGAACAGGGGGCCAATCCGGCGGCCAGCAGGCCGATGGCGGCCACGACGCCGGACGTGCCGGCCGCACGATGGGCAGTCGCCCGACGGCGGTTTCCGGCAGCACCAGTGGTGGCGCCCGTGTGGGCAATACCCCATCGAACGGCCGTCTGGACCTGTTTGCATGAAGTACCCGGGCCGACACACGACGGCGGGCTCCCCGCCGTCGGTCGGCTCATGAGTACAGGAGGGGTTCAACGCCCCTTCTTGGCCGATCGGAACGCCCCGTCGACATGGAAAATATCGGCATCTCTCCTGAATCAACTGGATTTATCTCATGTCAGGCAATACGAGCGAGAAAGCCGAAGAAGGCAAGAAGAAAGGTGGCAAGGGCCTGTTGATCGGCATCCTGGCCGTGGTGCTGGCGGGCGGCGGTGGTGCGGGATGGTTCTTCCTGAAGCCCCCGCATGATCCCGATGCCGAGAAACTGGCACTGTACAAGCCCTCGCCCGAGCCGGTGTTCGTGACACTGGAGCCCTTCACGGTGAACCTGGCCGATGAGGGCGGTGACCGCATGGCTCAGGTGGCCGTGGTCCTGCAAATGCAGAACGCCTACGCCGAGAGTGAACTGAAGAAGGTGATGCCGGTGGTGCGCAGCAAGCTCCTGAAGCTGCTTTCATCGCAGAAATCCGAGCAGCTGCTGACCGAGAAGGGCAAGGAAGCCGTGGCTGAGGCCATCAAGCAGCGCACCATCGAGGCCATTCATTGGGACAAGTCCTCTGCTCCTGCCCAGGGTGCAGAACACAAGGATGCTGCTGCGGCGGCACCGGCAGGCAAGCCGCTGATCGTGGTTCCTGACTCGGTGGTTGCCGTGCATTTCAACCAGATGCTGGTGCAGTGACATGAGCGAGCAGTACCTGTCGCAGGACGAGATCGACGCGCTGCTGGATGCGCCCGAAGGCAGCGCCACGGATGCGCCTGCCGACGCAGCGCCCGGGGCGGAGGCCGTCGGCGACAGCGGGGCGGACACGGCCGCGACCAAGGTGGCAGCCGACGATCGTTCTGCCCCTCAGCCCTACGACCTGGCCCGCCAGGAGCGGATCATCCGGGGCCGGATGCCGGCACTGGAACTGATCCACGAGCGCTTTGCGCGCAGTCTGGGGCTGGCGATGTTCGCCTTCATGCAGCGCAACCCGGAGATCACCCACTCTGATCCGGTCGTGGGACGCTACAGCGACTTTCTGGGCACGATCCAGCTGCCGGCCAGCATCAACATCATGCAGACCCGGCCGCTGGCGGGCTCTGCCCTGCTGGTGCTGGACGGACAGCTGGTGAGCACGATCGTGGACCTGATGTTCGGGGGCACGGGGCGTCCGATGCGCAAGAGCGAGGGGCGCGAGTTCTCGATGACGGAAAAGCGCCTGATTCAGAAGCTGATCGATCTGAGCAGCAGCGAGTACAGCCGCGCCTGGGAAAGCATCCACCCGATGGAGCTGGTGTTCACGCGGTCTGAAAGCCAGCCGCAGTTCGCCAACATTGCCATTCCGGCCGAGATGGTGGTGAGCACCACGTTCACGCTGGATTTCAATGGTCAGTCGGGCACGATCCAGGTCTGCATTCCCTATACCGTTCTGGAACCGATCCGAGACACGCTGTCATCGTCGCTGAACACGAACAGTGGCGAGGAAAAGCGCAGCTGGCTGGGCCAGATGTCGAAGGAGATCAAGCCTGCCGGGGTGGAGCTGGTGGCCGAGCTGACGACGGCGACACTGACGCTGGGCGAGCTGATGAAGCTGCAAACCGGCGACGTGATCGAGATCGAGACCGGCCCGGGTGCCATGCTGAAGATTGGCCAGGTTCCGATTTTCAATGGTCGTTATGGCGAGCACAACGGCCGTTATGCGGTGCGCATCGACACCGTGAATTCCTATACCGATTCCCACCAGGATTGATTCATGTCTGAACAGAATACCGTGAGCCCGGAAAGCGGGGAGATCGTGCAATCGGCCGGCGCCCCGGCGTCCTCTGCTGTCGATCCGTCCGTCACGGGGGCCCTGCCTGGCGTGATGGCAAGACTGGGCCAGGGTGCTGAGGGCGGTGCCGATATCGAGCGCATTCTGGACATTCCGGTCCAGCTGTCGGTGGAGATCGGACGCACCCGCACGACCATCAACAATGTGCTTCAGCTCGCACCGGGTTCGGTGGTGGAGCTGGATGCCCAGGCCGGTGCACCGATGGATGTGCTGATCAACGGCTATCTGATTGCGCAGGGCGAGGTGGTGGTGGTCAATGACCGCTTCGGCATCCGTCTGACGGACATCGTGACGCCTGCCGAGCGCATGCGTCGTCTGAACCGCGGCTGACGGATGTCATCGATGTCTGCCGCACTCACCTCCTTCGGCGTGCTGCTGCTGGTGGTGCTGTCGATTCCGCTGGTGCTGTGGCTGGTGAAACGCCTGTCGCAGCTGCCGGCCGGCCGTGCCAACGGTCTGATGTCGATTGCCGCCACGCTGTCGGTGGGCCCCCGCGAACAGATTGCGGTGGTGAAGGTGGGCGAACGGGCCATGCTGGTGGGCATCACCAGCCAGTCCATTCAGCTGCTGACCGAGCTGGATGCCAGGGACCTGCCCGCACCGTCCGACCTGCCCCAGGCGGCAAGTCAGGGATTCGGCTCGCTGCTGGCGGGCCTGCAGAAGAAGAATACCCCATGAAGCCACGAATGCTGTGGGGCGCGCTGCTGGCTGGCGCGCCGCTGGACGTATGGGCCCAGACCACACTGAGCCTGCAGAGCGCGGCGGCTGCCGATGGCGGCACCACCTGGTCGGTTCCAGTCCAAACGCTACTGTTCTTCTCGGCACTGTCGTTCATTCCAGCCGTGCTGCTGCTGATGACGAGCTTCACGCGGATCATCATCGTGCTGTCGCTGCTTCGCCAGGCGCTGGGCCTTCAGGCCTCGCCGCCCAATCAGGTTCTGGTGGGCATCTCGCTGTTCCTGACGGCATTCATCATGTCGCCGACACTGGACCGCATCTACACGGAAGCCTATCAGCCCCTGGCCGAGAAGCGCATTGACTTCGAGACAGCCCTGCAGAAGGGCAGCGTGCCGCTGCGGGACTTCATGCTGAAGCAGACGCGTGCCTCGGACCTGGAGCTTTTCGCCCGTCTGGCGCGCGTGAAGGCCCCGGACGACAAGCCGCTGTCGGCGCAGGACATGCCGTTCAAGGCCATCGTGCCGGCCTTCGTGATCAGCGAGCTGAAGACGGCCTTCCAGATCGGCTTCATGATCTTCATTCCGTTCATCCTGATCGACCTAATCTGCGCCAGCGTGCTGATGTCGCTGGGCATGATGATGGTGTCACCCGTGCTGGTGGCCCTGCCCTTCAAGCTGGTGCTGTTCGTGCTGGCTGACGGCTGGAACCTGCTGGTGGGCTCCCTGGTTGCGAGCTTTGCGACATGACCCCCGAGACCGTACTGACCATTGGCCGCCAGGCCCTGGAAACGCTGATGACCACGGCGTCGCCGATCCTGCTGGTGATTCTGGTGACGGGTCTGCTGATCAGCATCCTGCAGGCACTCACGCAGATCAACGAGGCCACGCTGTCCTTCGTTCCCAAGCTGGTTCTGTCGTCGCTGGTGCTGGTGCTGGCCGGCCCCTGGATGCTGTCCAATCTCACCGACTTCATCTCGCGGATGATCCTGTCGATTCCGGCGGTGATCAACGGGCAGCCCGGGTTCTAGGACCATGCGCGCACACTCCACCTGTGGATGTGACTGCCTGGCAGATGGGCATGTGTGCCCCTGCCACCCATGATCACGGCGTCGCTGCTCTCCCATGATCACCTTTGACGAAGCGCAGATTCTGGGCTGGCTGTCGGCACTGCTGATGCCGCTCTTCCGGCTGCTGGGGCTGTTCAGCTCGGCGCCGCTGCTGTCGTCACGCAACATTCCCGTGCGCTACCGCGTGACGGCTGCGCTTTCACTGGCCGTGCTGGCGGCACCGCTGGTGCATGGCAAGACCCCTTCCTTTGATGATCCGGCCTTCTTCGTGCTGATGGCCAGCGAGGTGATGATCGGGCTGGCCATCGGGCTGGTGTGCCGCATGCTGCTGGCCTCGGTGGAAATGGCTGGCGAGATCATCGGCCTGCAGATGGGCTTCTCGTTTGCGGCCTTCTTCGATCCCAGCACGGGCAGCAACTCCAATGCCATCGGCCGGCTGTTCAACACGATGTCGCTGACGAGCTTTGCCGTGATCAACGGCCCCCTGCTGCTGGTGGCTGCCACCATGAACAGCCTGGAACGGATGCCGGCCAGCATGGGCACGCAGCAGTTCCTGGGACGGCTGGACATCGGTGCGGTCATCAGCCAGGTGTTCGAACTGGGGCTGTTGATGGCCCTGCCCTACATGGCGCTCCTGCTATTCGTGAACCTGAGCCTGGGCCTGATCTCGCGCGTGGCACCTCAGCTGAACGTGTTTGCCATCGGCTTCCCGATCACGATCGGATCCGGCCTGATGCTGCTGACGCTGGGCATGCCGATGCTGTATGCGCCGCTGGCGCAGATGCACCAGGCCATCTTCTCGCTGCTGGGGTTCTGACGCCGATCAGCGGGGAGCAAGCCCTGGCGTGAAGCGCGCCTTGGCAGGCATGCGTGCCGTGATGCGTTCCCGGTTGAGTGCCAGGGCCTGTTCGGTCGGCTGGTAGTCCCGCCAGAGCGACGGGGTGTCGGGAAGATCCTGCGGCCAGATGTTCTGCACCCTGAAACCGCGCGCCAGGCATTCTTCATGCAGGGCTGCATAACGTCGCTGCAGGAAGGCCAGCTTGTCGAAGAAGAAACGGACGTGCCCTTCTCCCAGCTTGTAGTCGGCAGGTTGGCCGACCAGGCTGAAGCGCCCTCGGGCCACCGCGTTGGGGATGCGGGTCAGCTCACGGTGTTCGGCCAGGAGGTGCTGATCGCAGAGTTCCGAGGGATCGACCAGATTGATGCGGGTCATGGTGCGTGCAGCCGGCTCAGGCCGTGGCCGGCTGCCGTTGCCCGGATGATGTTCCCTTGTAGGCGCAGACGCGATTGCGGCCCGCCAGCTTGGCTTCGTAGAGGGCGTCATCGGCACGATGCACGACCTCTTCCAGCGGCATGCCGGGCTCGGCCACGGCCACACCGGCCGAGAAGCTGAGGTTGATTTCGCCTTCATTGTAGACGAGCGTGCGCTCGACCACGACGCGCTGAAGACGCTTGAGGATGTCCAGCGCCGTCTCGGCGGAAACGCCCGGCAGCAGCAGCACGAACTCGTCTCCGTCATGGCGGCTGCAGCGGTCGCTGGGACGCAGCTGTCCGCGGATGGCAGCGGCAAAGAAGTGAAGCGCCTCGTCTCCCGCATGGGCCCCCTGGGCGTCATTGAGCGAGCGGAAATGGTCCAGATCCAGCAGCGCCACGGCCAGCGGCTTCTGCTTCAGCGTGCATTCAGCCAGCAGCTCCTGGTAGGCCACCCCCAGCCCTCGGCGATTGAGCATGCCCGTCACCTGGTCGGTCATCTCCAGACCCTGGGCCTCGTTCAGCTCATTCGACAGTTCACTGACGCTGCGCTCCAGATCGTCGGCACGCCGGCAGGTCTGCTCGAATTCAGTACGGGTCTGGGCCAGGTGCCCCCGCATGGCCACGGTGCGCCCCACGATGTCCCCCAGCACCTGCGCCAGGTCATCGATGTCGGACACGCCTCGATGCGCTCGACAAAGCCGTCAAGCGACTCGGAATAGGAAGCGCTGGAATCCATCAGCTCGGACAGATTGCCGACCCACTGCGTGAGCAGCTGTTTCAGTTCGGCCAGTGCGGTCCGGCGCATGGTCAGCAGGTTGCCATGCTCCTTCAGGTTGTGCCGAACGTTCTGTCTCACCTGCTCCAGCTCGCCCCGGTCGACACCTTCGGGTTCTGCCCCGATGGCACGGCGGATGGCCGAGAACTGCTCGATGATCCAGGCTTCTTCCCCGGCCAGGATGGGCACCACGTCGCAGATGGTGTCCAGCAGCGCGGTCAGCGAGACGATGAGGCGCTGGCGGCGTTCAGCCAGACGACGGGCGCTGGCCAGTTCGCTGTCTTCGTAGGATTCGACGATGCCGTCCGGGAAACGCCGTCCGGGGCGGACCATCGGGATGGTGGCAGGCTCGAACTGCTGCTCGACCTCTTTCCAGGCGATGGCGTAGTTCTCGGGCGTGGGCGACAGGCGCTGCTGTGACAAGTGCAGGAGGGTGGCCTTGGCCAGACTGACGTTTCGCCTGCGTTCGCTTTCAGTCTCCAAGATCAGGCTCCCTTCGCTGCTCCGACATGCACCATGCGACACAATGACAACGCCCCCATGCGCAGACGGGGGCTCGGTGAAAAGGCGGCAAAAGACGCAGCCGGTCTTTTCTTCAGCCTGTCATTAGAGCCGGGCCGGAAGCAAATGAACAGCCCTGACGCTACCGGTCAGGCGCGTGAAGCGCGCTGCCGTCTGCCGGACTGGCGGAACGGCGCTTCTGGCCGGATGAACGGCGGGCAGCCTCCGGGTAAACCCGGCTTCCACAATGGGGCACGTGTTTGCATGAAACAACATGAAACCCCTGCGGAAGCCCTCCGCCCCGCATCTGGAAAGCCGCCATGCAGCCCGCGGCGGGGGCACGGCGGGGCACGATCCTCCCCGCTCCGGTTCAGCGCCCGTCCCGCTGATCCAGCACCTTGGTGAGTCGCTTGACCGAGACCGGCATGGGCGTGCGCAGGCTCTGGGCGAACAGAGAGACGCGCAGCTCTTCCAGCATCCAGCGGAAGGATTCGGCCTCACGGTCGAGCTGCATGCCGATGTCGCGCTGCCACTGACGCCAGCGTTGCAGCAGCGGCGCCATGGAGGCCTGCAGGGCCTTGTCGCGGGCGGGATCTTCGCGCAGCTTGTCCAGCCGCATGACGACGGCCTTCAGGTAGCGCGGATAGTGCTGGAGATGCTCATAGCCCACCTGATGCAGGAAGCCTGGCGGGAACAGCGCGGCCAGCTGCGCCTCGATGTCGTCGAGCGCGGACCGGTCGGCACGCAGGCCGGTGAGCTTGCGGCGGATCTGGCCATGTTCGGTGACGATGGACTGAAGCAGGCGGGCCAGCTCCTGGGCGGTGAGCAGCATGCGGGGTCGGCCGTCGGCCAGCGCCTTCTGGAACTGGGCGTCATCCTGGGGCAGGCCATCCTGCAGGAAGCTGCGGATGATGGCGGCCTGGGCCAGCTGCTCGGCCAGCGGGGCAGACTTGCCGCCGCTGCCCGGCAATGCGTTGAAGCCCAGTTCCAGACTGGCGTTCTTCTTCACGTCGCGCGCCAACGATTTCATGGCCTCGTTCATGGCAAGAGCGAAGAGCCGAACCACGCCTTGCCGGTGATGGCGCTCGGCCACGGCCGGGTCGTCGTAGACAGTGATCTCGACGGCATCGCCCTTGTCCAGCAGCGCCGGAAAGCCCACCAGCCGTTCGCCGCTGGTGGTCTGCAGTTCCAGCAGCTCGGGCAGCGTCCCGAAGTCCCAGCGGGTATGGCTCTGGCCGGCACGCGTGACGGTGTCGGTACCAGCCGCCCTGCTACCCTCGGTACGGCCAGCCTGTGTCCCCTCGGATGCTTTTCCGGGTGATGCCTTGCCTGCCTTCGGGGACGGTGCGGGTTCCTTGGCAGCACGCCCGCGCATCTGCGCGGCAATGCGCGAGAACTCGTTCTGGAAGGCGGACTGGGCCTGCGAGCCGTAGGGCGGCCTGCAGCTCGGACAGGTGGCGCGAGACGGCCAGCACCCGGCCGTGCTCGTTGACCAGCCGGAAGTTCATCTGCAGGTGGGCGGGGAATGTTCTCCGGCCGGAAATCGGTGGCTGCCAGCCGCCAGCCGCCCTTGACGCGCAGGAATTCCAGGAGCGCATCGATGAGCGGCGTTCCGGACGGGATAACGATGTCGCGGTGGCCGACTCCGGTTTCCGCCGGAGCGGAATCGGTTTCACCGGCGGATGCCTTGCCGGTGCTCAGGCCGTCGAGGAATTCGGCGGCCGTGCCATCGAGCGGCAGCAGGTGGCGGCGCCAGCGCTGCGGCAGTGACTGAAGAGCAGGGAGACCTTCTGGGCCAGCATGCCGGGCACCAGCCATTCGCAGCGATCGGCATCGACCTGGTTGAGTGCGTGCAGTGGCACGGTGAGCGTGACGCCATCATCGGCCGCACCGGGCTCGAAGTGATAGGACAGCGTGAAGTCGACACCCCGCATGCGCAGCAGGCGCGGAAAGCGCGCCTCGTCCACACCGTCGGCGTCCTTCTTCAGCAGTGCCTCACGCGAAAGCTTCAGCAATCCGGGATCGGCCTTGACGGCCTCGCGGTACCACTGCTGCAGGTCCCGGGCATTGCAGATCCCGGCGGGCACCTGGGCGTCGAACCAGGCTGCCAGCGACTCCTCGTCGACCAGCAGGTCGGGACGGCGGATCTTGTGCTCCAGCCGCTCGACATCGGCAATGACCTTGCGGTTGTGGCGGATGAAGTCGGCATCGACCGGCCATTCTCCGGTGACCAGGCCGTCGCGGATCATCAGCCGTCGGGATTCCGCCGGATCGACCTTTTCATAGGGCACGCGCCGGGCGGTGTAGAGCACGAGGCCGTAAAGCACGCCCCGCTCATGTGCCATGGCCCTGCCGCTGTTCTTTTTCCCAGTGCGGGTTGCTCCACGAACGCTGGATCAGGTCGCCGGCAGCGGATTCGACCCATTCCGGGCGGATGGCGGCGGCGGTGCGCGCCTGCAGGCGGCCGGTATCGACCAGTTCAGCCGCCATCAACCAGCGGGCACCCTTGGCATTCTGCGGGGCAGCAGGCTTTCCGCCCTCGGCCTTGGGCTGTCGGCGGTTGAGGATGGACGACGGATGCAGCACGAATTTCTGCTGGTGCGTGCCCTGCCAGCCCGGCCCTTCGGGCAGGCGGTGGGCGACGTTGCCCAGCAGGCCGGTGAGCAGCGCACGATGGATGACATCCGGCGCGGCTTCGTCGGTATTGATCTGCCAGTTGAGTCCGCGCACCAGCTCGGTGAGCTGACCGATGACATCGGCCCATTCACGCAGCTTGCGGATGGACAGGAACTCGCGCCCGATGCGGTTGGCCAGCGCGCGGTGCGATTCGCCACGCTGCTTGCGGCCAGCCTGCTGCTCCTGCCAGTAGCGCCACAGCCGGATCCAGGACAGGAAGTCGGACTGCGGCACGTTGAAGCGGGCGTGCGCCTGGTCGGCTGCCTGCTGGGCAGCGGGTGGGCGTTCGCGCGGGTCCTGCACGGACAGGGCGGCCGTGATGATCAGGACCTCGGCCAGGCAGCCGGTGCGATGGCCGGCCAGCAGCATGCGCGCCAGGCGCGGGTCGACCGGCAGCCGTGCCAGCTGGCGGCCGATGGGGGTGAGCCGCTGGCGATCATCGATGGCGCCCAGTTCGTTGAGCAGGGCGTAGCCGTCGGCGATGGCCTTGGGCGAAGGCCGGTCCAGGAACGGGAAAGCCGAGACTTCGGACAGGCCCAGCGCGTTCATGCGCAGAATGACCGAGGCCAGCGACGAGCGCAGGATCTCGGGGTCGGTGAAGGCGGGACGGTTCTGGAAGTCGTCTTCGCTGAACAGGCGGATGCAGACACCTTCGGCCACCCGGCCGCAGCGACCGGCACGCTGGTTGGCGGCTGCGCGCGAGACGGGCTCGATGAGGAGCTGGTCGACCTTGCCGCGGATGCGGTAGCGCAGCATGCGCGCCAGGCCCGAATCGACGACGTAGCGGATGCGCGGGACCGTCAGCGAGGTCTCGGCCACGTTGGTGGCCAGCACGATGCGCGGGGCGTTGCCGGGGTTGAAGACGCGCTGCTGGTCAGCGGCAGGCAGGCGGGCATAGAGGGGCACGATCTCGGCGCTGGCCAGCAGCAGATCGGCCCGGCTGCGGCCGCCCTGCCCCGGCCTGCGCCGCCGCGCGCCACGGCACGCTGCAGGTGCTCGGCCGTCTCGCGGATCTCGCGCTCGCCGGGCAGGAAGACCAGCACGTCGCCAGGCTTCTCGTTCCACAGCTCGCGCACGGCGGTCTCGATGGCCGACGGCAGGTCGGTCTCGTCGTCCTCGTCTTCGGCCTGCATGTCTTCCGGCGGCCGATAGCGGACCTCGACCGGATACAGGCGCCCGGAGACCTCGATGACGGGTGCGGGCCGTCCGGGTTCACCGAAGTGCTCGGCAAAAGCGGGCGGCGTCGATGGTGGCGGAGGTGATGATGAGCTTGAGGTCATCGCGGCGCGGGCCGTCGATGAGCTGCTTGAGGTAGCCCAGCAGGAAGTCGATGTTGAGACTGCGCTCGTGGGCCTCGTCGATGATGAGGGTGTCGTAGGCCGAGAGCAGGCGGTCGCGCTGGCTTTCGGCCAGCAGGATGCCATCGGTCATCAGCTTGATACGGGTGCCGGGCGAGACCTTCTCGTTGAAGCGTATCTTGTAGCCGACATCGGTGCCCAGCGGCGTGCCCATTTCTTCGGCAATACGGGTGGCGACGCTGCTGGCGGCAATGCGGCGCGGCTGGGTATGGCCGATGAGTCCGCCCCGGCGGGTGCGCTCGTTGCGCACGCCCTGGCCGGCCTCCAGGCAGAACTTGGGCAGCTGGGTGGTCTTGCCCGACCCGGTCTCGCCAGAGACGATGACCACGCGGTGGTTGCGGATGGCTTCGACGATACGGGCCCGGTGCTCGGTGACGGGCAAGGCGTCGATGACGGACCGGATGTCGGCGGGAACCCGGGAATCGGGCATGGACGGGGCTTTGGGGGTATTCACGGCGGGATTATAGAAGGCACGGGACCGGGTGCCGCGTCGCGAACGTGCGGGATTCCGCGGCTTTGCGCCCTGGGTACGATGGGTATGATGGGGGACCCCTGAGCGGTATTTCGATGGCTGACCCGATGTCCTTTTCCCCCTTTCCCCCGGCCTGCCTGCCCCCTGAACGGCTGCCCGAACAGCACCGGCAGTTCGTGGACTGGCTGCGACAGGTGGCGCCCTACATCCACAAGTTCCGGGGACAGACCTTCGTGGTGGGCATTCCGGGCGAGATGGCGGCCAGCGGCGGCGCGCTCAATGCGCTGATCCAGGATCTGAGCCTGCTGCACTCGATCGGCATCCACATCGTGATCGTCAATGGCTGCCGGCCGCAGATCAATGAGCAGCTGCGGCTGCGCGGGCAGGCACCGCAATACCACAACGGGCTGCGCATCACCGACACCGTGGCGCTGGAATGCGCAAAGGAAGCGGCCGGCGCGATCCGCTACGACATGGAGGCGGGGTTCTCGCAGGGGTTACCCAACACGCCGATGGCCAATGCCGGGATCCGGGTGGTGTCGGGCAATTTCACACTGGCCCGGCCAGTGGGCATCGTGGACGGGGTGGACTATATCTACAGCGGTGTGGTGCGCAAGGTGGATGCCGTGGCCATCCAGCGGGCGCTGGACAATCAGCAGATCGTGCTGCTGTCCAACATCGGTCACTCGGCCACGGGCGAGGCCTTCAACCTGGCCATGGAAGAGGTGGCCGCGGCCACGGCCATGGCACTGGACGCCGACAAGCTGGTGTTCCTGGCCGAGGTACCCGGTGTGCACGGTGACGACGGCCGCATCCAGACCGAGATCTCGGAGGCTCGAGCCCGGGCGCTGCTGGCCCGTGACGACCTGGCGCTGCCGCTGCGCATCTACCTGTCGGCGGCACTGAAGGCCTGTGAGGGCGGCGTGGCGCGTTCGCACATCGTGCCCTTTGCCGTGGACGGGTCGGTGCTGCTGGAGTTCTTCCTGCATGACGGCGTGGGCACGATGGTGGTGGAAGAGACGCTGGAGGCACTGCGCGAGGCCACCATCGACGACGTGGGCGGCATTCTGGCGCTGATCCAGCCGCTGGAGGCCGACGGCACGCTGGTCAAGCGCGACCGGGCACTGATCGAGGCCGAGATCGGCAACTTCACGGTGATCGAGCACGACCAGGTGATCTTCGGCTGCGCGGCGATGTACGCGTTTCCGAGGAGCGGATGGCCGAGATGGCCTGTCTGGCCGTCAACCCGACGGTGCAGAGCCAGGGCGATGGCGAGCGGCTGCTGCAGCGCATCGAGCAGCGGGCCCGCGAAGCCGGCATCACGCGGCTGTTCGTGCTGACCACCCGCACGGCGCACTGGTTCCTGAAGCGGGGCTTCGTGATGGGGTCGGTGGACGACCCTGCCGGGCAGCCGCCGCACTCTTTACAACTGGCAGCGGCGTTCCCAGGTGCTGCTGAAGACGCTGTAGGCCGGGTGCGACGAACCGCGGTACCATTCGGCGGTTCTCAGTCCTTATCTGGAGTCACTGCCATGGCACGTATGGTCAACTGCATCAAGCTGAAGAAGGAAGCCGAAGGTCTGGACCGTCCGCCCTACCCCGGCGAGCTGGGCCAGCGCATCTGGGAAAACGTCTCGAAGGAAGCGTGGGCCGGCTGGATCTCGCACCAGACGATGCTGGTGAACGAGAACCGGCTGAACCTGGCCGACATCCGTGCGCGCAAGTACCTGGCGCAGCAGATGGAGAACTATTTCTTCGGGGATGGCGCCGACCGGCCGGCGGGTTACGTACCGCAACAGTGATGCCGGCCTGAGTCCGGCCATGTCGGCACCTTCCGGCATGGCCGAAGGCCGCAGGCGGACCACCGGCATGATCCGACCCGCTGCTTTCGTGCCATGCAACGGCACGATCCCGTCCAGGGCCGCAACCGCGGCCCCTGTGTCGTTTCAGACCGCGGGCCGGCGTCAGGCTGCGGGATGACCCAGCACCTGCACGCCGTCCATGGTGGCCAGCAGCACGGTCTCGGGGCGGCGGCGGGCAAACAGCCCCACGGTGACGACGCCCGGCCACTGGTTGATGGTCTCTTCGAGGGCGACCGGATCATGGATCTGCAGGCCCGAGACGTCCAGGATGGGGTTGCCGTTGTCGGTGATGTAGCCGTTGCGCTCGCGCACGGTGCCCCCAGCGCCTCAAGCTGGCGGCCGACGAGATGCAGCGCCATGGGCACCACTTCCACCGGCAGCGGGAACTGGCCCAGAACGGGCACGTACTTGGTCTCGTCGACGATGCAAACGAAGTGGCGCGAAGCCTGGGCAACGATCTTCTCGCGGGTGAGCGCACCACCGCCCCCCTTGATGAGGGCAAAGCCCGGGTCCACTTCATCGGCGCCATCGACATAGCAGCCGATCTCGTCGATCTGGTTGAGATCCAGCACCTCGATGCCGGCCTCGCGCAGCAGCCTCGGTGCTGCGCAGCGAACTGGAGACGGCCTGCGGGAAGTCCTGCCGGTGCCGTCCCAGCGCCTCGATGAAGAAGCCCACGGTGGAGCCGCTGCCGACGCCCACCACCTGGCCCGGCGTGAGCCATTCGAGGGCCTTCTCGGCCGCCGCTTTCTTCAACTCGTCCTGTCGCGCCTTTCTTTCTGCCGCGTCCATGCGTGTACCGCCTCTGTGCGTATTGTGACAGGCGGTATCGTAACGCTTTGCGGTTTCATGTGCGACTTTGACACATCCGGATCAGCCCGGCACGGCACTGCTCTCGGGAACCCGGCCCAGACCGTGCAGTGACGGGTTCTCCATCAGCCAGCGCTCCAGCTGGGCGGCCGTCATGGGCTTGCTGAAGAGATAGCCCTGCAGGTCCTGGCAACCCAGCTTCTGCAGGGTGGTCATCTCTTCGGTGCGCTCGACGCCCTCACCGATGATCTGCAGGTCCAGGGCACCGGCCAGCGCGATGATGCTGCGCACGACCTTGAGCTGGCCGACGTCGTTTTCCAGCTCGCTGATGAAGACGCGATCGATCTTGAGGGTGTCGACCGGCATGCGGGTCAGGTACGAGACCGAGGAGAAGCCCGAGCCGAAGTCGTCCAGCGCGATGCGGATGCCGGCCTTCTTCAGTTCCCACAGGGTGGGCAGGACGTTCTCGATGTCGCGCATCACGTCGATTTCGGTCAGCTCCAGCGTGAGCGCCGAAGCGGGTATCTCGGTGGCCTCCAGGGCCTGCTGTGCCGAACGCAGCAGCGTGGGCTGGCGCAGATGGCGGACACTGACGTTGACGGAGACGCCCGGGATGGGCACGCCGGCCAGCTGCCAGCGCCGCAGCTGCTGCAGGGCCTCGGAGATGGCCCATTCGCCCATGCGGAAGTCCAGGCCACTGTCCTCGGCCAGCGGGATGAACTTGCCGGGTGAGAGCATCTGCGAGCCGCGCATCCAGCGCATCAGCGCCTCGACGCCGACGACGCGGTTGTAGCGGGTGTCGATGATGGGCTGGTAGTGGAGCACCAGCTCGTTGCGGTCCAGCACGGTGGCCAGGGCCGACTGCAGCTCGAAGTCGCCCCGCAGCTGTTCGCCATAGGCGTCGTCGTAGACCAGCAGGCGGTTGCCCCCCTGCTGACGCGCCACGCTCATGGCCACGTCAGCCTTGGCCAGCAGCATCTCGAAGTTGCGGCCGTGGCGCGGGAACCAGGCGGTGCCGATGGAGGTGCGCAGCATCAGGTCCAGCCCGTCGATCTGGAAGGCGCGACGCAGGTGGGCCTGGATGATCTCGGCGGCCTTGCGGGCGGTGTCCTCGTTGGGCAGGTTGGAGAAGACCAGCGCGTATTCGTCACCCGTCAGCCGGCTGATCAGCAGATCGGGCATGTCCAGGTCGTCGCCTGCCTTGGCAGGGTCGGCCTGGGTGAGGTTGCGGAAGGCATGGCGCAGACTGTCGGCCACGTGCTGCAGCACGCGGTCGCCGGCACGCTGGCCGAAGGCCTCGTTGATGCGGCGGAACCGGTCGATGTCGAGCATCATGATGGCGGCGACGTGGCCGGCAGGGCGGCGGCGGCGCAGCAGCATCTGGCCCTTCTGCATGAAGGCGGCCCGGCTGAACAGGCCGGTGAGCGGATCGCGGTTGGCCTGTTCGCGCTGGCTGCGGAAGGCATCGAGCGATTCGGAGAGCGAATCGCGTGCGCTCGCCTCGCCTTCTGCAGCCGGACTGTCGGGGCTTGCCGCCTGGGCCTTGGCAAGATTGATACCATGCAGCAGGCGCTCGGCCAGCTGGGTCCACTGTTGGGACTTCTGGCGGTAATCGGTGGCGCCGGCCGCCAGGGCCTTCCGAAGCCCGTGTCGTTGTCATGGTTGGACAGCACGATGATCGGGATCTGGCGGCTGCCGATGGCCTCGCGCAGGTGCCGGACCGACGCGACGCTATCCGTGTCGGAGAGGGAGTCATCGACCATGACGGCATCGGGCATGATCCGCTCCAGCAGCGGGATGGCCTTGGACAGCTGGTCGGTCACCTGGACGTCGATGCCCGCTCGCCCAGCCCCTACCGAGATCAGTGCTGCCAGGCGGAATCGTCCTCCACCAGCAGTACACGCAGTTCGCCCAATGCTGTTTTCAACACCATGACATACCCAAAAGCGACTTTGCAGGAAAAATGGCGGCCCCATCGCAGGCGGACCCCGCCTTGCCCGGGTGGCCCGGCTGTCCGGGCTGCTGCGGTGAGCCGTCCGTCTGCCGCAAACGGCGCTTGCACCGAAACGGTTTCAGACTGTGCCGGACCCCTACGCCACCCGCTGGACGCCACCATGACTCTCGCCCCGAAACATAGCCTCAAACCCCTGCCCCTGTCTGGCCGGCTGCTGCTGATCGGTCTGTTATGCGCTACCGCCGGTCCGGCGATGTCGCAAGGACAGCAGACCCCCGCGCAGCAGGCCACCCGGGCGGCAACGCGGGCCGACGACACCATGAGGCGTCCCGGCGAGGACGACGATCGCGTGCACCTGGTCATCGGGCTGGTGAGCAACTATTCGCCCGAGTACAGCGGATCGGACAAGATGGGGCACGCCTTTTGCCCCGGCCGCACGGATCGACTGGCGTGGCTATTCGATCAGCCGCTCCAGCGTGACGCGCGCCAGTGTGCGGGGCAACCGGGTCTCGGAAACGGGGCTGGCCGGGCCGCTCTGGCACCTGGACCGCTTCAGCTTTGGTCTGGGGCTGTCGATCAACCGGGGCCGTGACGTGGACGAGGACGATCTGGCCAGGGCCTCAAAGCCGCTACGCGGCACGCTGATCGGGCCGGTTGCGGCTGCGATACGACCTGACCGCTCGATCCAGCTGCAGGCGCGGCTGGTGGGCGACATCCTGGGGCGCCAGGGCGGCTTCGAGATTCCGTTCGGCATCGGCTGGCAGCGTCCGCTGAGCAAGCGGCTGCTGTTGAGCGCCGACGCAGGCGTGACCTGGGCCAACAGCAACTCGCTGCGCAACAGCTACGGCATCGGCGAGCGCGAACATGCCGCCAGCGGCTCTGCCGCTGTACGACCCGGGTTCGGGCCTGCGCGAGTTCGGGGTTTCCGTGGGGCTGACGGGTGAGCCCAGCAAGCACTGGATCTGGGTGGCACGTGCCAGTGCCACGCGGCTGACAGGGACCGGCCGCACGCAGTCCGATCGTCAAGCGCCACCTGATGCCTTCCCTGCTGGTCGGCGCTGCGTACCGGTTCTCGCTGCAGCGCCGGTCAGAGCCAGACAGGTTCGGAAGACGTCTCGGGGCGTCTTCCGGGGTGGATGGCGACGGAGGCAGGCTCTTGGGGGTGGGTGTGCTGCGCGATCCGGGCGTGCTTCGCTGCCCCGCCCCGGCGAGGGTTTCTCGTCGGCCGGATCGTCCTCCAGGGGTTCGTCATCATCGCCCAGCGTGACGACCAGCGCCCTTGCTGCACGGTCACGCTGCGCAGTGACAGGCGCGCCATGGCCTGTCGGGGATCGGACTCATCCAGCACCCAGAGCGGCTGCTCGCTGAAGAATTCGTCGGCCAGCATGCCGGAGATGACATTGGCGACCATGCGGGCCTGATCGGGCGGCACGCCTTCCATGGAGAAATCCAGCAGCTGCGGGCGCTTCAGGTAGAAGGCGCCGGCCTGCGGGTCATAGGCGGGTTGACCGGCCACGCGGGCGCTGCCGCTCTGACTGGCCTGTCCTGGCACGGGCTGAAAGCCCACGTCCACCGAGACGAAGATGCGCGGGTCGTTGGCCTGCATGCGGACGACGGGCCGGGTGAGCCGGACGCAGGCCAGCTCACCGAACAGGCAGCGACGCAACGGGAACGATGGCGCCAGCTGACGGGTGATCTGCGGGCCAGTGAAACGCAGCTCGCGCCGCTCGGCCTGTGCTGGCGACGGACCGCGAGCACGCCGATGGCGACACACACGACCAGCGCTGCCAGCCTGGGGGCGAAGGACCGGATGACAGGATTCATGGGGCGCATCATAGCAGCCCGCAGTGGTGATGATCAGCCCAGTGCGCGGATGAGCAACGAGGGGGAGCCCCAGCGATGTTCGACCACATCGACCCGCAGCGGCAGCGTACTGGAGAGCCAGTGGAAGACACCCTTCACGTCGGCCAGCGAGAAGCGGCCCGAGACCTGCAGATTGGCGACGCGGGTGTCATAGCGCAGCCGTTCGGGGCTGTAGCGCTGCAGTTCGTCGATGAAGTCGGCCAGCTTCATGTGGTCGGCCACGATCTGGCCATTGATCCAGGCCACTTCAGCTTCCTGCACGGGTTGCAGCGGAGCCTGGCTGTCCGTGCCGAGCACGACCCGCCGAGCAGCCTGGAGAGAACGCTCGCCATCCGCGTCGAAGACCTGCGCCTGTCCGTTCAGCAGGTTGAGCGTGGTGCTGAGCTCCAGCCGGCGGACGACCAGACGGCCGTCCTGACTGCGGATGGGCCTTCGGCCGTCTCGACGACCAGAGGGCGTGCCCCCGGGAGCCTGTTGCACCAGCAGCTCACCGGAGAGCAGGCGAACATGGCGAGCCGTCTTCCCGATCGGCCACGTTGATGGCCGTCCGGGTGTTGAGCAGCAGCCGGGTTTTGAGCATCAAAGCACCACCTCACGGCGCTGGCCGATGTCGGTGCGATAGTCGGCGATCCAGCGACGCCATGCCGTGCCATGATCGACCAGCCCTGCCGAAGCCACTGCCACCCCAAGCATGCCCATCTGGCGGACGAAGCGTCGTCGTGAGGCGCTGTCGGCCGAGGCCAGAGGAACGGAGGGGGAAGGCGCGCGACCGATTTCACGGCTGGCAGGCGCGACAGGAAAGGATGCTGATCTGAATTTGATCATGGGAATGAAAAGCGGCTGCCCGCAGGGCAGTACCCGAGTCTTGCGTACCACGTTCCCGGCAAGGAGATGGTGCGCAACCCGGTGTTTTTCCGGGAAGTGAAAGCTGGGATAGGAGGAAGCGCCGGGCCATGGGCATCCGCCTCAGGGCCATTCATCATCTGAATCTGGCGACATTATCCGGCAGTCACGTGTGATTTTGCCTGTCAATGCCAATGACTCGTCAATGATTTACCTGACTGTTACGCAGGATCGCAACAGCCCGTGTTGCGTGATCAATTGTTTCAAGAACGTAATTCGCGGAATCGCCACGCTCCGGCAGGATTGCTGCCCTTCGCGTCTTTCAGGTCACCATGGACGGGAGGTCGAACAAGTCCGACGTGCAACCCGATCGAGGCCGACACGACCTTCCGCCCCCCCATGAACATTCCCCTGGACTGGCCTGATGTGTCGGCCATTCACGGGATTCCGGAATCTGGCGCAAGATGCGATGTTGTATCATCGCCGCCGCCGACCCGTGCCCGGGTCGACCAGACCATGAGACCCGAGCATGGCGCGGACCTGCAGGCCCGCTTCCGGCATCCGGTCGTTCCGGTAAACTGTCCGGAAACCCATGGCGCGCTCCCAGAAGCCAGGAGGAAGAAACATGAACGACACCCTATCTGTCCTGAACCTTCGGCGTCCCACGCCTCACCCGGAACTGTCCTACTGGAGCGTCTGTCGGGTGGAGGCCCTGTTCGAGCGTCCTTTTCTGGATCTGGTCTTCGAGGCGGCCTCGGTCCATCGCCAGCATTTCGATGCGCAGCGCATCCAGCTCTCCACCCTGCTGTCGGTGAAGACGGGCGGATGCCCGGAAGATTGCGCGTACTGTCCGCAGTCGGCCCGCTATGACACGGGTGTGAAGGCCCAGAAGCTGCTGGACGTGGAGACGGTGCTGGCCAGTGCCCGGGTGGCCAAGTCACGCGGGGCCAGCCGCTTCTGCATGGGGGCTGCCTGGCGCGGTCCCAAGCCGCGCGACATCGAGAAGCTGCAGGAGCTGATCCGCGCGGTGAAGGACCTGGGGCTGGAGACCTGCGGCACCTTCGGTCTGCTGGAAGAAGGCATGGCCGAAGATCTGAAGGAAGCGGGCCTGGACTATTACAACCACAACCTGGACACCGCGCCCGAGCACTATGGCGACGTGATCGGCACGCGCCAGTTCGACGACCGGCTGAACACACTGGGCAAGGTGCGCGCCGCGGGGCTGAAGATATGCTGCGGCGGCATCGTGGGGATGAACGAGACCCGCAAGGATCGGGCGGGGCTGATTGCCAGCCTGGCCAACCTGGACCCGCAGCCCGAGTCGGTGCCGATCAACCAGCTGGTACGGCTGCCCGGCACCCCGCTGGCCGATGCCGAGCCGCTGGACTGGACCGAGTTCGTGCGCACCATTGCGGTGGCGCGCATCACGATGCCCACGAGCCTGGTGCGCCTGTCGGCCGGCCGGCAGGAAATGCCGGAGAGCATGCAGGCGCTGTGCTTCATGGCCGGCGCCAATTCGATCTTCTATGGCGACAAGCTGCTGACCACGGAAAACCCGGAAGAGGATACCGACCGGCAGCTGATGCAGAAGCTGGACTTGCTGCCGATGCAGTCAGAACAGGATGGCGAGCAGCCCGGTGAGCAGCAGCAGGACGTTGGCAACCATGGCAATGATGAAGCCCGGTCCCGCGTGAGGCGGGATCCCGCACGTAGGCGCGGCCATGCAGCATGCGCCCCACCAGGTAGGCGATGCCCAGCGCCGAGACCCAGACACCCGGGAACGTAGTGACCGGCGATGAGCAGGGCGGGCAGGAAGATGATGAGCTGCTCCAGGGTGTTCATCTGCACCCGGTAGGCGCGCTCGAAGTTCTCGTCGCCGGTGACGGCTGGCGCCTTGACGTGGTAGCGCAGGCGGGCGCGCCCCACCAGGACGCCAAAATACAGGTACTGCAGCACCGCCAGCAGAGCGAGAAAATGGATGAAAAGCCATGGCTGTAGTGTTCTCCGACGATCGGTGAGGAACGATTGCCTCCAGGGGGTGGCAACATGTCCCGAATGTTGCAAGGGAGACTAATTATCGTCAACAATCGCGGCCAGCGCATCCGGGGCTGCATCCGCAGTGCCACGTGCCGGCTGCAAAACCCCCTTTCCGCCTTACCGCTATCTGATCAATCCACCGATCCCTCCCGGATCCCTCTGGAGAGTCCCGCCATGTCCCCTACCCGACGCAATTGCCTGGCCGGGATGGCCGCCCTGTGCCTGGGAACCTGTCTGGCGACGCCTGGTACCGCACGTGCCGTCACCATCCATGACGACCAGGGCGAGCTGACGATCGACACGCCGCCCGCCCGCATCGTGGCGCTGGAGTATTCGTTCGTCGATGCGCTGGCCAATGTGGGCATCTCGCCGGTGGGCATTGCCGATGATGGGCAGCCTGACCGGATCCAGGAGCCGATGCGCAGCCTGATCAAGCCATGGACCTCGGTGGGCACGCGCTCGCAGCCCAGCATGGAGGTCATTGCCGGGCTGAAGCCGGATCTGATCATCGCCGACACCAGCCGGCATCGTGCCGTGTACGACCAGCTGCGCAAGATTGCCCCCTGTGCTGCTGCTGAACTCCCGCTACGGTACCTACACCGAGCTGCTGGCCCAGGCGCAGACCATCGCCGACGCGGTGGGCCGGTCGCAGCCGATGAAGGAACGCATCGGCCAGCTGCAGGCCGAGATGAAGGCCATTGCCCGGATCGTCCCCCAGGGGCAGAGCGCCATGTTCGGCACCTCGCGCGAGAATGCGCTCAACGTACATTCCCAGGCCTCCTTTGCCGGCAGCCTGCTGATGGAACTGGGCTTTCGGGTGCCTCCCTCCCAGAACGGGAAGGAGATCTACGACATCAGCCTGGAGAGCCTGCTGGCCATGAACCCGGACTGGATGTTCATTGCCCATTACCGGGAGGAAAGCGTGCTGCGCAAGTGGGAAAAGCAGCCCCTGTGGCAGGCCCTGGCGGCACCGCGCAAGCAGCAGATCACGGCGGTCAATTCGCAGCTGTGGGCCCGGTCACGCGGGCTGTTCGCGGCCCAGCGCATGGCCGAGCAGGTGAAAGCGGCTGTCGGGAAGCATCGCTGAGGCCCGCCCGGATCGCCGACCACGGCATGACATCCGCCTTCGACCGGCACCATGGGCATGGTCGACGATGGATCCGCGGGCTGGACTGGCACGACATGCAACAGGAATACCCCTGCGACGCATTATTGTCATTCTTGCCACACACACGGAACATCATCGACAATCCGCTACTGTCATGCCGGTGGTGCCTGACGGCAGGCACATGACGACACCGCCCTTCCTCTTCTGCCCGACCTTTCATGGGGCGGGCCACCACAGGAAAACCACACGATGTCCCTCAATCGACGCAAATACCTGACTGGAATGCTCGCTCTCGGTCTTGGTCTGAGCCTGGCTTCGGCAGCACACGCCATCACGGTCAAGGACGACCAGGGCGAGCTGACGCTCGACAAGGTGCCGACCCGCATCGTGGCGCTGGAATTCTCCTTCGTCGATGCGCTGGCCAACGTGGGCGTCTCGCCGGTGGGCGTGGCCGACGACAACCAGCCCAGCCGCGTCATCCAGCCGGTACGTGACCTGATCAGGCCGTGGACCTCGGTCGGCACACGATCGCAGCCCAACATGGAATCCATCGCCGCGCTAAAGCCGGACCTGATCATCGCCGATTCCAGCCGTCACCGCGCCGCCTATGGTCAGCTGAGCAAGATCGCGCCGGTGTTGCTCCTGAATTCGCGTTATGGAAGCTATAACGACATCCTGAAGCAGGACCAGACCATCGGCGACGTGCTGGGCAAGTCCACTGAAATGCAGGCCCGGATCAGCCAGCTGCAGGCCAAGGTGAAGGACATCGCCAAGGAGATTCCCGACGGTCAGACCGCCATGTACGGGTCCTCACGCGAGAACACGCTGGACGTGCATACCCAGGACACGTTCGCAGGCAGCCTGCTGGCGGCCCTGGGCTTCAAGGTTCCCCAGGCCGATGGCGGCAAGGACATCTACGACATTGATCTGGAACACGTGCTGGCCATGAACCCGGACTGGATGTTCATTGCCCACTACCGCGAGGAAAGCGTGGTGCGCAAGTGGGCGCAGCAACCCCTGTGGAAGGCGCTGACGGTCACGAAGAAGGATCAGCTGATCAGCGTGGATCCGGAGCTCTGGGCCCGTTCGCGCGGTCTGACTGCAGCGGCCCTGATGGTCGAGCAGGTGAAGGCCGCCGTGGAGAAGAAGCGCTGAGAATCGCCCAGAACATGCTCCTGGGCGTTCGCCCACACCAGGATTCCGCTTTCCGACCCTTCCATCCCACCCTCTCATGACCCTGCTGCCTGCCTGGCTGCGCTGGGTGCTGCCGCTCATTGCACTGGCGGTGCTCGGCTTCCTGTCGGCCTATCTGTATTCCCCCGGGGCGCTGGCCATCACGCCGTCTGACGTGCTGGCGGCGCTGAAGGCGCCCAACAGCACCGATCTCAGCATTCCGCAGATGCTGGTGGTGGAAACGCGGCTGCCGCGCATCGTGGTGGCCCTGCTGTGCGGCGCCGTGCTGGCCGTCAGCGGGCTGCTGCTGCAGACAATGACCCGCAATCCGCTGGCCTCCCCTTCGCTGCTTTCGATCAATGCCGGCGCAGGCCTGGGCGTGATCCTGGCCGGGGTCTTCATGACGGGCGCAGGGTGCCCTCACCCAGTCCACGGCAGCTGCCATCGGAGGCGCCCTGTCGTGGACGCTGGTGATGTGGATCAGCTACCGCGACGGACGACTGCAGAAGAGCCGCCTGATCCTGGCGGGCATCGCGGTCAGCGCCTTCTGTGCGGCGCTGGGCAAGGCCTCGCTGATCCTGGACGAGAACCAGGCGTCGGCGGTGATCAGCTGGCTGGCCGGCGGCGTGAGCAACATGAGCTGGAAGCAGGTTCACGAATACTGGCCGCTGGTGGTGGTTCCGGCCATCCCGCTGGTGTGGCTGGTGCCCCGGCTCAACATCCTGAGCCTCTCGGACGAGGCGGCCCAGTCGCTGGGCGTGTCGGTGCGGCAGCTGCGCTTCTGGCTGACCACGGTGGTCCTGATCTGGGTGGGCGCCAGTGTGGCCACGACCGGGCCGATTGCCTTCATCGGCCTGCTGGTGCCGCACCTGGCGCGCCACTGGATCGGCTATGACCTGCGCCGCACGGTGCCGATGTGCGCGTTGCTGGGCGGGCTGCTGTTCGTGGCGGCTGACCTGCTGGCGCGGGCACTGGCCCATCCAGCCGACCTGCCGGCCGGGGCGGTACTGGCCCTCATCGGCGCCCCATGCTTCGTTCTGCTGGCCAAGAGCCGGAGTGATCAATGAACGATCCGAAGAAATATCTGTCGATCCTGGGCGTCCTGGCCATCGTCTGCTTCGCGCTGGCACTGATGCTGGGCGCGACCTTCAAGTCGCCGGCCGCCGTGCTGCAGGGCCTGCTGACCCACGATTTCGACATCTGGCAGTACCGGATGCCGCGGGCCATTCTGGCCGTGCTGGTGGGGGCCGCGCTGGCCCTGTCGGGAACCATCATCCAGGGCATCATCCACAACCCGCTGGCGTCGCCCGACATCCTCAGCATCAACCATGGAGCCAGCCTGGCAGCGGTCGCCACGCTGATGATGATGCCGGGCACGCCCGTCTGGGCGCTGCCGGTGGCCGCCTGCGTGGGCGCCGCCGTGGCCTACCTGGTGCTGATGCTGGTGGCCGGACGCCAGGCCGGCCCGTTGCAGATGGCCCTGATCGGGGTGGCCCTGTCGGCGTTCTATGCGGCGATGACCGATTACCTGATGCTGTCACACCCGCTGGAGGTCAACACGGCCATGGTCTGGCTGACCGGCAGCCTGTGGGGGAGGACATGGTCCTTCGTCGAGATGGGGGCACCGCTGCTGATCCTGCTGCTGCCGCTGGCGCTGCTCTACAGCAAGACCTTCGACCTGCTGACGCTGGGCGAGGCCAAGGCGGCGACGTTGGGGGTGAACGTCTCGCGGGACCGCTTCCTGCTGCTGGGACTGGCCGTGCTGCTGGCGGCCGTGGCGGTGGCCATTGCCGGGCCGATTGCCTTCCTGGGGCTGGTGGCGCCGCACCTGGCGCGCAAGCTGGTGGGCGGACGGCACCGGGCGCTGCTGCCGGCCGCCATGCTGACAGGCGCCATCATCCTGCAGGTCAGCGACATCGCGGTCCGTGCCATCAAGCCGCCGCTCGAACTGCCGGCCGGGATCTTCACGGCCCTGATCGGCGCCCCGTATTTCTTCTATCTGCTTCGCCGGAGCCTGTGAACCATGGCACTGTCCGTCAAGAACCTGAAAGCCGGCTATGGCGGCGCCGTGGCCATCCGGAACCTGACCACCACCATCCCGGAAGGCCGGATCACGGCCCTGATCGGCCCTAACGGCTCCTGCAAGTCCACCTTGCTGAAGACGCTTGCACGACTGCTCCCGCCCATGGCCGGTGAAGCGACGGTGGATGGCCAGTCGATCTACGGTCTGAGCGCGCGCGCATTCTCACGCAGGCTGTCGCTGCTGCCCCAGCACCAGCTGGTGCCGGAGGGCATCACGGTACGGACGCTCGTGGGTTACGGGCGCAGTCCTTACCTGAATCTCTGGGGGAGCCTGGGCAAGGCCGACCGCGAGATCGTGGACCGGGTGATGGCAGCCACGCATACCGACATCATTGCGGACCGGCGGGTGGACCAGCTTTCAGGCGGTCAGCAGCAGCGCGCCTTCCTGGCGATGACGCTGGCGCAGGAGACTCCCTATCTGCTGCTGGACGAACCCACGACCTATCTGGACCTGAATCACCAAGTGGCGCTGATGGAGATGATGGCGCAGCAGCGGGATCGGGGCGCCACGGTGGTGGCGGTGCTGCACGATCTGAACCAGGCAGCCCGCTATTGCGATCACCTGATCGTGCTGAAGGAAGGCGAGCTGATGGGCGAAGGTTCACCGAGAGAGGTGCTGACAGCCGAGATGCTGGCCAAGGTGTTCAAGGTGGACGCCATGCAGCACACCCTGCCCGGAAAGCGGGCGGCCGATGGTAGTGGTGAAGAACAGCGGGCTGACGGAACAGACGGTGACGCTGCCGGATCCGGGGTGGAAGAAGGAAGAAGCCGCCTGAGATGCGGTGGTATGCTGCGTCCTGACCTCGCTGAAGGATGCACCTCCGTCGGAAGGCGACTTTGCTGGAGAACGCCCTGAGGTCCTTCGAAGCTTACCCGTTGTCATCCTGGTAAGGTCAAGGAAAACATGGAAGCCGGAGCCTTACGGCTCCGGCGGACTCAGGCGAGGATTCCCTGATCAGCCGACCTTGCTGGCCTGTTCGACCATGACGGCTTCAGGGATGTCGAGCGCTTCGTCAAAGGTCTTCTGCTCGATGGTGAGCGGCGGCAGGAAGCGGATGGCATTGCCGTAGACACCGCAGGTGAGCAGGATGAGGCCCTTCTCCAGTGCGGCCAGGCGCACGGCATTGGCGTACTCGGGATTGGGCTCGGAAGTGCCGGGCTTGTTGAACTCCACGGCGATCATCAGGCCCAGGCCGCGGACATCGACGATCTGCGGAACCTTGGCACGCAGGCTTTTCCAGACGTGCCCGCAGCTGCTCACCCAGTTTCCGGGCACGCTCGGGCAGCTTTTCTTCTTCCATCACATCCAGCACGGCGTTGCCGGCGGCCGTGGCCAGCGGGATTGCCCGCGAAGGTGCCGCCCAGGCCACCGGGCACGGGCGCATCCATCAGATCGGCGCGGCCAGTGACGGCTGCCAGCGGAAAACCGCCCGGCCAGGCCCCTTGGCCATGGTCATCAGGTCAGGCTTGACGTCGTAGTTCTGGATGGCAAAGAGCTTGCCCGTACGACCAAAGCCGGTCTGGATCTCGTCGACGATCAGCACGATGCCGTGCTCATCGGCCACCTTGCGCAGGGGCGCGCATCAGCTCGGGCGGCACGGGGTTGAAACCGCCCTCGCCCCTGCACCGGCTCGACGATGATGGCAGCAACCCGCGACGGGGCGATGTCGGTCTTGAAGAGGCGATCCAGCTCCTTGAGGGTTTCCTCGACACTGACGCCCTGCGAGGCGACCGGGAACGGGATGCGCCAGACATCGCCCATGAGCGGACCGAAGCCGGTCTTGTAGGGGGCAGCCTTGCCGGTAAGCGCCATGGTCATGAAGGTGCGGCCATGGAAGGCACCGCTGAAGGCAATGACGCCACTGCGACCGGTGGCGGCACGGGCAACCTTCACGGCATTTTCGACAGCCTCGGCACCGGTGGTGACAAAGATGGTCTTCTTGGGGCCGTCGATGGGCACGATCTCGTTGAGGCGCTCGGCCAGGCGCACATAGCTGTCATAGGCGGCGACCTGGTGGCACACGTGCGTGAACTTCTCGAGCTGCTGGCGCGCCGCCCCTGATGACCTTGGGATGGCCATGACCGGTATTGACAACGGCAATGCCGGCCGCGAAAGTCGATGTAGCGGCGGCCTTCGGTGTCCCAGAGTTCTGCGTTGCTGGCACGTTCTGCAAACAGGGGGTCACCATCCCCACGCCGCGGGCGATGGCAGCGGCCCGGCGTTCGGACAGGGATTTCTCGCTCATGATGGGTCTCCTCGTTGGGTGGATAAGGTCGTTGTTGGCAGCGACGATACCCGAGGCAGGACCCAGGGACAACTCACGTTATCCTGCATTTCAGAAGATACCGTGATCATGCAGCGCTTCATGATCCTGAGGCACCTCGGGGATGGCGTCCCACATTTCCACCAGCCTGCCGTCAACGACTCGCCACAGCTCGAAATAGGCGTGGCGACGACCTGAAATGCTCCCTTCGGAATGGGTGAGCACGAAACCACCTTCGGCGACCGTACGATGGATGCGCTGGTATTCGAGTCTGTTGCCCTGAGCCGCCAGATCGTCCAGGAAGGCAATCACGGCGTCGACGCCATCACCGATGTCGGGGCTGTGCTGGATGAAATTCGTCCCGTCGGTGTAACGCCGGAATCCGGAGTAGTCGCCGCCGATGAGGGTCTCGGTGAAGAACCGGGTGATGAAGGTCCGGTTGGCTTCGGCGCCGTCCTCCCCGGACCGATGGTGCCGTCAAGCTGGGTATGACCGCTGACGTTGGGCGGCGCCTCGGGAACCAGTCCATCCCAGTGCTCGATGATGCGCCCATGGGCCACCCGATAGATGTCGAACCCCACCAAGGGTGTTTCAGCCAAGCCCGTGAAGCGGCCATGGATGGCGACAAGATTGCCATCGGCCAGCACACGCACTGCCTCGTGGCGCATGTCCGGGCACTCGGACACGAGCTGGCGCAACCCGGCAAGACCGTCCTTCACCAGCGGAGAATGCTCGATGAAATCCGGGGAAAAGCCGGAATCCAGGACAGAGACATCGTGCCCGGGTGAAGAGCGCCTCATGCACCTGCGCAACCAGCGCCCGATTGGCCTCGCGCTGCTGATCTGTCTCATTCGATCGGCCTGCCTCATGGGCGCTACCCTGCGATAGGGATGTGAGCGTATCTCGTTGCTTGACCATGGAGCCTCCTGCGAAAGCCTCTGCTTCCGACATGCTGTTTTCATCGCTGCGTCGTTCCCACCGCCGCGGGCATGAACGTCGCCCAGGCCACGGCAGTGGAATGCATTCCGTCAGCTGTGTGCACTCATCACGTGCTTGATGCGCGTGTACTCTTCCAGCGCGTACAGGGAAAGATCCTTGCCGTAGCCGGATTGCTTGAACCCCCCATGCGGCATCTCGCCGGTCAGCGGAATGTGGGTGTTGAGCCAGACGGTGCCGAAGGACAGTTCCCGGGCCATGCGTTCGGCGCGAAAGTGATCGCGGGTCCAGACGCTGGAGGCCAGACCATACTGCACGCCGTTGGCCTTGGCGATGGCGTCATCATCGTCGTCAAAGGCCTGGACCGTGATGACCGGGCCGAAAATCTCCTGCTGGACGGCTTCGTCGTCCTGATGCAACCCGGACAGGACGGTGGGCTCGAAATAGAAGCCCGGCCGGTCTGCCTGCTTGCCGCCGGTCTCGATGCGAACATGGGCCGGCAGGCGTTCGATGAAACCTTTGACCCGCGCCAGCTGGTTGGCGTTGTTGAGTGCGCCATAGAGCGCGTCGGCATCGTCGGGAGAACCCCATCGCGTCTGGCGAGCAGCCTCCACCAACCGCCTGACAAACTCGTCATGGATGGACCGCGCCACCAGTACGCGGGTGGCGGCCGTGCAATCCTGACCGGCGTTGAAGTACCCGGTCATGGCAATGTGGGGAATGGCCTTGTCCAGGTCGGCGTCGTCGAACACCACCACCGGTGCCTTGCCTCCCAGTTCCAGGTGCGCGCGTGTGAGATGGGCCGCCGCGGCAGCAGCCACGGCTTTGCCGGCACGAACCGAACCTGTGATCGAAACCAGCTCTGCCCGGGGATGGGACACGATGCGCTCGCCGGCATCGGCCTTGCCCAGCACCACGTTGAAGGCACCGGTCGGCAGGAACTGCTGTGCCAGTTCGGCAAGCACCAGCGTGCTTTCGGGGGTGGTATCGCTGGGCTTGAGGACCACGGTGTTGCCGGCCGCCAGCGCGGGAGCGATCTTCCAGACCGCCATCATGAGCGGGTAGTTCCAGGGCGTGACCTGACCCACCACACCCAGCGGCTCGCGTCGGATGGTGGACGTGAAACCGTCCATGTATTCACCGCTGGCCCGGCCTTCCAGCAGCCGGGTAGCACCCGCAAAGAAACGCAGCTGATCGACCGAAACCAGCACTTCTTCCTGGCGGATGAGCGCCTTGATCTGGCCGGTGGCCCGGCTCTGGGCGTCGATCAGGCGATCGGCATGCTGCTCGACCGCATCCGCCAGGCCCAGCAGAGCCTTCTGACGCATGGAGGGCGTGGACTTGCGCCATTCGGCGAAGGCCGCCAGGGCGGCGTCATAGGCGGCATCCACATCGGCCTGGGTGGCATTGGGAGAACGCCCGTAGACCTGCCCGTCGACGGGACTGACGAGATCGAAGAGCTCGGAGGCGGTGGACTCGACGTACTGGCCGTTGATGAAATGGCGGAAGGTCGTGATACCCATGCTGTGTCTCCTGATAAGTGGCGCTGGCCAGGTGTACGGCATTGGCCGGGCTTGGTGCAGGGGGCCGGCAGGAAGGGATAGTGCCGACCGCGGAATGCCCTATCGTAGAAGCAGGCAAGAGATCACGAGAATTGCGGTTAACCCGCAGCCCCCGGAAAACGGGGTCCGCACACGCAGGCTCAGACGCATTCAGGCGCAACGACACAGAGCGCATGCTGAGCGCGGAAACCACACGTGGAATCGGACAGCTGAGGGAAGATAAGAGTAAGAGATGGGGGAGATATGGGGTGGCTGATGGGACTCGAACCCACGACAACCGGAATCACAATCCGGGACTCTACCAACTGAGCTACAGCCACCACTGATAAAACAACAACTACTGGCCTGCCCGACAGGATTCGAACCTGTGACCCTCAGCTTAGAAGGCTGATGCTCTATCCAGCTGAGCTACGGGCAGTTCTATCCGGCCGTTTAATCCCAGCGAACCGGGCAGACCGCCATTATACACGATTTGCCGAGTTGTGCTGGTCGGGGTGGAGAGATTCGAACTCCCGACATCCTGGTCCCAAACCAGGCGCGCTACCAGGCTACGCTACACCCCGAACGGCGCATTGTAGCGAGGATGTCGGGAGTTGCCAAGCCTTAACGGTTCAGGGAATTGGCCATCATCTGAGCCAGCTCGGTGGCCAGCGACACGGAACTGGCTTCGACCATCACCCGCAGCACGGGTTCGGTGCCCGACGGACGGATCAGCACCCTGCCCTCGTTGCCCAGACGGGCCTTGGCCTCGGCGATGCTGGCCTGCAGTGCCTCGTGGCCCTGCCAGTCGAAGCCCTTCTTGACGCGGACGTTGATCATCTTCTGCGGCAGCAGGTGCAGGTCGCCGATCAGCTCGCCCAGCGTGGAGCCCGTGCGCTGCACGGCCGCCAGCACCTGCAGGGGCGCTGATGGTGCCGTCGCCGGTGCTGTGCGCATCCAGCGCCAGCAGGTGGCCCGAGTTCTCGCCCCCCAGCAGCCAGCCGCGCTGCTGCAGCAGCTCCAGCACGTGCCGGTCGCCCACCTTGGCGCGCTCGAAGGGGATGCCCTTGTCGGCCATGGCGCGCTCGAAGGCGTAGTTGGTCATCAGCGTGCCCACGACACCGTCGACCTTGCCGCGAGCCAGCCGGTCCATCACCATGATGTAGAGCAGCTCGTCGCCGTCGAAGATGCGGCCGGACGCGTCACACATGATCAGGCGGTCGGCGTCACCGTCCAGCGAGATGCCCAGGTCGGCACCATGGCGCAGCACGGCGGCCGCCATGGCTTTCGGGTGCACGGCACCCACGCCGTCATTGATGTTGACGCCGTTGGGTTCGGTGCCGATGGCAATGACCTCGGCGCCCAGCTCATGGAAGACGTGCGGTGCGGTGTGATAGGCGGCACCGTTGGCGCAGTCCACCACAAGCTTGAGCCCCTTCAGGTCCAGGCTGTAGGGGAAGGTGCTCTTGCAGAACTCGATGTAGCGGCCAGCGGCCCCATCGACGCGGTGTGCCTTGCCCAGCTGGTTGGAATCGACACAGACGATGGGCTCGTCCAGCAGCGCCTCGATGGCCTCTTCCATCTCGTCGGGCAGCTTGTTGCCATCGGCCGAGAAGAACTTGATGCCGTTGTCCTCATAGGGATTGTGCGAGGCGCTGAGCACCACGCCTGCGTTCAGGCGCAGGCCGCGCGTGAGGTAGGCAATGGCGGGCGTCGGGATGGGGCCGGTGACGTGCACGTCCACGCCAGCTGCGGTGAAGCCGGCCGTCAGCGCGGCCTCCAGCAGGTAGCCGGAGATGCGGGTGTCCTTGCCCAGCAGGACGGCGGGCTTGCCACGGGCGCCCTTGGAAAAGATCCGGCCGGCAGCATAGCCCAGGTGCATGACGAATTCCGGCGTGATGGGCGATTCACCCACCTTGCCCCGCACACCATCCGTCCCGAAATAACGACGTCCCATGATCTGTTTTTACTCCTTGGCAGGACGGCCCGAATGGCCATCCCCGATGTGAACGCTTCCGGCCGCTGCCGGAAGTCCTATGGCGGTCCAGACGGCCAGCGCCTGGACGGTTTCCGGTACATCATGCACCCGCACGATGGTGGCACCCATCTGCACTCCGGCCAGTGCGCCCGCCAGGCTGGCCGCCAGGCGACGCTCGACCGGCTGGCCCGTGATGGTCCCCAGCATGGACTTGCGCGACACGCCCACCAGCACCGGGGCAACCGATGCCCAGGCGGGAATGCCGCGGTACAGCGCCAGGTTGTGCGCCAGCGTCTTGCCGAAAGCAGAACCCCGGGTCCAGGCAGATGCGCTCGGGCGCCACACCGGCATCCAGCAGCGCCTGGCGGCTGTCCATCAGGAAGCGCCCGACCTCGGCCACCACGTCGGCATAGACGGGGTTGGCCTGCATGGTGGCAGGTGAATCACCCAGCATGTGCATGGTGACGAGGCCCACGTCGCAGCCCGCCACGGCTGCCCTCGCCTCCAGGGTGCGAAAGCCGCTGATGTCGTTGATGATGCTGGCCCCGGCGGCAATGACGCGGGCCATCGTGCCCGGATGACGGGTATCGATGGACAGGGGCACGTCCAATCCGGCCAGCGCCTCGACCACCGGGGCGAGCCTGGCCCATTCCTCGTCCGGCGGCACGGCCTGCGCACCGGGCCGGGTGGATTCGGCGCCAATGTCGATGATGTCGGCACCTTCGTCGATCATCCGGCGTGCCGCGGCGACAGCCACGGTCGGGTCACGATGACGCCCGCCGTCGGAGAACGAGTCGTCAGTGACGTTGAGGATGCCCATGACCAGCGGCCGTTCCAGCGACAGCCGAAAGCGACCGCACTGCCAGAGGGCGGGTCGTGCGGTGTTGGCGACGGAATCGGACGGGGTCGGCGAGGACATCAGACGAAGGATGGACAAGAAAAAGCCGGTTAACGACGGCCGGCACGGACTGCTTCAGCGCCCTTCCTGGACCGAAGGGAGCGGCTGGACCGGGCCTGTGCGCTGGCTGCGGTCGATATCTTAACGGTTTCGCAGAAAAGCGACGGTGAACAACGCCCGCCCGACAAGGATTTGCCTGCTCTGAAAAAGCGAACCGGCCCTTGCGGGCCGGTGGCGAGCCAGACAGCGTTGCTATCCGGCCAGTGCGGGATCCCGTCCAGGGTGGCGGTGCCACCCCGGCGGAAGATCAGGCCGAAGCAGCCGGGTTGGGCTCCGACTCGACCGCAGGGCGGCTGGGCCGGCGGAGTGCGCGGACCGTTGTCGGACTTGGGCGTCCAGTCCTTCGGCGGCTGCGGCGGCCGACCGGCCATGATGTCGTCGATCTGCTCGATGCCGATGGTTTCCCACTCCAGCAGGGCCTTGGCCATGGCGTGCATCTTGTCGGCGTTTTCCTCGATCAGGCGGCGGGCCAGCGAGTACTGCTCGTCGATGATGCGGCGGATCTCCTCGTCGACCTTACGCATGGTCTCTTCGGAAACGTTGGTCGTCTTGGTGACGGAGCGTCCCAGGAAGACCTCGCTCTCGTTCTCGGCGTAGACCATGGGGCCCAGCCGATCGCTCATGCCGTAGCGCGTGACCATGTCGCGCGCCAAGTGGGTGGCCCGCTCGAAGTCATTGGATGCGCCGGTGGTCATCTCGTTCATGAACACCTCTTCGGCAATGCGGCCACCAAAGAGCATGGAAATCTGGCTGAGCATGTAGACCCGGTCATAGCTGTAGCGGTCACGCTCGGGCAGCGACATGGTGACGCCCAGCGCCCGGCCACGCGGGATGATGGTGACCTTGTGGACCGGATCGGCCTTGGGCAGCAGGCGGCCCAGGATGGCGTGGCCGGACTCGTGGTAGGCCGTGCTGCGGCGCTCGTCCTCGGTCATGACCATGGAGCGGCGCTCGGTACCCATCAGGATCTTGTCCTTGGCACGCTCGAAGTCGATCATCTCGACCAGACGGCCATTGCGACGGGCGGCAAAGAGCGCAGCCTCGTTGACCAGGTTGGCCAGATCGGCGCCGGACATGCCGGGAGTGCCACGGGCCAGCACGTCAGCCTGCACATCGGGACCCACGGGCACCTTGCGCATGTGGACGTTGAGGATCTGCTCGCGACCACGGATGTCGGGCAGCGACACCACCACCTGGCGGTCGAAACGGCCCGGACGCAGCAGCGCGGGATCCAGCACGTCAGGACGGTTGGTGGCCGCGATGAGAATGATGCCCTGGCCGGTCTCGAAGCCGTCCATCTCGACCAGCAGCTGGTTCAGCGTCTGCTCGCGCTCGTCGTTGCCGCCGCCCAGACCGGCGCCCCGCTGACGACCCACCGCATCGATCTCGTCGATGAAGATGATGCAGGGGGCGTGCTTCTTGGCGTTCTCGAACATGTCGCGGACGCGGGCTGCACCCACACCGACGAACATCTCGACGAAATCGGAACCCGAGATGGAGAAGAACGGCACCTTGGCTTCACCGGCGATGGCACGCGCCAGCAGCGTCTTGCCGGTCCCCGGAGGACCGACCATCAGGACGCCACGCGGGAATGCGGCCACCCAGCTTCTGGAAGCGGGAGGGATCGCGCAGGAAGTCGACCATTTCCTGGACTTCTTCCTTGGCCTCGTCGGCACCGGCCACATCGGCAAAGGTGACGGGGTTGTTGTTCTCATCCAGCATGCGCGCGCGGCTCTTGCCGAACGAGAAGGCCCCTCCCCGGCCACCGCCCTGCATCTGGCGCATGAAGAAGATCCAGACGCCGATGAGCAGCAGCATGGGGAACCACGAGATGAAGATCTGCATCAGCACCGATTGCTCTTCCTCGGGCTTGGCATTGACCTGAACGCCATACTTCATCAGGTCGCTGACCATCCAGATGTCGCCGGTGGACGGGACATACGTGGACAGAGTGCGCCCATCGCGGGTGCGCACACGCACGGCGCGACCATCGATCTGCACGCTGTCGACCTGGCCGTTCTCGGCCTCTTTCATGAATTGGGAATACGGAATGTCCCCGACACGCCCCTGCCGTGTCTCGAACTGTCGGAACACGGTAAACAGGACCAGGGCGATGATCACCCAGACGGCTGCTTTGGAAAACGCGTTATTCACCTGCTCTTCCTCATTGGGCATGCAGACCAAGCGCCTGCAGCCGGTTGATTCTACGCTGTTGCGTCGGATTTTCCGTGCTTTTGTACCGGACGGCACGAAGCCGTCCGTCAACAGCCCGTTTCGGCCACGATAGCCGCAGAAGCCGCCAGGATGGCGGCACAAACATGGTTTTAACCACGATTCGCGCCGCTACCCGCCGACTTCAGCCGGCGACCCAGCAGATAGGTTTCCGCCGAGCGGTCACGCGAGGCCTTGGGCTTGCGTGGCTGCACGACGGCGAAAATGGTCCTTGAAAAGCCGCACCAGCTGGCTGTAGCCGCTGCCATGGAACACCTTGATGAGCAGCGCGCCGTCGGGCTTGAGCCAGCGGCTGGCGAAATCCACCGACAGCTCGGCCAGGTCCTGCATGCGCGCGGTGTCGGCGACCCCCACTCCGCTCAAGTTGGGGGCCATGTCCGACAAAACAAGATCGACCTTGCCGCCATCCAGCAGCGCCTCCAGCCGGTCAAGCACGTCCTGCTCGCGAAAATCGCCCTGCAGGTAGTTCACGTCCGGGATGGGCTCCATGGGCAGCAGGTCCAGCGCAACGATCCGCCCCTGAATGGGCACCTGCGGGGCCTCGCCACGCAGGTCGTCGGCCTTGCGCACATCCTCGGCCAGATTTGGCGCCGCCAGACGCCGCCGGACGACCTGCGACCAGCTGCCCGGGGCCGAACCCAGGTCCACCACGGTCATGCCGGGACGGATGAGGTGGTCCTGCTCGTCGATGCCGATGAGCTTGAAGGCGGCCCGCGCCCGATAGTGGTGGCGCTGCGCCAGCTTCACGTAAGGGTCGTTCAGGTGGTCGTGAAGCCAGGCCCGGTTCACCTTCTTGCTGCGACTGCTCTGCATGGATGGGTCAAGTGAATGATATGGCACCCCGAAGGGAGGGACACGCTCTAGAATGAAGGGTCATGCGTGGGCACGGTGCCTACGACAGAAGATCATTCGACACGAGAAACATGCCTTCTTTGTTGCTGGAAAAGGCCGAGCGCAAGGCGCTGGCGGCCCAGGCCCATCCTCTGAATCCGGTCGTGCTGCTGGGCGCTGCCGGGCTCACGCCCGCAGTGCTGCAGGAAATCGACCGCGCCCCTGGCGGCCCATGAGCTGATCAAGGTGCGGCTGGCCGGCATGGACCGGGATGCCCGGCAGGCGGCCAGCGAGCAGATCAGCGACAGCACGTCCAGCGCAGCGGTGCAGCTGATCGGCAACGTGCTGGTGCTTTACCGGCCGAAACCGGACGAGGACGATCCGGCCTGATGATAGCGTGGCCGACGCCGGCCACGCCTTGATATTTTCAAATCGGGGCCATTGGAATTTCCTCTGGCCCCTTTCCTGTGCAGCTCTGGCTGCTACGGTGGCTCAGCGATAGAGGACGTCCAGGATCTCGTACTCGCGCTCGCCGCCCGGTGCCTGGAAAGAGGCGACATCCCCGGCGTACTTGCCGATGAGGGCGCGGGCCAGCGGGCTGGCCACCGAGATCTTGGACAGCTTCAGGTCGGCTTCGTCCTCGCCGACGATCTGGTAGGTGACCTTGTCACCCGAATCGATGTCCTCAAGCTGCACGGTGGCGCCAAACACGACGCGACCGTCGGCGTCCAGTGCCGCCGGATCGATGATCTGGGCAGCCGACAGCTTGCCTTCCAGCTCGGCAATGCGCCCCTCGATGAAGCTCTGCCGCTCCTTGGCCGACTCGTATTCGGCGTTCTCGGACAGGTCGCCCTGGGCACGCGCCTCGGCAATGGCGTTGATCACGTTCGGCCGCTCGACCGACTTGAGGCGCTGCAGTTCGTCCTTCAGAAGCTGGGCGCCATGCTTGGTCAACGGAAAGGAGGTGGCCATGATGGAAGAGTCTCCAAAAGACAAGACCCCGGGGCAGCGGTGAAGGCCTGAGCGGATACTGCGATCCAGACCTTCGCCGGTGCCTCGGGGCCCGGGTAGGGGTTGATGGCAGCCAGTTTACACGAATTGGCCGCTTTGGGGCACGACGTCCATGATACAGAAGCCCCCATGGTCAGGGGGCTTCAGGCAGACCTGCAACGGGCCAGACAAGACCGGCCTCAGCATGAGGCCGATCGGGCAGCGGCTGCCGATCGGAAACGGTCTCAGCCCCTGCCCCTGCCGGCGCTCCTTCAGATGCCCGTGCAGCTGCTGCAGCGAATAGACATCGTGGGCGGCCTGGGATTCGAGGTGCATGCCCTCGACGGCAGCCAGGGCGCTGGCGATGGTCGTGTAGAAGGTGACGCGCTGCGCCAGCGCGGTGGTGCGGATGGCGCGGGAGTCCTGGATGGCGCTGCGCCGTTCTTCCACCGAGTTGATGAGCAGCGAGATCTCGCCGTTCTTCAGCATGTCGACCACGTGGGGGCGGCCTTCCTGCACCTTGTTGACCGGCGTGACCGGGATGCCGGCCTCGGCAATGGCGCCGGCCGTGCCCTTGGTGGCCACCAGCGAGAAGCCCATCTCGTGCAGGGTTTTCGCCACGCGGATGGCCCGGGGGCGGTCGATCTGCTTGACCGAGATGAAGGCCGTGCCTTCTGTGGGCATGCGCACGCCGCCTCCCACCTGCGACTTGATGAAGGCGGAGCCGAACGAGTAGTCGACCCCCATCACCTCGCCGGTGGACTTCATCTCGGGCCCCAGGATGGTGTCCACACCCGGGAACTTGTTGAAGGGGAAGACGGCTTCCTTGATGCAGAAGTAGTCGGGGATGACCTCTTCGGTGACGCCCTGCTCGGCCAGCGTCTTGCCGACCATGCAGCGTGCCGCCACCTTGGCCAGCTGCACGCCGGTGGCCTTGGAGACGAAGGGCACGGTACGCGAGGCACGCGGGTTCACTTCCAGCACGTAGACCCGTTCGGTGGGCGGCTGGCCTTCCTGTTCGGCCGGTTCGCGCTGGATGGCGAACTGCACGTTCATCAGGCCGCGCACCTTCAGCGCCTTGGCCATCAGCACGGTCTGACGCTTGATTTCCTCGACCAGGACCGGCGACAGCGAGTACGGCGGCAGCGAGCAGGCCGAATCGCCCGAGTGCACGCCCGCCTGTTCGATGTGCTCCATCACGCCGCCGATGACGACGCGCTCGCCGTCGCACAGGCAGTCCACGTCGACCTCGATGGCGTCGTTCAGGAAGCGGTCGAGCAGCACCGGGGAATCGTTGCTGACCTTGACGGCCTCGCGCATGTAGCGCTCCAGGTCGCGCTGGTCATGGACGATTTCCATGGCCCGACCACCCAGCACGTAGCTGGGGCGCACCACCAGCGGGTAGCCGATCTCGTTGGCCAGCTGGATGGCCTCGCCTTCGGTACGCGCGGTGCGGTTGGGCGGCTGCAGCAGGCCCAGACGGATGAGCAGCTTCTGGAAGCGCTCGCGGTCCTCCGCAACGTCGATGGAGTCGGGCGAAGTGCCGATGATGGGCACACCGGCCGCTTCCAGCGCACGGGCAAGCTTCAGCGGCGTCTGGCCACCGTACTGGACGATGACGCCGACCGGTTTTTCCAGCTCGACGATCTCCAGCACGTCTTCCAGCGTGACGGGCTCGAAGTACAGGCGATCGGAGGTGTCGTAGTCGGTGGAGACGGTCTCGGGGTTGCAGTTGACCATGATGGTCTCGAACCCGTCTTCACGCAGCGCGAACGACGCATGCACGCAGCAGTAGTCGAACTCGATGCCCTGCCCGATGCGGTTCGGGCCACCACCCAGCACGATGATCTTCTTGCGATCGGTGGGCTGCGCCTCGCACTCGTCCTCGTAGGGTGGAGTACAGGTAGGCGGTCTGCGTGGCGAACTCGGCCGCGCAGGTGTCCACCCGCTTGTAGACCGGCCGCACGCCCAGGCTGTGACGCAGCTTGCGGATCTCGTGCTCGGTGGTCTCCAGCAGGTAGCCCAGCCGGCGGTCGGAGTAACCCTTTTTCCTTCAGCGTGCGCAGCGTCTCGGCATCCAGGTCGCCCAGCGTCATGGTGTCGAGCTGCAGCTCGATATCGACGATCTCCTTCACCTGCGCGAGGAACCACGGGTCGATCTTCGTGAGCGCATGGACTTCCTCGATGGTGAAGCCCTGGGCGAAGGCATCGCCCACGTACCAGATGCGCTCGGAACCAGGCTCGCCCAGCTCCTTCTCGATGACCTCGCGGTCGGTGGTCATCTGGTTGAGGCCGTCGACGCCGATCTCCAGGCCACGCATGGCCTTCTGCAGCGCCTGCTGGAAGGTGCGACCGATGGCCATGACCTCGCCCACCGACTTCATCTGGGTCGTGAGACGGTTGTCGGCCTGCGGGAACTTCTCGAAGGCAAAGCGCGGGATCTTGACGACCACGTAGTCGATGGCAGGCTCGAACGACGCCGGGGTGGCCCCCCCGGTGATCTCGTTCTTCAGCTCGTCCAGCGTGTAGCCCACGGCCAGCTTGGCCGCCACCTTGGCGATGGGGAAGCCCGTGGCCTTGGAGGCCAGCGCCGAGGAGCGCGAGACGCGCGGGTTCATCTCGATGACGATCATCCGCCCGGTCTCGGGATGGATGGCGAACTGGACGTTGGAGCCGCCCGTGTCGACGCCGATCTCGCGCAGCACCGCGATCGAGGCGTTGCGCATCAGCTGGTATTCCTTGTCGGTCAGCGTCTGCGCCGGTGCCACGGTGATGGAGTCGCCAGTGTGCACGCCCATCGGATCCAGGTTCTCGATGGAGCAGACGATGATGCAGTTGTCCTCGCGGTCACGCACCACCTCCATCTCGAACTCTTTCCAGCCGATGAGGCTTTCCTCGATCAGCAGCTCGTTGGTGGGCGAGAGTTCCAGACCGGTCTTGCAGATGGTCTCGAATTCCTCTGCGTTGTAGGCAATGCCGCCGCCGGTGCCCCCCAGCGTGAAGCTGGGACGGATGATGACAGGGAAACCGATGTCGCGCTGTGCCTCCCAGGCCTCGTCCATGGAATGGGCGATGGCCGAACGCGCCGAACCCAGGCCGATGGATTCCATGGCCTGCTTGAATTTCTGCCGGTCTTCGGCCTTCTCGATGGCCTCGGGGCGTGCGCCGATCAGCTCGACCCCGTATTTGTCCAGCACGCCGTGGCGGTGCAGGTCGAGGGCGCAGTTGAGCGCGGTCTGACCACCCATGGTGGGCAGGATGGCGCTGGGGCGCTCTTTTCTCGATGATGCGTTCGAGGACCTGCCAGGTGATGGGCTCGATGTAGGTGACATCGGCCATGTCCGGGTCGGTCATGATGGTGGCCGGGTTGCTGTTGACCAGCACGACCCGGTACCCCTCCTGGCGCAGCGCCTTGCAGGCCTGGGCTCCGGAGTAGTCGAATTCGCAGGCCTGGCCGATGACGATCGGGCCGGCGCCGATGATCAGGATGCTTTCGAGGTCTGTACGCTTGGGCATGGCAGGATCACAGGCTGCGGTGCTCGGCCATCAGCCGGGCGAACCGTTCGAAGAGAGGAATGACGTCGTGGGGGCCGGGGCTGGCCTCGGGGTGGCCCTGGAAGCTGAAGGCCGGCGCATCGGTCAGTTCGATGCCCTGCAGCGAGCCGTCGAACAGCGACACGTGAGTGACGCGCACCCGGGCCGGCAGCGAGTCGGCATCCACCGCAAAGCCATGGTTCTGGCTGGTGATGCTGACGCGGCCGGTGTCGAGGTCCTTGACCGGGATGGTTGGCGCCGTGGTGGCCGAACTTCATCTTGACGGTGCGTCCACCGACGGCGAGGCCCAGCAGCTGGTGCCCCAGGCAGATGCCGAAGAACGGCACCTTGCGATCGAGGAAGGTGCGCAGCGCGTCAATGGCGTAGGTGCAGGGTTCCGGATCACCAGGACCGTTGGAGAAGAAGACGCCGTCGGGCTTTTCATGGCCAGCACGTCGGCCGCCGGCGTGGTGGCCGGCACGACGGTCACGTCGCAGCCCTGGTCAGCCAGCAGGCGCAGGATGTTGCGCTTGGTGCCGAAGTCGTAGGCGACGACGCGCAGGCGTCGGCCGTCCGGACCCGGTGCCTTTTCGTGCGGCTGGGCGCGATGACCGTCGGTGAGCGACCAGCTGCCCTCTTCCCAGACATAGGGTTTCTGCACGCTGACTTCCTTGGCCAGATCCATGCCGGCCAGGCCGGGGAAGGCACGTGCTGCAGCCAGGGCGGCATCGATGTCGAGCGGCGCGTCGACGCCGGCAGCGGCCACCAGACAGCCGCTCTGGGCACCGCGCTCGCGCAGCAGCCGGGTGAGCCGGCGGGTGTCGATGCCGACCAGGCCGATCTTGCCGTGTTCCTTGAGAAGGTCAGGCAGTGATTGCTGGGCCCGCCAGCTGGAGACCTGCTGTGGCAGCGCCCGGATGACAAGACCGGCGACGTGCAGCGCCACCGATTCCATGTCTTCGGTGTTGGCGCCGGTGTTGCCGATCTGGGAGGCGGTGAGCGTGACGATCTGTCGTGCGTAGCTTGGGTCCGACAGAATTTCCTGGTAGCCGGTCATGGAGGTGTTGAAGACCACCTCTCCGGCGGAAAGCCCCGCCGCACCGAAGGAATATCCAGAAAACACGGTCCCGTCCGCAAGAACGAGAGCCGCACGGGGCAGCTTCGGAGCAAATGGATTCGGCATATCCCACCCGGTAGATAAACTGCTCGATTATGCCACAGCGAAAAAAGGCTTGCTGCGGCGCAACCCCGGCATCAGCCTGCTTCGGCTTCGGCAATCAGGCGATCGACCAGCGGCGGCACGCCCTCGGCCGCGCGGGCTGCGATGACTTCGACGCCAGCCACGGCGGGCGGGCGCGGATCGACCAGGTAGCAGCGCGTACCCGGCTGCGCACATTCCAGCAGGCCGGCTGCCGGGTAGACCTGCATCGAGGTACCCACCACCAGCACCGCATCGGCCTGCGACACCCATTCGGCCGCCAGATCGATGAGGGCACGGCTTCGCCGAACCAGACGATATGGGGACGCATGGGGTAGCCGTCCGGATCCCGGTCCGCCAGCGTCTGGTCGCGGGTCCAGTCCACCACGTAGTCGTCGTCGACGCTGCTACGCAGCTTCTTGAGTTCGCCATGCAGGTGCAGCACCTGGCGGCTGCCGGCGCGCTCGTGCAGGTCATCGACGTTCTGGGTGACGATGCGCACATCGTAGTGGTCGGCCAGCCTGGCCAGCGCGTGGTGCGCCGCGTTGGGTTGCGCCTCGAGCAACTGGCGTCGGCGCGCGTTGTAGAAATCGATGACCAGCTGCGGATTGCGGGCAAAGGCTTCCGGCGTGGCCACCTGATCCACCCGATGCCCTTCCCACAGGCCATCGCTGTCACGGAAGGTCTTCAGGCCACTGTCGGCGCTGATGCCTGCACCACTGAGGACGACGATGCGTCGTTTCACGTCCACCTCGGCTCGTTGGATCGGGAAAGACAGCATTGTCCCAGCAAGCGCGCCCGCAAAAAAGCCCGGGCAGGCGTGACAGGCACGCACTGCACCGGGCTGATGTCCAGCCGGGAAGGATCGACTCAGTCCTTCAGCAGGTTGTTGGACTTGAGCGCAGCCAGCCACTTGTCGGCGATGACGGCTTCACCCTGATCGTTGGGGTGGAAGCGGTCACGCAGCATGGTGGTGGCGAAGCCGGCGTGCTGGTCCACCACGACAACCTTGGACTTGGCAGTGGACAGCGGCGCGATCTGCGAAACGATCTGGGCGTTGTAGGCCGCAACGCTGGCCTCTTCCGTCCCCCCTTCGGTGTTCAGATAGGGAATGACCTGAGCCACCAGGATGGTGATGTCGTCGTCCGCGGCGCGCAGCGTCTCGATCATCGCCCGCAGCTGCGTGACGGCGTTGGCCACGCCATTGGCGGCGTCGTTGTGCAGGTTGTTGGTGCCGATGTGGATGACGGCCACGTCGGGCTCCTGATCACGCACGGCAGCCTTCAGGGTGCTGAGCGCCTGCGGCAGCGCGGTGTTGACCTGATCGACGCAGGCACCCCAGTAGCCCTGGTGTGCGGTGTCGAACTCGGGCAGCTTGTAGACGCCGGTATCGACCGCCGTGGTGTTGTTGGCGCACGAGTTCACGTCGGCCGTGGACGTGCCCAGCCGGGTGCCCACGAAGTCCACCTGCGGCAGGCTGGCGTCGGTCATCAGGCCGTTCCAGAGATTGCGGCGGAAGCTGTCCTGGGCGGCGCCGGCCTGCGGGGCACTGCCCTGGGTGATCGAATCGCCGATGTACATGATGCGCACCACGTCGTCATCGTTGTCGGTGCTGTTGGCGATGGGCGCGCGGCCACCGGCAGGTGCAACCCCCAGCTCGTCCACCTGCGTATCGGTGGCGGTGGTGAAGTTGACGGCCTTCCAGTCATTGGTGGCCAGCCGCAGCTGGCCGTTGCCCACGTCGGTGAGCGCAGCGCTGTAGGCGCCGGTGGAACCATTGGCGGTGCCCGACTGAACCCAGGCGTCGGTGGCCCAGGCCGCGGCCGTGTTGACCAGATACTTGGCGTTGGCGCGATCATCGGCGCCACCGGCCGTGTCCTGCACCAGGCGGGTCTGAGCGGTGGTGAAGATGGCTTCCACCTGTGCCGGCTTTCACCAGGCTCTGCGTGAAGGCAGCCTCAGGCCAGAAGCGGAACAGCTTGCCGGCCGTCATCTTGACCGAGACGCCGCCGCTGGATTCGGCGCGCAGGCAGGTGCCCAGCTCACAGGCCTGGGCGTCGCCGTTGTAGGCTGCGTTGTAGAAGGCACCCCGCACCTGGTTGCTGTACTGCACGCGGCTCCACTTGCCGCCGCTGCGCACGTAGGTTTCCAGGTTGCGCAGCTGCACGCGGGTGTGTGGCCGTGTTGTCGGCAGCGGTGAAGACCTGGCCATAGGCGCCCAGTGCGGTGGCCGTGGCCGGCGCCGTCGCGTTCTGGGCCGCGGCTGCCGTGGCGTAGTAGCCCGCGGTCAGCTCGGCAGAGGTGGATTCATGTGCGCCGGTGCGGGCTGCCTTGATGGCAGCCACCGAGTTGACCGCACCCGTGGCCGTCGTGGTCGTGCCGGTGGTTCCAGTCGTGCCGGTCGTGCCCGTGGTCGTTCCGGTCGTGCCGGCATTGGTCGTACTGGCGGTGTTGTTGTCGTTGCTGTCCGAGCCGCAGGCTCCCAGGACGAGGGAAACGGCGAGAAGCCCGGCGGTGGGCACTCGCGAGAGATTTTCATGAAATGGATAAATCGGTAGCGCCCATGAGCCATGCCTTCGGAAGGGCTGGCCCGGACCGGACCCGACATGTTCGATGGCAAGGGTCTGCACACCAGGAACCGGCGCCCATGCCGGCTCATGAAGCATCCTGCAGGAATTGTCCCGGCCTTACGTGGTCCCGGGGCGGGTTGAAAAGTGGCGCGCAGTGTAGCAGCGCCCCATCCCACCCTTTATTGCAGGATCACTCCGGCTGATACGCAAACCGAACAAAGCGCCGACATTGCTTGGCAAAAACGCTGCAGAAACGCAGCCAGATACGGTTTGCAGGGGCGATATTTCCGGATATTTACCGAATATCCATCGCCACAACGCCCATGAATGGTGAATACATTAAGAAGATACACGCTCGCAGCGAAAACAAACGGTCACGCTTTTCCAATAAACGATACGACCGAGACGTCTGAACCTGCCCTCCCATACGCCAGGCTCAGACATGCAGGGACATGCGCGGGGAAAAGCCTCCTTTTCAGCGATGGAAGAAGTGGCGGTGCGGCGCCCGATGAAAAGCCCGGGCAGGCGTGACATGCACGCACTGCGACCCGGGCCTGGGCATCCGGTACCCGCGACGACGGACTACACGTTGCGCCTGTCGCGCAATGCCTGGGCCACCGTCGCGGCATCGACGTATTCCAGCTCGCCGCCCAGCGGCACACCCCGGGCCGGACGACTGACCGTCAGTCCCCGGGCCGTGAGCACCTCGCTGAGGTAATGGGCAGTGGCCTCGCCTTCCTGGGTGAAGTTGGTGGCCAGCACCACTTCCTGGACCACACCATCGGTGGCGCGCGCCAGCAGGCGCTCGAACTGCAGATCGGTCGGCCCGATGCCATCCAGCGGCGAGAGCCGGCCCATCAGCACGTAATAGAGTCCCTGATAGGCGCGGGTGTGCTCGATGACCAGCTGGTCGGCGGGGTTTTCCACCACGCACAGCAGCGCGGGATTGCGCGTCTCGTCGCTGCAGATATCGCACAGCTCATGTTCGGTGAGCGTGTTGCAGCGGCTGCAGTGCCGCACCCGCTCAAGGGCGTGCGCCAGCCCCTCGGACAGGCGCCGTGCAGCATCGCGGTCGCGCTGCAGCAGGTGAAAGGCCAGCCGCCTGGCCGAGCGTGGCCCCACCCCGGGCAGTCCACGCAGGGCGAGGATCAGTTCGTCGAGGGCGGCCGGGTCCTTCACGCGCAGTCAGCCATCAGAACGGCATCTTGAAGCCCGGAGGCAGCGGCAGGCCGGCGGTGACGGCCGACATCTTTTCCTGGGCGGTCTGCTCGGCACGGCGCAGGGCATCGTTGACGGCAGCGGCCACCAGATCTTCCAGCATGTCCTTGTCGTCGGCCCAGCAGGCTGGGGTCGATGGCATGCGGCGCACATCGTTGCGGCAGGTCATCACCACCTTCACGAGGCCGGCGCCGGACTGGCCTTCCACCTCGATGTCGGCCAGCGAGTCCTGCACCTTCTTCATGTTGTCCTGCATCTGCTGGGCCTGCTTCATCAGCCCGGCCAACTGGTTCTTCATCATGACGATTTCTCTCCATCGAGGGGTTTGATCGAATCCGGCAGTATGGTGGCTCCGAACTCTTCAAGCAATGTCCGGACGAAAGGATCGGCCTTGATGGCCTCTTCACTCTCGGCCTGGCGACGCGCCTGTTGTTCGACGCACGTGCGGCCGCGGTCTGGCCGCCGGTCTGGCCCACCGTGACCTGCAGCTGCACCCCGGCACCGAAGTGGTCGGCCAGCAGCTCGCGGGCACGCTCCACCAGCGAGGGCTCGGCCAGATGGCGGATGGGCACCTGCACCTGAAAGACCTGCCCCTGCACGCCCTTCAGCTCGCTCTGGGCCAGCAGCTGGCGCACGGCGCCCTGGGCATGCAGGCGCGCCACCAGACTCGGCCAGTCGCCGTCGAAATCCAGCGTGGTGGCGATGGCGGGCGCATCGGCCCCGGTGGGGACACCTGGCACCGCAGGAGCATGGCCGCAGCGCGTGCATGGGACGCGGCTGGGGTGTTTGAAGCCGAGGGCGCCTGGGCCACCGCAGGGGCATGTGGTGCTGCAGCGGCATGTGCCGCGGCGGGTGCCGCCGCAGCGGGGGCCTTCACGGCAGGCGGAACCGAAACGGGCGGTTGCGCAGCAGATGCGCGCGACGCGGGTGCCTGCATGGCCAGTGTGGACGCGGCGGGTTCATGCGTGACAGGCGCGTGCGTGGCGGGCGCATGGGCAGCTGGGGCCGACGCTGCAGGGCATCTGGCCCGGTGCCACGGGATGCCTGCGACCGGCGGTCGGCCGAGGTGTCGAAATAGAGATCCTGCCGGGCCGGATCGAGGCCGGTCGTCGTCAGCCGAGGAACGGGCGGGCGATTCACCGCCTGCGGGCTGGCGTGCACCTGTTCGGCGCGGGGCGGCAGCCGGCGCCCCCGACACGGGCGCTTGCCGCGGGCCCCCAGGGCCATTGCTGCCACGGGCCACCATGGCGGCGGCCATCTGGCGAGCACGGGCGCGCGCATCCATGGCGGCATCGCCCCTGCCCCGACGGCACCATGCCCGGCCGGCGTCCGGGCCGCCCGCGGCATCGGCGCGCGAGGCCCCTCTGGCGGCGGCCGGTTGCCCCGGTGCCTGCGCACCCGTCTGGCCAGCAGCACGGTCCGGCGCACCGCCGAAGGACGGCCGCGCTCACCTGGCGCCGCCATGGCACGTGCTGCCGCCGAGCCATGGCCGGGCGCGGCGGCGCCATCGTCCACGGCAGCCAGCGCGCCCAGCGCCAGATTGTCGGCACGGAAAGCCAGCATCCGCAGCAGGGTCATCATGAACCCGGTCTGGGCATCGGCGCCAGCGGCAGGTCACGCACGCCATGGATGGCGATCTGGTACCAGACCCGCACATCGGAAGGATCCATCTGCGCCGCCAGCACATGCGGCTCGCCCTGACCCACCTGGGCCAGCGCCACCCGCTGCAGCTCGGCGGCCATGGCCATCAGGATCTGGGCGTGGGCCACGTTGCGGGTCGCCAGACTGTCGGCCTGCTGCACCACGGCCGCGGCATCGCCGGCGGCCAGCAGCGCCAGCAGTTCGGGCGCCAGGTCTTCATCGACCGTGCCGAGCATCTCCTGCACCGTGGCCTGCTTCACCTGCCCCGCGCCCAGCGCGATGGCCTGGTCGAGCAGCGACAGACCGTCGCGCATGCTGCCGCAGGCGGCCTTACCGATCAGCTCCCAGCCCCGCTCTTCAAAGGGGATGTCTTCGGCCTGCAGGATCATTGGCCAGATGTCCGGCCACGGTGGCCGGGCTGACGTTGCGCAGGCCGAACTGCATGCAGCGCGACAGCACGGTGACCGGCACCTTCTGCGGATCGGTGGTGGCCAGCACGAAGATGACGTGGGCGGCGGCTCTTCCAGCGTCTTCGCATGGCGTTGAAGGCGTGGGTGGAGAGCATGTGACCTCGTCGATGACGAAGACCTTGTAGCGACCCAGCGTGGGGCAGGTAGGCGGCGTTTTCCAGCACCACCGCCATTTCCTCAACCTTTCGGTTGGAGGCCGCGTCCATCTCCAGATAGTCGGGAAAGCGCCCCTCGTCTACGCCCCGGCAGGCCGAGCATTCGCCGCAGGGATGGGGAGCTGACACCCTTTTTCGCAGTTCAGGGCCTTGGCCAGGATGCGGGCGATGGTGGTCTTGCCCACGCCCCGGGTGCCGGTCAGCAGGTAGGCGTGGTGAAGCCGCTGGTTGTCGAGTGCGTGACGCAGCGCGCGCACGACCGTGTCCTGTCCGACCAGGGAATCGAAGTCGCGCGGGCGCCATTTGCGGGCCAGCACCTGATGGCTGCCGGAGGGAGAAAGTGACTGCACCGGGTTCCTTGCCGGAGCCACGGGGGCGCACCGGGCGGAAAGACTGGAAGACGGGAGGCGCCGCAGGGCCTGTGGCACCCTCTGTACCGGCGAGATATGAGGGGACGAGCCGAACCCTCGGCACTTGCGGGATTCGGTTATGGCTGCTTCCTTCCGGACCTGACCAGGTTCCCGAGCCACAATGCGAGGAGGCCCGTCCGCTGGCGATTGTATATCAAGGCGCCGCAACGGCAAGTTCGGGCGTCCCGACGGCCAGTCCACCCGCCCTCCGACTCCGCCGAAGCCGCCCTGCACGGGATGCCCCCGGCGCCCCTGCCCAGCTGTCGAGGAGCAGGACGCCCGGCGCGGCATCATGTCGTGTCGACATATGTGTCATTCCCGAGACGATGCATGCAGCCATCGGGCCGACAGATGGCATTGATTCCCTGCTATCCACCCCGATCTGACGTGAAAAGGCATGGATACCGGCTTTGGCACGGAACAGGGCACCTGCAGTCATGCGCACTGCCCACCCGCCATTCGGCGGCATCCAGGCTTGCGTGCCCTGCTGCCTCCCGGCGGCCAGCCGTGTTATTTTTAGCGTCCGGAACAGGAGAGTTCCAGAAAACCCATGGGTATCAAAAAACGTTTCCGCTGATTCCTTCGACACCGATGTGCTGAAGTCCGACGTGCCGGTGCTGGTCGATTTCTGGGGCCGAATGGTGCGGCCCCTGCAAGCTCATCGCCCCGATCCTCGACGAGGTCTCGCACGACTACGCCGACCGGATGGCCGTGGCCAAGGTCAACGTCGACGAGAGCCAGGCCATTGCGGCCAAGTACGGCATCCGCGGCATTCCCACGCTGATGCTGTTCAAGAACGGCACGCTGGTGGGCACCAAGCTGGGCGCCGTCTCCAAGGGCCAGCTCACCGCCTTCCTCGACAGCAACCTCTGACCCCGGGCGCCAGCAGCGCGGTGCCCGTACGCTGCGTCGGCCCGGCCGGCCAGTCATGCAACGGCACCGCCCTGGTTCACGCCCCTGTCGCGCGGAGCTTTCCCGCATCTCCAGGCCGGCCAGCCGGCAGCCCCATCGCCCTGCGTCGCTCCGTGTAACAGGCGTGGCGGAAATCTGCGGCCGGTTTGTGTGATTATTTTTGCACATGCAGGTCATTCGTAGTACAGTGCGAACCCGATCCTGATCGGGCACTCGCCCCTGACAGACCGGCACTGCATCTGCCGGCTGCGGGTCCGATGCGCAACGGGCCATCTGCCGCAGCGCTCTGCACCGCGTGCACGCGCTGCCTGCCCGGATCCTCCGGAAGAACCGACCGCCGAGCCAGAAGCCCGGCAGGAACGGCGCATGAAGGTGCCGGCACGGTTTTCCGGACCTCTCCGGAACATCCCGGCTCTGTCCCGTCGGCTTTCCAGCCATCGCGCCCAGCAGGCAACTCTCCCGGCCACCGAGCCATCGTTTCCCGGTCGGCCTCCGCTCTTGTCACCGTCGCCCACAGGCGCTCCTGCTCCGTCAGGTCCGCCCGGCGCGCGGCCACACCCCCATTCCATTCCTCGAAGTCTTGCCATGCCGGCATCGTTTCCGGCGGGGCCGATTCCGACCAACCCTCATCCGTTCCCACCTATGTACCTGTCCGAGCTGAAGGCCCTGCATATTTCGCGCCTGATCGAAATAGCGCAAAGCCTGGAGATCGAAGCTGCCAACCGCCTGCGCAAGCAGGAGCTGATGTTCGCCATCCTCGCGCAAGGCGCGCAACGGCGACCAGATCTTCGGGGACGGCGTGCTGGAGGTCCTGCCCGACGGCTTCGGCTTCCTGCGCACCCCCGAGACTTCCTACCTGGCCAGCCCGGACGACATCTACATCTCGCCCTCGCAGATCCGCCGCTTCAATCTGCACACCGGCGACTCGATCGAGGGGTGAGGTGCGCACGCCGAAGGATGGCGAGCGCTACTTCGCGCTGGTGAAGGTGGACCGCATCAACGGCGCGCCCCCCGAGCACTCCAAGCACAAGATCCTCTTCGAGAACCTGACGCCGCTGCACCCGGACGAAGTGCTGCGTCTGGAGCGTCCCGACCTGCTGACCGACGAGAACGTCACCGGCCGGATCATCGACATCATCGCCCCCATCGGCAAGGGCCAGCGCGGCCTGATCGTGGCACCGCCCAAGAGCGGCAAGACGGTGATGATGCAGCACATCGCGCATGCCATCACCACCAACCACCCCGATGCCGTCGTCATCGTGCTGCTGATCGACGAACGCCCCGAGGAAGTGACGGAGATGCAGCGCTCGATCCGCGGCGAAGTGGTCTCCTCCACCTTCGACGAGCCCGCCACCCGTCACGTGCAGGTGGCCGAGATGGTCATCGAGAAGGCCAAGCGCCTGGTCGAGCACAAGAAGGACGTGGTGATCCTGCTGGACTCCATCACCCGCCTGGCCCGTGCGTACAACACCGTGGTGCCCTCCTCCGGCAAGGTGCTGACCGGCGGTGTGGACGCCAACGCCCTGCAACGGCCCAAGCGCTTCTTCGGTGCGGCCCGCAACATCGAGGAAGGCGGCTCGCTCACCATCCTGGCCACGGCGCTGATCGACACCGGCAGCCGCATGGACGAGGTGATCTACGAGGAGTCTCAAGGGCACCGGCAACATGGAGATCCACCTGAACCGGCGGATGATGGAAAAGCGCATCTTCCCGGCGATGGACATCAACCGTTCCGGCACCCGCCGCGAGGAACTGCTGATCAAGCCCGAGATCCTGCAGAAGGTCTGGATCCTGCGTCGCCTGCTGCACGACATGGACGAACTGCAGGCCATGGAGTTCCTGCTGGATAAAATGAAGGCCACGAAGAACAACACCGAGTTCTTCGAAATGATGAAGAAATGAGCCCCATGCACATCCGCCTGAAGGACCTGACCTATCCCGCCATCGCCCTGGCGGTGGCCCTGCTGCTGCGCTACCTGGTGGTGGAATCCACCGACCTGGCCCTGCACTGCGACATGCACCGATGGGAAGGCTGGTGCGGTGTGCGCACCGCGCTGGTGCTCTCGTTCTTCCGGCAGGACCTGGGCTGGGTGGCCCTGGTGCTGTCGCTGCTGGCCTGCTGGCGCCAGAGCCTGCTGATGGCCCGGCTGTCGCTGGCCCTGGCCGTGGCCGGGCTCATCCTCTACTCGTATGAGCCGGCGGCCGTGGCCGCGCTGGTGGCCGCCATGCTGCTGGCACGCCTGGACGTGAAGGCGCGCCGGCTAGAGCAGCCCGCCTGACGGGCATCATCGCAGCACTTCCACTTCCGGTCATCGGAAGGCACAAGAAAAGGGCCTCTCACGAGGCCCTTTTTCATGTCCGGGCAGCGCCCGGCTCAACCGCTTCCTCAGCGCTCGTCCTGCGCCGCCGGCAGCCAGAAGCGGCCGTCGGTGGCCACCGCAGCCAGCGCCACCACCGTGGCACCGAACGTCAGCGACTGGCCGTTGGCAAAGCCCTCGATGAGCACGAAGGCGATGCTGCCCAGCACACAGACGGCGGCCAGCACGCGCTCTTCCACGGCGCCCGCCAACCGCAGGCCGGCCAGTCGCGCCATGGCCAGCCCCAGCAGCGGCAGCATGTACAGCACCGTCGGGAAGCCCCGGTAGCGCGCATCGAAGACCAGCAGCAGGGTCATGATGGCGGCCGCGAACAGCAGGAAGCTGCGGCACACGCCCAGCCAGTCCAGCGCGTCGAAGTGCGCACGCCGACGCCGCCACAGCGTGTTGAACGACGGCACGGTCAGGCCCACCAGCGACGAGGCCCCCTGACCGGCCGGCCGGTCGGAACGCCCGAGGGCCAGCAGCTGCGCCAGACGGAACACCAGCAGCAGCGATGCCGCCCCCAGCAGCACGGTGGCACCCTATTCCAGCGGGATTGCGGTTCCAGACCACGCCATAGCGCAGCTCTGCCACCACAGGCCTCCGGTTGCTGCCCCCAGGGCCAGCACCTGCACCTGCGGCAGTCGTTCCGTCAGCTTCCAGCGGCGGACAGCCCCGCAGGGCGGCTGCCAGGCCGATGACGGCCCCAGCCAGCCCAGATACCAGTACGGGATCTTCTGCGACCGGGCCGGTAGCGGGGAACTTGGCCTGGCCCCTCACTGTCGAAGACCCCCAGTTGCCGCCCATGGCGCCTTCCTGACCCCGCTTCCACGGCTGGTCGAAGCCCTCGATGAAGTTGTAGTTCAGGTGGTGGTCAGCCGCGGCCTGGCTGAACTCGCGCATGAAGCGCGCCTGGTTGACGCGGCTGGCCACGGCGGCTTCCCGCTGGCGGCCTTCGCTGGGCCAGCCGGTCTCGCCGATCAGCACGTCCTTGCCATTGAACATCTGACGCATGCGCTCGGCCGTGCCGGTGATGTGGTCGATGGCGGCGTGATGCCCACCGGATGATCTTCCCAGTACGGCAGGATGTGAACCGTGACGAACGAGACGTGCCGGGCCAGCTCGGCGTTCTCGCTCCAGAACTCCCAGACATCGGCATAGGTCACGGGCACGTCGACGGCACTGCGTACCTGATCGATGTATTTGGCCATCTGCTGCGCCGACTGCTCACGGCGCAGCAGCACCTCATTGCCCACCACGATGCCGCGGATGGTGTCGGGGTATTCGCGGGCCAGCTGGATGGCACGCTGGATCTCGATGTCGTTCTTGTCGCGCTCACGACCGATCCAGACGCCCAGCAGCACCTTCATGCCCAGCGACCTGGCCACCTCGGGCACCTTGTCCAGCCCCTGAATGACGGAATAGGTGCGCACGCACCGCGAACGGGCCGCCAGGATGGACAGGTCTTCGCGCAACCGCGCTTCCGAGACCATGGCGCCGGGATCCAGCGGAGTCTCGCCGGGCTTGCGGAACGGCGCATAGGAAACGCACTGCAGCTTGTCGTCGGCCGCATCGACCATCGGCTGCGGCGTGCCCTGGGCGCGCCACCAGGCCAGCACCAGCAGGGCTGCCAGCACGCTCAGCAGGGTCATCCAGCGGGAACGGTTGCGGGACAGGAAATCGAACATGGGAATGGTCTGTGACGATCGATGGGAAGGAGCACCCAGCGTACTCAGGGATGCCGGAACGGCAGGACGGCCGGGCGGGCACAGAAGAGGATGATACCGGTCCCGCCGAGGAATCAGGCGGCTAGAAAATACGCCGGCAACGCCATGTGTATCAGGCTGCAAAGTGACGTGACAGCCTCGTAATTCTGCCAGAGCCGACAACGCATAGAATCTCGGGTTGTCCGCGCAAAGGTCGTGTCGGACGTTCTGCATGTCATTCATGACATTCCACACGTACGGCAAACTTTGACCGGCCTGCTCAGTCCCGTGAAGGTTCATCATTGCGGGATCGGGCACAATGCCCGCGCACGCCCGCCTCCGGCATGTCCGGGGCGCGCCGCGTCGACGCATCGCATCTCGTTCGTCAATCCCGACAGGAAGCATCCCCTATGTCCGGACCGGACCCCTTCGTCCACCCAGGCCCCCCAGCCACCCCATTCCCGACAACCCGCTGGGCGAGCATTTCCGCAACCACCATCCGGTCACCTTCGGCCGCGTGGTGGGCGCGGCGTTCCTCGCCCTGTCGCTGGCCGTGCTGAACTTTCGTGACCCTGGGACAAGATCAACCCGCTGGTGGACGCGCCGGCCTTCTACGGCAAGATCAGCGGCCTGGCCTACAACTCCGCCCAGCGCTGGGACAACCCGCTGGATGGCCGCAACGCCGATGAATCCTCGATCGAGAAGGACTTCAAGATCCTGTCCGACTACACGACGCGGGTGCGGACCTACAGCAGCGTCGACCAGCCCAACATTCCTGCCTTGGCCGAGAAGGCCGGCCTGCATCTGACGGCCGGTGTCTGGGTCAGCAAGGATGAGGAGCGCAACCAGAAGGAATTCGACGCCATCGAGAAGGCGGTGCATGACACCAGCTCCATCGAACGGGTCATCGTCGGTAACGAACAGGTGCTGCACGCCGGCCGCACCCCGGCCGAGCTCATCCAGAACATGCGCGAGGTCAAGCGCCGGGTACGCAAGCCGGTCTCCACGGCCGAACCCTGGCACATCTGGCTGCGCTACCCCGAGCTGGCCGCCAACGCCGACTTCATCACGGTCCACCTGCTGCCCTACTGGGAAGGCCTGCCGGTCCAGCAGGCGCTGGAGTACACCTTCGGCCGACTGCACGAGGTGCAGCGCCGCTTCCCCGACAAGAAGATCGTGATCGGTGAGGTGGGCTGGCCCAGCCAGGGCGACCGCCGCGACTCCTCCCGGGCCTCACCGGCGAGCCAGGCCGAGTTCATCCGGGGCTTCCTGGTGCGCGCTGCCGCCGAGAACATCGACTACTTCCTGATGGAGGGCATCGACCAGCCCTGGAAGATCGAGCTGGAAGGCCGGGCCGGCCCGTACTGGGGCTACCTGGACGCCTACCGCCAGCCCAAGTACAGCCTGACCGGCCCCATCGAGCGTGACCCCAACTGGGAGACCAAGGCTGCCCTGGCGTCGGCCATCGGCGTGGTGGCGCTGTTCTGGTTCATGTTCAGCTTCTCCAACCTGCAACTGCCCAGCCGCATCGCCTTCGGCCTGGTGCTGCAGGCCGTCATCTCGCTGTTTGCCTGGCTGGTGGCCCTGCCCTTCGACTACTACATGCGCCCGATCGACTGGACCTTCCTGGTGATCCTGGTGCCGTCGCTGCTGGCCATGTCCACCATCCTGCTCACGAACTTCTTCGAGTTCGTCGAGATGTTCTGGCCGGGCAACCTGCGTCACGTCTACCGCCCGCGGCCGCTGGCCCCCGGTGCGCGTGAACCCAAGGTGTCGCTGCACCTGGCCTGCTGCAACGAGCAGCCCGACATGGTGATCGCCACCATCAAGAGCCTGGCCGCGCTGGACTACAGCAACTTCGAGGTGCTGGTCATCGACAACAACACCAGGACGAGAAGCTCTGGAAGCCGGTCGAGGAGTTCATGGCCACGCTGCCGAGAACTTCAAGTTCTTCCACCCGCCCAAGTGGCCCGGCTTCAGGCTGGCGCACTCAACTACGGGCTGACGCAGACGGCGCCCGATGCCGAGATCATCGGCGTGGTGGATGCCGACTACGTGGTGGTGCGTCGCTGGCTGAAGGATGTGGTGAGCTACTTCGATGATCCGGACACCGCCGTGGTGCAGTCTCCGCAGGCCCACCGGGGCTGGAGCCGCCACACCTTCCGGCGGATGATGAACTACGAGTACGACGGCTTCTTCCGCATCGGCATGCACCACCGCAACGAGCGCAACGCCATCATCCAGCACGGCACCATGACGCTGGTGCGCGCCCAGCCGCTGCTGGAGGGCAAGTGGTCGGAATGGACCATCTGCGAGGACGCCGAGCTGGCCCTGCGCCCGATGAATCAGGGCTACACGCTGCGCTACGTGGACGTGGTGATGGGTCGCGGCCTCACGCCCGACACCTTCTTCGCCTTCAAGAAGCAGCGCAAGCGCTGGGCGCAGGGTGCCATCCAGATCATGAAGGCGCACGCGAAGACCCTGTTCGGCCGCAGCAACCTGACGGCGGCGCAGCGCTACCACTTCATCACGGGCTGGTTCTCGTGGATCGGTGACGCACTGCACCTGCTGTTCGCGCTGGCTGCCATCGCGTGGAGCATCGGCATCATTGCCGCGCCCCCACCTGTTCAGCCTGCCCATCCTGCTGTTCAGTGATCCCGCTCATCGCCTTCTTCTTCTTCAAGGCGCTGATGGGACCGCTGATGTACATGCGCCGCGTGCGCTGCGAGCAGAAGGATGTCTGGGGCGCCGCGCTGGCCGGCATGGCGCTGTCGCACGGCATCGCCCAGGGCGTGTTCTCGGGCCTGTGGAACAAGACGGCCGTCTTCGAGGTGACCGAGAAAGGCGGTGGCGCCGGCACGCAGGCGGCCGATGTCGAGTCCGCTCGGCCCTGTCGGCCGCCGTCGGCCACGCCGGCCGCCGACGCCGCTGCAGCCGGTGCCGCCGTGGACACCATGACCACGAGCCCTGCCCCGGCACCCAAGCCGGCCAAGCCCGCCAAGCCCAAGAAAGCCCGCAGGGCATGGCCTGGGGTGGCGTGCGCGAGGAAGCCCTGCTGCTGATCGGCCTGCTGGTGGCGGCGCTGGGCATCTCGATGACCCGGCTGCCCAACCACCTGGAATCGGCCATGTGGATGGTGGTGCTGGTGCTGCAGGCGGTGCCCTACATGGCTGCCGTGGTCTGCGCCCTGCTGTCGGCCTCCAAGGCCAAGCACCTCGAGAAGAAGCTCGCAAGACGGCCGGCCAGTCCGGCAACGAGGGCAGCCAGCGACGAGGGCTCGGCCAGCCAGGCCGCCAGCGCCTGAGCCAGGCGTCGCTCCACCGGCCGCCCTGTCATGGGCGGCCCCGGACGGGGACAGGGACGGATTTCGATCCACCCGTCCCCGTTTCTTCATCGGCAGCCGCCCGTCGGCCGGCGCTGCCCGAAGCCTCCCGACGGCCGGCGCCCCAGCCCCGATCAGCGGGGGCGAATCGTTGCACGGGCATGCCAAACCGTTATAATGGACGTTTACTTGTCGTACCGTTGCGTGCGTTTTCACCACCTGCTTCGGCGCTGAACACCCAACCGATTCCCCTATGAAAGAAGGCATCCACCCCGAGTACCGCGAAGTCGTGTTCCAGGACATGGCCAACGGTTTCAAGTTCATCACGCGTTCCACGGTGCACACGCGCGAAACCATCAAGATGGACGACGGCAAGGAATATCCGCTGATGAAGCTGGACGTGACCTCCGAGTCCCACCCGTTCTACACGGGCGCCCAGCAGCGCATCATCGAGACCGGCCGCGTCGAGAAATTCCGTCAGAAGTTCGCCCGCACCGGCGCCACCGCCGCCAAGGCCTGATCCGTTCTACGGCCCCTGGCCGCGGTTCGCCGTGGCCCCAGAAAAGCCCTGGCAACTGCCGGGGCTTTCTTTTTCCATGGTCTCTCGTGCGTCCGATGCGCCCCTGGCGGACAATGAGCCCAAACGATGACTGATCGGCCCCCACAGGATCCGACGATGACAAGCTCTAGTTCCGGGTCGCGCGTCAGACCCTATCTGGTCACCTCGGCAGACGCCGCGCGCCTGCCGCGCTGGATTCCGCTGCTGTTCTGCGCGGTCTATGTCCTGGCCGGCCTGTTCGGACGCGACCCCTGGCGGACCGATGATGCCATCGGTTTCGGCATTGCCCACACCATGGCCACCGGCAACAGCATCGACTGGCTGCTGCCCAACGTGCAGGGCCAGCTGGTGCCTGACGAGGGGAGCCCGCTGCCCTTCTGGCTGGGCGCGCTGGGCATGCACGCCGCACGGCTCTTCAACACGCTGCTGGCCAGCTTCTTCGGCCATGCGGCTGACGGCTGGCGCATCGCCCCCGGACCTGGCCATGCGGCTGACGGCGGCTGCCGGCATCGCCCTGGCCATGACGCTGCTCTGGTATGCGGCGCGCAACCTGGCCGTGCGGCCTGAGATCCAGCCGCAGGACCCGTTCGGTGCCGGCGCCAGTCCGCAGGACTTCGGCCACGCCGTGGCCGATGCGGCACTGCTGGCCGTGCTGGCCTGCTTCGGGCTCATCGCTCCCATCCACGAGACCACGGCCAACGCCTCGCAGATCCTGTGCGTGGCGCTGCATCTGTTCGGCCTGTCGGTCGCCATCGATCGTCCCCGCCGCGGCGGGCTGCTGATGGGCCTGGCCATTGCCGCCAGCCTGCTCACCTACGGCATTCCGCTGGCCGTCGTCATGCTGCTGGCCACGCTGCTGCTCCTGTGGCTGGTGGTACCCTTCCGGCTGGTGGCGGGCTGGATCCTGCTGACGATGCTGCCGGTTGCCGTGCTGGGCAGCATTGTCTGGCCGGCACTGCTGGCCTATTTCAGCCACTCGGACGCTGTGGTGCAGGCCCTGCCCCTGATGGAGGGGGACAGCAACTGCCGGTGGATCCGGCTGCCAGCCAGAAGGTGGCGGAGTTCTTCCACGGCTGGCTGTCCTGGAATGCCGGCATGTTCGGCGCGCCGAGCGGTGAAGCGCTGTCCCAACTGGGCGGCACGCTGCCGTGGTACCTGTGGCCGCTGTGGCCGTTCGTGCTGTGGGGCATGTGGCGCTGGCGGGCCGGCTGCCGTGAAGCGCCCATTGCCGCGCCCCTCTTCCCGCTGCTGCTGATGCTGCTGGCCTCGCTGTGCAACCCGCAGACGGCTGACCACCAGGCCACGCTCACCCCGATGGTGCTGCCGATGGCCGTGCTGACCGGCATGACGCTGCCCATGATCCGCCGCAACCTTGTCAGCGTGGTGGACTGGTTTGCCGTCATGATCTTCTCGGTGGCCAGCCTGGCCGTCTGGGCCTACTGGGTCGCCTTCATGTCGGGCTGGCCGCCGCGCATGGCAGCCCGGGCCGAAGCCGCGCTGCCGGGCTTTGTCGCCCACGTCTCGGTCATCGAGCTGATCATCGGGCTGCTGGCCACCGGGGCCTGGGTGCTGCTGGTGGTGTGGCGCGTGTCGCGCCGGCCGCGCCCCTTCTGGCGCCCCATGGCCCTGTCGTCAGGTGGCATGGTGCTGACCTGGCTGCTCCTGATGACCCCTGTGGCTGCCTGCCGGCAACTGGCGCAAGAGCTACCAGGAACTGGTGATTCCGACCCGGGCGCTGTTTGCCAGCCAGCCGGGCTGCGTGCTGCATGCCGGCACGGGATGCCGGTGAACGGCCCTGTTTGCCTACTACGCCGGCGCCCGCTTCAGTCGGCTGCCGGATCTACGCCAGCAGGATGAGGCGCCGCCCAAGCCTGTCTGCCCCTGGCTGCTGGTGGCCGACGACACGCCGGGCACGCCCATCAACCTGCCTGACCTGCTGGGCGCGCCAAGGGACGCAGCCTGGATGGCGCCACGCCCGCCGAGATCCTGGCCCAGCCCTGGCAGTCGCTGTGGCAGCGTCAGCGGCCCTTCGGCAAGACGCCGCACCTGCTGGGGCTGTACCGGCGGGTGCCTGTCGAGACGGCGCCCAGCCCCTGAGCGCCTCCCGGTGGCTCCGGCTGATCCCGGACTCGGGATCAGCCCCTGGGCTGTCCGGCCGGTCCGATGAAGTGCTGGCGGTAGTGCCGCAGCTCATCGATGGATTCCTGAATGTCGGCCAGCGCGGTGTGGGCGCCGCGCTTCTTGAAGCTGCGATAGACCTCGGGCGCCCAGCGCCGTGCCAGTTCCTTCAGCGTGCTCACGTCCAGGTTGCGGTAATGGAACCAGCTCTCCAGCTCGGGCATGTAGCGCGCCATGAAGCGCCGGTCCTGCCCGATGGAGTTGCCGCACATGGGTGACTTGCCTTCGGGCACCCAGGCGCGGATGAACTCCAGCAGGATGCCCTGCGCCGCGGCCTCGGTCAGCGTCGAGGCGCGCACGCGGTCGATGAGTCCGGACTTGCCATGGGTGGACTGGTTCCACTTGTCCATGGCGTCCAGCACCGTGTCGGGCTGGTGAATGGCCAGCACCGGCCCTTCCGCCAACAGGTTCAGCTCGCTGTCGGTCACCACCATCGCCACCTCGATGATGCGGTCGATGTCGGGATGCAGGCCGGTCATTTCCATGTCGAGCCAGACCAGACGGCTCTCGTCAGGCCGGCCAGGGGGAACGAACACGGTGCCCAGTGGCTGGCCATCGGCCGTGTGACCGGCCGAGACGCCCGTGCGGAGCGCCCTCCGACGCCTGATCCATCCCGTTCCGTTCGTTTTTCCGGGCGGCTGCCGCCCCGTTGTGTCTTGGGTTTCCACGCTTTAATTGTCGCATGCAACCCCCTGCACTTCAGCTTCCTGTTCGTCGGATTCCTGTTGCTGTCGCTGATCCTGCGTCTCTGGCTGGCCAGCCGTCAGATCCGCCACGTCAGCCGGCACCGCGACGCCGTGCCCGAACCCTTCGCCAGCCACATCAGCCTGCCGGCCCACCAGCGCGCCGCCGCTCACACCATCGCCCGCGTGCAGCTGGGCATCGTCGACCAGTTCGTGGGCGCGGTGGTGCTGCTTGCCCTCACCCTGCTGGGCGGTCTGCAGTTCATCCACGAAACCTGGATGCGCTGGCTGCCCGACCAGCCGCTCCTGCAGCAGCTGCTCGTCATGGCCACCACGCTGCTTCTCATCAGCCTGGCCGAGCTGCCGGTGGACTGGTGGCGGCATTTCCGGCTGGAAACCCGCTTCGGCTTCAACCGCATGACGCCGGCGCTCTTCGTGGCCGACCACCTGAAGGCGCTGCTCGTTGGCGCCCTGCTGGGACTGCCGCTGCTGGCGGCCCTCATCGCCCTGATGCAGCACACCGGCCAGCGCTGGTGGTTGTGGGCCTGGGCCTTCTGGATCGGCTTCAACGTCGTGGTGCTGCTGCTCTTTCCCACCGTCATTGCCCCGCTCTTCAACCGCTTCGAGCCGCTGGCCCGACGGACCCCGGTGAAGGAACGCATCCTGGCGCTGCTGGCGCGCTGCCAGTTCAGTGCCGGCGGCCTGTTCGTGATGGACGGCAGCCGCCGCTCGGCCCATGGCAACGCCTACTTCACCGGCTTCGGCAAGAGCCGGCGCATCGTCTTCTTCGACACCCTGCTGGCCCGACTGGAGGTCGACGAGGTGGAGGCCGTGCTGGCGCACGAGCTGGGCCATTTCAAGAAGAAGCACATCCTGAAGCGCCTGGTGCTGCAGGGCGTGTTCAGCCTGGTTGCCTTTGCACCGCTGGGCTGGCTGTCGTCGCAGATCTGGTTCTACCAGGGCTGGGCATCGCCATCGGCCCCTTCCAGGCCCAGGCACCGGCCGGCGTGGCGCTGCTGCTCTTCTTCCTGGCCCTGCCCGTCTTCCTGCTGCCGCTGCGGCCGCTGATGGCCTGGATGTCGCGCCGTGACGAGTTCGAGGCCGATGCCTTCGCGGTGGAACACAGCAACGGCCAGGCGCTGGTCTCGGCCTCACCAAGATCTACGAGGACAACGCCAGCACCCTCACGCCTGATCCGCTGCATCTCGGCGTTCTACGACTCGCACCCGCCGGCGCCCGCTGCGCATCGGCCGGATCCGGCAGCTGGCTGGCCGAGGCGGCCCCATGACCGCCCCCGACCCGCACAGCCATGACCTCACCACAGCCATGACCTCCTCCGATCATCCGCGCCGCACCGGCCCCGCCGACGACCTCGACGACGACTACACGGGTGCCCGCTACGAGGACGAGGCCATGGCCCTGGCCAGCAAGGGCCGGGGACGCCAGCCCCCGCCCGGGCGGCAGTCGTTCCTACACCCGCAAGACCCCGGCCGGCAGCCAGGCCCAGCCACGCGGCCAGACCCGTTCCGAGCGACTGCAGGCCGACGTGATGGCGGCCTATGGCCGCCAGTTCCTGCTGGCCCCGACGGATGGCGGGCCGCACCTGCCCGCCATGGCGGTGGGCCGGCGACTGGACTGCGTGGTGGGCGACCACGTGACCTACCGGCAGGCCGAGAGCGGCCCTTCGGCCATCGAGAGCGTGGCGCCGCGTCGCAACCAGGTGCGCCGCCGTGATGCCTTCCGGGAGAAGATCATCGCCGCCAACGTCGATCAGGCTGCCGTGCTGATCAGCGGCTACCCCGCCTTCGACGAGGCGCTGCTGATGCGGCTGCTGCTGGGCCTCACCGCCGAAGACATCCCGGTCCTGGTGCTGGTGACCAAGCAGGACCTGAGCCATTCGTTCGAGCAGGTGCAGGCGCGCACGCGCGTCTACGAGTCGCTGGGCTACCCGATGCTGCCCATTTCGGCCCTGAAGGATCCCGCCTCGCTCGAACCCGTGCAGGAACGCCTGGTCGGCAAGCGCACCGTGCTGCTGGGCCAGAGCGGCATGGGCAAATCCACCCTGCTCAACGCCCTGGTGCCCACCGCCAGCCAGCAGACCAACGAGATTTCCACCGCGCTGTCCAGCGGCCGCCACACCACCACCTTCAGCCGCGCCTTCATCCTGCCCGATGGCCAGAGCTGGCTGATCGACACCCCGGCTTCCAGCAGTTCGAGCTGGCGCACCTGAGCCGCTGGCAGCTGCTGCACGCCATGCCGGAGTTCCGTCCCTACTCTGGGCCAGTGCCGCTTCAATGACCGTCAGCACCACGACGAACCCTGGGCTGCGCCATCCGCGATGCCGCTGAACGCGGCGACATCGACTCTCACCGCTACGAACTGTTCCAGCAGCTGGTGGATTACGACTCAGGCGTCTGCGGCGTTGAGGGCTGAGGGTTGAGTGCAGAAGACACGAAGCAGAAATTACAAAAACGCAAGACCTGCCTGGCGCCCCTCAAGGCGCCCATCCCTGCTTCTCCGTCACCGGAATGCCCCTCAGTGCTCGGGGCCTCCCCTACGTCCGGACTACGGGCCACTGCCTGCACTCGACGCTGATCTCGACGAAATTCGGTCAACAATCAGGGACATGAAGACCATGATTTCTGAGCATTGGCTCGGCGCATGACGTCATGTTCCGACGGGGATCAGCACACCGTCCCTGTCACGAAAAACTTTCTTTACGTTGTAATCACCCACCAGGAACCGTTCCGAAAACCCCGAAATCAAGTAACCAAACACTACATTCGTCGCAGGATCATCGACACGCGCTATGGTGGCTGCATGCAAATCGTTTCCCCACGCCAACAGACGGAGGCAGACCATGACGACGCGCATACCCTCCCGCCACACGATCCTCGCAGCGGCAATCCTCGCGCTGCTGGCCGGCTGCGGCAGTGGTCAGGACGACTCGGCAACCCGGACCAAGGCGACCGCGAACAGCCTGGTCACGGCCGCATCCTCGTCCGCCCAGACGACCGACGGCGCGCTTGCCCCCAGCAGCAAGGCGGCCAGCTCCACCCAGGCCGCCATCGACACGCACAGCATCAGCAGTGATCTGCTGGCCACCCTGCTGCTGCAGGGCACCACCTGGGACGGTCAGACCCCCGAGTACCGCGTCTGGCCCGCATGGCCGTGGCGAGGTGCCGGAAACAAAGGGCCAGGTCGACACCGACGCACTGGCGCACACGCCTCCGTTGCAGGGTGGCCAGTGGCTGCAGCAGGTGGACCCCGACAGCCGCCACTATCGCTATCACCAGGCCAGCTGGCTGCAGGACAGCCCTGTCGATGGCTTTGCCTATCCCACGCTGGACACCGGGCTGGATCTGAACATGGTCAGCGAGGGCTCCTACCAGGAGAACTTCCACGGCAGCCAGTACCTTGCCTATTCCCGCGACACCCCATTCAACCTGGGCAGCCAGGCGCAGGTGCGGGTTGGCGGCACTCGGCAACGGCCGCAGCGGCGAGGGATGCCGCATCCGACGGCCAGACCCTGACGCTGGATGCCGTCACACGCCCCGTCGCCATCACGCCCGGACAGCGCATCCCGCTGAACCAGTCGCTGGCCGAATGGCGCAACGCCCAGGGGGATTCGGTGAAGCTCGTGCCCATGGCGGGCCAGGCCAAGGACCAGGTACGGCTCTGCCTGGACCAGAAGGTCCAGAACGTGAAGCGCCTGAGCTGCACGCTCTGGCAGGTGCCCGCCGACTGGACGATCCTGAGCGCGCTGCCCACCCTATCAGGGCCTGCGCGTGGTGGATGAACGCGACGACCGGCAACGGACCTGGCAGTCCACGACCCGCTATCCGGCCTACAAGGCCGCCACCGTGTCCTCCCGGGGCGTGCGTGGCGACGTGCTGGCTGGCGTGCTGGTCCACTATGTGGACACGGTGCCCGCCCTCATCGGGCCGAACTACCAGAGCTGGTCGGCCGTGCCCTGGAACGGCCCCGGCCCGGACGGCCAGCCCCTGCCCCGTAACGATGGCGTTCCCGCCGTACCCGATGTCGAGGGTTGGTCCAGCATCGACCACCCCGGCCGGACCGAGCCGGGGCAGACCCACTACACCCACGAATTCGAGAACTTCCTGAGCCACGACAGCCGGAATCTGCTGCCGGACTACGTCTTCACCCCTCAGACCGTCACGCTGGGGATGGACGTTCACATGGGACGCTTCTTCGAGGGCTATCAGGAGCTGGGCTTCTTCACGCCGGGTCGCTTCCTCTACAGCGTCGACGGCGAAGCCACCCCGGGTCGCCCGCTGCTGACCCTGTCCACGCAGGCCAGCTTCACCACCGGAGACCCGGCCTCGAAGCATCGCCGCTGCGTCTCGACCAGCAGCTACACCCTGCGCGCCGGCGACGTGGTGCCCTTCAACCAGGCGCTGCAGCACTGGCAGGATGACAAGGGCAACCAGGCCACGCTGAAGGTGCTCAAAGGCAAGGCCAAGAACGAGTTCCGCCTGTGCCTGGATCAGCAGCTGCCCGCCATCAAGCGCCTGTCGTGCAGCCACTGGCGCATCCCGGCGGACTGGAGACTGGACATCTTCCCCGAGTTCAAGGGCATCTCAGTGGCGGATGACCGCAGCGCCGTGGGCGACAGCGGCACGCTCTACTGGCAGACCCGGCCCGAAGCCAGCAAGAACCTGAAGAGCGTGAAGACCCTGCAGCGCAAGGCGCTGATCCGGCAGAAGGCGCTGCAGCAGCGCTGAGCATGCCGGGCGCGCGGGATGGCAGCGATCATTCAGGGTGATTCAGCAGCCATCCTGCGCCGCACCCAGAGGATCACGCCCGTGCACACGGCACCGACCAGCACGGACAGCGCGGGCGCCAGGCCGAGCGTGATCCACGGGCACCACCCCCATTTCCGTCACGCCGCCAGGAAGTGATAGAAATTGCGCAGCATGGTGGCGGTGGCTCCTCAGATGAAATAGGTGTGACCCGCCGGTGCCTGCCAGGGCATGGCGTGAAAGGCACGCTGAGATGAGCTGCCCGTCCTGCTGCCAGCGCGTCCCAGACGGCGCTGGTGATTGGCCGGATTCATCAGGAAGGCCAGCGGCACCACGAAGGCTCCTGCACCTCCTGCGGCGACAGCACCAGCGACTGGGGCTGCACCGCGGCATCCAGCAGTCCCACGACGGGGTTGACCCAATAGCCCGTGCCGGTGGCCATGCCGGGCAGGCTGCCCAGCACCTGACCCTGATGACGCGCCAGGCCAATCTCCTCGGCTGCCTCACGCAGGGCGCATCGGTGGCCGAGGCATCGTCCGGATCCAGCCGGCTGCCCGGAAAGGCACCTGCCCCTCGGTGGTGGCGCAGCCGGTTGCTGCGCACCGTCAGCAGAACACCCAGCCCCTGGGGGCGTAGGTAGCAGCGGCACCAGCACGGCAGCCGGGGTCAGTGGACGTCGTCGTGGTCGTCAGGGGTGAAGCGCGCGCCCCATGCGTACCTAGGAGCCCAAACGGAAGCCGATGGGAGGCAGACGATGATGGGTAGGGAGACGATGGGTAGGCAGAAACGGCTGGCGCACCTGTAGGAGGCTCCCCGACGGCGCCTCGGCATTGCTCTCGGCCTCGATCCGCCAGCCGGTGGGCGGATGCAAAAACCGCTGCCGGATCCAGTCGCCCTGCAGGCGCTGATCGGACAGCGGTTGTTCGGAGGATCCGCCGGCAGCAGCCAGCACGGGGGCTGACGACAGATCGAAAGACGGAACGGAAACATCAGCCGATGCTGGGCAGGTGCGGCCACCCCTCGTGGAACAGGGTGGCCGGCGGCCAGACATGGCCGGAACCGATCAGCCCTCGGCGCCTTCCGCGGCGGCCTTGGCAGCCTGCGTGCGGGCGGGCAGCTTTTCCTTGATGCGGGCCTTCTTGCCGGACAGGTTGCGCAGGTAGTACAGCTTGGCGCGGCGCACGTCACCACGGCGCTTGACCTCGATGCCGGCGATCAGCGGCGAGTACAGCTGGAAGGTACGCTCGACGCCCTCGCCCGAGGAGATCTTGCGGACGGTGAAGGCGCTGTTCAGGCCACGGTTGCGCTTGGCGATGACCACGCCTTCGTAGACCTGCACACGCTTGCGGCTGCCTTCAACCACGTTGACGGCCACGGCCACGGTGTCACCCGGTGCAAAGGCGGGAATCTGCTTGCCGAGGCGGGAAATCTCTTCCTGTTCGAGCTGGGCGATGAGGTTCATGCTAGAGGACTCCAGGCATCATGTGCGGGGCTGTTGTTGGGATTGGAGCCGATGGCACAAGAACGCGCCAGCAGCGGATGGTCCCGCCAGAGGATGCAAGCTAAGCTTTTGATGATAACACGTTTCCCGTGGAGAGCAGCTCCGGGCGCTTGCGCTGCGTGGCGTCCAGCGCGGCGGCGTGGCGCCAGCGTTCAATCTCGCGGTGGTTGCCCGACAGCAGCACAGGGGGCACCCTCGGCCGGCACGTCGCGCGGCAACCCCGGCAGCTGCTCCGGTCGGGTGTAGTGCGGGCAGTCCAGCAGGCGCTGGGCCGGCGCCCCCTCGGCAAACGAGTCCTGCTCGGCCGATTCGCCGTGGTTGAGCACCCCCGGCAGCAGGCGCACCACGGCATCCATGACGAGCATGGCCGGCAGCTCCCCGCCCGAGACCACGAAGTCGCCCATCGAGATTTCCTCGTCCACCACGGCGTCGAGGAAACGCTGGTCGATGGCCTCGTAGCGGCCGCACAGGAAGATGGCGCCGTCGGAAGCGGCTATGGTCTGGGCGCGTGCCTGCGTGAAATGCTGGCCCTGCGGGGACAGATAGATGACAGGCAGCTCGGGGCGCCCTTCGGCAGCACGGGTCTCGCGCAGCGCCGTCAGGCAGCGCAGCAGCGGCTCGGCCAGCATCACCATGCCGGGCCCACCGCCATAGGGGCGGTCATCGATGCGCCGGTAATTGTCGAAGGTGTAGTCGCGCGGATTCCAGCAGCGCAGGAAATACGCTTCGTCGCGCGCACGCCCGACCACGCCATAGGGTGCCGCGGCCTCGACCAGGTCGGGAAAGATGGTGATGATCTCGAAGTCCATGGCAACGAAAGGCGTCAGGGGATGAGACGGCCTTCCCTTTCGCCACGCACGGCGGCGTGCCGCAGCAACGTTCAGGCCATGCGAGGGATCAGCGCCAGTCGGCCGCCCAGTCCGCCTGGATGCGCCGGGCTGCAATGTCCACCGATTGAACGATGGCCTCGACGAAGGGGATGAGCATGCCGTCGTCCAGACGCAGCACCTGCTGCGCACCGTGGTCATCGACGGCCACGACCGTGCCCAGGCGAGCCCCCTGCTGGCCGATGACTTCGCAGCCGATCAGGTCCGCATGGTAGAACTCGTCGTCCTGGGTGGGCGGGAAGTCGGCGCGATCAACCTGGATCTCCACGCCCTCAGGCCAGGCCCTGTTCACGCGTGAGCGGGGCTGGCCGTCCAGCAGCACCAGCTCGGCCACCAGCGCGTCACCCCGCAGGCGGCAGCGGCCACGCCGCACGACCTGCAGGCAACGCCAGCGGACGGGCAGCGCGTCTGGGCGCAGGGACCTGCCCTGCAGGCGTACCGTCCGGAGACGGTTCAGCCGCCTCGACCAGACGCCAGCGCCGGGCATGGCGCAGCACTGATTCGGAGGCGGCGGCGTAGGGCCTCGATCTTCAGCGCGCCCTGGACACCTTGGCTGCCCCGAATGCGGCCGACACCGATCCAGTGGGGATCAGCCATGGAAACTGCTCTGAAGGAATCAGGCAGCGGCAGGTTGCTGCTCGACCTTCTGGCCAGGCGGGCCACGCTGGCGACAGCTGTGCGCCCTGGCTGACCCAGTACCGCACGCGGGCCAGATCCAGACGCAGGAACTGCTGGTCCTTCCGGAAGCCACCGGGCTGTAGAAGCCCAGGCGCTCGATGAAGCTGCCATCACGACGGTTGCGCTTGTCGGTAGACGACGATGTTGTAGAAGGGGCGTTTCTGGAACCACCACGCGAGAGACGAACGACGACCATTGAGATATCTCCGAATACCAGCCGATGCCGCAGAACTGGCACCCGGACCGGGCCTGGCCAGAACTGCCTGCTGGCTCCCAAGGCCACGCCAGAGCGCGTCCCATAAGAAACCCGATGTTGAGGAAACCCTGATTGTATAGCGCAAGTGCGCTGTTGTCATGCAATGAACCACCATTCCCGGCATGAGCGCGGGCAGGGCAGCCGCTTGGCACCGGATGGGACAGCTCCCGGGGAGATGCGCCAGGCCCCGGCACCACTGTGCCAGGAACGACAAACACCCGACGTTGATCGGCCAAAAGTGGCTGAAAACGCACAAAGTCGGGTAATCTTTGAGTTCAAAGCACTCGGGAAAGTCCGAAAAACACGAGACGCGCCATCACGGAGCCTGTCCAGACCGTCCCCTGTGCGGCTTCGGAGCCCGCTTTGCATTTCAGTCTCAGTCCCACCCAACAGCTTCTCATCCTGCTGCTGCTCATCCTGTGCAGCGCCTTCTTCTCGGCCGCCGAAATCTCGCTGGCCGCCTCGCGCCGCATCAAGCTGCAGGTCATGGCCGACGAGGGCGACGAGCACGCCAAGGAAATCCTCGCCCTGCAGTCGCGCCCTGGCCAGTTCGTCACCGCGGTGCAGATCGGCATCAACGCCGTGGCCATCCTGGCCGGTGCCGTGGGTGAATCGGCGCTCGGCCCCTCGCTGCACGACTGGATCGAGCCCTTCTACAAGGGCCCTTGGCTGGAACCGCTCACCACCACGCTGTCCTTCCTGGTGGTGACGGGCATGTTCATCCTGTTTGCGGACCTGCTGCCCAAGCGGCTGGCCATGCTGGCCCCCGAGCGGCTGGCCCGGCGGCTGGTGCGCCCCCTGCACGGCTGCATCGTGCTGTTCAAGCCCATCGTCTGGATCTTCAACACGCTCTCGGACAAGCTGATCTCGCTGTTCGGGCTACCGGCGCAGCGCACCGACGAGCTCACCTTCGACGACATCTCGGCCGTGGTGGATGCCGGCGCCGAGGCCGGTGTGCTGCCCGACACCGAATACCATCCCGATCGAGAACGTCTTCGAGCTGGAATCGCGGCTGGTGTCGTCGGCCATGACCACGCGCGAGAGCATTGCCTACCTCACGCTGCAGGAAACCGAGCAGGAGATCCGCGAGCAGATTGCCCAGCTGGCCCATTCGCGCTTCCTGGTCTGCGACGACGAGATCGACCGCATCGTCGGCTACGTGGAGTCGAAGGACCTGCTGGCCCGCATCCTGAACGACGAGCCGCTGACGCTCAAGGGCGCGCCGTGGATCAAGCCGGTGCTGACCATCCCGGATTCGCTCACGCTGTCCGAGCTGCTGAACCACTTCCGGGCCAGCCGCGAGGACATCGCCATCGTGCTGAACGAATACGCGCTGGTGGTGGGTCTGATCACCCTCAACGACGTGATGAGCACCGTGATGGGCGATCTGGTCAACGACAACCAGCGGCAGATCGTCAAGCGCGACGACAACAGCTGGCTGATCGACGGCCTGACCCCGGTGGAGACCGTGCTGCGGGTGCTGGACATCGAGGCACTGCCCGAGGACAGCAACTACGAGACGCTGGCCGGCTTCATGATGTACAGCCTGCGCCGCATGCCCAAGCTCACCGACGCCGTGACCTATAGCGGCTACAAGTTCGAGGTGGTCGACATCGACCACCATCGCATCGACCAGCTGCTGGTGACACGGCTGAAGGAGCCCGCCAAGGAAGAGGCCGCACCAGCCGCAGCGGACTGAAACCGGCCACGACCCTGCCCCGCCGACCAGGCCCTGTGTGGTTGGCACCTGGCCACGGCCTGCACGGCGGACACCCGGTCACGCGCCGCACATGGGGGCCTCCCGACCCGGCTGGCCCGATGAGGCCCCAACAAAAAACCCCCGACAGCCTTCTGCGCCACCGGGGTTTTTCATTTGAGGGTCACGTCCAGGTATCAGTACGCCGGATGCGCCTGGAAGCCGCTGGACAGGAACGGTGCGCCACGGCCGTTCACGGCACCGGGCGAGCTGCGATAGACCGCGCCTCCGGGCTGGGCCATGGGCGGCATGGGACGGATGTGCGGTGCGCCCCAGACCACGGGGCGCCCCCGTAGACCAGCGTCTCGGTGGGCGCGGCAGCGCTCGGCAGCGCGCAGCATCAGGGTCTCCAGCTTGCGCTGGCGTTCCTGCATGGCCTCGATGGCCAGGCGGTCGGTATAACGCTGCTCGAAGGCCCGATTCTGCTCGGCCCAGCTGCGACGCTCGGCTTCCAGCACGGCGGCCGGCGGGGCGTCGGGCAGCCGGTAGTCGCGGCTTTCGGTCTCGATGGCGCCCTGGGCGGGCTTGTCGCCGAAGCTCAGCGAACCATCGTGCATGCGCGACTGATAGACCTTGGTGACGCTTTCAGCCTGGGCGGCGCCCGCCGCCAGCAGACCACTCATAGCCACGGCGGCACAGGACAGCACCAGACGGCCCACCGCAAATTTCGTTTCCATTTCCACGTCTCCTGACGAAAGGCGCCCGGCGGGGCACCAGCGGCAGGCATTCTTGATCGGCGCCCCGCCCCACGGCAAGCAACCATGCCTCAAGAATCGCCAAAACGTCGGAGTCCTTTTCATGGCCGGAATCGACAACGGCGGAACGTGACGAATGTCACGCTCCGCCGTCCGGTAAGGCGATCAGGCGATCAGCCCAGCTTGGCGGTCAGCGCAGGGCACGGCCTCGAAGAGATCGGGCCACCAGGCCATAGTCGGCCACGCTGAAGATGGGCGCCTCTTCATCCTTGTTGATGGCCACGATGATGCGGCTGTCCTTCATGCCGGCCAGGTGCTGGATGGCCCCCGAGATGCCGGCCGCGATGTAGAGCTGCGGCGCAACGATCTTGCCGGTCTGCCCCACCTGCCAGTCGTTGGGCGCATAGCCGGCGTCCACGGCGGCACGCGAGGCCCCCAGGGCGGCACCCAGCCGGTCGGCCAGCGGCTCCAGCACGGACTGGAACTGCTCGGCGCTGCCCAGCCCCGGCCGCCGGCGACGACCACCTGGGCGGCCGTCAGCTCGGGACGGTCGCTGGAGGCCTGCTCGCGGCCCACCAGGGCGGGCTGGCCGTCGACGGCCACGGCCGCCACTTTCTCGATGGCGGCCGAGCCACCTTCAGCAGCGGCCTCGTCGAAGGACGTGCCACGCACCGTCAGCACCTTGATGGGGTCGCTGCTCTGCACGGTGGCAATGGCATTGCCGGCGTAGATGGGCCGGCGGAAGGTGTCGGCCGAATCGATGCCGGTCACCTCGGAGATCTGCGCCACGTCCAGCAGGGCGGCCACGCGCGGCATGAAGTCCTTGCCGTGGGCGGTGGCGGCGGCCACCACGTGGCTGTAGTCCTGGCCAGCGGCACCACCTGGGCGGTGACGACTTCGGCCAGCGGCTCGGCCAGCGCCGGATCGTCCACCACCTTCACCTGGCGACGCCCGCCACCTTGGCGGCGGCCTGCGCGACAGCATCCACGCCGCTGCCCAGCACCAGCAGATGCACCTCACCCAGCCGGGCGGCTGCATCCACGGCCTGCAGCGTGGCGCGTTTCAGGGTCTTGTTGTCGTGTTCTGCACAACCAGTACTGCCATGGGTCACTCCCTCTTCCGTTGCGCCTGATCAGATGACCTTGGCTTCGTTCTTCAGTTTCTCGACCAGCTCCTCGACGCTGGAGACCTTCACGCCACCCTGGCGGGCAGGCGGCTCGGTCACCTTCAGCACCTTCAGGCGCGGCGCCGGATCGACGCCCAGGTCGGCCGGGGAGAATTTTTCCAGCGGCTTCTTCTTGGCCTTCATGATGTTGGGCAGCGTGACGTAGCGCGGCTCGTTCAGGGCGCAGATCGGCCGTGATGACGGCCGGCAGCGGCATGCGCAGCGTCTCCAGACCCCCATCGACCTCACGGGTGACGGTGGCCTGACCATCGGCCACCTCGATCTTCGAGGCGAAGGTGCCCTGTGGCAGCTTCAGCAGCGCCGCCAGCATCTGCCCGGTCTGGTTGGCGTCATCGTCGATGGCCTGCTTGCCCAGCAGGATGATGCCGGCCGACTCCCTGGCCTGCACGGCAGCCAGCAGCTTGGCCACGGCCAGCGGCTGCAGCTGGGCATCGGTTTCACCTGGATGGCACGGTCGGCGCCAATGGCCAGCGCGGTGCGCAGCGTTTCCTGGCAGGCGGTGGGCCCGCACGAGACGGCGACCACTTCGGTGGCCACACCCTTTTCCTTCAGGCGCACGGCCTCTTCCACGGCGATCTCGTCGAAGGGATTGATCGACATCTTGACGTTGGCGATATCCACGTCGGTGTTGTCACTCTTGACCCTGACCTTGACGTTGTAATCGACGACCCGTTTGACTGCTACCAGAATTTTCATGAGACAAGTCCGTTGATAGAGGTAGTCCACATCGCGTGGAATCATACACGCCGCCATCGGGGAAGCTCCGGATGGACCCATTCCCCTCCCCGACCGGAAATGCGAGCCCCGGGAGCCCGGGGCATGGAATCAGCGCGGCGGCCTGCAGGTACATGACACGCTCGTTTTTCTGCACATTATAAGAGAGTGTTTCATAAGGGTTTCCCATGAGGTCTGCCTTTGGAAGGTCATGAACTATCGACCCAGCCGCAGTCCGGATGGGCTGACCCGCCCGACGCCCCACGCGCTACGATGCCCAAGGGGCCAGAGGAATGAAGGTCAGAAGGTCTGCAAAGGACCGGAAGCGCAGAAAGCCATCCCCTGCCCCGACACCCTGTCCCACACCCTGCCCCCTGACGGCCGACATGGGACCCGGGGGCCGGACAGCGGGGACGCATCCGCGCCCGCCAACCGGCCGTCAGCCCGGAACCGGCCATGCAGGCATTCCCCACTACCATCGGCGCCGGCTGGGGAGCATTGGACTGGGCACGGCAACGGACCGAGCATGCCGGTGTCCGTGCAGGCCCGCCCCCATTCCTTCATTCCGTCACGGCTGGTACCCCATGCTGCAAAAGATCCAGGAAGTCGCCATGCAGATCGGCGCCATCGTCGTCGGCAAGCCGCGCCAGATCCGCCTGACGCTGGCCTGCCTGTTCGCCCGTGGCCACCTGCTGCTGGAAGACCTGCCCGGCGTGGGCAAGACCACGCTGGCTCACACGCTGGCCCGTTCGCTGGGGCTGGACTACAAACGCATCCAGTTCACCAACGACCTGCTGCCGGCGGACATCACCGGCTCCAGCGTCTACCAGCGCCAGGAGCAGCGTTTTTCGTTCATGCCCGGCCCGGTCTTCACGCAGATGCTGCTGGCCGACGAGATCAACCGCGCCTCGCCCAAGTCGCAGAGTGCGCTGCTGGAGGCCATGGAAGAGCGTCAGGTCTCGGTGGAGGGCGTGGCCCATCGCCTGCCCGAGCCGTTCTTCGTGATCGCCACCCAGAACCCGCAGGACCAGATCGGCACTTTCCCGCTGCCCGAATCGCAGCTGGACCGCTTCCTGATGTGCGTGGAGCTGGGCTACCCCGACCCCAAGTCGGAACGCGCCATTCTGGAAGGCCGGGACCGTCGGGACTGGCTGACCGAGCTGAAGCCGATCCTCACGCCGGCCGAGCTGCTGCAGATCCAGAAAGCCGTCACCGAGGTGAAGACCTCCGGCCCCCTGATCGACTACGTGCAGAACCTGCTCACCCAGTCGCGGCGCTCGTCGATGTTTGCCGAGGGGCTGAGCCCGCGGGCCGGTCTGGCACTGCTTCGCGCCGCCCGCGCCTGGGCGCTGCTGGACGGTCGCAACCACGTGCTGCCCGACGACGTGCAGGCCGTGCTGCTGCCGGTGGCCGGACATCGCCTGAAGCCGGCGCGCGGCGCCGCCACCAACCACCGCGCCCGCGCCGAGCTGGTGGCCGAGCTGCAGAAGGCGGTGGCCATTCCCTGACATGACGCCCCCGTTCCACGCCATGGCCCTTCCTGTGCAAGGCCCGGTTCCGACCACTTTCCCCTACTGAATGCGCTTCTTCGGCCGCACGCGCACCCCCTGGGAAGGCGACTTCCCCTCACCCGTCGACGGATCTACGTCCCGCCGTCCCGGATGGGGCTGATCTTTGCCGGTGCGCTCGCTGGTCATGCTGGTGCTGACCATCAACCACGGGCTGGCGCTGGGCTACGTGCTGGTCTTCGTGCTGGGCGGCGTCTTCTGGGCTGTCGCTCTTTCATGCCTGGCGCAATCTGGCCGGCTGGTGCTGCGACCGGGCCGCGGCGATCCGGTGCACGCCGGCGAGACGGCAGAACTCAACCTGAGCTTCCTGAACCCCACCCGGCTGGCGCGCTACGCCATCCGCCTGGACACGGGCCGCGATACCGAGGCACAGGAAGTGGACATTGCCGCCGAGGCCGAGCAGATGGTGTCGGTGGCGCTAAAGACCGAGAAAGGGCGGCTGGCAGCCGGCCCCGCTGCTGCGGCTCACCTCCGACTTCCCGCTGGGCCTGTGGCGGGTCTGGACGCTGTGGTATCCGGCCGCCGGCGTGCTGGCCTGGCCGGCCCCCGAGAATCCGCCCAGCCCCCTGCCCCAGTCCCATGATCCCACCGGCCATGCCGAGCAGCATCAGCATGGCGGCGACGATTTCAGCCACCTGCGCCCCTACCGCCCCGGCGATTCGATCCGGCGGCTGGCCTGGCGCGCCATGGCCCGTCACCCCCAGGGTCTGCCGCAGACCCGGGAATTCTCCGATGGTGGCGAAGGCGGCGAACTGATGTTCGACTGGGAGCAGCTCCCGCCGGGTCTGGACGAAGAAGCACGCCTGTCGCGGCTGACAAGCTGGATCGAACTGGCCGAACAGGCCGAGCAGCCCTATGCACTGAAGCTGCCGCGCCGCCATTTCACCACCGACCGGGGACCCAAGCAGCGCGCCGCCTGCCTGGAAGCCCTGGCCCACTTCGGTGAGGCCCCCGCATCATGAGCCAGGCTCCGCACCAGCCGCAGCCTGCCCGGCCGTTCACGGCAGCCCCTGGCAGCAGCGCGGGCCGTGGATCACGGAATCCAGACGCGAGAACACGCGGCAGCCAGGAAAACGCCACCCTGAACCCGCGTCTGCGCCCCTCGCTGCGTGCGCTGGGCGGCCGTCTGGGCGGCACCTGGGAACGCGACCGGCGCGACACGCTCTTCCTGCTGGCCGTGACGCTGCTGGCCGTCCCTGCCCCATGCCCTGTACCTGCCCTTCTGGTGCACGGCGGGCTTTGCCATCCTGTTTGCCTGGCGGCTGGGCCTGCTCGTTTCCGGCCGGTCCCCTGCCGGGGACGCTGGATCCGCATCCTGGCCAGTCTGGCCGTGGTGGGCGCAGTCTACGCCCAGTTCCCGCACCCTGGTGGGCCAGGAAGCGGGCGTGGCGCTGGTGGTGCTCTTTCTGGGACTGAAAGCTTCTGGAGATGCGCACCCGGCGCGACTTCTACATCACCGTCTTCCTGGGCTTCTTCCTGCTGCTGGCCGCCCTATCTGCACTCCCCAGAGCATCCTGATGGGCGCCTGGACGCTGCTGGCCATTCCGGCGCTGCTGGCGGTGCTGCTCACCATCCAGTACCAGCAGGCCGAGGTGCCGCTGCGCACCCGGCTGCGCCAGGCCGTCGTGCTGCTGCTGCAGGCCCTGCCGCTGGCCATCATCCTGTTCGTGCTGTTCCCGCGTCCGAGCGGGCCGCTGTGGGGCAACCAGAACCAGCAGGACGCCAGCACCACCGGCCTGTCGGATTCGATGGCCCCGGCGACTTCTCGAAGCTGGCCGAATCCAATGAAGTCGTGATGCGGGTGGAATTCCAGGGCGATGCGCCTGCCCCCAGCGACATGTACTGGCGCGGCCCCAGCTTCGGCCACTTTGACGGCCGGCGCTGGACAGCTCTGCCCCCCTCGGCCGAGCGCAGCCTGCCGCCACCCCAGGTGCGCGTGCCGCAGGGATCGGCCACCTGGCAATCACACCATCACGCGCGAGCCCGGGCAACAACCGCTGGCTGCTGGGGCTGGACACCATCACCCAGACCCCGGAGGTGGGCGATGAACCCACCGCCGTGCTGCCCACGATGGAATGGGTGCGGCAATCACCGCTGACCGAACGGATGCGCTTTGTGGCGCAGTCGCGCCCCGGCTCCTGGACGGGGCTGAACGAGACCGAGCGCAGCCTGCACCACTGGCTGCAACTGCCGCCGGGCTTCAACCCGCGTGCCCTGGCGCTGGCCCGACAGTGGCGCCAGCAGCTGGGCGACGACCCCAACGTGCTGGCCGCCCACGTGCTGCGCTGGATCCGCGAAGAGCCCTTCCACTACACGCTGTCGCCCCCCAAGCTGGGCAAGGACAGCATCGACGAATTCCTGTTCGAGAGCCGGGCAGGCTTCTGCGAGCACTACAGCAGCGCCTTCGTCTTCATGATGCGCGCCATGGGCGTGCCCGCCCGCGTGGTGACCGGCTACCAGGGCGCCGAGCACCATGCGCAGGATGACTACTGGATCGTCCGCCAGGCCAACGCCCACGCCTGGGCCGAAATCTGGCATCCGAAGGAAGGCTGGCTGCGCGCCGACCCCACCGCCGCCGTCGCTCCCGAACGCATCGAGCAGGGCAACCTGCAGTCGCTGCGCGCCCAGCAGCAGGACGCGCTGGCACGCACCGCCTCGGACCTGACCCGACGGTGGACGCTGAGCCTGGACGGCATCACCCACCACTGGAACCTGTGGCTGCTGTCCTACGACCGCAACAGCCAGCGCCGCCTGCTGGACCGCCTGGGCCTGGGCGCCGATGGCTGGCAGACGCTGGCCCGGGCATCCTGGCGGGTGCTCTGGCGTCTGGCGCTGGCCGTCACGGCGCTGTTCACCCTGCGTGCCCGCCAGCCCCGCGACCCGGTGGAGCGGGCCTTCGACGACTTCTGCCGGAAACTGGCGGCCATCGGGGCTGACCGCATGCCCCAGGAAACGGCCAACCAGTTCCTCTACCGCGTCGAGCGTCTGCTTGATGCCGACAATGCCGCGCTGGCACACGATATCGTCGCCACCTACAACCGGATGCGCTACGATCCCGAACCCGGGCCGGCCGATCTGCTGGCCCAGCTGCGCGGGCTGGTGCGGGCCTTCCGGCCCTGAGGGAAGGCGAGCCGCAGGAATCCGGTCGCCAGCCCTCTGCCAACCGGCCCCGACCCGCCCTGTTTTCACCCGCCCGTCTTTCATGCCTGCCATCACGCCCCCGCCCCGCGGCTCGCCGCCCTCTGCCTGAGCCTCTGCCCTGCTGGGCACCGCATCTGTCGCCCTGGCGGCCCCTGCGACCCAGGAAGCGACAAAGACCGTATCGGCGCGCAAGGCGGCACCACGAAAGAGAAGCACACGGCAGGCTCGACTACAGGCAGCAAGAAGGCCGGACAGAACAAGGCCGCCCAGGCATCCCGTTCCGCCCAGGCTTCAACGAAGCCCGCGACGAGCGAAGGCCCGGGCCGGTGCATCCCGAGGACACGCCGTCAGGAAAGCGGCCCGGACACAGCCCGTCCCCAAAGCCGCGTCCAAGGCCACCGCCACGGTCAGCCACGGCGGCATCCGCCGCTAGCGGTCGCCAGTGCAGTTGACCGCTGCGGCCAGCGGTCCACAGCCCTGTTCCCGGCAACTACGCCGAACATCTGGACGTGAAGGCCTTCGTGAGCGAGATGGCCGAGCGCCACGGTTTCGACCGCGACGCCCTGCTGGCACTGTTCGCCCAGGTCAGCCCCAACGCCCGCACGCTGGCGCTGATGACGCCCCCGCCTCCGCCGCCCCCGTGCCAGCCCCGGCCGGTGACGCCACGCCCGCAGGTACCGCCCCACCACGCCGCCGCCGGCCCCAAAGCTGCCTGACTGGCCAGACCTACCGGGCCCGCTTCCTGCAGCCGGTGCGCATCGATGGCGGCCTGAAGTTCTGGGAGCAGCATGCCGGCGCACTGGAGCGCGCCACCGCAGGAACATGGCGTGCCCGCCGAGATCATCGTCGCCATCATCGGCGTGGAAACCCTCTACGGTCGCAACACCGGCAAGTTCCCCACCATCCAGGCACTCTCCACGCTGGCCTTCGACTTTCCGCCGCGCGCCGCCTACTTCCGCAAGGGAGCTGGAGCAGTTCCTGCTGTACTGCCGCGAGAACGGCCTGGATCCGCTGACGCCCCGGGGCTCCTACGCCGGCGCCATCGGCACCCCGCAGTTCATGCCCGGCAGCATCCGCAGCTATGCCACCGACTTCGACGGCGATGGCCGTATCGATCTGGTCAACAGCCCGGTCGATGCCATCGGCAGCGTGGCGCGCTTCCTGGCCATCCACGGCTGGCAGAAGGACCGCGACCTCTACTACCCCGCCACGCTGGCCGAGAACGCCGATCCCCGCCTCGCTGCTGGCCCGCGGTCCGAAGCCCGAGCTGAGCATCGCCGACCTGCGCGCCGCCGGCATCACCAGCCCGCTGTCGCTGCCGGCCGACCAGCCGCTGATGCTGGTGGACCTGCCCAACGGCGCCAACCCGCCCAGCTACGTCATCGGCACCGGCAACTTCTACGCCATCACCCGCTACAACCGCTCGTTCTTCTACGCCATGGCCGTGACCGAGCTGGCCGAAGTGCTGCACCAGCGCCATGCCGGCACGCTGGTGCGCCGCAGCTGGAGCTGCCCAACCAGCCCACGCTGCCACAGAAGACGCCCTCGCCCTGAGCATCGGGGACACGGCCACGGGCAGCGGCGTTAAGATAGCCGGCCTCATGCCCGTTCATGGACGATCCTCCCCGTGCCAAGCCCTGCCTCCGCACCCAGTTCCTCCGACCTGCCCGCTGGTCCGCTGGACCTTCCCCTCACGCCCGCGACATCTACGTCATCTCCCCTCCGGGGCGATTGCCGACCGCAGCCGCGTGCAGCGGGCGCGCTGGCTGCTGCAGCGCCAGGGCTTCTGGCTGACGCTGGACCCGAAGGCGCTGGCCACCCACCAGCAGCGCTTTGCCGGTGACGACGAGACGCGCCTGCAGGCCTTCCAGCGGGCCATGGAGTCCGGCGCCCCCACCATCATGACCAGCCGGGGCGGCTACGGCATCACCCGCTACCTGGAAAGGCTGGACTTCGAGCGTCTGGCTGCCAGCGGCAAGAAGTGGCTGGGCTTCTCGGACTTCACCGCCTTCCACCTGGCCATGCTGGCCCGGACAGGCGCCACCACCTGGGCTGGCCCTGCGCTGGTCTCGCATTTCGACGCCGCCGACCCGGCGGACGTGGATCCCACCACGCTGGAAACGCTGGCCGACGCCCTGTCGGGCCGACTGGAACTGGTGGGCTTTCGGGGTGAAGGCGCGCCCTCGGGCTTCGAGGCCGAAGGCACGCTCTGGGGCGGCAACCTCAGCATGGTCTGCTCGCTGCTGGGCACCTCGCTCTTTCCGCGCATCGACGGCGGCATCCTGTTCCTGGAAGAGGTCAACGAGCACCCCTACCGCGTGGAGCGGCTGATGACCCAGCTGCTGCACACCGGCGTGCTGGATCGCCAGCGCGCCGTTCTGCTGGGCCATTTCAGCTGGAAGCAGGCCGAAGGCGATCGCTACACGATGAAGAAGGTCTGGCAGTGGCTGCGCACCCAGACGCCCACCCCGCTGATCACCGGCCTGCCCTTCGGCCACGAGCCCACCACGCTGACGCTGCCGCACGGCGCACAGGTGGGACTGGCGGTGGATCGGCGCACCTGCTACCTGGTGCTTCCGCACGACCACGGCCAGCCCGCGCCGGGCCTGTTCGGCGTCGATCCGGCCGGAAACGACCAAGCGGCCCACCGCGCCTGGCAGTGCTGGTGCGGGCAGCCGCATGAGGGCTGATCAGCCGGCGAACAGCCCCGTCGACAGATAGCGGTCGCCCCGGTCGCAGACGATGAACACCACGGTGGCCGGTTCCACCGCGCCGGGGCGAGAACCCGTCTGACGCTGCCGCCTGCCGTACCGCCGCAGACCGCTCCGCGGCCAGCTGCTCGGCCACCCGCAGCGCAATCACCGCCGCGCCACCCGACGACACGCCGCAGAAGATGCCCTCTTCCCTCGCCAGCCGGCGCGTCATCTCCTCGGCTGCCTGCTGGCTCACTTCCTCCACCCGGTCGATGCGCGCCTGCGCCCGGATGGCGGGCTCGTAGCCCGGCGGCCAGGCGCGGATGCCGGCAATCGACGCGCCTTCTGCCGGCTGGGCGCCGATGATCCGGATGGTCTCTCGCTGTTCCTTCAGGAAACGCGACACGCCCGTGATGGTGCCGGTCGTACCCATGGCCGAGACGAAGTGCGTGACGCGGCCTGCCGTCTGCCGCCAGATTTCCGGACCGGTACTGCGATAGTGCGCCCGCCAGTTGTCGTCGTTGGAGAACTGGTCCAGCACCCGGCCACGTCCCTCGGCCTGCATGGCCAGCGCCAGATCGCGCGCGCCCTCCATGCCCTCTTCCTTCGAGACCAGCACCAGCTCGGCCCCGTAGGCCTGCATCGACTGGCGGCGTTCCAGGCTCTGGGTCTCGGGCATGATCAGCACCATCCGGTAGCCCTTCACCGCTGCCACCATGGCCAGCGCAATGCCGGTGTTGCCGGACGTGGCCTCGATCAGCGTGTCACCGGGCCGGATCTCGCCACGCGCCTCGGCAGCCGTGATCATCGCCAGCGCCGGCCGATCCTTCACGGAACCGGCCGGATTGTTGCCTTCCAGCTTGGCCAGCACGCGGACACCGGCTGCCTGCACGGCCGGATCCAGCAGACGCGACAGCGCCACCAGCGGGGTGTTGCCCACCTGGTCGAGAATGGACGTGCCGTCGACCGTCAGCCCGAGGCCATCCACCCGATCGGCACCTGCAGCCAGCACGCGCCGCGGTGCTGCGTCCGCGCCCGCTCCATCCTCCCGAGCCGCACCGGCCGGCACCGCGCCCGGTGTGTTCCGTACCGTCATCAGACCGGCACCGTCATCAGCGACAGCGGCGCGGGCACGTCCAGCGGCATGACGCCCGGCTGCTCCAGCTTCACCAGGCAGTCGTGCAGCTCTTCCACGGCCTCCACCCGGCGAAGCTCTTGCGCCAGACCAGCATCACCTGACGCACCGGCGGCGTCTTCTCGAAAGGCACGTAGGTCAGCAGGCCGTCATTGTTCTTGCCCTCCACCCCGGGCTCGATGCCGGCCGGCATGGCGGTCCAGGGCAGCACGGTGATGCCGATGCCCGAGGCCACCATGTGGCGGATGGTCTCCAGCGACGACCCTCGAAGGTCTTCTGGATGCCGGCCGTGCTGGTCTGCGAATAGCGCGACAGCTCCGCAGACCTTCAGCACCTGGTCGCGGAAGCAGTGGCCTGCGCCCAGCAGCAGCATCGTCTCGTCCTTCAGCTCGGTCGAATCCACCGACGGGCGCGACGCCCACGGATGCTTGGTGGGCACCACCACCACGAAGGGCTCGTCATAGACCGGCCAGGACATCACGCCCGGCACCGGCATCGGCTCGGCCACCACGGCCACGTCGATCTCGCCCAGCTTCAGCGCCTCCAGCAGCTTGGCCGTCAGCCCTTCCTGCAGCAGCAGCGGCATGCCGGGCACGGCCTTCAGCATGGCCGGTACCAGACGGGGCAGCAGGTAGGGACCGATGGTGTGGATGACGCCCAGCCGCAGCGGCCCATGGCGGGGGTCCTTGCCTTCCTTGGCGATCTCGCGGATGGTGGCGGACTCTTCCAGCACGCGCTGGGCCTGCTCGACGATGCGCTCGCCCACGGGGGTGACGCTCACCTCCACATTGCCGCGCTCGAAGAGCTGCACTTCCAGCTCGTCTTCCAGCTTCTTGATGGCCACCGACAGGGGTGGGCTGGCTCACGAAGCAGGCCTCGGCCGCCCGGCCGAAGTGTCGCTCGCGGGCCACGGCCACGATGTATTTCAGTTCAGTCAAAGTCATAGAAGAATTCTATCTCAGACTGAGCACCGAACGCTCCACATTCCGTCGGCTTCCGGCCGACCGCACGACGGAAACCCCACGCACAGAAACGGGTCTCAATACTGCGCCACGCGCCGCTCAGGCATCCAGGAAGCGCTCGCGCCGCCGCAGCCAGCGGTCCAGGTGCGCTTCCACCACGTCCGGGCGCACTTCCAGCAGCCGCTCCGACAGGGCGTGGGCGATGTCCACCAGCGGCGCGTCCCGCCCCAGGTCGGCAAAGCGCAGCAGCATCGCCCCCTGACTGCCGTGCCCCCAGCAGCTCGCCCGGACCGCGCAGCTCCAGATCGCGCCGTGCGATTTCGAAACCATCCTGCGTCTCCCGCATGGTGGCCAGCCGCTCGCGGGCAATGGCCCCCGGCGGATGCCGGTACAGCAGCACGCACAGGCTCTGCGCCGTGCCGCCCCACACGGCCGCGCAGCTGATGCAGCTGCGACAGGCCGAAGCGCTCGGCGTGCTCGATCACCATCAGGCTGGCGTTGGGCACGTCCACCCCCACCTCGATCACCGTGGTGGCCACCAGCAGATCCATCTCGCCGGCCTTGAAGGCCGCCATCACCTCGTCCTTCTCGGCCGCCGACAGCCGGCCATGCACCAGCCCGGTGCGTACCTGCGGCAGCGCCGCCTGGAGCTGCTCGCACGTGTCGATGGCGTTCTGCAGGTCCAGCGCCTCGGATTCTTCCACCAGCGGGCAGACCCAGTACGCCTGGCGGCCCTCGGCCACCCAGCGCCCCACATTCTCCACCACCTGGTCGCGGCGCGAATCGGCAATCAGCTTGGTCGTCACCGGCTGGCGCCCCGGCGGCAGCTCGTCGATCACCGACACGTCCAGATCGGCATAGAAGGTCATCGCCAGCGTGCGCGGGATCGGCGTCGCCGTCATCATCAGCTGGTGCGGCAGGAAACGGCCCTCCCGCGCAGCGCCAGCCGCTGCGCCACGCCGAAGCGGTGCTGCTCGTCCACGATGGCCAGCGCCAGCCTGGGAAAGACCACCGAATCCCTCGATCAGCGCATGCGTGCCGATCAGCACGTCCACCTCGCCGGCGGCCACCGCCTGCTTCACCCGGCGCTTGGCGGCCGCCCCAGCGAACCGGCCAGCCAGCCCACCCAGCACGCCCAGCGGCTCCAGCCAGGCGAGAGCCGCTCATAGTGCTGCCGCGCCAGGATCTCGGTCGGGGCCATCAGCGTGGCCTGCCAGCCGGAGCCCACCGCCACCATCGCCGCCAGCGCGGCAATGACCGTCTTGCCGCTACCCACGTCGCCCTGCAGCAGCCGGTTCATGGGCTGCTGCCGCGCCTAGATCGGCCGCGATCTCGTCACATACCCGGCGCTGCGCACCGGTGAGCGCAAACGGCAGCGAGGCCAGCAGTGCTGCCTCACCGTCGCGATTCGCCAGCGGCTGCCCCCGCTGGCCCGCCCGCAGCTGGCGCGCTCGCCGCAGCGACAGCTGCTGCGCCACCAGCTCTTCCAGGACAATGCGCTGGCAGGCTGGCGTGCGCCGCTCCAGCAAAGGCCTCAGATCAGTCCCTGGTGGCGGATGATGGATGAGCCGCAGCGATTCCAGCAGTGGTGCAGCCCGCCAGCAATGACGCCACCGGGTCCGCGCCCGGCCGTCCGGATGCCGGCTTTCCGTCGCCGAGAATCCGACATCAGCGCCGTCAGCAACGTCGGCGGCAGCGTGTCCTGCCAGCGGCAATCGGCCAGCGCCCGGTCGATCTCGCGGCGCAGCGTGGCCTGGCCCAGACCGGCCACGGTGGGATACACGGGCGTCAGCCGATCGGGCAGCGGCGTGTCCTCGCTCACCATCCGGTAGCGCGGATGCACCATCTCGCGGCCAAACAGCCCCACCCGCAGCTCGCCATGGCGCGCGCACCAGCCGCCCGGCTGCAACTGCGTCAGCTGGGACGGATAGAAATGCAGGAAGCGCAACTGCAGCTCGCCGGTACCGTCGTTCACCCAGACCTGCAGCGCGCGCCGGCCCCGCGTCACTTCGGCACGGGTGACGGTGGCCTGGATCTGGGCCGAACTGCCGTGCACCAACGAGCCGATCGGCACCAGCCGGGTCTCGTCCTCGTAGCGCAGCGGCAGGGTGCAGCACCAGGTCGTCCGGCCCGTGCAGCCCCAGCCGGGCCAGCAGCGAAGCCGCCGAGCGGCGACCGGACGACGTCTTGGCTGCCCCCTTGGCGGCACGCCCGCCGGCGGCCTCCTTGCCCGATCGCTTCTGCGCCTCCACGGCGGCGCCTGCCTTGCTGCACCGTTCTTCATCGCGCGTGCCGCGCCGACCGGAAAAGCCTCACTCCAGCACCAGCGTGGCTTCCACCTCGAGAAGGTGCGCCCTTGGCAGCGCCGCCACCTGGACGTGGAACGTGCCGGATACGGCGCGGAAATACTCGGCCATGATGCTGCTGACGGTGGCGAACTGCTTCAGATCCGTCAGGAACAGCCCCAGCCGCACCACCTGACCCAGGTGGCCGCCTGCAGCCTCCACCACAGCCTTCAGGTTGCGAAACGCCTGATGAACCTGCGCCTCGAAGCCGCCCTCGACCAGCTCGCCGGTTTTGGGATCGAGCGGGATCTGGCCGGACAGGTACACCGTGTCGCCAGCGCGAACCGCCTGCGATAGGGCCCCAGCGCAGCCGGTGCATTGGGGTGAAATGGGAAGGGGCCATGACGATCTCCTCGTGGTGATGATGTCCTGCCATTCTAGGTATCCGCCGCACAAGTCCTCGCGTCCGTCGCACGTCGGGCATGGACTTCAGCAGTCCCCATAGGCCTGCCCGGCCCTGCGCCACCCTTGGCCAGCGACTCGCCCCTCACGATCCACTACCATTGAGAAACCCGATGCCCGACGCCATGTCGATCGGGCCAGTCTCCCTCTTTCTGCAGGCTGTCCGCGTGTCGGCACGCCACCGCCCGCCCTGTCTTCCGCCTTGTCCCCGTCTGCACCGTGAGCACCTCCGCCACCCCCACCCCCATCCTCATCAGCTGCTGCCGCCCATTCCAACCCTGCAGGGTGCCCATCCGCATCCGCGGCGCCCGGCAGAACAACCTGAAGGGGCTGGATCTGGACATCCCCACTGGCCAGCTGGTGGTGGTCACCGGCGTCTCGGGCAGCGGCAAGTCCTCGCTGGTCTTCGACACCCTCTATGCCGAGGGCCAGCGTCGCTACGTCGAAACCTTCTCGGCCTACGCCCGCCAGTTCCTCGACCGGATGGACCGTCCCCAGGTCGACAGCATCGACGGCGTGCCACCGGCCATCGCCATCGACCAGACCAACCCGGTGCGCACCTCGCGCTCCACGGTCGGCACGATGACCGAGCTGAACGACCATCTGAAGCTGCTGATGGCCCATGCCGCCACCCTGTACTCGCCGGCAGTGCGCCCAGCCGGTCCGGGTCGACGACGTGGCCAGCATCGCCGCCGCCGTGCGCCAGCGGGCCGCCGCGCTGGATGATCCCCGCCTCTACGTCACCTTCCCGGTTCTGGTGCCGGCCGGCTTCGACGAACGGGAAGTCGTCGCCCAGCTGCAGGCCCAGGGCTACACCCGCATCCACCAGCGCGAGGATCTGCCCACCCCGTCGAGGAGCGAGGAAACCACCGGCAAGACCGGCAAGCGCAAGGCGGGGCAAGGCCACGAGCGACAAGGCCGCCAAGGCCGGAAAGCGCACCAAAGCCGACAAGACAACCTGCGCCGCGGCAGGGCTAAGGCAGACACCAGCACCCTCACCTCCCAGGCCTCCGTCCCCCGATGACGCCCCTGCTGATACACGACCACCCCTGTCCGCCTCACCGTCGTGGCCGACCGGTTCCGTGCCAGCAGCGTGCCCGATGACCGGCTGGCGGGCAGCCTGGAAGCCGCCCTGGACCGCGGCCATGGCCGTCTGGCCGTCATCGCCCAGGACGCCGAGGGCCACGAGCTGGCCCGCTGGCACTTCAGCACGCAGTTCGCCTGCGCCACCTGCGATATCGCCTATCACGCGCCCACGCCCAGCCTGTTCTCGTTCAACTCGCCGCTGGGCGCCTGCGACACCTGCAAGGGCTTCGGTCGCGTCATCGGTCTGGACCTCGGCCTGGTCATCCCCGATCCGTCCAAGTCGCTGGCCGAAGGCGCCGTCAAGCCCTGGCAGACGCCCAGCTTCAAGGAGGCCCAGGACGAGCTGATGAAGTACGGCCGCAAGGCCGGCATCGATCTGGACAGCCCCTGGTCGGACCTGTCCGAGGCCGACCGGCGCTGGGTCATCGAAGGCGCGCCCGACTGGAGCGGCGACTGGAAACGGCAGTGGTACGGCATCCGCAACTTCTTCGGCTGGCTGGAAAGCAAGGCCTACAAGATGCACATCCGGGTGCTGCTGTCCAAGTACCGCTCCTACACCCCGTGCCCTGCCTGTGAAGGCGCCCGCCTCAAGCCCGAGGCCCTGCTCTGGCGCGTGGGCAACGAGGAAGACGCCCGGCAGGCCTTCGCCCCGGTCGCCAACGAAAACGGAACCGCCCCGGCCGACCAGCCCTCGTCCGGCCGCGCATCTTCAAACGATCCGGCCAGCGTCGATGCCCAAGCGGAAAGTGCGGGAAGCTACCGACGCTTCCGCCCCATGGGCACGCAGTGGACCGACGCCCAGCTCGACGCCCTGCCGGGCCTGACCCTGCACGACCTCATGCTGCTGCCCATCGACCGGCTGAACCGGCTGATGGCCGGCCTGCACCTGCCCGCCCCGCTGGACGAAGCCACCGAGCTGCTGATGACCGAGATCCGCACCCGGCTGCGCTTCCTGAGCGACGTGGGTCTGGACTACCTCACGCTCGACCGCCAGTCGCGCACGCTCTCTGGCGGCGAAGTGCAGCGCATCAACCTCACCACCGCGCTGGGCACCTCGCTGGTCAACACGCTCTTCATCCTCGATGAGCCCTCCATCGGCCTGCACCCGCGCGACATGGACCGCATCATCGCCATCATGCAGCGGCTGCGCGACGCCGGCAATTCGCTGGTGGTGGTCGAGCACGACCCGCAGGTGATGTTCGCCGCCGAGCGCATCGTCGACATCGGCCCGGGCCCGGGCGAACGGGGCGGCCAGATCGTCTTCGACGGCCCGGCCAGCCGGCTGCCTGCCGCCCAGACCCTCACCGCCGACTACCTGGCCCGCCGCAAGCACGTCTCCTCCGGCCACCGCGAACCCGTCACCGACGACACCCCGCGCCTGCGGCTTGAGGGCGTCACCGCCCACAACCTCAAGGGCATTGATGTGGACATCCCGCTGGGACGCCTCGTCTGCCTGACCGGCGTTTCCGGCAGCGGCAAGTCCACCCTCATGCAGGACGTGCTGCTGCCCGCCCTGCTGAAGGAACAGGGCCTGCCCACCGAAGCTCCCGGTGAATTCAGGCGCCTCGTCGGCGCCCGCCAGATCGACGGCGTGGTCTTCGTCGACCAGTCACCCATCGGCAAGACCACCCGCAGCAACCCGGTCAGCTACGTCGGCGCCTTCGACCTGATCCGCAAGCAGTTTGCTGCCACCGAACTGGCGCGCGAACGCGGCTACACCGCGGGCGTCTTCAGCTTCAACAGCGGCGACGGCCGCTGCCCCACCTGCGGCGGCAACGGCTTCGAGCACGTCGAGATGCAGTTCCTGTCCGACGTGTACCTGCGCTGCCCCGACTGCGACGGCCGACGCTTCCGCCCCGAGATCCAGGACGTGCGCATCCGCGGCCGCAGCGACGGCACGGCCATGGCCCGCCCGGTGGAGGCCTCCATCGTCGACGTGCTGGAAATGACCGTGCGCCAGGCCGCCGACTTCTTCAGCGCCACCCCCGAGATCCAGCGCCGCCTGCAGCCGCTGGTCGAGGTCGGTCTCGACTACCTGAAGCTTGGCCAGCCCGTGCCCACTCTGTCGGGCGGCGAGGCCCAGCGCCTGAAGCTGGCCGGTTTCCTGGCCGAAGCCGCCGAACAGGCCCGCAAGCGAGGCGCCCGCAGCGGCCGCCTCGCCACTGGCGGCACGCTGTACCTGTTCGACGAACCCACCACCGGCCTGCACTTCGACGACATCGCCCGACTGCTGCGCGCCCTGCGCTCGCTGCAGGCTGCCGGCCACTCCGTGCTGGTCATCGAGCACAACCTCGACCTCATCGACGCCGCCGATTGGCTCATCGACCTGGGCCCCGGTGGGGGCGATCACGGCGGGCGCATCGTCGCCACCGGTACCCCGCCGGACGTCGCCGCCAACCCGGTCTCCTTCACCGGCGCGGCACTGGCCACCCACCAGGCCGAGCTGGAGCGCCTGTCCCGCCAGGCCACGGCCCCGCAGCCTGCCCACACGGTCCAGGAGCCCGCCCCCGCCTGGCAGGCCGGATCGCTGCGCGACCGCGCCAGCAGCGCCATCCTCGTGCACGGTGCCCGCGAACACAACCTGAAGAACATCGACGTGGACATCCCGCGCGACCGGCTCACCGTCATCACCGGCGTCTCGGGCAGCGGCAAGTCCACCCTGGCCTTTGATGTCGTCTTCGGCGAAGGCCAGCGCCGCTATCTCGAATCGCTCAACGCCTACGCCCGCCAGTTCGTCCAGCCCGCGTCGCGGCCCGATGTGGACGGCATCTACGGCATCCCGCCCACCGTTGCCATCGAGCAGCGCACCAGCCGCGGCGGCCGCAAGAGCACCGTCGCCACCCTCACCGAGATCCACCACTTCCTGCGACTGCTGTTCCAGAAGCTGGGCACCCAGTACTGTCCCCAACGACGGAACCCCCATCGAGCCGCAGTCCTTCGACAGCATCGCCGCCCGCATCCTGCGCGACTACCGCGGCCGCCAGGTGGGCCTGCTGGCCCCGCTGGTCGTGGGCCGCAAGGGCGTCTACACCGACCTGGCCAAATGGGCTCACGGCAAGGGCTACCCCATGCTGCGCGTGGACGGCAAGTTCCTGCCCACCCAGGGCTTCCCGCGCATCGACCGCTACATCGAGCACAACATCGAGCTGCCGGTGGCCGACCTGACCATCAGCCCCGCGCACGAGACCGAGTTGCGCGCCCCAGCTGCTGGCCACGCTGCAGCACGGCAAGGGCGTGGTCATGCTGCTGGAAGACGTGGATCGCCTGAAGACCGACCTGGACGCGAGCCTGAACACCGTCCTCTTCAGCACCAAGCGCGCCTGCAGCCACTGCGGCACCAGCTACCCCGAGCTGGATCCGCGCACCTTCTCGTTCAACGCACGGCAGGGCTGGTGCCCCGGCTGCCTGGGCACCGGCCTGGCCATCATCGGCCGCATCAAGAAGGATGAACTTACCCCCGGCCTGGAAGGCGAGACCGATGCCGGCGTCACCTACAGCGATGACCCCTGCCCCGTCTGCCACGGCCAGCGCCTCAACCCCGTGGCGCTGAACGTGCGCGTCGGCGGCCAGTCCATCGCCGATGTCACCGCCCAGTCCGTCCTGCAGGCCCGCCAGTGGGTCGACACCGTGGCCAAGGGCTTCGACCGCCGCCAGACCGACATCGCCGCCGGCATCCTCGACGAGATCCGCAACCGCCTGGCCTTCCTCATCGACGTGGGCCTGGGCTACCTCACGCTCGACCGCTCCGCCCCCACCCTGTCCGGTGGCGAGGCCCAGCGCATCCGCCTGGCCGGCCAGCTCGGCTCCAACCTGCAGGGCGTCTGCTACGTGCTGGACGAACCCACCATCGGCCTGCACCCGCGCGACAACCGCCTGCTGCTGCAGACCCTGGACAAGCTGCGCCACAAGGGCAACACCCTGCTGGTTGTCGAACACGACGAAGAGACCATCGCCCGCGCCGATCACCTGATCGACATCGGCCCCGGCGCCGGCCGCCTGGGCGGCCAGATCATCGCCAGCGGCACCCTGGCCGAAGTGGAGGCCAACCCGGCCAGCCTCACCGGCCGCTATCTGGCCCATCCGCCCGCCCTGCCCGATGCCGCCCGCCGCCCCGTCGACGACGACACCCCCGCCCTGCATCTGCTGGGCGCCCACCTGCACAACCTGAAGGACGCCTCCGCCCGCATCCCGCTCGAGCGTCTCACCGTCGTCACCGGCGTCTCCGGCTCCGGCAAGTCCACCTTCGCCCGCGACGTGCTGCTGGACGCCCTGCAGCGCAAGCTGGCCGGCGAGCGCGGCAAGCTCCCCCACTGCCAGGCCCTGCAGGGCTGGCAGGGCATCCAGCGCGTGCTGGAGTGGACCAGACCCCCATCGGCAAGACCCCCGCTCCACCCCCTGCCACCCTACATCGGCTTCTGGGACGCCATCCGCCGCCTCTTCGCCGACACCAGCGAAGCCCGCCTGCGCGGCTACACCGCCTCGCGCTTCTCCTTCAACACCGCCGGCGGCCGCTGCCCTGCCTGCGAAGGCCAGGGCGTGCGCACCATCGAGATGAACTTCCTGCCCGACGTGCGCATCCTCTGCGACACCTGCGGCGGCGGACGCTTCGACCCCGAGACCAACCAGGTCCGCCTCAGCGGCAAGTCCATCGCCGACGTGCTGCACATGACCGTGGACGAGGCCCTGGAATTCTTCACCCCATGGCGCTCCATCGCCCATCCCCTGCAACTCCTGCAGGACGTGGGCCTGGGCTACCTCACCCTGGGGCAGCAAAGCCCCACCCTGTCCGGCGGCGAGGCCCAGCGCATCAAGCTCGTCACCGAACTGGCCAAGGTCCGTGCCCTCACCGAAGAGGTCGACCCGCTGCGTGAAGCCAAGGCCCAGGCCACCGCCCGCGCCCGCGCACGCAAGGCCGGCCACCAGGGTGAGGTCGTCGACGGCGGCACCTTCTACATCCTGGACGAGCCCACCGTCGGCCTGCACATGGCCGACGTTGAGAAACTGCTGCACGTCATGCACCGCCTCGTCGACGCCGGCAACACCCTGCTGGTCATCGAACACAACCAGAACATCTGGGCCGAGGCCGACTGGATCATTGACATCGGCCCCGAAGGCGGCACCGACGGTGGCCAGGTCGTCGCCGAAGGCCCGCCCGCCCAGCTGGCCCGCAGCCGCAAGACCCACACCGGCTGCCTGCTGGCCGAGTTCCTGGCGACGCATCGGGGCAGAAACCTGAGAAACCCCAGAAACCCCAGAAACCCCAGAAACCTGAGGGGACCTGAGGGGAAAAGCCGCCGAGAGCAAAGCCAGCGAGAGCAATACTAACCTGGCTGGGCTGCGCCCGGCATCCCTGCACCCGCAAGGCGAGCACCTCCCTGCACTACCACCAGGGCCCGCAAGACCGATCCCCACTGACGAGACGCTCACCCCTGCAGACAGGGGGCCCCTGCAGAAGCATCCAGCGCCTGCAGCCCCCGTCCGGCGTCCTTCCCACCCACGCACCCATCATGCAACCTGCAACCGCTCCATCCACCGCCATCGGCCTGCCCTGGCTGGGCACCGGCGCCCTGTTCGCCGCCCTGGGCGTCGCCGCCGGCGCCTTCGGTGCCCATGGCCTGCGTGCCATCCTGGCCGAGCCCCTGCTGCTCATCTACGAGACCGCCGTGCGCTACCAGATGTACCACGCGCTGGCCCTCGTCGCCCTCGGCGCCCTGGCCGGCCGCCTGCCACCCCGCGCCATCACCGTCAGCGGCAGCCTGTTCACCCTCGGCATCCTGCTGTTCAGCGGCAGCCTCTACCTGCTGGTGCTGACCGGCACCCGGCCACTGGGCATCCTCACCCCCATCGGCGGCAGCTGCTTCATCGCCGGCTGGCTGTGGCTGGCCGTCTCGGCCTGGCGTGCCGTCCGGACACCCGGACAGGCCAGGTCCCGCACATCGTGACACACCCCACCCCGTGACATGCCTCACTGCGTGACACGCCCCATCGCGTGGCACGCCCCCCACACACATTCGTGGCCCCTCGGAGCGGCGTCTTTCCAGGCCATCCACGCAAGATCAGCCCCCAATCCGCTCCGCGCACCGCACACTGAACGCATTTGGGCCCAGAACGGAACCATTGCCCACCGGATCACCGAAGATCCGGCGGGGCCTTCGCCGCCCCCTTCCTGAAACTCGGCAAAACAGACATCCCTGCTGCGGTTTTGTACAGTGGCCCAATCGTCAATTGTGGCAACATCCTGAATTCAAGTGCATGCCTTGCCTGGAGGTTTTCGTCATGGACACTACGCAAAAGACGCCATCCCCCCGTTCAGCCCCCAATACCGGGGCTCGCAGGGCTGCCTGGCGCATCCTGCAACGCGAGGGACGACGCCTTGAAGAGACGCCCCTGCGAACCCTGCTCGAAAAACCCTGGCCGCCCTGCCCAGCTGCGCCTCGAAGCCGCCGGCCCTCATCGCCGACTTCAGCAAGCAGCGCATCGACGACGCCGTCATCGACGCCCTGATCGGCGTGGCCAACAGCGCCCGCCTGCCCGAAGCGCGCCAGTACATGCTCAGCGGCGGCATTGCCAACCCCACCGAGGGACGGCAGGTGCTGCACACCGCCCTGCGCGGCCTCGAAGGCGACCCCAACGCGGCCCAGCTGGCCCGCGCCGAACGTCAGCGCATCGTCGACCTGGCCCGCCGCTTCCGCCAGGGTGAACTGCGCAGCCACAGTGGTCAGCCACTCACCACCCTCGTCTGCATCGGTATCGGCGGCTCCGACCTGGGCCCGCGCCTGGTCTGCGACGCCCTAGCCCAGCCGGGCGGCCCCGACGTGCGCTTCGTGGCCAACGTCGACCCGGCCGACCTGGCCCGCAACCTCGTCGGTCTCGATCCCGCCACCACCGCCTTCCTGGTCGTCTCCAAGACCTTCACCACCCGCGAGACCCTGGCTCAACGCCGAAGCCGCCCTGCACTGGCTCATCCACGCCGGCATCCCGCGCGAGGCCGCCCTGCGGCAGTTCATTGGCGTCACCGCCCACCCCGAAGCCGCCGAACGCTACGGCGTGCCCGCCACGCAGATCCTGCGCTTCTGGGACTGGGTGGGCGGCCGCTACTCGCTGTGGTCCGCCGCCGGCGTCTCCATCGCCATCGCCTGCGGTCCTGAAGTCTTCGAACAGCTGCTGGACGGCGCCCGCGCCATGGATGAACACTTCCAGAGCGCCCCGTTCAAGAGCAACCTGCCCGTCTGGCTCGGCCTCATCAGCATCTGGAACCGCGACATCCTGGACTGCGCCAGCCAGGCCATCATCCCCTACAGCGAACGGCTGCGCCTGCTGCCCAACCACCTGCAGCAGCTCATCATGGAGAGCAACGGCAAGTCCGCCCGCATCAACGGCAGCCACCTCGGCCTGCCCAGCAGCCCGGTCATCTGGGGCGTCTCGGGCACCAACGCCCAGCACCCTTCTTCCAGCAGCTGCACCAGGGCCCCGACACCGTGCCGGTGGACTTCATCATCGCCCGCAAGGCAGACCCCGCCACCCTCGGTGGCCCGGATGACCAGCGCCACCAGATCCTCGTGGCCAACTGCCTGGCCCAGAGCGCCGCACTGGCCCTGGGCAAACTCGCTGCCCGACGAAGCCAATGGCGAAGACTGGCACAAGGCCTTCCCGGGCAACCGGCCCAGCACACTCATCCTGCTGCCCGCCATCGACGCCCGCTCCGTCGGCGCCCTGCTGGCCGCCTATGAGCACGCCACCTTCGTGGCCAGTGTGATCCTAGGCATCAACGCCTTCGACCAGTTCGGCGTCGAATACGGCAAGGTGATGGCCAAGTCGGTCGAATCCGCCCTGGCCGGTGGCGACGCCAGCGCGCTGGATCCGTCCACCCGTGCCCTGCTCGGCTACTTCCGCGGCTGACGCAGCGTGAACCGTGCGCCCTTCGGGGCGCACTCAAGAAAAGCGTCCGTCATGGGCGCTTTTTTGTTGGGAACGCTTGCTGCGGCCTTGCTGGAGACACTTGCTGCAGATTCAAACTGCCCTCGCGTTCTCTGCCCCAAAAAGGCTCCTGGTCTTCGATGTAGAGCGCCCCGGGCGCCGGACGCCTTCCTCAGCTCATGCTGTCCCGCCGCGCTTCCAGAGCGCCTGTGGAGGCACCCCACTCCGAGGTGTTGCGGCCAGGCCAGACTGCTATCCTGGCAAGAACGTCAGTGACAAGCGCTACTCAACCTAATCCAATCGACTGTGTTCTGATAGAGGTACATTGTGAGCAAGATCATTGAATCGCTGCGCGAGGATCTCGCAACACTTCACGAAGCCGGAGCCATCGACAAGGTGACAATGCGCGAGTTCGATGCGATCTGCCCCCCTCCAGTAAGGGACTTCCAGGCCGCCGATATCAAGCGTCTGCGTGAAAGTCTCAGGTTCAGCCAACCCGTGTTTGCACTTCATCTGCACACATCCGCATCCACCATACGCAAATGGGAACAGGGCGAAACCCACCCTACGGGACCTGCACTCAAGCTTCTGAACATCATCGCTGACAAAGGCTTGCAGGCCATCATCTGATCAAGAATGCGTGAAGTCCACAAGACTTACCTCCCATCAAAGGGTAAACCATGAAACTTCATCACTATAAAGTCTGCGTGGAATGGGAAGGAATCTGGGGAAAGGAACCCAGAGCTACTCCGCCTATTCCAGAAACTTCCTCGTCAGATCCGATGATCGCGACTCCACGATCCCGGGTTCCGCTGACCCGGCCTTTTCGGGAGACTCGAAGCGCTGGAACCCCGAGGAACTGCTGCTGGCTGCCACATCAGCCTGCCACAAAGCTCTGGTATCTGCACCTGTGTGCCGTGAACGGCATCTCGGTGCTCTCTTACGAAGACACCTGCGAAGCGGTCATGGAAGAAGGCCATGGCGACAAGGAAGGGAAAATCGTCTCGATCACGCTGTCCCCCACGATTCTTGTCGACGAAAAGTCGGACACTTCTCTGGCAATGAAGCTGCACGAAGACGCTCACAAGGCCTGCTTCATCGCAAATTCCCTGAATTTTCCCGTGCAATGCAAGGCGACCATTCTTGTCGAGGGTCATCAGACCCGGCCAGAAGACACGCTCGATAAAATGGCGTGCCCCCTGGCCCCCCATAATGACCATGGGCCCCAAAAGGGGCCCATGCTTCAGCGACGATCAGCGATCAACCTTCAGCCGATCAGAACCGGATCCCGGCCTTCACGCTGTAGCTGGTCGTGTCGCCCGGTGCGATCCACCTCGGCTGCCAGGTTGATGCCCAGGTTGATGTTGATGCCGGCAAACGCACGGTTCAGCGAGAAGGACTCGCGCTTCAGCCCCGGCACGTCCTTCGGCGTGCTGCGCACCCACACCTTGCCCACGCCCGCATACGGCGTGAACATCAGGATGCCTTTCGAGATCGACAGGTCCACACCGGTCGTGTTCATCTTCAGCTGGTCCACGCCCGACAGCGCCGAGTACGAACCCCGGATGGCCACTGCCGGCATCACGGTGCTGCCCTCGATGAAGGCCCAGCGCACGCCTGCACCCCAGACGCCGATGTTGTTCGTCGCCTTGTTGTAGAACGCATCCAGATCGATGTTGTTGGGCAGACCCTCAGGAGCCCGGATGCCGCCCATGGCCACGTACTGGTCAACCTTCGACCCATTGGAGGCCCGGCTCCACAGCGAACGGTCCTTCAGCTTGAAGCCCGTGGCCGAGGCGCTGATGTCGAAACCCAGCACGCCCAGCCCTTCCGCCGGAACCACACCCTTGAAGGCCACGGCACCGCCCAGTTCCTTGGACAGCTCGCGGAACTCCTGTTGCTGCAGCGCCTGCAGCGTGTTGGCGTAGTCACTTGCCGCCATGGCTGGCGCAGCTGCCAGCCCGCAGCCGCCGACTGCCGCCAGAGCAACCGCCACACGGGCAGCCGTCATCTTGCGCGTAAAACCAGAATACATTGTGTCATCTCCTGACAAATAACGTCATATTCCAGAAAGGGCCTCATACAAAACGCCCCATCACACCCCTGATATTAGCCCATGGAGCAACGGCAGGTGATCAGTCCGACGTCTGTCGTCCGGAGCCGATGGAACGCCGGTGCTAAGATCGACCAGAAAATGCCGCGCACCGCGCCATGCCGCATGTACCGCATGTACCGCATGTACCGCATGTACCGCATGTGCCGCATGTGCCGCGTTCGCCGCATGGCCGCCACGGGCCGTCTCCGGCGTACCGCATCGGCGCAGCATCCCTGATCCCCACACCTTTCCCGCTTCGCTCCCTCACCGTGAACACCACAACCCGCCCCGAGTACATCCTCACCCTCGCCTGCCCTGACCGCGCCGGCATCGTTCACACCATCACCGGCCTGCTGCTCGTGCACAGCGGCAACATCACCGAAGCCGCCCAGTACAACGACCCCGACACCGGCCTCTTCTTCATGCGGGTTCAGTTCACCAGTCCCGCCGCCCCCACCACCCTGCGCGATGCCCTGCAGGCCGCCGCCAGCGACCTCTCGCTGCGCTGGAACCTGGCCGAGAACGGCCGGCGCATGCCCACCGTCATCCTCGTCTCGAAACTGGGCCACTGCCTCAACGACCTGCTCTTCCGCACTCGCGCGGGCATGCTGCCCATCGACATCCGCGCCATCATCTCCAACCACGAAGACTTCCGTCCCCAGGTCGAAGCCCAGGGCATCCCCTTCCACCACGTCCCCGTCAGCGCCGCCACCCGCGAAGCCGCCGAAGCCCGACAACTGGAAATCATCGAATCATCCGGCGCCGAACTGGTTGTCCTCGCACGCTACATGCAGATCCTGTCCGACAACCTCTGCCGCCAACTGCAGGGCCGCGCCATCAACATCCACCACTCCTTCCTGCCCAGCTTCAAGGGCGCCCGCCCCTACTACCAGGCCCATGACCGCGGCGTGAAGATCATCGGCGCCACCGCCCACTACGTCACCGCCGAACTCGACGAAGGCCCCATCATCGAACAGGACGTCGAACGCGTTGACCACACCACGACCGTCGACACCCTCACCGCCCTGGGCGGTGACGTCGAGAACGTCGTGCTGGCCCGCGCCGTCAAATGGCACGCCGAACACCGCATCATGCTGAACGGCCACAAGACCGTCGTGTTCCGCTGACCCCCACACCTGAGAGCCCCCTGCCTTCTGAAAGCCCCGAACCGGGTGCCTCCGCAGCGCGATTTCTGGGAGCGAAGCGGGACAGATGAGCCGAGGAAGGTACCCAGCTTCCCGGGCGTACTCCATCGAAGGCACCTCCTCCAACCAAGGCACAGTCCATCACCTCCTGAAGGCATCTCTCGCCAGCCAGGGCACACGAACCTCGCCTGAAAGTCCCTGGAGCCGGTGCCTCGCAGCGTGATTTCTGGGAGCGCAGCGGGACAGCATGAGCTGAGGAAGGCACCTGGCTCACGGGGCGCTCTCAGCGAAGGCACTCCCTCTTCATCAGAGCCCCTCCTCCCCCGAAACCCACGGGATTCCGTACAAAACCCCATGGGTACTTTCCCACCTTGCGAAAAGCAGGTCGCCCCGCAAAGTCTCCTTCCACGCCCTTGCCCCATGAACGCCCCAGAGCGACCGGCAAGAGCGGGGCAACCACAAGGAGACAACCATGGCCGATCCCATCGTCGAACGAATCCGGCAACACCCCCAGTACCCGCGCCCGAAGACGGAGCGCAGCCGCCTCGGATGGACACTCACCATCCTGATGCTGATCGTCTTCTACGGCTTCATCGGACTGATTGCCTTCGACCGCCAGTTCCTGGCCCAGCCCCTCAGCGCTGACGGCGTCACCACCATCGGCATCCCCATTGCCCTGGGCGTGATCGTCTTCACCGTCCTCATCACCGGCTTCTACGTCCACCGTGCCAACAGCCGCTACGACGCCATGACCCGCGACATCCTGAAGGAGACCACGCAATGAACCGCCAAGCCCTTGCCTTCGGCGCCGCCCTGGCCGCCTTCGGCCTGATGAGCGCCGCCCCTGCCCATGCCGCCGGCGTCGACGTCGGCGAAGTCACCCGCCAGGCCACCAACTGGACGGCCATCATCCTGTTCACCGCCTTCGTGGGCGCCACGCTCTGGATCACCAAGTGGGCTGCCGGACGAACCCGCTCCGCCGCCGACTTCTACACCGCCGGTGGCGGCATCACCGGCTTCCAGAACGGCCTGGCCATCGCCGGCGACTTCATGTCTGCGGCCTCCTTCCTGGGCATCTCCGCAGCCGTCATGGCCAGCGGATATGATGGCCTGCTCTACGCGCTCGGCTTCCTGGTCGGCTGGCCCATCCTCACCTTCCTGCTGGCCGAACGCCTGCGCAACCTCGGCAAGTTCACCTTTGCCGACGTGGCCGGCTACCGCTTCCAGCAGAAGCCCATCCGGATGTTTGCCGCTGCCGGCACGCTCGTGACCGTCGCCTTCTACCTCATCGCCCAGATGGTCGGTGCGGGCCAGCTCATCAAGCTGCTCTTCGGGCTCGACTACTGGGTCGCCGTCGTCATCGTCGGCGTGCTGATGATGGTCTACGTGCTCTTCGGCGGCATGACGGCCACCACCTGGGTGCAGATCATCAAGGCCGTGCTGCTGCTCTTCGGCGTCTCCTTCATGGGCTTCATGGTCATGAAGCACCATGGTTTCAGCCTGGAAGCGCTGTTTGCCGATGCCGTGCGCGTCAAGGCCAACATCGCTGCCCAGGGCGGTGCCAGCCCTGAAGAAGCCCGTCAGTACGGCCTGGCCCTGATGAGCCCCCGGCGGGTTCATCAAGGATCCCATCTCCGCCCTGTCCTTCGGCATGGCGCTGATGTTCGGTACCGCCGGCCTGCCCCACATCCTGATGCGATTCTTCACCGTGCCCGATGCCCGTGAAGCCCGCAAGTCGGTGTTCTGGGCCACGACCTGGATCGGCTACTTCTACCTGCTGATCTTCATCATCGGCTTCGGTGCCATCACCATCGTGCTTACCAACCCCGAGTTCGCCAACACCGCCACCGGCGTCATCCACGGGGGTGCCGGCACCGCCAACATGGCCGCCGTGCTGCTGGCCAAGTCCGTGGGCGGCAACCTGTTCTACGGCTTCATCTCGGCCGTGGCCTTCGCCACCATCCTGGCTGTCGTTGCCGGTCTCACCCTGTCGGGCGCCTCGGCCGTCTCGCACGACCTCTACGCTACCGTCATCAAGCAGGGCAAGGCCGACAGCGCCTCCGAACTGCGTGTCTCGCGCATCACCACCCTGGTACTTGGCGTCATCGCCGTGCTGCTGGGCATCCTGTTCGAGAAGCAGAACGTGGCCTTCATGGTGTCGCTGGCCTTTGCCGTAGCGGCCTCGGCCAACTTCCCGGTCCTGTTCCTGTCGGTGTTCTGGAAGGGCACCACCACCCGCGGCGCCGTCATCGGTGGCTTCCTGGGCCTCATCGCCTCGGTGAGTGCTCACCATCCTGTCGCCGTCGGTCTGGGAAGCCACCTTCGGCAACCCTGTGGGCAGCGCGCCCTTCCCCTACACCTCGCCGGCAGTCTTCTCGATGATCGTCGGGTTCCTGGGGGTCTGGCTGTTCTCGCTGCTCGACAACAGCGCCGCCGCCGCCCAGGAGCGTGACGCCTTCGAGGCCCAGCAGGTCCGCTCCGAGACCGGCTACGGCGCCGCCAAGGCCTCGGCACACTGAGGCACCACCCCGCAGGCCATCCCCGGGTACGGGTCCGATCCCTCGGCCTGGGCCTCACGGCCCTGGACAGGGGCCATTCACCGCACCATCACCTGACGCCCCCTGTCCAGCCTGCCCACCATCACCCAGCCCGCCCGGCCATCACGCCCGGCGGGCTTTCTGTTCGCTCTCCCTTGACGCCCTCTTCTTCGATACTACAATTGTAGTAAACCGCTTTCGTAACCTGCCTCCGCCATGACCGCCTCCATCGCCATCCGTATCGACCGCCAGCTGTACGACCAGGCTCGCAACGATGCCCGCGCCGAGCACCGCACCATCAGTGGTCAGGTCGAATACTGGGCACGGGTGGGTCGTGCAGCCCTCGACAACCCCGACCTGCCCGTCACCTTCATTGCCGAATCCCTGGCCTCGATGGATGAGGCCCGCGAGGACACAACCCCGTTCGTTCCCGCAGCCAGCGCCCGATGAGCGCCTACGCCCTGCGCCAGACCCGGCCGCTTTGCCCGCACCCTACAAGAAGCTTCACGACAACGTGGCCTGCGATGTCGATGCCGCCGCCCTGGCCGTGGCTGACAATCCACAGCTGGGCGAACGCAAGAAAGGCGACCTGTCAGACCTCTTTGTCTACAAGTTCCGCAGCCAGAACCAGCTCTATCTGCTGGGCTACACCGTCGATGACGGCATACGACTTATCTATCTGGAGGCCGTGGGCCCAAACGAGAACTTCTATCGTGATCTCAAGCGAGGCTAGAGCACCATTCAACTTTGTTAAATCCACAACACAACATCGGCAAAGACTGCTTCCCATTCAGGACGCAGCCTCCGCTCTCCCCCGCAACTCCCGCAGCCGGATGAAGGCCAGCGCCGCCATCACGGCGTCGTTCAGCGCATCGTGGGCGTCGCGCATCGGCAGGTCCAGCATCTGCAGGATGGTGGCAAAGCGCAGGTCGATGTCGGCATTGTCGTGCTGCAGGTAAGGCGGCAATTGACGGAAGCGCCAGTCGTAGTACATCGCCGACACCTCGATCTTCTGCTGCGGCAACGTCAGGCCGAAGCAGCGCTTCAGCGCCCGGTCGATCATCGCCACGTCGAATTCCAGGTAATAGCCCACCAGCGGCCGGCTGCCGATGAACATCAGCAGTCGCTCCATGGCCTCGCACAGCGGCAGCCCATCGGCCACATCCTGGGCCCGCAGCCGATGCACCGCCACACTGTCGGCACTCACCTCGCGCTCCGGGCGCACCAGCAGCTCCAGCCGTTCGCGCGTCATCGAGGCGACGCCCCACGATCCGCGTCGCCCCGATGGCAATGATCTCGTCCTGCCGCACGTTCAGGCCGGTGGTCTCTGCAGTCCAGTGCCACCCATTCATCGGGCGGCGGCGGTTCGAACAGGAAGGCCCAGCGCGGGTCCTTCAGATGCCGGCGCTGCCAGTCGCGTCGCCACTCAAACAGACGCCGCTGCAACCAGGCCGGCAACGTCTGCACCACACTGCGACCGCTCATGATGTCGTCTCCCCGGGGCTTCCGTCCATGACACCGCTCCCGTCACGATGTGGCACGCATCACGACACGGCCCCCAGCCGGAAGCGCAGCCGCAGCTGGGCACGGAAGCGCCGCACTGCCGCCAGCGCATCCTTCAGCAGGTCGCGCTCCAGCGGCGTCAGGCCGGCCAGATCCACCTTGCCGCTCACGGGCTGCCCCCGGTCCATCTCGTCCAGACCGGCCTTCAGCCGCAGGCCCATGAAGAAATGCAGGCTCTCCGTCAGCTCCTGGGCCGTCTCGGCATCCAGCGCACCGGCTTCGTGCAGCGCCCGGATGCGGGCCTCGGTGCTGGTGGCGTCGATGCGCTCGGCCAGCGCCATGCTGCGCACCCCATGCACCAGCGGGAACATCCCCGCCTTCTTCACGTTCAGATTGGCCTCACCGCCCCCCAGCATCCGGCGCCACCAGCGCGTGCCGTCTCCGAAGGCGTCCACCACGGCGGCAAAGCGCGACATCATGGCATCATCATCGGCCAGCATGCCGAACACCTGCCGGCGCAGCGACGCCAGCAGTTCCGCGTCGCCGCACACGGCGTGCGCATCCATGAAGACCGCCAGATTGATCAGGCTGTCGGCCTCCGGCAACACCAGCCACTTCCGGACACGTCGCGCAAAAATCCTGCACCGTGCCACGCCAGGTGGCATTGCTCAGCATCACATTGCCCGGACAGGGTGGATAGCCGAAACGCGCCAATGCCTCCGAAAAACGTGCGCAGATCGCGGGCAGATCGTCCGGGCGGGCACATAGCCGTCTCGCAACAGCAACGCGTTGTCCTGGTCGGTCTTCAGAAGCTGCTCGCCCCGCCCTTCGCTGCCCATCACCAGCAGACAGCTGTTCTGCACCAGTTCCGGCGGAGCAATCAATTGCCAGGCCTGCTCGAAGAGACGGCCGTTCAGATCCTGAACCAGTCGTGCCAGCAGCTCCACCCGCGTGCCGCCCCGGTACTGCCGGCGAATCATGTCGTTCATCTGCGTGGCCGCACGCGCCAGCGCATCCAGATCGGTGGCAGCCCGCAGGCGCCGATCGATCAGCATGGAATGATTCGACAGGAAACCAAACAGATCCAGTGATTCCAGCAACCCCAGAATCTTTCCGTCATCCTGCACCACCACCCGGTGAACGCCATGGCGCTGCATCAGCACCAGCGCCTCGCCCACCTGATCATCGGGACGCACCGTGATCAGCTCCCAGCTGGCCAGCTCACCCACCGGAAGCCTGTCCAGCGGGCGGCCATCCAGAATGGCCCGCTGCAACCCGCTGGTGGTGAAGATCCCCCATCGTGGCGGCTGCACGACATCGTCACGCACCAGCACGTTGCTGGTCTTTTCCGCCTGAAACAGCCGAACCACCGAAACGATGTCCAGGTCGGCCGGCACGGCATGGGTGGGCCTCAGCAGCGCCCTCGTCCACATCGGGCCATGTGCAGCGACTGCTATCTCCCGTTCGGCGTTGCGGACCGGCAACCGCCTGCACCTTCTGTCCGAGTGCCGAGAACAGCAGCGCACTGAAAGGTGTCGTTGGACGCAATCAGCGCATCTCACCGCCTCGTGGGACAGCTCGTAGGCCAGCACCTCGTCCACCGCCACGAAACGGCTGCTGGCACGCCCAGCCACCAGCGCCCGTCCGTCGAAAGCCGTCATCCGGCCCATAGGTGGCCAGCAGCTCGCTTCCATCGAACTGCTGCACATAGCCCTTTGATCAGAACGAACAGTGTTGTGGCACATCGCCAGCATCCAGCAGCACTTCGCCAGGGCCGGAAGTACGCCACGTTCACCTGGTCACGGACCAGCCGCTGCTCCGAGGCGTCCAGGCAGTCGAAGGGCGAGACCGAGAAATTGAAGGCATTCGGCATGGCACCCTTCATTGTCAAAAATCAAGGTAAACTGAAAGTACCGAGTCTTTCCCTTGTCTGCAGCGCGATGCCTCCCTGCCGCTACACCGCCGCCCTCTCCGGCCGACCGTGACCAGCCCAGCGGCAGAGCTGGCCCGCACGCCCGAGGAACAGGTCTTCATTGCCGAAGCGCGACGCCATTGCCAGCAAAGCGGCAGCCGCCTCACGCCCCTGCGCATCGAGGTCCTGCTGCACCTGCGCCAGCATCCGGGCGGCATCAAGGCCTACGACCTGCTCTCCAACCTGCAGAGCATCAAGCCCGGCATTGCGCCCATGAGCATCTACCGCACCCTGACTTTCCTGGTGGCATCCGGTCTGCGCACAAGGTGGACGCCACCAGCAGCTTCATCGTCCAGAGCACGGCCACCACGACCACCAAGAGCACGGCGCCCCGTGATGCTGATCTGCGAGCGGTGCGGACAGGCCATGGAGATCTGCGACCCCGAGGTACATGAACCCTGCAGACTCCTCGGCGCACATCCACGCACTGCACGGCTTCCAGGCCCACGGCCTGGAGATCAAGGGCAACCGTCGCCAGTGTCTGGCCAGCTCCTCATTGAACAACAGCATAGCGTCCCGGGATGAACTCCTGAAAACATAGCGCTCATGCCGCGACAGTTCATCGGGCGCGGCAACACGAAAATCACCAGAAGATGCCCGGCCGCTGCCGCCAGGCAGCAGGCCGGGCGTCCTCATACCGGGTGTCAGACGTCCTCGTCCTCGACCAGGTTCGCCGGACACCTTGGCCAACAGATCGGAGAGCTGGCGACGGTCGTTGGCCGACAGCGAGGCAAAGGCTTCGGCCAGCGCCTCGGCCTGCCCCGGAAAAGACGCGCGCTTGCTCAGCGTAAGCGTCCCTTGCGGGTGAGCACCACCAGGTTGGAACGAGCGGTCATCGCGGGTTGCCAGAGCCGCTCCACCAGCCCGTCACGCACCAGCGCCGTCCACCAGCCCGGTGATGGCGGCGCGCGCCACCCTCGCCCGATCGGCCAGCACGTCGCGGCGGCAGGCCGCCTTGCGGCCTTCCAGCGGAACAGCAGGATGAAGCGCTCCGACAGCTCTGGGAGCCAGTGCCGCGGGCGCGACGCCGATCGATCGCCGCTGCCATGCCGTCGTCTGCGCCAACAGACGCGCATGCTGTCCTGGTCGGCAAGATCCCGACGTTCCGCTTCTTCCAGAAGGGCCTGATATTTGGGGTCAAGATCGGGATTTCCGGCGGTCTCTTCTGCATTTTCGGTTTGGTCATTGACCATACGGATGGCCTTCTTGCCCCGTCCGGCATCCGGATTATTCTGGATGGCTGCCACCGCCGCATGCCATCTGCTCCCCATCCCACACCATCGGGACAATATCCGACCGATATGGATCGCGAGCCGCCGTCGTATCCGGTGCGATTCCGTCACCGGACTTTCCAGCGTCAGGCCTTTGTGTCGATAATGTGAATTCATGTCACTCGCATGTATCAAACCCCAGGGCTAGGCCCCTTCCGTCAGGCCAGGAACAGGCTCATCATGAACGGCGCCAGCAGCGTCAGGCAGAAAAGCCGCCGACCATGCGGCCATCGGGATGACGGTGACGGCGAACAGACCTCGCTTTGATGATGGGCAGGGACGAATCCATGGCCGTTGCACCGGCAGCGGCCAGTCCCACCAGCGGCCACCATCGGCCCAGCGCATACAGGATGACGAACGCCAGTAGCTCGCGCAGCAGATCGATGCTCAGGGCCATGGTGCCGTAGGCCTTGCCCAGCGCCTCGGCCACCATCACGCTGGACAGCGAGAACCAGCCGTAGCCGCTGGACAGCGCCAGCTCCGCCTTCAGGGGCACATCGTGGCAGCCACGCCATCCAGCGCACCACACCCAGCATCGACCCCACGACCACCAGCGTCCGGCAGCGCCAGCATGGCGGGCGACACCCATTGGCGGCTCAGGCGGATCTGGGCCAGGTCGGCCCCGATGATGCCGATCATCAGCAGCAGGAAGGTATTGCTCGATGGCAGGACCAGCGACTCCAGGCCAAGGCGTTGCTGCGCCAGAAAGAGCAAGGCCCCCAGCGCCACCATGCCCAGTGCAATCAGCGCCTCGCGCAGGGGCGGCCAGGCCAGACTCAGCTGCTGGGCCAGCGACAGGCGCTCACGCTGTCGACCGGCTCCCCCGTGCTCCCAAGGGCTTCTCTCGAGCCGCCTTCAGCACCAGGTCGTCCCTCGGCCTCGGGGGCGGCTGCTGCCTGCAAGGCCGCCCTCGGGAAGCCTGTCGTCGGAAAGCCTCTCGGCACGGCAGGCTCGGCCAGCGCCCCGCCCCTGCACCTCCTCTCCGCCAGTCCCGCGACTTTCGGGGTGCGTGCAGGATCTGAATCGACAGGTGCTGGCGCCAACGGGTCAGCCAGCGTCGTGAAGCCAGCACCAGCACGCCAGGAACCAGGGTGGTGGCCAGCAAAGAGCGCCGAAAATGCCCAGAATGCGCCCCACCGACCCCCGACGAGAACAGCACCTCGCCAAACTCGTGGCCGATGAGAAAGAGCATCAGCCAGATGAGGGGGCAATCATGCCGATCGAGCTGGCGGCAGAGCGCCCGCGCCAGCGACCGAACACGACCCTGCGGCCAGGGCCAGCAGGATCGGCCAGAGAGTATCTCAGGATATTCATCCCGACATGATAGCGGCGGCGCAGTACCCGGCAGGGGCCATCCCCGGAGAACCCCGGAGACAACACGAAAGATCAGAGGCTGGCCTCGTTCCGGCCCTGTTCGCCGTCCTCCTTGAACTCCGTCGATCCGGACTGCGTGAGCTCCCCGCCCTACCCGAGCTGCCTTCCCTCCAGGCGGCACGCAGCCGCGCCTCGCTCACTTTCAGATATGAGCGCAGCGCCGCTCAAACACCACCCTCCAGGTCTCCCTGCCGCTGCTGGGGCGTGCAGTCCGTCGCCCCCAGGTGCCTGCGGATGTGGTGTTCCAGCACCTGCCCCATCAGCCCGTTGACCGCCCCGCGAATGGCTGCGATCTCGCTGCAGGATGGCCGCGCATTCGCTTTCCTGCTCCAGCGCCTTTTCCAGCGCAGCGGCCTGACCGGCGATGCGGCGCACGCGCGTCAGCAGGGCCTTCTTGTCTCGAATGGTGTGGGACATGAATCAGTGCACCGTGAGTAGGGTTATCTATACTGGGGTATAGTATAAAGCGCTTCTAAGGGAGGCTGCATGAAACCGACCGAAAACCTCCTTCGCCCGCCCCCGCCAACTGCGAGGTCATCCATTCCTTCACCCAGGGCAACCCTGTGGCTGAACGCCGCACCCGCTGGGTGATGTGGCTGACCCTGGTGATGATGGTGCTGGAAATCGCCGGCGGCTGGATCTTCAACTCCATGGCGCTGATGGCCGACGGCTGGCACATGAGCTCGCACGCCTTCGCCCTGGGGCTGACCGTCTTGCCTACCGCATGCGCCGTCTGCTATGCCCGGGACTGGCGCCGCCTTCGGTACCTGGAAGATGGAGACTTGGGGCTACACCAGCGCCCCGCTGCTGCGGGCGTGGCCATCAGCATGCTGGTGGAATCGGTGAACGCATGGTCAACCCCCGCCCATCGGCTATGACCAGGCCATCGCCACCGCCGTGCTGGGCCTGGCCGTGAACCTGGTGAGCGCCTGATGCTGAAGGACGACCATCAACACGGCCACCCCCACGGGCATACGCATCGGGCACGACCACGGCATTCACACGCGCATGCAAACAGTGCGTCTGCCGGAGAGGCAGCGCACGACCATGATCATCATGCGCACAGCGCCGGCCAATGCCCATGCCCACAGCTCCGACCATCGGCACAGCGACCACGACCCTGCCCACGCGCACTGCGACCAGCCACGGACACGATGAGCACGCGCATGGCGCCCACGCCGACCTGAACCTGCGCGCCGCCTACATCCACGTGCTGCGACCGACGCGGCCACCTCCATTCTGGCCATTCTGGCCCCTGTTTGCGGCAATGGTGGGGCCAGCTGGCTGGACCCGCTGATGGGCATCGTCGGCGCCGTGCTGGTGGGCGTCTGGGCCAAGGGGCTGCTGCGCGACTGCGCCCTCGTGCTGCTGGATGCCGAGATGGACAACCCGCTGACCGAGCGCATCGCCCGCACGCTGACCGGGGCCGCCATGCCGGTGAAGGTGCAGGACCTGCACCTGTGGCGGTCGCCAACGACAAGTACGCCCGCATCGTGGCCCTGCAGGTGGCGTCCCCACAGTGACGACGCCCGCCTGTGGCGGATGTCCCTGCCAAAGACCGCTGCCCGCAGGATGCCACCGATCCACGACGGAAGGCGGCCAGCATCACGGCACTGACGCCGGCTGGCAGCCCCGCCCTGCCCCCGACTACTTCCGCCAACTGCTGAGCGCGCATCCCGAGCTGGTGCACATCACGGTGGAAGTGGACGTGGTGGCCACCGGCGGACTGCCTGCAGTGACTCACTGAACGAACGGCGCCTGACATGGGCCATGCCACGACGCCCGCCAAGCACGCCCTGTAAAGCGCGCGACTCAGTGCTCGCCTTCGCGCCCCCTGCACATCAGCCCCAGTCTGCGCAGCACCGTGATGCCGATCGCTGCCGAGAACATGGCGCCAAACGTGGTGATGCCCACGATGTTGGCAGCCGCCACGTCATTGCCACCCATGGCCTTGGCCATCACATAGCTGGCCGCTGCCACTGGCATCGCACACATCAGAACAGCACCCCCATCGGGATGCCTCGTAGCCCAAAGGCCAGCCCCACTGCCACGGCCGTCAGCGGCGCCACCACCAGCCGGCCGATACTGGCCTGCAACGAGATGCCGGAAGTATCCCGCACCGAGCGGACATCGAAGGTGGCACCGGCGCAGATCAGCGCCATGGGCAGCGCAATGTTGGCCATGTAGCGCGCCGTCTGCATGACGGGCCTGGGCAGATCGATATTCAGCCGCTGCAGCAGCAGTGCCGACACGATGGCCACGATCAGCGGGTTGGTGACGATGTTGCGACCGATATGCAGCCAGCGGCGGCGACCTGCCCGCGCACCCGAACGACTGAGCGTGATCACTGACAGCACGTTATAAAGCAGCGTGACCACGCCCACATAGACCGCCCCCGACGGCAGCCCGGCGTTGCCGTAGGCGTTCTGCACGAAGGCCAGCCCCATGATCGCCATGTTGCTGCGGAATACCCCCTGCACGAACACGCCCTTGTCGCGCACCTCCGGCACGAAGCGCCATGCGTACAGCTCTGCCCCCAGGTACAGCAGCAGCGTCGTGCTGACACCCGCAGCCAGCATGACGGCTTCCTGGCTGTAACGGATCTCGCTGCTCATCAGCTCATGAAACAGCAGACATGGCAGCCCGTAGTTGAAGACCAGCCGGGAGGCTTTTCGCCGCAAAAGCCGCATCCATCTGCCCCGTGCGGCGCATCACCACGCCAAAGCCCAGCAACAGCACGCTGGGCAGGGTCACGCCCACGGCGAACAGGATGGCATCAAACAGCTCTTTCATCGGGGAAACGCGCGCCTCAGCGCCGTTGCGCCTTCAGCAGATCCGCCACCAGGAAGGCCAGCTCCAGGCTCTGCGACCCATTGAGCGCGCGGATCGCAAGCGCTGGTGTAGCGCTCCTGCAGGCTCTCGTCCGTCAGGTTCTCCGTCCGCCCCGGCACTCGGTCACGTCCTGGCCGGTCAGCTCCACATGCAGGCCGCCAGCAATCGTGCCTTCGGCCTCGTGCACCGCGAAGAACTCGCGCACCTCCTGCACCACATTGCCGAAGTCGCGTGTCTTCAGCCCGTTGGAGCTGGTCACGGTATTGCCGTGCATCGGGTCGCAGCTCCAGATCACCGGACGGCCGCTGGCCTTCACCGCCCGCACCAGCGCCGGCAGGTGCTTCGGCAGCTTGCCGGCGCCCATGCGCGTGATCAGCACCAGCCGACCCGGCTCCTGATTCGGATCCAGCGCCTGCATCAGCCCCAGCACCTCGTCTGGCGTGGCCGTGGGCCCCACCTTCACCGCCAACGCTGTGGAATGCCGCGCAGGTACTCGATGTGTGCCCCATCCAGCTGGCGCGTGCGCTCGCCCAGCCACAGCATGTGGGCCGAGGCCCCGAACCAGCGCCCCTGATGCGGCCCCTCGCCCGGTCGCGTCAGCGCCTCTTCATACGGCAGCAGCAGCGCCTCGTGCGAGTGTGTAGAATTCACCCGGTTCAGCGACGACCCGGCCCCGTCCAGCACGCCACAGGCCCGCATGAAGGCCAGCGCCTCGCCGATCCGGTCGGCCAGCTCCTGATAGCGCTGCCCCTGCGGGCTCTCCCGCACGAAATCCGCCGTCCAGGCATACGCAGCTGGTGCAGGTCGGCAAAACCGCCACCCGCCAGCGCTCGCAGCAGGTTCAGCGTGGCTGCGCTGGCCGAATAGGCACGCAGCAGCCGCTCCGGCTGCGGCACCCGGTCCGCCTCGGTGAACGCCCCGCCATTGATGATGTCGCCGCGATAGCTGGGCAGCGTCACCCCGTCCCGCGTCTCGGTATCGGCCGAACGCGGCTTGGCATACTGCCCCGCAATGCGCCCCACCTTCACCACCGCCTGTGCCGCCGCATACGTCAGCACCACCGACATCTGCAGCAGCGCCGGAAAGGTCTCGCGCGCCGCATCGCCATCCAGCATGTCGAAAGCTCCGGCGCAGTCGCCCCTGCAGCAGGAAAAGCCCGCCCTCGCCGCCACCTCGGCCAGCTGCGCCCGCAGCGCCTGCACCTCACCCGCAAAGATCAGCGGCGGAAAGGCACGCAGCTGCCCGCACACCGCATCCAGGCGCCCCTGGTCCGGATAGGGTCGGCATCTGCCGGGCCGGATGCGTGCGCCAGCTCTCGGGCGACCAGGAGGAAATGCCGGCAGCGGCACAGACACGGAAGCAGAGTCCTTGGGGGAGCAGTCGTCATGATAGAAGGCAGCAATCGGATACGAGTCAGGAAGCGCCTATTGTAGGAGAGCGGGCCGCAGCCGGCCGCGATGTCAGATAGGGCATCGAACCGTCTGGCCCCGGACGAGGGGACTCACCCACCGCCAGTTTGCATATCCCGTGCTGCGCCCTCCCCCGGCGACCTTCGCAGCACCCCCAGGTCCAGCAGCTGCGTGATGTCACGCAGCGCCGTATCCTGCGAGCACCTGGCCAGTGCTGGCCCAGCGGCTGCTGGTGAGCTTGCCGTCGAAGCCGTCCAGAAGCCGGTTCAGCAGCTTGATCTGCCGCGGATTCATCGGGTACTGCCCCAGCGCCGCCAGAAGCGTGCCTTCATCAGCACTCGCATCCAGCGTCGCATGCGCACTGGCCAGCGCCCGTCCCAACGTGGCCAGAAACCAGGACAGCCAGGCCGTCACATCCATGCTGCCCTTCTGCGTCTGCTCCAGGATGTCGTAATACGCCTTGCGCTCGCGCTCGATCTGCGCCGACAGGCTGTAGAAACGTTCCGTGCTGCCATCGGAGCGCGCCAGAAACAGATCCCCGATGGCTCGCGCAATGCGCCCGTTGCCATCCTCGAACGGATGCAACGTCACGAACCATAGGTGGCCAGCCTGGCCTTGAGCAGTGCGTCGGCACGAGCACCGTTGACCGGGACATCGGCCGGTGCTCCCAGGCCTGGCGCATTGGCCCAGGCCAGAAAAGCCGCCATCTGCTCAGGCAACGTGGCGGCCGGCGGTGCCTGAAAATGCACGCGCGGCCGATGCACCGGACCGACACCACCGCATGGGCCCGCGCGCATCCGTGCGCCACTGCCCCACCCTGATCCGGACCATGCCGGAATGCCCCGAGGAAACAGCGCCGCATGCCAGCCAGAACAGACGCTCTGCCGTCAGCGCGCATGACAGTTGGTCGTGGCGTCCAGCACCATCTCGGGACCACGCCTTCCACATGCCGAGTCCACCGGCGCCACGGCCCCCACGTCCACGCCCAGCCGCCGGGCCAGCGAAGAGCGCACCGAGCGCACGTCCAGACTCTCCCCTCGATCTCGCTGGTCTTCAGCACATCCTCGGTCAGCACCCCAGGCTGGCTTCCGCCCGCTGAGCCTCACCCAGATCCTGCAGCCGCCCCAGCAACCGCCCCTGAGCCTGGCTGACCTCGATGAGCAACGGAAACAGCACCGGCAGGTCATGGCGCCAGCAGGGCCAGTCCGGTTGCTGCCAGATGTAGCGCGACTGATTGTCCATTCATTCTCCGCAGAATATGCGGAGATTAGAACGGGATCGCCCGAAGGGTGCAAGGCTGAATATCCACACGCCCCGCCAACCCCAAGGGCCGGCATGAAGCCGGCCTTTGGAATGGGGGTGGTGGAGACGAGGAGGATCGAACTCCCGACCTCGGCATTGCGAACGCCGCGCTCTCCCAGCTGAGCTACGTCCCCACGATCATGTGGATGATACCACCGCTTCGGTCGATCCCAAACCGGCGGGCCCGCTCGCAGCAGGACGAACGGCCGTCGCGCTGCGGTAAACGCAACACCCCGGCTGCAACACCCGTCTTGGCCATCAGGCCCCATGATGCAAACAGGGCCACCCGGTTTCCCGGATGGCCCTGCAAGGTCAGGGAAGGATCATGGGCGCCGCAACGCCCCTTCCCCGATCATGCCCCCGGATCGGCCTCATGCCAGCAGCGAGCGCAGCATCCAGGCGTTCTTCTCGTGCAGCTGCATGCGGGTGGTCAGCAGGTCGGCGGTGGGTTCGTCGCCAGCCTCGTCGGCTGCCGGGAAGATCTCGCGGCAGGTGCGCACCACGGCTTCCTGCCCTTCCGCCAGGTCCTTGATCATCTCGTTGGCGGACTTGGTGTTGTCGCCGTCCTTGATGCTGGAGAGCTTGGCGAACTCGGTGTACGAGCCCGGAGCCAGGTGGCCCAGGGCGCGGATGCGCTCGGCGATCTCGTCCACGGCGGCGGCCAGTTCGGTGTACTGGGTCTCGAACATGGTGTGCAGCGAGTTGAACTGCGGGCCGGTGACGTTCCAGTGGTAGTTGTGGGTCTTCAGATACAGGCTGTAGGAGTCTGCCAGCAGTTTGGACAGGCCCTTGGCCACGGTTTCGCGTTGCTTGTCGGTCATGCCGATGTTGATGCCCATGTTTGAACTCCTGTCGAGAATTGGGAGGGTTGCCATGCAGTGCTTCCAGTCCCGGCGCCCTTGGCCTTCCGGCCGGCCCGGGCTGTCCTGCACGATGGAAGGCAGTATAGGAGCGTCCTATCGATACGGCAAATTTATTTATTTCATTGTATCGATAGCCAGACATGGAGCGGCAAGAAAAAAGGCGCACCTGATCGGCAGAACAGGTGCGCCTCTAACGGTGGCAGCCGTGGCTGCCTCCTCCTCCCTCAACAGGGGGATCAGTGCCTGACACCAATCAACGTCCCCTTTGGTGATGAGGATATTACTCCGTTCACTGGTGAATTTCTGGCGCCGGACCTAGGGCAAACCCTAAGAGGCCCATCAGGACTAACCCTGAAAGGCCCCGGACGTCGAAAGATGGGGCCCGAAAGCACCCCTTCACAGCCTCCTTCCGGCTCGCGGTGCATCCGCCTTGCGTCAGGTCCGTCCCACGCGGTTCAGCATCACCAGGGCCAGCGCCAGGAACAGGATGGACGGGATGCTGACGGCCAGCCAGGGCGGCCAGGTGTTGATGAGGCCCAGGCTGGAGAAGAGGCCGTTCATGATGTAGAAGCCCACGCCCAGCGAGATGCCGAAGAAGAGCTTCAGGCCGATGCCGCCGGCAGCGAACCTGCAGGTAGCCGAAGGGCAGCGCCAGCATCAGCATGACGATGATGGCCAGCGGGTAGACCACCTTCTTCCACAGGGCCAGTTCGTAGCGGTTGGCATTCTGGGCGTTTTCCTTCAGGTGCGAGGTGTAGCGCCACAGGGCCAGGGCCGACATGCGGTCGGGGGCGATGGCCAGCACCGACAGCAGCGCCGGGATTCAGGTCCGAGACCCAGATGGTCTCGGGCCGGCGTTCCACGGCGGCATGCAGGGCGTCGTAGCCCGTCTGGGTGCGTGACACGTTGAAGCGGGTGGTCTCCACGCCTTCCAGTCGCCAGCTGCTGGCCTGACCGTTGTGCGCAGGCTGGTAGCGGCCGTGCTCGGCGTGGATGACGGCCGTCAGCCGGAAGTCGGTGTCGAATTCGTGGATGGCCACCTTGCTCAGGCCGCCGTCGGCTTCCAGGGTGCCGATGTTGACGAAGCGGGTCTGAAGCCGCTGGCCATCGGGGCCGCGCACGCTGTCCTTCAGCCACAGGCCGGAGCGGAAGGCCCCCACGCCCGAGCCCTTGCCCAGCACGTCCATGCGCAGCTGCTGGGCACGCTGCTCGGCCATCGGAGCAATCCATTCGCCGGCCACGGCGGTCAGCACGGCCAGCAGCACGCCCAGCACCAGCACGCCGCGCAGCGCCAGCTGACGGCTCATGCCGGCCGCACGCATGGCGGTGAACTCGGAGTTCTGGGCAAACTGGGCCAGCGCGTAGATGCAGCCAATCAGCGCGGCCACGGGCATCAGCTCGTAGATGTGGCTGGGCAGGCCCAGCAGCACGTACAGCACGGCCTGCGGCAGCCGGTAGCCGCCCTGGCCGATGTCGTCCAGTTCGTTGATGAGGTCGAAGAAGGCAAAGAGCCCCAGAAAGCCCAGCAGCACGGCCATGATGCCGCCGGCGATCTCGCGGGTGAGGTAGCGGGCCATCAGCTTCATGCCGTCTTGCCTCCCCGCAGGCGGGCCACCAGCTTGCTGAAGCTGAAGCGCGGCAGCGTGAGCCGCTTGCGGAACATGTAGAGCGCCAGGCCCAGCACCAGGGCGTGAGTCAGCCACACGCCCACCCCGAAGCTCAGTTTCTCCTGGGTGATCCAGGATCGGACGACGCTGTTGAGGTTGGAATAGGTGAAGTAGATGAGCACGCCGATGACGAGGTTGACGGAGCTGCCCAGGCGCGGGTTGACGAACGAGAGCGGGATGGCCAGCAGCGCGATGACGAAGACCGAGATGGGCAGACCGACCCGGTAGGCCAGTTCACCCCGGGCGGCGGGCGACGAGCTGAAGCAGGTCCGGCGTGGCCATGCCGCGCACGCTCTCGATCTGCGTGTTGACGGGCTTGGGATCGAGCCGCACGCCGTAGCGCAGGAACTCCATCAGCGAGTATTCAGGCGTGCCCCAGGTGCCGTCGTAGCGACGACCGTCCTCCAGCACCAGGAAGCGGTCGCCATTCTCCTCGATCTTCACGTGGCCACCGCGCGAGGCCACCACCACCATGCGCGGGCCGTTGTGCTGCACCACGAAGACGTTGGAGACGGTGCTCTTGTCGGGGCTCATCGATTCCACGAAGAACACCCGATTGGACGAGGTGGATTCGCGGAACTGCCCCGGCGCCACCATGGACACGTCCTCGCGCTGATTGAAGCGCTCGCGCAGCTCGGCAATCTGCTGGTTGGCCCAGGGTGACAGCACGAAGGTGACGGCGGCCACCACCGCCGCATAGGGCAGCACGAACATCATCACCGGGCGGATCCAGGCCGTCAGGCTCTGACCGCTGGCAAACCAGATGACCATTTCCGAGTCGCGCCAGGCGCGCGCCAGCACCATCAGCACCGACAGGAAGACCGTCAGCACCAGCAGCACCGGAATGAAGCCGATGGCGTTGAAGGCGATCAGCGGCAGGATGTCGGAACTGGCGATCCGGTCGCTGGTGGCACGGTTGAGAAACCGGATCAGCGACGTGGTGACCAGAATGGTGAACAGCGTGGCGAACATGACGCCGGCAACGCTGTTCAGGTCGCGGCGCAACGACTGGCGAAAGATCATCGTGCTAGTTTACCCGGGTTGCCCGCATCTTCCGGGGCGTCGGGGGCACACGCTCACTGCCTGTGGCGCGTGTGCAGACATCCCGGCATCGCCCTCCCCGCCCGGCCTGCGGGAACATGCCGTCGGCCGTCTGGCCGGCCGTCGCTGCAGGGGAGCATGAGCCCCGTCCTATAATGGGCGTTTGCCGCTCCGGCCCGCTTCACCTGATCGAGATTCCTGATGACGCTGCAGTTCTCCTCAAGACCACCGCTGCCGAGAAACCCGCACCCAGTGCCTGGTGCTGCCCGTGCAGGCCGGCAGGCTCACGCCCACCGGTGCGGCCATCGACGCCCGCCTGGACAACGCGCTCTCGGCCATCCTGAAGGCCGGCGACCTGGGCAAGAAGCCCGGTTCCACGCAGCTGGTGCCCACCAGCGTCAAGGGTCTGCCGCGCATCCTGCTGGTCTCGATGGGTCATGAAGACACCATCAAGGCGCCCCTGCTTTGCCGAGGCCGTGCGCAGCGCCTTCCGTGCCGTGCTGGCCTCGCCCGCCACCGACGCCTTCTGCTGCCTGCACGAGGCCCACGTCGAACTGCGCGAGCTGCCCTGGCGCGTCGGCCAGATCGTGCTGGCCGCCCGTGAGGTGCGCTACCGCTTCGACGACTACAAGAGCAAGCCCGAAGCCGCCCCGGCCCTGAAGGACGTGGTGCTGGGCGTGGAAAGCGCGGCCGACCAGAAGGCTCTGGCGCCCCGCGTGGCGCGCATGTCCGACCTGGCCGATGGCATCGACACCGCCCGTGACCTGGGCAACCAGCCGCCCAACGTCTGCCACCCGTCGTTCCTGGCCAGCCAGGCCCAGAAGCTGGGCCGCCAGCTCAAGCTCAAGGTCGAGGTGCTGGATCAGAAGCAGATGGCCTCGCTGGGCATGGGGTGCCCTGCTGGCCGTGGCGCAGGGCTCGGCCCAGCCGCCCAGCTCATCGTCATGCACTACCGTGGCGCCGGCGCACGCCAGGCCCCGGTCGTTCTGGTGGGCAAGGGCATCACCTTCGACACGGGCGGCATTTCGCCTGCCGGCCGCCGACATGGACGAAATGAAGTACGACATGTCCGGCGCGGGCTCGGTCTTCGGCACCCTGCAGGCCGTGGCGCAGATGAAGCTCAAGATCAACCTGACGGTGATCATCGCGGCTGCCGAGAACATGCCTTCGGGTTCGGCCGCCCGCCCCGGCGACATCGTCACCACGATGTCGGGCCAGACGGTCGAGATCCCTCAACACCGACGCCGAAGGCCGGCTGGTGCTGTGCGACGCCCTCACCCACGCCGAGCGCTTCGCCGGCGGCGGTCATCGACGTGGCCACGCTCACCGGTGCCTGCGTCATCGCCCTGGGCCATCAGCGGGCAGGCCTCTTCTCGAATGACGAGGCCCTGTCGGCGCAGATCCAGGCCGCTGGCGATGATTCCGGCGACACCTGCTGGCCCATGCCGATGGACGACGCCTACAACGAGCAGCTGCGCTCGCCCTTTGCCGACATGGGCAACATCGGCGGGCTCGTCCGGCCGGCGCCATCACGGCCGCCTGCTACCCGTCGCGCTTTGCCAAGGCCTATTCGTGGGCGCACCTGGACGTGGCGGCGTGGCCCGGCGCTCTGAGCCAACAAGGGCTCCACGGGTCGTCCGGTGGCACTGCTCACCCACTTCCTGATGGATCGCGCAGGCTGAACGGCGCGCCCACGGCACGAATTCCGCAGCCCCATGACCCAGGTGGATTTCCACTTCAATCGTTCCCGGACACCGGCCGCCACGGCTGCCGGCTGGTGCGCAAGGCCTCGGCAGGCCGGGCACAAGGTGGTCGTCTATTGTGAAGACACCCGCCGCCCGGGCCAGCTTCGACCGCCTGCTGTGGGAATTCGCGCCGCTGTCCTTCATCCCGCACGTCTCGGTCCGGCACCCGCTGGCAGAGCGCACCCGGTGCTGCTCACCGCATCCGACGCCGACGTGCCCTGCCAGCCACCGTCAGGTGCTGAGTCAATCTGGGCGAGCGCATGCCGCCCGCCTTCGCCGACTACGCCCGGGTGGTGGAACTGGTAGGCACCGATGCGCAGAGCTGTCAGGCGGCTCGTGCCCGCTTCCGTTCCTACCGCGAACAAGGCTACACCCCGCTCACCCACGATGTGGGAGGAACGAGATGGCAACCGATGACAAGCACCCGACACGGGCACTCACACTGCAGGCGGCACCCATCCGGCGACAGGCCAGGCCACGACCTGGCCACGCTCGCAGTTCCCCTGACGACCTGACGACGACTACTACCTGGAGGACGAGGCGGGCCCTGCTGGACGAGGACGCCGCCATCGCCACCCCTGCCGCCGCTCACCGACGAGGACCGGGCGCTGATCAACGCTGGTGCATTCCATGCGCCTGCTGGATGTGGGCATCTCCTCGGCAGCGGCCCATGAGGCTGCGCCCGCCACCGCACCTCGTCCCCTTCCCCGAGCTGCCCACCACCGGCAGCCCGGACGCCGCCCCGTTCGCGCCGCGCACCACGACCATCGTGCCGCCTGCGGTGCGTCCATCCACCCCCACGCCCGAAGACGAAGACGCCATCCCGATGCTGACGGATGTCGTCAACGTGCAGCGCTATCACCCTGATCAGCTGCCGCGCAACTTCGAGGACGTGGACTGGAGCAACCTGGCCGGCCAGGTGCGCGAGAACGTGCTGGAGCGGCTGCTGCGCCGTGGCGACATCCTGCTGGATGGCCAGATGAACCACGCACTGGCCCCGGTCATCTCCCGCGCCGTCGAGACCATGACGCGCGACGTGCACGACACCCTCAACCGCCTGATCCGCGACATCGTGGCCCGTGCAGTGAACGAGGAGATCACCCGTCTGCACGCCGAGATGGCCCGCCAGAACCACGACGACTGAATCCGACGGGGCTGCCCAGGCCCCGTCAGCGCCGGACCGAGACCCGCACAGGCCCTTTTGAACGTGCCTGATCGTGACGCGGGGGAACCTTGAGCGACACCGTGGGCATGAAACGCCCGACACGCTCTAGAATTCCCCTCATCCGATCACTTCCATCCAGACACGTTCATGACCAACGCTGCTGCCCCTGCGGATTCCGCCCAGGACCAACTGCCCAAGAGTTTCGAGCCGGCGCCCATCGAGGCGCGCTGGTATCCTGTGGGAATCGCGCGGCTACTTCGCCAACCGGCTCGGCCCTGGGCACCGACGCCGCGGCAAGGCATCCGCCCAGCCGGCCAGCGACACCGCCTACTGCATCCAGCTGCCGCCGCCCAACGTCACCGGCACGCTGCACATGGGCCATGCGTTCCAGCAGACCCTGATGGACACGCTCATCCGCTACCACCGGATGCTGGGCGACGACACCAACTGGGTGGTGGGCAGCGACCACGCCGGCATCGCCACGCAGATCGTCGTCGAGCGCCAGCTGGCCGCCGAGGGCAAGTCGCGCTACGACCTGCCACGTGAGCAGTTCATCGAGCGCGTCTGGGCTTGGAAGAACGAATCGGGCGGCGCCATCAGCAAGCAGATGCGCCGGCTGGGCGACTCGGCCAACTGGGAGTACGCCGACAGCCTGGGCACGCATTCCGGCTACTTCACCATGGACCCGAAACTGTCCACGGCCGTGGCCGAAGTCTTCGTGCGCCTGTATGAAGCCGGCCTCATCTACCGCGGCAAGCGGCTGGTGAACTGGGACCCCGTGCTGCGCACGGCCGTCTCCGACCTGGAAGTGGACATGACCGAGCGCGATGGCCACCTCTGGCACATCCGCTACCCCTTCGCCGACGGCCCCCAGAAGGCCGCTGACGGCACCGAACTGGCAGGTCTGACCGTGGCCACCACCCGTCCCGAGACCCTGCTGGGCGACGTGGCCGTGGCCGTGCATCCCGATGACGAGCGCTACCGCCACCTGCACGGCAAGATGCTGACCCTGCCGCTCACCGGCCGGCAGATCCCCATCATTGCCGACACCTACGTCGATCCCGAATTCGGCAGCGGCTGCGTGAAGATCACCGGCGCGCACGACTTCAACGACTACGAAGTGGCCATGCGCCACAACCTGCCGCTAATCGTCGTGCTCGACCTGCAGGCCAACATGGCGGGCGACGCCGTGCCCGAGGCCTACCGGGGCCTGAACCGCTACGAGGCCCGCGAGCGCATGGTCGCCGACCTGGACGCCGCCGGCCTGCTGGTCGACACCGTCAAGCACCGCAACATGGTGCCCGTCTGCGGGCCGTTCCGGCGAAGTGGTCGAGCCCATGCTGACCGACCAGTGGTTCGTCGACCAGACCCGCGAGACGCAGCCCGACGGCCGCCCCGGTGGCATGGCCGCCATCACCCGCCCGGCCCTGAAGCCGTCACCTCGGCCGCATCCGCTTCTTCCCCGAGCACTGGGCCTCGACCTACGACCACTGGCTCTCCAACATCCATGACTGGTGCATCTCGCGCCAGCTGTGGTGGGGCCACCGGATTCCCGCCTGGTACAGCGAGGATGGGCAGCTCTTCGTGGCCCGCAACGAGGAAGAGGCCCGCCAGAAGGCCGCCGCCGCCGGCTGCACCGGCCCGCTCACCCAGGGACCCCGACGTGCTCGACACGTGGTTCTCGTCGGCCCTGGTGCCCTTCACCTCGCTGGGCTGGCCCAACGACGACGCCCAGACCCGCGCCGACCTGGCCCGCCACCTGCCGTCCGACGTTCTGGTCACCGGCAACGACATCATCTTCTTCTGGGTGGCCCGGATGGTGATGATGACCCAGTACTTCACCGGCAAGGTGCCCTTCAAGGACATCTATATCAACGCCATCGTGCGCGATTCCGAAGGCCAGAAGATGTCCAAGTCCAAGGGCAACACCCTGGACCCGCTCGACCTCATCGACGGCATCGGCCTGGATGCGCTGCTGGCCAAGTCCGTGCGCGGCCTCATGCGCGCCGACCACAAGGCCCGCATCGAGAAGTACGTCAAGAAGCACTTCCCCGACGGCATCCCCGCCTTCGGCACCGACGCCCTGCGCTTCACCTTCGCCTCGCTGGCCAACTTCTCGCGCACCCTCAACTTCGACATCAGCCGCTGCGAGGGCTACCGCAACTTCTGCAACAAGCTCTGAACGCCACCCGCTTCGTGCTGATGAACGTCGAGGGCCATGACAACGGCTTCGCCCGGCCCTGCAAGAAGGACTGCGGCCCCGGCCAGTTCATGGACTTCAGTCCGGTCGACCGCTGGATCGTTTCCGAGCTGCAGCGCACCGAGGCCGAAGTGGCCAAGGCCCTGGCCGAATACCGCTTCGACCTGGCCGCCAACGCCATCTACGGCTTCGTCTGGAACAGCTACTGCGACTGGTACCTGGAACTGGCCAAGGTCGAACTGAACCACGAGGACCCTGCCCAGCGCCGTGGCGCCCGCCACACCCTGCTGCGCGTGCTGGAAGCCGTCCTGCGGCTGGCCCATCCCCTCATCCCGTTCATCACCGAGGAACTGTGGCAGAAGGTGGCACCGCTCACCCACAGCTACGGCGACGGCGGCGTGCAGACCCTGGAAGGCGAAGCCCTGCGTGAGGCCCTGGCCGAGCGCCGCCACTCCATCATGCTGCAGCCCTACCCGCAGGCCAACGACGCAAAGATCGACGAGAACGCCGACGCCTGGATGGGCGAGCTGCGCGCCCTGATCGATGCCTGCCGAGCCCTGCGCGGCGAGATGAACCTGGGCCCGCAGCAGCGTGTGCCGCTGCTCATCGCCAGCGACGACGCCCGCATCGACCAGATGCTGCCCTACCTGCCCGGCCTGGCACGCCTGTCCAGCGCCGAGCGCGTGGCCAGCCTGCCCGAGAACACCCTGGCCCCCGTTCAGGTCGTCGGCAACCACCGCCTCATGCTGAAGGTGGAAATCGACGTGGCCGCCGAAAAGGCCCGACTGGACAAGGAGATCGCCCGCCTGCAGGGCCGAGATCGGCAAAGGCCAACGGCAAGCTCTCCAGCCCCAACTTCGTCGAACGTGCCCCGCCGCCGTGGTCGAACAGGGAGCGCCAGCGCCTGGCGCAGTTCGGCGCCATGCTGGAGAAGGTGCAGGGACAGCGGCCAAGCTGGGGTGAAGGCATGAACGTTCGGAGCTGACTAAGTCCCGCCAGATTAATGTCAGCAACATCCAGCTGTCGGATGAAAAAGGTTGTCACATGAGCAGCCCGCCAGTTCCCGCGTCTATTCCCGTTCTGCGCTGGGCGGCCTATCGCGCCCGCAAGACGGACATTGAACTGGAGCTAAGGTTCCCCAAGTGGCCGCGTTGGATAAGTGGAGAAGCACGGCCCACGCTAAAGCAGCTGGAGAGCTTTGCCCTGTTCACTCATACCCCTTTCGGCTACTTCTTCCTGCCAGAACCGCCCAGACTCAGCCTACCCTTGCCTGATTTTCGTACCCTACGGGATCAGGAACTGACCGAACCTAGCCCTGAACTACTGGACGTGATCTTTCTATGCCAGCAGCGGCAAGATTGGTATAGAGACCATGCCCGACTACATGGCGAATCGGCCCTGCCCTTCGTGGGCTCAGCCAACACCGATGAGGCGCCTTCCGCGGTAGCCCAGCGAATGCGGGAAACTTTACGGCTTTCCATACAGGAACGGCACCAGATGGCAAGCTGGGAGGAAGCATTGCGCCAGCTGATAGCACGCGCCGAAGACGCAGGCGTTCTGGTGATGACCAGCGCTGTCGTGGGCAGCAACAGTCATCGAAAACTGGACGTGGAGAGTTCCGTGGTTTCGCCATGGCCGACACCCTAGCGCCTTTGGTGTTTCTAAATGGCGCGGACAGCAAGGCCGCCCAGATGTTCTCGCTGGGGCACGAGCTGGCCCATATCTGGCTGGGAGTAAGTGGAGTCTCTGACGCCATAGCCGGTCGTGTTCCCCTCAAGAAAACCGAGCGTTGGTGTAACCAAGTAGCTGCCGAACTGCTGATGCCCATGGAAGACCTGCACAAGGTCTACAATGCGCAGTCCCCGCTCCAAGAAGAGCTGCAACGGCTAGCCCGTGTTTTCAAGGTCAGCACGCTGGTGGTACTGCGTCGTCTACACGATGCGGGTTTCTCTCTGAAGATCGACTCTGGCACCCTCTACTACGCGGAGCAGGAAAGGCTGTTGAAGTATGTCGAGAATCGGAAAGCTGGAGGAGATTTCTATCGATCTCCCAGGAGCCCGCACCAGTAAGCGCTTTGCTAGGGCAGTGCTGACCAGTACCCTAGAGGGCACCACCTTGTTCCGTGACGCCTATCAGCTGCTGGGCATCCGCAAGAGCAGCACCTTTCTTGAAACCGCCCGCAAGCTGGAAGTCATTCGATGAGCAGCTATCTGTTGACAGCAACGTCTTCATTCAAGGTAAGAACCTGCACTACGGTTTTGATTTCTGCCCAGCATTCTGGCAATGGTTAGTAGACAGTAATGCCCGGCAGCAGGTCTTCAGCATTGACAAAGTAGCAGACGAGCTAACCTCCGGCGACGATGAGCTGTCGAGCTGGGCGAGGGACCATGGCCACAACCTGTTCCGTCCCACGGACGCTTCCGTGGCCGCCCAGTTCAATGCGGTCAGCGACTGGGTCACGCAGCAGCAGTATGAAGCCGCAGCCATCAGCACCTTCTTCCAGGTGGCAGACTTCTATCTGATCGCACATGCCCTCGCCGGTGGTCATATCGTGGTCACGCACGAGATCTTCGCCAACCCCGCAAGCGCATCAAGATTCCCAACGTCTGTATTGGCCTGAATGTCCAGTTCATGACCCTTACGAGATGCTTCTGCATCGAAAAAGCTCTGCTCTGTGCTAGGGCCCCGCTTAGGTCCGAGCTGTCAGCCAATACATGCACCACGCCCTCTTCCCCCTGATGACCCGCATCACCCGGCTGGAGTTCAGCGCGGAAAGCGGCTCCGGCTCACGGATGCAGTGGAACCACCGGGGCAGCGGCCACGTACAGGTGACGGTGGACGGCCCCGATGTCTTCTTTCAGGAAGCATTCACGCTGGACAACGGCCTGCCCTGCCAGGACCGGAAATGCTGGCATTTCGGGAAGAAGGCATCATCTTCCGTCATTTCCGGGAGCAGCGCTTCCAGGACATCCTGCTGCTGGTGCCTGATGCCGGCGGCATCCACCTGGTCGCCCAGATGCCCTATTCCTGCCCGCCAGACCGCTACGACGGCAGCCTGTCACTGCACGACGGCACGCTTGAACTGCGGCTGCGCATCACCGGTGCCCGCAGGGACGAAGACATCCGGTACCGCTATCGGGCGGATCCAGGCTGATCGCCGCCGCAGATAAAACACCGTCACGTCCCCGTCATCCACCTGGGCCAGCAGCGCATTGCCCGTCTGACGGGCAAAGGCGCTGAAGTCCTGTTTCGAGCCGGGGTCGGTGGCCTCCACACGCAGCACCTGGCCACTCTGGAGGGTGGCCAGGGCCTTCTGGCCCGCAGGATGGGGCAGCGGGCAGGAAAGCCTCAGGCGTCCACGTGGGCATCCACGTGGTCCGGGATGGCGCTCACTTCCGGTTGGCCAGCTGCTGCACCAGGCGCTCGTGGGTCATGCCCAGCACGCCTTCCAGCGCTGCCACGTCGTTGCCGCCAGCCATGGCGAAGTCGGGCTTGCCGCCGCCCTTGCCGCCCACCTGGGCAGCCACGCGGCCCAGCATCTCGCCGGCCTTCACCGTGTTCACCAGGTCGGGCGTCACGCCGGCCACCAGCTGGATCTTGTCGTTGCCTTCCACCGAGGCCAGCACCACCACCAGCGACTTCAGCTGATCCTTCAGCTGGTCAACCGTGGCGCGCAGCGCCTTGGCGTCCATGCCATCCACGCGGGTCACCAGCAGGTGGGCACCGCACGGCAGCACCGTGGCCTGGGCAGCCAGGTTCTGACCCTGGCTGCTGGCAGCGCTGGCCTTCACGCGGTCCAGCTCGCGGCCCAGATCCTTCACCTGGGTCTGCAGCTGGGCCACACGAGCCGGCACTTCAGCCACCGGGGCCCGCACGGCCGCGGCCACCTCGGCCAGCGTGGTCAGCTGCTGCTGGATCCAGGCCAGCGCACCTTCACCGGTCAGGCCGTCCACGCGGCGGATACCGGCAGCCACGCCCCCTTCGGAGGCAATCTTGAACACGCCGATCTCGCCGCTGCGGGCCACATGGGTACCGCCGCACAGCTCACGGGTATCGGCCACGTCCACCACGCGCACCACGTCACCGTACTTCTCGCCGAACAGCGCCATGGCACCGGCGGAGATGGCCTCGTCATACGACATCTGGCGGATGACGGTGGCCGTGTCGCTGCGGATCTCGGCGTTGACGATGGCCTCGACCGCCTGGATCTCTTCCGGCGTCATCGGCTTGTTGTGGCTGAAGTCGAAGCGGGTATGGTCCGGATCGACCAGCGAACCCTTCTGCGCCACATGATCACCCAGCACCTGGCGCAGCGCCTTGTGCAGCAGGTGGGTGGCCGAGTGGTTGCGGGTGGTCTTCTGGCGCAGGACGGTGTTGACCTGTGCCTGCACGGTGTCGCCCACCTTCAGGCTTCCCTCTTCCACGCGACCATGGTGGCCCCAGACGGCGGCCTGGATCTTCTGCGTGTCGGACACGGCAAAGCGCAGGCCCTGCCCCTGCAGATGGCCCTGGTCGCCCACCTGACCGCCGGATTCGGCGTAGAACGGGCTCACGTCCAGCACCACCACGCCCTCGTCACCGGCCTTGAGTTCCTGCGCCGGCTTGCCGTCGTGGTACAGCGCCAGCACGCGGGCCTGGGCCGACAGCTCGTCATAGCCCACGAAGCGGGTGGCTTCACCGTCGTATTCCAGCAGCGAAGCGCCCTTGAAGCGGCCGGCGGCACGCGCCTGCTCGCGCTGGTGCGCCATGGCCGTCTCGAAGCCGGCCTCGTCCACCGTCACGCCGCGCTCGCGGCAGACATCGGCCGTCAGGTCCAGCGGGAAAGCCATAGGTGTCGTGCAGGGCGGAAGGCCGTCTCGCCGTCCAGCACCTTCTTGCCCTTCAGTCCGGCCAACGCCCTTCCAGCAGGCTCATGCCGTTGGCAATGGTCTCGAAGAAGCGGGATCCTCACCCTTGAGCACTTCCTCGATGCGGGCCTGATCGCGTTTCAGCTCGGGATAGGCCTCGCCCATTTCCTTCACCAGCGCCGGCACCAGGCTGTAGAGGAACGGCTGACGGGCACCCATCTTGTAGCCGTGACGCACGGCACGGCGGATGATCCGGCGCAGCACGTAGCCGCGGCCCTCGTTGCCCGGCACCACGCCATCGACGATGGTGAAGCAGCAGGAACGAATGTGGTCAGCGATGACCTTCAGCGACGGGCTGCCCGTCTCGGGAGTGCCACCGGCATCCTTCACCGCCTGAGCCGCCGCGGCCAGCAGGTTCACGAACAGGTCGATCTCGTAGTTGGAATGCACGTGCTGCAGCACGGCCGCCACCCGCTCCAGGCCCATGCCGGTATCCACGCTGGGGCGCGGCAGCGGATGCAGTTCGCCGGATTCGTCCCGGTTGTACTGCATGAAGACGATATTCCAGATCTCGATGAAGCGGTCACCGTCTTCCTCGGGGCTTCCCGGAGGCCGCCGGCAACCTCGGGACCGTGGTCATAGAAGATCTCGGTGCACGGGCCGCAGGGGCCGGTGTCACCCATCATCCAGAAGTTGTCCGACGCATAGCGCGCGCCCTTGTTGTCACCGATGCGCACGATGCGCTCGGCCGGCACGCCCACCTGCTTGGCCCAGATGTCGTAGGCCTCGTCGTCCTCGGCATAGACCGTCACCAGCAGCTTCTCGGGCGGCAGCTTGAAGACCGTGGTCAGCAGCTCCCAGGCAAACTTGATGGCGTCCTGCTTGAAGTAGTCGCCAAACGAGAAGTTGCCCATCATCTCGAAGAAGGTGTGATGGCGCGCGGTGTAGCCGACGTTTTCCAGGTCGTTGTGCTTGCCGCCGGCGCGGATGCACTTCTGGGCGGTGGTGGCGCGGCTGTAGGGACGCTTGTCGAGCCCAGGAAGACATCCTTGAACTGGTTCATGCCCGCGTTGGCGAACAGGAGCGTGGGATCGTCATGCGGCACCACCGGGCTGGACGCGACGATGGTATGGCCCTTGGACTCGAAGAACTTCAGGTACTGCTGGCGTATTTCGGCGGACTTCATCATGGGTATCCGGAGGAGGAACCTTCATTCTAACGAAGGTCCCCCTACTCTGCCAATCGGGACTTCCTGTGGGCAACACCTGAAAGCGCCTGGATGCGCTCATCATTCGACGGTACAACGCATCAGCCCCGGAAGGTCCCGGCCCCGATACGAGCAACCACGCCGACCGCCCGAACAGTGTCCGGGGCAACCGCCCGAAACATAGCCTGGAGCAGCCGCCGTGCAGAGCCAGGGCGGGCCGCTATGGCATCATTGCCCGAAGGCCGAAGAACGGCATCCGCCGCAGAGCCACACGCTCGGCTGCACGGCCACGCTCCCGAGTACGCCCTGGAATCCCGCAGCCGTCCCGGATGCCGCAGAGCATGGCGCATGCCTGCACCGCAATGGCTCAGCCTTCATCGCCCCAATCACACCGGAGACCCCACCCCATGAACGCCAACACCCAGCCCGCCCCCACGCCCGCCACGCCATCACCAAGGTCGCCTTCCTGGGCCTGGGCGTGATGGGCTATCCGATGGCACGCCATCTGGCACAGGCCGGACATGCGGTCTGCGTGTACAACCGCACCACGGCCAAGGCAGAACACTGGCTGGCCGAGATCGAGGCAACGCCCCCACCGGTCGCCACCGTCTGGCCCTCACCCCGCGTGAGGCCGCGCAGGACGCCGACATCGTGTTCTCGTGCGTGGGCAACGACGACGACCTGCGCAGCGTGGTTCTGGGCGAGGACGGCGCCTTTGTCGGCATGAAGCCCGGCGCACTCTACGTGGACCACACCACGGCCTCGGCCGAGGTCAGCCGCGAGCTGGATGCGGCGGCCCGTGCGCATGGCCTGCACTTCGTCGATGCCCCGGTCTCGGGCGGACAGGCGGGCGCCGAGAAAGGCTGCCTCACCGTCATGTGCGGCGGCACCGAGGCCGATGTGGAACGGATGCGCCCCATCTCGATGGCCTACGCACAGGCCATCACCCGCGTGGGCGACGCGGGCGCCGGACAGCTGGCCAAGATGGTCAACCAGATCTGCATCGCCGGCCTGGTGCAGGCGCTGGCCGAGGCCATCCACTTCGGCGAGGTGGCCGGCCTGGACATGAAGCAGGTGCTGGATGTCATCGGCAAGGGCGCGGCGCAGTCCTGGCAAATGGACAACCGCGGCAAAACCATGACCGACCGCCAGTTCGACTTCGGCTTCGCGGTGGACTGGATGCGCAAGGACCTGGGCCTGTGCCTGGACCAGGCGCGCCGCAGCGGCGTCACCCCTGCCCGTCACGGCGCTGGTGGATCAGTTCTACGGGGACGTGCAGGCCCTGGGCGGCAACCGCTGGGACACCTCCAGCCTGATCGTGCGCTTTCGATCATCTGAAGAAGCAGAAAACCTGAAAAAGCCAGGGGTCGCGCAGATCCCCAGAAAGGCAGGTCGCCCCTCGCTTCCTCGGCTCACCTTTTCTTCCCTTCTCCGGCTCCACCCCGCCTTTTTCCGCCTGCGCCCCTTCCCGTTCCTTCGGTGCAGGCGCTCTGCCTATTGCCGTAGCCCTACCCGTGCCGCTGCCAGGTACGGCGCCAGTCGGCCCCTTCCTGCAGCAGCCGGATCAGCGCCTGACGGTCCCCCGTCAGCAGCGCATGGCGAATGGCCTGCATCCGCGCGTCCACCGCATCAATGGCCCGCAGCGTCGGCATCTGGTTCTGCAGCAGGGATGTCCGCCCACAGTTCGGGGGACGATCCCGCAATGCGGGTCAGGTCCAGCAATCCCGGGCCGGCATGGTCGCCGGCGCGGATGGGGGTCCATCCCCGCCATCCCGCACCACCTTGCCCGCACCGGCATCCTGCCTGCAGCATCCGGCCTGCCCGGGCTCGCCCCATCGGCCGCCACGGCCCCTGCCACGGCAAAGGCCACCGCGTGCGGCGCATGCGAGACCAGCGCGAACACGCGGTCGTGGTCGGCCACGCTCATCCGGGTCACATGCGCCCCCAGCTGCTGCCACAGCGCCTGCAGGCGCTCGACCGAATCCGGCCGATTCCCGGGCAGCGGGCTCAGCACCACCTCGCGGCTCACGAACAGATCCAGGTCAGCCGCATCCGGCCCGCCGCGGTCACTGCCAGCAATGGGATGGCAGGGCACGAAATCACCCAGCCCGGGCGTGGCCTGCCCCGCAGCACCATCGCTCATCGCAGCGATCGTCCTGCGCCAGGCCGTCACCACCGGCCCCTTCACGCTGGACAGGTCGGTCAGCACCGCGTTGGGGTAGATGCGCCGCCACCTCGGGCACCAGCGCGCAGTTGACGGAAATGGGTGCCGCCAGCACCACTCAGGTCGACCCCGGCCAGCGCGTCGGCCACCGAATCGGCCCGAACATCGAAGAGCCCCAGTTCCATGGCCCGCGAGATGTCCGGCTCACGCCCGAAGCCCACCAGGCGCACCCGGGCAGCCGCGCCCGCAGCGCCGCCGCCAGCGAGCCGCCCATCAGGCCCGTCCCCAGGATGGCCACCTGCCTGAACATCACTGGCCCAGGATCTTGGTAAGCGCGTCGATGAAGGCCCGGTTCTCTTCGGGCAGCCCCACGGAGACGCGCAGCCACCCGGCAGACCATAGTTGGCCACCGGCCGCACGATGATGCCGGCCCGCAGCAGCCGATCATTGATGCCGGCCGCATCGCCCACCTTCACCAGCACGAAGTTGCCTGAGGACGGCACGTACTCCAGCCCCAGCGCCTCGAAGGCCTGCACCAGCTGCGCCCGTCCTCGCGGTTGACCTGGTAGCTGCGCGTCAGGGTAGTCGGCGTCGTCCAGCACCGCCTCGGCGGCGGCCAGCGCAGCGCTGTTGACGTTGAAGGGCTGCCGCACCCGTCCCATCAGGTCGGTCAGTGCGGGCTGCGCCACGGCAAAGCCTACCCGTAGGCCTGCCAGCCCGTAGGCCTTCGAGAAGGTGCGCGACACGATCAGGTTCGGGAAACGCTTCACCCACGCCAGCGCGTCAGAGCGCTGCTCGGGCGCCAGGTATTCGGTATAGGCCTCGTCCAGCACCACCGCCACCTGGGGAGGCACCTGCTCCAGAAAGCGCAGCAGCACATCGCCCGGGATGAAGGTGCCGGTGGGGTTGTTGGGGTTGGCAATGAACACCATCCGGGTCTCCGGCGTGATGGCTGCCAGCATCGCCGCCAGGTCATGCCCCAAGTCGGCATCGGGCACCTCGATGCCCACCGCCCCGATGGCCTGCGCCACCAGCGGGTAGACGATGAAGGCATAGCGCGAATGGATGATGCCCTGCCCCGGTCCCACCAGCGCCCGCGCCGCCAGCTCCAGGATGTCGTTGGAACCGTTGCCCAGCGTGATCCAGCCGGCGTCCACCCCGTAATGCCGGGCCAGCGCCTGCTTCAGGTCATGCCCATTGGCATCCGGGTAGCGTGCACCACCGGCCAGCACCTGCTGGGCCGCCGCCACCGCCTTGGGCGACATGCCCAGCGGGTTCTCGTTGGAGGCCAGCTTCACGATGCCGGCCGGATCCAGCCCCAGCTCGCGCGCCACCTCCCCGATGGGCCGTCCGGGCCGGTACGGCGCAATGCTGCGCACCCCGGCCGGCGCCCCCGCTGCGGGCGACACGCCCTGTTGTCCCTCCGTGCTCATCTGGACTCCCTCCCTGTCTCGTAGTCCTGCAGGCCCCAGCCACCATGCGACTGGCGGCTCAGGGCGACACCTCACACCACCATGGCGCTTTCCGACGGGTACGACCCCATCAGCCGGAAAAAGGCCGCGCGCTGCTGCAGCTCGGCCAGCGCCGTGCTCACCTCAGGGTCATCCTGATGCCCCAGCAGGTCGATGTAGAAATAGTATTCCCATCCTCCCTGGCGCGCCGGGCGGGACTCGAAGCGCTTCATCGTCACCCCAGTGCCGCGAGAGCGGCTCGATCAGCTGGTGGAGCGCCCCGACCCGATCAGGGCACGCCCAGGATCAGCGAGGTCTGGTCCTGCCCCGACGGCAGCACCTTCTGCATGCCCACCACCAGGAAGCGCGTCCGGTTCATCGGATCATCCTGAATGGCATGGGCCACCGACAGCAGGTCATACACGGCCAGCGCCGTCTCGCTGCCGATGGCGGCCAGCGCCGGATCCTCGGCCGCACGTCGGGCCCCCTCGCCATTGCTGGACACCGGCATCAGCTCCACATCGGGCAGATTGCGCTGCAGCCACAGCGTGCACTGCGCCAGCGCCTGCGGATGCGCCACCACCTGCCGGATATCGGCCATCTGTCCGGTCCGGGACATCAGCACGTGCCGCACCGGCACCGTGATCTCAGCCGTGATCCGCAGCGGCGTGTTCAGGAACAGGTCCTGGGTGCGCGTCACTGACCCCTCGGTCGAGTTCTCGATGGGCACCACCCCGAAATCCACCGTCCCGGCTTCCGTCACCCGGAACACGTCGTCGATGGACGCACAGGGCACCCCTTCCACGGCATCGCCGAAGCGCGCCCGCATGGCCTGTTCGCTGAACGTGCCCCAGGGCCCCAGAAAAGCCACCCGCAGCGGCCGCTCCAGCCCCCGGCAGGCCGACATCAGCTCGCGCCAGAGCGAACGGATCGCCGTATCGGGCAACGGCCCGGGGTTGGCAGCCTGCAGCTTGCGGATGATGGCCGCCTCCCGCTCGGGGCGGTAGACCGAGCATCGTCAGCCCCCTTCTTCAGCTCACCGATGCGCTGCGCCAGCCGCGCCCGCTGGTTGACCAGCGCCAGCAGCTGCTCGTCCAGGGCGTCGATGTCCTGCCGCACCCGGTTGATCTGATCATCCGCCATCTCGTTCCCTCACTCCTTTCGTGCTCGTCCGTTCATGCGAACCCGGGTGCCATTGATGCAACCGCACCACATTTCGACCGCCGCTTCGCACCCTTTCTGCCGCGATCCTTATCTGAACTGTAACAAGCATAACCAGTCGTGCAGTTATTCATACCCTTTTCCAGCAAGCGGGCACACAATGAATACATCCACCTGCGGACTGTCATGAAAAACACACTGCTTGTCACTGCCGTCTTCGGTTTGTTGGCCCTCAGTCAGACCGTCCAGGCGCACGATGCTGCCCCAACCGAAGCCATCCGAACCGCCCAGCCCGCTGCCGTTCAGCAGCAGGCTGCCCCCCGGCCTGCCCTCGAACATGCGGGCGTCCATCTGGCCCAGGTCACCACGCCGGTGGCCACGGCCGCCCGGCAGCCCGAGGAAGACGAAGGCACCATGCCTTCCGTGGCCTACGGCCTGATCGGCCTGCTGCTGATGATCTGCGTCCTGGTCAAACGGCACAACGATCCCGTCAGCGTCTGACCCCTCCCGGCCTCGGAAAGGACTCTCGTCGTCCTTTCCCGTGGCCGGACGCCCTGCACGCAGGCACCTTGGTCAGTCGGCAGGGCGGCTTTCCTGCTTTCTTCCGCTCTCCGTCCAACGCCTGCGGGCCATCCTGATGATCCCGCAGGGGTTTTCTCCCTCGCTCCGCCGAAAGTCTGCAAGGGGCACGAAAGGGCCATCACTCCTCGGCAGCCTCGCCGTCGGCCGCCGCATCATCGCCCGACGGCGACTCCCCGGCTGCCTCCGGGCCCATCGCAGGCCGCTGCAGCTATCACCGTCGGCCGACTCGCCCACGGCAGCCAGCACTTCCGGTGAATCGCTGCCCACCACGCGCTGAACGCGCGACAGCGTGTCGCCCTCTTCCACGCCGATCAGCGTCACGCCCTGCGTGTCACGGCCCATCTCGCGGATCTCGTCGACCCGCGTGCGGACCAGCACGCCACCGGTGGTGATCAGCATGATCTCGTCACCCTCTTCCACCAGGATGGCGGCCACCATCCGGCCATTGCGCTCGGACGACTGGATGGCAATCATGCCCTTGGTGCCACGGCCGTGGCGGGTGTGCTCGATGAGCGGCGTGCGCTTGCCGTAGCCGTTCTCGGTGGCAGTCAGCACCGAACGGCGCTCATCGTCGGCCACCAGCATGGCAATCACCTTCTGGCCCTCTTCCAGCGCCATGCCGCGCACGCCACGCGCCGTGCGGCCCATGGCCCGCACATCGCCCTCGGAGAAAGCGCACGGCCTTGCCGGCGTCGGAGAACAGCATCACGTCGTGCTCGCCGTCGGTCACGGCCGCACCGATCAGATAGTCGCCCTCGTCCAGGTCCACCGCGATGATGCCGGCCTTGCGCGGGTTGGAGAAGTCCGACAGCGCCGTCTTCTTCACCGTGCCCTGGCTGGTGGCCATGAACACATAGTGCTCGTCGTCGAAGGTCTTGATGGGCAGCACCACCGTGATCTTCTCGTTCTCGGCCAGCGGGAACATGTTGACGATGGGGCGCCCGCGCGAGGCACGCGACCCCTGCGGCACCTCCCAGACCTTCAGCCAGTACACCCGGCCGCGGTCGGAGAAGCTACAGGATCGTGTCATGCGTGTTGGCGATGAAGAGCTGGTCCACCCAGTCGTCATCCTTGGTGCTGGCCGCCTGCTTGCCCCGGCCGCCACGGCGCTGCGCCCGGTACTCGGACAGCGGCTGCGCCTTGATGTAGCCCGAGTGGGACAGCGTCACCACCATGTCCTGCGGCGTGATCAGGGTCCTCGATGTCGATCTCGCTGGCGTTGAGCTCGATCTGCGAGCGGCGCGGATCCTTCTCGGGGCCGCCGAACTCTTCCACCACCCCGTCAGCTCGTCGCGGATGATGGCGGTGATGCGCGCCGGCTTGGCCAGGATGTCCAGCAGGTCCAGGATGCGATCCACCACCTCGCGGTACTCGGTGACGATCTTCTCCTGCTCCAGCCCGGTCAGCCGCTGCAGGCGCATCTGAAGGATCTCGCCTGCCTGCACCTCGGACAGCTGGTAGGTACCGTCGGGTTGCAGCCCGGCGTTCGGATCGATACCCTCCGGCCGCAGCGCCGACACGTCGCCCTGCCGCGCGCTCGACCATCTCGGCCGCAATGCCCGCCGCCCAGGTCCGGGCCAGCAGCCGTTCCTTGGCCACCGGCGGCGTGGGCGAGGACTTGATCAGCTCGATCATCTCGTCGACGTTGACCACCGCCACCGCCAGACCTTCCAGCAGGTGGCCCCGGTCGCGCGCCTTGTTCAGCTCGTAGACCGTGCGCCGTGTCACCACCTCGCGCCGGTGCGCCAGGAAGGCTTCCAGCACCTGCTTCAGGTTCAGCAACCGGGGCTGGCCGTCGACCAGTGCCACCATGTTGATGCCGAAGCTGTCCTGCAGCTGCGTGAGCTTGAACAGGTTGTTGAGCACCACCTCGGCGTTCTCGCCGCGTTTCAGCTCGATCACCACCCGCATGCCCTGCTTGTCGGACTCATCGCGGATGTCGGAGATGCCCTCGATCTTCTTCTCGTTGACCAGCTCGGCGATCTTCTGCTGCAGCACCGCCTTGTTCACCTGGTACGGGATCTCGTCGACGATGATCGCCTGGCGGTTGCCCGCCTTGTCCATGTCCTCGAAGTGCGTCTTGGCGCGCATCACCACCCGGCCGCGGCCGGTGCGGTAGCCCTCGCGCACGCCCGCCACTCCATAGATCAGCGCGCCGGTGGGGAAGTCGGGGGCCGGAATCTTCTCGATCAGCTCGTCGATCGTCGCATCCGGGTTCTCCAGCAGCAGCAGGCAGGCCGCCACCACCTCGTGCAGGTTGTGCGGCGGAATGTTGGTGGCCATGGCCACCGCAATGCCCGTGCTGCCATTGATGAGCAGGTTGGGGATCTTGGCCGGCAGCACCTGGGGCTCGGAGGTCGAACCGTCGTAGTTCGGCCCGAAGTCCACCGTGTCCTTCTCGATGTCGACCACCATCTCGCTGGCGATCTTGCGCAGCCGGATCTCGGTGTAACGCATCGCCGCCGGCGGGTCGCCGTCCACCGAGCCGAAGTTGCCCTGGCCGTCCACCAGCGTGTAGCGCAGCGAGAGTCCTGCGCCATCCGCACCACCGTGTCGTAGATGGCCGAGTCGCCGTGCGGGTGATACTTACCCATCACGTCGCCCACCACGCGGGCCGACTTCAGGTAGGGTCGGTTCCAGACGTTGTTCAGCTCGTGCATGGCGTAGAGCACCCGACGGTGCACCGGCTTGAGGCCGTCACGCACATCGGGCAGCGCGCGCCCCACGATCACGCTCATGGCGTAATCGAGGAAGAACGCTTCATTTCCTGCTCGAGACTGATCGGTACCGTTTCTTTGGCGAATTGATCCTGATCCATGGAATCCGGGACGCACCGCATGGCCCCCGTGCGAAGGGCCCCGCCGCACGCAAACAAGAGACCCGGGCACAGGCCCGGGTCAGGAAGAAAGGAGGAAGCCCCGACAACGGAGCCGCCCCGGAACAGGCCCTGCGGTCAGCACGTCCCCAGGACCCGAAAAAGCTGCGCCGGCCACCCAAGACGGGTCTTGAAGACCCATCAATGACCGGGCCATGCCTCGCTCCGGCTAAGCCCTTGAATTTTAGACCATCCGCGCCCCCGACTCACGGACAGCCTGAAACCGGCTCTCACGTATCGGCAAGAACCCGACACCCGAGTCACTTCTGCCCTTTCACGCGCCCTGGCGCCCTTGCTCCCACTGCGGCGCATTCTCGGGCCGCCCCGTGTCCCAAGCCGGCTTCACGCCACGAATATGTTGCAAATGAACGACAATTCATCCCCGCAGGGCGTCGCAGAACGGACCCAAGTCCCTACGGACCGACCGGACGCTATGGCACAATGAGTCAAGCGTATTCGTATGGACGCAGCCCTACGGCCACGGCCCGAAGGTTGTTCTTTACGCAAGCTCACTGCATTTTGCACAGGGTCACAGCTGGTAAGTGGTACGCCACAGTCCGTCCTTGTCAAGGTGCTGGTTTTTCAGCTGAGAGTCGTCTCACCGAGAGGAGAAACATGAAGAAATCGGTCAAGCTTGGCGCATTGGCTGCGACAGCGCTGCTCGCCGCCTGCGCGACAGGCAGCGGGGCAAAGGGCCCTGATGTCACCGCCGATCAGAACGATACCGGCTACGTCACGTCCCGTGACGGTGGCGTGGTGACCGGCAAGTTCGGCGAGTGCTTCCACGACAAGGCCTTCAAGGCTTCGCACGCCATCGTGGAATGTGATCCGGATCTGGTGCCGAAGGCGCCTCCGCCGCCTCCCCGCCGCCGCCGCCGCCTCCCCGCCGCCGCCTGCTGCACCTCAACCCACCAGTGAAAAAGTCACCTTCGCTGCCGATACCTTCTTCGGCTTCGATCGTGCCGTGCTGAAGGATGAGGGCAAGCAGAAGCTGGATGACATCGTCAACCAGCTCGACGGTGTTGCTCTGAAGTCATCGTTGCCGTCGGCCACACCGACAGCGTCGGTCCGGAAGCCTACAACCAGCGTCTGTCGGTCCGCCGTGCAGAAGCCGTGAAGGCCTATCTGGTCAGCAAGGGCATCGAAGCCAACCGGGTCTACACCGAAGGCAAGGGCGAAGCCCAGCCTGTCGCCGACAACAAGACCAAAGATGGCCGCGCGAAGAACCGTCGCGTGGAAATCGAAGTGGTCGGCAGCCGTCAGGTCATGCAGTAAGCCTGCAGCACGCCACTGCCAGCCGCCCGCCCGGCGGGTCACTGGCAGAGGGCCAGAAAAAGCCACCATGATCCGTCATGGTGGCTTTTTATTGCCCAAAGCCCGAGCCCTGTTGGCCGAACGCCCGCACCCAATGCACGGCTTAGGCTCTAAAATCCCCCATGCGCCCAGGAAGGCGGCCGTTCGACGCACGCGACTTCCCCGAGGCACCCCTCATCCGGTTCCGTGCCCGCAAGGGCGCCTTCCCGGCCCCTTTCCGCAGGGCCTCCCCTGCCGCACGCTTCCATCTGCCATGCCCACCAGCCCGTCCGCTTCCTCTCCGGTCCCCGTCGACAGCAGCGCCGCTGCCAACGTCGACCAGGCCGAACTCGACAAGTTCCAGGCGCTCGCCTCGCGGTGGTGGGACCCCGACAGTGAATTCAAGCCCCTGCACGACATCAATCCGCTGCGCCTGGAATGGATCGTCCAGCAGGCCGGCGGCAGCCTGTCCGGCCTCAACGTGGTGGACGTGGGCTGCGGCGGCGGCATCCTCACCGAAGCCCTGGCCAAGGCAGGTTGCTGCCACCACGCTGGGCGTGGATCTGGCCGACAAGTCGCTTCAGGTGGCCCGACTGCACGCCCTGGAAAGCGGCGCCCCGGCCAAGTATGAAAAGATCGCCGTCGAGGACCTGGCCGCACGGCAACCCGGCCACTTCGACGTGGTTGTCTGCATGGAGATGCTCGAACACGTCCCCGACCCGGCCTCGGCCATCCGCGCCTGCGCGGATCTCGCCAAGCCCGGCGGCACCGTGCTGCTCTCCACGCTCAACCGCAACCCCAAGTCCTACCTGTTCGCCATCGTCGGCGCCGAGTACGTCCTGAAGCTTCTGCCGCGCGGCACCCACAGCTTCGACAAGTTCATCCGCCCGGCCGAACTGGCCCGCATGGCCCGCCAGGCGGGCCTGGACCTGCAGGGCTTCATGGGGCTCACCTACAACCCTGTCACCCAGCAGTACCGCCTCAACCCCAACGATGTCGGCGTCAACTACATGGCATCGTTCCGGAAACCCCAGTAAAGATCCGTCATGCCCCAGCTCAAGACCCGGCCTGCCGCCGTCTTCTTCGACCTGGACGGAACCCTGGTCGACACCGCCGACGACCTGGCCGCCCCGGTCAACCACATGCGCGAGGCCCGTGGCCTCAAGCCCCTGCCCCTGGAAGAGTATCGGCCGTTTGCCTCGGCCGGCTCACGGGGCCTGCTGCACATCGGTCTGGGCGCCACCACCGACGACCCCGACTACCCCGCCCTGCGCGCCGAGTTCCTGAACCGCTACGAACAGGAGATCGCCGTCCACTCACGACTCTTCGACGGCATGCCCGAACTGCTGGCCTGGCTGGAAGCCAACGGCATCCGCTGGGGCGTCATCTCCAACAAGCTGGAATACCTCGTGCGCAGACTGGTGCAACAGCTGGGCCTTGGCCATCGCGTGACCCTGGCCTACGGCGGCGATACCGCCCCGCGCGCCAAGCCCTGGCCCGATCCGCTCAAGATGGCCCTGCAGGAAACCGGACTCACTGCCCGGCAGTGCGTCTACATCGGCGACGACCTGCGCGACATCCAGGCCGCCCATGCCGTGGACATGCCCGCCGTGGCGGCCGCCTATGGCTATGGCAACCCGAACGAGATCCCGCAATGGAAGGCCGACCACATCGTGGCCTCCCGCAGGAATTCCTGACCATGCTGAAACGGCTGCCCACCTGAAAGCAGTCCGCCCGAAAGCAGCCCGCCTGAAGACAGCCCATCTGACCGAAGCCGCAGCCCGCCAGAACGCACCAGGCGGGAGTGGCTCACGCAAGCAGCCCGCTGCTCAATAGCAGATGCTGTTGTTGCTGCCCATGCGCAGCATGCTGGCCATCGTCACGCCGCGCACACGGATCGGTGGCAGCTGCTCCCGGGTTCGGATATCGAAACGGTAGATGGTCGGCGCCCCCTCGTCCAGCGTGTAGAGCGCCGTCTTGCTGTCGCCCGTCACCCACATGTTCATCACCTCGGGCACGAAGCGCACCACCTTGCGGTCCGACGGATCGCTGAACGACTGGAACATGATGCCCTTGTCGCCCGCCAGGATCCAGGTGCTCTCCAGCCAACCCGTGCGGATGAAGCGTGGAGAGAACTTCACCGTGAAACGTTCGGGCTTGCCGTTGCCGTTGACCAGGTCGAACAGCGCCACATTGCCCTCCATGTCGGCGAAGATCACATGCTTGGAGTACGCATCGATGTACGGCATGATCATCGGCTCGTTGGTGGAGCCCACCGTGCGCATCGGGCCCGTGCTCAGCACCTTGTCCTGAGCCGGGAAGTACACCAGCCCTTCCGAGCCGTCATCGGTCGTCATGGCCAGCAGATCATCCTCGGGGCTGGCCACGCCAATGCCCAGACCCGACCCGGTACCAATATGCCTGGACAGGTCGATCGTCTTCCAGGGCACATCCAGCGGCTCTGCCCCGCCATAACGGTGGTAGATGAAAGGGCCTGTCCTCGTCCAGCACCCAGAACGACTGGCTGAACGAGCTGAACAGCAGCGAATAATAGGTATTGATCAGCGTCTGGCGCTGATCCGAATCGAAACGGCGGGGGAAGATGCGTACCGAGAAATCCTTGTAGCTGATCATCCCCACCTGATCGCGCAACCCCACCGCCACCAGATTGGTCTGCGGCACGAAGAAGATCTGGAAGACCGGCGACGGCAGCTCGACCCGGCGCCGCTCGCGCGTCCTCAGGTTCATGAACTCGATCGCCGACACCTCGGGCGAGCCCACCGCCAGCATGGCATCGTCACGCGCCAGCTCCATCACATGGGGTCGCATCGAGAAGTTCAGCGTCTCGACATGCTCTCCGCTGACAATGTCCGTCACGCTGATGAAATTGCTGAAGCGGTCGGCCACGAACACGTAGCGCGTTGGCGCGTAGATGGATTTCACCACGCGCTTCATGGCCTCATGCTGATCATCAGGCCCCTTCGACATCGGACCGGACGGCATGACCCCGGAAGGGGCGGCAGCTGGCTGCGCGCCCTCCTGGGCGGCGCCAGCTTGCGGAGGATGGCCTCCCGGTGTGGCCGATTCATGGCCCCACCGGCTTCCTGAGCCCAGGCAGCCAGCTGTGCTGCCAGCCCCAGTGATGCCCCTGCCCCCGCCTGAATGAACTGTCGCCGCTTCATGTCACTACCGTCCGGAAAGATGGCCGTCAGTGGCCTTCAAGTCAGAGACCCAGAAAGCCCTGATCAGTGGGCCTTGTGGGAATGATCACCGTGCGCCGTGATGACCACCGTGCTTGCCATGATGAGCGCCATGCCCGTCATAGCTTGATGCCGGCGTCCTTCATCACCTCCTTCACCGACTTCACCACGGCCTCGCAGCTGGCCTGGGTGCCGTCGTCGAAGAACACCGTCAGCGTGTGCTTGCTGCCCACCTTCGGCTTGTTGGTGACATCGAACAGCATCACGTGGTCAGCGCCCTTCTTGAACACCCGCTCGCCTTCCTTCAGCGTCAGGTCCTTCAGGGGGCCCATCTCCATCACGCCATTCTGCATCACCATCTCGTGCAGCTCCACCCGGGCGCTGACATCAGGCACCTCGGCACGCACCAGCTTCACCGGAGCGCCCGTGTGATGGAAATGCACGAAGGCACCCGTCATGTCCTTTCCGGACACCACTTCCTGAATCACGCAATTCGTCAGCTTGGTGTGCGATGCCGTCTCGGCTGCACCGGCCTGGCCGGAAATCAGCAGAGCCGGAGCTGCAAGCAGGGCTGCCATCGAAAGAACTGTCGACTTCTTCATGGTGAAACTCCTTCGGGGAATGAATGGGGCGCATGTCGCCCCAGGAAAACACAAGGACAGAAAGATCTGGGACGCCCACGCAGCCACCTGACTAGCACATGGTCGCAAAGGGCCGCCCGTCAATCACGGTCGGAAATCCATCCGGCGAACCGTCACCTCAGACAGATGGCTGGACACGAACACGGGCCGAGCCAAGGCCGGATGCGGAAACCGACGTCCCACCAGCCGGCACCGCACCTCGCCTCATCAGCCTTGGCCGGAGCATCACTCTTTGCAGGAGCTGCCCCCTCTGCCGGAGCATGATTCCCGGCCTTCTCAGCGCCCGACTTGTGGGCATCATGCTTCTTCCCGGAGGCCTTGGCCGGTTTGCCCAGCACGCGGTCCAGCTCCTGGGTCAGCCCCTCAGGGCCCATCTGGTAGTCATAGACATCCGCCAGCTTCCGGTCAGGGCCGATCAGGTAGATCAGCGCGCTGTGGTAGACCGAATACGGCACGCCGGGTTCCGGTTTTTCCAGCTTCTTGCCATCCAGCCGGTAGCCGAATGTCGCCCCCAGTATGTCGGCGAGCGCCCGGATGTTCTTCATGCTGCCCGTCAGACCCACGATGCGCTCATCAAAGAAGCGCACATACTGATCCAGCCGCTCCGCACTGTCATTGACCGGATCGATGGTCACGAACACCGGCACGATGGCGTCCGGGTTCTTCAGCGCCTGCATCACCTCGCCAAACTCGAACAGCGTGGTCGGGCAGATGTCAGGGCACGAGGTGTAGCCGATGGCCAGCAGCAGGTACTTGCCCGGGAAGGCATCCTGCGTCACCTTGCCCTTCACGCTCTCCAGGTCGAAGTGAATGGCACGCCCCACTTCGGGCTGCCCTGCAGGCTCCACAACCGGCCCAGCCCCTGGCTGGCCAGCCTGGACTGCCCCTTTGTCTCCCTCCTGCGCCACGCCGTTTCCGGCCGCTACCAGCAGCCCGATGCTGGCTGCCACTGCCCACCGCTTCAACATGACCATCTTCTCCTGAAATCTGTTTTTTCCGACAAAACGGCCGAAGACAGAAAATACTGCCATCGGCCGTCAATGATACGACGCATGTGCGTGCACCTTCGGAATGATCGATTCTCGGTGATGGTCTCTTTCCATCCCTGTCAGGCATTTACTGAAAACCACCAGAAAATGATTTCCAGATACCTGACCGGAAAAACGTCTCCTCCGGGCAACAGGAAACGGCCCACCCGAAGAACAGGCCGTTTCCGTCGACACTCAACCGATTACTTCTTCTCTTCCTTGAACTCGGTCGGCGCCTTCAGCTGCTCCATCAGGTCGTTGTTCCACTTGCCGTCCACCTTGAACTGGGCCAGCGCACCCAGGTCCACCGCCTCGATCAGGTTGTGGTTCAGGTACACATACACGCCGGGCTGCTTGAAGGTGTACATGGCAGCGCCCGTCGAACCGGCGGCGATGGCCCAGGGTTTCCAGGTTCTGCGCCGGGGTGTCGGCCAGATTGCCGCGCTCCCAGACGTAGTCGCCGTGACCACCGATCAGGTGGGGATACGAGAAGCGGTTGGCCTGCGAGTGGTAGATCATCACCGTCTCGCCAACCTTGGCCGTCAGCGCGTTCTCGCCCGTGTAGGCACCCTTGCGCTCGCCGAACACGATGTGCGACGGGATCAGCTTGTCCATGACCTCGCGGTCATCTGCCATGGACTCGGCAGCACTTTCATAACGCTTGTAGTTGCCGTTCTCGTCCTTGGGCAGGTAGAAATCCTGCTCGCCGATGTAGTAGGCACGGTCGTAGTGCAGCTTCTTGCCGTTCTTGTCATGCAGACCTTCCTTCGGCAGCACCGTGATGGCACTCGTTCATGCCGTGCACCACGTGCCACGGAATCATCGCGCCGCCAGGAGCGCAGTGATAAACGAAGGTACCCGGCTTGGTGGCCTTCCAGCGAACCACCACTTCCTGACCCGGCTGAACGTGGGTCAGATCGCCAGCGCCCAGAGCGCCCGTGGAAGCGTGGAAGTCGATGTTGTGCACCAGCTCGTTCTTGGCCAGGTTCTTCAGCGTCAGCTCGACGTAGTCACCCTCGTGAACGATGATCATCGGGCCAGGAACCGAGCCGTTGAAGGTGAACGCCCACATGAAGACGCCCGGCTCAACCTCGATTTCCTTCTCTTCGATGAACATCTCGACCTGCACCACGCGCGGCGCCTTCGGCGGCGTCAGGCTGTGCTCAGGGAACGAACGGAGGCTTGACCAGCTTTTGCTTCACGCGCTGCAGCTTCGCAATGCTGGCAGGCGCCTTGATGACATCGTAACCCGGCAGCCCGCCGGTGGTGGAGACAGCGGGATCGGCAGCGAAAGCCGCAGTCCCCACGAGGCAGGAACTCACTGCGGTGCAGATAAGCGCCTTGCGCATGACAGAAGCGATCATGGGAGATACCTCTCGATCGAAAAAATGGAGCTGATTGGACGAAGTCAGACGTGCAAAACAACCGTCAACATCTGAAACACAACAAGGGTCAATCTATAGGAACGGTTACCCCCATCATTTGACGCTCATCAACTTTTTAACTTAATCCAAGGAAAGTTTGATTCACGTCAAATGAGAGCCATTCTTTTTGGCGAGGAACCTGTCAAAAACACTCGGACACTCGCCAAGACCCTTGCTGCAAGCCGTTCTCCAGCCGGTGTGCAGGAAAGCAACCCCATGCTGAGCACCTGCGAAAGCCCCAAAAGGCCCCTGATCATCAGAACCGTACATCAATGTTCATGGACTCGAATCCGCTGGAAAAACGTTCATTCATTAATCTTTGCCTCTAGAAATGAAAGCGTCCTGAAAGTCTTTTTCGGGTGCTTGATGCTTCCACCGCACCTCGAAGAGTCCCCTGCCTTTGGAGCGCCCCAGCCCCCTCTCGACGCCCTCCTCCTCACAACCCTCCTCCTCACGACACGCCTCCACCGAGGTCGACTCATCTCCCTCTGCCCCTCCTCCCCAACATCCCCGCGGCACCACCGTCCTCACGGTGCGCCACGGCCACAAGCCACCCCCTTCCTTGACAACCGAGGTATACTGAAAGGTCTGGGGCCGACCTGGTTTCGACGGGGGTAGTGAAGCGGCTCAGGGCGTGTCGAGGGTCCGTTACCTCGTTAATCCACCGGAAAAACCAATAAACGCCAACGACGAGCGTTTCTCGCACTGGCCGCTTAAGGCCCTAGCCGCTGCACCGGGTTGTCGGTAGCCGGGCCCCGCAAGGGCAGCAGTGTCATTCTTACCGAATCGTCCCTGGCCGGGCCACCTGGTCAGGGCCTAAAACTCAGGTGGCTGGTTGCTGGTTGAGCCTGTGCGTCGGCGTAACGGCAACGAGATCTCAATGACGTCACTACACACGTAGAACTGGTCGCAGAAGACTTTCGGACGCGGGTTCGATTCCCGCCAGCTCCATCAATCACTAAAATCCCAACCCTTATCGGTTGGGATTTTTTGCCCGTTCCCCCAGTGTTGGCGCGGTTTCGGGGCTTGGGCTCTTGACCTCCTTATTGCCGGTACGCCGATCTTCACGCCCAAACGTGCCGTTTTTCTCTCTCCGTTCTCTGCGGGTCTCTTGACCGGGCAAGCGGCGAATTCCTGTGTTTTCAATGGGTTGATGCCCGCTGGTTGCGGTTTTCGTTTGCTGTGGGACAGGCGACCGAGGATGGAGGAAGGCGGGGCGTCACGCACCCGTCGCCGGTTGCAGCGCGATGATCGCCATACCGGCCAAGGCGATGCTAGCTCCCGCAAGGTCCCAGCGGGTCAGCGCGACGCCGTCGACAAAGTGCAGCCAGACCAGCGCCACGGCGATGTACATCCCCCCATACGCGGCATAGGTTCGCCCGGCGGCCGTCGGGTGCAAGGTCAGCAACCAGGCGAACAGCGCCAAGGAAAGTGCCGCTGGCAAGAGCAGCCATGCCGATTTGTCCTGCTTCACGACCAGCCACGGCAAGTAGCAGCCGACGATTTCAGCCACCGCTGTCACAGCAAAAAGGAGGGCAATTTTCAAGAGGTCCATCGTCACGTCTCCTGAAGTGCCTGGATCATCGGGCAGCGCACCTGTCCCAGTGCGGCGCAGCAGCGCTGCACCAGATCTTCCAGGACCGCCTCAATGCGGTGAAGATCAGCGAGCTTGGCGCGCACATCCGCGAGCTTGCGTTCGGCCTGTTCGCGGGCCTCGGTGCAGTGCGACCCATCCTCGAGCTCTAGCAAGTCGCCGATCTCGTCCAGGCTGAACCTCAGGCGCTGGGCCGATTTGATGAAGCGCACGCGCGCCAGATCCGCCTCACCGTAGCGACGGATGCCGCCCTGGGGCCGGTCTGGCTCCTGCATCAACCCTTTGCGTTGATAGAAGCGGATCGTCTCGACGTTGACCCCGGCAGCCTCGGCCAGGACGCCGATGGTCAGGGTTACGGGTGGTTCATTCATGGCGCTTGACTCCGTACTTAAGTACGGAAGTAAGCTTACGCTATGAAAACCGATCGACCAACAGAACCACAAGACAGCGGACGCGGCGCGCTGGTGACGGGCGGACTTGCCGCCATCCTGGCCTCCACGTGCTGCCTCGGCCCCTTGGTGTTGATCACGCTCGGCGTTTCCGGCGCGTGGATCAGCAACCTGACGCTGCTGGAACCCTACCAGCCCCTGTTCATCGGCGCGGCGGTGGTAGCGCTTTTCTTCGCTTACCGCCGCATCTGGCGACCGGCCACGGATTGCGCACCGGGGCAGGTCTGCGCCCTTCCATCGGTCAACCGCGGCTACAAGGTGCTGTTCTGGATCGTGGTGGCGCTGGTGATCCTCGCCCTCGGATTCCCGCTGATCGCTCCCTGGTTCTATTGAAAGGAATTTGCCATGAAGAAACTCGTTGTGCTGGCCACATTTGCCGCTTTCGCCTCGCCCTTGTGGGCCGCGCCCCAGACCGTCACGCTGTCCGTTCCGGGCATGAACTGCGCAACGTGCCCGATTACGGTCAAGAAGGCGCTGACCAAGGTATCGGGCGTCAGCAAGACCGAGGTGAGCCTGGACAGGCGGGAGGCCAAGGTGACCTTCGATGATGCGAAGACCAACGTCGAGGCCCTGACGCGCGCCACCAAGGATGCGGGTTACCCTCAACCGTGGTGGGGAGTGCCAAGTGACAGCGATGATCCTGGAGTCGACGCTGACCTGTCCCGAGTGTGGCCACGCCAAGACCGAGACGATGCCCACAGACGCCTGCCAATGGTTCTATGAGTGCGAGCAGTGCCACACGGTGCTCAAGCCCAAAGCCGGTGACTGCTGCGTGTACTGCTCCTACGGCACCGTGCCGTGCCCGCCGATTCAGGAGCGCGGTAAGGGGACTTGCTGCGGCTCATCGGCCGGATAGCAGGCGCGCGCACTGAACGTCCCATCGCTGCGGGATGGCCCTGCGGCTGACACGCTCCAGGGTCACTCCGTCATCCTCACCGGCTGCGCAGGATTCAACGATGCTGGGTGCCAACTGAGCCAATCGGGCGATTCTGCTGGCCCGACCGAGATCGAGGCCCTCAGCCTGTGCGATCGCGCTGATCGATGCAAATCGACCTTCGTCCAGCAGGCGCTGCCAGTGGTGCGCGAGGCCAAGCGCCCGCATCAACGCGGTGTCCTGCGCGGTCGACCGGGCTTCCCGCTCCCGGGTGGCCTCGGACAGAAATTCCTGCGGCGCGTCCAAGGGCGTGATGACCTGCTTCTTCAGCCCCCGCTTCACCAGCGTCCAGGGCACGAAGGTTTCCAGTTGCACGCCGCCTGCCGGGTTCGGCAGTTGATAGGTGACCGGATCACCCTTGAACCGGCCCCGGTGCTTCTTGCTCATGCGTCCTCCTCAAAGCGCTTCACGATCTGGCGTTGCGCCTCCCAATCCACCGGCAGCGGGTTGCGCTGGAACCAGATCAGGTTCATCCGGCGAGCTGCCGCCCGGCCATCAGCAGTTCGAGGATGTCAGGCGCGAATGGAAATGAAAACGTCCTGAAAGTCTTTTTCGGGTGCCTGATGCTTCCACCTGCACTCGAAGAGTCCCCTGCCTTTGAGCGCCCCCAGCCCCCTCTCGACGCCCCTCCTCCCAACCCTCCTCCTCACAACCCTCCTCCTACATCTACCTCCTCCTCCTCACAACCGTCCCCCTCACGACACGCCTCCACCGGGGTCGACTGCTCTTCCTCTGCCCCCCACCACCCTCCTCCCCGACGTCCACGCGGCACCACCGTCCTCACGGTGCGCCACGGCCACAGGCCACCCCTTCCCTTGACAACCGAGGTATACTGAAAGGTCTGGGGCCGACCTGGTTTCGACGGGGGTAGTGAAGCGGCTCAGGGCGTGTCGAGGGTCCGTTACCTCGTTAATCCACCGGAAAACCAATAAACGCCAACGACGAGCGTTTCGCACTGGCCGCTTAAGGCCCAGCCGCCGCACCGGGTTGTCGGTAGCCCGGGCCCCCGCAAGGGCAGCAGTAGTCATTCTTACCGAATCGTCCCTGGCCGGGCCACCTGGTCAGGGCCTAAAACTCAGGTGGCTGGTTGCTGGTTGAGCCTGTGCGTCGGCGTAACGGCAACGAGATCTCAATGACGTCACTACACACGTAGAACTGGTCGCAGAAGACTTTCGGACACGGGTTCGATTCCCGCCGGCTCCACCAGCATCCCAAGCCCGATCGCTCATCCCGGTCGGGCTTTTTTTGGGTAGCCCCCTTGCGTACGAGCAGACCGAAGGCGTTGTCGGGACATTGGCCGGACAACTATAATCGAATACCGAAGGCCCCTTTCCTGGAGCTCGCGATGAGTACCTCAACGTCACCAAGACCGAACGCATCGATGTTCGTGCCAGCACACCCGTCAAGCAGCTGCTGCAGGAAGCTGCCCGTGCCAGCGACAAGAACGTCAGCGAGTTCCTGCTTGATGCCGGCATCAAGGCAGCCGCCCAGACCCTGGCAGACCGTCGCCATTTCACCCTGGACGAGCCCCAGTGGCAGGCATTCCAGGCGGCACTGGATCGCCCCACCCAAAGCAAGCCCCGACTGAAGCACACTGCTGCAGGAACCAGGGGTGCTGGGGTGAGCCATCCATACGCCCCCAGTCCGAAACTGCTTCCACCGACCAGGTTGACACCTTCGACTGCGGCTCCCCGCCGCTCAACCTGTTCCTGCAACGCTACGCGCTCGTCAACCAGAAGGCCAACAGCGCCCAGACCTACGTCTGCTGTCAGGCAGACAAGGTCGTTGGCTTTTACAGCCTTGCCGTGGGTAGCGTCACCCTTGAGGATGCTCCCCATAGAGTGACCAAAGGGCTGGCTCGCCACTTCCAGTACCCGTCATGATCCTCGCCCGGCTGGCCGTGGACATGACGCATCAGCGCAAGGGTCTCGGGCAGGCGCTGTTGAAGGATGCCCTATTGCGCACCGCACAGGAAGCCGCTGACATTGCCGGCATACGCTGCCTTCTGGTTCACGCGAAGGATGATGCAGCACGGCGTTGGTATGAGTCATGGGATTTCGAGCCCAGCCCGACAGACCCCTACCACCTGTTCCTGATGCTGAAGGACCTCAAGGCGATGTTGGGTTGAGAACACACTGTCTTGGAACGCCTCCACATCGAACTCCGCCCTAGAGTTCCCCCACCAGCTCATCCCCATACAGCTGCCTATACCGCCATGTAACGACTGGCCTTCTCCTTTCCCGGCCACCACGTAACGACCAGAGCCACCCACGCCCTCCCCCCATTTAAAATAAGGGACAGAACAGCCCCCAAGCGCAACAAGGCAGGAGCCAACCATGTACAAGAAACTTCTGGTCCCCCTGGATGGTAGCGCCACCGCTCAGCTAGCGCTGAGACACGCCGAAGCACTGGCCAGGCTCAGTGGCGCCTCCATCATCCTGCTCTCCATCGTCGAGGAGATGCACTACAGCAACGGCTACGAGTGCCCGAAGGTGTATACCGAGCAGGTGCGGCCGCACTTCTGGCCACGGCGCGTGGCCCTGCTGGAAAAAGGCCGCCACCCCCTTGCGCGAGGCCGGGCTGTCGGTCGCTGCGCATGTGGTGGAAGCGGCAACCACCGTGTCTCGGCGCTCATTGTCCAGCAGGCTCGGGACGAGCATTGCGACCTGATCATCCTGGGCACGCACGGCCGTCGCGGCATCGACCGGCTGCTGCTGGGCAGCGATGCCGAGCAGGTGGCCCGCATCGCACCGGTGCCGGTCATGCTGGTGCGCACGGACGGTAACGACGCCTGATCATCCTGCGCGCTGGTTGTAGTCCAGTGCAATGTCCAGCCACTGGTTGAATACGGGCTCGGTCAGTGCATCGGCCCGCACCGTGATCCAGCCGGTGGTCTTCTGCTGCTGCTTCCGGTTGCCGATGCGGGCCGGCTGTGCCGTGTCCCCGGCCTCGGCCAGCAGGCGCGCCTCGTCTTCGGGCGGGCAGCGCACCATCATGTCGCCGCTGCGACTGGCAAAGGCCACAATGTGGCCGTCCACCATGAAGGACAGGCCGCCAAACATCTTCACTTCGCGCAGGCTGGGAATGCCCGCCAGCCGCTCGCGGATCCGCTGGGCCAAGGTTTCATCGTATGCCATGTGGTCCAGCATACCAGAGCGGCCAACCGCTGCCTGCTCCCTGCCACTCACATCTTCCACGAAAGCTGCAGCATCAGGCTGCGCGGCTCGCCAAAGAAGTTGTTGATGCCCGGCCAGCGGGTCTTGTGGGTGAGGTAGTAGCGCTTGTCGGTCAGGGTTCCGGCCGATCAGGCTCAGGCGGAGTGGTCGTCGATGTCGTACTGGACGTTGGCGTTCCAGAGCGTGTAGCCCCCCTGTGGCACGCGGCCCAGGCTGCTGGTGTCACTCTGCACCGAGAAGCCCCCGCCCACCGACCACGGTCGCAGCTCGCCCTGCAGGCGGTAGCTGCTGTAGACGCGCAGCATGTGCTTGGGCGTGTGCTTGCTGTAGTTCTCGCCCTTGAAGTAGGTGGTGCTTTCGGTTTCCAGATACTTGCTGGTGTTGAAGGTATAGCCGGCAAACAGGCTCCAGTCTGGCGTCAGCTCGCCCGAGACCTCCATCTCGAAGCCGCGGCTGCGCACCTTGCCTTCGGGGGCCGAGTACCGTGTACCCAGCACCTGCATGGCACGGTTCTTCTGCGTGATCTGGAAGACGGCAAACGACAGGTTCAGTCGGTCGTCGAAGAACGATGACTTGGTACCCACCTCGATGTTGTGCCCCACGATCGGGTCCAGGATATTGTTGTTGGCATCCACGCTGCTCTGGACCTTGAAGATCTGTGTCCAGCTGGCGTAGGCGCTGGTGCTTTCGCTGAAGACCCAGGTCAGGCCCGCGTAGGGCGTCACTTTCTTCTTGTTGATTTCGCGGTTGACGCCATAGTCGTTGTCCGGCGCCCCATTGAAGCGACGGTAATAGTAGTTTCCGGTACTCTTCACGCCCGCATATCGGGCACGCAGGACTCATGTGCCAGGGCATCGGCCACGTTGAAGCGCGTGCCCAGGGACACGCCATGCTGCCTGATCTCGTTGTGGAAGTCGGCATCCGTGTCCAGCGTCGTCTGGCTGGCCCAGTCAGGCTGTACCAGCGCGGCATGATTGAAGTTCCAGACGTTGTAGGCGGTGCTGTTCAGTGCCCGGCGCCAGTGGGAATCATCCTCCTGCCGTGACAGTGACAGGGTAGCAAACAGGTCGTGCTGATGCCCCAGCAACTCGTATTGCCAGTGACACGCGCCTGCCAGCTCGGCTCCCGCCATCGTTGTCGTAGTACTGCATGTTGTTGCCGGTCAGCAAGCCATCGGCCCCCACACCAGTGAACGAGGCACGCGCATTGGCCAGTGCAGCAAAACGCTGGTCCATGCTGGAGTCGATGTAGTTCAGCTTGGTGTTGAACTTCCAGTCATCGTTGCAGTAGTAGTCGAACTCCACGAAGGGGTTGAGCTTGGTGTTCTTCGTGCGGTTCCAGTCCGCCCTCAGGTAGGTGGAACGGGGCAGGCCCAGCTCGGTCGCCCCCGCCCCATCGGCACGCCGAAAGGGTCAGGCACTCGCGGCACGCTGGTACACCACCCGCCGTCACCAGACCGGCTTCCCCCACGTCGGCATCCACCACACCGTAGACAATGCCCAGGTCGTTGTCCACCACATCCTTGAAGGAAGCCCCCTTCTCGCCAGCCGCCACCAGCCGGCCACGTACCGAGCGCCCCTCGTTCAGTGCGCCCGAGACATCACCTTCCACCCGGTAGTGGTCCCAGCGAGCGGCCGAGGCCGCTGCGTTGGCCTGGAACTTCACGGTGGGCTTCTTGCGCACTGCATTGATGGTGCCGCCCGGCTCACCATTGGCCTGGGTCAGGCCGGCGGCCCCGCGCAGCACTTCCACGTGATCATAGATGACCATGTCGGACAGCGCGGACGAAGAACGGTAGGGGTTCGAAGCCGAGCCCGGTACCTGGCTGGCCATGCCGTCCTCCTCGATCTGGTCGATGTAGAAGCCGCGGGACTGGAAGCGCACCCGGGAAGAATCCTCCACCACGTTGATGCCGGTGGTCTGCCGCAGGGCATCCGACAGCCTCGTGATGCCTTGGTCCTTCATCTGCTTCTGCGTCACCACGCTCACCGACTGTGGCGTCTCGCGCGGCGACAGCTCCAGCCCAGTCGTCGTGCTCATCAGCGACGTGGTGTAGGAGTTGCTCTTTTCGGTCTTGTCGGTCTTCACGCGACCGACCACGACCGCTTCTCCCAACTGTGCCTCGAGCTGCTGAGCCTGGGCCCGACACTGAGGCCCCAGCCAGCAGGGAAAGCAGCATGCTGGAACGGATGAGGGAACGCGAGCGCACGAAGCGCGAAGGCGCAGCGGTGCCATGGGGAAAATGCCTTGACGGAGGAGAACGACCACATGTTTCGTACCGCCTCGACGGTAACGATAACGACTCTAGGTCAATTCTAAACTTTGCTTACCCAGACGCACCTGAAGATACATCCGCACCCCTTCCTGTTGCACGAAAGAGACCTTTCCTCCTGAGGGCTCCGGGTCTTTCCGCAACCTCCGCCCTTACCAGCCCCCTTCAGCAGCCCTCCTGCACGCGCTCCCGAGCCCCCGCCCCTTTCCGGCCCCCTTCAGTCATACCTCATCATCGCCGGCAGCCATAGCGACAGTGCCGGCACGTAGGCAATCAGCAGCAACGCCAGGATGCTGACCAGCGTGAAGGGCACGACCTTGACCACGATCTGCTCCACCGTCATGCCGCTGATGCCGGAGGCAACGAACAGGTTCTCGCCCAGCGGCGGCGTCTCAAAGCCAATGGACAGCGCACAGATGACCACGATGCCCACGTGGGTGGGATCGGCGCCCAGCATGTACATGATCGGCATCAGCACCGGCACCAGGATCGCTGATGGCTGCCAGCGTTTCCATGAACATGCCCACGAAGAGCAGCAGCACGATCAGGAAGAGCCACACCACTTCCAGGCTATCGGTCATGCCCAGCAGCTGCGCGGCCAGTTGCGCAGGGATTTCCTCTTCCACCAGCACCCGGCCGAACACCGTGGCCGCAAACAGGATCAGCAGCACCCGCCCGGTGATCCAGGTGGTGGCCAGCAGGGCTTCCCGCGCTTTGACCCAGGTGATCTCCCGGTGCAGCACCACGCCCACCAGCAACGTGTAGGCGATGGCCACCACGGCCGATTCCGTGGGGGTGAAGAGCCCAGAATAGATGCCGCCCAGGATGATGAAGGGCGCCACCAGCGACCACACGCCATGGCGCAGCGCCTCGACGATGGCACGGCCGCTCCAGGTGTCGGTCAGGCCCCGGTAGCCACGCCGGCGCGAGATCAGGTAGTTCACCAGGATCAGTGCCAGCGCCATCACCAGGCCCGGCACGGCCCCCGCCATGAACAGCTTCGGGATCGACAGGCTGGCGAATTCGCCGTGTCGCGCCACGGCAGCCGGCGGGATCTGCAGGCCCATGGCCGCCACGCCAAAGATCACCATCGGGAATGGACGGCGGAATGATGATGCCGATGCCACCGGATGCTGCCGTGACGGCGCCTGCATAGGCCTTGTCATAGCCGCGTCGCGTCATGGCCGGCACCATCAGCATGCCCACGGCCGCCGTGGTGGCCGGACCGGAGCCGGAGATGGCGCCGAAGAACACGCAGGCCAGCACCGTGGCCATGCCCAGTCCGCCCGTCACCGGCCCGGCCAGCGCCTCGGCAATGTCCACCAGCCGGCGCGAGATGCCGGCGGCCTCCATCAGCGCACCAGCCAGCACGAAGGCCGGCAGTGCCATGAGCGGAAAGGAGCCCACCGAGGTGTAGGCGATCTGCACCATGCGCACCGGGATCGATGTCCAGCACCCAGAAGCAGGCCAGCGCCGACACGGCCAACGAGACGGTGATGGGAGCGCCGATGAGCAGCAGCACCAGGAAGGATCCGAACAGGATCGCCACGACGGGATATTCCATGCCCTATTCCTCGTGGTGCTGATGGGCCAGCCGCTCGATCTCGGCCTGCTCGGGGTCCTTCAACGCCTCCCCCTTGATCAGCACGCGATAGTCGTTGGCCAGGATGCGTACCGACATCAGCACGAAGGCCACCGGCAGCACCAGATAGAAGTATTTCATCGGCAGGCCCAGTGTCTGCGAACTCCAGAAGCGGTTCATCCGGAAGAAGATGAAATCGATGCTGAGCCACGCGAAGTACAGGTTGAATGCCACCCAGATGAGATCGGCCAGCCCTTCGGACACCTTCTTGACGATGGGCGGAAAGAACGTGAACTGGAAGGTGACGCGGTTGTGGGCCGAGAGCCTGGCCGCCACCACGGCGCCCAAAGTACGCAAACCACACGAACATGTGCGTGGCCAGTTCATCGGCCCACAGGATGGTGTAATGGAACAGCTGCCGGCTGACGATCTGCGCAAACATCAGCGACACGAACCCCACCAGCAGAAAGGCGCAGACGAATTCCTCGACGTGATCCAGCCAGGACCAGCGGCGCTTCGGGCGGGGCTGCTTCTGTGCTTGGGCCATGGCGTTTCCCGTCACAGGGCTGGCGGCAGGCACGGCGGCCAATCAGCGCCCCAGGGCGCGCTGGGTGGCATCGATCTTCTCCTTGCCGCCCACCGTGTCGTAGAAACGGGGCCAGACACGCTCCATGGCCACCTTTGCCCAGGCCTCTTCGCCCCCGGCGGGTTCGACGATCTCCATGCCCTTGGCCTGCAGCTGCTGTCTGACCTCACGCTCGGTCCGCTGCAGATAGTCATAGCTGTGCGCCGTGGCTTCCTTCCCCGCCGCCAGGATGGCATCCTGCATCGCAGGCGTCTGACGCTGGAAGACCTCCTCGCTGATCACCAGCGGCTCCAGCGAGAACAGGTAGCGGATGGGGGTGATGTACTTTGCACCTCGTCGAACTTCATCGCCGCCACGGTGATGAACGGATTGTCCTGCCCGTCCACCACCTTCTGCTGCAAGGCAGTGAAGGTCTCGGACCATGCCAGCGGCGACGGATTGATGCCCCAGGCCTGATAGGTCTCGATCATCACCTCGTTCTTGGGCACGCGGATCACCATGCCGCTCAGGTCTTCCGGATTCGTGACCGGCTTGCGTGAGTTGGTCAGCACCCGGAACCCCGAGAACGCCCAGCCGACGATCCGCACCTGGGCATCACGCACGGTGTTGTCCACCAGTTCGCGGCCAATCTCGCCCTGCACCAGCGTGCGCGCCTCGTCGGCATTGCGCACGATGTAGGGCAGCGTCAGCACGCTCAGCGTGGGCGAGAACGGCGCCAGGTTGTTGATGGCCAGCACCGACATGTCCAGCGTGCCCATGGCCGCCTCGTTGACGGTGTCCTCCTCGCTGCCCAGCTGGCCATTGGGAAACAGCGCCACCCGGTGCACGCCCTGCGTCTTTCGTTCCAGCGACTGCTTGAAGAATGACGCCAGCTCCCACTGGGTACCGCCCTGGGCATCGCCCACGGCCATCTTGAAGGTGGCGGCACAGGCCGTGCCGGAGATGCCCAGCAGAATGGCCACTATCAGCATGATGCCGGCAGTTTTCGGTCGCATGGAAGGTCCCTCCCTGGGGTCGGCGCTCTTTCCCGGGCGAGTCTGCCCGGTCTGGATTCGGGAATGTGCCGGCGGTGCGCCGGCACGCGTTGCGTCGTCGAAGGACGGGTTACAGGACTTCGTCCTTCAGGTGATACCAGCGGTACAGCGCCCGCTGGTCAAGCCGCCGGAATGGCGCAAACCATTCCGATGTGATGACGCCGGCCACGTTGGGGAAAGGCAGCTGCCCCTGGAAGATGGGCAGGCGCAGCGAGCCACCGGCGCCGGCAATCCACTGCGCCAGGCGGCGACCGGCCTGGGCAGCGTACATCACGCCATTGCCACCATAGCCAAGCGCGTAGTAGATGGCGACGTGAGGGTCGGGCTGCACGATGCGCGGCATCATGTCGTGGCTGACATCCACCCAGCCCCACCAGGAATAGTCGATGGACACGTCACGCAGGCCCGGAAACTTGCGCACCATGCCGTCCAGCAGCATCCGCTCGTAGCGCTTGTCGGGCGCACCGCGTCCGTTGATGGCGCTTCGACTGCCGATCTGCAACCGACCATCCGGTGTGAGTCGATAGTAATGGCGCAGCACCCGCGTGTCGGTAATAACCTGACGGGTGCGCAGGCCATTGGCCTCGATCTCCTCGGGCGTGAGCTGGCGCGTGACCACCGAGTTGGACAGGATGGGCATGAGGCGGTTGCGCAAACGCGAATGCAATGTCTGCGACGTGTAGCCGCCCGTGGCCACGGCCACGGCCCGCGCGCGCACCACGCCACCGGGCGTCTGCAGATGGTGCCAGCCGTCCTTCGTGACCCAGCCCTGCACAGGACTGGCCGGATGCACGGTCGCCCCCAGCGCCCTCGCCTTCTTCAGGTAGCCGAAGGCCAGCTTGGCCGGATGCACCCCCAGCCCCTCGGGCTCGTGCATGGCGCCAGCCGCCTCATGGTCGTCGATGTAGTGGCGGCGCAGCGTGTCGGCATCCAGGATCTGTGCATCGTAATTGAAGACCTCGCGCAGCACCTTCGCCTCACGCTCCAGCATCGGCATCCGGGCCGCACGGTGCGCCACGTACAGGTGGCCACCAGGCTGCACATCGCAATCGATATCGGCAATCTGCCGCTTGAAGTACTCCATGCCATCCAGGCATTCGGCATGCAGCGCCAGCGCCGTGTCCAGCCCCCAGCGCGCGATCCATTGCGAGCGGGTCAGGCGACCGGAGGCACACTGGGCCTGGCCCCCATTGCGCACGCTGCATCCCCAGCTCACGCGGTTGGCTTCCAGCACGGTGGCCCGGACGCCGTGATCACGCGCCAGGGCGATGGCGGCCGACAGCCCGGTGAAGCCGGAGCCGATGATGGCCACATCCACCTCGCGGTCACTGTCGATGGGGCCATCGTCCGCGGGCGGCTCACCGGCCGTGGCGATCCAGTAGGTCGGTGAGTAGTCCTGCCCGCATCCGGGCGTGGACGCCACAAGAGGATCATAGGTCGGATCGTAGCGATCCAGCGCACGAGTGGTTGAAACGTCCTTCGACGGCAAGCGTTGGCGAAGGAATCCCTGGTCGACTGCAATATCCATCATGCAAACCCACAAAATGACATCGGGGCGCAGATCGGCTGCAATCACGTGGCTGCATGTTCCTTGAATCGACACGCGCCATCGCACGTGCGGACCATCGGAATATCTGCCGATCGGTGCCATGGCCAGAATATAAATGACATGGCACCGATCCTGTTATCGGAAAAATACTATTGAAATAACCAAATCATGAAAAAGCGAGGAGCGCTCACATCCGCATCATCAATACCACGCCCGTCATGAATGCGGCAACGAACAGCGCCTCGCTCACCAGCAGCACGATGGGCCGCCAGCCCAGCGCGGCGATCTTCCGAAGGAGGTCTTCAGCCCCAGTGCCGAGATGGAGATGACGAGCGCCCAGGAAGAGGCATCCCCGGCCATGTCAGCGAACAGCCGCCGGGATCCAGCCCAGGCTGTTGAGCACCATCAGCAGCACGAACATCAGCAGGAAGAAGGGCAGCAGCGGCGGCCGCTTTGCCGGCTTGCTGCCATCCAGTGAGGGCGACTGCGCCACGGCCTTGCGAAAGACGAAGGCCAGCGTCAGTACCACCGGCACCAGCATGGCCACCCGGAACATCTTGGCCAGCGTGGCGGCCTTGGCGATCTCGGGCGACAGGATGTTGCCCGCCCCCACCACCTGCGTCACGTCGCGAATGGCGCCGCCCAGGAAGAGGCCTGCCTCGGCCACCGACATGTCCAGCCAGCGCACCCAGAGCGGATACAGCACCATCACCACCGTGGACAGGCTGGCGATGCCGATGGCCGTCATCAGCGTGTTGCGCTCGTTCTCGGCCGTCTGCGGCATGGTGGCGGAAATGGCCATGGTGGCCGAGATGCCGCAGATGCCCGTGCCCCCACCCGACAGCAGCCCCAGCATGGGCGGCAGGGCGCAGCGCACGCGCCATCAGCACGCCGAAGGACATGGTCAGAATCACGGCACCCGCCAGGCCCAGGATGCCCCAGAGCCCCAGCGCCGAGACATCGGCCATGACGATGCGGGCGCTCAGCAGCGCCACCCCGATGCGCACCAGCTTCTTGGCCGAAAACTCGATGCCCGGCACGCAACGCGCGTCATCGGACAGGAAATGGAAGGCGATGCCGATCAGCAGCGCGTAGAGGAACTTCGGACCGCCGTAGTGCTCGGACACGAAGCTGGCGGCCACGGCAATGACCGTGGCCAGCATGACGCCGGGCAGGTACCTGCCCACGACGGAGAAAGGCGTGGCAGGGATCGGGGCGGGAAGGCATGGCAATGAGCGGATGAGGGAGCAGGGAATCAGCGACCCCGGCATCATACCCTGCCCCGCCCGAGCAACGTCCGACAGAAAAAGCCCCCGATTCCCGCCAGCGCACGAGCCGGGGGAACCAGGGGATGCGTCCGCCCGGCGAGCCCCGGGCGAAAACGGACAACGGACGGCCGATCAGGCGCTCTGCAGCGCCGTCACCGCAATGGCGTTGACGATGTCGGGCGTATCGGCGCCCCGCGACAGGTCGTTGGCCGGACGGCGCAGACCCTGCAGCAGCGGGTCCCACCACCATGGCACCACCGATGCGCTCGGTAATCTTGTAGCCGATGTTGCCGGCGTCCAGATTGGGGAACACCAGCACGTTGGCACGGCCCTTCAGCTTCGAGTCCGGAAGCTTGCGGGTGGCGATCGACGGCACCATGGCGGCATCGAACTGCACTTCGCCGTCCAGCTTCAGATCCGGCTCAGCCGCGGCCAGCAGCGCCACGGCACGCTGGACCTTCTCGACGTCGGGGTGCTTGCCACCGCTGCCCGCGGTGGAGAAGGACAGCATGGCCACACGCGGCTCTTCACCCAGCAGCTGCTGGGCGCTGCGACTACCGGCGCGGGCAATGTCCACCAGCTCCTCGGACGTGGGGTTGATGACCAGGCCGCAGTCGGTGTAGATGAGGCCGCCCTGCATGGGATGATGAGGCTTGTCCAGCGCCACCAGGAAGAAGCTGGACACCAGGCTGGTACCCGGTGCCGTGCCGATGAGCTGGATGGCGGCACGAACCACGTCGGCCGTAGTGTGCACGGCGCCGGCCACCGAGCCGTCCACCTTGCCCTCGGCCACCAGCATGTTGGCAAACACCAGGGGCTTCTGGATCTCGGCAGCCGCCTTCTCGGGCGTCATGCCCTTGTGCTGGCGATGCTGGAAGAGACGCTCGGCCAGGGCCGCCGTCTCCGGGTCGGTGGCGGGATCACGGATGGTGAGGCCATCCAGCGACAGCCCTTCGGCAGCCGCACATTGTTCGATGGCCTTTGCGGTTGCCCACCAGCGTGATGCGGGCAACGCCACGCTGCTGCGCCTGCACGCCGGCCCGCAGCACGCGGGGATCGTCGGCTTCACACAGCACGACGTTCCGGTTCAGCGCACTGGCACGCTGCTGGACGCCCTGCAGCAGGGTCCGGGAGGGCGGGATCGGGGATGTAGGTGAGAGTGCTCATGGCAAACGACGGAAAAGGGACAATGGGGCAGGATCCTGAATGTGATCCCATGGTACCCCAGCGCCCCCGCCATCGGCGCAACCATCTGCCATGGTGAAAACCCCAACCCGCAAGCCCTCACCCTACTCAAGTTCTAGACGTAATCCCGGTACTTGTCCAGGAAGCGCACCGGCTTCGACAGCGCATCGCGCCGGAACGGATCGCCCAGCTCACGGGTGCACATGATCTCGATGATGCAGGTCTTGCCCTCGTTCATCTGCATGTCGATGGCTTTCTTCAGGCTGGGGCCCACGTCTTCCAGACGGTCCACCACGATGCCCTCGGCCCCCATGGAACGGGCAATGCCGGCAAAGCTCGGGCTGTCCAGCTCACCGGCCACGAAACGGCGGTTATAGAAATCCACCTGGTTCTTCTTCTCGGCTCCCCACTGCCGGTTGTGGAACACCACCGCCGTGACCGGGATGCCGTGCCGCACGCAGGTCATGGTCTCGACCATGCTCATGGCCCAGGCGCCGTCCCCGGCATAGGACACCGCCGGCCGGTCGGGACGGGCCACCTTGGCGCCGATGATGGTGGGGAAGGCGTAGCCGCAGTTGCCGAAGCTCATCGGCGCAAAGAAGCTACGCGGCCGCTCGAAGCGCAGGTAGCTGTGCGCCACCGAATTGATGTTGCCGATGTCAGTGGAGAGCATCACGTCCGGCGGCAGCGCCTTTTCCAGCTCGCGCAGCACCTGGCGCGGATGCAGGTACTGGCCGCCGCTGAAAGGCGTCTCGCCCTTCTGCTCCTCGATCATCTCCAGGCTGTACGGATCGGTCTCGTGCGTCCAGGCATCCAGCTCCTGCTCCCAGGCCGCCTTCTCGGCCTGGATCTTTGCGGCACGCTCGGCCTTCGTGGCATCCGACACCAGCGTGCGGCCCTGCAACCGCTCAAGCAGCGCTTCGGCCGCTGCCTTCGCATCGCCGCAGATGCCCACCGAGATCTTCTTCACCAGCCCCAGCATCTTGTTGTCGGCATCCACCTGGATGATCTGCGCCGATTTCGGCCAGTAATCCATGCCATGCTGGGGCAGCGTGCCGAACGGCCCCAGACGGGTGCCCAGCGCCAGCACCACGTCTGCCTGGGAAATCAGCTTCATGCCTGCCTTGGAGCCCTGGTAGCCCAGCGGACCGCACCACAGCGGGTGGCTGGCCGGGAAGCTGTCGTTGTGCTGGTAGCTGTTGACCACCGGCGCCCCCAGCCGCTCGGCCAGCGCCCGGCACTGCTCCACACCATCGGCCATCACCACGCCACCGCCCGACACGATGACCGGGAATCTGGCCTGGGCCAGCAGATCGGCGGCACGGTCCAGACTCTCCTTGCCACCCGGACCACGCTCCAGCGGCATCGGACGGGGGATTTCCGTCTCGATCTCGCCATAGAAATGGTCGCGCGGGATGTTGAGCTGCGTGGGGCCCATTTCCGACAGCGCCCGGTCGAAGCAGCGCCCGGTGTATTCGGCCATGCGCGCCGGGTTGTTGACGTGCGCCTGATACTTGGTGAATTCCTGGAACATGGGCAGCTGGTTGCATTCCTGAAAGCCCCCCAACCCCATCGTGCGCGTACCGGCCTCGGGCGTGACGATGACCACCGGACTGTGCGCCCAGTACGCCGCCGCAATGGCCGTGACACAGTTGCTGATGCCCGGGCCGTTCTGCCCGATGACCACGCCCTGGCGGCCGCTGGCCCGCGAGTAGCCGTCTGCCATGTGGGCCGCGCCCTGCTCATGCACCACCGAAATGAAGCGGATGCCGGCCGGCGTGAAGATGTCCATCGCATCCATGAACGCCGACCCCATGATGCCGAAGATGTTCTTCACCCCATGGGCCACCATGGTCTCCACGAAGCCTCGGAAGGCGTCATTTTCTGAACCCCTTCCACCACCTGCCTCTCGTCTTTCACCATGTTCCCTTCTCCTCTTTCAGCAAACCGATGCGGGCGCATCCATTTGAAATCCGTGACAAGCGGATTATTTTCTGGACATGGAAAGAAGTGTCAATAAAACCTGCGGATAATGCGCATGAAGCCATGCGCAAACCGCATTTACCCACCCGCAGGCAGGGCATGACGAGGCAAGAGCGTTCTCTCTTTCAGGAAACCCGCTCATCAGCCCTGCTCGTTCTCGCTCCCGCTCATCCATCCGACCCCATCATCCTCCACCCATCCACGATCCCTCATCCAGTCCGGTTCGCCGATGACGTCGGCCCACCATCCCGGCGTGATGACGCGCCACACGCATCTGCCCGACAGGCAACGATGGACGCCCCCTTCTGACGCCGGAACGGCAGGGCGCTATGATCATGTCCATCGACACGTCGTCCGGCCCTGCCGACGGCGGCAACCGCATCCCTCACAGGCCCTTTCCATGCTGATTCCCGTCATCCTGTCCGGCGGCGCCGGAACCCGACTCTGGCCCGTCTCGCGTGAAGGTCACCCCAAGCCCTTCATGAAGCTGCCCGATGGCGAAAGCCTGCTGATGAAAACCTACCGGCGCGCGCGCCGCGTGGCCGATCCGGGCGAGATCCTGACGGTGACCAACCGCGAGTACTTCTTCCTGTCGCGCGACGAGTACCAGCTGTCCCTGCCCGATGAGCCCGAGCGTCCCACCTTCCTGCTGGAGCCGTTCGGCCGCAACACGGCCCCCGCCATTGCCCTGGCGGCCCTGCAGGTGGCCGACCGCCACGGCCCCGATGCCCTGATGCTGGTGATGCCTGCCGACCACCTGATCAGCGACGAGGCCCTGTTCGGCGCTACCGTCGGCCAGGCCGCCACCCTGGCTGCCCAAGGGTATCTGGTCACCTTCGGCATCCAGCCCACGGCCCCGGAAACGGGTTACGGCTACATCGAGGCCGGCGAGCCCCTCGCGGGCACGGGTCAACAGGCCGGCAGTGGCCGCCACGTGGTTCGCTTCATCGAGAAGCCCGCCCGCGAGAAGGCCGAACAGCTGCTGGCTGCCGGCAACTACCTGTGGAACTCGGGCATGTTCTGCTTTGCCGCCCGCAGCATGCTGGAAGCCCTGCAGCAGCACGCCCCCGACGTGCTGCGCGCCGCCCGCGCCTGCCAGGCCAGCGCGAAGCAGGAGCACACCAGCCACGCCACCCTGCTGGAGATCGTCGGCGACGACTTCCGCGAGGCACCGGACATCTCCATCGACTATGCCGTCATGGAGAAATCCGACCGTGTGGCCGTGGTGCCCGGCACCTTCGGCTGGAACGACATCGGCTCGTGGGACGCGGTGCGCAGCCTCTCGGCGCCCGATGACGAGGGCAACCGCAGCACCGGCGAGACCGTCTTCGTCGACAGCCACGACGTGTACGTCCACAACAGCGAAGACCGCCTGGTGGCCACCGTCGGCCTGGAGAACCTGCTCATCATCGACACCCCCGACGCCCTGCTGGTGGCGGCCGCCGACCAGGCCCAGAAGGTGAAGGAGGTGGTGAAGGAACTGAAGGCCCGCAAGCACGAGGCCGCCCAGCTGCACCGCACCGTGGCGCGGCCGTGGGGCACCTACACCATCCTGGGCGAAGGCTCGCGCTACAAGATCAAGCGCATCGAGGTGAAACCCGGCGCCAGCCTGAGCCTGCAAATGCACCACCACCGCAACGAGCACTGGATCGTCGTCAAGGGCATGGCCAAGGTCACCAATGGCGATGAAGAGATCTTCGTGGGGACCAACGAATCCACCTACATCCCGGCCACCCACCGCCACCGGCTGGAGAACCCCGGCCTGCTGCCGCTGGTGATGATCGAGTGCAGAGCGGCGAATACCTGGGCGAAGACGACATCGTGCGCTTTCAGGACAACTATGGCCGTGCCTGAAGCCGCCCGGGGCATCACCGCCATCGTCGTCACCTACAACCCCTGACCCTGCCCGGCTGGCCCAGCTCTGCCAGGCCGTGCAGCCACAGGTGGAGCACGTCGTGCTGGTCGACAACGGATCGTCCGCCGAGGCCCTGGCTGCCCTGCAGGCCCTGGTGGAGGGCCCTTCAAGCGCGCTGACCCTGCTGCCCTTGGGCGAGAACCGGGGCATCGGCGCCGCGCAGAACTGCCGGCATCGCGCTGGCGCGCGAGCGCGACAGCCGCTACGTGCTGCTGCTGGACCACGACAGCATTCCCGAGGCCGACATGGTGGCCACCCTGCGCGCCGCCATCGAAAAACAGCCTGCCGGTAGCCCCCCGGTGGCCGCCGCCGGCCCGCGCTACGCCGATGCGCGCCAGACCACCAATCCCTCCCCCTTCGTGCAGCTGGAAGGGTTCAAGCGCGTGCGCTGCGAATGCCGGCACGCCGGCCAGCTCATCGAGGTGGAGCACCTGATCGCCTCCGGCAGCCTGATCCCCATGGCGGTACTGGACGCCGTGGGCGACATGGACGAGCGGCTTTTCATCGACTACGTGGACATCGAGTGGTGCCTGCGCGCCGCCCACGCCGGCTACCGAATGCTGGGCGTGTGCGATGCCCGCATGCAGCATGAACTGGGCGATACCCCCATCCGCTTCATGGGAAAGCACCTGCCCGACCATTCCCCCCTGCGCCACTACTACCTGTTCCGCAACGCCCTGCTGCTGCAGCGCATGCCGCACATTGGCTGGCGCTGGAAAAGTGGTGGATGCCTACCAGACCGTCATGAAGTACGGCTTCTACGCCCTGGTGGCACGCCACGGCTACCACGCATCCGCATGATGAACCGGGGTCTGTGGGACGGACTGCTGGGCCGCGGCGGTGCCTACCAACCGCGCTGAAGTCCCGGCCTCACCCCCCGAAGACAGCCGGCACACTGTTCCACCTGCCTCGCCCATGCCCTTTCCGGGTCCAGAAACTCCTGAAAAATCAGGCATGTTCCCGGCATCTCCGGGGTTTCCTATCGTCATCTGCGCCCTTCCGTCACAATAACGGTTGCCCAGCCACACAGGTTCCCATGAAGATCACCCTCTCCATCGTCAGCCACGGCCAGCGCGACATCGCCCTGCGCATGCTGGAAGACATCCTGCGCCTGAGCCCCCCGGACGTGGCGGAAATCATCTACACCGCCAACATCCCTGAACGCGATCTGCCCGCCCTGAACATGGGCCACATCCGCCTGGTTGTGATCCGCAACGAGACCCCCAAGGGCTTCGGCAGCAATCACAACACCGCCTTCTCGCACTGCCGCACGCCCTACTTCTGCGTGATGAACCCGGACCTGCGGTTCGACGCCGACCCCTTCCCGGCCCTGCTGAAGGACCTGACCGGCACACCGAAGCGGGGTCTAGTGGCCCCCCGGATCTACAGCCCCGAAGGCGAGCTGGCCAACACCGCCCGCAAGCTGTACACCCCGCGCGAGCTGATCCGCCAGAAACTGCACCCCGTCAACCACGGCGACCACCCCGACTGGCTGGCCGGCATGTTCCTTCTGTTCAACAGTCGCGCCTACAACGAGATCCGCGGCTTCGACGAAGGCTACTTCCTGTACATCGAGGACGTGGACATCTGCAGCCGGCTCTGCCTGGCTGGCTGGAGCCTCGCCCAGGTGGCCGACACCCGCGTGGTGCACGATGCCCGCAAGCAGAGCCATCGATCGCTGCGCTTCACCCGCTGGCACATCGGCGGCATGCTGCGCTACTGGACCCGCACCTGCTTCTGGCGGTATGGGTGGCGGCTTTGGCGGGAGGGTCGCCGTTAGGAATTCTCTGAACAAGTCCGCGCGGTCAGAGCCATTTCAGGCATGAAAGACCACCTTCTGTCTGGAGCCAGGACATGAACTTCAGCGCAATGATGGAGCACTTATCTGAATGCTCGCTGCTGGAAGCCATGATGGCACTGCCCGCCACGCCCGACATCGAGCTGGAACTACCGGACAGGCCCCTGGATGGCAGTGCAGACCGCATTCCGGACTTCCTGGACGAAACGCACCTGCTTCGACCCACTAACTTCAAGTCGGAATCTGCCGCTTTCGCTCCATGGACTGCGAATCCGGCTCCCCGAAGTCGAAGAGCGTCCGGGCCGAAGCCTGGCTGATGGAATCGCCACCGGCCGGATAGCTGCGAATGGCGGAGTACTCGGTAATCTCGGGTATCCAGAGCCGGCCATCGAAGCGGCTGACGGAATAGGGGGTTCCCCGGAAGGCGGCAGACACATCCTGCGCCAGTACCATTGGCCAGCTCATCCAGGGATGAAAAGAGAAACGCCTTCTGCGGTGTGGAAGTGAAAATGCCGTGGTGGCTTCCCAGAAAGAAGATATCGTTGCTTCCCTGATAATTCTTCGGGAGGTGAATGACCCGCCCGGTGGCACTGACGGAGCCTCGTTCCACACGGTAGATGACGATATCTTCGTTGCCGACGAAAGTGGAGCAGCCCCTGATGCAGCGTGATCGAGCGGCAATACTGGGTCCCCAGCTCCGGAATGCGCTTCTCCAGGGTACGCACCAGCGTGCCGTGACGGTTTTTCCAGCAGGTGAATGGACTGATCACCAGACCCTACGACCAGAAACTGCTGGTGCAGGGTATCGAACAGGGTTCGATGGGGCCGTACCCCCACTCCCGACACTTCCTGAACCCGCTCGAAGTGGCCGCGGGCCATCTCCCGGTAGACACGCAGTCCATGCCTCCCCGTATCTTCCGCCACGTACAGCACACCATCGGTAGCGATGGAATGAGGCCCGGCAATGTCTTCATCCAGTGCCTTCCACCGAACCAGCGGTGTGTTCAGGTCACTGGCATGGATGATGCGATGGTGCCAGCAGTCAACGATGAAATAGCGACCATTCAGCTTCTCGATGAATGTGGGCGTATAGAGCCGCGCCCGAAACCCCTTCCGTTCTTCGGCACCGTCAACAGCCAGGCTTTCCTTTCCGATGAGCCCTTCAGCACCATCCTGAGCTTCGCCCGCACTGGAGCAGCCCTGCAACCATGCGGGCATGGCAACAGCCGCGACCGCCAGTCGAAGCGTTGAACGCCGCTGCTGGCTGATGTCTTCATCGATGGTACCGACCTGACCGGAGTGCACGGGATTCCCCTGGCGTGCTGACGACAAGGTCCCAGTCTAGGAATCCGGACATGCCTCTCACCAGAACCGTCCGACATGCGGCACAGCCCCCGGACCGCCAGTATCACGAAAGCGCGAATCCCCGAGACAGCCGGCTGACAAAGCGCTCGTCCATTGGCGGAAATGCAACAGGACAAGCCATGTTCTTCTTGGGTATAGCAGAAGATACGTCTTGTTGCATATATGAGACAATAATAACGTTTGTCGATTTCTTGATACCATTCGTCCTGACAGCTGGGAGCCATGTTTCTTCCAGATGACAGCGCAGTTCCCCTGTCAGTCACGAGCAAGGGCTACTGCCGGCAGTGTTCCGTGAGGCCCCATTCTGGCCGGGGCCTCACTCATCGGAACCACGACCACCTCCCCGCCCTCCCGTTCCTCCTGGCATGGCCATGGAGCCTTCGCGTGAGGCCAAATGAAAGCCCCCAAGGCCAGATGGCACGGCCCTGCCCATTCTTCTTTCCGGGCCAATCAGGAGCACTTCATTGGATCAACCCGTGCTTGTCGTGGATCTGGACGGAACCCTGATTCACACCGACATGCTGCATGAGTCTGCACTGAAACTGTTCAGGGACAGACCACTGGACACACTACGCATCCCGCTCTGGCTCTCGCGCGGCAAGGCCGTGCTGAAGGAGCAGCTGGCATCACGCACGCACGTCGATCCAAAGACATTGCCGTACAACACGGCACTGCTGAGCTGGCTCAAGAGCCAGAAGTCCGAAGGGCGCCGACTGGTGCTGTGCACGGCATCCGACCGCTCGATTGCCGACGGCATTGCCCGGCACCTGGACCTGTTCGACGAAGTCATGGCGAGTGACGGTACGCTGAACCTGGCCGGGCCCGAAAAGGCTCAAGCGCTGGTGGCACGCTTCGGCGACAAGGGGTTCGACTACGCCGGCAACGCCGAGCCCGACTTGGCCGTGTGGGCCCACGCCCGGCAGGCCATCGTGGTGGAGGCCCCTGCCGGACTGGTCCAGAAGGCGGCGGCCGTCAGCACGGTCTCGCAGGTGTTCGAGCGCCGCCCCACCGGGCCTTCAGCCTGGCGACGCGTACTGCGCGTGCACCAGTGGCTGAAGAACCTGCTGCTGTTCGTGCCGCTGATCGCTGCGCACGACGTCTACAACCTGGAGGCCTGGGGCGCGCTGGTGCTGGCCTTCTTCTCGTTCAGCCTGTGCGCCTCGTCCGTCTACATCGCCAACGATCTGATGGATCTGGAAAGCGACCGGCTGCACCCCCGCAAGCGGCTGCGCCCGTTCGCCTCCGGCCTGGTTCCCGCCTGGCAGGGCGTGCTGCTGGCCCCCTTCCTGCTACTGGCCAGCCTGGGTCTGGGCCTGATGGTGGGCACGATGTTCCTGTCGTGGCTGCTCTTCTACTTCTCGCTGACCTGTGCCTATTCCTGGATGCTGAAGCGGCTGCTGCTGGTGGACTGTCTGACGCTGGCCATGCTGTACACGCTGCGCATTGTCTCCGGGGCGGCAGCCATCAGTCAGAACCTGTCTTTCTGGCTGCTTGCCTTCTCGGTGTTCCTGTTCCTGTCACTGGCTTTCGTGAAGCGCTACGCGGAGCTGCAGGTGCCAAGCGCGCCAGTGGCAAGGTTCACGGTCGCGGCTACCAGGTGGCGGATGCACCGATCATTCGAGGCCATGGGCATCGTGGCCGGCTATGCCTCGGTGCTGGTGCTGGCACTGTACGTGAACAGCGATGCCGTCATCACCCTCTATGATCATCCGAAGATGATCTGGGGGGCGGTACCGGTCATGCTCTTCTGGATCAGCTGGATGTGGATGCACGCCCACCGCGGCGAGATGCACGACGACCCGCTGGTGTTTGCGGTGAAGGACCGTACCAGCCAGATGGCAGCGCTGGCCTTTGCGCTGGTGCTGGCCGTGGGCACCGGCAGCCTGGGGCATTTCCCTATGGTAGCCATCTCCGCCTGGGGCAGACTGTCTGCGTGATGAACACCAGCTCGCCCCCCTCACCCGTCCGCAGGAAGTCGCTGCGTGCATTCGCAAGTCGGCCCCGGGCTTGGCCTTCGGCAACGGTCGCAGCTATGGCGACGTCTGCCTGAATCCGGGAGGAACCCTGTGGCTGACCCGTGGCATGGACCGCTTCATTTCCTTCGATGAGGTGAACGGCCGTCTGGTCTGCGATGCCGGCGTGCTGCTGCAGGACATTCAGCGCCTGGCCGTCAGCGCGGCTGGATGCTGCCAGTCACCCCCGGCACGCAGCTGATCACCGTGGGCGGTGCCATTGCCAACGACATCCATGGCAAGGGGCACCACAGTGCCGGCTCATTTGGCGACCACCTGCTGTCCTTCACCCTGGCGCGAACCGACGGCACTGAACTGACCTGCACCCCCTCGGAGAATGCCGACTGGTTTGCGGCCACGGTGGGCGGCATCGGGCTCACCGGCGTGATCGTGCAGGCCGAGCTGCAGCTGCGCCGTGTTCCCGGCCCCTGGCTGGAATCTCAGACCATTCCGTACACCAGCCTGGACGAGGTTCTTTGCCCTGTCCGCAGCGTCCGAGAACGACTGGGAGTACTCGGTGTCCTGGATCGACTGTCTGTCAGCCCAGGGACGCGGACTCTTCATGCGGGGCAACCATGCCGATGTCGGCCCGCGCCCCCTGCCCCGGCCGCACACCCGAACCATGCCGTTGCAGCCGCCGGTATCGCTGGTGAACGCACTGACATTGCGCCCCTTCAACTGGGCCTACTTCAACCTCAACAAGGGAAGAGCGACGCAGCATCGTCCATTACGAACCGTTTCTTCTACCCGCTGGACAACCTGCACGCCTGGAACCTGATGTACGGTCCCAGAGGCTTCCACCAGTACCAGAGCGTGGTCCCGATGGAGAACGGACGCGATGCCGTGCAGGCCATGCTGCAGACCATCTCGAACGCCGGCGAAGGCTCCTTCCTGGCCGTGCTGAAGACCTTCGGCAACCGCCAGACGCCCGGCATGCTGAGTTTTCCGATGCCGGGCGTGACGCTGGCACTGGACTTCCCGAACCATGGAGAGCGCACGCTGCGGCTGTTCGAGCGACTGGACGCCATCGTGCGCGAGGCCCGTGGACGACTCTACCTGGCCAAGGACGCCAGGATGCCACGCGACATGTTCCTCGCCGGTTATCCCCGGCTGCGAGAGTTCCTGCCCTATCGGGATCCGGGCATCCGCTCCGCCCTTTCCCGCAGACTGATGGGAGACTGAATGAACGCGATAATCCGACCGTCCGGCAGGAAGATCGTCATCATCGGCGCCACCTCGGCCATTGCCGAGCAATGCGCGCGGCTGTGGGCCGCCGAGGCACCTGCCGAACTGGTCCTGGTGGGGCGCGACGAAAGCCGACTGGCAACCATCGGCGATGACCTGCAGGTGCGAGCACCCGGCGCACGGATCAGCCGACTGACCGTCGACTTCCAGGATCCGGCCGCCATCGATGCCCTGATTCACGATATTGCGGCCGAAGGCGCCATCGACATCGCCCTAGTGGCACGGAGATGCTGCCCGACCAGCATGCCTGCCAGCATGATCTGGCTGCCAACCGACAGGCATTGCTGGTGAACGCCGTCTCACCCGTGCTGTTCGCCGAGGCGCTGGCAAGTGTCATGCTGCAGCGCGGCCACGGTACCGTCGCCATCATCGGGTCGGTGGCGGGCGATCGGGGTCGCAAATCCAACTACGTCTATGGCGCCGCCAAGGGACTGGTGGAGCGCTATGCACAGGGCCTGCAGCATCGGCTGGCCGGCAGCGGCATCAACGTGCTGCTGGTCAAGCCCGGTCCCACCGATACACCGATGACGGCACACCTGAAGCAGCAAGGCGCGCGCCTGGCCTCCTCCGCGCAGGTGGCCCAGGACATCGTGAATGCGGTGGCCAAGGGCAGGAAAGTGCTCTACACGCCCGGCAAATGGGCGCTGATCATGTTGGTGATCCGGAACCTGCCGGCATTTGTCTTCAACAGGCTTGATATCTGAACCCCTATCGAACGTGCCGCAGGGCTTCGACATCCCGCCCGTCGTCGCACGCTCCAAGACCCATACACGACATGGATACGCAAAAGAAGATCATCCTGCCTGGCGGCGCCGGGCTGGTGGGACAGAACCTGGTTGCCAGGCTGAAGGACCGGGGCTACCGGAACATCATCGTGCTGGACAAGCACCCCACCAATGTCGACATCCTGCGTCGCATCCAGCCGGACATCACGGTCGAGCAGGTGGACCTGTCCCTTTCCGGAGACTGGACGCGGCACTTCGAGGGTGCCGACACCGTCGTCATGCTGCAGGCCCAGATCGGGGGCAACGACTATCAGGAGTTCGTTCGCAACAACATCACGGCCAGCCAGAAGATTCTGGACGCCATCAAGGCCCACCGCGTTCCCCAGCTGGTTCACATCAGCTCGTCCGTCGTGGAGTCCGTGGCCGATGACTTCTACACCAACACCAAGAAGGACCAGGAAAAACTGGTTCTGGAAAGCGGCATTCCCTGCCCCATCCTGCGTCCCACGCTGATGTTCGGCTGGTTCGACCGCAAGCATCTGGGATGGCTTTCCCGGTTCATGCAGAAGGTACCCTGTCTTCCCCATTCCCGGCGATGGCAGTACATGCGTCAGCCCCTGTACGCAGGCGACTTCTGCGACATCATCATCAGCTGCATCGAGCACCCGGAGCTGAAAGGAATCTACAACATCTCCGGACACGAGAAGGTCGACTACATCGACATCATTCGTGAGATCAAGACCGCCACGCGCTCGCGCACGCCGATCGTGCGCATTCCCTACGGGATCTTCTACGCGCTGCTCTGGACCTGGGCACTGTTCGACCGGAACCCGCCATTCACCACCCAGCAGCTGGCGGCCCTGAGCGCCAAGGACGAGTTCGAGGTGATCGATTGGCCAGGCATCTTCGGTGTTCATGCCACCCCCTTCCGTCAGGCCATCGACGAGACCTTCAACGATCCTCGCTACGGCAAGATCGTGCTGGAGTTCTGACGCCATGAACGACAGGACACGCATTGCCGTACTGGGAGCCGGCCCCATGGGGCTGGCCGTTGCCTATCAGCTGGCACTGGATGGTCATCAGCCCGTGGTGTTCGAGGCCGACGACCGCGTGGGTGGCATGACGGCCACCTTCGACTTTGGCGGCCTGGACATCGAACGCTACTACCACTTCCACTGCATCTCGGACCATGCCTTCCTGCAGGTGCTGGACGAGCTGGGTCTGGCCGACCGGATGCGCTGGACGGAAACCCGCATGGGCTACTGGTTCCAGAACCGGCTGCAGCCCTGGGGCAATCCCATGGCGCTGCTCCGCTTCAAGGGTCTGGGCATGGTGGCCAAGCTGCGCTATGGCCTGCACGCCTTCCTTTCCACCAGGCGTGACGACTGGCGCTCGCTGGACCACATGGAGGCTACCGGCTGGATCAGGCGCTGGGTGGGTGATGAGGCCTATGAGGTCCTGTGGCGCAAGCTCTTCGAGCTGAAGTTCTACGACTACACCAGCAACCTGTCCGCTGCCTGGATCTGGAGCCGCATCCGGCGCATCGGCCGATCCCGCTACGACATCTTCCGCGAGAAACTGGGCTATCTGGAAGGAGGCTCGGCCACCCTGCTGAACGGCATGAAACATGCCATCGAAGCTCGAGGCGGCATCTTCCACCTGAGCACCCCGGTCCAGCGCATCCTGTTGAGTGATGGACGCGTGACCGGAGTCCAGACGGCGGCAGGCACCGAGTCCTTCGACAGGGTGATCAGCACCGTTCCCCTGCCCTATGTGCCACAGCTGGCCCCCGATCTGCCCCCGGACATCCTGGCCAGATACCAGGCCCGGAAGAACATTGCCGTGGTCTGCGTGATTGCCAAGCTGAAGAAGCCGGTCACGGACAATTTCTGGCTGAACACGAATGACCCGGACATGGACATCCCGGGAATCGTGGAATACACCAACCTGCGCCCCCTGGGGAACGAACATGTGGTGTATGTCCCCTTCTACATGCCGGGCGAACATCCCAAATATGGCGATGCGGATGAGGTGTTCCTGGACAAGGTCCGGCGCTACCTGAAGAAGATCAATCCAGGCCTTGTGGACAGCGACTTCATCGACATCCGGGCCAGCCGTTACCGATACGCCCAGCCGATCTGCCCCCCGGGCTATCTGGAAGGGCTTCCGCCGGTTGCACTTCCGGTGAAGGGTCTGTGGGTGGCCGACACGTCCTACTACTACCCCGAGGACAGGGGCATCTCCGAGAGCATCGGCTTTGGCCGCCAGATGGCCCGGGACGCCACGTCATGATTGGCGCGTTCAAGTCGCGTCAGTTCGTGATGTTCCTGATCACGGGGGGTCTGGCTGCTGCCGTGAACTTCGGCAGCCGGATCCTCTACAACCAGTGGATGGGATTCTCGGCTTCCATCGTGCTGGCCTACATCACGGGCATGATCACGGCCTTTGTGCTGGCGAGAATCTTCGTCTTCCAGGACAGCCAGCGTGCGCTGCACCATTCGGCGCTCTACTTCGTGCTGGTGAATCTGGTAGCCGTGGCCCAGACCTGGATCATCAGCCTGCTGCTGGCCGACCACGTGCTCCCTTCACTGGGCATCCAGCACTTCGTGCATGAGATCGCCCACGCTGTGGGTGTGGTGGTGCCGGTATTCAGCAGCTACCTGGGGCACAAGCATCTGTCGTTCAAGTCGATCAGCCAGCCATGAAGCTGAAGGGCTCCCTGATCGGTTTTGCATTGATCACCTGCCTGTATCTGGGGCTGCTGATCTGGCTGGACGCCCGCAAGCAGGCATTCACCCATCTTCCGCAGCTCTGGCAGCCACTGCTGGCGATGATGGGCATGGCCCTGGCCAGCTTCATGCTGCGCTTTGCTCGCTGGCAATGGCTGTTGTCCCGACTTGGCCATCGCCCACCCCTGATGTACAGCTTTCTGGCCTACCTGAGCGGATTCGTCTTCACAGCCACTCCGGGGAAGGTGGGTGAGCTGGTCCGCATTCGCTATCTGTCACCTGCCGGCGCTCCTCCCAAGGACACGATCGGCATCTTCGTCTTCGAGCGGCTCTTTGATCTGCTGGCGGTGCTGATACTGGCGGCTTTCCATACCGACAGACCTGACCTTCTGGCAGTTGCGCTCGTCTTTGTCCTTCTTGTGGCCAGCATCGTCTTTCTATGCGCGACGCACCCGTCACTTCTGGACAAGATCATCAACGCTCTTCGTCGGCTGCATGCCCCCAGAGCCGCACACTGGCTACAGACACTTCGTGATGGTCTGCTCCACTGTCGGCAGCTGACAACGCCATTGAATGCGCTGATATCCTCGCAGGCGGACTGCTTTGCCTGGCTTCTGACGCTCTCTTGCCTGTATTCATCTGCTTCATCAGCTGAGCATCCTTCTTCCATTTCAGACGGCATTGTCCCTCTATCCGATTGCCATGCTGGTGGGTGCCGCCTCGATGCTTCCGGGTGGCATCGGCTCGACAGAAGCCTCGCTTACGCTCCTTCTGACATCCGGGGGAGCTCCCCTGGCCACCGCTGCTGCAGCTGCTGTATGCATTCGCATCGCCACGCTCTGGTTCTCGATCGTTCTTGGATTCATCTCAATGGGCCTGCTCTCGTTTTCGCGACGTGAATGGCATGCCCTCTCGGCGTTCAATTTGCCCCAAAGGAAACACCTTCCGACGCCCTGAACTCCCCTTGTTCACACGATCTAAGCACCTGATCGTCAGCACAATCACTATCAATCATGAACGAACGAGCCTCCCGGATCATTCGAACTCTCTTCCTTTACCTGGTCTGGATGCTAGTGCCCGTCTTTCTGGGCCTCGCCATCATTGGGGGATATGAGGCCTACTCGCCCGTCCCGATGGGCGACATGTGGAACGGAACGCTGGGGTTCTACGTGAATGCCAGCCATGGCGACTGGTCTTCATGGTGGGCGCAGCACAACGAGCATCGCATCCTGCTGTCGCGCATCCTCTTCTGGATGGACGGGGCCTGGTTCTCCGGCAAGGGACTATTTCTGATCGTGGCCAACTATCTGCTGGTCGCCGGCGTTGCGATCCTGTTCTTCTTCATCTGGCGTGAGCGATCCCGTGGGTGGGGGACATTCTTCGCTGTCTTCCTGTCGGTCTGGCTGTTCTCCTGGATCCAGAACGACAACATGATCTGGGGATTCCAGAGCCAGTTCGTGCTGGCCCAGCTCCTTCCCCTCATGGCCTTCTATTTCCTGCACAGGGCCTGCCAGTCAGACAGTCACGGGGGGCGCTGGTTTGCCGCTTCAGCAACTTGCGGCGTCATGGCGCTGGGCAGCATGGCCAATGGGGTGATCGCACTGCCCCTGCTGACGCTGCTGGCACTTGCACTGCGCATGAGCCGCCGGCAGGTACTCATCCTGGCTGCCCTGTCCATTCTGGGTGTCTTCCTGTACTTCCACGGCTACAAGGCCGTGGGTGGGCACGGCTCGCTGATGCAGTCCCTACAGCAGAACCCCGAAGGAGTGATCGACTACATGCAGCTCTACCTGGGAGGTCCTTTCTATTTCTTCCTGGGCGAAAACCCGCTGGCGCTCATGTTTGCCCGGATTGCCAGTGTCGTGCTGGTAGTGGGCGCGATCCTCTGCCTGCAGAAGGAGCTATCCGCTCCACATCGCTCCAGTCTGGCGCTGGCGATGCTCTGCTTCATCCCTGTATATCGGCGGATCGGCCTTCGGGACGGCAGGCGGCCGAGCCATCTTCGGCGCCACGCAGGCGTTGACCAGCCGTTACATGACCCCTGCCCTGATGGCATGGGCTGCCTTCTTCGTGCTGGTTGTTCCCGGGCTGAAGAACGTGGCGCGTGGCATTCGCTGGTTCTGGGGCTCTCTCTTTGCACTGCTGGTGATGTCCATGCTGTCCTACCAGCTGCGTGCCACCACCCCCCGGACCGATGAGCTTTATGATCGCTCGCTGGCGACGCTGGCCATCGAGATGCGCATCCCGGACCAGTCCCAGATCGGGCACATTTTCCCTAATGCCGAATGGGTGCTACGCATTGCCCGCACGCCTTCCGAACAGAATCTGTCGGTATTCGCACTCTATCCCTATGCAGACCTCTACGAGCAGCTTGGGCAACCGCTGAGCAGCTCACTGCCACCCGCCGAGTTTCCCCGGTGCCAGGGATTCGTGGATGAAGTGCAGCCCATCCCCGAGGATCCGCACTACCTGCGAGTACGCGGCTGGGCATTCGACAGGGAGGCGTCCAGCCAGCCTCTGCGTCTTGACCATCCTCGACGAACAGGGCGTGGTCTCGGGTTTCGTGCTGAGCGGGCTGGATCGCCCCGACGTTGCAGCGATCGTCGATCCGAGGGCGGGTACCACCGGTTATCGCGGCTACGTCAGGGCGGACTTGCGGGGCAAGCGGCTGTTCTTCGTCAGCGAGGGCATGGGCTGCCGGGTGGAAGCGATGCTGCCGACCCTGTAGGCAAGGATCATTTCAGCCCCGGGCACCCCGGCATCAGCTGCATGCTGCCATCCTCGTGGATGGTCACAGTGCATGTCTTCGGAAGAGGTGCCTGCTCCGGGTGGGCGGCGGCCTCAGCCGTCGGGCGGATTGTCCAGACACTGAACGCCGCCTGCCCCTGGATGATGCGCAGTTCAACCTGGCTGTAGTGTCCCGGCGGCACCTTGGCAAACACATAGGTGTTGTCGGTCACGTCATCCAGACTGACCTCCACCCCGTGATGCTGTCCGGCACGGTCAGTCAGTGTCAGCAGCGCCGTACCCTGCAGCGTCCGGCCATAGGCGCCCACCAGGAAGCCGATACCATAGGTTGCAGGAGCGGCCGGTTCAGATGTTGCCGGAGGCAACTGCAGCATGATCGTGCTGCCTGGCCCAAGGGGCGGACTCGGCTCCAGAGCACCTGGCTCCGCCTGGACGGCACTGGGCAGCGCCACTGCCGGTTGCACGTAGTATGCATACAGCAATCGATGCACGCTGACCACCATGGACACGGCACCCAGCACGTAGAGCAACGCCCAGCGCAGACGCTGCCGCCACGGCTGGGCAGCAGGCTCCCAGCTGCAGAGCGCCAACAGCAGCAACATGGCGGGCACCAGCAGATAGCGTCCCCTGCACGCCCTGCACGAGCGTGGCAGGATGGGGGTCCAGGTGAACAGCATGGCGAGGAACGCCAGCAGCGTGCCGGCCATGCCGGTCAGTACCAGAGCGCTTCGCGCCAGGGCCGCCTGCAGCATATGCTGGGGTAAGGCCAGACAGGGTACGATCGCCAGGGCCAGCAGGCTGGTCAACCACGTATAGGCACGATGCGTGAGCGGCTGATCGAAGAAGACGCCCAGGAAGGAGGCCACGTAGCTGTTCAGCATGTTGCCGTCCGTGACGGTATGCGCCAGCACCCTGACCAGCTGCAGGGGTGCTTCCAGATAGTAGGCAGCCACCTGCCCGATACTCATCTCCCGGGGACTCCGGAAATCGATGGTCGCCGGGATGGCCAGCGCCATCCAGGCCAGAATGGCCACGGTTGCCGTGGCTGCAGCCGCCCACGGCTGGATTCGGCGCGTCGGCCACGCGGCTGCTGCCATCAGCAACACCATGGATGCCAGATGGGCTCTGGCCGTTCCCAGCAGGAAAACGGCCAATGCCATCATCCAGAACAGGCTGTTGGGTGCTTCCTTGCGCAAGGTGGCGACACGCAGGAAGCAGGCAATGACCAGGACGGCCAGTGCATTGCACAGGAAGTCGATGCTGGCCGATGCAGTCTGGAAGAGACTCATGGGCACCAGCAACAAGGGCCAGCACGGCGGGTTGCGGCCAGAAGATGTAGAAAGCCAGCGTCAGCACCAGCACCCCTGACGTCATGGCGAAGGCTCGCGCCAGATAGTAGCTGTTCTCGACGGTAAGCCCCAGCGTCTTGCCCAGAGCCAGGGCCGTTGCCTGAGGCAGGTAGACCAGCGGGAAGTAATACCCGGTACCCGGTGCATGGAAGAAGACTTCCTGTCCCCGCCAGGGGATGACCCTTCCCGCCTGCAGGTCCAGCATGCTTTCCTTGTGACGCCGATAGGGATCGTGCAGTCGGAAGTACTCCAGCAGCCCTTGGTCCACAGGGCCACCGGACATGGTGCTGCCGTTGTGGCACAGAGCGTTCTCTCCCTGACAACGCTCTGTCTTCAGAAAGACATGGCCCTGGGAAAGCAGGTAGGCACGCACCATGTGATCGGCCTCATCCGGAGACTTGCCCGGCGGGATGATGGCCGACAGCACGCTGCCCAGCAGCAAGGGTGATGGCCAGAACCCAACGAAAGGCCATACCCAGAGGCAGGCCCTGTTGTGAAACAGGAGAAGTGTTGTCTGGCATGGCCCGATCAGCGTTGTAACGAGACTGACCGGATTGTACAGCGCCCCTTACTCAGGGCTGGCCGGCGCGCCCTGCATCATGCGGCGCCCACGAGAACCCGCAGGCCCGCGCCAGCCCGGAAGGCATCTGACGCGGGGCCTGCCGTGCAGATCTACGACGCAACCGGCGCAACCGACACATCCAGTGCCGCCACCCGCGAAGGCCACGCCATCGAGAAGTCGTCACCCAGCAGGGTGAGGTTCGGGCTGTAGGCCGGATCGTCGGCGATGAGGGCGCCCTCAGCGCTGCTTCATGATGGCAGCCTCGGCTGCCAGACGCTGCTGGTTGCTGCCTTCCTGGTCGCTGCCCCGGCTGGCGGATTCGTGATGGATAAAGGAGGCGAAGGGGTTGTAGAGGTTACGCAGCCCCTGGGCACGGACCTTCAGGCAGAAGTCCACGTCGTTGTAGGCAACCTTCAGGGTCTCGTCGAAGCCATCGACGGCCTGGTAGGTGCTCTTCCGGATCATCAGGCAGGCGGCCGTGACGGCGCTGAACATCTGATGGGCCGAGGCGCGGCCAAAGTAGCCGAAGTTGCCGCGCGGGATGCCCTTGTGGGCGTGGGAAGCCACGCCACCGATGCCCAGCACGACGCCGCCATGCTGCAGGGTGTTGTTGGGATACCAGAGCTGGGCGCCCACGCAGCCGATATCGGGCTGGCAGGCAAAGGCCAGCATTTCTTCCAGCCAGTCGGTCTGGGTGATCTCGATGTCGTTGTTCATCAGCACCAGGTATTCGCCGTCAGTCTGCGCCACCCCCATGTTGTTGAGCGCGGAGTAGTTGAACGGGATGTCGGCACGGATGACCTTGACGCGCTCGTCCTTGGCGATGCTGTCGAGGTAGGCGAGCGCTTTCTCATCAGTGCTGCCGTTATCCACGACGACGATCTGGTAGTTCGGGTAGGCGGTCTTTTCCAGGATGGAATTGACGCACATGGACAGCAGCTCGACCCGGTCACGGGTGGGGATGACGATGCTGACGAGCGGCAGCGGATCGGGCAGTCGGTGCTTGATGCGCAGCAGGCCCGGGATGCCGGGAGCCGGATAGACCTGGGTGTCGGGCTTGCCGATGCGCTGCAGGTGCGAGGTGATGGATTCGATCTGGGCCTTGAGGGCGTAGTCCTTCTCTTCCAGTGCCAGCGCGGTGCTGCCGGGAAAGATGCGCCAGTGGTAGAGCACGCGCGGCACGTGGACGATGTTCTCCGGGCCGACCTTCTCGATGACGCGCAGGGCCAGATCCCAGTCCTGGGCGCCTTCGTAGCCGACGCGGAATCCCCCGATCTCTTCGAGCACACTGCGGCGGTAGACGCCGAAGTGGCTGATCATGTTCTGCGACAGGAAGAGTTCGTAGTTGAACTGGCACTTGAAGTACGGCGCCTGGCGCACGTTGTCTTCGGTGACCTTGTCTTCGTCGGAGTAGATGAGGCCAGCCTGCGGATGCTGGTGGGCAGCCAGCGCCATGTAGGCCAGGGCATGCGGCGGCAGCAGGTCGTCGTTGTCCATCAGCGCGATGTAGTCGCCGGTGGCGATTTCCAGCGCCGAATTGGTAGCTGCCGAGATGTGGCCGTTCTTTTCGCGGAAGACGAGCTTGATGCGCGGATCCTGGGCAGCCAGCTCAGTCAGCAGTTCACGCACGGCGGCGTTGGGCGAGGCGTCGTCGGCGATGCAGATTTCCCAGTGCGGATAGACCTGGGCCTGAACCGATTCGATGGCCTGACGCAGGTAGTCCAGCGGCGGGTTGTAGACGGGCATGACGACCGAGAAGGTGGTGGTGATGCCCAGGTCCTCGATCTTCTGGCCCAGGGCCGCCATGGCGGCCTTGTCGGTGGGGTCGTAGAGACGCAGCCAGCCGTGGTAGGGATCTTCGCCCGGTTGCAGCAACGCCGCCTGCGCCGCGGCAGCCGGTACGTTCAGCACCCGCTCGGCGTTGCTGATGCGCGCCTGCAGCCCCTGAACGCCTTCGTTCCTGAGGATGTTGACGGCCTGGCTGGCGGTCTTGCCGACGCCCCCGCGCATGGCAATGGAGCGGCGCACCAGGGCAACTTTCTGGCGGGTGCGGTTGATGGGGGTGTGCCCACCCAGCGGATGGGGGCAGTCATGCGCCAGCACAGCGACTGCTGCAGGGCGGTGGCCAGGTGATGCAGCTCGGCTGCGTGCTGGTCCGAAGCCTGCCGGGCGGCACGCGCCTCTTCCAGCGCCTGGTTGGCTTCGGCCAGACGTTCCTTCAGCCTGGCCTCTTCCACCCGCTGGAGGCCATCCAGCTTCTGCTGCAGTTCAGCCTGCGTGCGCTGCAGCTGGCTGCATTGTTCGTCGCGCTCGGCCAGCCGGGCGGTAAGCGCCTTGATCTGGGCCTGCATCCCGGCCCGGACCTGAGCCCCCTGCAACATGTCGGCCACACCGGCCAACTGGTTCCGGGCTTCGGGCGTGGCGCAGGCCTGCAGCGCCTGCTGGAAGGCCTTCGGCACGTTCCTGCCCACCGCCAACACGCCCAGGCCCTGGGCATGCGCAAAGGCCAGATGCGGATATTGGGGTTGCAGCTGCTGCCACAGGACGGCCGCACCGCTGTCAGCCTGCTCGATGCCGACCAGCAGCACCACGGCGTGATCGGAGAGCCGGTCACGCCAGCTTTCGTATTCGTTGCGTACGGTCTCGGGCGAGTAGCGACCATCTATCAGCAGCAGGTCGATGCTGCCGGGCGCAAAGCGCGGCAGGGCCTGGGCATCACCCATGCGCAGCAGACCGGAGAAAGCGCCGAAATGCTGGCGGTTGTAGTCGGATGCGCCGGGTTCCTGCTGCACGCTGTGGCGCTGCGCCAGTTCTTCGGCCTGCCAGGTGCCCACGGCCCAGCAACGGGTGGGCAGACTGTGCTCGGCCACGGTCTGGCATGCAGCAAAGTAGAGGTTGCCCGACTGGGTGCCCAGCTGGACGAAGGTGGCTGGCTGGAGTTCTTTCACCAGCCAGGCCACGAACGGGATGTGGCCCTGCAGGTCGAAGGGAGGAACCAGCCGGTTGGGCCGGAAGGCAAGCACTTGGGCAAGGAGGGAATCCATGTCTTTCATCGAGCAGGGCTTGTTCTTGTTGGGGATGACGCCCCAGGGCGTGGTCCGGATGCGGCAGAAATCAGATGCGGCAACGGCGGCGCAGGTTGCGCAGCCATTCGGACCAGCGCCAGCTGCGTGAATGCAGCAGCGTCTGGACCTGGGCTTCCAGTTCCTCGATCTTCTGCCGGCTGGCATCGATACGCTTCAGGCCATCGGTCAGTTCCTGGCTGCACTCTGCCAGCTGCTGACGCAGCACCTGGGCATTCTCTTCGGCCGCCTGGGCCCGCTGCCGCTGTTCGTGCAGTTCGGTTCCCTGGGCAGCCAGGCTGTCCAGCACCATGGGCACCGGCCGGCGGGTGCCAGTATAGAGGCCGTGGCTGACGGCGCGCACCGAAACAGCCTTCAGGAAGGTCTCTTCCAGTGCCAGCCATTGCTGAACGTCTTCGGGCGTCGCATAGTAGCCACAGCGATCAGCCAGGGCGATGACGACCCGGGGAATGGAGCCTAGGGTGTCATGCGGGACCAGGCCAACCTGCAGACTGTGCATGACGCCGCGCGTGAGCACCCAGCCAGCCGGAACCGGGCAGGACACCACCCACTCCTGGTCGATGATCTGCTGGCGCCCCGTGCCTTCGTTGACCAGGATGTTGAAAGGCACCATGTCCATCAGGTTGCCGGGCAGCACCAGCTGGCGCAGCGGGCGACCACGTTCGCCAATGCCGGCCGCGCCGGGGGCATATCCTGCGGCACCTGCATCCGTAACGGCGGCCGTGGATTCCCCTTCGGCACCTTCGGTATCAGCCCCCTGCTCCGATGCTGCGGCCAGCAAGGGCGAGGAACCGACTTCAGCAGAAGACAGCAGGGTCTCGCACCAGGGACGCAATGCCTCGACCATGGCCGGCACGTTACCTTCGCGCACATGGGCGACCAGGGCACACCAGGCCAGCTGGCGGCCCGGGAAGTAGTCGGAATCGGCCGTTTCCAGCGTGATGGTGTGCCCGTCAGCCAACGGCAGGGACACGGGCTCATCGGGCAGGATGCGGCGCTTGGTGACGCGGATCCCGCCCTGAGCCTGCGGAATGAAGCGGGTCTCGGTGGCCATGCCCCGGTGGCGGTGCACGGCCGCAAAAGTCCAGGCCAGGGCAGCAGGCTGCCAGGGCGCAGCCGAAGACGATTTGCCTGCAGAGGCGGCGCGAGCATTCCGGCCCTTGCCCTTGCCTGCGGCCTTCTCGACCGGCAAGGGACGCTGAGCCACCACCAGGAAGGAGTTGCTGAAGTCACCCAGCAGGCCGTTCTCTTCCAGCACGCGGTTGACCAGGGCCTCGTCGAAGACCCGATAGCGGTTGTCGTTGTAGTCTTCGCTGTCGTTGCGCAGCAGCAGATCGAAGGCGTTGAAGTCGGGGTGCTTCAGCGCTGCATCGGTCAGCACGATGCTGGGGATCTTGTAGTCAGGGTACGGATACAGCCACTGCTGCTGTTCCAGGCCGGCACGGGCCAGCACCTGCGAAAGCGCCTGACGCCCGAAGGTGCGCGGTCCGCCCGTCTTCTGGTAGAGATCCTGGATGCCGGAGAACGGCTTGCCCAGGTGGTCTTCGCCGCAGCCGTTGAAATACTTCAGGCCCAGCTGGTTCTCGATGGCCACCACCAGCCGGCCACCCGGCTTGAGGTGACGCACCGCAGCCGCCAGGTAGGACTGGTAAGGGTCCGGTGCCCCGGAATAGGCGGCGGCATATTCCAGCACGCCGATCAGCGTCACCCAGTCGTACTGGCCTTCCACGTCCACGGCCTGAAGGTCATCGGCAATGACGGTGACATTGGGCAGGTCGGCATCGTGCGGCCGCCACGCGGGCGCGGGCCAGGCTGCCTTCCACGGCCGTGACCTGCGCGCCGGTCTCACCCAGGTAACGGGTGATGGCGCCGGTGCCGCAGCCCAGCTCCAGCACGCGGTCCTGAGGGCCGATGTCCAGCGGGCGCACCAGACAGTGCCGCGCCCGGCTGAAGTGGTAGCGGGTGGACCAGTCGACGATGTTCTCGAGATAGCCGGGCGCAAAGGTGCTGCGGTCGTCCAGACCTTCCACGATGTCGAGCAGCCGCTGTTCGGCCTCGGCGCCTTCCGAATAGCCGAACGCCTCGGCACCCGGACGGAAGTACAGGTTGTAATCTGCGTCTTTCTGGTAGCTCATGTGTCTGCCTGAATGTCCACACGCATGTCGAAATCCGCCAGGCCGTAGCAGCGGGACTGCCGGCTGACGTGCATCAGGATGCTGTCATAGCGCCGGTCCAGCGGCTCGACCTCACCGCCGCCGATCTCCTGGGCCACGCCCAGCGACAGCAGGAAGTCGCCGGCACCGATGCGCAGGTCCAGCGAGAAGACCACGCGCACGGTCTGCCCTGCTCTGGCCGGCTGCATGACCGGGCCGTCGGGGAAGTCGCGCGAGTTGCTGCCATAGACGGTCACGCCGTCGGGCGTCTTGATGGTGAGGCCATAGATGGGAGCCGGCACGTCCACACGGAACCGCACCCAGGCCACCACCATCACCTGTTCGCCGGTGTTGAGGCGCACGGTGTGGTCCACACCGTTGGTGGTGACCATGAAGTCGACGATCTCGACTTCACGGCTGCCCCAGCGGTATTCATCACTGTTGTAGCCAGGGCGCTCCTCGAAGCGGCCGGGCGGATGGCCCACGGGCAGCAGCGACAGCGGAGATGTGTTGCGGCCACGGGCAGCAGCATGAGCGGCAGACACACTGTCGTGCCCAGCCGAAGCCACCGTGCCCTCTGCCTGCTCGACCGCCCCCTGCGCATCGCCCCGATCCTGCTCCGTCTGCAGGGCGTCGCCAGCGGCAGTCTTGCCGTCCCTGGCACCATCCCCCTTCCCGGCCTTCTTCGTGTCCTCGACCTTGCGCTGCACACCGAAGAGCAGGTCCAGATAGGTATTGGCCACGTCCTTGGGAGGCCCTTCCTGGTGCACCACGCCACCTTCCAGCAGGATGGCGCGGTCACAGTGACGGGTGATCTGCTCGGTGGAATGAGTGACCAGCAGGATGGTGGTGCCGCGCGAGACCAGCTCCTCGAACCGGCGGAAGCACTTGGCCTGGAACTTGGCGTCACCCACGGCCAGAGCCTCGTCGACGATCAGCACGTCGGGCTCGACGCAGGCCGAGACGGCAAAAGCCAGCCGCACGTACATGCCGGACGAGTACGACTTGACGGGCCGGTCGATGAACTCGCCGATGTCGGCAAAGGCTTCGATATCGGCAAAGCGCCGGGAGATTTCCTCTCGGCTGATGCCCAGGATGGCGCCATTGAGGTAGACATTCTCGCGTCCGGAGAACTCGGGATTGAAGCCCGCGCCCAGCTCCAGCAGCGCGGCCACGCGGCCACGAATGTCGACCTGGCCAGCCGTGGGCGTGAGCGTGCCGCACAGGATCTGCAGCAGCGTGCTCTTGCCGGCGCCGTTACGGCCGACGATGCCGACGGTCTCGCCCCGGCGCACGGTGAAGTCCAGCCCCTTCAGCGCCCAGAACTCGCGGAAGTACTGCGGCGGGGTGCGCCCCACCAGACGGGCCAGACGGCCCATCAGCAGCTGCTTGAGCAGGTGGCCCGGGCTGTCATAGAGCTGGAAGCACTTGGACAGACCCGAGACGCGGATGGCCACGTCGCTGTCCAGCGTGGGCTCGGCAGGCACGGGGGCGGCCTGGCCGGCAAAGACCGGGTCGGCCACATCAGCAGGATGGCCAGCGGCAGCACTGCCCTCACGGGCTGGGGTACGGGTATCAGAGGACATCGGCAAACCCCTTGCGGATGCTCTGGAACCAGACAAAGCCCAGCCAGGCGAACAGCGCCATGCCGGCGGTGAACATGCCCCACTCGGTCCAGTCGGGCTGGTTGCCCCAGATGAGCACGTCACGCGACTGCACCATGGGCAGCGTGAGCGGGTTGAGCTTGACCCACGGACGCATGGCCTCAGGGATGGCCTCGATGGAGAAGAAGGCCGGCGAGACGAACAGCATGATGGTGAGCACCACGCCGATGGCCTGGGCGATGTCGCGCACGTAGACACCCAGCGCGGCCAGCCACCAGCTGGCCCCCAGCGAGAAGAGCAGGAGCGGCAACCACACCACCACGATGAGCGGTGCGGTGAGCGGGATGCCACCTTCCATGATGAGCAGTGCCACCAGCAGCACCGCCATGCTGACTCCAGCCTGGAAAAGCGCCGAGAGCAGGCTGACGACCGGCAGGATCTCCAGAGGGAACACGACGCGCTTCACGTAGCTGGGGTTGCCCAGGATGAGCGATGGTGCCCGCCCGGCCACTTCGGAGAACAGCGTGTGCACGATGACGCCAACGAACAGGATGATGGCGAAGTCGGTATGGCTTTGCTGGGCCCCGGTATGCCAACGGGCCTTGAACACCACCGAGAAGACGAAGGTGTAGACCACCAGCATGAGCAGCGGGTTGAGCAGGGACCAGAACACGCCCATGACCGAGCCGCGATAGCGGGCGACGATCTCGCGCCGAGCCATCTGCAGGATGAGCGTGCGGTGCCGCAGCAGTGTGGACACCATGAAGCCCGGCGAGACGGGCGTGGCAGCGTGTGGGTTCAACGGTGGGAAGTCCGCAACGAAGAAAGGCTGCCGGACGGGACGACCGGAAGCGGCAGCGGGTTGATTATTATCCGGGAATGCCCAGGCTCATGGTCCGGCACCTATGCCCCGACATCTGCCGGCGTGACATCCGTCACACGGCGGCCCCCGCCCAGATTGCCCCTGGCTCCGTGGCATGGCCGTCGGATGAGCGCAGGGCAGCAGCCGGAGCGTTTCCCCGCATTCTACGGCCTTGACCCCCTCCGACCGTCGCCAAGGCCCCAGGGAAGGCCCCCTTCACGGCAAAACCTTACAGGCGCAAGAATGCCGTTACACACCCGTACCCTGGTGCAAAATGAAGGGCGCAGCATCCGCCCCGTCCGAGGCCTGCTGTCCGCCTGCCCGTGAAGTCTCCAGCCCCAGGAAAGCCGCGCCTGCCCATGTCCTCATTGCCCTCCTCCTCCCACGCCCTTCTCGCCTCGCTGCGGGCAGCCTTCTCGGGCCGAATGGTTTCGGACCCGGCCGAGATGGCCCCCTGGTTGCGTGACTACCGCCAGCGCTGGGGCGGGCCGGCTCTGGCGGTGGTGCAGCCCGACAGCACGGCGGACGTGGCGGCCGTGGTGCGCTGGTGCGTGGAACACGACGCGGTGATCGTGCCGCAGGGAGGCAACACGGGGCTCACCGGCGCGTCGGTGCCACTGGCCGATCCACGCACCACGCCTCGCCTGGAAGCCCGGCCAGCTTCAACGGACAAGGCGCCGTCCGATGACCTGGATCCATCGCAGGCACGGACCACGGGCGGCGCAGACGCCCGGCTCCGCCCCGTGATCCTGCTGTCGCTGTCACGGATGCAGCAGATCCGCAGCGTGGATGCACTGGCCAGCACGATGGTGGTGGAGGCCGGCTGCACACTGCAGGCGGCTCAGGAAGCCGCCGCAGCGCATGGACGGCTGTTCCCGCTGTCGCTGGCCTCGGAAGGCAGCTGCACCATCGGCGGCAACCTGGCCACCAACGCCGGCGGGGTGCAGGTGCTGCGCTACGGCAACATGCGCGAGCTGTGCCTGGGGCTGGAGGTGGTGACGGCCGACGGCCAGGTCTGGCATGGCCTGAACCGGCTGCGCAAGAACAATACCGGCTATGACCTGCGCGACCTGTTCATCGGTGCCGAGGGCACGCTGGGCATCATCACGGCAGCCGTGCTGAAGCTCTACCCGCAGCCGGCTGGTCAGGGTGGCAGCGCTGGTGCAGCTGGAATCGCCCGAGCAGGCGCTGGCGCTGCTGGCGCAGGCCCAGGGTCGGCTGGCGGCCGAGCTGACCGCCTTCGAGCTGATATCAGACGCGGCGATGCAGCTGGTGCTGAAGAACATCCCCGGAAGCCGGCTGCCGTTTGAAGCATCACCTGCGGATGCCCCCCTGCCCTGGTACGTGCTGCTGGAAGTCAGCAGCCTGCACAGCGAGCAGGCGGCACAGGGAAGGACTGGAAGCGGTGCTGTCCGAGGCACTGGCCGACGGGCGGGTGCAGGATGCAGTGATCTCGCAGTCGCTGGCGCAGTTTGAACAGCTGTGGGCGTTGCGCGAAAACATATCCGCCGCGCAGAGCCACGAAGGCAAGAATATCAAGCATGACATCTCGGTACCGATCTCGCGTATCGGTGAATTCATCGAAGCAGCGTCCCGGCAGATTCGCCAGGCCTACCCCGATGCGCGGCTGATCGTTTTCGGGCACCTGGGAGATGGCAACCTGCATTTCAACGTGGCTCCCCATGCACGTTTTGCCCAGCACTATGACGAGGCCTTTGCCCGCGACGAGGCTCAGGTGAACCGGCTGGTGCATGATCTGGTGGCAGCGTACGAGGGCGCCATCTCGGCCGAGCACGGCATCGGCGTGCTGCGTCAGGCAGAACTGGTGCGCTACAAGCAGCCGCTGGAACTGCAGATGATGCGCGCCATCAAGCAGGGCACTGGATCCACATGACCGAATGAACCCCGGCAAGCTGCTGCCCACGCCGTATACACGAACGCCATACCACTGAAAATCGTTGCAAGAAGCCAACAACGTGGCACTCCTATAATGGCCGGTTCCGTTTTTCATTCTTTTTGATAGAGCCATGTCGAATCCTGCCGAGTCTGCCAAAGCGCCGCCCGTTGCCATCATCACCGGGGCTGGCAGCGGTATCGGCCGGGCAGTGGCACGCGCCTTTCTGGAAACCGGCTACGCGGTGGCGCTGGCCGGTCGTCGCGAACATGCCTTGCAGGAAACCGTGCAGCTCTGGTTGCAGCATGGTGCCCCCCGGCCCGACATGCAGGACGGCGCCACGGCCGAAGCGAATTCCGGTCCGGACGGGAAACGCAGCCGTGCCGCCTTGTCGACACGCACGACTGACACCACAGCCCCCGCGCAACCCCGTGATGCGGCCCGCGCGCTGGTGGTTCCCACCGATGTGACCGATCCGGATGCCGTGAATGCCCTCTTTGACCGGACGGTGACGCATTTCGGGCGTGTGGACGTGCTGTTCAACAACGCCGGCATTGGCGCGCCGGCCGTGCCGCTGGAAACGCTGTCGCCCGCACAGTGGCGCGCGGTGGTGGACACCAATCTGAACGGGCCATTCTTCTGCACCCAGGCGGCTTTCCGGGTGATGAAGGCGCAGACACCGCGCGGCGGACGCATCATCAACAACGGTTCGGTGTCGGCACATGCTCCCCGACCGATGACCATGCCCTACACGGCCACCAAGCACGCGATGACCGGCCTGACGAAGGCGGCCTCGCTGGATGGTCGTGCCTGGGACATTGCCTGCGGGCAGATCGACATCGGCAACGCCATGACCGAGATGGCGCGCCCCATGGCCGAAGGCATCCTGCAGGCCGATGGCCGCGTGGCCTCCGAGCCGACCATCGACGTGGCGCTGGTGGCACAGGCGGTGCTGGACATGGCGCGACTGCCCCTGTCGGCCAATGTGCAGTTCATGACGTTGATGGCCACCAAGATGCCACTGGTTGGCCGCGGCTGACCATCGGCCATGACCGGCGCGCAGACACGACAGGGTTGTTGTGTTGCAACCAACAGCGCCCGCTGGTGCCACGAAAACGGCCAGGTAGCCCCTGCCTGGCTGGCAGACCTGTGGCGGGCGGACAATGCCCGCCAACCGGAAGGATTCATGATGAAGAAAACACCCCGCTCTCTGGCACGCCCGCGGCTGACAACGCTCGCCCTGGCACTGGGCAGCATCCTGCTGCTGCAGCCCACGGCACAGGCCGAGACACTGCGCGAGGCCGTGAGCATCGCGCTGGGCCAGCACCCGCAGGTTCTGGGGGCACGCCGCAACGCCGAGGCCATCCGCCACGAGGTGACGGGCGCCGCCAATGCAATGAACACCCGCTTCGGCGTGATTGCCGAGCCTTCAGTGGGCTACACGCGTGGCCAGGGTCGCGATCGCCGCTCGGGCGACCTGGGGGCCCAGGCCGTCAAGCCGATCTATGACGGCGGCCGCACCGACAACGAGACCGACCGCCAGCGCGCCCGTCTGTCCAGCGCCAACTACAGTACCGAAGCCTCGCGCGACGACATCGCACTGCGCGTGGCCGATGCCTATATTGAAGTGGCAAAGCAGCAGCAGCTGGCAGAGCTGGCCCACGACTACGTGGACGGTATCGCCGCGCTGCAACGACGCGTGCAGGAGATCGTGCGCATTGACCAGGGGCGCGGCTACGACCTGCTGCAGACCGATTCCCGACTGGCGCAGGCCCGTCTCACACTGGCCGACCGCGAGGGCCAGCTGGCCGAAGCGCGCGAGGCACTGGCGCAGCTGGTGGGACAGCCCATCGGGGCGTGACCAGCACGGAACCACCGGGTGAACCGATCCGCAGCCTGCAGGACGCGATGGACCTGCTGAACATGCACCCGTCGATCCTGGCACGTCGCGCCGAGGTGACAGCCGCCCGCAAGGCGGCTGCCGTAGCCGATGCCTGGACCAAGCCGACCGTCAACCTGCGTGCACGTGTGACCAGCCCCCGCGATTTCGATGGCAAGCGGAAATGGTTCGGTGGCTACGATCTGGGTCTGGTGACTGACTGGAGCCCCTTCGATGGGGGCGTGGGCGCTGCCACAGCAGCAGCGGCCAATGCACAGAGTGCTGACGGCCGAGGAAGCCGTGGCCAGCACGCGCCGTGCGCTGCAGACCGACGTGGCCCGCCACTGGACGCAGATCCAGTCGCGCGTGGGACGCGTGGGCACGCGTGCCGAGCTGGTGGAGAGCACGCGCCAGGTGCGTGCTGCCTACTGGGGAGCAGTTCCAGATCGGCAAGCGCAGCATCATCGACCTGCTCAACGCCGAGAACGAGATCTACGCCGCACGGCTGGGTGCCGCCACTGAACACGCCGAGCTGACCCAGGCCCGCTACCGACTGCTGGGTGCCACCGGGCAACTGCTGCCGCGGCTGGGCATCGCGCCGCTGCCGCCGGTGACTGACAGCGAACAGACACAGGCGCAGCAAAGGAACGGAATTCCGCCATTGCCGGAACTGAACTGAAGACATGAGCACACAAGCACAGCCCCCCCAGGGCCACGAAGGACGGCCCGAACAGCCGGCCCAGCCGCTGAACGCCACGATGACGCAGCCGCAGCCCGACCCGCTGCTGACGGCGCTGTCGCAGATGCTGGCGCGCTTTGACATCCACAAGAGCGAAGAGGCGCTGGCCACCGGCATTCCGCACGAGCGGCCCCTGCAGCCGGCAGGCATGATGCGCATCGCCGAAGCCCATGGCTGCAAGGTTCGCATCCAGCACCGGGACCTCACCCAGATCAATCCGCTGCAGCTACCCGTGGTGCTGCTGCTGCAGGACCTGCGCGCCTGCCTGCTGCTGGACTGGCGCAATGACGGCAAGGCCGTGATCCTGCCCTGCGAGCCGGGTGCCATCGAACTGGAAGTGACACACGCCGACCTGCAGAAGCAGTACATTGGCACCTGCCTGCTGATCCGTCCGGCCATTGCCGAGGACAAGCGCAGCCCGATCGAGATCGACCGCCCGAAGGGGCACTGGTTCTGGAGCACGATCTGGCGCTTCCGCGGCTACTACGCCCAGGCGGCCGTGGCGGCGCTGCTGATCAACGTGCTGGCGCTGGCGGGCACCTTCTTCACGATGAACGTGTATGACCGGGTGATCTCCAACCAGGCCTACACCACGCTGTGGGCACTGGCCAGCGGCGTGATGGTGGCCATGCTGTTCGAGTACCTGGCCCGCAACCTGCGCAGCTGGCTCATCGACAATGCCGGCAAGAAGGCAGACCTGCTGCTGGGGTCGATGCTGTTCCGGCAGGCGATGATGTCGCGGCTGGAGAACCGGCCGCAGTCGGCCGGCGCCTTTGCCAACACGATCCGCGAATTCGAGTCGGTGCGTGACTTCGCCACGTCGGCCACGCTGGCCACGCTCACCGACCTGCCCTTCGTGCTGATGTTCGTCTGGGTGATCCACATGATCGCCGGCCCGCTGTTCTGGGTGCCGCTGGCCTGCATTCCCATTCTGGTGATCGTGGGCGGGCTGGCCCAGATTCCGCTGTCGCGCTATGTGAAGGAACACCTGCGGGAAGGCTCGATCAAGCAGGGCATTCTGGTGGAGACGCTGGAAAGCGCCGAAGCCATCAAGGCGCTGCGCATGGAAAGCCAGGTGCAGACCCGCTATGAACGCGCTGCCGCGCTGACGGCCCGCACCTCGATGAAGAGCCGCAGCATCACGGCGATGGTGAACAACTTCACCGCGCTGCTGCAATCGATGTGCACGGTGGCGATGGTGGTGTGGGGCGTGTACCTGATCGGCGACGGCACGCTGACGATGGGTGCGCTGATCGGTGCGGTGATCCTGGCCGGGCGCACCATCGCGCCGGCGGCCAGCATCACGGCGCTGGCGGTGCGCTATCAGCAGGCCCGCACGGCGCTGTCGTCGCTGAACCGGGTGATGAACACCCCCACCGACCGCGATCCGGAACGCAACTACCTGCGCAAGCCCACCACCGCGGGCGCACTGGCGGCCGAAGGCATCAGCTTCCGCTATGACCCGATGTCGCCGGACTCGGTGCGTGACCTGAGCATGACGCTGAACCCGGGCGAACGGGTAGCGGTGCTGGGCCGTATCGGCAGCGGCAAGTCGTCGCTGCTGAAGGTGCTGGCCGGCCTCTACCTGCCGCGCGAGGGCTCGGTGAAGCTTGACGGCATCGAGCTGCAGCAGATCGAACCGGCCGACGTGCGCCGCCACGTGCTGTACGTGGGCCAGGACACGCGGCTCTTCTTCGGCACGCTGCGCGAGAACCTGAAGGCCGGCAATCCGCACATCGACGACGATTCGATGATGCGCATCGCCGATGCCTTCGGCGTGCACCAGATCGCCAGCCGCCATCCGCGCGGCTACGACATGCCCATCGGCGAAGGCGGCAACGGCCTGTCGGGCGGTCAGCGCCAGGCCGTGGCCCTGGCCCGGGCCGTCATCGCCAATCCGTCGGTGATGCTGCTGGACGAGCCCACCAGCGCGATGGACTCGGCCACCGAGACGATGGTGATGCAGGCGCTTTCCAGACTTTCCACGCGGCAGACGATGGTGTTTGTCACGCACAAGCTGCAGCTGCTGGACTTCGTGAACCGGGTGATGATCATGGATGCAGGCGTTCGGGTGGCCGATGGGCCGAAGGAAGCGGTGCTCCAGGCACTGAAAGAAGGCAAGATCCAGGGAGTTCGTCGTGTCTGAACAGAAACCCAACGCGGGGCGCGCCGTGGTGCCCTCCCCTGCCGAATCCGGCAAATCGCAGCCGGTGCCGTCCGGCACCCGAATGCACCTCGCACCTCGCGGGCATCCGGCGCGGCACCTTCTGCCCAGCGGGCCGTGGCGGTGGCCACACCGAATGCCGTGCAGCCGCGCGACACCTTCGCCCACCCTGCATACGCGGGCAGTGGCAGCGACTTCGACTTCATGCGCGACATGCAGCAGGCGATGGTCAACGATCGCCAGAAGAGCAGCTTCCTGCTGCTGGTGCTGATGGTGGCGCTGCTGGTGTCGGCCGCCATCTGGGCCCACTACAGCAAGCTGGAAGAGATCACCAAGGGGGATGCGCGCATCATCGCCTCCAGTCGCGAGCAGGTGATCCAGTCGCTGGAAGGCGGCATTCTGGCCGAGATGCTGGTGCGCGAAGGCGCCACGGTGGAAAAGGGCCAGCCGCTGCTGCGCATTGACGAGACCAAGGCACGTTCGTCCTACAAGGAAGGCCTGAGCAAGGTAATCAGCCTGAAGGCATCAGCGGCGCGTTTGCGCGCCGAGGCCCGCGGCACGCCGCTGCAGTTCCCGGAAGACGTGCTGGCCGATGCCGAGGTAGTCGACAACGAGACCGACACCTACAACGCCCGGCGTGATTCGCTGCAGCAGGCCATCGCCACGTCCAAGGCCAGCCAGGCGCTGATCGGCCGCGAGATCAACATCACCAAGCCGATGGTGGCCAAGGGTCTGGTGGCCGAGACCGAGCTGCTGCGCCTGCAACGGCAGTACAACGACCTGCAGGCCGCCATGCAGGAGCGGATCAGCAAGTACCGCGTGGATGCCGCCAACGACCTGTCCCGTGTGGAGGCCGAACTGGCCCAGGTGCAGGAGGCGCTGACGGCCCGCCAGGACCAGGTGACGCGCACGGTGCTGACCGCGCCGGTGCATGGCATCGTGAAGAACATCCGGATGAACACGCGCGGCGGGGTGATCCAGCCGGGTCAGGACATCATGGAGATCATCCCGCTGGAGGACCAGCTGCTGGTGGAAGCCAAGATCCGCCCGCACGAGGTGGCCTTCCTGCGACCCGGGCTGCCGGCCACGGTGAAGATCTCGGCCTATGACTACGCCATCTACGGCGGCCTGCACGGCAAGGTGGAGCTGATCAGCCCCGACACGCTGCGCGACGACGAGCAGCGCTCGGCCGGCAACGACCGTTACTACCGGGTGCTGGTGCGCACCACCACCTCGACGCTGCACGCCGGCGGCAAGGACCTGCCGATCATCCCCGGCATGACGGCCGCGGTGGAGATCCGTACCGGCGAGAAGACGGTGATGGACTACATCCTGAAGCCGATCCTGAAGATGCGCGAGGCGTTCAGGGAGCGGTGACGCTTTTGACCGGCGTGGCCGTTGGCCCGACAATGCCGGCATGTCATCCCCTACCCTCTTTCTCGGGCTGCTGGTCCTGGCAGCCCTTCTCGTCGGGCTGTTCGTGGCCTGGCCCCTGCTGCGCCGGCGCCCCGCCGGCATCGATGCGCCGGCGGCCGAGGCCGCCCGGCTGAACCAGGACATCATCCGTGAACGCCGCCAGAAGCTCGACGAGGAGCTGGCGGCCCTGCCCGAAGGCTCGCCCGAGCGCGAGGCGCTGATGCGCGAGTTCGCCGCCGGCGCGCTGGCCGATCTGGCCCCGGCCGACGCACCCGCCAGCACGGCCGATGCCCCCCGCCGACGCCAGCTGCTGGCCGTGGTGTTCATCACCCTGCTGGTGGCGCTGCCACTGGCCTTCTACCGCACTACCGGCATGCCCGAGGCCGTGGCGCCCGACTTCGCCGAGAAGTCGCAGATGCCGGACGTGAACAGGATGCTGGCCCAGCTGGAAGCCCGGCTGGAGGCCGAACCGGAGATGGTGGAAGGCTGGCTGATGCTGGGCCGCTCGCGCCTGGCGCTGGGCGAAGGTGACAAGGCGGTGGAGGCGCTGGAGCGGGCGCTGAAGCTGGACAGCGAGGATCCGGCGCTGGCAGCGCAGATCCGCACCGACCTGGCCGACGCACTGGGCCGGCAGGCCAATTCCCGGCTGGAGGGCCGCCCCTGGGCACTGATCCAGGAGGCGCTGGCACGCCAGCCCAACCACCCGAAGGCCATGGCGCTGGCCGGCGCCTATCAGCTGAGCCAGAACCGCCCTGCTCAGGCGCTGGCCTGCTGAGAGCCGCTGCTGCAACAGCTGAAACCCGGCACGCCCCAGTATGAGCAGGTGGAGCAATACATTGCCGGCGTGCGGGCAAAGGCCAATGCCGGGGAAGCCGGCCAATGCGCCTTCTCCGGGTGGAAAGGCTGCCCAGCCATGATGCAGGTCACGGGCATCCGCATCGAGCGCGGCCAGCAGGGTGCTGGTCGACGGGCTGGATTTCTCGGTTCCGGCGGGCAGCGCACTGATGCTGCGCGGCCCCAACGGCAGCAGCAAGTCCACCCTGCTGCGGGCGCTGCTGGGGCTGACGCCGGTGCAGGCCGGGCAGATTCAATGGCAGGATGACCGTTTTGCGCCGGGCAGCGGCCGACTGTGCGCCCACGCCCTGTGGCTGGGTCATGCGCACGGGCTGAAGGGAGAACTGTCGGCCATCGACAACCTTGAGCTGCTGGCCGGGCTGGACGGTACCCGTCCCACCCGCACACAGCTGCGACAGGTGCTGGAACGGGTGGCGCTGGGCAAGCGGCCGAACGTGGAGACCCGGCGTCTCTCGCAAGGCCAGCGGCAACGGCTGGCGCTGGCGCGGCTCCTGCTGTCACCGCACCGGCCGCTGTGGCTGCTGGATGAGCCATCGGCCGCCCTGGACACCGAGGGCAGCACGCTGCTGGACACCCTGCTGGAAGAACACCTGGAAGGCGGCGGCGGCGCGCTGATCGCCACCCACCTGCCGGTGCTGGCGGCACGCCAGCCAGCCGAACTGTGGCTGGGGGGCAAGCCGTCATGAAAAGCCGCCCCCGCCACCTTTGCCTGGGCACTGAAGCGCGATCTGCGCATTGCCCTGCGCCGCCGGGCCGACACGCTGAACCTGCTGGGCTTCTTCGTGCTGGCCTGCCTGATGGTGCCCTTCGCCGTGGGCCCGGAGACCGACTGGCTGGCGCGCCTGGGCCCCGGGATCATCTGGGTGATGGCACTGCTGGCACAATTGACGGCTTTGCCGATGCTGTTCGCCAACGACCATCAGGACGGCAGCCTGGAGCACATGCTGGCCAGCGGCCGCTCGGCCACCGCCCTGGTGGCGGGCAGAAGCTGCTGGCGGTGTGGCTGGTCTCGGCGCTGCCGCTCATCGTCATCACGCCGGTGATGGCGCTGGCCCTGTCGGTGGACCTGCCACGCACGGGCCTGCTGGTGCTGACGCTGCTGCTGGGCACCCCCACCCTGCTGGTGCTGGGCGCCATCGGTGCGGCGCTCACGCTGGGCGTGCGGGCCGGTGCCGCCCTGGTGGCGCTGCTGTGCCTGCCGCTGTATGTGCCGGTGCTGATCTTCGGCGCCGGGGCGGTGGACATGGTGACGGCCGGCCTGTCGCCAGACGCGCACCTGGCGCTGCTGGCGGCCGGCATGGTGCTGGCCACCTGGGGAGGGCCCTACCTAGTGGCGCTGGCGCTGCGCACCTCATTGGAGTGATATCCCGCATGAACCTGTTTGCCTACGCAGCCCCGCAGCGCTTCTACGCCCTGGCCGGCCGGCTGATCCCCTGGTTTGCCGTGAGTGCCGCCCTGTTGTGCCTGGTGGGTCTGTGGCTGGGCTTCTGGGAGGCCCCCACCGACTTCCAGCAGGGCGAGGTCTACCGGATCATCTTCATCCACGTGCCGGCGGCCTGGATGGCCATGTTCATCTATCTGGTGATGGCGATCTACGCCATCCTGAACCTGGGCTTCCGCACCCGGATGTCGGCAATGATGATCGCCGCGCTGGCGCCCACCGGGGCGCTGTGGGCCGCCATCGCGCTGTGGACAGGCTCGCTGTGGGGCAAGCCCACCTGGGGCACCTACTGGGCCTGGGACGCCCGGATGACCTCGACGCTGATCCTGCTGTTCCTGTACTTCGGCTATCTGGCGCTGACCAACGCCATCGAGGACCGCAACCGCGCCGACCGTGCCGGCTCCATTCTGGTGCTGGTGGGCAGCATCAACGTCCCCATCATCTATTTCTCGGTCAATCTCTGGAACACCCCTGCACCCAGGGCTCCAGCGTCAACCCGGTCAGCGGCTCGAAGATGGCCACGGTGATGCTGCTGGCCATGCTGGTGATGTCGCTGGCGGCCTGGTGCTACAGCGTGGCGGTAGTCCTGCACCGGGCACGCAGCATCATCCTGGTGCGCGGGCGCACACGCAGTGGGTGCATGAGCTGCAGGAGCATCCCGAAAGATCGTGACGGTGTCAGGCGCCCCTCACCGGGCGCCGAGCCATCCAGACATCGAAACCTTCAGACTTCCACGCGCCAGAAAGGCTACAGGTGGGCATCAGAGCCGACGACCCGCAATGATTATCAGTCCGGTTTCTGGCGCCATTTGACGACTATTTTCCCGTAACGTACCCGATCATCCGCCATGGCCCGCCAGCCAGTCTGCCGAATGTCGGCCGCGTTGACCTCGATCAACGCTGGCCAGCACGCTACGGGTATCGTCATCCTTCCTCTACGATACCCCTATCTATTCTCCATGACACACTGGCATTACGTCCTGATTGCCTATGGGCTGTCCGCCCTGGCTCTGGTGCTGGAGCTTGTGCTGCTGGCCGGACGCCGCCGGCATGCACGCCACTGCATGGAAGACGCCAACTCATGACGCCTCGCCAGAAGCGCTTTGCCTGGATCGCCTCGGGCCTGGCGGCCTTGGTGCTGGTCGCAGGCCTGTTGCTCTACGCGCTCAACAGCAACATCGTCTTCTTCTACACGCCCACCCAGGTGTCCCAGGGTGAAGCCCCCAGTGGTCGCGCCTTCCGCATCGGCGGGCTGGTGGAACCCGGCAGCCTGAAGCGTGACGGCACGCGGGTCGAGTTCGTCGTGACCGATGGCGAACACCAGATCGCTGTCAGCTATGTGGGCACGCTGCCCGACCTGTTCCGCGAGGGCAAGGGCGTGGTGGCCCAGGGTCGGCTGGACGATGCCGGGCATTTCACTGCCTCCGAGGTGCTGGCCAAGCACGACGAGAACTACATGCCGCCCGAGGCCGCTGAAGCACTGCACAAGGCGGGCCACCCGTCGTCCATCGATACCCTGAAGGCACAATGAAGCATGATCGCTGAAATCGGACACTACGCCCTGTGGCTGGCACTGGCACTGGCGGTTGTGCAGTTCTGCAGCGGTCTGTGGGGCGCCCACCGGCAGGATGGGCGGCTGATGCAGGTGGCCCACCGCGCCACGCTGCTGCAGGCGGCCATGATGGTGGTGGCCTTCGGCTGCCTGGCCTGGTCATTCGCGCATTTCGATTTCAGCCTGAAGAACGTGGCCAGCAACAGCAACCGCATGCTGCCGCTGCCCTACCGCATTGCTGCCACCTGGGGCTCGCACGAGGGCTCCATGCTGCTGTGGGCGCTGATGCTGGGCCTGTGGACGGCGGCCGTGGCCAGCTTCGGCCGCACGCTGGGCACGCTGGTGCGCAGCCGGGTGCTGGGCGTGCAGGGCTTCGTGTCCATCGGGTTCCTGCTCTTCCTGCTCACCACGTCCAACCCCTTCGAGCGCACTCTACCAGCCCCGCCTGATGGCCGCGACCTGAACCCGCTGCTGCAGGACCCGGGCATGGTGCTGCACCCGCCCCTGCTCTACCTGGGCTATGTGGGCTTCTCGGTGGCCTTCGCCTTTGCCATTGCCGCCATGCTGGGCGGCCGGGTGGACGCCGCCTGGACCCGCTGGGCGCGCCCCTGGACCACGGCGGCCTGGTGCTTCCTCACCCTGGGCATCACGCTGGGCAGCTGGTGGGCCTACTATGAGCTGGGCTGGGGCGGCTGGTGGTTCTGGGACCCGGTCGAGAACGCCTCCTTCATGCCCTGGCTGGTGGGCACAGCGCTGATGCACTCGCTGATTGTCACCGAACTGCGCGGCACCTTCCGCAACTGGACGCTGCTGCTGGCCATCGCGGCCTTCAGCCTCAGTCTGGTGGGCACCTTCATCGTGCGCTCGGGCGTCATCACCTCGGTGCACGCCTTCGCCACCGACCCGGCACGCGGCGTGTTCATCCTGAGCTTCCTGGTGGTGGTCATCGGCGGCTCGCTCTTCCTGTATGCCTGGCGTGCCCCCCGGCTGGCACAGGGCAATGCGCCGGCAACGTTCTCGTTCAGCTCGCGCGAGAGCATGCTGCTGGCCAACAACCTGCTGCTGGTGGTGGCCTGCGCCGCCGTCTTCCTGGGCACCATGTACCCGCTGCTGCTGGACACGCTGGAGCTGGGCAAGATCTCGGTGGGCCCCCCCTACTTCGAGGCCGTCTTCGTGCCGCTGATGGCGCCGGCCGTGTTCCTGATGGGCGTGGGCCCGGTGGCCCGCTGGCGCAACGCGCCGGTGCCCGACCTGCTGCGCCGACTGCGCTGGGCGCTGGGCGTGTCCATCGTCACCACGGTGCTGGTGGCCCTCACCTCCGGCCGCTTCTCGGCCGAGCGACTGGCCAGCCCGGCTGAAGGTGGGGTTGGTGTCGGCGGGGCCGTGCTCTTTGCCATTGGCATGTTCATCGGCATCTGGGCCATTGCCTCGGCGCTGGCGCTGCTGCGCGAACGGCTGTGGCCGTCGGGCGAGGCGGCCGCTTCGCGCTCCGCCATGCAGCGCGCCCGTGCGCCGCCAGCCGCCTTCTGGGGCATGCTGGTGGCACACATCGGCGTGGGTGTCTTCATCATCGGCGTGGCCGGCGTGAACACCCTGGAGACCGAGGCCGACGAGGCACTGGCGCCCGGCCAGAGCATGTCGCTGGGGGGCTATGAGTTCCGCCTGCAGGAACTGCGCGAGGTGCCCGGCCCCAACTATCAGGCCGTGCAGGCCAAGGTGGAAGTCAGCCGCGACGGGCGCTTCCACAGCATGCTGCTGCCCGAAAAGCGCGCCTACAGCGGCGCCATGGGTACCACGCAGACCGAGGCCGCCATCGAGACCCGGCTGACCGGTGACGTGTACGTGGCCCTGGGCGAACGTCTGCCCGATGGTCGCTGGACGATGCTGGTGTGGATCAAGCCCTTCGTGGACTGGATCTGGGGAGGCTGCGTGCTGATGGCACTGGGCGGCTTCATCGCCATGGCTGACCGGCGCTACCGCCGCCGGCGGGCACACGGCCGGCAGGACTGAACCGCTCTCCGGCAACAGGCCGGGCATGGTGTTGCACCGTGCCCGGCGCTCGCCCTTTCCGGCTTCGCCGGTGGTTTCTGCTGCGGTTTCTACTGTGGTTTCTGCCGTGCGAGCCGCAGGCCGTATCATGCCCCCATCCCTTCCCGCATCCCTTCACTGAACGATGAAAAAGAAGCGCGCCAAGGCCAAGAAGAAATCCGGTCTGTTCTCCCTGCGCTACCTGCTGCCGGCAGGCTTCTTCCTGGCGCTGTCGGTCTTTCTACTGCTGGGACTGAACCGCAGCCCGAACGAGATTCCCTCGCCGCTGATCGGCAAGGCCGCCCCCGAGTACGCCCCTGCCACGTCTGGCAGACGCACCCGCCTCCATCGGGCGGCGTGCTCTGACGCCGGATAACGGCAACACGTCGGCCGGCCAGGCCAGCGCCGACGCCGGTGCGGGTGCCGACGCCAAGGGGACCAGTGACATTCTGGTGAGTTCCCAGGCGCTGCGTGGCCAGCCCTACCTGCTGAATGTCTGGGCCTCGTGGTGCATGCCCTGCCTGCAGGGAGCATCCGCAGATGATGGCACTGGCCCAGAGTCACCGCATCCGGATTGTGGGCATGAACTACAAGGACCAGCCGGCCGATGCCCGCCGCTGGCTGGCCCGCAATGGCAACCCCTACGACGAGATCATCGTGGACGGCCAAGGACGCACGGCCATCGACTTTGGCGTCTATGGCGTGCCCGAGACCTTCCTGATCGATGCCGAAGGGCGGATCCGTTACAAGCTGACGGGCGCTCTCTCCGTTCAGACGCTGCAGGACCAGCTACTGCCGGCCATCGCCGCACTGGAAAGCAACGGCCAGCCGTCGGGCAACACCAGCTCTCGGCCGAATCCGGCGCCCTGAGCCTGCCCATCCCGAACCCAGTGCCCTGCACACAGGAAGGGCCATGACGGCGTGCCCCACCTGGCGCCCTTCCTGCAGAGGCCACCTGCATGACACCTGCCCACAGGTCACCGCATGAACCTTTTGCCTCCTCACCCTGATCGCGCCGCCCCCCATGGGGAGGGAAGTCCGCTCCACCGTTTCTGTCTGCGCGTCCGTTTCTGAAACGCGCGGCCGGACAGCGCGGCCGATGACATCCCGGTACTGGGCTGCCTGCCTGGGGTTGGCGGCCGCGCTGATGGTGGGCCCCATGGCGCCCGTGGCGGCCGTCACGCCTGTCCAGGCCGTGCCGGCAGCAACCGGCAATGCCGCCAACGAAGGCGCTACCGGCGCGGCGGCTCCGGACGCGGCCCAGTCCAGCGCGCCGCATGCCGATGCCCAGGCGGAAGCCATCATGCGCACGTCGCGGTTTCGGGGGCTCGCGGCCGAGCTGCGCTGCCTGGTGTGCCAGAACCAGACCCTGCTGGACTCCCACGCCGATCTGGCCAAGGACCTGCGGATGGAGGTGGTGCGCCTGATCCAGGAAGGTCGTGACGACGCCGAGGTCAAGCGCTACCTGGTGGATCGCTATGGCGAGTTCGTGCTGTATCGGCCCACCTGGTCCTGGCGCAACGGCATTCTCTGGCTGGGGCCGCTGGGGTTGCTGGCCGTGGCCGGTGCGGTTATCTGGCGGCTGACGCACAAGCGAAAGCCGCAGGAAGACGGCCTTGACGACGCCGATGACACGGACGATGACGACGGCGACGGGGAGGACGACGAGACGCCACCGCTGTCCACCGAGGACGCCATGAAGCAGGTGGACGCCCTGCTGGCCCGGTCAGCCCAGGAGTCTGCCGCTCCCCCCACGTGAGCAGCCGCAAGACAGATAGCTGAGCACACTGGCAGCAAGGCAGGCGCACGGCCCTCAAATTCGCCACCAACGGCCGACTGGGGTATCGTTGTGGTGATGAGGCCAACCGTCGGTGAAGCATGATGTGCAATACACAGCCCACCCCTGCAATGCCCTCCACGGCAAACGCCACGCCCCAGCCCTTTGCGGAGCTGGGGCCCAACACTGTGCTGGCAGCGCTGGAAGAGATCGGCCTGCGCTGTGATGGGCGCCTGCAGGCGCTCAACAGCTTTGAGAACCGCGTCTATCTGGTGGGACTGGAAGATGGCGGCAGCCGCGTGGCCAAGTTCTACCGCCCCAGACGCTGGAACCGTGACCAGCTGCTGGAGGAGCACCGCTTCGCCCATGAGATCGCGGCCGCCGAGATCCCGCTGGCAGCGCCGCTGCACCGGGACGCACTGATGGCTCCCGACCTGCTCGAGGAAGAGGAAGACCCCGAGGACGATGCGGCCGTGGCCGACACGCTCTTCGAAAGCCATGGCTTTTACATCGCCGTCTATCGCCGTCAGGGCGGCCGCGTGCCCGAGCTGGACAACATCCACGAAGGGCCGGCCATGCGCGAGCGCATCGGGCAGTTCATCGCCCGCATCCACCAGGTGGGCGCGCGCCACGGCTTCCTGCACCGCCCGCCGCTGGATTGCGAACTGGATGGCTGGAGATCGATAGAACGGGTGACGGAATGCGCGTGGCTGCCGCCGGAAGTGCGTCACCAGTGGGAAGACCTGGCCCGCCAGTGCTGCACACGCGTGGAAGCAAGGCTGCATCCGACACTGGCCAGCCCGGGCGTGGCGGACTTCACGCGCATCCGCCTGCATGGCGACTGCCACCTGGGCAACCTGCTGTGGACCGAGGCCCATGGCCCGCATTTCGTGGATCTGGACGACTGTCGCAGCGGCCCGGCCATCCAGGATCTGTGGATGATCGCCGATGCGGCCGGCCAGCAGGATGCCGAGACCGGCGACGACGCCACCTCGCAGGCCATGCAGGAACTGCTGGCCGGCTACGAGCAGATCCGCCCCTTCGAGCGGCGGGAACTGGCCCTGGTGGAGCCGTTGCGCACATTGCGCATCATCCGCCACAGTGCGTGGCTGGCCGAGCGCTGGGAAGACCCGGCCTTTCCGGCAGCCTTCCCGTGGTTTGGCTCGGTACGCTACTGGCAAGGCCAGATCATCAGCCTGCAGGAGCAGCTGGCCCAGTTGCAGGACCTTTGAGCGAGATGCCTGGCGGCGCTGGACGCCGCCCATGAAACAGGAGCCTCCTGACGAGGCCCCGAGATGTGCCCCTTCGTGCGGGGCAAGGCCCTGAAACGGGCCGGGTGGCTTACTGCGCCTTGTTGGCGGCGTCCTTGAAGGCAGCGCCGGGGGTGAACTTGGGCACGTTGGCCGCAGCGATCTCGATCTTCTCGCCGGTACGCGGGTTCAGGCCGGTACGGCTGGCACGCTTGCTGGCGTGGAAGGTACCAAAGCCCACCAGGGTGACGCGGTCTCCCTCGGCAGCAGCCTTCATGATGGCGTTCATGGCCGAGGTGAGGGCCCGTTCTGCGGCGGCCTTGCTGATGTCGGCTTCGCTGGAGATCGTATCGATCAGTTCACTTTTATTCATTCATACCTCTGACTGGTTGGCTATGCCTTGTCCGAGTTGCAAAGCGGTGCACGCGGCCCGCAGGCCCGGCGCGACGCACCGCCGCGACTGTCTCGACCCGGTGCGCCGAGGCTGCCGGGCCACCGCTTCAAGCGGCAATAAGCGCGGATTCTACCGTGATTCCCGCTGCCACTGCGCCCGCCTTGAAAAGCCCCTTCCCTGCGCTTGTCCCAGGACAAGGAACAGGACGGCCAGGGCGTCACCACAGGCGACAACCCCGGGGGCGCAAAGAACATGAATGACCCTCGCCGACATTGATGGCCCCTCATGGCCCATCCTGTCGACGAGGACTCCCCCGCCAGCTGCCCGCGCAGGCAGCCGGCGGTGCAGGTCAGTCAGCCGCGTACTCCAGCAGCAGATCATGCGCTGCCACCGTCTGCCCGGTCGCCACCAGCACGGAGGCCACCGTGCCGTCACGCTCGGCCCGGATCTGCGACTCCATCTTCATGGCCTCGATGGACACGAGCGGATCACCAGTCCGGACCTTCTGGCCCGGCTTGACGGCCACCGTCACCACCATGCCCGGCATCGGAGCCCCACATGCAGCGGATTGCCGGTCTCGGCCTGCGGACGCGAACCGGCGGTAGACTCGGCATCGGTCTTGCGTACACGGATGGTGCGCGGCTGGCCGTTGATCTCGAAAGACCCGCACATAGCCCTCGGCATCGGGCGCGGTGGTGCCCTGCAGGCTGATCAGCAGCGCCTTGCCCTGGTCCAGCTCGACCGAGATTTCCTCGTGTTCACGCAGGCCGTAGAAGAAGGCTGACGTGGGCAGTGCCGCCACGTCGCCATAGCGCCGCTGATGATCCCAGTAGGTGTTGAGCACCTTCGGATACATCAGCCAGGCTGCCAGGTCGTGTTCGGCCAGCGGCTGGCCCGCTTCCTTCTCGGCCTGGGCGCGCATGGCGTCCATGTCAGCTGGCGGGATGCGGTCCCCGGCCGGTAGGGTGCAGGCGGCGTGTCCTTCAGCACCTTGCGGCCCAGGGCCTCGGGGAAGCCGTCGGGAGGGAAGCCCAGCTCGCCCCGGAACAGCGACACGACGCTCTCGGGGAAGGCGACCTCGCGGGCCGGATCGGCCACGTCCTCGGCCGTCAGGTCGTTGGCCACCATCATGATGGCCATGTCCCCCACCACCTTGGACGTGGGCGTGACCTTCACGATGTCGCCAAACAGCCGGTTGACCTCGGCATAGGCTTTCGAGACCTCCGGCCAGCGATGCTCCAGACCGATGGCACGTGCCTGCTCGCGCAGGTTCGTGTACTGCCCGCCAGGCATCTCGTGGTGGTAGACATCGGCCGTGCCACTGCGGATCTCGGACTCGAACGGCGAATAGAAGCGCCGCACGCCCTCGAAGTAGTCGGCCAGCTCGCGCAGCTCTGCGGATCGAGCTTCGGATCGCGCGGATCACCGGCCAGCATGGCCACGATGGTGTTGAGGCTGGGCTGCGAGGTGAGCCCGCTCATCGAGTCCAGCGCCCCATCCACGGCATCCACGCCGGCCGCCACGGCCGCCATCACCGTGGCCACCGAGGCCCCACTGGTGTCATGGGTATGGAAGTGTATGGGCAGCCCGACTTCCCTGGCGCAGCACCCGCACGAGTTCGACCGCCGCACGCGGACGGCACACACCCGCCATGTCCTTGATGCCCAGCACGTGGCAGCCGGCCTTTTTCCAGCTGGCGGGCCAGGTTCACGTAATAGGACAGGTTGTACTTGGGCCGCGAGGTGTCGAAGATGTCAGCCGTGTAGCAGAGCGTGCCCTCGCAGATGGCGCCGGTCTCGCGCACCGCATCGATGGCCACCCGCATGTTCTCGACCCAGTTGAGCGAATCGAACACCCGGAACACATCGATGCCCTGCGCGGCGGCCTGCTGCACGAAGTGGCGCACCACGTTGTCGGCATAGTTGGTGTAGCCCACCGCGTTGGACGCTCGCAACAGCATCTGCAGCAGCATGTTGGGCATGGCTGCGCGCAGCTTGCGCAGGCGCTCCCACGGGTCTTCCTTCAGGAAGCGGAAGGCCACATCAAACGTGGCACCACCCCAGCACTCCAGCGACAGCAGCTGCGACAGCCGGTTGGCGTAGACCGGCGCCGCCGGCAGCATGTCGTGCGTGCGCATGCGGGTGGCAAACAGCGACTGATGCGCATCGCGCAGCGTGGTGTCGGTAACCAGCAGCTGGGGCTGCTCCCGCATCCAGCGAGCAAAGCCCTCGGCACCCAGGGCCTCCAGGCGCTGCTTGTTGCCTGCCGGCGGCGGCACATTCGCATCCGGCTGCGTCGGCATGCGCACCTGCACATGGCTCAGATCCGGCGCCGCACGTCCCTTCATGTCGGGCTGACCGTTGACGATGACATCGCCCAGATACTGCAGCAGGCGTGTGGCCCGGTCGCGCCGTGCGGTGAAGTCGAAGAGCTCCGGCGTGTTGTCGATGAAGCGGGTGGTGACGCGCCCCTGCCCCGAAGTCCGGGTGCTTGATGACGTTCTCGACGAACTGCAGGTTGGTGGCCAGGCCGCGGATGCGGAACTCGCGCAGTGCCCGGTCCATCCGGCGGATGGCCTCCTGCTGCGAGGCGCCCCAGGTCGTGACCTTGACCAGCAGCGAATCGTAGTAAGGCGTGATGACCGCGCCGCTGAAAGCGGTGCCGCCGTCCAGGCGTACCCCGAAACCGGCCGCACTGCGGTAGGCCGTCATCCGGCCATAGTCGGGCGTGAAGCCGTTCTCGGGGTCTTCGGTGGTGATGCGGCACTGCAGCGCGTGGCCGTAGAGGCGGATCTCTTCCTGAGCCGGCACGCCCGAGCCCAGCTCCAGCACCCTGCCCTCGGCATCGACACGGTCTTCACGCTGGCCGATGCGTGCGCCTTCCGTGATGCGGATCTGCGCCTTCACGATGTCGATGCCCGTCACTTCCTCGGTGACGGTATGCTCGACCTGCACGCGCGGGTTGACCTCGATGAAGTAGAACTTGCCGGTATCGGCGTCCATCAGGAACTCGACCGTGCCGGCGTGGGTGTAGTTGACCGCACGGGCCAGCTTCAGCGCCGCCTCGCACAGCCCCGCACGCTGCTCATCGGTCAGATACGGTGCGGGCGCGCGCTCCACCACCTTCTGGTTGCGCCGCTGCACGGAGCAGTCGCGCTCGAACAGGTGCACCACGTTGCCGTGCAGGTCGCCCAGCACCTGGACCTCGACGTGGTGCGCACGACGCACCAGCTTCTCCAGGTACACCTCGTCATTGCCGAAGGCCGCTTTCGATTCGCGCCGCGCCACCGGCAGCTGCACACGCAGGTCCTCCGGTGTCTCGATGGCGCGCATGCCGCGGCCGCCGCCGCCCCAGCTGGCCTTCAGCATCAGCGGATAGCCAATGGCAGCCGCCAGCTCCAGGCATTTCTCGATGTCGTCAGGCAGCGGGTCGGTGGCTGGCATCACCGGCACGCCGGCTGCCACAGCTGCCTCACGCGCCGCCACCTTGTTGCCCAGCCGGGTCATCACCTCGGCCGTGGGGCCCGATGAAGGCAATGCCCGCCGCGGCGCAGGCACGCGGCAGCTCGGGGTTCTCGGACAGGGAAGCCGTAACCCGGGTGAATGGCATCGGCACCGGCCTGCTTGGCCACCCGGATGACCTCGGCGATGTCGAGGTAGGGCCCTGCAGCGGCTTCTGCCCTGCCCCACCAGATAGCTCTCATCGGCCTTGGTCCGATGCAGCGCAAAACGGTCCTCGTGCGAATAGATGCCGATGGTGCGCAGCCCCAGCTCGGTGGCTGCACGCATCACGCGGATGGCGATCTCGGAGCGGTTGGCCACCAGCACCGATCGGATCCGCCGGCCCTGGCCTACGTTGTTGTCACCCATTTCGTTCTGTCCTCTTGTCATCCGGAAACGTTGTCACCGCCACGGCTCGCGCGGTTCCAGCCCGAAATTATGCCTTGGGGCCCTGCACCCGAACCCCGCGCTGCGGTAATACCCTTGCGCACGGGCCAAGGACAATGACGCCCGAAAACAGAACCATTTCCCCTTCCGGCCCGATGAAACGCCAATCTCCGGGCCATGAACAGCCTGTCCGCGCGGTTCTTTCATGCCTTTCAGTGATGACAATCATTGCTTCATTGCGCATGAACGGGCTGTCATCCCATCAACGGTCCGCGACGTTGATGGCACGTTGCGTGCAGGGTGCCAGCCTCGTTCCCGGCAAGCACGGTGCGCATGATGGAAGATTTCCCGGCAGAATCAGGGCTGCGGAAGGCGCTCACCGGCCCTGCCGGAGCGGCCCCTGACTGCAGCCCCGTGCCGTTTCGGCTGCAGTTTTCGCCATTCCCCGGCCTGCCACGACGACAACGCCGAAATCCACGGCCAATCTGTACACGGGGGTGACATAACGTCACATTCCAGCCACGCAGGCCAACGAAAATTCCGCCCGTTGCCGTCTCACCCTACACCTTCAGTGCCATGACACCTCCCACCCTTTCCCTGTCCCTCAGAACCGTCCCGCTGCTGCTTGCCGCCCTGCTGGCGTCCTGCGGCGGCGGCTCCGAAGATTCGGGCGGGGCGTCCAGCAACACGCCCTACCAGGGCACGCTGCTCAACGGCACCAACTGCACGGTGCGCTACTACGCACAGTCACAGCCCAGCCAGCGCGCAGGGCACCGACCCGCTCTACCTCACCCAGTGGTACCTGAAGAACACCGGCCGCCTAACGGGCTATTCTGGCCTGGCTGCAGGCGAGGACCTGCAGGTCGAGAACGTCTGGGCCAGCGGCCTTCGGGGCGAGAACATCCGTGTGGCCGTGGTGGATGACGCCCTGGAGGTGACCCACCAGGATCTGGCCCCCAACGTGGTGGAAGGCGCCAGCTACAACTATGTGAGCGATGGCAGCTGGCAGCGCGGCAGCCCCTGGCCGCTGCCCTGCACGTCAAGCCAGACCCACGGCACCGCCGTGGGCGGCGTGGTGGCAGCCCGCGACAGCAACGGCCTGGGCGGCCGGGGCGTGGCACCACGTGCCAGCCTGGTGGCTACAACGCCCTGGCCAACGATCTGGACAGCGAGTTCTGGATGCCCTGGTACGTGACCAGGCAAGCAACCATATCTACAACAACAGCTGGGGCGCCGAAGACGACGGCCACTTCAACACGCCCGCCTCGCGCTCGGCCCAGGTGGGCACCATCCTCAACGGCCTGCGCAACGGCCGCAACGGACTGGGCTCCATCTATACCTTTGCCGGCGGCAACGGTGGCGCCAATGGCGATTACTCGGTGCTGGACGGCAACGTGAGCATGCTGGGCGCCATCCCGGTCTGCGGCACCAATGCGGCTGGCAAGCGTGCCCCTTACAGCGAACCGGGCCCCAACCTCATCGTCTGCGCGCCGTCCAGCGACATGGGCCAGGCAAATGGCGGCAGCCTGCCGGACGTGACCACCACGACGCTGCAGAACCAGTACACGGCCAAGTTCAATGGCACCTCGGCCGCCACCCCAATGATCTCGGGCGTCATCGCCCTGATGCTGCAGGCCAACCCCAACCTCACCTGGCGCGACGTGCCGCTGGTGCTGGCCCGAAGCGCCCGTCAGGTGGATCCGACCAATGCCGGCTGGACCAGCTACGGCGGCTACCACTACAACCATGAGTACGGGTTTTCGGCGTGGCCGATGCCACGGCGGCCGTGCAACTGGCCCGCAGCTGGCAGAGCGTGGGCGGCAGCAGCACGCTGCGGCAGTGCGGCCCCTACAGCGCCACCGTCAACCAGGCCATTCCCGAGACCACCCCGGTTTCCGACGCAGTGCTTGAAAACCCGTTCGCCGACGCCAGCGGCCTGAGCAAGGCCGCCGTCAACGGGGTCACCTCCAGGATCAGTGCTGCCGGCTGCGGCATCCAGCACATCGAGCACGTCGAAGTGGTCCTGACGGCCACCGACGACACCGGTGCCCGTGCCCACCCCAGCGCCGGTGACCTGCAGATCACGCTGACCAGCCCCGCCGGACAGACCAGCACGCTGACCACGCCGCACCTCTGCTACAACGTCAGCGGCCAGCAGACCAACTGCCAGGGCCTGGTGGACTTCAGTTTCGGCCTCAGCCGCCACCTGGAGGAGCCTGCCATCAGCGGCACCAGCAGCGACTGGACCCTGGCCGCCGCCGACCGTCGCACCGGCAATACCGGCCGGCTGAGAAACTGGTCGATCACCCTCTACGGACGGTGATGATCAGGTACAACCCTCCGACCATGAACATCCTTGGCTGAACCACAAGCCCGAACGAGTCCCAACATGCGCAAGAACACCCTGATCCAGAACCTGGCCATCGGCCTTTCCACCCTGCTGCTGGGGTTGTCCGGCGTGCAGGCTGCCGATGCGGACGTCGTTCAGCTGATCGGCCCCGACAAGACCGTCCGCAGCTTCCAGATCGACACCGCGCACGTCGTGCAGTTTGGTGGCCGCACCCAGGTGCGCAAGGCCAGCCAGGCCGAGACCAAGCAGCTTCACACCCTGAAGAGCACCCGTGGCGCGCTCACCAGCGCCTCGGGCGGCACCGTCTCGCCCGTGCTGAAGGATGCCGCCGGCCGCCGCTACGGTCTGCCCGGTGGTCTCATCGTCACGCTGAAGCAGGACATGTCCGAGGCTGATGGCCGCGCCCAGCTGGTGGCGGCCGGCCTGAAACCCGAGCGGCAGATCACGGGCCGCGTCTGGGTGGTGGAAAGCCCGGCCGGGCTGGAGACCATCGAGATGGCCAACCAGCAGAACGCCAAGGGCATCTTCACCGACGTGAGCCCCAACTGGTGGACCAAGCGCGCGCTGAAGTGAGCACGCGATCCGGCCCGGACCGCTGGAGTTGCCCTGATGAAACGCGCCCTTGTCCCTCGCCCTCCTGACCTGTCTGGCCGCCCCGGCCTGGGCTAATCCGCTATCGCTGCAATGGGTGCTCGAGCTGCGTCCCGGTGCGCTAATCCTGACGCCGAGCTGCCGCCCGTTCGCGTACAGGATGAGCCGATGCTGAGCCTTGCCGTGTTCCGTTACCTGACCGTCTACGACGTTATCGGACCTCCCGCGCGAGGAACGGCACACTGGCGGTCGATCACAGTCGATCAAAAAGCAGTCGCAGCCCAGCTCGTTCCCGTAGCAGACCGCCTGCGAGGATGCCGACAGAGCTGATCAAGCTCATGCAGAGGGGCGGCTGATCGTAGCGGTCCGTCGGCACGCCGACGAGTTTTGGTCTCCCATGATCATGGAGCGCCAACTGCCAGTGACTGGCGGCTTCACTCAACGACAAAGGGGGCTCATCGCCCCCTTTCGTCATTTCTGGACCTGCGGAACGTATTGCCAGCACGCGTCCTCATGGCAGCCCCATGAGGCAAGAGACGAGTGAGGCATGGCTGCCAGGAGCGGTCAGCTGCCCACGGATTATCTGCTGCCCAATCGCCTTAACCTATAAAAAGCCGAAGTCAACCGTCCATCGACTGTTTGCCGCCAAACCGATGTCGTGACGCAACGACGTTGCTAGAGTGATGCATTCCCGTGTGCAGATGTTGCATCGCACCGACTCATTCTGGAGCCGTTCCGTCATGAAGACACGACACCTGCCTGTACGCCACCTGGCCACCCCGCTGCTGCTGTCCCTGCTGGCTGCCTGTGGCGGAGGCGGTGCGAACCCGTCTGCCAACCTGGTGTCTGCCCCGGTCAACGGCACGCAGGCCGGGGGGTCGGGTGGCAACGGTTCGAAGCCCGGGGTGGCTCCAGGCACGAACGGCACGGGCAGCTCGGGAAGCAGCCAGGCTGGTGGCACCCCGACGGGCAACAGCAATCCGGCGGGCAACGGCAGCCAGCCGGGCGCAGGCACGTCAGGCAACCACGGCGGCTCTTCTGACTCGCTCCGCGAGCGCATCAGCTGGGCGGGCTGCAAGCTGAACTACTTCCGTGGCGGCCCGGCCGTGGCCGACAGGACCGGATCCGACCCGAATCAGACCCGCCAGTGGTACCTGACGAACACCGGCAGCCTGCCCGGCCTCGCGACCGACGGCATGGTGGCTGGCGAGGACCTGCGCGTGCAGGGCGCCTGGGACCAGGGGATGCGGGGTGAAGGCATCCGCGTTGCCGTCATCGACGACGCCCTGGAAGTGACGCACGAGGACCTGCGTGCCAACGTGGTGGCCGGCAGCCACAACTACCGGCGCTTGTCCCCGAATGCGAAGACCATTGCCGGACACGCCGACTACCCGATGCCCTGCACGGAGGACAACGACCACGGCACCCAGGTGGGCGGCGTGATTGCAGCGCGCGACGGCAACGGCATCGGCGTCTCGGGCGTGGCGCCCCGCGCTCGGGCTGGTGGGCTTCAATGCGCTGGCCAACAGCCTGACCGAAGACGCGCTGGATGCGCTGGTGCGCGACATCAATCGCAACCACGTCTACAACAACAGCTGGGGCGCCGCCGACATCGGGCACTTCTTTGCCCCGGACAACAAGGCCGCCTTCGACAGCACGCTGAATGACGGCCTGAGCAAGGGACGTGACGGACTGGGCGTGATCTACACCTTCGCGGCCGGCAACGGCGCCTTCGATGGCGATTACTCCCTCCATGGACGGCACGGTCAGCGCCCGGGGCATCGTGACGGTCTGCGCCACCAATGCCGCCGGCACGCGTGCGCCGTACAGTGAGCGCGGCCCCAACCTGACGGTCTGTGCCCCATCGGCCGACCTGAGCCGGACACTGGGAATCGAGGGGCTCCCTCGCTGCCCGATGTGTCCACCACCGCACTGCAGAACCAGTACACCGACAGCTTCAACGGCACCTCGGCAGCCACGCCGATGGTCTCAGGCGTAGTGGCGCTGATGCTGCAAGCGAACCCCAAGCTCACCTGGCGCGACGTGCCGCTGATCCTGGCCCGTTCCGCCCGGCAGGTGGATGCCCAGTCCAGCGGCTGGCGCAGCCACAGCAGCCCGATCGTCGAGGGGCAGCCTGGCGCCCATGACACGCTGCGCTACCACCACGACTACGGTTTCGGTGTCGTCAACGCCGATGCCGCCGTGAAGCTGAGCCGCAGCTGGCAGAGCGTGGGCGGCAGCAGCACGCAGAAACAGTGCGGTCCGTTCACGACCCGGGTCAACGCCCCGATTCCGGAAGCCGATGCCGTGGCGACCAATCCCGCCCGGAAGAGCCAGGCGGAAGCGTTCCGGAAGGCGCTGATCGAGGCGGGCAACCGGATCGACTACAACCAGGCGGCGGCCGGCGGCCTGAGCTCCACCGTCAGCGTACCGGACAGCTGCCAGATCACGCACATCGAGCACATCGAGGTGACGCTCACCGCGTCCAATGCCGATGGCAGCGACGAGCACCCCAGCGCCGGCGACCTGCACATCACGCTGCAGAGTCCGCTGGGCAGCGTCAGCACCCTGAGCGTGCCCCACCCCTGCCAGCTTCCGACCGATGGCGGTCCGATGCAGATCGGCCCCTGCCAGGGCTTGCAGAACTACTCCTTCGGCGTTCGCCGCCACCTGGAAGAACCGGTGGCCCAGGGCAGCAACAGGAACTGGACCCTCTCGGCAACCGACCGTGTGGCGGGAGAAACCGGTCGGCTGAAGGACTGGAGCATCACCTTCTACGGTCGATAACTCCCCACAGGGGTCTGTCTTGCCGGCATGGCCAGCAACCTCGATGCCGACCGTTCCGGCATCCGGCAGCCCCCGCCCCTGCCTTTTCGGGCACATGCACCGTCGCACCGCCAGCCCCTGGGTGCGACGGACACCCCAAGACGTTGCGGCATCCTTTCCGGACGGATCTCCATCATGCGCAAGACGCCCATCGCCCAGGCCCTGACCCTTGGCTTCTCCACCTTGCTGCTGAGCGCGTGTGGTGGAGGCGGCTCGGATGATTCCGCATCCCCTCACATCACCGCCCTCCAGATCGGCGACCTGGTGCTGGAACGTCCCTGCCCGACCGGTGGACCTGAGCCCGCAACGCGCTGTGGAAGAAAGAGTCCAGGAACAGACGCCACCGGCCACGTCACGCCCCGCCCCGCAACCCCAGGGGTCCCGCAGCGGCGCTCACGTCGCCAGCCCCTGCCCCTGCACGACCTGTCGCGGCACCGGCACCCACCCCGACGCCGACTCAGGGTACTCACGGCCAGGCCTCTCCAGCCCCTCCCCTGCGCCCGGCGGTTCCGGCGCTGGCACCAGCCCAGAGCCCAAGGCCCGTTCAGACCGGTCGCAGCACCCGCCCCCGGCCCGACGCCGCCCCAGGGCTCGCAGGGGCCCAGGCCTCTCCGGCGCCCGCCCCTCGCCCCGCTCCAGGCCCCGGCACCGACTCCGGGAGCCTCCAGCGCGTCTCCTGCGGCGACGCCTGCACCGGCACCCCACCGTCGCCAGCCTGGCGCTGGATGCCGCCACCCTGGCGACCTTGCCCGCCCAGCTGGGCTGGGACGAACTGCGCCCTGAAATACCCGCGCCCTCAGGCCACTCCCGTTTCCCACGCCGGTGCCGACACCTATCTGTCGCTCCAATGGCACCTGGAGAATACCGGTCCCCTGCCCGGATTCCCCAGCATGAAGGCGGGCGAGGACCTGCGCGTGAAGCCGGTCTGGAACGCAGGTCTGCGCGGTGAAGGCATCCGCGTGGCGGTGCTGGACGACGGACTGGAAGTGACGCACGAAGACCTGTGGCCCAACGTCGTGACCGGCAGCCGCAACTACCGCACCGAAGCGGGCATGCTCGGTCTGTCCGCCTCCAGCGGCGGCAAGATGCCGGCCTGCAGGACTTCCCCATGCCGTGCAGCAACGATGACACGCACGGCACCTCGGTGGCAGGCCTGATCGCCGCCCGCGACGGCAATGGCACCGGCGTCTCGGGCGTGGCACCACGCGCCCAGCTGGTGGGCTCTCAACATCCTGGCCTCCAACTTCGTGGCCGACACGCTGGATGCCCTGTCACGCGATCTGAACCGGAACCACGTCTACAACAACAGCTGGGGCCCCACGGACAACGGACACCTGGCCACGCCGGAACCCGACTGGTCGAGCTACAACGACACGTTGCGCAACGGGCTGAAGACAGGCCGCAACGGCCTGGGTGCCATCTACGTCTTTTCCGGCGGCAACGGGGCCATCCAGACCGACTATTCGTCGCTGGACGGCGGCGTGAGCGCGATGGGCATCGTCAACGTCTGCGCCACCAACGCCATGGGCAAGCGTGCCCCCTACAGCGAACGGGGCGCCAACCTGACGGTCTGTGCCCCATCCGCCGACGCGACGGACGACCAGCAGCCGGAAGTGACCACCACCTCCGTGCGGAACGACTATACCCACACGTTCAACGGCACCTCGGCCTCTGCCCCCATGGTCTCGGGCGTCATTGCACTGATGCTGCAGGCCAACCCGAAACTGACCTGGCGCGACGTCCCGCTGATTCTGGCGCGCACGGCCCGCAAGGTGGACGAACAGGATGGCGGCTGGCGTGATTACCGCAGCCCGCTGGGCAACGCCCAGGGCCGGTACGACGTATTGCACTACAGCCATCACTACGGCTTCGGCGTGGCCAATGCCGACGCAGCCGTGCGAGCTGGCGCGGAACTGGAAGAGCGTGGGCGGAAGCGACACGCTCAAGACCTGCAGGCCCCTACACCACGACCGTGAATGCCGCCATTCCCGAAACCGGGATCGTGACCCAGCAGGGCGCCGACCAGACGGCCAGAAGCACGAAGGACAACAGCCAGGCCCGCACCTATTTCGGTGCGCTCTACCAGCTGAGCAACACGCTGGACTATCAGATGGCCCCCGGCCAACGGCCTGCGATCCGCCGTCGAGATTCCGGCTGAATGCGACATCCGCCACATCGAGCACGTCGACGTGAAAGTGACGGTCACCGCTGCCGATGGCCGGGGTACTCATCCCCAACACCGGTGATCTGCAGATGGCCCTGCAAAGCCCGCTGGGCACGGTCAGCACGCTGATGCTTCCCCACGCCTGTACCGATCTGAACACCGCGGCCTTCGGCGCTCCCGAGCTACTGGTGGAACGTTGCGGCGGCCTGAGCAACTTCACCTTTGGCGTTCGCCGCCATCTGGAAGAACCGGTGGCCAGCGGCAACAGCCGGAACTGGGAACTGGTGACGGCCGACCGCGTGCAAGGTGGCGAGGGACAGCTGAAGGACTGGAGCATCACCTTCTACGGCCGCTGACCCCGCCAGACATCGGCCCCGCCCAATCCTGAATCGCTCCCAAGAACTCTCGCCTCCCAACCACAACACTTTCTCTTCCCTCTTTGAGGACATCTCCACCATGCGCAGAAACACACATAGCCCAGGCCCTGGCTCTGGATTCTCTGCCCTGCTACTGAGCGCATGCGGTGGGCGGGTGGAAGCAGCGAGCACGACACGGCATCGACAAGCCGCCTGGCGCCGCAGGATCCTGCCGCATCCAGTGGCAGCCTGCAGGGGTGCATCCAGTCAGACGCATGAGCCCACGACGCTTGCCCAGGCATCGCCCCTGGCCATCAGCCCGTCACCACGCCGGCACCGGCCCCTGTCGCCACGCCGGCCCCCATCGCCGCACCAGTAGCCGTTGCCACGCCCACTCCCGTCGTAGCACCCTGAGCCTGTCACCAGACCGGCGCCTGCTGTCAATCCGGCTCCCGTCACCGCGCCGGCTCCTGTCGTCACTCCGACGCCTGTCGCTACGCCAGCTCCCGTCGTCACGCCGGCCCCTGCCGTCACGCCGACTCCCGTCGCCACGCCCGGCTCCCTGTCGTCCCGACGCCGCCCGCCGCCGCGTCAAGCCGACTCCCGTCCGCCACGCCGGCTCCTGTCGTTACGCCGACTACCGGTCGCCCCTCCGCCTCCCGTGACGAACCCGGCCCCCGCGCCCAAACCGAATCCGGTGGCAACGCCGTCACCCGTGCCCCCGCCAGCCCCGCCACCGGTGGCACCACGCCGCCCGGCAAACCTGCTACGGGTGGCGTCACGCCGCCGGCGCCGGTCACGGCACCCGTTGCATCGCCCACCCCTGCCCCCGACGACGGGTACTCACCCGTTGCCACGCCGGCTCCCGTGAAACCGGTCAACAGTGGCAACAACGGCAGTGGCAACCAGAACGCACGCCCCTCGCCGCCTGAACTGGTCAGCTGGTCAAGATGCTCGCTGAAATACTATCGACCGCAGGGACAGCCCGAGATCAGGACCGGCGCCGATCCGCTCAAGCCCCACCAGTGGCACCTGAAGAACCTGGGCAGCATCGAGGGCAAACAATTCGCACGTATCAAGGCCGGCCAGGACCTGAATGTGGAGAACGCCTGGAATAGCGGTCTCAATGGCGATGGCATCCGCGTGGCCGTGGTCGATGACGGCCTGGACATGACACACCCGGATCTGCGGCCGAACATCGTCGACGGCAGCCACAACTACCGCCGCCAGTCGCTGGGCGAGAACCGCTACAGCAGCCGGATCGCCGGCCACAAGGACTGGCCGGTACCCTGCACGGAAGACGATTCGCACGGGACCTCGGTGGCGGGCATCATCGCGGCGCGGGACTACAACGGCATCGGCGGCTCGGGCATCGCGCCGCGCGCCAGCCTGGTAGGCTACAACCTGCTGGCCTTCGGGGACGAGCGCAACATCCTCGACGCCCTGTCGCGCGACATCGACAAGAACCACATCTCCAACAACAGCTGGGGATCCGGAACGACGACGGCCAGCTCAACAAAACCCGCCAGCGGCTGGACGGCATTCAACGACGCCCTGGCCAAGGGACTGAACAAGGGTCGCAACGGACTGGGTGTCCTGTATGTCTTCTCGGGTGGCAACGGGGCCTGGGAGGGGGACTATTCCTCGGCCGATTCCGCCACCAGTTCGCGAGGCGTCATCACCGTCTGTGCCGTCGACGCCGCCGGCGAACGCTCGCCCTACAGTGAACGCGGCGCAAACCTGACGGTCTGCGCACCCGTCCGGGCGCAGCACGACACCGGCCACGGCGCCCGAGATCACCACCACCGCCGTGAAGGACAAGTACACGGAAGACTTTGGCGGCACCTCGGCCGCTGCTCCGATGGTTTCGGGCGTGGCGGCGCTGATGTTGCAGGCCAACCCCAGGCTCACCTGGCGTGACGTGCCGCTGATCCTGGCCCGTACCGCGCGGCAAGTGGATGCCTCCAAAGGTGGCTGGAGCGAACTGCGCAGCCCGCTGGCAGGCGTCACCGGCCACGATGTGCTGCGCTACAGCCACCACTACGGCTTCGGCGTAGTGGATGCCGAGGCTGCCACCCGACTGGCCCGCAGCTGGCAGAGCGTGGGCGGCAGCGCCGAGCAGCGCAAATGCGGCCCCTTCCAGCTGAGACGTGAGCAAGCGCATTCCCGAAGCGTCGACGGTTACGCAGCAGCAGGCCGACAGCACACCACGCGCTCGATGGATGATGGGCTCGGCCGAAGCAGCAGTACTTCGAGGCGCTGACAGGGACTGGCCAACCGTCTGGACTACAACAAGGCCCCCGCCGGGGCCGTGTCCTCGGCAATCACCGTGCCGGCCGGCTGCAACCTGCAGCACATCGAGCACATCGACGTGAACCTGACGGTGACCGGCGACGATGGACGGGGTGAGCATCCCAATGCAGGCGACCTGCAGATCGCACTGGCCAGCCCGCTGGGCAAGGTCAGCACCCTGCTGCCGCCTCACCCCTGCACCGTGAAAGGAGAGGACGGTGAACTGAAGATCGTGGCCTGTCAGGGGCTGCAGGACTTCACCTTCGGCGTGCGCCGGCACCTGGAGGAGCCGGTAGCCGCCGGTGCCAACCGCAACTGGACCCTGTCGGTGGCCGACCGCGTTCAGGGCGGCACCGGACAACTGAAGGACTGGAGCATCACCTTCTACGGGCGCTAGGCTGCAAAAGCACCATGCCGACGGTTCTGTCCAGCTGGACACCGTAAAAAAAACCGTCGGCACGCCCGGACAGGGGCTGAACAAAGCGGCATAATAGCGAGTGGCGGGGAACGCCGCTGCTGGGATCCGATGGGAGACTGCAGGCGCGGGCCCTGCAAAAAAGGGTCGGCTGGATCCGTATGACACTGGACGTCCGTATGAATCTGCCCGCCGTCCGGTGTTCGGAGGAGACGGATCCGAGCCGAGAAACCGCTGAAGAACCGACTGCGACGTGAGCAATCAAATCCTTCGATTAATCATATAGTTATTGATTCAATCTAGAAATGATCTCACATTTCGGGGGCGCTTCGCAAGGTTGCGCTTTCGAGACAGTGCAAAAACCAACATTCGCTGCCGCCCGTCGGCTGCCCTGCTCCAGACATCTTCCTGTCGCACACCATGACTTTCCCTGCCGCTTCCCAGTCCGCACAGCCGGCCTCTGTCCTGCCCCAGCCCACCGTGGTACGAAGGGAAGACTACCGGGAACCCGACTGGCTGGCGGAGGGGCTGGTATTGCACTTCGCCCTGGATGCCCAGGACACGGTGGTGACGGCGGCATGCCGCTATCGTCGCCGCCCGGGCGCAGCGGCCGATGTCCCGCTTCGGCTGGACGGCGAGGCGCTGGAAACCCTGGGCGTGGCCATCGACAACCGGGTGCTGCCGCAGGAGTCCTGGGAGCAGCACAACGGCCAGCTGGAGCTGCGCAACCTGCCCGAGCACTTCACGCTGCACACCCAGGTGCGCATCCATCCTTCGGCCAATCTGGAGCTTTCCGGCCTGTACGCCACCGGCAGCACCCTGCTCACCCAGTGCGAGGCACAGGGCTTCCGGCGCATCACCTGGTTCCAGGACCGGCCGGACGTGATGACCACCTATCGGGTGATCCTGCAGGCGCGCCGCGCCCAGTACCCGGTGCTGCTGTCCAACGGCAATTTGCTGGCGGCCGATGCGCCGGCAGCCGCCGAGGCGCGGGCCGCCCTGTCGGTGCTGCCGCTGCCGGCCACCGACAGCGACTGGCATGAGGCCGTCTGGGAAGACCCGTTCCCGAAACCCTGCTACCTGTTCGCGCTGGTGGCAGGCAATCTGGCCGTGAACGAGACCCGGCACCGGCTGGCTTCGGGACGCGAGGTGCTGCTGCAGGTCTGGACCGAACCCGAACAGATCCACCGTACCGACTTTGCACTGCGCAGCCTGGAAAAGGCCATTGCCTGGGACGAACGCCGCTTCGGGCTGGAGCTGGACCTGGATCGCTTCATGATCGTGGCCGCGCCCGACTTCAACATGGGGGCGATGGAGAACAAGGGTCTGAACATCTTCAACGCCAAGTACGTGTTCGCCGACCCCTTCGTGGCCACCGACACCGACTTCGAGTGGATCGAATCGATCATCGGGCATGAGTACTTCCACAACTGGACCGGCAACCGCGTCACCTGCCGCGACTGGTTCCAGCTGACGCTGAAGGAAGGGCTGACGGTGTTCCGCGACCAGGAATTCACCGCCGACCAGATGGCCGCCGGCGTGGATGCCCAGGCCGCCGGCAGCGTGCGGGCCGTGCAGCGCATGGGCAACGTGCGGGTGCTGCGTCAGGTGCAGTTCGCCGAAGATGCCGGCCCGATGCGCCACCCCATCCGCCCGGACAGCTATCAGGCCATCGACAACTTCTACACCGCCACCGTCTACGAGAAAGGCGCGGAAGTCATCCGCATGCTGCAGACGCTGCTGGGCGTGGACGGCTTCCGGCGCGGCATGGATCTGTATTTCGAGCGCCACGACGGCCAGGCCGTGACCTGCGAGGCCTTCGTGGCCGCCATGGCTGATGCCAACGGGCGTGACCTGGGACAGTTCCTGCGCTGGTATGCCACCGCCGGCACACCCCGGCTGCAGGTGCGAAGCCAGTACGATGCCGCGAACAAGCGGCTGGTGCTGTCGCTGACACAGCTGCTGCCGGATGCCGAGGGCCATGCGATGCCGGCTGGCGAACGGGCGCTGCACATCCCGGTGGACGTGGCACTGCTGGCCCGCGACAGCGGCCAGGTGCAGCAGCGCCGTCTGCTGGAGCTGACAGCCTCGCAGCAGGACTTCGTCTTCGAGGGCGTGGAAAGCAGCGATGCCCAGGGACCGATGCTGTCGCTGCTGCGGGATTTCTCCGCGCCGGTGGTGGTGGATCATCCCTACAGCGACGAGGACCTGGCCTTCCTGCTGCGCCACGACGACAACCTCTTCAACCGCTGGGAAGCCGGCCAGCAGCTGGCCGAACGTGCCCTGCTGCAGGCCATCCGCCAGGGGCGATGCCCAGGCGACGCTGAAGGCGCTGAGCGGCGCACTGGCCGCTACCCTGCCGGATGCGAGGCTGGATGACGGGCTGCGCCAGCAGTTCCTGATGCTGCCCGAAGAGAAGCGGCTGGCCGAACAGCTGGAGCCGCTGGATCCTTCCCTGCTGCGTGCCCGACGGCTGGCAGCACTGCGCACCCTGGTGCAGCCGCTGGTGCCCTACCTGCAGGACGTGGTGGCCCGCCAGCACTGGCGAGCCGACTATTCGCTGGCCGTCCCCGAGGTAGGGGCAGCGCGCCCTGGCCAACACGGCGCTGCAGCTGCTCACCCTGGTGGGTGCCGAAGGGCGCGGCACGGCAGGCACGCGCGCAGTTCGAGGGCGCCAACAACCTGACCGACCGGCTGGGTGCGCTGCAGGCCCTGGTGCAGTGCGCCCCGGATGATGCCGACTGGGCGCTGGCGCGCTTCGAGGACATCTACCGGAACGAGACCCACGTGCTGGACAAGTGGTTTGCCGTGCAGGCCCGCATGCACGGCACGCACCAGCCCACGCTGGCGCGGGTTCGCCAGCTGATGCAGCACCCGGGCTGGAACAGCCAGAACCCCAACAAGGTGCGCGCCCTGCTCTACACCTTCTTTGCCGACAACCTGGCCGAGTTCCACCGCCCCGATGGCGAAGGGCTACACGCTGTGGCGTGACGAGGTGCTGCGACTGGACCGCAGCAACCCGCAGCTGGCCGCCCGGATGGCACGCACGCTCGACCGCCACCAGCGCTTCGTGCCGGTGCTGGCGCAGCAGATGCACGCCGTGCTGGAACACGTGGCCCACGAGGCCCAGTCGCCCGACGTGCGTGAAGTGATTGCCAAGGAGTTGGGTGCCCTCTGAACCCGTCCCCGCAGCCGGCGCACCCCGTTTCGTGGTGCGCTGCCTGAGGACATTGTTCAGGACATCCCGGGGGCGCCCTGAAAAGCCCCACCGATTTCACGTTCCGAGTCCGTCCATCATGAAGAAACACATCAGCCTCACCCAGTACCTGGTGGAGGTGCAGCGCCAGAAGGGGTTGATCCCCGGCGAGCTGCGCCTGCTGCTGGAAGTGGTGGCCCGCGCCTGCAAGCGCATCAGCCAGGCCGTCGGCAAGGGCGCCCTGAACAACAACCTGGGTGACGTGGGCACCCAGAACGTGCAGGGCGAGACCCAGAAGAAGCTGGACGTGATCGCCAACGACACGCTGCTGGAAGCCAATCTGTGGGGCGGGCAGCTGGCCGCCATCGCCTCCGAGGAAATGGACAAGCCCTACACCATTCCGGACCGCTATCCGAAGGGTGAATTCCTGCTGCTGTTCGACCCGCTGGATGGTTCCTCCAACATCGACATCAACTCGATGGTGGGCACAATCTTCTCGGTGCTGCGGGCGCCCGAAGGCGTGGAGCATGTCACCGAGAAGGACTTCCTGCAGCCCGGCGCGCAACAGGTTGCGGCCGGCTACGCCATCTATGGTCCCTCGACCATGCTGGTGCTGACCGTGGGCGACGGCGTGGCCGCCTTCACGCTGGACCGCGAGATCGGCGCCTGGTACCTGACCGAGCGGAACTACCGCATCACGCCGGACACGAAGGAATACGCCATCAACGCCTCCAACAGCCGGCACTGGTATCCGCCGGTCAAGCGCTACATCGACGAGCTGCTGGCCGGCAGGACCGGCCCGCGGGGCAAGGACTACAACACGCGCTGGATTGCCGCCCTGGTGGCCGAGATCCACCGCATCCTGAACCGCGGCGGTGTCTTCATGTACCCGGCCGATCAGCGCAACCCCAGCAAGCCCGGCCACCTGCGCCTGCTGTACGAAGCCAATCCGATGGCCATGCTGATCGAGCAGGCCGGCGGCGCGGCCACCGATGGTCGCCAGCGCATCCTGGACATCCAGCCCACCGGGACTTCACCAGCGCGTTCCGCTGTTCATTGGCGCCCGCGAGAAGTGGAACGGGTCACCTCTACCACCTGCAGGCTGACCAGGCATGAACTTCACGGTCCTGCTGGCCCGTCTCGCCGCCCAGATCCTGCTGGGCATCGCCGTCTTCCTGTGGGGGGCCATCGCCGTGTTGGACCCCGCGCGCGGCGATGCCCGCTGGGTCATCGGCCTGGGGGCCGTCCTGGCACTGGCGGCCCTGCTGCGCCTGGGTCGGGGCGGGGCCTGGGTTCCCTGGGCAGCCGCCGTGGGCCTGGTGCTGCCCATCGGCATGCTGGGCACACGACAACGGCGGCTCACCGTGGCTGTGGGCCCCAGGGCGCTGGTGGCCTTCGCCACCGCCGGCTGGGTGCGCAACGGACATGAGGGTGAAGCAGGGCTGAGGCTGCCGGGATGCGGCAGTTCTGCCAGCCGAGCGGTGCCTCGGGACAGGCTGAACAAGTCCTCGCGGCCTTCGGCATGATGCCCAGCGAAAACACCCGCCAAGGCCATGCACACAAGTGCATCCTCAAACCGGCGGGTTACTTTCTTGTGCGCCTGAAGCCCGATCCCCTTACCTGGCCTGGATGAAGCGACGATAAATGGCTGGCGTGCTGAACACCACGGACAGCATGCGCGCGACTTGCATGGCGAGTCACCATGGCCACCCCCAGGTCCAGCGCGCGCCGTCAGCGTCATCTCGGCAATCCCTGCCGGGCATCAGCCCCAGAATGAGTGATGGTGCGGGCAGCCCAACGAGCGGCGACAGGGACCATCCCAGCCCGACGGTCAATGCAATGCTGACCAGCGTGAAGACACAGGCAGCCGACAGCAGCCGGGGAGCACACCGCAGGAAATCCGGGCGGTACCGGTCGCCGAACGACCACCCGATGCAGAGCTGACCGGCCCACGAGACCCAGCGCGGCAGATCGGTATGCGGCAGCAGCTGCAGCAGATTCACGGCCGCTACGAACAGCAGCGCCCCCAGCAGCCACGCATTGGGCAGACGCACGCGCAGAAAGAACCAGACCGAAACCAGACTGCCCGCCATCAGCGGCAGCAGACTGCCCCAATGCACATCCCGGGCAGCGCCCCGCAGATGGGACGCATCACCCCCCAGCCACTGCACGCCGAAAGGCACCAGCGCCACGACCAGCAGCACCCGCACGCTGTGCACCGTGGCCACATGGTCAGCCCGGGTGCCATGACGATGCGCCATGTTGACGATCTCGCTGGCCGTGCCGATGGCCGACGAGAACCAGGCCGTCCCCACATCCAGGCCACCAACGCGGTGATAGAACCAGCAGCCGATGACCGCCAGCACCTGGGCATACAGGATGCCGGCAAGAATGAGCCCCCAGTGCTGCCCCAGGCTCTGCATCACCTCGGCGGAGAAGTACAGTCCCAGCGACAGCCCGATGACCCAGCGCCCGAACTTGTTGAATGGCGCCGGGCACCGGGTCGGCATGCCGGCCACCCGGGTGGCCGCCGTGAGAAACAGTGGCCCCAGCAGCCAGGGCAATGGGGTGCCCATCCAGACCGCCAGGCCGGCACCCACCAGAGCGATGCAGAGGCCGCGGGCGACGGGCTGCCAGGCTGCTGCGCCGGATGAGCCGGCCACAGCGCTCATCCCCGTTTTGCTTTCCATCGGCGGATCAGTGCAGGAAGCACGAACACGGCGACGGCCAGCACCCAGAACGATATCGTGACGGGACTGGAGAACAGGATCGAAACGTCACCGTTGGAGATGGCCAGCGCACGACGTAGGTTCTGCTCCATCATCCCCCCCAGCACCACGCCCAGGATGAGCGGCGCAACTGGCAACCCCGCCTTGCGCAGCAGGTATCCCACAGCACCGATCCCCAGCATGAGCAGCAAATCGAAGGTCGAGGCATTGATCGAATAGACCCCAATGAAACTGACGCAGACGATACCCGGCATCAGAATCCAGGGTGGCACGGCCAGAATGCTGGCAAAGACCCTGCACCAGGGCACGTTCGCGATGAACAGGATGACGTTGGCCACAGCCAGTGAGGCGATTAACCCCAGACCAGCTGGGGCTGTGCATCGAAGAGCACTGGCCCCGGCGTGATGTTGTAGAGCGTCAGCGCGCCCATCATCACCGCTGTCGTGCCCGACCCAGGAACGCCCAGCGTCAGCATGGGAATGAAGGAACCGATGGCAGCAGCATTGTTGGCGGACTCAGGAGCCGTCAGGCCGCGCATGTCACCCTGACCGAACTTCGCATCCGCTCCCCGACGTTCACCAATACGTTTCTCATTGGCATAGGCAATGGCAGAAGCCACGCTGGCCCCCGCCCCGGGCAGAACTCCCAAGCCAAAACCCGTCAGACTGCTTCGCATGACGGTAGGCCGAGTGAAGCGCAGTTCCTGCAGATTGAAGAGTTTGCGTTCGCCTGGCGGAACCGAAATGGCCGCCCCTGCAACCGCCCATTCCAACATCTGAAGCAGTTCCGTAATGGCAAACAGACCGATGACAACCACCACGAAGTCAATGCCATCCGCCAGATGCGGCACATCAAAGGTGAACCGATAGACGCCGGAATTGGCATCCACGCCCACGGTCGAGATGGCCAGTCCGATGGTAGTGGCCAGGATGCCCTTGACGGGATCCTCCCCCAGCAGCCCTGCCAGACAGCAGAAAGCAAAGACCATCAGCACGAAATATTCAGCCGGCCCGAAAGCCAGTGCCCATTTCGCAGTGCCGGCGCCAGCGCCACGATACCGAAGAACGCCACCAAGGACCCCACGAACGACGCCCAGGCCGACAGGGACAGCGCCACACTGGCCATACCCTGGCGCGCCAGCGGATAGCCGTCGAGCGTGGTCATCACCGCTGCGGCATCACCCGGCACGTTGATGAGGATGGAGGCAATACGTCCACCATACTCCGCCCCCACGTAGACGGCCGCCAGCAGGATCAGCGCGGTCTCTGGCGGCAGGTTCATGGCATAGGCGATGGGGATGAGCATGGCCACCCCTGTTGATGGGCCCCAGTCCCGGCAGCAGCCCCACCACCGTACCGAAGAAAGCGCCCAGGGCGGCAAAGCCCAGGTTCATGGGTGCAAAGGCCACGCCGAAGCCCTGCCCCAGTTGAGAAAGCACCTGACTCACAACCATGCCTCCAGGATTCCCGGCGGCAGGACGACATCCAGGCCGCGATCAAACAGCAGAAACAGCAGAATGCTGCCCACCACGCCGGCTGTCAGCGTCTTCACCCAGCTTCCGCCGAACAATCGGCCGACCAGGCACACCATCAACGCAGTGGCCGGAATGAAGCCCAGGGGCTCGAACACCACGGCATAGGCAACCAGCACCAGCACAACGGCAAGGATTCGCCCCAGAGCCCCGGGTGGCAAGGGCTCGGCATGGCCGCCGCCCTTGAGCAGCAGACGGACGCCGCACAAGGCCAGCGATGGCGGCCACGACCATGGGGAACGCGGCGGGACCGAGGGGTTCATAGGCCACCGGCGCCTGAAGGCCGTAGCCAAACCAGAGCATGAAAGCCGCCAGCGACAGTGCGCCGAGGCCCAGGATGCGATTGTTCATGGCGTCTCCGTGCTCAGGGCTCCTGCACCAGGCCGAACGACTTCGCCAGATCCGCGTACTCCTTCACCCGTGCCTTGACATAGGCATCCAGTTCCTTGCCCGTCATCGAGAACGGGTACAGACCCTGCTGTGCGCGCAGTTTGGCAAAACCCTCGGTTTGCATGGTCTTCCAAGGCCTGCTGCCACCACTGATAATCCTCGTCCGACACCTTGGGCCCCATGTAGAAAGCCACGGATGATGGGCCATTCGATGTCATAGCCCTGCTCCTTGGCAGTTGGCACATCCTTCAGCCGGCCTGGCAGGCGTTCACCATGAAAGACCGCCAGAACCTTGATGGGGGCCCCGCCTTCGAGCTGTGCAGCGGCCTCGGCAGCATCACCCATGAAGACCTGGACATGATTGCGACGCAAGGCGGTGATGCCTTCCCCACCGCCTTCAAAGGCCACGAAGCGCATCTTGCGAGGATCGACACCTGCTGCTCGAGCAGTCAGCGCTGCCTTCATCCAGTCCTGCTGCCGACGGAGCCTCCCGTTCCGAACACCACGGCCGCAGGATCCTTCTTCAGGGCATCCATGAGCGCGCCCAGCGTCTGGTAAGTTGAATCATCACGAACAACGACGACGCCATAGTCGGCGCCGATAGCCGCCAGCCAACGCACATCATCAACAGAGTAGCGACCGAACTTGCCTTGTGCCAGATTCAGAAGCGAACCACCAGAGAACGCCACGATAGCTCCCCTCATCGGGACGCTGAGCGACGATATTGTTGTAGGCCACTGCCCCCACGCCACCAGGCATATACACGATGCGCATGGGACGCTTGAGTACCCCTCCTTCCTTCAGGGAGGTCTGCGTCAGCCGGCAGGTGAGATCGAAACCACCACCGGGCTTGGCAGGTGCCACACACTCGGGGCGGCGAGGCTCGGCGGCGCTCACCGTGGACGATACCGTGAGTCCTCCCAGCGAGACCGCCAACGCGAGAACACCCGCACGCAGCCCTGTACGAAGGGGGGCGCATGACGTTGCCCGTCCAAGGCCCGCGGATGCGGTACGCGCTGACAATGAATCACCGACAGGGATGAAGGTTGATTGAAACATCGGGGTGTATCTCCTTTCATGAGCACCAGTCGGTGCGTGGCGCCCCTGAGGACGCCTCTGAACGGGTTCTCGTGGAGCGGAGTGCGCAGTGTAGAGCGAGATGGCCACTTCACCCGCCTCCCGCTTATTGGCGATTACCCTGATATGCGACGACAACACATGACTGGCTCCCGACGAGAAGATCCTGTTCGCCCGGTCATCCTGATGAACGAGCGTCATGCCGGCATCGCGTCCGTCTCCTGTGCAGCCCCTGCCCTGCGAATAGGGACGTCCCCCGAATTATGGGAGCCCCCTGCCCCTTCTTTTCCCGAACGGGACAGGCTTTGCGGTTCACAGCGGCATGAAGTTGGAACTAAGCTGTTTTTTCATGAGCAGCTTTCCAACCAGGCTGCACGGTGCAGCCCTACCAAGGAGGTGAACGATGACGATTCCTGGCAACACGTACCGAGTGCCCGTGACAGCTGCTGCACTGGCCATCCTGCTGGCCGCCTGCGGCAGTGGCAACGGCAATGACGGCAATCATGCCGATACAAAGCCCTCTCGGACACCACACCGGCTGCCACGGCAAATCACGCCACCAAGGCGGATGCAGCCCAAGCTGGAGATACGGAGCAGGCCAACGCGGCAGCACAGGCCGGTGACGCCGCACAGGCTGCCAACACTACTCAGGCCGCCGACGCCGCACAAGCTGCCGCCGCTGCCCCGGCAAGCCCTGCCAACGCGGAATCTGCTGCAGCCCCCGCCACCGATGCCTCCGGTACCATCAGCTCAGCCACGGCTGCAAACCGCACGGCGGTAGCCGATACGGCAGAAGCCAGCACCGTCACCCAGGCCGCACCACAGACGGCCCCCATCTCGGCCGCTGGTGTGCGCGGCGATGCGCTGCTGACCATGCTGGGATCAGAAAGGCTGCCTGAACCTTCATCACGCACACGTCGTACAACGGCACACGCGTCACGACGGGACAGCCGCTGGAGCTGCCGGAGCTGCGTGCGGATACGGGTCTGAACCCCAGCAACTATCAGAAGACTGACCCCGAACAGCCCCGGCTTGCAGAGTCCGTTTGCCGCGCTGGGCAACATCATATGCGATGCCCAGTACTACCAGTACCATGCCGCCGCACCGGGCGAGTATTCGCTGAGCGTGGGCAGCACGCCGCACCCGCGGCATCAGTATCTGGGCAGAAGATTCTGCGAGGGTTCACTGGCCAGCGCATTTCGGCGTCCCTGACGGTCACCGCAGACTCTGCCTCGTTGGGTGATGTTGTCACCAGCCCCACCCATGACGGCAAGTCGCAGATCAGCGGCGTCGGTGCGCCGCTTCAGCTTCCGGCTGGACGGTGTGGCCTCTACGGTCTGCTGAAGCAGTGGGGCACCCAGGTGGGCGACCTGGCCAAGCTGCTGCTCTTGAAGGGGGACTCCGACCAGCAGGCCAAGCTGTGCTGGAACATTGAGCGCCCAGATACCAAACGCCTGCAGTGCGTCGTCTGGCAGGCACCGGCCAACTGGCAGCGTGGCCAGCAGCTGCAGAGTCGTCGATCAGTACCTCGTCGACGACCGTTCGGTCTATGGCGAGAAAGGCTTCGTGTACTGGCGGGGTCGTTTCCCGCAGTGACGGACTGAGCGTTTTCCGTCTCCCTGATGGCATTCAGCGCAGCAACTGCGCAATGGCCTGGCTGGCCGCAGCCAGGCCCATGCTGGCGGTGACGGTGACGAGCGAACCGTAGCCGGCGCACGCCAGCAGGCATGCCGCCGCCCTCGCCCTTCGGGCGGGTGCCGGCAATCTGTTCCGGCGAATGGATGGCCGGCACGCCGAAGCGGGACGGATCGCCCTTGCGACGCCGGCGGGACGGAGGCACGGTCTGCGCAGACCGAAGCGGCTGTACGTCCTGCGCTGGGACGTGGCCTGGCGCGCCTTCGCCTTCCTGCGTCGCGCTGTGGGCCGGCACGTTCGATGTTTCAGCGCGGCTGACCGAAGACGGCATCGCTGTGCCATCCCCTCGCGGGAAGCCATGATGCCGGCGCAACCGCGCACGCACGGCCGACAGCAGCGCATCCCCCGTGGTACGGGAAAGATCTTCCACCCGCAGCTGCAGGGGATCGGTGCGCCCTCCGGCTGCACCGCAGGCAATCACGGGCTTGTCGTTCGCCACGCACCAGGCAATCAGCGACGCCTTGGCCGCCACGGCATCGATGGCGTCGATGACAAGATCGGCGTCCGCGGGGATCAGCTTCTCTTCCTGGCCGGGCTCGATGAACTCATCGACAGGGTGCACGGAGACGTCGGGCGAGATGTCGCGGATGCGCTGTGCCATCACCTCGACCTTTGGCAGCGCCCAGCGTGCTGGTGAGCGCATGAACCTGGCGATTGATGTTGGACTCGGCCACGTGGTCCAGGTCGATGAGGGTGAGGCGCCCCACGCCGCTGCGCGCCAGCGCCTCGGCCGCCCAGGAGCCGACACCGCCAATACCGACAACGACGACATGGGACTGCCAGAGCCGCTGGCAGCCGGCTTCTCCGTAGACGCGGGCGACGGACGCAAAACGACGATCGGTCATGGTGGGATTCTTTCCGTTTGAATGGATGGAAGGGCAAACGCCGCGGCCTCATCTGGCCCAAGCGTTCCCCAGTCCTGCTGCGCAAGTCCGCCAGTGTCCTACCGTGTGCTCGAGGCTGCAAAATTGCGGCATCACCCCCGGGTGGCAGCACGGCTCAGGATCAGCACGCCCAGGATGACAACGGCCGTGCCCACGATCTGCAGGCCGCCCGTGGGTTCACCCAGAACGACGGCCCCCAGAAAGATGGTCCAGACCGGGCCGATCATGCCCACCTGCGCCGCCTTGCCTGCCCCCAGATGATTGACGGAGGCCGTGGTCAGAAAGAGCGGGAAGACAGTGCAGAAGATGGCCGTCATCAGGGCGATGCCCTGCACTTCAGTCGGCTGGCGAAACATGTCGCCCCCACCGACCAGCAGCGCCTGGGTCACGCAGAGCACGCAGGCCACCAGGCTGGCCCACGCCGTCAGTCGCATGGGCCCCAGGCGGCGGACCATCTCGCCAGCGCCCACCAGGTAGAAGGAATAGCTGAGACAGCTGCCCAGCACCAGCGCGCTGCCCAACGGCACATTGACCTGCAGACTGCCGTCCAGATCGTGCAGGTAGACGAGGATCACGCCCAGATAGCTGACGCCCAGCGCCGTCCACTGGGTGCGGCTGACCGGGCGCTTGAGCCAGAACACGGACAGCAGCAGCACGAAGGTGGGGCCGAGATAGAGCAGCACCCGCTCCAGACCAGCCGAGACGTATTGCAGCCCCAGGAAGTCCAGGTAGCTGGCCAGGTAATAGCCCGAAAAGCCCAGGCCCGCCACGCGCCAGACATCGCCGGATCGCCAGACGCTGTCCGCACGGGGCGTCGCATTGTCGGGACACCCTGTTGCACCCGCCGGGGCCTGCCTGCGCCAGCACCGGCGCAGGGCCGCACCGTCGCTGCGCCAGGCCACCCAGGCGAAGAAGGGCGCAGCCCACATCATGCGCAGGCCCAGGAAGGTCTCGGTACTGACGCCGTGGCGGTAGGCCAGCTGATGAGGATGCCCTTGCAGGGCAAACAGCATGGAGCCCCAGCAGGCCATAGAAGAGCCCGAGATGCTCGGGCTTCCAGCGGAGACAGGCATCAGCGGCTCTTGCCGGTGAGCGAGCCCAGAATGCCGCGCACCAGTGCGCGACCGACCTGCAGAGCCCACCGAGCGCATCATGCTCTTGGCGGCGGTCTCCAGCACGGAATCGCTGCGACGACTGGCCGTCTTGCCGCTGCTCTTGGTCGTGCTGCCGCTGACGCCACCCAGCAGGCCGTCCAGTGCATCCTGCAGGAAGCCGCCCGATCCGGCGCTGCCCTGCGTCTGTGCCCCGGCCTGGCCGCTGCCGCCATGGTTGCCCCAGCCATCCATGCCACCGGCACCAGCCGCCCCGCCTTTGGAGGCGCCTGCCCCGCCTGCTGCCGCACCGGCAGCCCGGTCGCGCAGCACTTCATAGGCGGATTCGCGGTCAACCGCCTGCTCGTAGACGCCCAGCCACCGGCGAGGCAGCCAGCAAGGCCTGGCGCTCTTCGGGCGTGGCCGGACCGATGCGGGAGGCCGGCGTGGCAATCCAGACGCGCTCGACGATGCCGGGCGTGCCCTTGGCATCCAGGAACGAGACCAGGGCTTCGCCCACGCCCAGCTCGGAGATGGCTTTTGCGGTATCAAGCGCGGGGTTGGCGCGCATGGTCTCGGCGGCGGTGCGAACGGCCTTCTGGTCGCGCGGCGTGAAGGCACGCAGCGCATGCTGCACGCGGTTGCCCAGCTGGCCCAGCACGCTCTCGGGCACGTCCAGCGGGTTCTGGGTGATGAAGTAGACGCCCACGCCCTTGGAGCGGATCAGGCGCACCACCTGCTCGATCTTGTCCAGCAGCGCCTTGGGCGCGTCATCGAACAGCAGGTGGGCCTCGTCGAAGAAGAAGACCATCTTCGGCTTGGGCTGGTCGCCCACCTCGGGCAACTGCTCGAAGAGTTCCGAGAGCAGCCACAGCAGGAAGGTGCCGTAGAGCTTGGGCGCGTTCATCAGCTGGTCAGCCATCAGGATGTTGATGACGCCGCGCCCGTCCGGGGCGGTGCGCATCATGTCCGGGAGCTTCAGCATGGGCTCGCCGAAGAAGCGCTCGGCGCCCTGCTGCTCCAGCGTGAGCAGGTTGCGCTGGATGGCGCCGATGGAGGCCGACGAGACGTTGCCGTACTGGTTGGTGAACTGCTTGGCGTTTTCGCCCACGTACTGCAGCATGGCGCGCAGGTCCTTGCTGTCGAGCAGCAGCAGGCCGTTGTCATCCGCCACCTTGAAGGTGAGGTTGAGCACGCCTTCCTGCGTGTCGTTGAGGCCCAGCATGCGCGACAGCAGCAGCGGCCCCATGTCGGAGATGGTGGCGCGCACCGGGTGCCCCTGCTTGCCATAGACATCCCAGAGCGTGACCGGGAAAGCCCGTGAACTGCGGCGTGGGCAGGCCGTGCTGCTCCAGCCGGGCCTGCAGCTTGGGGCTCATCTGGCCTGGCTGGGAGATGCCGGTGAGATCCCCTTCACGTCGGCCATGAACACCGGCACGCCGATGGCCGAGAACTGTTCGGCCAGGCGCTGCAGGGTGACGGTCTTGCCGGTGCCGGTGGCGCCGGTGATGAGGCCGTGACGGTTGCCCAGCGCCGGCAGCAGCACGGCCTCGAAGGTGTCGTTCTTGCCGATCAGCAGGGAGGGAAAGGGTGTCGGACATCGAAGGCTCCGGAAAGGGATGGGCCGCAAGCGGCCGCGGAAGACGCCGCAGGAAGAGCCGATCGCCGGCACAAGACGCGGGGCGAACGGTCGGCTGAATGGTAAAATCGCGCGCTTGGGAAGGGATGAGGCGGCCTCGCAGGGCACCCCCATGGGCCGCACATCCCCTTCCAGGGCATTCGGGATGCCTGTCCCGGTGGTCTTTGCACGGCCTGACGAGGGCGGATCCCAAACCGGTTATCTTAGACCAGAGTACCCGGATGCCGCGCGCTCGTGCCCCCGCTCCACCGGCGGCATGCGGCGCGCCGATGTAGATCATTATGAACCCTGCGGCTTGCCCTGGCGGAGCGTCACGCCCCGGCCACAGGCAACCGCCCTTCCCCCAGAGGATCCGAGCATGGCAGGCCATTCCAAGTGGGCCAACATTCAACACCGCAAGGGCCGCCAGGACGCCAAGCGCGGCGCGCTCTTCACACGGCTGATCAAGGAGATCACCGTGGCCGCCAAGATGGGCGGCGGCGACCCGGCTATGAACCCGCGTCTGCGGCTGGCCATGGAAAAAAGCCGCTGACGGCAACATGCCCAAGGACACGGTGCAACGCGCCATCCAGCGCGGCGTGGCTGGTCTGGAAGGCGTCAACTATGAAGAAATCCGCTACGAGGGCTACGGTGTGGCCGGCGCAGCGGTCATCATCGACTGCCTGACCGACAACCGCACCCGCACGGTGGCAGACGTTCGGCACGCGCTCACCAAGCACGGCGGCAACCTGGGCACCGACGGTTCGGTGGCCTTCCAGTTCACGCACTGCGGCCAGCTCGTGTTTGCCCCCGGCACCGACGAGGACAAGCTGATGGAAGTGGGCCTGGAAGCCGGCGCACAGGACATCCTGTCCAACGACGACGGCTCGCTGGAGGTCATCACCGAGCCGGGCGACTTCATCGCCGTGAAGACGGCGCTGGAGGCAGCCGGCCTGAAGGCCGAGGTGGCCGAGATCACCATGAAGCCGCAGAACGAGCTGGAACTGACCGGCGATGATGCGGTGAAGATGCAGAAGATCCTGGACGCGCTGGAAAAACGTCGACGACGTGCAGCAGGTCTACACCAACGCCGTCATCGACGAGGAATGAATGACATGACAGCCCGGAAACGATGCCTGGTGGTGGGTGGTGGCGGACGCGAGCACGCCATTGCGCTGGCGCTGGCCCGCTCGCACGCCTTCGAGACGGTCTACGTGGCGCCCGGCAACGCCGGCACGGCCCCTGGAGCCCGGCATCCGCAACCTGCCGGTCACCAACATCGAGACTCTGGCGCTGTTTGCCCGACGCGAGAATCTGGCCTTCACCGTGGTGGGCCCCGAGGCACCACTGGCCAAGGGCATTGTCGATGCCTTCCGCAAGCAGGGGCTGCCCATCTTCGGGCCCACGCAGGCGGCGGCCCAGCTGGAAGCGTCCAAGGACTTCGCCAAGGCCTTCATGAAGCGCCACGGCATCCCCACGGCCGCCTACGAGACCTTCACCGACCCGGCAGCCGCCAAGGACCACATCACCCGTCAGGGCGCGCCCATCGTGGTGAAGGCCGACGGCCTGGCGGCCGGCAGGGTGTGGTGGTGGCCCAGACGGTGGCCGAGGCCCATGCGGCCGTCGACCAGTTCCTGGGCGATGACTTCACTGGCGGCAGCAAGGACGGCAAGGACACGGCTCGCGTCGTGGTCGAGGCCTTCCTGACCGGCGAGGAAGCCAGCTTCATCGTGATGGCCGATGGCCGCAACGTGCTGGCGCTGGCCACCAGCCAGGACCACAAGCGCCTGCTCAACGGCGATCAGGGCCCCAACACCGGCGGCATGGGCGCGTATTCGCCTGCCCCGGTCATCACGCCCGACATCCATGCGCGCGCACTGCGCGAGATCATCCTGCCCACCATCCGCGGCATGGCCGACGAGGGCACGCCGTTCACGGGCTTCCTGTATGCGGGGCTGATGATCGGCAAGGACGGCAGCCTGAACACGCTGGAATTCAACTGTCGCCTGGGTGACCCCGAGACGCAGGCCATCCCTCAGCCGTCTCAAGACGCCGCTGGGCCAGCTCATCCAGGCCGGCATCTGACGGCCGGCTGGACCAGGTGGAAGCCGAGTGGGATCGTCGCAGCGCGCTGTGCGTGGTGCTGGCCGCAGCCGGCTACCCGGCCCATCCGCAGCTGGGCGACGTGATCACCGGCCATCCGGCGCACGGCAATGCCGAAGGGGGCGACCTCTTCGTCTACCACGCCGGCACGGCCCAGAAGGACCAGGACGTGGTGACCAGCGGCGGCCGAGTGCTGGGCGTGACGGGACTGGGCGATCTCGCTGAAGATGGCGCAGACGCGTGCCTATGAAGGTGTGCGCGGCATCCACTTCAACGGCATGCAGTACCGCAGCGACATCGGCCACCTGGGGCTGCCGGCCAACCAGCGCAATCCCTGAAGCGGCGTTCCCCGACCGGGGCAGGAGTCTCGCCTGCCTCGGGCCTTGGGCCACGGGTCGTGTCACCCATCCCTGCAACTCATTCCCAGAACAATCATCATGAACTCCACGGCCCCTGCCCTACTTCTCCGGCCGAGCATGACGCCATCGCCGCCTGGTTCGCCGGGCTGCAGTCCCGCATCGTGGCGGGCCTCGAAGACGTTGGCGGCGACCGGTTCCTGCGCGATGCCTGGCAGCGCGAGCCCGACAGCCCCACCCAGGGCAGCGGCATCAGCTGCGTGCTGGACGATGGCAAGCTCTTCGAGCGCGCCGGCGTGATGTTCTCCGACGTGCAGGTCAGCCAGCTGCCCCCACCGCCTCGGCCAACCGGCCGCAGCTGGCCAGGGCGCAAGGCGCGAGCCACAGGGCGTGTCGCTGGTGCTGCACCCACGCAACCCCACGTACCCACCGTGCACATGAACGTGCGCTTCTTCCGCGCGCTGGCCCCCACGCCGGCCGAGCAGGACGTGTGGTGGTTCGGTGGCGGCATGGACCTCACGCCCTATTACGGCGAGGAAGAGGACGCCCGGCATTTCCACCAGGTATGCTTCGATGCGCTGGCCCCCTTCGGCCCCGAGCACTACCCGACCATGAAGGCCTGGTGCGACCGCTACTTCTTCCTGAAGCACCGGCAGGAGGCCCGCGGCATCGGCGGCATCTTCTTCGATGACCTCAACCAGCCGGACTTCGCCACGGCCTTCGCACTGACGCGCAGCGTGGGTGACCATTTCCTGGACGCCTACCTGCCCATCGTGCGGCGGCGCATGGACCGTGCCTATGGCGAGCGCGAGCGCACCTTCCAGGCGCTGCGCCGCGGCCGTTACGTGGAATTCAACCTGGTGCTGGACCGGGGCACGCTGTTCGGGCTGGCCTCGGGCGGCCGCACCGAATCCATCCTGGCCTCGATGCCGCCCACGGCCGGCTGGCGCTACCAGTACCAGCCCGAGCCGGGCACGCCCGAGGCGCGCCTCTACACCGACTTCCTGCCGGCGCGCGACTGGCTGGGCGTGACATCCGCATGAACCTCGGCCGGCGTCGTCGCATCGGGCTCCTGGGCGGCAGCTTCGATCCCTGTCCATGTGGCACACCTGGCCCTCGGGCCAGGCGGCCATCACCGCCCTGAAGCTGGACCAGCTGGTGCTGATCCCGGCCGGCCATGCCTGGCAGAAAGGCGGCAACCAGGCCGACGGACGGCACCGGCTGGCCATGCTGCGCCTGGCCATCGCCTCCCTGCCCGCCAGCACCGAGGCCAGCCACTGGAAGATCGACGAGCAGGAAGTGAACCGCAACGGTCCCAGCTACACGATCGACACGCTGAAAGCCCTGCGGGAGCACTACGGCCCCGACGACGCGCTGATCCTGGTGCTGGGCAGCGACCAGTTCCGCAACCTCGACACCTGGCACGACTGGCAGCACCTGCTGGACTACGCCCACCTGGCCGTGACGCAGCGCGAGCGCGTTCCCCGTCCGACCTGCCGCCCGACATCGAGAAACTGCTGATGGCGCACGGCACGGGCTCACTGCCCGATTCGCCCTCCGGCAACATCATGTTCTTCCGGATGCCGCCCGTTCCGCTGTCGGCCACGCAGCTGCGCAAGCAGCTGGCCGCCGGCCAGCCGGTGGGTGGCCTGCTGCCGATGGGCGTGGAGGCCTACATCCGGCGGCACGGGCTGTACGGCACCGGGCACACCGAAAAAGGGGCAGGACTGATCTTCCCGACCGGGGCCGGCGCAGCCTTCGCCAGGTGCGTGACTTTCTGACCGAGGCCAAGGCGGCCGTCGCCAGGCGCACAACGAAACCCGGCCCGCAGAGCCCCCGCATCCTGGGCCTGGAGCCCCCGCAAAAGACGACAGCAATGACTGGACCGGGCCATGCGGGTACCCGCCCATGAGCCGGACCGATTCCTATAGTATGAGCACTGTACCCTCCGTTCAGTGCCGAACCTTTCGAGACCGATAGACCCATGAGCATTTCCGAACTGCAGTACCTGGTGGTGGACGCGCTGGAAGACGTGAAGGCGCAGGACATCCGCGTCTTCGATACCGGCCCGCAGCGCAACGCCAAGTCGCCCGCGCTGTCCGACCTGTTCGACCGCGTGGTGGTGGCCACGGCCACCTCCAACCGCCAGACCCGGGCGCTGGCCGCGCACGTGCAGGACCGGGCCCGCGAGGCAGGCTATCCGGTGGTGTCGGTGGAGGGTGAGGAAACCGGCGAATGGGTGCTGGTGGATCTGGGCGACATCATCGTGCACATCATGCAGCCTGCCATCCGCGCCTACTACAACCTGGAAGAACTGTGGGGCACGCACCCGGTCGAACTGCCGCTGCCCCGGCCGTCGACTCACAAGGGACACGCCCGCAAGGATGAGGATCGCCGCCCCCAGGGCGCGCAGGCCTGACCGACAGGCGAGCGCACGGCGATGCTGATCCGCATCCTGGCCGTGGTCAGCGCAGCCCGCGCTGGGTGGACGAGGCGGTTTCCGACTACCTGAAGCGTTTTCCCAGCGGGCTGGACGTGGAACTGGTGGCGGTGAAGACCGAGAACCGCACCGAGATCCCACCCGACGCACGGAAGCCGCCACCGCCACGCTGATGGCACGCGAGGCCGAACGGCTGCGGGCGAAAGCTTCCGCCCCGTGCCCGGGTGGTGGTGCTGGACGAGCACGGCGACGATCTGCGCACCACGGCGCTGGCCAGACGATTGCAACAATGGCAGCAGGCAGCCGACCCGGTCGCGATCCTGATCGGCGGTCCGGACGGGCTGGATGCCGGCCTGAAGGCCGAGGCGCAGGAACGCATCCGGCTTTCCAGCCTGACGCTGCCACACGCCCTGGTGCGGGTGCTGCTGGCCGAGCAGCTGTACCGGGCATGGTCGATCAACGCGGGACATCCTTACCATCGGGAGTGACCGACTGTCACGGGCAGATGACGTGACTGGCTGACGGGAGACTTCCATCTCATCAGGAGTGACATCATGATCTATCTGGCATCGCGCAGCCCACGCCGGCTGGAACTGCTCAAGCAGATCGGCATCACCGAGGTCCGGTTGCTGCTGGACGAGGACGAAGGCCGGGCCGAAGAACTGGAAGCCATTCGCCCGAAGGAGTCTCCCACGAACTATGTGGAACGGGTGGCGCGTGCCAAGGCCGAAGCCGCTCGGCAGCGGCTTCAGGGAACTGCAGCGCCAGGACTTCCCTGGCCCAGATGGCAGGGATCCCCCGTGGCCGAGATCGCCGCGACCACGGCCCCCGCCACGGCTACGGCGGCGGGCGCCACCTCGAACGGCACCGCCGCTTCGGACAGTCCGTCTGCCACTTCCGCCACAGGGTGTCTCCCCGCCACCCGACCTGCCCCAGGCAGGCTGCCCAAGGGCGCAGCCGCGACCGGCCGCAACTGGCCGGCTGCCCCGCTGCTGGCCGCCGACACCACGGTCGCCGTGGGCGGCCGCATCCTGGGCAAGCCCACGGATGAAGAAGATGCCCGGCGCATCCTGAAGCTGCTGTCGGGGCGTTCGCACCGGGTGCTGAGCAGCGTGGTGGTGGTCAGTCCGCGTGGCAAGGTGCGCCAGCGCACCCAGGTATCGCGGGTGCGCTTCCGGCGCCTGACCGATGAGGACATCACCGCCTACATCGCCAGCGGAGAGCCCTTCGGCAAGGCAGGGCGCCTACGGCATCCAGGGACTGGCCGCCCGTTTCGTGAAAGAAGATCGAGGGCTCGTACAGCAGCATCATGGGCCCTGCCGCTCTACGAGACCGCCGCGCTGCTGAAGAAGGCTGCTGCTCCCGCCGCATCGAAGAAGAAGAAAACCTCGGACTGACGGAACGACCGGGACTCAAGGCGGGCGTGCCTGCGCCCGCCCATCACCAGGGCGGGTGCATCGGAGCATGCGCATCCCGCCCCCGGAGCGAGGCGACACGCCATTGTGTTGCCTTGGCCGACAAAACGTCCGTCCGGGCGCTTTCAACCCCGGTGCAAAGGGCCGCCGATTTGGCGGCCATGCCCTGCATGGTGTATATCTGTCAGAAGATATGTCGCCGGAGTGCTCCATGACTGACGCCCCCAAAGAAGAAATCCTGGTCAGTACCACCTCACCAGAGACCCGGGTGGCACTCATCCAGCAGGGGGTTCTGAAGGAATTCAACCTTGACCGGCAGGCCAGCCGCGGGCAGGTGGGCAACATCTATGCCGGCATCGTCAATCGCGTGCTGCCAGGGCATGCAGTCCGCATTCATCGACATCGGGCTGGAACGCTCGGCCTTCCTGCATGTGACGGACCTGTGGCAGTGCCGGATGGATGGGCACAAGACCACCCCTCATCGAGAAACTCCTGTATCCCAGACAGCCGCTGCTGGTGCAGGTCATCAAGGATCCCATCGGCAGCAAGGGCGCCCGGCTCACCACGCAGATCAGCATTGCCGGGCGGATGCTGGTCTATCTGCCGCATGACCCCCACATCGGCATTGCGCAGCGCATCACCGACGAGACCGAGCGCAGCCGTCTGCTGGAGCGCGTGAAGGTGCTGGCGGCCCAGGGGCACGACGGCAAGAGCATCGGAAGGTGGCGGTTTCATCATCCGCACGGTGGCCGAAGGGGCCGAGGACGAGGTGCTGATGGCCGACATCCAGTACCTGCGCCGGCGCTGGGCGCAGATCCTGGAAGCCGCCCAGGCCAACGCCAGCGGCAAGCCGGCCGGCAGCCGCCAGCCCGAGCAGCTCTACCACGAGCTGCCGCTGTCGCAGCGCGTGCTGCGCGACATGGCGTGGGCGGGCACGCAGTCGATCATCGTGGACGATCCCGAGACGCTGACCACGATGCGCACCTTCTGCCAGACCTACATGCCCAATCTGGAAGAGAAGCTGCGCCTGCATGAGGGCAGCCGCTCGCTCTTCGACCTGTACCAGGTGGACGAGGAAGTCGAGCGCGCCCTGGCCCGCCGGGTGCCGCTGAAGTCCGGCGGGTACCTGATCTTCGACCAGACCGAGGCGCTGACCACCATCGATGTGAACACGGGCGGCTACATCAGCGGTCGCAACTTCGACGACACGGTGTTCCGCACCAACCTGGAGGCCACGCAGACGCTGGCGCGTCAGCTGCAGCTGCGCAATCTGGGCGGCATCATCATCGTCGACTTCATCGACATGCACAGCGCCGAGCACCGCGAGACCGTGCTTCAGTCCCTGCGCAGCGCACTGCAGCAGGACCGCACCAAGACCACCGTCAACGGCTTCAGCTCGCTGGGGCTGGTGGAGATGACCCGCAAGCGCACCCGCGACTCGCTGGAAAGGATGCTGTGCGAGCCCTGCACGGCCTGCCATGGCAAGGGCACCATCAAGACGGCCCGCACGGTCTGCTACGAGATCATGCGCGAGATTGCCCGCGAGGCGCGGCAGTTCGATCCGAAGGAGTTCCGCATCCTGGCCTCGCAGCAGGTCATCGACCTGCTGCTGGACGAGGAAAGCCCGCACCTGGCCATTCTGGGCGAGAACGTCGGCAAACCCATCACCCTGCACGTGGAGCCTGCCTACGCGCAGGAAGACTACGACATCATCCTGGCGTGAAGTGGCGCAGCTTCTTGGGAGGCAGCAGCCAGTCGATCCCGGCCTTGAGGCGCAGCACCCAGCGCCGCTGCCGATGCTCCAGGGGCAGCGCCCGCCAGTCCACCTGCCCCACCCGGGATCACCGCCTGGGCCACGGTCTCGTCCTTGAGCCGGGCCTCGGCCAGAAAAACCGGCAATCAGCCGGTTCCAGGCCGCCTTGTTGCCCCAGTAGTGGCCGATGACATCCTGGCAGGGGTGCAACGTGCCCTGCTGCAGCGCCAGCGAGAAGGCAAACTGCTCGATGAGCCGGCGGGGGACAGTCCGTCGCGCACATGGCGTCGCACAGCTGCAAGGCCTGCGCCACCCGCTCGGCCGCCGTACTGGCCGGCAGGCCGATCACCCCAGCATTCCACATCTCGTGCCGGCCGGTCAGCGTGATGCCCTCCAGCGTCCTGCCCGACAGCGCGCGGCGTGTGCGGGTCAGCGTCCGACTGTTGCGGTCGCCCAGGCGATTCTCGAAGCAGTGCATGCAGGCGGCCCCCGCGTCCAGCTGCCGCACCATGCCCGCCAATGAGCCGGCCAGGAAGGTGTCGGAATCCACGTACAGCAGATGCTGGTCGGGGTACTGGCGCACGGCCATGGCCACGGCCTGGATCTTGATCCGCCAGAAGAACTGCTGCGGTCCCTGCCACGCGCTCAGCGTCTCGGCCGTGATGGGAAGAATCTCGACGGAGGCTGCCATGCCGCGCTCCCCGGAAGCGTCCTCACCCCCTTCCTCGGTGAGCAGTGCGTTCCGTTCCGTGCCGCAGAGCCAGCGATAGAAATCCGGGCGGTCGGTCACCACCAGCACCCGCCTGATGTGCGGATCCCGCATGAAACTGAGCGCCGCGAAGACGGCCTGCTGGTGATTGTCGGTGTTGTCACCGAAGGTGAGCAGCAGCAGGTTCATGGGGAAGACCGTGCGTTCGAGACGAAGGAGGGAATTTCGGCTCACTGGCGCTCAGCGACGCTCGCAGCTGCTCCCACTTCGCCTCGGGAAGAGCCGCCCAATGGTATTTCCAGAACGTGCCGGCCGCATTGAGCCGAGCCAGCGTCAGACCAAAGCGCCCGTCCAGGAACCCGGCCCGCAGCAGATAGCCACGCAAAAACGACCAGCCTGCATGGACGCCCCCCTGCAGGGAACCGCCACGCCCGCGTGCGCGCAGCGCCTCGGCCCCCAGGAAGGCATAGCGGCGCGCCTTGCTGCGCGCGTCTTCCGGAGAGTCCACACTGTCATGCACCAGGATGCCCTCCAGCACACGGGTCTCGCCATCGCAGACCAGACTCTCGTGCACCCGTGCATCGGTGAAACGGCCGCGCTGCCGCTCGAAGAGGCGCAACACCCGGTCATTGCCCCACAAAGCCATGGCGGATCACCTGGCCGCAGTAGCGGCTGCTGCGCCGCAGCCAGTAGCCGGCCACCGTCGCCTCGGCAGGCGCCTCGCGCAGCACCCGCAGGATCTCGGCAGCCAGCGCATCCGAGACCTGCTCGTCAGCATCAATGGACAGGACCCAGCGATACCGGCAGCGTGCCAGCGCCCGGTTCTTCTGCGGGCCGAAACCCGGCCAGTCAGGCGTCACCTCCACGTCGGCCCCCAGGCCACGTGCAATGGCCACCGTGTCGTCGGTACTGCCCGAATCCAGCACCACGATCTGATCGGCAAAGGACACGCTCTTCAGGCACCGCGCGATGCGATGCGCCTCGTTGCAGGCAATGATGGCCACCGACAGGCCCCGGGAACCGACAGGCCGTCGGCTGTCGTCACAGTCCCGGCTGACACAGCGGCCACATTCGGCGCGATATTCCCCGAACCGCCCTTCGGTCTGCCCATGCCGGCAAGCCCTGCCGCCGCGGCTCCGGGCCCACTGGCCGACATCAGCCAGCTCGCCAGCAGCACGTAGGCCAGCAGCGAGATCTGCCGGTCCAGCAAGGAATCGGTCATCGTGAAGGCGGCATAACTGGCAGCTGAACAGCACCAGCATCAGGGCAGTCTCGGTCTGCTGGCCACGCAGGAAGCGCCGGCACCCCACCACCAGCGGTGCCCAGAAGAACAGCACGATGACGATGAGCCCTGGGATGCCGGCTGCCGACAGGCCGGCCAGATATTCGTTGTGCGGTCCCTGGTAGAGCACCAGCGCATCGCGCGCCAGCTCGCCCGTGTCGCGCTGGCGCTGCGTCTCGGCACCAAACCCGTCAAAGCCCACGCCGGTGAACGGCGCGTGCCGTGCCGCCCGCAGCGCAATGCCCCACAGCGCCAGGCGCTGCCCCACCTCGCTGTTGTTGTCGCCCGCCTGGAAGCGCTCATACTGCGGACCGATGTCGGCAAAACGTGCGCCCATGTAGTCCGTGGCGCCGAACAGCACGACGACACCCAGCACCGCGGCCAGCACCGCCTGGCGCTGACGCCACCAGGGTCGACGCTCCTCGCGAGCATTCCTTCCGGCCTCCGTACCACTGCCCGGCCGACGACTGCGCCCGGCGGCGCAGCCACCACAGCAGCCCCAGCACGGCCAGGGCCAGCGCCACGCCCAGCAGCGCACCACGCGCCTGGGTCAGCGCCACGGCCCCCAGGCCGGCCATGAAGCCCACGCCGCCCAGCACGCGCCGCCAGACCTGCGGGTCCCGCGCAGCACCAGCTGCAGCGAAAACAGCGCCAGCACCGCGGAAAGATCCCCATACTTCAGCGCGCCGCTCCCACCACGCCGGCCCCCCAGGTGCCCGTGCGGCCGGGGGATGCCCAGCTGGAAGTACTGCCAGCTGGCCAGCCCCAGCGCCCCCACGGCCCCCAGCGCAGCGGCCGGCAGCAGCCAGCGATGCACGGCCGGCCCCCGGGCCGGCAGGTTGGACAGCAGCACGCCCAGGCCGAGCGCGCAGATCAGCACCTGGTCCCAGTCACGCCAGCGCAGCCAGCCCATCTCGATCTGCACGGCAAACAGCGTCGCATAGCCCACCAGCGGCACGGCCATGGCCCAGCCCTCACGCAGGCGACGGCCCAGCGGCGGGGCCTTCAGCCACTGGCCACCGATGATGGCCAGCAGGCAGGTCAGCGCCACCAGCGGCGTCTGGACTTTCGGCACGGCCAGCAGCGTCAGCAGGTAGAGCGCCAGCAGGCCATGCGCGACATTCACCAGAAGCATGTATCAGATCCCTCCCGGCGGCGCAGGGCGATCGTCGCCGGCCAGCTGCGCCAGCCCCTGTTCGGCCACGGTCGCCCCCCGGCTGCCCGCCAGACGGGCGCGCCGCTCGTTTTCCTCGGCAGCGTCCCGCGCCGCCTCCCGGTGCCACAGATGCAGCACGGTCGTGGCGAAACGCCCGTTCTTCAGTCGCCCGCCCAGGTTGAACCAGCGCAGGACCAGATCCGTGTCCTCGAAGCCCCAGCCGGCAATCTTTTCCTCGAAGCCATTCATGCGGATGATGTCATCACGCCAGAGCGCCATGTTGCAGCCCTTGAAGAGCCGCCAGGGCCGCCCCTTCGGATGGCGCCACCACCGCCCGGGCAGGCGCAGCAGGCCGAGCACGTTGTTGATGTCGCCCCGTCGCCAGGCCTGCAGCCACTGCCACGGATTCCAGTCCAGCGGGATTGCAGTCGCCCGCCTCGACCTGTGCCGTCAGGCGCTCACTCAGCAGCACCCGGTTGCCGGCCGTGGCAAATCCGGGCTCGGCCAAGCGCTGGTGGGCCAGCACGAAGTCGGGCCGCAGCAGGCAGTCCCCATCGACAAAGACCAGCAGATCTCCCGAGCTTCACGAATGGCACGGTTTCGCGCCGCACTGAGCCGAAAACCCTCGTCGGGCTGCCAGCAATGCAGCAACCGTTCACCCAGGTGCTCGCGCCAGCGCGCCACCACCTGGACGGTCTCGGGGCCCGAGCCGTCATCGGCCACCAGAACCTGCAGCGGCATCTCCTGCTGGCGCGCGACGCTGGCCAGCACCCGGTCCAGCGCACGCGGCCGGTTGTAGGTGGAGATGATCAGCGAGACCGTCGGACGGCCTTCACGGCGTGCCGCAGGCGTGCCCTGCAGGTGATGGTCCATTACGTCAGCGTTCCCCCGGCATGCAGGCGCGCGTACAGCCCGCCCAATTCGATCAGCTCGGCGTGCGTGCCGGATTCGACAATGCGGCCGTCATCCAGCACCAGGATGCGGTCGGCCTTCTCGATGGTGGAGAGCCGGTGCGCGATGATCAGCGTGGTCTGGCCATGCATCAGCTTGTCCAGCGCCGCCTGCACGAAGCGTTCGGACTCGTTGTCCAGCGCCGAAGTGGCCTCGTCCAGCACCAGGATCGGTGCGTTCTTCAAAAGCGCCCGGGCAATCGACAGGCGCTGCCGCTGGCCGCCCGAGAGCCGGATGCCGTTGTCGCCGATCATCGTGTTGATGCCATCGGGCAGCGACGCAACGAACTCGGTGAGATAGGCCGCATCCAGCGCCGCCCGCACATCGGCCTCGCTGGCGCCCCGCCGGCTGCCATAGGCCACGTTGTTGGCAATGGTGTCGTTGAAGAGCATCACCTGCTGGCTCACCCAGGCAATCTGCCGGCGCAGGCTCTCCAGCTTCAGCGACTCGATGGGGATGTCGTCGAGCAGGATGCGCCCGTCCGTCACCGAGTAGAAGCGCGGGATGAGATTGGCCAGCGTGGTCTTGCCGCCGCCCGAGCCCCCCACCAGCGCCACCGTCTCGCCCGCCTTGATCTCAAGATCGATGCCCTTGAGCGCCAGGCTGGTGCTGCCCTCGTAGCCGAAGCGCACGCCCTCGAAGCGCAGCGCGCCCTTGGCCCGCTCGATCTCCTGGGTGCCGTGGTCATTCTCGATGGGCTCGTCGATGAAATGGAACACCGCATCGGCTGCCGCGAAAGGCACGCTGCAGCTGACCGTTCACGTCGGCCAGGTGCTTGAGCGGGTTCAGGATCATCAGCATGGCGGTCAGGAACGACACGAAGCCGCCCACCGTGGTGCGGTCCTGCTGCGACTGGTAGAGCGCCAGCGCGATCACCAGCGACACCGCCACCGCCGCCATCACCTGCGTGATGGGCACCAGCAGCGATGAAGCCACCGTCATCCGTCGCGCAAAACCCTGCAGCTGCCGGCTGGCCGCCGCAAAACGGCTGCGCTCATGCTCCTGCCCGGCATAGACCTTGATGACCGGGTTGCCGTGGATGGCCTCGCCCACCACGCTGGTGAGTTCGCCGGTGTAGCGCAACTGCTCGCCCGACAGTCGCCGCATGCGACGCGAGAACGCGCCAACAGCCAGCGCCACCATCGGGATCAGCGCGAAGGCGATCATCGTGAGCTGCCAGTTCAGGTACAGCAGCCAGCCCAGCAGGCCCAGGATCACGCAGGTGTCGCGCACCATGATCACCAGCACCGAAGCCAGCGACTGCGTGACGTTCTGCACGTCGTTGACCAGCCGCGCAATGATGGTGCCCGCCGAATGACTGGAGAAATAGCTCACCGGCATCTGCACCAGGCGGTCGAACATCTGCTTGCGCAGGTCGTACAGCACCGAGTTCGACACCTCGTTCATCGCGTAGTTCATGGTGAACGTGAACATGCCGCGCCCCACGAAGAGCCCGATGATCATCAGCGGCGCCGTCCACATCAGCTGCGGATTGCCCTTGCCGCCGAAACCGTCGTCCAGCAGATGCTGCATGATGGCGGGCAGCGCCGTCTCGGTCGAGCCGGTCAGCATCATCGCCACCACCCCCAGCGCGAACACCCGCCAGTGCGGCCGCACGTAACGGAACAGCCGCGCCAGCAGCACCCGCTCGCTGGAAGGCTGCCGGATGGTGGGATTCTCTGCCGGCTTCGCCGCCATGTCCGTGGCCGCCGCCTCCGCGCCCGCCTTGTCCGGGCCGGATGTCCTGACGGTGGCCTCGTCCGTCCGGTCTGCCTTTTCCTTGTCCTTCGCCAAATCAGCTCCGCTCATCGATAGCGCATCTCGACCCGCGCCTCGGTCAGCCAGCCCTTCAGACCGGCCAGCAAGGCGTCATCAGGCCGCACTGCCCATTGGTGTCCCAGCCGCAGAACGGCGGTCGCACTGTCACTGTAATAATGAATTTCCACCGGACAACCCTCGCCCTGGCTGCCGTCCACCCGGTGCGGCATCAGCAGCTCCCTGAGCCGTGCCGCATCCGGCTTGCCGGCGATGGTCAGCTGCAGCGCCCGGGCATTCTCACCGCGTGCCGTACCCAGGTCCAGGATGCGCTCCACCGACAGCCGGTGACCGCCGCTGTAGTCGTCCTTGGAAAGCTTGCCCTGCACCACCACCAGCTCGTCTTCCTTCAGCAGGTGCTTGTACTGGTCCCACGCCTCTGGAAAGACCGCGATCTCCTCGGTGCCCGACCCGTCATCCAGCATCACGCGCACCATCTTGCCGCGCCGCGTCGCGGCCGTGGACAGGCCCGAGACGATGCCCGCCACCGTCACGGGGTGGACCCGAAATGCTTGCCGACGATCTTTTTCCAGATCGCCGATGCGCGTCTTCACGAAGCGGCGCACCTCGTCCCGGCAGGGCATCGAACAGGTGCCCCGTCAGGAAGTAGCCCAGCGCGCCCTTCTCTTCCAGCAGCCGCTGGCGGTCGTCCCAGCGCTCGGCCGGCAGCCATTCGCGTGCCGGCGCCTCGTCGGAGCCCCCGAAGAAGGCGTCATCGAACAGCCCGCCCTGGCCGGCCGCCTGCTCACGTGCCTTCTGCTCGGCCGCCTCCATTGCCTGCGGCACGTTGGCCAGCAGCCGCGCCCGGTCCTGATCCAGCCGGTCGAAAGGCACCCGCGCGAACCAGCGCCTCGATGGTGCGGCGGTTGATCAGCTTGCGGTCGATCCGCTCGCAGAAATCAAAGAGATCGATGAACGGACCGCCCGCCTCGCGGGCCGCCACCACGTTCTCGATGGCCGACTGCCCGACCCCCTTCACGCCGCCCAGCCCGTAGCGGATGGCGCGCGGGGCCGCCGGCTCGAAGCGATAGGCCGATGCGTTGATGTCGGGCGGCTGCACCTCCACCTGGTTGGCCTGGGCATCACGCACGAAGATCTGCACCTTGTCCGTGTCGTCCATGTCCGACGACAGCGTCGCCGCCATGAACTCGGCCGGATAATGCGCCTTCAGCCATGCCGTCTGGTAGGTGACCACCGCATAGGCCGCCGTGTGCGACTTGTTGAAGCCGTACTCGGCAAACTTCTCCATCAGGTCGAAGAGCTGGCTGGCCAGATCCGGATCCTGGCCCTTGGCCGCAGCGCCTTCCATGAAGGTCTTGCGCTGCTTGGCCATTTCCTCGGCCTTCTTCTTGCCCATCGCCCGGCGCAGCAGGTCCGCACCGCCCAGCGTGTAGCCGGCGATGATCTGCGAGATCTGCATCACCTGCTCCTGGTAGACGATGACCCCGTAGGTGGGCTCCAGGCAGTCCTTCAGGTCCGGGTGGAAGTAGTCGATGGCCTGCTCGCCGCGCTTTCGCAGGATGAAGTCGTCCACCATGCCCGAGCCCAGCGGCCCCGGCCGGTACAGCGCCAGCACAGCGATGATGTCCTCGAAACGGTCGGGCTGAAGCTTTCTCAGCAGCTTCTTCATCCCGTCACTTTCCACCTGGAAGATGGCGACCGTGTTGCCGTCGCGCAGGATCTGGTAGGCCGCCTGGTCGTCGAAGCCCAGGTTGTCCAGGTCCACCGGCTCCAGGCCCTCGCGCGCGCGCCGCTCGTTCACGTAGCGCACCGCCAGATCAATGATGGTGAGGTTTCGCAGGCCCAGGAAGTCGAACTTCACCAGGCCCACCGCCTCCACATCGTCCTTGTCGTACTGGCTGACCACCGAATCGGTGCCCGGTGCCTGATAGAGCGGACAGAAATCGGTCAGCTTGCCCGGCGCGATCAGCACACCCCCCGCGTGCATGCCGATGTTGCGGGTCATGTCCTCCAGCGGACGGGCCAGCTCGAACAGCTCCGCCACCTCCTCCTCGTTGGCCAGCCGCTCGGCCAGCTGCGGCTCGGCCTTGAGCGCCTTGTCCAGCGACAGCGGCTTGGCCTGCTCGATCGGGATCAGCTTGGAGAGCTGGTCGCAGAAGTTGTAGGGCATGTCCAGCACCCGGCCCGCATCGCGGATCACCGCCTTGCTGGCCATCGTGCCGAAGGTGGCGATCTGCGACACCGCGTCGTAGCCGTACTTGCGGCGCACGTACTCGATCACCTTGCCCCGATTGTCCTGGCAGAAGTCGATGTCGAAGTCGGGCATCGACACCCGCTCCGGGTTCAGGAAGCGCTCGAACAGCAGCGCATACGGCAGCGGATCCAGATCGGTGATGCCCAGCGAGAACGCCACCAGCGAACCCGCACCCCGAACCCCGCCCCGGGCCCCACCGGCACCCCGTTCTGCTTGGCCCAGACGATGAAGTCCGCCACGATGAGGAAGTAGCCCGGGAACCCCATCTTGATGATGGTCTCGCACTCGCGCTTGAGCCGCGCCTCGTACTCGGGCGCCTTCTGCGCCCGCACCTCCGGATCGGGATAGAGCCTCTCCAGCCGCCTTTGCCAGCCCGTCCTCGGCCTGGTGAACCAGATACTCCTCGATCGACACCCCTTCCGGCGTCGGGTAGATGGGCAGCTGCGGGTTGCCCAGCCGCAGCGTCACCGCACAGCGTCGCGCGATCTCGACCGAGTTGGCCAGCGCCGCCGGCAGGTCGGCGAAACAGCGCCATCATCTGCGCGCGCGTGCGGAAATACTGCGTCGGCTGGAAGCGCCGCACCCGCTTCGGATCGGCCAGCACCTCGCCTTCGGCAATGCACACCCGCGCCTCGTGCGCCCGAAAATCCTCCTCGCGCAGGAACTGGATGGGGTGCGTGGCCACCAGCGGCAGGTCCAGCTCCACCGCCAGCCGCGCCGTGGCCCGCGTGCAGCTCTCGGCCTCGGGCGTGCCGTCGCGCTGCACCTCCAGATAGAAGGCGTCCGGGAACGCCGCGGCCCAGTGCTGCGCCGCCTCGACCGCCCGGGCATGGTTGCCCGCCAGCAGGAACTGGCCCACCTCGCCGCCACCAGCCCCCGACAGCGCGATCAGCCCGCCGGTCGTCTCTGCCGTCAGCCATTCGGGCAGCAGCTCGGCATGACCCTTGTACTCGTTCTCCAGCCAGGCCTTGGAAAGCAGCTCGCACAACCGCCGGTAGCCGGCATTGTTGGCCGCGATCAGCAGCAGCCGGTACGGCCGATCGCGGTTCTCGGCATTGGTGATCCAGACATCGGCCGCGCAGATGGGCTGCAGCCCCTTGCCCGAAGCCTGCTTGTAGAACTTCACCCAGCCGAACAGGTTGGACGCATCCGACAGCGCCAGCGCCATCTGCCCGTCTGCCACGGCCGCCGCCACGGCCTCGTCCAGCCGCACGATGGAATCGACCACCGAATACTCGGAACGCATCCGCAGATGGACGAAACCCGGTCCCTCCGGGCCTTCAGCCACCGACGGCACGGCATCGGACACGGCGACATCTGCGGCCACCGACACCGTGGGGGCAGCGGAAGCGTCGGAAGAAGCGGGAGCGGGGGAAGAGACGGCTTGGCTCATCCGCCGATTGTACGTGCCCAAGGGCCATGGCGGTATGTCCGTCGGCCCCGGCCTGCGCCTCACGCCTTCCGCCCCGTGACGCAGCCTCCGCCCGCCCGAACTTTCCCCTGTGCCCGACGGTGCATAGCTCCTTCCAGCCTGCCTGCCCGCCACCCCGCCCCGTGCGCGACCGGTAGAATCCTTCCCATCATGCCGAACACCTACCTGAACCTGGCCGCCTACCAGTTTGCCGACCTCGACGACCTGCCCGGGCTGCGCGCCCACCTGCTGGCCGAAGGTCGCCGCCTGACATGCGTGGCACCATCCTGCTCACCCCCGAAGGCGTCAACATCATGCTGAGCGGGCCGACAGACAACGCCCGCGCCTTTTGCCGACAGCTGCGCAGCCTGCCCCCGCTGGCCAACATGCACATCAAGGAAAGTCTGTCGGACGAGCAGAGCTTCAACCGCTTCCTGGTGAAGATCAAGCGCGAGACCATCACCTTCCGCCAGCCCGGCATCCGTCCCGGCCGACGGCCGCGCCGCCACCGTCTCGCCTGAGACCCTGGCCCGCTGGATCGACGAAGGCCACGACGACGACGGCCGCGACATCGCCATCATCGACACCCGCAACGACTTCGAGGTCCAGGTCGGCCACTTCCACGGCGCCATCAACCCGCACATCGCCAAGTTCACCGAACTGCCGGCTGCCCTGGAAGCCCACCGCCCGCAGCTGGCCGGCAAAGCGCATCGTCACCTACTGCACTGGTGGCATCCGCTGCGAGAAGGCAGCCCTCTGGATGGCCGCCAACGGCTACGACCACGTCGTCCAGCTTGACGGCGGCGTGCTGGACTACTTTCGAACACACCGGGGCAAGCACTGGGACGGCGAACTCTTCGTCTTCGACCGCCGTGTCTCCCTCACCACCGACCTGGCCCCCGGCACCTGGGAACAGGACTTCGACACCCGAACCGTCCATCCCGCACCGAAGCACGACATCCTCCTCCCAGCCCCCAGCCAGGGAAGCTGACCGACCGCCCGCCCGCTTGCCCTGCGGGCACCATCGCCCCCATATCCTGACGCACCGGGCACACTCGCCCGGCATCCCGCAGCGTCACCCTCCCTGCACGATCCCCAGTCCCTTCCCCAGTCTTCACCCACGCCATGGCCGCCACCACCCTCACCGTCACCCTCTGGCTGATCGGCATCACGCTGATCCTCATCGGCGTCGCCGGCACCGTGCTGCCCGCGCTGCCCGGCGTCTTCTTCGTCTTCCTGGGCATCCTGCTCACCGCCTGGATCGACGACTTCTCCGTCGTCAGCGGCCTGACCGTCGGCATCTGCCTGGCCATCACCATCGTGGCCTGGGTGCTGGACTACATCGCCGGCATCCTGGGCGCCAAGAAGGTTGGCGCCAGCCGTGAGGCCATCGTCGGCTCCTTCATCGGCACTATCGCCGGTGTCTTCAGCGGCCTGTGGGGCCTGCTGTTCATGCCTGCTGGGCGCCGCCATCGGCCAGTACCTCTACGACCGTGACCTCATCCGCGCCCGCAACGTCGGCATCGCCACCTGGCTGGGCATGGTCATCGGCATGCTCATCAAGATCGCCCTCACCTTCCTGATGATCGGCATCTTCGTCTTTGCGCTGGTCACGCTGTAAGGCCCAAAGGTCCAAGGTCCAAGGTCCAAGGTCCAAGGTCATAGCATGGATCGGGCCCCTTCAGGCCCCTTTCGACAGGACGTCACGATCCCCAGGGGCAGCAAGGAGACGCTGCTCACCTGAGGGCCGACGTCAAGCCCGCCCGATCAGCCCAGCGGGAGCGGCATGACACATGGCATGCCCGCATCATTCATCGGTGCATCTCGCACTTCTGGAATGAGACCTCGAGCCGACTGAGCTTTGGCTCGCCGCAGGCAAACAGATAGGCACTCGCCGGCCCACAGAAGCGCAAGAAAGGACACGAAGACAACCATCTTCGCCAGATCCACAAACAGGACGCGCCATCCCTGGCCCCTCGTCGCCCGCCACATCCTCCGGCTTCACGCAGCTCCCCCACACCCTGGGCGCAGCACCCTCATTCCCCCTGGCCTGATCAGGCCCTGCCTTCCGGGGATGAGGATGATCCAGCTCGCTGCCGTTCCACAGCCGCCGACCATCGCAACACCTTTGCCGCGCCTTCCTCTGCAGAACGGACCGTCTGATTGCCGTCCTGCCCCCTTCCCTCCCTGACGTCCGGAGCCCCTACCTCCAGAAGCGCAATCCGGGCTTCCATGGCAGCCGTCCTTTGCCGGATGACTTCCACCAGCCGCTTTCCGGCTAACGCCACTTGTCCCTTCGTGCCTCACATGCCCGAACCACCAGATCAGAGCCCCAGCGAACAAGCAGCCCATCACAACAACAATGAAGTGACCCTTTGCCCTGTCTATCAGATCAGAAACAACAGCAAACATCAACAGGGAATCGATGAGCCTCATGGCCGCTCTGAAGGATTGAGAGCAGCAGAATGCCAACGATCGAGAACGCAAGCTTTCACTTTCTCATGACACACCCACATCAATCGACGTACTTGTCATTGCGCTGTCAGCGCCACAGAGCCAACAAGACCGGGAAAAACAATGCCACTACCCATGCCACGCTTGGCCTCCTCAGAGGCTCTCTGAGCGCCCACCATCCCAGGTGGAACGATCACCTGAAGTTCACACCAAAGCCGTTCGTGGCAGCGATCTCGCCCCTATCGAACAGAAAGAAGCAAGCCATCATCAGGAACAGCAACCACCCCCAGAACAACAGCCCCTCCACATCACGAAGGGAAACCTTCTCCCTGTCCGAGCGTTGGTCAGCGGATGATGAATGCGCGCTTCCTGCCAACATCTCGCCTTCCTCGCGGAGGCTGGCGCCCCCTTCGCGCCGCCGAAGCCCATCTCTCGCCCGGCGTCGTCTCCCATGGATCTCTGCTGCGACCAGAAGCAGGACACAGGGCACCACGCCTCCCTGGACAAGATAGAGCAACAGTGTGAACAGCGCCCCCATGGGCCCCTTACGAGAGATCATCGCCATGACAAGAACCACGCCGATGGACGCAAAGATCCATTTCCATCGGCCATACCGCCTTCTGCTCACCGTTGCCCTCGACTCCGGATCCTGCGCAGCACCATCACGCCCAACATCGGCCTTCAGACACTTCTCTGATTCACGCGTTTCCATCTTTCAACCCAGTCCTTTGAACCGAACGAGAACATCCGCTCATCAAGGCTGACGACAGTAGCTGCTGTACTTGCTGTCCAGAAGGATCTGGGTTCTCTTCAAGTAATCGCAATAGACAGCCATATTGATATACCTGACAAGAACTCCTTCTGACATACCTGATTCTGCAACCCTACCTTGCTCCCTCATGCGCTTATAGTCCTCAAAGGTTGCCGTCCTTCTCAACCCAATCTCTTCAAGCTCCGGGTTCCCACCCAACCCAAGGATGGATAAAATCCCTCTATCAAATGGCCGAACCCCATATATTTCCGTCTTATAGTCACTAACAAGTCTCCCATCTTGAAGAATTTCTCGACCATCTCTACCTTCTATGCTCGTTCCATCTCCATGGACAACCGGCATGTCAACCCTCTTCAGGCCATCGGGCAAGTCACCCAATTTGACCCCGGCTCGTTCCGCCCTTTCCATGAGAACCCAAAGAGCGATATCCGAAAGATCACCATCCGGCTCACTCGTCCCAGGCGCGGGATAGCCTCCTCCAATGTCTGAATGGGCACCTGCCATCATGAACTCCTCACGGATTCCAACAATATTAAAACTGGAATCCATTCTCGCAGCACTTCCTGCCCCTATCTTTGTACCCCTCATAGGAACTGTATTTACCTGACTACCCAATGAAGCTCCATCGAATAGTTCTCCTCGTACATCATGTGCAGCGATGATGTTCACGACATGCTCCCACTTTTCGCTCACTTCCATGGGCTTGCAAGCTGTCTCCCAGTTTTTCACGTCGTCATACATGTTGGTGAAGACCGGGTCCATCAGCCCCATGAAGCGCAGCTTCACCTGGCCAGCCTTGGCCGCATCGATTTCCCCCGACTCCAGCTTCCTGGCAATGATTCGCCCAAACTCCAGGGCCTGAACAGCACCCCGTGAGAAACCGACCACGTCAATGTTCAGTGTCTCGCCTTCCTTCAGCTGTTCGACCGCCTTCATGAAACGGCCGACCTGGTAGTTGACGTTGTCCTTCCACTTGTCTGCGGTAATGGGTTCGACCCACTCCCGGTGAACAGGCCCGTCGTTCGGCTGTACGCCGCATGCTGCCCCGCACTCGACACCCACGCCCTCCAGGTACGGCCGCAGTACATCGCCTCCCGGCCCGTTGGCCTGCGCATCATAGGCCTGGTAGAAGTGCCAGATGTTCGTTGGTTTGTCCGGCGCGTTGTACGTCCCGTCAAAGGCAAACAGCATCAGGCCCGTCGGGTCCACGTTGCGCATCGGATCGGCATCCACGTACAGGTACGGGATTGGGCCCCGCGCGCAGCCCCAGCGGGTCCGGTGACACGTAGCGTCCCAGCGTGGGGTCATAGTCCCGGCGCATGTTGTAGTAGAGACCGGTTGCCGCATCGGCCCACTGACCGGGGAAGCGCAGCATGGGGTCAACACCAAACAGCCGTGCAGAATCTTCCCGAAATGCCACTGGCCCCGCTGCTGCCTCAGGCTCTCCAAACGGCCCATACTGCTGCTGCCAGACAATGTGCCCTTCCGCGTCGGATCGCATCATTGGCAGGCCGCGATGATCCACATGCAGCCAGTCGATGCTCAGCATACCGGCCTTGTCGAAGAGCCAGCCTTTCTGTCCCGGCGCGCGCTCCATGACAGCCACCGGAATCTCACCCTCATGCCACCACAGGCGCATGCCTTCATGGGCGCTCGTCGCCTGTGCCTGCAAACGGCCTTCCACGTAGTCGTAAAAGTCCCATTGCTGCCCCTGTCGGCGGGCAACCCGCTCACCCCGATGGTTGTAGTAGTAGCGGATGCTGCGACCATCCGCATGCACCATGGACAGGATCTGGCCGCCCGGGTGCCAGGTCAGCTTCCAGCCATTCCATTGCAGGGGACGGCCGGCGGCATCGTAATCCACGCCTGCCAGGCGGTTGCTTCCCTTCTGGTACGTGGACCGAACGCCGTTGACGTGTGCCGAAATATCGTCCTTACCACCGGCGTTGGCGTTGGCGTTGGCGCCCACGCTGAACAGCCGGCTGCCGCTGGCATCATAGGCATACCACCAGGCGCCTGCCTCCGACTGACCGGAAGCAGCCGGGACTCACGGCAACAGGCGTACCAGCCCTTATCAAACTCAACCGACGTTCTGTCCTGCGCCATCACAGTTGGCTGCACGCTCGCGGCTTCAACCCGGGTACGTTGCGCAAGATCAGTCGCCCCGCCGGATCGTAGGCAAACTGCTGCGCATGCGTCTGCGTATCGATGCGCGCCACCTTGCCATCTGCCCGATAACCATAGCGCATCGAGTACAGCGCATTTCCATCAGGCGACGCAGCACCCGGTCGACTTTCCCGGAACGTCGTCAGACGGCCTTCCCCATTCCACGACAGCTGCCGCTGTCACACCATTGCCCAGCAGCCAGTGGTCCTCCACACCCTGGCCATCAACGGAGCTGCCCACCAGCTCACGACGGTAGAGCAACCGTGCCGATGCCTTCGCATGCTCCTTCAGCGTCACCTCCACAGCGGGTGACTTTTCCGTCACGCCCCTGCTGCGGGGCACGATGCACCACACTTCCATCCGGCAATGTCACCTGATCCGGCTGCGACTGGTTGCCACATAGGTGTACTGGTACCGGAAAGTCTTCGTCACGACGCCGTTTTCCGGATGGAGATCGACCTGCCGCTCGACGACGCGCCCCTGCGCATCGTGGCGATAGTGCTCCGTGACGTTGCTGCCCTGCACCTCCGCCAGCCAGCGGCCCTCATAGCGGTAGCGCGTCTCGTCGCGGAAGCCGTCCGGGGACATCACGGTCTTCACCAGCGGACGGTCCCAGGCATCCCGCACAAAGCTCACGACGGCACCCGTGGCATCGGTCTCGCGCACCACGCGGTCTGCCTCGTCGTAATGGATCGTGTCCGTGCCCGCATCCGGCGAGACGATCTGCACCACACGATTGAAATCGTCCACCCGGATGGTCTGCTGCACGCCGTTATCGGCTACATGGCGCAGGGCCCCGGCCTCGGCATGAAAGCGCCCGACATCCTCCAGCCAGGCCATGCTGCTGCCTGCCCAGCCATCGGTGCTGCTGGACACTTCACGTCCCAGCGCATCCACCAGCGTCCAGCGCGAATGGCCCTGAGCATCGTCACTATCACGACGCACCTGCACCGTATCCTCCGACCCGGGCAAGGGACCGTCGATATGGGTCAACAGCCCCTTGTCGTCATAATGTGCCGTCGTCGTGCGGCTGACCGGCTGCCCCAGACTGTAGCCGGATTCGGTCAGCGTGACCGGCAGCACACGCCCTGCCACGGTCCGGTAGGTGAAGCGCACCTGATACATCCTGCCAGGCTCGACACTGGGCCGCCTGACCAGCGTGTACGGGTTGCTCAGGTCGGCATATTCATAGCGGCGATGCAGCTGCCACGCCGTCTCGGCAAAGCGGGAAGCGATCGGTCCCTTTTTCTGGGTGGAAACCTCTTTCTTGCGCTCACGCCATGTGCGCACGTAGACCGCCTGTGTGCGGCCGTGCACATCCCGTTCGAAACGAAATTCCCGGTGGAAAGACTGGCGCATGGCATCCACCCTCTGATGCATGCCCACCATATGACCGGCTTCATCATAGCGGTAGTCCCGGTCGGCCAGACGGCAATGCGCGCACTGCTGACCGGTAATGGACAGCGTCTGCCAGCTGCCATTGAAGTTTCGATACCGATAGGTCTGCTTGCGCCCCTGCCGGTCCTCGACCTCGGTCTGCAGCACGCCCGCCGCATCGGCCGACTGGTAGCCAAACTGCATCCTCTCGCCCTGCCAGCCCTCATACTGTCGAACCCTGCCCCAGCGCGTCATAGTGCCACTGGCTGAGCGTCACGCGCCGTTTCAGGGCGGGTGACTCCACCTCGATGGCCGTCAGCGCAAACGGAAAACCGGGATCCTCGTAGCGATAGAAACGCCGGTTGCCAGAGGGCGCCTCCGCGGCCGCCAGCTGACCGGTAGGCAATACCTTGTAGCGCCATGTCCCTTGTGGGTGATCAATGGCCATCAGGTGATTCTGACGATCGTATCGGAAGCGCATGGTGCGACCATCCGGATCCACCACCGACAGGATCCGCCCACCCGGCGCACGCTCGATGCGCAGCACATGCGTCTCCAGCCGGATGGCCAGCAGCCAGCCTTCCGTATTGAAATCCAGCTCCCGTCCGTCCGGCCAGCGCCACCGATACCCGCCCTGGGGCAACGACGTGACTGTACCGTCCTCGGGCTCCGAACCCACACACTGCGTGGCCTGCTGCTCCGCATGGCCCTGCCCAACCGCGGAAGCCCCCACCTTCCAGGCTGCACGATCCCCCTCCGACACATCCGGGCGCCAGAAGATGCGCCGCATGCCGTCGGCCCGAACGATCTGGATGGTCCAGCGAGCTGCAAACAGCCGCGTGCGTCAGGAAAGATGCCACGCACGCCCCAGCGCGCCATCCACGGCCGCCAGCGACGAGTTGTAGTGACGGCGGATCTCCAGTCCCAGCGGCCCGTCCAGCGGCTCGGCATCCAGGTCCATCTGCACCTTCTGCCCCGTCTGCGGATTGACGTGGGTTGCCCACCCCCACCCGCACGCTCTTCTGCATGGGCATGCTGGCCACCCCCAGGGCGGCGCAGGGCGCCTCGGTCGGCGTGGCGCTGCAGCGATTGCGGACATCCGCGCCCCAGGTGCTCAGCCGTCTGCCCGCGGTGGCCTGGGCTGATCATCAGCAATACGATAGGGAATTTCAGCGTATGAGGGCAGAAACGGAGCAGGCACCGAGGGATACCGATTCGGGAGTTCCCAGCGGAGGCGCCTTGTCGTTGTCCTTCACCGTTCCCGCTGGTTGCGCGACATCCGCCGGCCTCTCGGCGCGCTGTCGGACTTCCCTGACCTTGCTCTTGGAAACGCCTGATCCCCGTAGCCCCGCCACGGCTGCCCACGCCGCCACGCCGGCCCCTTCCCCGCCACCGACCACCCAGGCACCAGCAGCGACAGCGACACCAATCGACGACCCTGTATCCCAGCTTCATGTCCAGCCCTCGTTCCCGCAGGATTTCGACGGGCTGAACTCTGACGGATCACGCCGCCTCGCCGATCCGGCAAACGGACGAGGGACGGACCCATCACGGCGCAGACTAGGCCATCCGGATGATCGCGCCCGCAACTCCCCCAAAGACGGGCTGCGCGGGTCTCCTCGCCTACCCGAACGGCGCGAGAATCAACGAGAACCCCACCACAACCGTCGCCAGCAGTGCCACGGCCGCAAAGATCAGGAGGCCCCTTCCAGTCGACGATGGCACCTTCGGCGTATCCACTGCATCCGGCACATCCGCCGCATTTATTGCCCGTGGGTCCGCACCCCGGCCTGTTTCCCCTGGGGACGGCTGTCTGCACGATGCATGCCCCCATGGAGCGGGATGGCACACCGCCCCTTCACCGAGCGGCGTCTCATCCCCTTCCGCAGCACCTTCCGCATCATCCGGCCTGTTTCCGGCATCGGCCTTGGCAGCCAGCAGCTACGCACCTCCGCTGGTCAGCGCGCTGGAAACAGCGCACACCACGCAGGAGGACGACCGAGAGCAACAACGTCAGCATGACCGGATGGAAAGGCGCATAGAGCCACCGCTGGGCCGGCACATAGGCGCAGAAGCTTCCCAGCACCACCAGCCAGACAGACAGCCACCCGATGTCCCGGGGATCGAAGACCTGCTCGGGCTGATGGGCTTCCACCGCCCGGATGACGTGCCGGTAGCGCCAGCACAGCACGCCTTGCAGCACGGACACCACGGGCCAGAGCGCTGCACCGATCATGATGCCCATCGCCACGCCCCCACCGTGGAAGCCCAGGAGCTTTACGGAAATCTGGTCGATGGGTGAGCAGAGCAAAAGCCGCCCACCACGAACACCCCGTACAGAATGCCCACATAGCCCAGGAAGGACTGGCTCATCCACTTCCATCCGCGCTGTCGGCAGATGGCCCAGAGCAGCAACTTCATGCCCGCCTGCCAGGTTTCCCTGTTTCGACTGTGCATCATCGGCACCTGTCATCCATTCACGCCCATCACGAAGAGGATCGCATCGGCTTCCGGAGTCGATCTCCGCGGCATGAGGACTCCCAGAATGCGCCCCCACCTTGAGGCACTCAACCCAGCCTGTCTTCGACATGGCATCAGTCCCGCCCGGCCGAGCGGCTACGATCACACGCCCAACCGCGAGCTGAGCCAGCAGACTAGAATGCTCCCATGCCGTCGCCGCTCACCCCTTCCGCCATTCAGCCTCGCAGGCGTCCGCCGACACGGCGGCCGCGAGGCACGCGACACCGTGCGCCACGTCTGCCCCTACGTGGCGCAGCTTCGCCCCCTCGCCCAGCGGGCCGCTGCATGCCGGCTCGGTGGTGGCAGCCCTGGCCAGTTACCTGGATGCACGCGCGCACGATGGCACCTGGCTGCTGCGCATCGAGGACATTGATCCGCCCCGGGTGGAGCCCGGCTCGATATCCGCATCGCCACCAGCTGCAGTTCCTGGGGTTGCACTGGGACGCACCGCCCTGGTACCAGTCGGCGCGCGTGGACCGCTACCAGGCGGCCTTCAACTGGCTGAAGAACCAGGGGCATCTCTATGGCTGCGGCTGCACCCGCCGGGAGATCACCCAGGCCTGGCAGGCCCGTTGGCAGCAGATAATTCAGAATTCAGAGGCTGCCCGTGTAGCCCACATGCCCGAGGAAACACCTACCTGGGCACCCGTGCTGCCATGGCTCACCCCGACGACAGGGCGCGAGCCTGGCGATTCCGGACAGCCGAAGGGCACGTGGACCCTCGAGGATCGCTGGCTGGGCTGGCAACGACAGCACCCCGCACAGGACTGCGGTGATTTTTGTATTACGCCGTGCCGATGGCGTCTGGGCCACCAGCTGGCCGTGGTGGTGGACGACGCCGAGGCAGGCATCACCGACATCGTGCGCGGCGCCGACCTGCTGAGCTCCACCGGCCGACAGATGCAGCTTCAGCAGGCGCTGGGCATGCCGCACCCACGCTATCCCGCACCTGCCGCTGCTGATGGGTGACAACGGCCAGAAGCTCTCGAAGCAGAACGGCGCACCCGGCATCGACGACTCGGGACGCATCGAGCCCCACTGTCATTCTGAATGCAGCTGCCCAGGCACTGGGGCTGCGCCCGCCCGGCAGCCGGGACCCGAGCACTGGCTGCACGCCGCCACCGAGCAGTGGCGGGCGCGCTTCGGCCCGGCCTGATGGGTTACAGCACCACCAGACTCAGCAGCCAGATGAACAGGATCGCCACGATCCCCTGCACGGCCGTGGCCGCCGTCTGGGCCCGCAGGGCCTGGGCCACGCTCATGCGCGAGAACTGGGTGACCACCCAGAAGTAGGAGTCGTTGGCGTGGGAGACCGTCATCGCCCCGGCGCCGATGGCCATCACGCACAGCAGACGTCCCATCTCGCTGTCCAGGCCGATGGAGGCCATCAACGGGCGCCACCAGGGTGGAGGTCGTCACCAGCGACACGGTGCTGGAACCCTGCGCAGTCTTGAGCGCCGCCGCCACCACGAAGGGCATGAACACACCCAGCCCCAGGCTGGACAGTGTATGGCCCAGATAGCTGCCCACCGGGGTTTCCTTGATGACGGCCCCGAAGGCGCCCCCAGCCCCGGTGATCAGCAGGATGGGCGCCGCCAGCACCAGGCCCTGCGTGATCAGCGCACTGATGCGCTCGGCCCGAGCTTCACCCCGGATCAGCAGCAGCGAGAACAGGAAGCCGATCAGCAGCGCACACAGCGGCTTGCCCAGGAAGGCGGCGGAACCGTGAACAGCAGGCCCGAGCCCAGCGGCCGCGACGGGAAAGCAGCCACCGAACCGATGCAGATCAGCGCGATGGGCAGCACGATCGGCATGAAGGCCATCAGGGGTGACGGCATCTGGCCGTAGCGGGTCCGATCGGCAGCTCCATCGGTGTCGTCCCCATCGGCATAGCGCGTGGCGGCCACGGCATCGGCCGGCGATGAAGCCTCCCTGTCCGCGGCGTTCTCCGAGCCCGCAGTACTGGCTCTGCCCGGCAGCCCCTCACCCTGCGGCTGCTCGCATGGACGAAGCGATTGGCCCACAGCCAGCCGGGCAGGCAGGCAGGTACCGACACCACCAGGCCCATGACGATCACCAGCCCCAGGCTGTCGGCCAGGCCCAGGTTGCCCGCGGCCGCAATGGGCCCTCCCGGCGGGGCACGAAGTTGTGCGTGGCGTACAGGCCAGTAGCCAGCGCCACGCTCATGGCGATGGAGGAGACCTTCAGGCGTTTTGCCAGCGTTTCCTTCAGCGAGTTGAGAATGACGTAACCGGAATCACAGAACACCGAATGGAGACGATGGCTCCGATGACGGACATGGTCAGCGTGGGAAAGCGCTCTCCCAGCACCTTGATGACCGATTCCGCCATGACCACCGCCGCGCCGGTGCGCTCCATCACCAATCCGATGATGGTGCCGAAACACGATGACCAGGCCAATGCTGCCCAGAATGCTACCGAAGCCGGTGCCGACCGTGTCGGCAATCTTGGCAGCGGCATGCCATAGAAGAAGGCCTGAGGAAAGCGCCCAGACCAGCACCAGGAACGGGTGCCACTTCAGCTTCGCCGTGCTGAAGACAATGAACGCGATGACGATGGCGAGCCCGATGATCGTCATGATCCCCTCTTCTTTGAAATTGTCGTGTGATGACAACTATAAAGAGATCAAATGACGAACGCAAACCCGCGCATGGGCCTACCAGCAATAATGCCTGGGCGTTGCGCCACAAGACGGAGGCAGCCAGCCAGGAAACGGAAGAGCGTCGCCAACCGCCGCAAGCCGATATCAGCCCCCGGCTTGCCCCCCAGCAGCACGGCCAGCTTTGTTCGCGGGACGGCGGATGGCGCTGGAAGGCGCAGAGCCCCTGACGACCGGAGGCAGCCGGTGCGCCCCCTGATGATGGCCGGCGTGTCGGTGCTGGCGCCGACTGAAGCCGATGCCCGCCCCCGCTCTCGGGGCATCTGCAGCCGCCGTCGCTGGCTCACTGGGCACATAGGGCGCATGAAAGAGCGGATCGTCGACCACGGGCTGCGGCGCAGGATAGCGGGCAGCGCGTTCGGCACTGGGCGCATGGCCACGCAGGTTGCCCTCGCGACGGCTGCCGCGATCACGACCGGAACGCGACGGTGCGCCAATGCCCCGCGAATCCTCGCTGCGTGCCGTCGCCTCGCCACCGTCACGGTGGCCGCGACGGTCATCCCGACTCCGACGCTCACCTCGGCCGTGCGCAGAAGCCGGCAGCTGCAGTTCCTGCACGTCCAGCTTGCGCTGGTGAGCTTTCGATCTCGGCCAGCGCCTTCTGGTCGTGGTCGACCATCAGCGACAGTGCCATGCCGGAAGCGCCAGCACGGCCGGTACGGCCGATGCGGTGCACGTAGTCCTCGGGCGAATGCGGCAGATCGTAGTTGATGACGGCCGGCAGCTCGGCAATGTCCAGGCCACGGGCCGCCACGTCGGTGGCCACCAGCACCTTGATCTCGCCGGCCTTGAAGCCGTCCAGCGTCTTCAGGCGCTCCTGCTGGGACTTGTCGCCGTGGATGGCCTCGGCCAGGAAGCCTTCCTTCTGCAGATGCCGTGCCAGCCGGCCGGCGCCGATCTTGGTATTGGAGAAGACGATGACCTGCTCGATGCCGCGCTCACGGATGAGCGCGCCCCACCGCGTCACGCTTGAGGTCTTCGGACGGCACGTGGTAGACCGTCTGCTCGACGTTCTCGGCCAGCGTGTTGGGCCGTGCCACCTCGATGAGCTTCTGGCTCGTTCAGGAAGCGCTAGTCAGCTTGGTGATCTCGTCCGAGAAGGTGGCCGAGAACATGAGGCTCTGCCGGCGCGGATTGAGCAGATTGATGATGCGCTGGATGTCGGGCAGAAGCCCATGTCCAGCATCCGGTCCGGCCTCGTCCAGCACCAGCAGCTGCACCTGCGACAGGTTCACCGACTTCTGCTGGACGTGGTCCAGCAGCCGCCCGGGGGTGGCGATGAGGATCTCGACGCCGGCGCGCAGCGCGTTGGTCTGCGGCTGCATGTCGACGCCACCGAAGACGGCAGCCGAACGCAGCGGCGTGAACTGGATGTAGGTCTTGACGTTGTCGTGATCTGGTCCGCCAGCTCCCGCGTGGGCGCGATGAGCGCCGGACCGGGTGCCGCGCCGGCGAGGCGCTATGGCTGGCCAGCGGCATGAGCGCATTGATGATAGGCAGCGCAAAGCCGGCCGTCTTTCCGGTACCGGTCTGGGCAGCGGCCATCACGTCATGGCCCGCCATGACCACCGGAATGGCCTTGGCCTGGATGGGGGTAGGCTTGGTGTAGCTGGCGGCAGTGACGGCCTTGAGCACGTCGGGATGCAGGCCGAAATCACTGAAGGTGACGGAGGTCGGCTCTGGGCGCCTTCAGGCGCGGGGGCAGTTGACAAAGTCATGGCCCGATTGTAGCCGAATGCCGCCGAAAACCCGCATGGCAAGCCGCCCCGAAGCTCCCTGCAGGCCGTTGCGTGGGCGTCGCACCCGACTCACGGTGTCGAACGACTTTCCAGCACATGCCGGAACCCGCCCGGCAGCCCCGGTACACCACCTTCATTGTGGCGCTCTGCCTATCGGAAGGCAGCCAGGGCGCGCACCCGCAACCCGGGATGCGCATTCTCCAGTACAAGCTGGCCGCTATGGGCCTGAGCCACCAGGCGGCACAGGTAGAGCCCCAGCCCCACACCACCGGCATGGCGGGAACGCGCCGCATCGGGACGATGGAAGGGTTCGGCCAGCTTCGAGAGCTGCTCCTCGGGCACTCCCGGCCCCCAGTCCCGAACTTCGATGACGCAGCCCCCTGTAGCCTCCCCTGTCGATCCGAACCACGGCAATGGCATCCATGTCCGCTGCAAACCGTATGGCCGTGGCTGGCTGCCGTATCGGCTGTCGTGCGCTTCCGCCTTCATCCGACAGGGCGCCATGCGCGCCCTTCTTGTCGGGGTCTCGCCCATTTCCTGCATGACGCACGGCATTTTCCAGCAGATTGCGCAGCAGCAGGCGCAGACGAGTGGCATCCAGATACTGCGCCGGCAGTTCCGTTGGCACCTGAAGCGCGACCTCTACGCCCGGGTGACGCGTCTGCAGCTCGGTGATGACGCCGCGGGCCACGACGGCCAGATCCAGACTTTTCCCGCTGCAACGCCACATGGCGGCCGGACAGGCGCTCGCTTTCCAGCAGGTCCTCCACCAGGGCAGACATCTCCCGCAGGTCACGCAACAGGGCCTCACGCTGCGGTTGCACCTCGGGATCATCCTCGGGCAGCAGCTCGGTGTGCAGGCGCGCGGGTCAGCGGACTTCGCATCTCGTGACTGATGGCCAGCAGCAGGCTGCGCTTGGCGTCCAGCATCTGCCGGATATCCTCGCCCATGGTGTTGAGCGTCGTGGCCAGCTCGCCCAGCTCCCCGTGCCGCCGGGTCCAGGCAGCCGGAATGGGATCGTCAAAGTTGCCCTGGCCGAAACGACGAGCGCCAGCGCTGATGGCATCCAGCGGCCTGAGCGTGCGGCGCACGTACCACCAGGCCAGCAACGTCAGCAGCAGCAGCGCGGCAAGTCCCCGGGCCAGCGGGTCCGAGCCATGATGCCGTGCCAACATGGCATGGCGGTCGATGCCGAACACGAGCCGATGCCCATCGGGCGTCGAGCGCTCGGTGATCTGCCTGATCTGCTGCCAGCCGGGAGGCCTCGTCGCCCCACCCACGCCCCTTCCCCCGACATGCGCACCATGATGCCCCGTCCCTGCACTCATCATGACGGTCCGTTCCGGACATCGGGTCCATCCCACGATGGCCCCTCCCGCACACCGTCACCCTCACGCCCCCAGTCATGTCGACTCCTGGGGTGCGACACCCATCGGACGACCGGTCCCTCGATGCGCACCGTCACCGGCAGGCGCTGCACCAGTGCACGGGCGCGTTCGACGCTGGGATGACCATCAACCGTGATCTCTTCGGCCAGGCGGTCGACATAATCGACCAGCAGCGGCTGGGCTGCCAGCTGCCAGCGCGTGGCCACCACCTGCCGCATGGCACCGATGAACACGACCATCAGCGCCGCTGCAACACCAGAAACACCAGCACCATGCGCAGCTTGATCGAAACACCAGGCGCGCCGGAAGACCACGCGCGCCACCAAAGAAGCGCCCCATGAAGGCGCGCCCCCGGGCAAGCCAACGCCTGACGGGCAGCATCATGCCTCCTGCCGCCGCAGCGCCAGCGCATAGCCGACATTGCGCAACGTCTTGATGGCCACCAATGGCTCCAGCTTGCGGCGCAGACGGCTGACGACGATGTCCACCGCGCGGCTGTAGAGATCCACCTCAGGCCTCGCAGCCGGCTCCAGGATGTCGTCACGGCTGAAGACGCGCCCGGCCTGCGGGCCAGCATCAGCAGCGTTCATATTCGGTACCGGTCAGCGCCACTTCCTCGTCGTACGCAGACACACTGCGCTGGACAGGATCGATCACCAGCCCCGGAAAACGCAGCACCGAAGCATTCTCAGGCTGCACGCCACGGGGTCTGCGCCGCCCCCTGAAGCGGCTGCACGGAACCGCCGCAACACCGTCCTGCACCCGCGCCACCAGCTCCCGAGGCTCGAAAGGCTTGGGCAGGTAGTCGTCAGCGCCCATTTCAGGCCCACCACGCGGTCAGTCAGCTCTCCTCGCGCCGTCAACATGATGATCGGTACCTGACTGTCCTTGCGGGATCCGGCGAGCAGACCTCGAAACCGTCCATCTCCGGCAGCATGATGTCGAGAATCGCCGCATCGAAATTGCCCTCCTGAAGCCGTGCCAGCCCCCATTGAGGGGCGTGAACGCCTGCTCAAGCACCAGATCGAAACGCTTGAAGTACATGGCCAGCGGAGGCCCCAGCTGTTCATCATCATCGATCAGCAGAACACGATTCATGGATTCATTCCTGGATGCCAGATAACGTCTGGACGGCCCCCACGTTGTCGGCGCAAGATCAAAAAGGCACGGAGGCAGCTCCGACACGGGCTCAGCTTCGCTTTCGCGCCCACGGGGTTTGGCGACCCCAGACCGGTGACGATCAGGATCACGCAGGACGTTGACCGCCCCACCAATGTCTTCGAACCGGTTTGCCGCCACGATTTTCTCCATGTTGGCCACCATGTCTGTCGAGGCCAGCGCCATCATCTCGGCGCCGGCAGGCAGCACCACGACAAAGGCAATCAACGTGACCATCACGGCAAGCCCCATATGACGCCAAGCCAACGGCTGTTCTTCACCGACCAGCCCATCAGCCACAGGCCGACGCCACTGTGCCAGGACCAGCACAAGACCCGGCACCGTAAGAAACCGCGTGGCAGCCGCGATATGCTCACGGGCTGCCAGAAACCGGTCGCCACTCACGGGACCGCTGCTGTTGCGCCACGATGTGCCCGAAGATGGATCCCAGAAACAGGACAAGACCCATCAGGTGCAATACCTTCAGAGAAGAGTAGATGAAACGACGCATGATGGAAATCTCCCTTGGGGACGAAAAACCTCGGGAAGGCAGCGCAGCACCGTCATGCGTTGACACGGATTGATCGATGCCGCGCACCCTGTCAATAGTTGTTTTCATTTCCAGTCGCCGAAACGATCCTCAGCTTCTCGCGCACGACCCGCTGCTGCCCGGCATCCAGGCTGTCATAGAAGCTCGCCATGGCATCCACCACTTTCGGGCTGTGCTGCTGCACGGCCTGCAGTTTCTGGTCGACCACGCTCTGGGCCTTGACCCGGTCGAAGCGCTCGCCGGCAATCACCTGCTGCAGGTCTGCGGCCATGCCCTGTCTCTCACCCCAGAGCGCCTGACGCTGCTCATCCAGCTGGTCAGCCAGAACTTCCAGCTTGGCCCGCTGCCCCACATTCAAGGACAGCTCCTGACTGACCCGCTCCACCATGTAGGCACGCCGCTGGGCAGAGTCCTCTCCACGCCAGTGCGATCCGGCAGGGACCAGGCCCACCCTAGCGACCAGGGCCACCCCAGGGTCTGTCCCCGAAACTCACATGCCGCCACGGCGGAAGTCACCAGCACCACGGCCGTCAGACCAACCAGAACTCGTTTGATTCCCATGATGTCACCTCTTCAGGGATCTGCCGGACCATGGCGCCATCTCGTCGGCACTCATGTCTGTCCGATCCCGTCGCGCCCGGAAGAACCGGCATTCAACACGTGCGGGCGGAAGTGCCCGGGCACGCTGAACATGGGAGACATGTTCGGCAACCCGCCGAACCGATCATCTCGTTGCAGTGGCGTTTCTTTTCGTTTTGTTTCGACGCCCGGCGGCACCCAGTACACCGCCCCTCAACAGACAAAAACCGGAACGCCCCTGGAAGGGAACGTTCCGGTCGCCCATCGGCATCAGGGGCCGACGGGATGGAGGGACCAACAGGCGTTTCAGCCGATCAGGGGCTGCTGCAGGTGGCCCGGACCGCCCGGGCCGTGTCCACCGCCACCAGGGCCAGGTCCGGGGCCCCACGGGCCGCAGCAGGCCCCCAGGGCGCCCAGCACCAGCAGGACGGCGCCCAGGCGCATGACCTTGCGTTGCAGGTTGCTCTTCATGGATTTCCTCCAGGGAATGGTAAAGAATCAGCCCACCATCTTCTCGGGCCGGACCCATTCGTCGAACTGTGCCTCGGTGACAAAGCCCAGCGCCAGGGCAGACGCCTTCAGCGTCGTGCCTTCCCTTGTGCGCCTTCTTGGCAATCTGCGCAGCCTTGTCATAGCCGATGTGCGGGTTCAACGCCGTCACCAGCATCAGCGACTGCTCCATCAGCTGGTTGATGCGCGCACGGTTGGGCTCGATGCCGACGGCGCAGTTGTCGTTGAAACTACGGGCACCGTCAGCCAGCAGCCTGACCGATTGCAGCAGGTTGTGCACGATCATCGGCCGATAGACGTTCAGCTCGAAGTTGCCGCTGGCACCGCCAATGTTGACGGCCACGTCGTTGCCAAAGACCTGCGCACAAGCCATGGTCAACGCTTCACACTGCGTGGGGTTGACCTTGCCCGGCATGATCGAGCTGCCCGGCTCGTTCTCGGGGATGGAGATCTCGCCCAGGCCCGAGCGCGGGCCGCTGGCCAGCCAGCGCACGTCGTTGGCCAGCTTGAAGAGCGAAGCGGCGATGGTCTTGAGCACGCCGTGGGTGGCCACCTGGCATCGGCGGCGGCCAGCGCCTCGAACTTGCTGGGCGCCGTCTTGAAAGGCACAGCCCGTCAGGCGGGCGATCTCGGCCGCCACCTTCACGGCGAACTCAGGGTGCGCATTGAGGCCCGTGCCCACGGCCGTACCGCCCTGGGCCAGCTCCTGCAGGTGCGGCAGCACGTCTTCCAGGTGCTTCAGGCCATGCTCCAGCTGGGCCACGTAGCCCGAGAACTCCTGCCCCAGCGTAAGCGGCGTGGCGTCCTGCAGGTGGGTACGGCCGATCTTGACGATGTCCTTGAAGGCCTCGGACTTGGCCTTGAGGGTGTCGCGCAGCTGTTTCAGCGACGGGATGAGGTTCTTGTGGATGGCCACGGCTGCAGCCACGTTCATGGCCGTGGGGAACACGTCGTTGGAGGACTGGCCCCGGTTCACGTCGTCGTTGGGGTGGATCTTGCGCGATTCGCCGCGCTCGCCGCCCATCAGCTCGCTGCCGCGGTTGGCCAGAACCTCGTTGAGGTTCATGTTGGTCTGGGTCCCCGAACCGGTCTGCCAGACGGCCAACGGGAATTCACCATCATGCTTGCCGGCCAGCACCTCGTCGGCGGCCGTCTCGATGGCCTTGGCCTTGTCGGCTGCCAGTTGCCCCAGTCCGGCGTTGACCGTGGCGGCCGCACGCTTGACGGTGGCCAGCGCCCGGATCAGCTCAGGCGACTGCTTCTCGGTGGAAATCCTGAAGTTCTGCAGCGAACGCTGAGTCTGCGCGCCCCACAGGCGATCGGCAGGGACGGCGATCTCGCCAAAGGTGTCGCGCTCCATGCGCACGGATCCGGTCATGGGAATCTCCTCGGGTTATTGGAAGTAACCGTAACTATAGCGTGTTACGGCCCTCCGTTGCCGAGATAGTTCCCGGAGTCCGTCGGGAAGCCAACAGGCTCCTCAAGGGGGCCCGCAGAAGGTCAGCGCGGCAGGCCGATGATGTCCTCAATGGCGAAGGCCGGACGCGAATCCATCCAGTTCTTCACGACGAACGACAGGGGCCTGTCCCCCCACCCCATGGCCAGGCCAAAGGCGCAGATCTGCTCGAACGTGAACTGGGAGCCGACGATGGCGGCGGGTTCGTCGGGCAGGACGGGCGTGTGCGTGACCTCTGGCATGATCGGATCGGGCAGGCGCGGACCTGGCGGCAGTTGGGAACGGGGGCAAGCCTACGGGCCCTTCGACCCCGTCCCAAGCACGCATGCCGCTGCCGGTCCACCCCGCCAGACTGGCGGCAAGGCCGGGACACAGACACGACAGCACCGAATGGCCCGGCGTCGCATTCATGCCTCACGCCACCTCGGACAGGACCGAACACACCTTTCCGATGCTGGGGTTCGGGGGCCGATGTTCCCTCACCCGAACCTGAATGTCCTCTTCCGGGCCGTCGTCATGCCGGACGCCGTCGGATGGCCATGACTACACCAACCGGATGCGTGGCTCAGCGGGAGCACGGAGAAACATCAGACAGGCGAGACTGCCCGGACCCGGGCCAGGGCATGGCGTCAGCCGATGCGGCCTGACCGCACCGTTCACCACCCATCGGCAACCATCAGCCGCATTCATTCGCTGCGCTGCGCCCGGGTGGGCTGCAGCGCAGAATGTGCCCATGGATTTCTTTCTCTCCTGAGCTTGGATTAGCGGGTCAGCCCTACCCTGGGTGACCCGCTTTTTGCTCATTCGGTCGGCAGGTTGACGGTCACGGTCTTGCCGTTGACGCCGGGGAAAATCGGCAAACAGCGCCTCGATCATGGCAGGCATCTGCGGCGCAACCTGCCGCGGACTCGCTGCGCGTGACCAGCGTGGATTCATAGACACGCTCGCCGGGAATCGGCTCACCCGGCGCCGGTCCACTTGAAGCCGCCCCTCACCCGGTCGATCTGGACCTGAAGGCGGTGACGGTACTGGATGTTCTCGGACGTGCCGCCGATGGGAATACCCAGCCCCACGCCCCATCCTGTTCGATAACCGCCCCCCAGGCCCAGCGAGACGCTGCTGGACGAGGTGCTTCCGGTGACGCTGCCACCGTCGGTCCGGTATTCGAAATGCACGACCAGTTCGGCAGCGTGCAGGTCGGGTCACGGGGACCAGCCCATGCCTGCGCAGGGCCTCACGGACCCGCAGGGAATAATCGGCATATTCCAGGCTCTCGGCCTGCCCCGGCAGCGGCTGCACGATGAAGTGCCGTCCGGTCCAGGCGTCGGCGCCGGCGGCCTGACGATTGAAGGTGGTGATCTGGGCCGGCGTGGTGCTGGCGCACCCGGCCACCAGGCCGTCACCCCCAGAATGGCTCGCCGCCAGCATGCGGCGCGACCGTTGCAGCGATGCCCGCTTCATGCTCGAATGTCATCATGGGCAGATGATCCTCGTCGATATGTCGTTCCTGCCCGCATGCCCGGCCCGGATCATCCCGGCCGGGCAGAGTCCATCAGGACTCTTCGTTGACGCGGAATTCCTCGATGTCGTGGCCAGCCTCGACATGAGCGCGCAGCCAGTTGGGCTGCTTGCCCCGGCCGGTCCAGGTATTGCCCTCGTCGTCGCGGTAGCGGATGGGCACCGGCTTGCAGGGACACGGAGCCCACCGGACGGCCGCGACGGGGACGGGCGCTGCCCTCTTCCGAGGCGGCGCCCAACCGGCCACCGGCCGGCCGGACGGCCGCGGCGGATGACCGCACCATTGGCCGAGAACAGGTCGTCCGGCGTCAGTTCATAATCGACGATGGCCTGTCGGATCTGGGCGATGATGCCCTTTCTTTCACGATTCTTGATGGCATCTGCCTGCTTCTGGAGCTTGGCGATTTTCCGGTTGAGGTCGATCAGTGAGGCCATTGTGGTGAATATTCCTGAAAAAGTATGGACGCCCAATGTGACGTTGCAGCGAAGAAGAATACGCGATTTTTGCCCGCTTGCGAACCAGGAACAGAAAAAATGGATGAAATCCCTCGATCGGGAATGATCATCGTGTCTTTCCGGAAATGGTTTCGGAGATATCAGCGCAGCATCCGGCAATGCGTGGACAAAATATCGAAACGAAGTATGCCAGAGACGCACGGGGAACTGCCGTGATTTCCCGACAAAGACCCTGACCACGCCATGGATCTCCCGAACGGGCCCCTGAAACATTTCAGGGTTTCCAGGGGAATCGTCCTGCACGGAGACGGACCACGCACGGAGAGGTGGAAACCGGGCAGGATGGGACGGCAAAAGGCGCGAGAGGACAGGCGGATGCACAAGAATCCGGCACCGCTGCGGGCAGCAAATGAAAAGCCCGCCGATGGGCGGGTACGCCATGGTGCGCTAATGCCACGGATGCATGCGCCCCGAGAACCGAGGCGGCACGACAGTAAAGTGTGGTAGGCCGTGTTGGGCTCGAACCAACGACCAAAGGATTATGCGTACCACTTCGGCTTTCGCCGCCCGTTTCCGGTTCGTGGTCTGGACTCTGTCTTGCCTTTCGGCCTTCCCGTCGAGTCTCTACACGTTCTCCGACAATCCGGAGCTTCGCTCGGCATTGGCACGGCACCGAGGACGGCGCCAGAGCGTCTGCCGAATTTGAGAAGTTCTACCTCGGAGCAGCATGCACTACTCCGGGCAACCCATGTGGCGTTTCCCATGAACGGAACCGGAAGACACACGGCATGCCATGTGCACCCCGGCCGCCGGACGAAGGGAAATGCCCGCCAAGTCCTCTGCTCTGACCAACTGAGCTAACGGCCCACGCGGCTGATTATGGCATAGGTCCGGCCGTGTTGTTATTCTGCCAACCAACCCCATCCCTGATATGCTGCCGTCCCTTCAGGAAAAGGCTGCAACGGGGCTTTTTCCTGACCGTCATGGACGCCCGGCCCGAATGAAAGGCCTCCCGGCCGTCGATGACATGCGGTGCCGGCTCCGCGTTTGCATGGGCCTGTCCGATGCAACCTTCCCTGCCCGTCGCCGCTCACTGCCTCAACCCTCCCGTTCCATCTGCCCAAGCCCATGCCTCAACCGCTGGAACAACGTCTCGCCTCCGAACTGTCGATCAGGCCGCAGCAGGTGCAGGCCACCATCGCCCTGCTGGACGAAGGGGCCACCGTGCCGTTCATTGCCCGCTACCGCAAGGAAGTCACCGGCAACCTGGACGACACGCAGCTGCGCCACCTGTCCGAACGTCTGATCTATCTGCGCGAGCTGGACGCCCGCCGCCAGGCCATCCTGGACTCGATCACCGAACAGGGCAAGCTCACGCCCGAGCTGGCCGCACGCATCGACGAGGCCGACAGCAAGCAGCGACTGGAGGATCTGTACGCCCCCTACAAGCCCAAGCGTCGCACCAAGGCGCAGATTGCCCGCGAAGCCGGACTGGAACCGCTGGCTGACGCCCTGCTGGCCAACCCCATGCTGGTGCCCGAGACCGAGGCAGCCGCCTATCTGAAACCCGCCTTCACCACGCCCGATGGCGACAATCCGGGCGTGGCCGATGCCAAGGCAGCCCTGGACGGCGCGCGGCAGATCCTGATGGAGCGCTTTGCTGAAGACGCTGACCTGGTGGGCCGCCTGCGCGAGTACCTGCAGGAAAAGGCCGTGCTCATTTCCAAGGTTGCCGCCGACAACTCGGAAAGCGGCGCCAAGTTTGCCGATTATTTCGATTACCAGGAACCGCTTTCCGAGATTCCCTCGCACCGTGCACTGGCGCTGCTGCGCGGGCGCCGCGAAGAGGTGCTGACGCTGACGCTGAAACTGCCCGACGAGGTGGATGGCGTGGAAGGCCCGGGCTGGTGCGAGCGCACCATTGCCGCCCGGGTGGGTATTGCCGACCAGAAGCGCCCGGCCGATCCGTGGCTGCTGCAGACGGTGCGCTGGACCTGGCAGATCAAGCTAGGCTGGCAGATCGAGAGCGAACTGATCAACATCCTGCGCGAGAAAGCCGAGGAAGAAGCCATCCGCGTCTTCGGCCTGAACGTGAAGGATCTGCTCTTGGCAGCACCGGCCGGACGGCGGGTCACGATGGGGCTGGACCCCGGCGTGCGTACCGGCGTGAAGGTGGCGGTGGTGGACGACACCGGCAAGCTGCTGGAGACGGCCACCATCTACCCGCACCAGCCGCGCAACGACTGGACCGGTTCGCTGGCCACGCTGGCCCGACTGTGCGCGACCCACAAGGTGGAGCTGGTGGCCATCGGCAACGGCACCGCCTCGCGCGAGACCGACAAGCTGGTGGCCGACCTGATGCGCGCCCAGCCGCAGCTGCACCTGACCAAGGCCGTGGTCTCCGAGGCCGGCGCCTCGGTGTATTCGGCCTCGGAGCTGGCAGCGCAGGAATTCCCGGCGCTGGACGTGAGCCTGCGGGCGCGGTCTCCATCGCCCGTCGCCTGCAGGACCCGCTGGCCGAACTGGTCAAGATCGAGCCCAAGGCCATCGGCGTGGGCCAGTACCAGCACGACGTGAGCCAGACCCGCCTGGCCAAGGCGCTGGACGGCGTGGTGGAGGATTGCGTCAACGGCGTGGGCGTGGACCTGAACACGGCCAGCGTGCCGCTGCTCACCCGCATTGCGGGTCTGGGGCCGTCGCTGGCCGAGAACATCGTCCGTCACCGAGACCAGAACGGCCCCTTCCCCAACCGCAAGGCGCTGCTGGACGTGACGCGTCTGGGTGCCAAGGCCTTCCAGCAGTCGGCGGGCTTCCTGCGCATCCAGGGCGGCGACAACCCGCTGGATGCTTCCGCCGTCCACCCCGAGGCCTATCCCGTGGTGCAGAAGATGCTGGACGATCTGAAACTCGGCATCAGCGACGTGGTGGGCCAGCGCAGCGTCATCTCCCGCCTGGACCCGGCCCGCTACACCGACGAGAAGTTCGGCCTGCCCACCATCCAGGACATCCTGAAGGAGCTGGAAAAGCCGGGCCGCGACCCCGCCCCGAGTTCCGCACAGCCGCCTTCAAGGAAGGCGTGGACAAGCTGGAAGACCTGCGCCCCGGCATGACGCTGGAAGGCGTGGTGACGAACGTGGCCAACTTCGGCGCCTTCGTCGACATCGGCGTGCACCAGGACGGTCTCGTTCACATCTCGGCGCTGTCGGACCGCTTCGTGAAGGATCCGCATGAGGTCGTGAAGACCGGCGACGTGGTGAAGGTGAAGGTGCTGGAAGTGGACGTGCGCCGGCAGCGTGTGGCGCTCACCATGCGCATGTCGGATGAGCCCGGTGCCGAACGGGTGCCGGTGGCCGCCCGGCCGGCGGTACGCGCCCGGCCGGAGGCAATGCACGCGGCCCGCGTCGTGACGGCAGGCCGCCCGGGCAACGGCCGGCAGGCCGAGCAGCCGCAGAGCGCACTGGCTATGGCGTTTGCCTCGGCCCGCAACAAGGGGCGCTGAGGCTACCTCGGGCACCCGGGCAGCACGCCCCGGGTGCCGCTTCATCATGGGGCATCAGGAACGGCGACGGTGGCCGTTCCTGCCCCCGCTTTCCCTTCAGCAGCCTTCCTGCTTCCGCCCTTCCCAACGGGGCATCTCTGCTGTTTCTGCCAGCCCCGCGCTCAGGCAATCAGGCGTTCTCGAGCGCCCCCGGCTGCGCCGCCCCCGGCCCGCATGCTGGGCAACCGGAACAGCGACAGCATGTCGGGCAGCTGATCACGCAGGGCGTACACCGCCAGCACCACCGGCAGCAACACCAGCCAGGCAGCCGCAGCCAGCACCTGCCATTCCAGCCGGGGCATGCCCGCCTGGACGACCGGCAGGGCCGCCACCGATTCGGACAGCATCACCACCGACGGCGGCCAGACCACCGAGCCCAGCACCCGGGCAAACAGGAACTCCATCCACCCCACCAGGAAGCAGGCCAGGAAGGCCCCGCGCACCTGCTGGTGGATGGCCGGCAACAGCACCCGCACGATGAAATGCGTGAAGCCGAAGCCGTCCTGCATGGCCATCTCGTCCAGCGCGACCGGCACCTGCGCCATGCCCGCCGCCAGAATCCACACCGCCAGCGGGACCGCAAAGCTCAGGTGAGCCAGCCTGACCGCATAGGGCATGCCCAGCCAGCCCAGCAACTCATTCAGGTGAATGAGCGGAAAGGCCAGCACCACGGCCGGCATCATCAGGCTGACCAGCATGGTCACCGCCATCAGCCGCTCACCGGCCAGCAGGCGGCGAGACCAGGCGTAGGCCATGGGGACCGCCAGCACCACCGCAGCGGCGGCCGTCAGCAGCGCCCGCAGCCCGGTGCGCAACAGGCTGGTGCGCCAGACCGGGTCGTCAATGACCGCCATGAAATGGGTGAAGCCGATACCCTCCTCGGGCGTGGCGCCCTGCAAGGCCAGGCGTGCCAGCCACAGCAGCGGCAGGACGGCGAACACGGCGAAGGCCGCGAGCACCAGCCATCGACACACGCCCCGCAGGAATCCGCGGCGACGTCCCAGTTCCAGATCCTCGCCGGCCTGCACGGTCCCGCCGATGGACAGGCGGCTGCGCCCGCGCCCGATCAGCCACAGGATGGTGAGCATCATCGGCAGTACCAGCATGGCCTGCAGCAACGTCAGGCACGTGGTCAGGTCATGGATCGAGATGTCGGAGAGCCGGTCGGTGAAGGACATGAGCCCCGGCAGCAGCCAGGACATCGGGGCCGCCCCCGGCACGCTGCTGGACAAACCGCCGAACCAGTCCTGCGATTCGGCCAGCCGGGCCAGCGCCCCGCCCCCTGCCCCTGCCAGATACCGGAAGAAATCGACATCGATGAACGCGCCCACCATCAGCCGGTAGAAGACGCCCAGCGCCAGCGCCCCTCGCAGCCAGGGCCACTCCAGCAGGCGGAAGGCCGCCCAGCCCGAACCGCCATCGAACAGCACCGACTGATACTGGACTCGCTGGATGTGGCGCAGCCGCGCCAGGCACAGCAACGCAAAAAGCGGCACCCACTGCCACAGGTCACGCAGCAGCATGATCGAGGAGCGCGCCAGGGGCGGCAGCGCCCCGGGCACGCACTCGGTCAGCCCCGGCACGCACCAGGCCGGCAACGCCAGCTCAGGCAGGAACAGCACCTTCCAGCCCATCACGGAAATGATGAGCGGGGTGAACAGCATCACCCCCAGCAGGGTGCACCACCAGCCGGAAGCCCGCCACGCAGGGGCAGCATCCGCGCCAGCCACAGCCCCAGCGCGGCCTCCAACGCCACCATCAGCGTCATGCGCAGCGTCTGCGCCAGCAGCCCCTGCTGCACCACCGGGTCATATGCCAGGATCGACAGCATGTGCCAGAACCTTCCCAGCGTCCCCGACGACACGCCCAGCGGAGCTGAACCAGCACCGCCAGCGGCAACAGCCACAGCAGCATCAGCGTCAGTGAGCCGGGCAACACCAGCCAGGCCGGAAACCAGCGCTCTCGATGCAATGCGCTCATGCCCTCGTCCTCACTGCACCAGCCTCCCGTCCACGAAGAAAAGGCTGTGCCGGTTGATGATCTGCAGTTTCTCGCGGCGGCCAGCCACCGCGCTACCGGACAGCACCGCCAGGTCGTAGGCGGCCGGCGTGTCGACCAACACCCGCGCACACAGCGGAATCTCGGTTCCGGGCAGCACCCCATGCAGCTGCATCCAGGTGCCATCATCCTCGACATGGGTCAGCAGCGCCTCAATGCAGCCCTCCTGACCCGGTCGGCCCAGCACCACGTGCTCGGCCCGGATCGCCATCTCGATGCTGGACTTTGGGCGATTGCCCCTGCAGCTCGGCCAGCCACAGGTCCAGCTGGGGAGGCGATGGCGGCAAGAGCGGCACGCCGGCAAAATGAGCCACGCCCCCGTCCGAACGGCAGGGCAGCACATTCAGTCCGCTGCCGCCCAGCCGGCTGGCCACCGCCATGGTGCGCGGATACTGCACGAACTCGGCCGGCCGGCCCTGCTGCAGGATCCGGCCCTGATCCAGCATCAGCCACTCATCGCCCAGCCCCATCACGTCGGGCTGACCCCGGGTGCTGATGAGAATGCACATGCGCCGGCTGCGCTGCACCTGCCGCAGGCAACCCACCATCCGGCGGCGCCCCTCGGCATCCAGCACCTGCAGCGCATCATCCAGCAGCAGAAGGCCCAGATCCTCGCGGATCAGGGCACGACCGATGGCCACGCGCTGCGCCGTGGCCGGAGCCAGCTGGCCAGCGCGCACATGCAGCACGTCCAGCACCCCCAGCAACGAGGCCATCTCGGTCACCTGACGACGCAGCTGCTCGGGCGAGAGCCGCTGGCGGCGCAGCGGCCAGGCCAGGTTCTCCTCGACCGTCAGCGCCGGGTAGACCACCGGCACGGCCGGCACCAGCGCCGTGCGCCGGCGTCCCACCGGCAGGCGGGTCACGTCCACGCCATCCAGCACCACCTGGCCACGACGCGGCCTGTGCAGGCCCGCCAGCGTCTGCAGCAGCAGCGACTTGCCGGCACCGGCCGGCCCGAACACCGTGCACAGGCTGCCTTCCTCCAGCATCAGGTCGATGTCGGTCAGTGACGGCCCCGGCCTTCCGCCCAGCCAGGCAGGCCGGCGCGAAGCACTGACATCCAGCGAAGAAACCCGCAGAAAAGCCATTTGGCGCTATGCCCTCCCCGCCTTCATCGCAGTGCGAAAATCGTCGGTGCAGCTTCGGTCACCGGCATGTCCGGCGGCACCGGCACGACCTGGGGCCTGCGTTGCGCCCGTTCGGCAGCCCGCTCCACCTGCTGCACCAGGGCACCGGCCCCATCGAACAGGTAGAGAGCGCCCGGATCGGCGTGGAGCACCACTGTCTCGCCCAGCGCCGGGCGCAGCAGCGACGGCACCAGGGCCGTCAGCGCCCCCACCCTGGCCCGGCATTCGATGCGCGTGCCCGCGAGGCCGCATTCCACCCGCTCGACCCGCGCCGGAAGGCCAGATCGCCAGCCGTGCCGGCCAGCCGCAGATCCTCGGGCCGGATCCCCCACCAGGAGCGCCGGATCCTCGACATTGAGCGGTGCCATGAGAGCCATGGCGGGTCCCTGCTCGATCTGCACCGAATGGTCCACCAGCGTGGCCCGCAGCAGGTTGATCGGCGGATCGCCGAAGACCCGTGCCACGTTCAGCGATACCGGATGCAGCAGGACATCGATGGCCCGGACCTCCTGCTGCTGCAGGCGTCCCTGTGCCACCACCGCCGTGGCGCCGCCCAGGGCCAGCGCGACCTGGCTGCTGCGGGTGGCCACCGCCACCGCCATGCCCTGCTGCCAGGCCGTGGTGCAGATGGAGGGCAGATCTTCCAGCATGTGGATGGCCTCGACATCCGGCAGCCCCGCCAGCGGATCATCCAGCAGCAGCAGTGCCGGCCGGCTGGCCAGGGCACGCGCCAGCGCCAGTCGGCGCTGACCCACCAGCGACAGATCGGCCGGCATCAGCGACAGGCAGTCGCCCAGCCCCACGGCATGGGCCAGCGTGATGACCTGTTCTTCCAGAAGCTTGCTGCGCGCCATGCGCAGCGGGACCGCGATGTTCTCCCAGACCGTGAAGCCCGGATAGTTGGTGCTGCGTACATCCACCAGCGCCACCTGGCTGTTGCGGGCTGCCGTCAAGCGCCACTTCGCGGCCATGGACCTGCAGGCGACCGGCATAGGGGCGCAACTGCCCGGCCAGCACCCGAAACAGCGCCGACTTGCCTGCTCCGGCCGGCCCCACGATGGACAGCGGCCCCCCGAAGGGGATGTCCAGCGACAGCGCGCGCAGGATGTCCCTGCCTCCATCCCGCAGGCAGATCCGGTCGCAGCGAATCGTCATGCCGAATGAAACCCAATAGCCATGCGGACCCCTGGAAGCCACGGACGGCATCGTGCGCCGCCCTGTTGGTCTGCATTACAGAACAAATCGTGAGGTTTGGCAACTTACGCAACCAGTTGCAACACCGCGTCCCGATTATCATCGCCATGACGAAACCGCACGGAATCGACCATGCGCTGGGAGAACGAACGCGAAAGCAGCAACATCGAGGATCGCCGCGGCCAGAGCGGCGGCGGCGGGGCCTGCCCTTCAGCGTGGGGAGGCCGCCCTCAGCCTGGGCACGGTCGCCGTCATCCTCATTGGCGGGTGGCTGCTGGGAATCAACCCCTTACTTTATTGGGGCTGCTGGCCGGCGGCGATATCGGCACCGGGCAGTCGCTGGCGCCCACCACCACCCAGTCCCAGCAGGTGAGCGGGCAGAGCGACGCCGGCAAGCGCTTCGTCTCCGTGGTGCTGGCCAGCACCGAGGATGTCTGGACGAAGATCTTCGCAGCCAATGGCGCCCGCTACACGCCACCGGGTCTCGTGCTGTTTTCCGGCCGCACCCAGACGGCCTGCGGCGTGGGCGTCACCGGGGCCGGTCCCTTCTACTGCCCGGGCGACCGCAAGATCTACATCGACCTGGCCTTCTACCGGGTGCTGCAGGACCAGCTGGGCGCGGCCGGCGACACGGCCCAGGCCTCATGTCATCGCCCACGAGGTGGGCCACCACGTGCAGAACCTCACCGGCACGCTGCAGCAGGTGGAAGAAGCCCGCAAGCGCATGGACCAGCGCAGCTACAACGCCCCTGTCGGTCCGGCTGGAGCTGCAGGCCGACTGCTATGCCGGCATCTGGGCCAACCATTCGCAGCAGGCACGCCGCTGGTTCGATGCCGGTGACATTGCCGAAGCTATCAATGCCGCCGCAGCCGTGGGCGACGATGCCCTCCAGCGTCGCGCCGGCAGCTCCGTCAACCAGGAAAGCTTCACCCACGGCAGCTCGCAGCAGCGCCAGGCCTGGTTCCGCATCGGCAACGAAACCGGCTCGGTACAGCGCTGCGACACCTTCACCAACCGGCAGCCCTGATCAGGGACGCGGGCTGCCCCCTGGCTCGCGTGCTCGGCACCGTGCCCGTCGGCACGGCTGTCGGCGTGGCCCCGGCGTTATAGGGTCACATCGGGCACGGCCAGCTCGCGCCACCACCAGCGGTTCGGCCCGGGAATGCTCACGCACAGCACCTGCCGGCTGTCGGCGGTCAGTGCCACGCTGGTCAGCGTGCCTTCCGGGCACAGCCCCGGCCGCGGCGCCTGCGTGCAGTTGGCATCGGCGCACGGCTTGGCCGGTTCCTCGTTCAGCACCGCCGAACGCCCCGTCCAGTTGTCCACCCCCCAGCTCGACACGACCATGTCGCGGCTGTCGATCTTGCCGTCATTGTTCGTGTCGATGATCTGTTTGGTGGCCATGCCGCCCGTGATCGGCTCGACGAAGGTGCTGAAGCCCGGCACGTTCACCAGCTCCGCGCAGGGATTGCTGACGTAGTCCACCTCCACCACCGGCGTCATCGCCTCGAACAGCGCCATGCCCGAGACCATCTGCGGCGGCGCGATGGTCCGCAGCCCGCGGTTGCTCATCATGTTCAGCGGGATGTGCCAGCCCCGGTGCGTGGCCCAGTTCAGCACCTTGGTGGGATCGGTCTCGTAGGCCAGCTTGCCGTTCTGGGTGAGCGTCTGGTTGCGGCGCACCAGCGTCGTCAGGGCAATCGGCTCGCCTTCACGCCACTGCCAGCCCGCGGCCTGCACGGTCCCGCCGGCCTGCGCCTGCTTCTGCACCAGCGTACCGTTGTCCCACAGGCCATAGTAGGACTCCAGTGCCCGGGACTTCTCATCGCCCGACTCAAAGAGCTTGCCGGTGCCAATCAGCACCATCGTGCCGCCACGCGGATGGGGCACCAGTGCGGGCGCTGCCGTCACCGGCCGCCGGTCCGCCGTGGTGAACAGCGGACGACCGCCCAGCGACACCTTCCATTCGGCGGCCCGCTCCGACGCCAGGTCGAACTTCCAGACGTTGCCATGCAGGTCGCCGGCATAGGCGGCGGTGATCACCTGGTTGCCGTCGCGCAGCAGCTTGATCCCGCCCAGACCGTTGGGTTCGGCCATCGAGCCGCGCCCCGTGTCCAGCGTCTTCAGCACCTTCCCGGTCGCCAGATCCACCACGAAGAGCTGGGCACGACGGGACTTGCTCTCGTACCCGTTGCCGAAGATGGCCACCCACGTGCCATCACGCAGCATCCCCACCTCGGGCGCGGGCCAGCACATGGCCCAGCTCGGCCGCATGGCTCTCGTCCAGCTCCCACATCAGTGTCTTTGTCCCGAGATCGGCATCGGCCGTGCGCGTCATGTTCAGCGCAAACACCGCCTTCGGACCGGCACCCGTGGTACCCACCACCACGTTCTGCCACTTGCCATCCAGGTGCGCGTCGGCCTCCACCAGCGGGCCATCCATCAGGAAGCGCTGCTCCTGATTGTTCCGATTGGCCAGCCGGGCCATTTCCTTCATCACCACGTTCGGCGCATAGGCAAAGCTCTCCACCCCGTCACTGGCGCGGAAGGCATGCACGAAAGCCCCTCGTTGGACCCCACCATCACCAGCTTCTGGCGCGATGCCGCCCCTTCTGCTCCTTCAGGTAGGCACGGTAGGAACGGGCCCCTGAATCCACCGTCTGGCCCCGCTGCCCACGCGCTCCGGCAGGCTTGCATAGCCCTGGTTGGTGGCGGCGCCGATGAAGACCGGTGCAGAGTTGACGATCTGGCCCAGCACGTTGCGGCGAGGCCGGAACAGCGTGGTCTCGTAGTTGCCGTCACCCAGCAGGTAGGCCACCAGCTGCCGCCCCCAGACCTCGCGCTGCACGCCCTGGCCGGGTGCACCACCGGCATCGAGCAGTGCCTGCTTCAGCGTCTGTGGCAGCTCATCGTTGCGCTCCGCACTCCAGAAGAAGTTGCTGGCACGCACCCCCGTGGTGCTGCCGTTGCCAACAATGGCATGACGACGGCTCCAGTGCGGCATCTTCTCGGCGGCGCTCCACTGCAGATTGCCTTCCCGGCCGTCCACGCCCAGTGCAAAGGCCTGCAGGTTGCCCGTCCGGTCACGCGTCATGAACGACGGCACGAAACTTCTGGTTGCTGGTCTGCGGTGCCCGGTTGCTGACCGACACCCCGGCGGTCGAACCCGAACGGTTGACGATCTCGGCCAGGATCTGGCGCATCGACGCCAGAAACTCCGTACTGTTCTTGACGTTCAGATAGCGGCCCCGACCGTTGACGGCGGCATGCCACAGGTCGTCCACCGCCTCGTCCGACTCCTTCTTCACGACGGCGGGCCAGGACCGCCTGCCCTGACGATTTCCTGCAGCGTGCTGGCCTGCGACTCAGGGCGTCGATGCCGGCAGCTTGCCGTCCGCGCCAAAGCTCAGCGTGTACATCGTCACGTTCTGCCAGAACGACGGATTGTCGGCATCCACCGGAACGTTGTTCGCCAGATTGGGCATCAGGTCCCGGTTCCAGTAGTACATGGCCACGTCGGCCAGCGTGCGCCCCGTGGCACTGCGATAGAGCCGGTTGTTCGGGTCGTTCGGATCGTAACGGAAGGCACGATTCTTGCCCGATGCCGGAATCACCGGCCCCAGCTCGTTGTCGGCATTGCTCATGCCGGGGATCCGGTCGATCTGCGTGTTCTCCTGGTCGTTATACTGCCCGTCGGTCATCAGGATGTGATAGGAGCGACGGCAGCTCAGCTGACGCGTCTGGCCCTTTGCTGTCCGTGTCCGACCAGGGGCCCTGCGCCCCATCACGCTTGAAGTACTCACCCACGGCAATGCTGGCCCCCAGCAACGGGGTGCTGCCGGAGGGGTTCACCGACTGCAGCCAGCTGAAGAACGCCGTCTTGTCCTGGCCATCGAACCGGCGCACGCCCCGCTCGACAACCCGGGTGAGCGATGCCGTCAACCTGACCCTTCCGCCTTGTTGATCCGGCCATAGCCCACGCGGACATCGCCTCCCAGCTGACGGGCGAAAGGCCTCTCCCACTGCCCCCACGGCCAGCAGGTAGCGGAAGCGGTGATACTGGAACCAGTTGGCGAAGTTCTTGTATTCCTGCTCCTGGGTGCAGGTACGCACACCGGGAGATTTCTGCCGGCACTCGGTCCGGTCGGTGGTCTCGATATCGAATTCCTGATGGTCGGCAATCGACACGCGCCGATAGCTGGCCGGGTCATTCCGGTTCACCCCCGTCAGCACATAGTGGGTGGCCGGCTTCACCTGGGCAGGCGCCTGTCCCCAGGCAAAGGGCACGCACTTCGCACCCCGCTGGACGGAAGCCGCACAGACCTGATGCGCGCTGCCCGCGACAGGCTGCAGACCTCTCAGGTTCAGCGTCCTGTCACCTGCATGCTTGTAGAAATAGTGCACGGCCCCCGGATCCGCGTCCGGCTCACGGGTGCCGTCGGCATTCATCCACGGCATGTAGCGCACCTTCGGGTTGTAGTACAGCAGGTTCACATCCGAAGAACGCCGACGCGCCGACAGGATGTTCCCATCGCGTGAATCCAGCAGGCCTGCAATCCCGAAATAGGCGATCTTTGCCGGCTCCTGGGGATGGATGGCATAGATCTGGTAGGGAAGATCCGTATCGGGCAGATAGTTGAACAGCATCGAGCCCGAGTCATCCAGCGTGAACATCACGTTGGGCTCCACCACCGGGGGCGTGGCCACGATCAGCGAGTGCTGCGCGATCTCGGCCTGCACGGTCCCCGCGCCAGCACAGAGCCATCAGAAACAGGGCCAGGCGCACTGCCTTCCCTGCCCCGGCCTGGATGCCGGGACAATGTTCGACACCATGGTGCCCACCTGCCTTGCTGCCATTCACTGCCATGAAGATCTCTCCGGAATCCATGCCGCGCACCGTCGGAATCGCGCGGACTTCCTGATGATCCGGGCACTATCTTCATGACGCCGACTGCAGGCAAGCCGTTGCAGACTGCCGCCATGCAGCTCGTGACAGGCGGTGGCAGCACGCACTGCCGCCCCGCAAGCCCCTGCTCCGGAAAGCGGCTGCGCGGCGGCGATACGCGGACTCAGAAGCGGGGGCAGTCCCTTCGTGGCGCCCGGGGCACCATCACCGGCCAGTGTTCCCTGAGTAGCCCCTCCAACAGGCGCCGTCGGCGTGGCACCTGCGTTGTAGGTGATATCAGGCACGGACAGCTCGCGCCACCACCAGCGGGTCGGCGTCGGGACATCCACACACAGCACCTGGCGGCTCTCCACCGTCATGGCCACACTGGTCAGGGATCCTTCCGGACACAGGTTCTGCTGCGTCGGCTGCGTGCACGGCGCCGTGCTGCAAAGGCTTTGGGAGGCTCCTCGTTCAGGACCACCGAACGACCGGTCCAGTTCTCACGCTCCAGCTCGACACGATCCGGTCGCGGTTGTCGATCGCTCCATCATGGTTGGTATCGATGACCTGCTTGGTCGCCATCCCGCCCGTGATCGGTTCGACGAAGGTGCTGAAAGCCCGGCACGTTCACCTGCTCGGCGCAGGGGATTCCGGCATAGTCCACCTCCACCACGGGGCGTCATCGTCTCGAACAGCGCCATGCCCGAGACCATCTGCGGCGCCGCAATGAGGCGCAGCCCCTTGTTGCGCATCATGTCCAGCGGGATCTGCCAGCCCTCGATGCAACGCCCAGTTCAGCGCCTTGCCGGGATCACTCTCGTAGGCCAGGGCGCCCATCGGCCGACACGGTCTGGCGTCGCGTCACCAGGAACCTGGCCTCGACCGGATCCGCCTCGCGCCACTTCCAGCCCACCTGCCGCCGATTGGCGCCCCTCGCCTTCCATGTCCTGCACCATCGTCGACTGATCCCACAGACCATAGAGCGACTCCTGCGCCCGCGAGCGCTCGTCGCCGGGCTCGAAGAGCTTGCCCGTGCCGGCCAGCACCATCGTGCCGCCGCGCGGGTGCGGCACCAGCACCGGTGCGGCCGTGAACGGACGCGCATCCTGGGTCCTGAACAGCGGACGGCGGTCGAAGGCCACCTTCCACTTGCTGCGATCCCCGAGGCCAGATCGAACTTCCACATGTTGCCCTTCAGGTCACCCGCCAGCGCAGCGGTGATCACCTGATTGCCGTCACGCTGCAGCTTCACGCCGCCCAGGCCGTTGCGGTCGGTCTTCGACCCACCCCGGTATCCAGCCGCTTGAGCACCTCACCCGTGGCCAGATCGACCACAAAGAGCTGGGCACGTCCCGGATTCGCTTTCATAGCCATTGCCGAAAACGGCCACCCAGGTGCCGTCACGCAGGACGCCCACCTCGGGCGCAGCCAGCACATGGCCCAGCTCGCGATCCCGGCTGGCATCCAGCTCCCACATCAGCGCCTTCGGGGCCAGGTCGGCATCCGCGTGCCCGTCATGTTCAGTGCAAACACCGCCTTCGGACCGGCACCCGTGCTGCCCACCACCACGTTCTGCCATCGGCCCCCCAGATGGGCATCGGCCTCCACCAGCGGTCCGTCCATCAGCAGCCGCTGTCCCGGTCTGCCGCTTGTCGGCCAGCCGAGCCATTTCCTGCAGCACGACGTAGGGCGCATAGGCAAAGCGCTCCACCCCGTCACTGGCCCGGAAGGCGTGCACGAAGCCGTCGTTGGCGCCCACCACCACCAGCTTGTCCTTGTCGTTCTGCCGCCCCTTGGTACCCTTCAGGTACGCCCGGTAGGTGCTGCTGCCGGAATGCTTGCCGCCCAGCTCGGCGGGCAGCGAGGCATAGCCCTGATTGGTGGTCGCCCCGATGAACACCGGCGTGGAGTTGATGATCTGCCCCAGCACGCCACGACGCGCCCTGAACAGGGTGGTCTCATAGTTGCCGTCACCCAGCAGGTAGGCCACCAGCTGGCGCCCACGGGCCACGGCCTCATTGCCCGCATGCTGGTTGCGTGCAATGCCCAGCGTATCCAGCAGCATGGTCTTGATGGACGTAGGCAGATCGTTGGGCCGGTCAGAACTCCAGTAGAGCTTGCTGGCCCGCTCGCCCGAGGTATTGCCGTTGCCCACGATGGCACGACGCCAGCTCCAGTGCGGCAGCTTGTCGATCGCACTCCATTGCGGTGCGCCCTGCTCGCCCCTGCTGTCAAGCGCATAGGCCATCAGGTTGCCGGTCTGGCTGCGCGTCATGAAGGACGGCACGAACTTCTGGTTGTTGGCCTGCAAGGCGCGGCTGTTCACTGCCACGCCGGCCGTCGAACCATTGCGATTGACGATCTCGGCCAGGATCTTGCGCATCGAAGCCAGAAAGCTCGTGCTGTTCTTGACGTTCACATAGCGGCCATGGCCATTGACGGCCGCATGCCAGAGATCATCAATGACCTCCGGTGAATCGTCGTTGATCGTTTCCGGCCATTTCAGCTCACTGCTGGCCAACCGCTCCAGCGTTCTCGTCTGGATCTCCGGCGTCCCGGCCGGCAGACTGCCATCCACGCCAAAGCCCAGCGTGTACATCGTCACGTTCTGCCAGAAGGACGGACTATCACCATCGACCGGCACATTGTTCGGCAGCCGCGGCAACAGGTCACGGTTCCAGTAGTACATGGCAATGTCTGCCAGTGTCCTCCTGGCCGGGCTGGGATAGAGCTTGTTCCTGGCATCATCCGGCTGATACTGGTACTGCGCATTGCGGCCCGAAGCCGGAATGACAGGCCCCGGCGTTCCATCAGCATCCTCGATGCCTGCGTGGTTCTCGAACTTTCTCGTCTTGAGGTCGTTGTACTGACCGTCCGTCATCAGGATATGGTAGGAGCGACGGCAACTCAGCATGCGCTTGCGCCCGTCCGGCCCCTGATCCGCCCAGGGCCCATCCATGTCGTCACGCGAAAAATAGTCGCCCACCGAGATCGAGGCCCCCAGCAATGGCGTCCCGCCCGAAGGGTGCACGTCCCTCTGCAACCAGTTGAAGAAGCTGTCCTTGTCGGCTCCCTGGAAACGGCGCACGCCGCGCTCCACCACGCCCGTGTCACGGCCATCGACGGAGGTGGAGCCCTTGTTGATGCGCCCATAGCCCACGCGCACGTCGCTGCCCACCTGGCGTGCGAAGGCCTCGCTGACCGCCCCCACGGCCAGCAGGTGGCGGAAGCGATGGTACTGGTACCAGTTGGCAAAGTTCTGGTATTCCTGCTCCTGCGTGCAGATCCGCACACCGTTGGCCGCCTTCATGCAGTCCGTGCGCTCGTCGGAATCGATCTGGAAGGAGGTCGCCTCCGAAATGGAAACGCGTGTGTAGTTCCTGACGTCGTTGAGCAGCTGCTCCGCTCCCGAGGCGTGATGCCCTCACGCGTGAGCCTTTCACGGCCCTTGAAGAGGAAATACGTGGCTGGTTTGACGGCGTTGATACCGTAATCCTGTTCACAAGGATCGTTCCACCCCCGGGCAGCCCGCACGCAGACCTTGTGGTCATTCGGCCGCAGCTGGTAGGTGCCACGCAGATTCACTGTCACCGTGCTGTGCCCGTAAAAATAGTACGCAGCCTCGGGACTGGCCTTGGGCTCACGCGTTCCATCGGCTCTTCATCCACGGCAGGTACAGAACCCGCGGGATCGTAGTAAAGCAGGTTCACGTCCGGCGAACGGCGGCGCGCGGCCAGCGCGTAATACTCCGAAGGCAGCGCCCCTTCACCTCGTAGGTCCCCACCTGGGCCGGCTCACCCGGGTGGATGGCGTACAGCTGGAAAATTGATCTCCGTATCCGGCAGGTAATTGAACAGCATCGAGCCCGAGTCATCCAGCGTGAACATCACGTTGGGCTCGACCGCCGGAGGATCGGCGATGATCAGCGAGTGCTGAGCCATCTCCGCATGCGCCAGCACACCGGTCGTACCCGCCAACACCGCCAGGGCAAGCCTCACCCCCTGCGTCAGGCGTGCAGCCGACCGCATCCGATGCCCTTTCCGGGCAACGCCCCAAACAGCATCCTGTTCATTCATCTGCATGGGTCTCCTCATGGGCCGTGAGCGCATCACTTGCCTGCCGCCGTGGGCACGGCCCCCGGGTTGTAGGTGATGTCCGGAATGGCCAGCTCGCGCCACCACCAGCGGGTGGGCGACGGCACGCCCACGCAGACCGGCTTGCCATCACCCACGTTCTGCAGACTGCTGGCCAGTGAATCGGGCGGGCAGACCGACCTGGTCTGTGCCTGGCTCTGGCAACCCGCGCCCTCGCAGGGCCTGGGCGGCTTCTCTGCCAGAATCACCGACCGTCCGGTCCAGTTCTCCACGCTCCAGCCCGCCACCTGAAGGTCTGCCTCGTTGATCTTGCGGTCCCGGTTGGTATCGATCAGCGACTTGGGGCTCATCAGCCCCGAGAGCGGATCCACCACCAGCGAGAAGCCCGGCGTGTTCACATTGGCCGCGCAGGCTCCCAGCTCTTCATCCACGAAGGGACTCATGGTCTCGAAAAGCGCCAGGCCGGACATCAGCTGCGGCGCAATGATGTTGCGCTGACCGCCCAGCGCAATCATGTCCACCAGGCGAATGCGCCAGCCGCTGTCCTTGCGCCAGTCAGGATCCCGTTGGCCTTGTCGTCGAAAGGCGTCTGCGCCAGATAACGGCTTCCGATGACATTCAGCTTGCGGGTCTTCACCGCCGAACGGGCAATGGGCACGCCATCCTTGTCTTTCTGGCGGCCATCCACCCAGGCGCGCTTGCCCTTCTCATCGGAAACCAGCCGGGTGTAGTCCCACAGCCCGTAGATCGATTCGACCGGAAGCGTCTGCCCTCGGGCGGTATCGGGCCGCTTGTTGTCACCCACCTCGAAGAGCTTGCCGGTGCCCACCAGCACCATCACCCCGCCCAGCGGATGCGTGACGGTGGTCGGCGGTGCCGTGATCGGGCGCTCGTCATCCGTCGTGAACATCGGCTTCTGGCCGTAGGAGACCTTCCAGTCCGACACCGTCGTGCTGGCCAGATCGAACTTCCAGAGGTTGCCACGCAGGTCGCCTGCATAGGCCGCGGTGATGACCTGGTTGCCATCGCGCACCAGCGTCACACCGCCCAGACCGTTGGGCTGGGCATTGCTGCCCACGCCCGTGTCCAGCCGCGCCAGGACATTGCCCGTCGACAGCTCGATCACCAGCAGCTGGGCACGTCGGGAGCGGCTCTGCAGCCACTGCCCGTCACCACCACCCATCGCCCATCGGCCAGCACGCCCACCTCCGGTTCCTGCAGCACATGACCGATGGCATCGCCATGGGCCTGCACCGCCTGGTTGGCGTCGCTCAGCTCCCACAACACGGAATCCTTCAGCCCGTTGAAGTCGGTGTTCGTCACATCCATGGCGAACATCGCCTTCGGCCCTGCCCCGGTGGTCCCCACCACCACATTTCGCCACCTGCCGCCCCAGTAGGCATCCCGCTCGATCAGCGGGCCGTCCATCATGAAACGGGCCTTGAAACCGGATCTGGACGAGGCCCCCAGCTGCGACAGCGATGCGTAGGGCGCAAAGGCGAAGATCTCGCGGCCGCCATCTTTGGCCGGATCGGGATTGGCATTGAAGCCGTGCAGGAAGCCCTCGTTGCTGCCCACGAAAACCATCGTGGGGCCGCAGACCTTCGCAGCGCCCCCCTGCAGGGCCGTGCTGCAACTGCGCGCCACCTTCTGCGCCACATAGGCGGTGTAGCTCTTTGCGCCCGACGGGGTGTTTCCGAAGGTCGCCGGCAGGTAGCGGTAGCCCCGATCGACAGGTGCGCCAATGTAGACCGGCTGCGAATTGATGATGTGGCCGATGACGGCACTCTGCAGCTGCTCGCGGAATGCCTTGCCGGACTCGGTCCGGTCCCGCGCAGATACATCACCAGCTTGCTGCCGTCACCCTCCCCTTTTCCGGCGCCGCCAACCAGCGCCTTCTTCGCATCCTGGCTCATCGTGTCCCAGAAGAACGCCGAAGAGGCCGCACCCGACCTGGCCCCGGTACCCGTACATGCGCCGGTCAATGGGCTTGGGCAGATAGTCCAGCACGCTCCATTGGCGCGCGCCCTGGTTGCCGGCAGCATCCACGGCATAAGCCGTCAGGTCACCGGTCCAGTCCTTCGTCTTGAACGACGGCACGAACTTCTGATTGTTGGCCTGAAGCGCCCGCGAGGCGACCGCCACGCCCGACGTGCTGCCGGTGCGGCTGGAGATGTCTGCCAGGATACCCGCCATTTCCGTCAGGAAGCCGCTGCTGTTTCGCACGTTGACGTACTTGCCGTGACCATTGATGGCGGCGTGCCAGAGGTCATCGACGGCCGAAGGGCTTTCAGGCTCGACCCTGCTCGGCCACTCCCGCGTGCCGTCCATGATGCCCTTCAGGCCATCCGGATAGGGAATGTTCCCTTCCACGCCGAATCCCAGCGTGTAGGTGGTGACGTTCTGCCAGAACGACGGGTTTCCATCATAGGGCGTGACCAGATTGTCCAGATCCGGACGCAGGTCACGTTTCCAGGCGTCCATCGCATAGTCGGCCAGCGTACCCCGGGTCGCGCTCATGAAGGGGCGAACGGGCTGGTACTGATACGTGGAGTGGATCTTGCCCTGACTGCTGCCCGGCCGATGATCGACAATCTCCTCGCCTGACGTGTTGTCGGACTCATTCGTATAGTGCGATGGCGAATCATCGTAGAACGTGTACTGACCGTCCGTCATCAGGATGTGATAGGAGCGCCGGCACGCCAGATGATTTTCACCTGTCTGCTTCCCAGGCGTTGTTGCCCAGGGCCCCGTGTAGTCTTTGCGCTCGAAGTACTTGTTCACCGTCTGCAGGGAGTGCATCAGCGGTGTACCGCCCTTGGCAGTACGCTGGCTCAGCCATGTAAAGAAGGCACTCCGGTCTTCGCCTTCGAAACGGCGAACCCCGCGTTCGACAATGCTGGTGGGGGCACCATCGACGACACTTTCGGCACTCTTGTTGATGCGTCCGTAGCCTCACCCGGATGTCCTTGCCCAATGCCGTGGCAAAGGCGTTGCCCACAGCAGCAATGGCCACGTGCATCCGCGTGCGGTGATACTGGAACCAGTTGGCAAAGTTCTGGTATTCCTCCGCCTGCGTGCAGGTACGGGTGCTGGCGCCAGGACTGGTCACCTTGCAGTCAGTACGCGTATTGGCCCGCACGAACTCCTTGTGGTCCATGATGGAGACGCGCTGGTAGTTGCTGGCGCTGTCTTTCGACGACTGGAAGTCGCCCAGCGTCCACCTCACGGGCGGCTTGTTGTCGGGGTTCTTGAGCAGATAGTACGTGGCCGGTGCGATCATGGTGACGCTGCGGTCCACCACACTGCACTCCTGCCCTTTCTTGGGCTCAAGCTGCGGCCTGACGCAGGTTCCCTCATACGGATTCTCCATCCCGGGCTGATGGACGGGCTGGAGTCCCGTGATGTCCATGGTGAGCGCAGCGATCTTCTCCTCCGAATGCCCGAGGTGATACTTCACCTTCCGGGGGTCTGCATTCGGCATCCGGCACCCCTGTTCCGTCCACCCAGGGCTCGTAGCGAATGTCCGGGTCGTAGTAGAGCGTGTTGACCTGCGGCGAGCGCTTGCGAGCCGCCAGCAGGTCATTGTCACCCGTACCCAGCAGTCCCTGAACGCGCCAGGGCGTGTACCCGGTCCGTGGCTCGGCTGGATGCAAGGCAAACAGATGATCGTCCAGGTCGGTATCGGGCAGGAAGTTGAAGGACATCGACCCCGAATCGTCCAGCGTGAACATCAGGTTCGGCTCGACAACCGGAAGTTCCTTGACGATCAGCGATTCCTGCGAGATGACAGCGTGTGCCTGCGGCACCAGGGCGCAGGACATCAGCAGCAAGGCGGCACGAACCGCCTGCGAGAGCGCGTTCCTGCTTCCAGCATGTGGCCTGCCGCAGCAGGGATCGGTCATGCGTATCATCGTCGTCCTTTCCCGGAGGCCCCCGCCAGGAGCCCAATGCCCCTGGACGGTTCTCCTCGATCAGAACGGCAATATGATTCGACGCGTGACCACCGACAAGGCAGGCGGGATCATCGCCGCCTGCGAATCGACAGATGGTAGGCCGGTGCGGCTACCCGGCCTCAGTGGGTTGTCACAGTGGGCTGGGCTTGGCCGGGATTCGCACCAGCGTTGTAGGTAATGTCGGGCACCGAGATCTCGCGCCACCACCAACGGGTCGGCGCAGGCAGACCCACGCACACCTGGATGGCATCGCCCACGTTCTGAAGGCTGTTGGCCAGAGAGTCTTCCGGACACAGCTGGGCAGGCAGCGGCTTGCAGTCAGCCAGGCCCCCACAGGGCTTGGCCGGCGGCTGGGTCACGACCACCGAACGCCCCGTCCAGTTCTCCAACTCCCAGCCCGCCACCGGCTGCATCACCACCGTCGACCAGCTTGTCGTTGTTGGTGTCGATAAGTGCCTTGGGACTCATGCGGCCGGACAGCGGGTCCAGCGCCAGGCGCAAATCCCCGGCGTGTCGATCCGGGGCTTGCAGGCCGCCGTGACCTCATCCACCCAGGGGACTCATCGTCTCGAACAGCACCAGACCGGACATCAGCTGCGGGAGTCACGATGTTGCGCTGCCCCCCCACCGCGATCATGTCCTTCAGCGTCACGCGCCAGCCCCGGTCCCGCGTCCAGTCCAGGTTTCGGTTGGCCGAATCTTCCAGCGGGATCTTCACCAGTGTCTGGCCCGGCATCACCTTCAGCTTGCGAGTGACCACGGTGCCAAGCTTGATGGGAATGCCGTCGTTGCCCTTGCTGGTGCTGCCATCCGCGTTCTTGCGGTCATCGGCCGCCCAGGTGCGGTTTGCCGTTTCGATCGATGCTCAGCCGTGCGGTATCCCACAGGCCATAGAGTGAATCGAAGGGCCCGCTGTCCTGATCGTAGTTGGCTGGCACCTCGTTGTCACCCACCTCGAAGAGCTTGCCCGTGCCCACCAGCACCATCACGCCACCCAGCGGATGGGTGACAAGGACAGGCGCTGCGGTGATGGCCCGTCCGTCGTGCGCAGTGAACATCGGTTTCTTGCCATACGACACTTTCCAGTTCGACGGGTGGGAGCCTGCCAGATCGAACTTCCAGACGTTGCCCCGCAGGTCACCGGCAAAGGCGCCCGTGATCACCTGGTTGCCATCACGCACCAGGGCCACGCCTCCCAGGCCGTTGGGCTGACTGTCGCTGCCCACGCCCGTATCCAGTCGTGCAATCACCTGCCCGCTCTGCAGGTCCACCACCAGCAGCTGGGCCCGCTTCGAGCGGCTCTCATAACCGTTGCCGATCACCACCACCCAGCGGCCATCGGCCAGAACGCCCACCTCGGGCTCCTGCAGCACATGACCGATGGCATCCGCATTGGCCTTGACCGACTGATTGACGTCACTCAGCTCCCACAGCACGGCCTGGTCCAGACCATTGAAGTCGGTCTGGGTCACGTCCAGCGCGAACACGGCCTTGGGCCCTGCCCCGGTCGTGGCCACCACCACGTTGTGCCAGCGGTTTCCCCAGAAGGCATCCCGCTCGATCAGCGGGCCGTCCATCATGAAGCGAGCCTGGAAATCGGGCTTCGAAGAGCGCCCCAGCTCGGAGAGTGAAGCATAGGGAGCAAAGGCAAAGATCTCGCGTCCACCATCCTTGGCCGGGATCAGGGATGGGCATTGAAGCCGTGCAGGAAGCCTTCGTTGCTGCCCACGAACACCATGGCGGGGGCCACAAACCTTCGCAGCGCCGCCCTGAATGGTCGCGCTGCAGGTGCGTGCTGCCTTCTGCGCCACGTAGTCCTTGTAACTGTCAGCGCCCGACTTTGCGCCGCCGAAGGTAGCCGGCAGGTAGCGGTAGCCGCGGTCAATGGCCGAACCGATGTAGGCCGGCTGCGAATTGACGATATGGCCGATGACCGCACTCTGCAACTGGGTACGAAACTTCTTGCCCGATTCGGAACGGTCACCTCGCAGATACAGCACCAGTGGACTACCGTCCTCGTCCTCCTTGCCGGCCCCCTTGATCAGTTCGCGCTTGGCCTTGTCCGTCATGCGCCGGGCCGGTTTGTCTTCGGCACTGTCCCAGTAAAAGGGTGAAGCGGCCGGCCTGCCAACGTTTCCGGTCCCCACGTACATGGTCCGGTCGATGGGCTTGGGCAGACGCTCCAGAACGCTCCATTGCAGCGCTCCCTGCTGGCCGTGGGCATCCACTGCATAGGCCTTCAGGTCCCCCGTCCAGTCCTTGGTCTTGTACGAGGGCACGAATTTCTGGTTGTTGGCCTGCAACGCGCGCGAGGCCACGGCCACCCCGGCCGAGGTTCCGGTACGGCTGGCGATCTCGGCCAGGATGCCGGCCATCTCGCTCATGAAGCCGGCGCTGTTGCGCACGTTGACGTACTTGCCATGGCCGTTGACGGCCGCATGCCACAGGTCGTCGATGGCGGTGGGCGTGCCGGGCTTCACCTCGGCGGGCCATGAGAGCGATCCGCTGATGATCTTCTGCAGGTCGTCGGGATACGACAGCGTGCCCTCCACGCCGAAGCCCAGCGTGTAGGTGGTCACGTTCTGCCAGAACGAGGGGTTACCCTCGTAGGTGGGGACCTCGTTGTTCAGATCCGGACGCAGATCGTTCTTCCAGCCATCCATGGCGTAGTCGGCCAGCGACCCATAGGCCACTCCCTTGTACGGCGCCTGGGGATGGTACTGATAGCTGCCACGCGCCGGCCCGCCTTTCTCCGGTGCACGATTATCCTTGATCTCCACGCCGTCCACATTGTCGGACTCAAGCGCGAAGTCCTTTTGAAGCATCCCTCGGGTTCTATCCGGGAATCTTTTATCCTCCTGGGGGAAGGTGTACTGTCCGTCCGTCATCAGGATGTGATAGGAACGACGGCATGCCAGATGATTGAGGCGCTGATTCAGCTTCCCGCCCATCCGGCCCGGCTCCGCTGCCCAGGGGCCCATGGCGTCGGCACGCCGGAAGTAGTTGTTGACGGTATTCGTTGCCCGCATCAGGGGCGTTCCACCGTCGGCCGTTCGCGTATTGAGCCAGTTGAAAAAGTCCGAACGATCGGTTTCACCTGCATTCAATGTGGTGGCGGCGGCATTCTTGTTCACGAAGCGCCGTACCCCACGCTCGATAACAATGGTTTCCTCACCATCGATGATTCGTTTCTCACCCTGGTTGATACGCCCATAGCCAACGCGGATGTCCGGCCCCAGCGCCGTGGCAAAGGCGTTGCCCACGGCGGCAATGGCCACATGCATCCGCGTGCGGTGATACTGGAACCAGTTGGCAAAGTTCTGGTATTCCTCCGCCTGCGTGCATTCGCGGACGTTGGGGTTTTTCTTGGAAATCAGGCAGTCGGTGCGTGTGAAGGGCCGATCGAAATACTGGTGGTCCTTGATGGAGACACGCGTGTAGTTGCTGGCACTGTCTTTCGTCCAGTCCCCGTCCGGCTTGAATTTCGGGTCTTCGGCAGGTAGTAGGTAGCCGGCACCACCGTCCTGGTGACGCCATCCCCCGTGCAGGGCTTCTGTTCTCTGAGGTCGCTGACGAATGCATTCCCCTGCTGCGGCGTCACACACACCGGACGCTCCCCCACCGACCTCTCCCCCGTGATGTCGAGCTTGAGGTCCTTGAATTTGCGGTTGGGGTGATTGACGTGGTAGATGACGGCCCTGGGGTCGGCATTGCCCATGCGAACGCCATCCTTGTCCACCCAGGGTTCGTAACGCACGTCCGGATCGTAGTACAGCGTGTTCACCTTCGGCGAACGCCGGCGGGCAGCCAGTACGTTGTTGTCGTTTGTGGCCAGCACCCCCTCGTATTTGTAGGGCGCATAGTCGTTCGGCTCGTCCGGATGAAAGGCGAACAGGTGATATTCCAGGTCGGTATCGGGCAGGTAGTTGAAGGCCATCGAACCCGAGTCGTCCAGGGTGAACATCAGGTTCGGTTCGACAACCGCCACATCCTTGCTGATGAGCGACTGCTGGGAAATCTCGGCCTGCACCGATGGCAGCAGGCTGAACGACATCAGCAGCAGCGCCGCGCGCACGGCACGCGGAATCCGGCGCGGCATGGCAGCTGCCGGCATTCCATCCAGGCGGGGGCAAATCACGGATTCCATCAGTTTCATGTTTCGATCGGATCGTGTCCGCCGGCCCGGGCATCCCTGCACGGCCCAGTGGATACGATGTTCAAAAAGGGTGCCCCCACCCGCAGACATGGGGAGGAGAATCAGGTGACGAGCGCGCCGGGTAGGTCTCGTTCGTTCGAGCCGATGGCAGTGCTCTCGACGGAACCCATGCCCGCAGGATGCTCGTCGGCCTCATCCACGTGGGACAGGCGCGTAGTCGTCGAAGCCCTCGAAGCCCTCGAAGCTTTCCAGGCCGTCGTAGACAGCCATGTGCCAGTCGGGCTCGTCGGCGCCTTCCAGGTCGTTCCAGTCCGCGTCCTGACCGGCCGGGACATCCAGAAGACCCGACAGCCCCAGCAGGACATCGGCCTCGGGATTCTCCTCGAATGAGGCCAGCCCCTGCACCCACAGTGCTGCTTCGTCCGGATCGCCGTCGAGCATGCCGGAGAGTTCCTGAACGGGTCCGGCATGGCGGAGGGCCCAGGCCTGCGCAGCCCAGTGGCCACGTCCGGTGTGATCTGCGTTCATGAGGTCACCTTCCCACGGAAAGCGTCGTTCAGCGCCAGCAGTTCTCGACCGAAAGCCGCTCAGTACCCGTTACCGCCCGGGTGTCGTTACCACGAACCCCCACGCTATTGAGCGTTAGCGTACCGCACGGATCCGTCTTCTGCGGGGGACAGCACGCAGCGTATAGCTGTTGTCGTCGCTTTCGACAGAAATGTCATAGAGCGGCTGCACCATTTTCTTGGGTGATCTTTGCAACGACGTCGGCAACGCGACCTCGGGTTCTGCCATCGCGCTGTGTGCTGTAGGGTTGTGCAGCGAGTAGAAACGCTGCATGAACTGGGTGGCGTCCATCAGTGTGGCCTGTGGCATCTGCCCGGTTGGCGCGCTCGTATGTACGAGAAGTACGACGGAACGGCAATGGCCGACAGGATGCCGACGATGGCCAGCGCAATCATGCATCTCGATGAGGGTGAAGCCACGCGCACGGGCTGCGGTGCGGGTACTGTAGACCCGAGCTGCCGGCATCACGGCCGGAAAGCTGAACGCTACCCTCGTCGGCATCCGGCTGTCCGCAGAACGCCACCCGATGCACGAGGTTTCCGGCACAAGGCTCACGGCCGCAGCGTGCCGACAGGTCACCCTGGCGCATCCATCGGGACCAGGGAACGGGGGATATGTCACAAAGCACCATCATCTGATTGCCCTCACCATCGATTGCAGCCGCACTTCTGCACCCTTGGCTGACTGGTAGTCGATCAGGGACCTGGTCACGTCTTCCGTGCAGTCATGGTCCTGATAGCCCGGGCTGAAGCCTCGGACCGTGATTCGGAAGAACAGGAACCTGTCGGCATCGAAACCGCGCGACTCCGCCGTGACGGTACCGGGCTCAGGCGGGGCGATCTTGCGCCAGTCATCGATGGTCAGGTACCGGAACAGGGCACTGGGGGTTCTTCTTGATGTTGTCGGGCAGGCCGAGCTGCTCGCGCGGCACTTCCAGCTTGGCCGGGACCAGCCCAGGCAGACATCATCCGCCCACTCCTCATCCTTCTGGTAGTTCACCAGCATGGGCAGGTGGAGAACTCACTGATCACCTTTCTCTTCGCAGTAGCGCAATGCGGCCTCGGCAGCCTGGAAGGCCAGCGTGCGGGCACGCAGGGTTGGCGCCCACCATGTCCGTGGTCAACGACAACCGTACCGCCACGGCGGTACTCACGGCCATCACGGTCAGCAGGATCAGCGTCATCACCATGACGATTCCCTGCTGAGGGATGGATGCCCTGCCCCATCCCGGAGGTCGATGTCATCGGCAGGGCGCTGCATGGAGGAATGGCGCATGGTGCTTTCCTGCAAGACAGTACGGAGTTTCATTGGGCCACCCCGACCTTGTTGCGGATGGCCACCGTGGTGGTGAAGGCTGGCGCAGTCGACGATCCTGCACGGTACGCACCACACCGTCACAATCCACGTAGGGCGTGCCGACCTGGTCGTTCACGTTGTCATCGCTGCGCATCACCAGGCATACGCGCACGGCGCTCACCGCACACCAAGCATTGGGCTGGATGGCACCAGGCTGGCATCCAGTCACCATCTGCGATGCGCTCGCGATAGAGCAGAAGTACGGCCACTCAGCGCCGGGGCGTCGAAGGCCACATTGGTGGCGAGCGCATTGGGATTGATGCCCGAGACGCCATAACGGATGCGCATCTGCTCGACGTTGTCGGCCAGAATCTGCTCACGCGGGATCCGGACATCGGTAGGCGTGATGTTGGAGCGGCAGAACAGCCCGGGGTTGCCCGAGGCCGTCCCGGAGGTCTTGATGTACAGACGCTCCTCGATTTCCTCGCTGATGGCGTGGGCCTGCGGGACATGCAGCGTGCTGGCCACCAGAGGAGCCGCCGTCAGGCTGGCATCGTGCATCTTCTGGCTGAAGACCACGTTGCCCAGGCAGTCCCAGTTCCGCCCACCCGGCTGCACCTGGAAGCGCAGGGCCACCGAGTCGTTGTTGCCGTTCTGGCTGCCATTGCCGCAGGCCAGCGAGTTCCAGTCTGCCGCCGGGTCCGCAAAGGGCCCACTGCAGCCGAACAGCGGACTGTCATGATGCATCGAGATGTCTTCGGACATCACTTCGGAGGACGGCAGCCAGAAGCCCGTCATGCGCAGGTGGTCGGCCAGCTGAACCAGCGCCAGGTTGCCCAGGTCATGGATGGTGGACTGCACGTTCTGCTTGCGCCCGGAAATGCCCGAACCGCTGACGGTATAGAGCACGGTGGCCGTGACCATCAGGCCGATGGCCACCGAGATGAGCATCTCGATCATCGAGAAGCCCTGCTGGCGGGCATGCCCACCAGGCGGATGCCAGGCCAGCGGACGGGGCTGCCGAGGCATGGTGCCGTTCGTCGAGTTCAAAGCTTCACTCCCAGCTGCAGGCATTGCGGTCGATATCTGCTGCTCTGCACGTTACGCGGGCAGAAGCGGTCGGACGACAGCGAATCGTCGTCCAAGCCAGGCACGTTGGGCTGCTGCCACAGCACCCAGATGTCGATGGCATCACCGCTGGCGGTCTTGGTCACGATCAGGTCGCCCCCGGGCAGGCTGTTGCGGGCCTGCCGGCGCACTTCCTGCTGGTCGAAGCGAGCGATGTCGTAGTGAGAGCAGATGGCCGTTCCCTGCAGGCAGTCGGGGCCGCTGTAGGGCGGAATGTTCGACGTTTGGGGTCGTAGCCGGCGGTATAGAGGTAACGATTAGCCCGATCTCCGCGCGCCACCCCCTTGTCCACATTGAGGTTGGCACGGATCCGATCCGCGTAGTCGCTGGCGATCTGGGCAGCGATATTGCGGAATTCGGCGGTACGCTCGAAGCCCATCGATTTGGTCTGGGCCCAGAGCATGGAGAGCATGCCCAACGACAGCACGATAACGGCCACCAGCACTTCGATCAGACTGGAGCCTCCCTGGCGGGAAGTGCGGGAGAAGACAGGATTCAGCATGGTGCGAGCACCCCGGTGGAACTGACGCAGACTTTCTTCTCGAGGGTCTTGTGGGATCGGTCGCTGGTAGGCAGCGGCGGCGAAGGTGAAGGTACGGGCCCCTCCCACCTTTCAGGACCCCATTGGGACGGAAGCGGATGCCCCCCACGTCGTCCGCCAGGATGCTGCCACCGTTGCTGTACGGTTGCTGCACGCGGATGTACTGGTCGTTGGCGTAGATGCTGCCGATGAACACCAGGTAGCCCTTCTTCCAGTCCCTGGAGTTGGTGCACTTGGGCCGGCCATTGGCGACGGAAGGGTTGTCTGTCGGACAGAGCGAGACTTCACGGCCACGCTTGAGTGCCTCGGAGCGGGCCAGGCGCAGGGCCGAAGTCAGGTCGGTGATCTGGGCGGCAATCGACCGCTGGATGGCGAAGTCGCGGAAGCTGGGCACGGCCATGGCGGCCACGATGCCCATGATTGCCATGACGACCAGCATCTCCTGCAGCGTGAAGCCTGCCGAGGCTTGCGAGGATTTCATGCTCTCCAGACCCTAGCGGTTGAACGGAAGGCAGGAATCCATGCTGCGACGGCAACCGGGAATGTCCTGCAACGTCAAGTCTGAAGGAGGGGGCAACCCGCGGGCAACGTGCGCTGGACGAGCGGAGGCTGCGTGTCTACTGGTGGCCGCAGGACTGTGACGGATCGCACCCCGGCGTGGCATCGGCACGCGGCGACGTGGGCATGCCACAGGAGGATCGGTCGGGACTCTCCGGGTACGTCCGTGAACAGGGCAAAAAATCCCCGGCAGGGGCTGTGCCCTGTCGGGGATGGGTCCGGCAAGTGACTGCGCCCCTGCCCCTGCCAGGCGCAGGCGATCGGGCGCAGGCCTTACTGGCCTTCGAGGAAGCTCTTGAGCTTGTCGGCCCGGCTGGGGTGGCGCAGCTTGCGCAGCGCCTTGGCCTCGATCTGGCGGATGCGTTCACGGGTCACGTCGAACTGCTTGCCGACCTCTTCCAGCGTGTGGTCGGTGCTCATCTCGACGCCGAAGCGCATGCGCAGCACCTTGGCCTCACGCGGGGTGAGCGAGTCCAGCACTTCCTTGACGACCTCGCGCATGGAGTCATGCAGCGCGGCGTCGGAAGGCGCCAGCGTGGTGGTGTCCTCGATGAAGTCGCCCAGGTGGGAGTCGTCGTCGTCACCGATCGGCGTCTCCATGGAGATGGGCTCCTTGGCGATCTTGAGGATCTTGCGGATCTTGTCCTCCGGCATGTCCATCTTCTCGGCCAGGGTGGCGGGGTCGGGCTCGACACCGGTTTCCTGCAGGATCTGGCGGCTGATGCGATTCATCTTGTTGATGGTCTCGATCATGTGCACAGGAATGCGGATGGTGCGCGCCTGATCCGCGATGGAGCGGGTGATGGCCTGCCGGATCCACCAGGTGGCATAGGTGGAGAACTTGAAGCCGCGCCGGAACTCGAACTTGTCGACGGCCTTCATCAGGCCGACGTTGCCTTCCTGGATGAGGTCGAGGAACTGCAGGCCCCGGTTGGTGTACTTCTTGGCGATGGAGATGACCAGGCGCAGGTTGGCCTCGGTCATCTCGCGCTTGGCCTTGCGCGCCTTCATCTCGCCCATGGCCATGCGCTTGTTGATTTCCTTCAGGTCGGGCAGCGGCAGCACCACGCGCACCTGCAGGTCGATGAGCTTCTGCTGCAGATCCTGGATGTCGGGGATGCTGCGGGCCAGCACGTCGGCGTACGGCGGTTGCCGGCCAGCTCGTTCTCGACCCATGCCAGGTTGGTCTCGTTGCCCGGGAAGCTCTTGATGAAGTGCTCACGCGACATGCCGACGCGGTTGACGCAGATGTCGAGGATGGTGCGCCTCGACGGTGCGGACCTCGTCGACCTGGGCGCAGCATGTCGCACAGCTTCTCGACCACCTTGGCGGTGAAGCGGATGGACATCAGCTGTCGCTGCACCGATTCCTGGGCAGCCAGGTAGGCCGGCGACTTGTAGCCGTCGGTTTCCAGGGCCTGACGCATCTGCTCGAAGGCTGCGCCGATGCTGTCGAAGCGCGACAGCGCCTCTTCCTTCAGCTCCTCGAGCTTGGCGTTGTTCATGGCCGCGACGGAGGCCTCGTCGTCATCGTCGCCATCCGAGACGCGCCGGACCGAAGGACATTTCCTCGTCGTCGGCATCCGGGTCGAGCAGGCCGTCGACGATCTCGTCGACCCGCAGCTGGGCGGCACGGACCTTGTCGGCCTGCTCCAGCACCTCGGCAATGGTCGTCGGGCATGCCGAGATGGCATGCATCATGTCCTTCAGACCTTCCTCGATCTTCTTGGCGATGACGATCTCGCCCTCGCGGGTGAGCAGCTCGACCGAGCCCATCTCGCGCATGTACATGCGCACCGGGTCGGTGGTGCGGCCGAACTCGGAGTCCACGGAGGACAGGGCGGCCTCGGCCTCTTCCTCGGTGTCGTCGTCGGACGAGGTGACGGTACGGTCGTTGAGCAGCAGCGAGTCGGTATCGGGAGCCTGTTCATAGACCGAGATGCCCATGTCGCTGAAGGTGCCGATCATCTGGTCGATGGCCTCGACCTCGGTCAGTCCCTCGGGCAGGTGGTCGTTGATCTCGGCGTAGGTGAGGAAGCCCCGCTCCTTGCCCAGCTTGATGAGCTGGCGCAGGCGGCTGCGGCGCGCTTCCATTTCCTCTTCGGTCACGCCCTGCTTGACGCTGGCCAGCGCCTCCTTGATGAGGGCCTTTTCCTTGGAGCGCTTGTCACGCCCCCTGCCCTTGGCCGGAGCCGCAGGCACATCGCTTTCGACCGCGTCGTCGTCTCCATCGAGATCGGCGTCATCGCCGTCGTCGGTGGAGATCATGTCGTAGTCGCCGCCGTCATCGAAACCGTCATCATCGTCCAGGTCGCTGGAAGAGGTTTGGCCGCCGCCTTCTTCTTGCCGGCGGCTTTCTTGGCCAGCTTCTTGGCGCCGTCAGCCTTCTTGGCCTTGGCAGGCTTTTCGGCCTTCTCGCCCTTCTCTGCCTTCGTCGATTTCTCGGCCTTGGCCTTGGTCGCCTTGGCCTTGGCGGGCTTTTCGGCCTCGCCGGACTTGCCCGCGCAGGGCAGCCTTCACGGGTTTGGTGCCGTCGGCTGCGTCGGAAGCGGCCGCTGCCGTAGCGGTCGCGTTCTTGGCCGCTTCTTCCTGAGATTTTGCTGTATCTTTTGCCACGTTGGATTCCCGCATTGAACCTTCAATCATATCAGCCCGTCCCCCGCTGGGATAGGCGTTGAATCGTCGCCATCAGTTCTGCATATCGGGTCCGCCCCCGGTTCATCAAGACCCCGGCTCACCACCTGCACCACCTCGCGACGCGCCTGATCAAGCCGCATCCGGTCCAGGGCCCCAGATAGTCGGCGCGCGCCTCGTCGTAATCCATGCGGCCATCACCGGCATCGCGCTGGTCCAGCGACTCGATGAAATCGGCTTTCCCTGGGGTCGGTGGCGCGCACCTCGGCCAGTACCGATGCAAAGTGCGCCCCGGCCGGCAGGGTCGCCAGCTCGTTGCGCCAGTCCAGCAGAGCCTGGGGCAGCAGGCTCTCATCTTCCAGAGGTTCCTGGGCCAGCGCGGGGTAATAGGCCAGCAGCAGGCAGATGCGCTGCTGCAGGGTGGGCGGCGTCGGCCGGGAACGGGCCCACGCCCGGCATGCGCGCAGCCCCCGGCTCGCCCCTGATAGGGAGCGGTCGAAGCCTTGACCGCCTTGCAACGGGCGGTTTCCCACGGCGTGAAGCAGCATTGCCGCCCCTGCCAGCGGTCAGCATTCTGCCCGCCCTGCCCCCGCGCACCACGCCCTCCTGCCAGCGGCCGGATGATGCCTCGCGCCAGGGGCGCCCTGTCAGCAGGGCGGCCTGGTCACGCAGGGAAGCGCCTTGCATCATGGGACGCGCCGGGGCGCATGGAACGGGCCTCACCGCCCGCTGCCCGCCCCCATGACGCCCGCCGCCCTCCCGGACATGGGCCACCGGATGGGCCATCTGCAGGCCGCAGTGAGGCCGCCAGCTCTTCGGTCGGCAGCCCCAGACGCCCCGCCATGTCCACCAGGATCTGCGTGCGCAGGGCGATGTCGGGCATCTGCTGTACCAGCGGCTTGAGTTCGGCCTGCATGCGGGCACGGCCTTCGGGCGTGGTGATGTCTGCCCGCTGGGCCAGCTCCTTCAGCAGGAAGGACGACGAGGGGCAAGGCATCGCGCACAGCAGGCCTCGAAGGCCTCCAGTCCCTTCGGCCCGCACGAAGCTGTCGGGGTCGTGCTCGGGCGGCAGGAAGAGGAAATCGAGCTGCTTGGTATCGGACAGCAAGCGGCAGCGCATTCTCCAGTGCCCGCCACGCGGCACGGCGCCCTGCGGCATCGCCATCGAAAGAAAACACGACCCGATCGGCCAGGCGCAGCAGCTTGCCCAGGTGCATGGCGGTGGTGGCGGTGCCCAGCGTGGCCACGGCGTAGTGGCAGCCGTGCTGGTGCAGCATCACCACGTCCATGTAGCCCTCCACCACCAGCACGCGACCACTGGTGCGGATGCCCTCGCGCGCCTCGAAGAGGCCGTAGAGCTCATGCCCCTTGGAGAACAGCGGCCCCTCGGGCGAGTTGAGGTACTTGGGTTCTCCCTGTCCCAGCACCCGGCCTCCGAAGCCGATGACCTGGCCGCGCGGATTCCGGATGGGGAACATGATGCGCTCGCGGAAGCGGTCGTAGCGCTTGCCGTCTTCACCGGCAATCACCAGTCCCGGCTCGCACGGCGTCCTCGGCGGCGTAATCGGGCAGCACGCCTTCCAGGTTGCGCCAGCCCGCTGGCGCATAGCCCAGCCCGAAATGGCGAGCGATCTCGCCGGTGACGCCCCGTTCCTTCAGGTAGGAGATGGCAGCGGGGGTTTCCTTCAGGCGTGAGCGGTAGTAGCGGGCAGCCTGATCCAGCCACTGCGACAGCGCCAGCTGCTGGCTGGCCTTGCGTGCGGCCTCGGCGCCTTCCCGGCTATGGTCTTCGGGGACGGTGAGGCCCACGTCGCGGGCCAGCTCATGCACGGCCTCAACAAAGCCCAGGCCGTGATGCTCCATCAGGAAGCTGATGGCCGAGCCATGCGCGCCGCAGCCGAAGCAGTGGTAGAACTGCTTGGTGGGCGAGACGGAGAAGGACGGTGTCTTTTCATTGTGGAAAGGACACAGTCCCTGGTAGTTGGCTCCCGCCTTGCGCAGCTTGACGGCCTTGCCGACCACGTCGACGACATCGACGCGGGTCAGCAGCTCCTGGATGAAGGATTGCGGGATCAAACCATCGCGGGGCGTCCCGCCTCAGGCGGACAGGCGCGCCCGCACCTTGGCGAGACGGCAGCCAGATCGGCCTGTCCGGCCAGCCGGGTCTTGACGATGGCCATGACCTTGCCCATGTCGGCCATGCCGGCAGCGCCGGTCTCGGCCACGGCAGCCTCGATGACGGCCTGGATCTGGGCATCGTCGGCCTGCGCCGGGACGATAGGTGTCGAGCACGGCCAGTTCGGCGCGCTCCTGCTCGGCCAGCTCGGTACGACCGGCCTTTCTCGAACTGCTCGATGGAGTCCCGTCGCTGCTTGGAGAGCTTCTCGACGATGGCCAGCACCTGGGCGTCATCGAGCGTGGTGCGCTCGTCGACTTCCTTCTGCTGATGGCGGCCAGCAACAGGCGCAGGGCGCCCAGGCGCACCTATTCTCGCGCCCGCATGGCAGCCTTCATGTCGGCGTCTATACGAGACTTGAGATCAGTGGCTGTACTCATGAGCAATCAGGCCATGGGAATGGCCTGCGCGAAGTATCTGAAAACGACGCAGAATGGCGCCGACGCCGCCCTGACAGACCATGCCAGACGACGCACAGCGCCGCAAGAAGACTGATCGGATGAAGATCAGTATTTTTTTTTGGGCAGCATCTGGCTGCGCAGGCGCTTGTGATGACGCTTGACGGCAGCCGATTTCTTCCGCTTGCGTTCTGCAGTCGGTTTTCATAGAACTCACGCGCACGCAGCTCGGTGAGCAGCCCGGTCTTCTCGATGGTTCGCTTGAAGCGCCGCAGGGCAACATCAAACGGCTCGTTTTCCTTGACTCGGACCAGTGGCATGAAAAAACCTTCCTTGAAACGTTGTGAAATGGGCACTTGAGGCTAGTCCACGATTATAGACGCGACTCGCTTCACTTGCCAAGCACGCCGGGGTGATCCGTCAACGGCCAACCGACAGGCGCCGTACCGGACGGGTCTGGATGGGCGGGCTGTCCTTGTCCCCCAGCCCCTGGGCGCCTTCAGATGCGACCTTCGGCTGCGATGGCCTGCGCCGCCGCGAAGGCCGATGCCCATGCCCACTGGAAGTTGTAGCCGCCCAGCCACCCCGTCACGTCCACGGCCTCACCGATCCAGTGGCTGCCAGGCACGGCGTGGGCCTGCAGGGAGCGCGGATCCAGCGCCTCAGTGGCCACGCCCCCCACCGTCACCTCGGCCTTTCGATAGCCTTCGGAACCCGCCGGCTGCACCGGCCAATGCGACAGGGCCTGCCCCAGCTGGCGCAGCCGGGCGTCCCCGATCTCGGCCAGGCGGCTGGATTCGGCCAGCCCTTCCAGTGCGCCGGACACGCCAGGCGGCATGAGCGCTCCCGAAAGCCGAGTGGCCGAGGCCAGCCAACTCCTGACCAGCCGCGCAGGCAGCATGGCCCCAGCACTGTCCCCAGCTGCTGCCGATGGGGCTGCCCGGACAGAGCTGGCGCCGCCAGGCAACGCCTGTGCGCTGGCACGGCCAGCCTTCAGATCCACCAGCCACTGCCCCGGATCGGGCATGTCCGGCAACAGGTTCAGCCAGACAGGCTGCCCCGGCTGCCAATAGCTGGAGATCTGCAGGATGCCGGGCCCCGAGAGCCCACGGTGCGTGAACAGCAGATCCTCATGAAACACGACGGGACGGGGCGCCTTGCTCTGCCCTGACCCTTCTGTTGCGTGCCTTTCCCTGCCCTGGCGGGGGGCGTCGCGGACGCCTGGGACCCGGGATTTGCTGGCAGCCCGGTACCGCCCTCCCCAAGCCGGGCGTCCGTCCCGGCAGTGTCCGCTCCACTGTCACCGGCCGTGGCAGGGCACCACCGAGACCGCCACTGGCAGAGCCACGCCCGAGAGGGCTGCGAAAGTCCTGCCAGGCCGCCGACGTAACCGTGAGCGGGAACCAGTCCGGGCCGAGGCGCCACCGTGGCCATGTCCCACTGGCGAGCCAGCTGCCAGGCCCGATCGCTGGCACCGATGGCCGGGATGGAAAGTCCCGCCCGTGGCCACGACCAGATGCCGGGCCAGGAACACCCGATCCGAGGTGCTCACGCGAAAGCGCGGGCCGTTGTCGCCCCCATCCAGACGCGCGATCTCCTGCACGGTCACCGGGTGGCGTATCTGCACGCCGCCACGCGCGCAGTCAGCCAGCAGCATGTCGATGATCCGCTGACTGGAATCGTCACAGAAGAGCTGCCCCAGATGCTTTTCGTGAAACCCGATGCGCGCCTCACGCACACGGGCAATGAAGCGCTCAGGGGGATGGGCCTTGAGCGCATGGCGCACGAAGCGCGGATCGCCGCTCAGGTAGCGGGCCGGGTCCGCGCCATTCAGATTGGTGAAGTTGCAGCGACCACCACCCGAGATGCGGATCTTCTCGCCGATGCGACGTGCATGGTCCAGCACGGTCACCCGCAGGCCGCGCAGCCCCAGCTGCCCGGCGCAATACAGCCCGGCAGCACCCGCGCCCACCACGATCACATCCCGTCGTTCCACTGTCCTGTCCTCATGTCCTTCGCCGTGCCGCCTGCACCGCCTATGGGCGCGGCGCCCGACAACTGTATCATCCTCCCGACACGGTTCGGACGCTCCAGGCACACCAGGGAGCCGCCCTGCCCGGCAAGCCCGCTTCCTTCCCCTGCGCCTGACGCGAGCATGGTTTTCAGTGCTGACTTGCCCGGACATCTGCCCGCCGTCTTCGGCTGCCCCTGCCCGTTCCCGTCATCGCATCCCTTTCCCGACACACCACAATAGACTTCCATGCTGGTACTGGGCATAGAGACCTCCTGCGACGAAACCGGCGTCGCCCTGTACGACACCGACCATGGGCTGCAGGCCCAGGCCCTGCATTCGCAGGTGGCCATGCACAACCGCTACGGTGGCGTGGTGCCGGAGCTGGCCTCATCGCGATCACGTCGAGCGGCTGGTGCCGCTGCTGGAACAGGTCATGGCCGACGCCCAAAGGCCGCTGTCGGCCATCGATGCCATTGCCTACACCCAGGGCCCGGGCTGCCGGCGCGCTGCTGGTGGGAGCCTCGGTCGCCACGGCGCTGGCCATGTCGCTGGACCGCCCCGTCATCGGCGTGCACCACCTGGAAGGCCACCTGCTCTCGCCGCTGCTGTCGGACGATCCGCCCGAGTTTCCCTTCGTGGCACTGCTGGTCTCCGGTGGCCACACGCAGCTGCTGCGCGTGGACGGCCTGGGGGCCTACACCCTGCTGGGCGAGACGGTCGACGATGCAGCCGGCGAAGCCTTCGACAAGAGCGCGAAGCTGCTGGAACTGGGCTACCCGGGCGGTCCTGCGCTGTCGGCGTTGGCAGCCCAGGCGGATCCGACGCGCCCCGACGCGCCCGCTTCACCCTGCCCCGGCCCAAGCTGAAGAGCGACGATCTGGACTTCAGCTTCAGCGGCCTGAAGACAGCCGTCCTGACCCAGGTGAAGAAGGGACTGGCCCGAACACCGTCCGGACCTGGCCCGCGAGGTGGAAGAGGCCATCACCGACGTGCTGGTGGGCAAGGCCCTGAAGGCGCTGAAGCAGACCGGGCTGTCACGGCTGGTGATTTCCGGCGGCGTGAGTGCCAACCGGCGACTGCGCGCCAGCTGGCCGAGGCCAGCGCCCGCTGGCTCGCTGAAGAGGCGCCGCTGCGGGTCCACTTCCGCCGCTGGCGCTGTGCACCGACAACGGTGCAATGATTGCCTACGCCGGCGCCTCGCCGGCTGGCGGCCGCGAAAGGCCGCCGGGCCCTGAAGCAGTCCCCCTGGCCGGCATCGACACGCAGCCTCTGCGCTTCGATGTGCGGCCACGCTGGCCGCTGGAAGAACTGCCGGCGGTCAGTGCCCACCCACCCGCGGCGGCGGGTATTTGACCTTGGGCGGCTTGGGCGCCTTGTTGCCCCCGATCTTCGATTCCTTGCCCTTCAGCAGCCGGTTGATGTTCTCGCGGTGCCGCCAGACCAGCAGCGCGGCGATGAACAGGATGACCAGCGCCCGGGCATCGATGCCATAGAAGAGCTGCCAGTAGATGGGCGCCATGAATGCGGCCGTGATGGCCGCCAGCGACGAATAGCGCGTCAGGAAGGCCACGGCCAGCCAGGTGGCCAGCACGGCCAGACCGTGCAGCGGGTTGAGCGCCAGCAGCACCCCGCCGGCCGTGGCCACGCCCTTGCCGCCCTTGAAACCGTGAAACACCGGGTACAGGTGGCCGATGAAGGCGGCCAGACCCACCAGCATGATGATCATGTCGGACAGCCCCAGCGACGGGGCCAGCCAGCGCGCCAGCAGCACCGCCAGCACGCCCTTGCCGACATCACCCAGCAGCGTGAACAGCGCCGCCTTCTTGTTGCCGGTGCGCAGCACATTGGTGGCACCCGGGTTGCCCGAGCCGTAGGTGTGCGGATCGGCCAGCCCCATGAGCTTGCTGACCACCACGCCGAACGACACCGAGCCGATGAGATAGGCCGCCAGCAGCACAAGGATCTGGACGGACAGGGAAGCAGAAGCCATGGCGAATCATCCGAATGGAATGAGGGCATCCATCATGCCCGGACATGAATGAAATGTTACAGGAAGCGCGCTGACTCCCCTACCCCTGCGGGTGGTGCTGCGCATGCAGCGCCTTCAGGCGCGCCCGCGCCACATGGGTATAGATCTGGGTGGTGGAGATGTCGGCATGCCCCAGCAGCACCTGTACCACCCGCAGATCGGCCCCGTGGTTGAGCAGGTGGGTGGCAAAGGCGTGCCGCAGCGTGTGTGGCGACAGCTGCGCCTCGATGCCCGCCCGCAGGGCATGACGGCGGATGAGCACCCAGAACATCTGGCGTGTCATGCCGGTGGCCCGCTGGGTGACGAACACCGCCTCGGCCTGTCGCGCCCCCAGCAGCCGGGGACGCGCCTCCTGCAGGTAGCGCACCAGCCAGGCACGGGCCTCCTCGCCCAGCGGCACCAGTCGCTCCTTGGAGCCCTTGCCCACAATGCGCACCAGACTGTCCACCATCGACACCTCCGACAGCTTCAGCCCCACCAGCTCCGAAACCCGCAACCCGGTGGCATAGAGCACCTCCAGCATGGCCCGATCACGCAGGCCCAGCGCCGTCTCCACATCCGGCGCGGCCAGCAGTGCCTCCACCTGGTCTCGGACAACGTGGCCGGAAAACGCGCCGGCTGCCGCATGGCGCGGATACGCAGCGTGGGATCATCCTGCCGTCGCCCCTCGCGCAACAGGTGTCGGTAGAAACGCTTGATGACCGTCAGCCGCCGATTGGCGGAACTGGGCTTGCCGTGCCCATGGGCGTCAGCCAGGTAGGCCAGCAGATCGGCCTCGCTGGCCTCGGCCAGCGCCACGCCCCGCGTCGCAGGAGCCAGCCAGCGCGCCAGCTGGACCAGATCACGCCGATAGGCCTGCAGCGTGTTCTTCGACAGCCCATCTTCCAGCCACAGGGCATCACTGAAGGACTGGATGTCCGCATCGGCCTGCCGGATCCGTCGGGCCACCGCGTCGTTCTGCGCCTCCCACCCGCCGCAGCAGAGCGCATCGGCCCTTTCGGGCGCACCCCTGCCTGCCGGCCGTCGCACCCTCCATCATCGCCTCTTTCCCGCTCATGCGTTCCATTCCTCCCCATCGCCCCCATCTGTTGCTATGCTGACAGGCAATGCGCCGTGCTGGCCGCACGGGCAGACCGGCGGCCTGCACGAGGCAGCCCGGGGAAAGGCGCGTGGCAAAGCTCACCCTCCTCCCCGGATGGCCGACCTGCCAGCCACCGGCCTCGGAAGCGGCCGCGTGCGGTCATCGCCGGATCCGCCTTGCCCGTTCAACGGGTACCCGGCCCGGTCCGCACAGGAGGCTGGCACATTGGCGGGAAACCAACGAACAGGGATACGAAATTGCAACGATACCGGCTGGCCGACGAACGGCAGACCGGCCGCTGGGCCCAGGCCCTGGCCCAGGCACTGCCCTCGCAAGACCTTGAGAGACAAGCGTTTATCGTCACCCTGCGGGGCGACCTGGGGGCCGGGAAGACCACGCTGGTCCGTTACATGCTGCGCACTGGGCGTGCAGGGCCGCATCAAGAGCCCCACCTTCGCCCTGGTGGAATCTTATAATCTCCCGAAGTTCCCGGTCTACCACTTTGGTTTATATAGGTTCTCGACGCCTGACCAGTGGTTCGATGCCGGGTTTGACGATATATTTGCCGGTGCCGGGCTGATGCTGGTGGAGTGGCCCGAACAGGCTGCGGGCGCCTTGCCGGCAGCCGACCTTGATCTGCGGCTGCTTCTCCCCGACCCCGACACCGACGAAACGCCCCAGGCGCTCCCTGCCCGGGACGACACGCGCGGCGACGCCGCGGCATGGACGGACACCGCCGAGACGGACCCGGACCCAGCCGAAGCCCGCCACCTGAGGCCCATGCGCACAGTGCGCGCGGAACACAATGTCTGACGAAACTCGCCAACATCCTCGCAGCCGACGACGCCTGCTGAAGCGGGCTGGCCTCGCCATTGCTGCTGCCGCTGCACGCCAGGCTTCGGCGCCCATTCGCGTGGGCCAGCCATCCCGGCCGGGCAGCGCGCCTTGCGCGTGCCTCCACCCCGAAAGCCGCCGCATCGGGCACGACAGCCAAGACCCGAACAACGGCGGCCAGTGCAGCCCCCACCAAGGCCCGCACCGCCGGCGGCATCCAGCGCACGGCCCTGGAAACCCCGGCCAAGGCCGCGGCCGCCAGCACCGACAACCGCGCCATCGCGGCCGTGCGGATGTGGCCGTCACGCGAGTACACCCCGCGTCACCTTCGAGCTGATCCCAGGCCATCCCCTTCCGTGCCCGCCTCATCGACAACCCCAATCGGGTCATCCTGGACCTGGAGGGGCTGGAAGTGGAATCGAAGGTGCGCGAACTGCTGGGCAAGATCAGCACCAACGATCCCTTCGTGCGCCAGGTGCGCGTGGGCCAGTTCAACCCCGAGACCCTACGCATCGTCTTCGACCTGAAGCAGGCCGTGGCGCCGCAGGTGTTCACGCTCAAGCCCGCCGCCGGCTACCAGCACCGGCTGGTGCTGGACCTGTATCCCAAGCATCCGGTCGACCCGCTGGAGCAGCTGATTGCCGACGCCAACGGCAAGACGCACGACAGCAAGGCCGCCAGTGGCCCGAAACAGGCCAGCAAGGGCAAGTCCTCGGCGGCCTCCGGCAGGAAAGCCCCCGCCCCCGAAGTGACGCGCACCTTCACCGTGGTGCTGGATCCTGGCCATGGCGGTGAGGACCCCGGCGCCACCGGCCCGATGGGCACGCACGAGAAGACCGTGGTGCTGGCCGTGGCCCACAAGGTGAAGAAGCTGCTGGCCAAGGAAGAGAACCTGCGCGTGGTGCTGACCCGCGACGACGACTACTACGTGCCGCTGGGCAAGCGCGTCAGCAAGGCGCGCGGCGTGCGGGCCGACCTGTTCGTCTCCATTCACGCCGACGCCTTTGTCAAGCCCGACGCGCGTGGCTCGTCAGTCTTCGTGCTGTCCAACCACGGGGCATCCAGCCTGGGCGCCAAATGGCTGGCCCGCAACGAGAACCGTGCCGACCTGATCGGGGGCGTCAACATCAAGACCGCCAGCACCCCCGAGACCGCCAGCCTGCTGATGGACCTCTACACCACCTCGCAGATCCGCGACAGCAAGGTACTGGCCAAGCGCGTGCTGGCCGAGCTGGGCCAGATCGGGCGGCTGCACAAGGCCAGCGTCGAGCAGGCCAACTTCGCCGTGCTGCGCTCGCCGGACGTGCCGTCCGTGCTGGTGGAAACCGCCTTCATCAGCAACCCCGACGAGGAAAAGCGCCTGCGCCATCCCCAGTATCAGGACGAGCTGGCCCGCGCCATCGCGCGGGCATCCTGGACTCACCGCAAAGCTCAACCCGCCGGGGCCGCGCGGCAAGCTCTCCTGACCCCGAGCACGGAGCGCCTGCCGGCGGGGCAAACCCCGTCCTGGCAGGCGCCCCGGATCCGTGGCGGTAGCAACGACACCAGCCACGGATCCGCCAAGCGTCAGGACCGGCCGACGCTCACGTAACGGAAGCCCAGCTCTCGCACCTTGGCCGGGATGTACATGTTGCGGCCGTCCACCACCAGGTCGCCCCGCATGCCCTTGTGCAGCTTTGCGGATGTCGGGCGAGCGGAACTGCGGCCATTCGGTCACCAGCACCAGCGCATCGGCCTCCTGCACGGCTTCGTACTGGTCCTTCACGAACACCAGATCACCGTTTTCCTGCGCCTCACGCGGCATCACGCGCGGCGCCGTGTCCTTCGTCTCCGGATCGTAGGCGCGCACCTGGGCACCGGCCTTCAGCAGCGACTCCACCAGCGTGATGCTGGGCGCCTCGCGCATGTCGTCAGTACCCGGCTTGAAGGCCAGTCCCCAAAGCGCAATGGTGCGCCCCTTCATGTCGGGGCCGAACTCCTCCACCAGCTTCTCGAAGAGCCACTGCTTCTGCACCTGGTTGCGCCGCTCCACGGCGTTCAGCACCATCGGCTCGAAGTCGACCGAGCGCGCCATGCTGGCCAGCGCCTGCACATCCTTGGGCAGGCAGGAGCCGCCGTAACCGGCCCCCGAGCGCAGGAACTTGTCGCCAATGCGCGGGTCGGTACTGATACCCAAGCGCACGTGCTCCACATCCACCCCCAGGCGCTCGCACAGGCCGGCGATCTCGTTCATGAACGAGATGCGGGTGGCCAGCATGGCATTGGCTGCGTACTTGGCCATCTCGGCATCGCGCACGCCCATGTGAATCAGACGGGCGCCCTCCTTCACGAAGGGCTCATACAGGTCGTCCAGCAGCTGGCGGGCCCGCGGCGAATCGACGCCCACGATGATGCGATCGGGCTGCATGAAGTCCTCGATGGCCATGCCCTCCTTCAGGAACTCGGGGTTCGAGGCCACGTCGTACTCGATCTGCACGCCCCGGGCGGCCAGCTCGGCATCCACGGCGGCGCGCACCTTCTCGGCCGTGCCCACCGGCACCGTCGACTTGTTGATGATCAGCGCCGGACGCTCCATGTGCTGACCGATCTCGCGGGCCACGGCCAGCACGTGACGCAGGTCGGCCGAGCCGTCCTCGTCCGGGGGGGTGCCCACGGCGATGCAGAAGATGTCGGCCTCACGCATGGCCTCGGGCAGCGAGGTGGTGAAGCTCAGGGCGCCGGTATCGGCGTTGCGGGCGATGATGGCATCGAGCCCCGGCTCGTAGATGGGCACTTCACCACGCTTGAGGCCCGCGATGCGCTCCTCGCTGATGTCCACACAAATGACCCGGTGGCCCTTGTCGGCCAGGCAGGCCCCCGAAACCAGACCCACATAACCCGATCCAACAACCACAAGATTCACGATCAATCCTTTCAAGGAAATAGATTATTTCAATCCAACTGCCGCATGAAGGGCGACAGGAACTCTCCGTCCCCGCATACAGCCATCGGGCCCGGTCCAACAAAAAACAGGAAATCTGATGCGCGTCGTCAGCGCGGCAGGCGTAGCGTCACGTGCAGGCCTCCCAATGGGCTGCGGCCCAGTTCCAGCCGCCCCTCGTAGGGTCTCGGCAATGTCGTTGGCGATGACCAGTCCCAACCCACTGCCCTCGGTGCTTTCATCAAAAACGCTGCCCTCGACGGATGGCCCGTGCGATCTCGTCATCATCAGACCTGCACCCGTCGTCCTCGATGCAGATGGCCAGCAGACCGGTGCGCGAGGCGCATTCCGTCATCCTCGGTGGTGGGCTGGGTCAGCAACCGCACCGTCACCACCACCCGACTGCGGGCCCACTTGCCGGCGTTGTCCAGCAGGTTGCCCAGCATTTCTTCCAGGTCGGTGCTCTCGCCCCGCCAGTACACCTGACCCGGCACATCCAGTTGCCAGTCGATGCCGCGCGCCGCATGCAGCGTCTGCATCAGCCCGATCAGCCCTGCAGGCTACTCGTTCACGTCGATGCGCCGTCGATCGCCCGCCCGCTGCCCGCCCGGGCCAGGTGGCGCTCGATCATCCAGTTCATCGTCTCGACCTGGCGGCGCACCTCCATCCCGTCGACTCCGCCGAACGCGACTGGGCGTTGAGCAGCGCCAGCGGCTTCTTCAGTGCATGGCTGAGGTCGGCCGCATTGCCCCGTGCCCGCGTCACGACCCGTGCGTTGCGCTCCAGCACCTCGTCGATCTCGGCCGCCAGCGGATCCAGGTCGGGACCATAGCCGCTGCCGGCACGATCGGCCTCGCCGGCATGGATGCGCTGCAGCGCATCATGCAGACGACGCAGCGGCCGCAACCCCAGCCAGACCTGCACATACATGCCGGCCACCATCGCCAGCGCCAGACCACCCAGCATCACCATCAGGATGCGGTCGATGCTGGCCATGTCCTTCCGACTGGTCTCGGCCGGGCCGTAGACATACAGCCGATATGCATGACCATTGACGTGGAAGTTGCGCACCAACCCATACAGCAGCTCGTCACGCGGCCCACGGATGGTCATCAGCTCGGCAGAGCCCGCCACCGGTGAGGCCATGGCCGCATCCAGGCTGCTGTCCCACAGCGACCGGGAGCGATACACGGTACCCTCGGCTTCCAGCTGCCAGTACCAGCCCGAGAAGATGAAGCGGAACTCCTCGCTGACCAGCCGGTTGTCGAAGCTCACCCGTCCGTTGCCATCCACCGTCAGGCCTGCCACGATGCGGTCAGCCCGTTCATCGAGCGAACCGCTCATGCTGCGCAGGATGGCCGCATGCAGCTGATCGCGCATCAGCAGGCCGCCCAACCGGTGATCAGCAGCACCGCCAGCATGCCCAGCAGCATCAGCCGCTGTGCCAGCCCGATGCGCTGCACGCGCACCGGCCGGGTCGGTTGCACAGGACTGTCGCTCATGGGGCAGGATCGACGGACACATCGTCATCATCCCCTTCGGCCTCATCGCCTTCGGGCGCCGCAAGCACGAAACCACGACCACGCACGGTACGGATCATCGACACGCCCAGCTTGCGCCGGATACGACCGATCAGCACGTCCAGCGCATTGGAATCCGGATCGCTGTCGCGGGCATAGACATGCTCGACAATGTCGGTGCGACTGAGCACCACTCCGGGCTGGTGCATCAGATAGGCCAGGATGCGCTCTTCCTGTGCCGTGAAGGCCAGCCGCCGGCCGTCCATCGAGAAACGTCCCTGCAGCGTGTCATAGGAAAGCGGTCCCACCTGCAGCACCGGATCGGCATGACCGTAGGCACGGCGCACCAGCGCGCGCAGTCGCACCACCACCTCTTCGTGCATGAAGGGCTTTGGTGAGATAGTCGTCAGCCCCCGCACCGAAACCGGCCAGCTTGTCGCTCCAGCGGCCACGCCCGGTGAGAATCAGCACCGGGAAATTGCATCCCTGCTCGCGCCACTGCTTCAGCACCGAAATGCCATCCAGCTCAGGCAGTCCCAGATCCAGCACCGCCGCGTCATAGCGCTCGGTACTGCCAGAAAGGAAGCCTCCTGACCATCCGTTGCAAGCTCGGCCACCATGCCGGACTCTTCCAGCGCAACCTTCAGACTCTGGGCCAGCTCGCGGTCATCCTCGACAATCAGCACTCGCATCACCGCACCTCGATCTCTTCTTCGCTCAGGACCCTGCCCGTGACCGGGTCCAGCGTCAGCTCGATGAGCGAATCATTGGGGAGACGAAGGTCGATCTCGTACACGGGCTGCTCGTCACGGTCGTACTTCAGCTCGACCTCCAGCACCGTGCCGGAATAGCGGCGCAGCAGCGATTCCAGCAGGTCGGGCAACTGCTTCATGCCAGGCGTGGGCACGAAGACACCGATGTCGGAGACCAGCTCGCCGGTACTGGCATTGACGAACAGGCCACGCACCTGACCGTTTTCCTGCAGCACCCGAACGTGATAGATTTCGCGCCCCTGGCGACCGCGCTCCAGATCCACGTCCACCACGCGACCCGGATGCTGTTTCAGCACCTTGCGCGCAGCAGATTGGGCAGGTCGGCCAGCAGCGGCCCCGTCTCGCGACGGACTTCCTCGCCAGTCACGGCGTCGATATGGATCTCGCGCCGACGGCCACTCTCGTCCAGCAGCCGCACCTCGTAGACATGGCGTCCCTTGTCGTTGCGGTCCAGCTCCACATCCAGCACGTTGCCGGCATGCTTGCGCTGCACCGTCTGCAGGATCTCGGCCAGCGGCCGAAAACGCCCGGCCGTGACGGCATTGCGCACTTCGTCATGCTCGGCCGCCAGCGCGCCGGCTGCGGCCAAGGACAGCAGCGCAGCCACCGGAGCAGCAAGCAGGAGGGGAGGAACCAGGTCTTCATGCCGAGCATCGTAGCCAATCCTGTCTGAACGAATCGTGAACCATGTCGTCAGGGTAGATTCACCACGAATGGGGGACAATGCAGGCATGACAGAACAGACCTGCGCCACGCCCTCTTCCATGCGTCCCCGCATCGCCCTCTATTCCCATGACACCATGGGCCTGGGTCACATCCGCCGCAACACACTGATTGCCCAGACCCTCATCCAGCCGCCGCTGTCGGCTCAGGTCCTGCTGGTCTCCGGCATCCGCGAATCCGGCGCCTTTGCGCTGCCGCCAGGCATCGACAGCATCACCCTGCCCGCCTATCGCAAGCGGCCGGATGGCAACTATACCGCCCGCGCGCTGGACATGCCTGGAACAGCTTGTTGCGCTGCGCAGCCAGACCATTCTGGCCGCACTCACGGCTTTTGCGCCCCAGTTGCTGATCGTCGACAATGTGCCGCGCGGTGCACTGTCCGAACTGGATACGGTCCTGCCGACCATGCGGGCACGGGGCACGCACATCGTGCTGGGTCTGCGCGACATCATCGACACCCCGAGGCCGTGGCCCGACGGTGGGAACGCCAGAAGAATGCCGACATCCTGCGACGGTGCTTCGACGCCGTCTGGATCTATGGTGACCCCCGGGTCTACGACACCATCTCCGCCTACGGCCTGGACCGGCTCGAGAGCATCGAGGTCACGCCGGTGGGCTATCTGGACCCGAACCAGCGCTGGGAAGCGAAGAGCGACACAGGGGGCACCGCCTCGGACGGAACCGTGGCCGAAACGTCCGATGCCCCCTATGCCCTGTGCATGATGGGTGGTGGCCAGGACGGGCTGGCCGTGGCTGAAGCCTTCGCGCGGGCGCCGCTGCCCAGCGGCTGGCGCGGCATCATCCTCACCGGCTCGATGATGCCGGCCGAGGCACGCCAGCGGCTGCAGGCCCTGGCCGATGCCCGGCCCGAGCTTCAGCTGCTCCCGTTCGTGGCCGAACCACTGACCCTCATCCGCAATGCCCGCGCCGTGGTGGCCATGGCCGGCTACAACAGCACCATGGAAGTGCTGGCGCTGGGCAAGCGCACGCTGCTGGTGCCGCGTGTCACCCCCGTGCCGAACAATGGCTGCGGGCCAGCCGGCTGGCCGAGCTGGGCCTGGTGGGCTGCCTGCACCCCGACGAGCTGGATCCGGCCCGCGTGGGTGCCTGGCTGACCGAAGCCGCCAACCCGGCCCCGGCCGTCAGCGCCCTGCAGGCGCTGGACTTTGGCGGGCTGAGGCGCGTAGCCGAGCTGGCTGGCCAGCTGCTGGGCACGCCCAGTCCGGTGGCCCGGGTGCCTTCCGCGGCCTGAATCCCTTCTTCAATGGCTTCTTCTCTCTTTCAGGAACCTCCCATGTCCGAGCCCCGTTCTCCCATTGCCGTCGGCTACGTGCTGAAGCGCTATCCGCGCTTTTCGGAAACCTAAGTCGTCAACGAGATCCTGGCGCTGGAAAAGGCCGGCGTGCAGGTCGACATCTTTGCACTGGGCCCGGTCAGCGAGACCCACTTCCAGGAAGCCATCTCGCGCGTGCGGGCCCCCGTGCATCGCATCCGCCATCAGTTCCACGACACGGAGCTGTACTGGCAGCTGCTGGTGCAGGCACGCAAGGCCCTGCCCGAGTTCCGCCGCCTGGCTCACCTGGCCGATGACCATGACTGGGTGACGGTCGGTCAGGCCGTGCTGCTGGCCATGCGAGGCGCAGAGCAGGGGCATCCGCCACCTGCATGCCCACTTCGGCACCCAGGCCGCCACCGTGGCCCGGCTGGCCGCGGCCTTTGCCGGCATCCATTACAGCTTCACCGCCCACGCCAAGGACATCTACCATCAGTACGAAGAACCGGTACAGCTGGATCTGAAGATCCGCGATGCCGCCTTCCACCGTCACGGTGTCGGACTACAACGTGGACTATCTGCGCACCCACTTCGGCGCGCCCACCGATCGCACCCACCGCATCTACAACGGCCTGGACCTGTCGGCCTTCCGCACCACCCGCCCATCAACCGGCCCTCGCACGTGGTGGCCGTGGGTCGCCTGGTCGAGAAGAAGGGCTTCCGTTCCTCATCAAGGCCATCGGCCTGCTGCGCGACCGGGGCATCGATTGCCGCTGCACGCTGGTGGGCGACGGCCCGCTGCGGCCGCAGCTGCAGAAGCAGATCGAGGACCTGGGGCTGACCGACCGCGTGCAGCTGGCGGGCGTGCGACCGCTGACCGAGGTGTCAGGGCCTTCCGAAAGGGGCCGCCGTGCTGGTGGCGCCCTCCATCATCAGCGAAGGCGGTGACCGCGACAGCCTGCCCACCATTCTGGTGGAACGGCCCTGGGCACTGCATCGTCCCCACGCAGGTCGTGGGCATTCCCGAGCTGATCCGTGACCACGAGACCGGCCTGTGCGTGCCCCCGAACGATGCCAAGGTGCTGGCCGACGCCATTGCCGAGATGCTGGGCAATCCCACCATGGCCCGACTGCTGGCGGACAATGCTCGTGCCCTCATCGAGAGCGAGTACGACGTGCATCGCAACACGGCCCGCCTGCGCGACCTGTTCGCCCAGAGCATCCAGGGCCGTGAACACCCGACACGCCGCACACCAGCCCAGCGCCGCCGAATGAACCTTTCCGGAGTCTCCATGAAGAAACACATCGCCTACGTCTGCGCCGATGCCGGCATCGGTCTTCGGCACCAAGGGAGCCTCGATCCACGTGCAGTCGGTGGTGCGTGCCGCCCTGAAGGCCGGCCACCGCGTCACGCTGTTTGCCACCCGCTTCGACGGCCATGTCCCGCCGGGTCTGGAGAACGTGGCCTGCGTCCACCTGCCGGAAATCCCGCAGGGTGACCCGACCAAGCGCGCGCATGCTGCCCTGGGCACGGGACCACGTTGCCGAGCGGCTCGACGCCCACGCCCCCTACGACATGGTCTGAGCGCTACTCGCTCTGGAGCGACGTGGGCATGCGCTGGGCCCGCAAACACGGCATCCCGGGCATTCTGGAAGTGAACGCGCCGCTCATCGAGAGCAGCGCACCCATCGCCAGCTGGTTCTGAAGACGAGGGCGCGCGCCGTGGCGCAGTCGGCCTCTCGCTAGGCCAGCGCCCTGCTGGCCGTCTCGCCCGGCGTGGCCGACTACCTGCACACCTGGCCCGGCACGAGGACGCGTGCATGTGGTGGCCAGTGGCGTGGATCCGTCGCCCAGCGCCGACAGCGCCGAGACTGCGGGCCGCGCGCCATGCCGACATCAGCAACGAAACCCCGATCGTCATCGGCTTTCTGGGCACGCTGAAGCCCTGGCACGGCCTGCCGCTGCTGGTGGAGGCCTTCGCGCGCCTGCACCGGCGCTTCCCGCAGACCCGGCTGCTGGTGGTGGGTGACGGCCCCGGTCGCACCGACATGGAATCGTCGCTCACGGCCCTTGGCCTGCTGCAGCATGCCGCTTCACCGGTGCCGTGCAGGCACATGAGGTTCAGGACTGCTGGCTCAGATGGACATTGCCACGGCGCCCTACCCGGCCCAGGACAACTTCATTTCTCGCCCCTGAAGATCTACGAGTACCTGGCCGCCGAACTGCCGGTCGTCACCACCCGCGTGGGCCACCTGGCCACCGTGGTGCTGCAGGACGTCGACGGTCTGCTGGTGCCCCCCGGAGATCCGGACGCCTTTGCCGATGCACTGGCCACCCTGGTCCAGGATCCGGCACTGCGCCTGTCCATGGGGCGCCGCGGTCGCCAGCGCATCGTGGCCGAGCACAGCTGGGATGCCGTCATCGCACGCATTCTGGCCATGGCCGATGCCGCCATGCCGGACAGCCCCGTGATCTGATCGCCCCCGGATAGCCCACGTTCAAGCCCGTCGCAAGAGGAGTCCTTCTTCCCGTGCCCCAGAAAGACACACGCCCCACCGGCAGCCCCATCGGCCGCGTCCTGAAACGCTTCCGTCCCTTCATGAAGGGACAGGGGCCACTGCTGGCCGGCTCGCTGACGGCACTGCTGCTCAGCACCCTGATGCGGCTGGCCGAACCCTGGCCGCTGGCCTTCGTGGTGGACCACGTGCTGGGCGACTCGAAGAACGGCCACAAGGCGCTGGGCCAGTGGCTGGGCAGCCTGGAGACGATGGAAATCGTCTGGCTCTCGGCCGTGGCGGTGGTGGCCTTTGCCGCCCTGCAGGGCGCTGGCCGGCTTCCCGTCCACCGTGGGCTTCGTGCGCATCGGCAACGAGGTGCTCAGCAAGGTCCGCAACGTGCTCTACAACCGGCTGCTGCGCCTGTCGCTGGCCTTCCATCAGCGCCAGCGCAGCGGCGACCTGGCGCTGCGTCTGGTCAACGACGTGGGCCAGCTGCGCGAGGTGACGGTCTCGGCCCTGCTGCCGATGATGGCCAACGTCTTCATCCTGGTGGGCATGTTCGGGGTGATGTTCGTGCTGAACTGGCAGCTGGCGCTGATCTCGCTCATCCCGCTGCCGGTGATGTGGCTGTCGGCCAAGCGCAGCAGCCGGCTCATCCACGAGGCCAGCCGTCGTCAGCGTACCCGTGAAGGATCGCTGGGCCGCCACGGCAACCGAATCGATGTCGGCCATCCGCACCGTACAGTCGCTGGCGCTGGAAGAAGGCTTCTCGCGCATGTTCCGCGGCAATGACGGCCAGGCCGCCAACGCCGACATGAACACCAAGCGGCTCTCGGCCGGTCTGGAGCGCTCCATCGACCTGCTGGTGGCCTGCGCCACGGCCCTGGTGCTGTGGCAGGGTGCGCTGCAAGTGATCGCCGGCTCGCTCACGGCTGGCGATCTGCTGGTCGTTCATCTCGTACCTGAAGAACTCCATGCGCCCGGTGCGCGAATACGCCAAGTACGCCGGACGCCTCTCCAAGGCCCTGGCCTCGGCCGAACGCATCTCCGACATCCTGGACGAGATCGCCCGACATCGCCGACCGCCCCTGATGCCCGCTCCGCTCCGGCCTTCCGCGGCCAGCTCGCCTTCCGCAACCTGCACTTTGCCTACGATAACGGTGCACGTCCCGTCTTCAGGGGCTGGACCTGAAGCTGGATGCCGGCGAGCACGTTGCGGTCGTGGGCCCCTCGGGCATCGGCAAGTCCACGCTGTCGGTGCGTGCTGCGCCTCTACGATCCGCAGGAAGGCTGCATCGAGATCGACGGCCACGACATCCGCGAATGGAAGACGGCCCAGCGTGCGTCGCCAGATCGGTCTGCTGCCGCAGGACGCGCTGATGTTTGCCGCCAGCATCCGTGACAACTTTGGCCTCCGCCGCCGGCCGCAAGGTCAGTGACGCCGAGATCATTGAGGCCGCCAAGCTGGCCAACGCGCACGACTTCATCACGGCACCGCCCGAGGGCTACGACACGGTCATCGGCGAGCGCGGCGCCACGCTGTCAGGCGGCCAGCGCCAGCGTCTGGGCCATCGCCCGACTGGCCCTGCGCCGCTGCCCCATCGTGGTGCTGGACGAGCCCACCACCGGACTGGACCGTGCCAGCGAGGCCGTGGTGCGCCACGCCATCACCCGCCCTCATCGACAGGCGCACGGCGTTGATGATCACCCACGATCTGGACCTGGCATCGCAGGCCGACCGCATCGTCTACGTGGATCAGGGCGGCATCGCCGAATCCGGCACCCACGAAGAGCTGCTGAAGAACGACGGCCCCTACGCAGCCCTGTGGCAGATACACCGTCAGGCTGTGGGCGACCTGCAGGCCAAGGCCGCGCTGGCCGACACCGGGAGCGATACATGAAGATCGAGACCGAACAGGCCCTGCTTGGGCAGGAACCCGACATGCCCGGCCTGTCGCTGCTGCTGGACGAGCAGGCGCTGCTGGATGTGGTGCAGCTGCAGTTACCGGCAGCCGACATCTCCCGCATCCGCATCGACTACCTGCGCTACAAGCCCGGTACAGGCTGCCTGGCCGGGCTGCGGGTCTTCGATGTGCTGGGCCGCTCGCAGCACGCCTTCGCCCGCGTGCTGCCCCGCGACAGCACCGCCTGGCCGTATCAGTCGCGACGGCTGCTCAAGCGCAGCGCCCGCGACGGCCGCTTCTCGGCGCATGTTCTGCCTGCCTGGCACCTGCTGCTGGCCAGCGCCGTTCATGACCGGCGCATCACGGCGCTGGCGAGCCTGCTGCACGATCCCGACATGCTCACCGGCCATCATTCACTGCCGGACGACTTCCCGCCCCTGGCCAGCGCCCCACGGCACGACAGGGCCTTCGCAGGATGCCCCCGCCACCCTGTACGACAGCCGCCTGTTCGGTCAGGTGCTGCGCTACAGCCCGAACGGCGACTGGTGATGCGGCTGCAGCAGGACGGCCGGCCCCGCGGCCTGCTGCGCGCCTGCATCGAACAGGACTTCGAGGCCACACTGGCCGGTGCCCAATTGGCCCAGACCGTCCAGTCCACGCCGCTGCTGGCCGTGGATGCAGCCCGGCATTGTCTGGTGCTGCCCTGGCTGGCCGGCCAGAGCCTGGACCGACTGTTTGCCGCCGAACTGCCCGTCATCACCCCGGATCCGCTGTCGATTGCCGATGCCGCCCCGTCCGCAACGGCACGCCACTTTGCCATCGAAGCGGCCGATCTATCCCTGCTGACCGACGTGGGCCAGCTGCTGTCGAACCTGCATCAGACCAGCGCCCCGCATCCCGTCCAGCGTCACACCGCGCACGACATCGACGCCCTGCAGCAGCCCTGCACCACCCTGGCCTACCTGCAGCCGGACCTGGCCGACGAGGTCCGTACCCTGTGCGCCCGACCACTCTGGCCCTGCAACAGGGCATCTGGCAGCCACGCATCACCCACGGCGACATGTCGCTGGAACAGCTGGTGCGCAACGACCTGGGCCAGATCCTCATCATTGACTGGGACAGTGCCGCCTGGGGCGACCCGATGGCCGACTTCGGCTCACTGCTGGCCCGGCTCGTCGTGCAGCACCTGCAGCGCCACCGTCCCTTCATCCCGCTGGACCCGCTGTCCGCGGACGACGGCACGGCCGAACAAGACTGGAATCACCCCTGCATTCACCGCTGCGCCCTCCATCGACAGCACCTCACGCCCCATTCAGGAAAGTCTGGAGCTGCTGGAGGCTGCACGCGAGGCCCTGCTGGAAGGCCATGGCCGGATCCTCTCCTTCGAGGACCGCAAACGCGCCGGCTGGCACACGGTGGCCCACCTGCTGCGCATGATGCCCGAGGGCTTTCGTCGTCGCCGTGCTGACTGGCCGATGCTGATGCAGCAGATCCTGCAGGTTGCCCAGCACCTGGCCGGCCGGCTGCAGCCGATCGCACCATCGGCGGGGCACACCAGCGTGCAGGCCAAAGCTCTACAGGACCATTCCACGGCAGCCGGCGTGCATGGCGAGCCAACCCCGCAAGGCACCGCCACCGAGACGGACGCACAGACAAACACGCGCACAACGGCTTCAGAAACGTCTTCCGCATCTTCCGCAGCGCCCTCGGCGTCATCGGACGATCCCGCCACCTGGCCCCAGACCGACGTGGCCCTGATGCAGCCGCTGCTGCTGGATGCCCTGCATCTGCGCCCTGACGCCTGGACACTGCAGCCGGTGCAGGTGCTGCGCCACAAGGCCGGCCGCCGGGCCATGCTGGAGTACCGGTTGCTCCCGTCATCGGGCTCCGATGCCCAGGAGCAGGTCCTGCTGGGCAAGCTTCGCTTCAAGGGAGCCGACCGTCACGGCTTCCGGGTGCAGCAGGCGCTGCATGCACGCGGCTTCAGCCTGCCCTGGCTGGCCGTCCCCGAGGCGCTGGCCATTCTGCCCGAGCAGAAGCTGTGGCTGCAGCGCAAGGTTCCCGGCGTGATGGCCACGCGGCTGCTGCGCCCCGGCAGCAGCACGGAGCTGGCCACGCGCATTGGCCGGGCCCTGGCCGCGCTGCACCATGCGGGCGCCCACCTGCTCCAGGCATCGGAAGCCTCGTTCCTGCCTCATGGCAACCCGGCATCCGCCCCCTCTCAGGCGGCGACGGCCAGCTCGGCCCCCCATGGCGCACCGGTTCAGTCGACCACCGTCCGCCCCCTGATCACGAAACGCTGGACACTGGATGATGAGCTGCAGATGCTGCATCAGCGCCTGCGTGAGGCCGCCGCACTGCGCCCCCAGTGGGCCGTGCGCATCGAGGCCCTCATTCCAGCCACCCAGCGACTGGGCGCACACCTGCTGCCCAACCCGACCACCGGCATCCACCGTGACTGCTATGCCGACCAGGTGCTGGTCGACGGCGAGCAGCTGTACTGGCTGGACCTGGACCTGTTCTGCGAAGGAGATCCCGCACTGGACGTGGGCAACTTCATCGCGCACCTGATGGAGGACGGACTGCGCCACCACGGCGACATCCATGCCCTGCGCCCGCACCAGGACGCGCTGCTTGAGGCCTTCCTGCAGGACTCGCCCCAGGTGAACGAGCGCACGCCCACCGGCTGGACGCTGCTGGCACTGGCACGACACATTGACCTGTCGACCCGCTTCCCCGACCGGCACCACACCACCCTGCCACTCCTGGAATATTGCGAGGCACAGCTGCGCCCCTGAGACCCTTCCCCTGAACAGGGACATCGACCACAGAAACAACGACGAATCCCGCGCCGATGCGCTGCTGGCATGAATGCAGCGTACCGGCGGGATGCAACGGCCAGATGGACCGGCCTCTTTCCTGAAGTCATTCAACAATTCACCAGACTCGGAGATATTCGCATGCGAACCACCGTTCTCGAGACCCGACCACACGAGCGGGCACAACAGCCTCGTCATGCCGTCCCCTTCATGGCCCGCTCCCTGCTTGCCCTTGCGCTGAGCGCGGCCCTGGTCCCCGGCGCCCACGCCGAGAAACCCATCGAATGGCAGGAGCCCGGCCTCCAGCTGCGCTCGCGCCTGTCCTTCGAGACCGAGTTTCTGCGCAACCGCCAGCTGGCTGCCCGCGACATTTCGCATCAAAGACCGAGATCACCCCCGAGGCCAGGCTCGCAGGCCGCTGGCAGCTCGACCGGCGCTGGGGGATTGCGGGCGAACTGGAACTGGAAGATGCCACCGAGCGCGAGACGGGCAGGAACACCAATCACGACACCGTGCTGAAGGTCAAGCAGCTGTACGGCGAAGCACAACTTCAGGAATACGGTGCCCGCCTGCGTCTGGGCCGTGTCTCCCGCACCGATGATCGTGGCTGGTTCTTCGACACGGAGTTTGACGGCGTGGAAGGCACCCTCGAACAGGGCCCCTGGCAGGTGGTCGCCTTCTACGCCCGCGTGGGGCAGTGGGACCGTGATCTGCTGAGCAGTCACGAGAAGCGCAGTGACGGTACCGACTACCTGGCGGCCCTGGGCACCTACCGGCTCTCCGACACCCACCAGCTGCTGCTGAAAGCCCTGCACCAGAACAACGACCGCACCGATCAGCGTCTCACGCATGTGGCCGCCGGCTCGCAGAACATGCCCAAGAAAGGCATGCAGCACTGGGCCATGGTGAGTCTGGTCAGCGGCCATGAAGGCGGCCGCAGCGTGCTGGGCGAGGCCATCGACCTGGGCGCCACCTGGTTCCTCGACGAACAGAGCGAGTGGGCGCCGCGTGCCACCCTCGGCTATGCCTGGGGCAGCGGCGACGACGGCAACGGCAAGGACAACGCCCACCGCCAGAGCGGCCTGCAGAACAACAAGGCCAAGCTGGGCAACATCATGGACTTCGAGGTCTATGGCGTGGCGCTGGACCCGCAGCTCTCCAACCTGCATGTGCTGACGGCCGGCGTGGGCTTTGCCCCCATGGGAAAAAGAGTACCCTGGACCTGGTGTTCCACCACTACCGGCAGGACAAGGTGGGCGCCCTGGGGAGCGACCGTAGCAACCTGCGCCCCCGCGGCGACCAGCTGAACAAGCGCGCACTGGGCAACGGCATCGACATCGTCTGGGGCTGGCGGCCGACCAAGCAGTGGCGCGTGGAAGTGGCAGGCGGCGTCTTCATGCCGTCCAGCCGTTTCCGCCACAACAACCGGGCCAATGCCGACAAGTCGAGCAACGCTCTACGCCGGCAGCGTGAGATCAGCACTACCGAACTGGACGTTCTGAGCGCCTCGGCCCCTGGGAGCCGACCGGAAGCAATCGCCACCGGGGCAAGCTGGATGGCCTCGGTGTCGAAAGGCCGAAAAACGGGCCAGCTCACCCTATGGACTGGCCCGCATGACTTGGGCATGACCTGAAAGAAAAAGGGAGCCCGTGGCGCCCCTTTCTGCTTTCTGCCGACAGGGCCAGCGGCTGCTGGCCAGCGTGCTGTCAGGCAGCCTTCTGCTTCCGGCGGTTGAGATAGTGCCGCACCACCTCGAAGACGGCAGGCAGGCCGGGGATGATGATCATCGCCAGCGTCACCCACGAGAAATGGGCCTTGACCCAGTCGTTGTTGCCGATGAGATAGCCCAGGCCCGACAGGCCGACCACCCACAGCACGCCGCCCACGATGTTGAACATCGCGAAGCGCGCATAGGTCATCTGTGCCACCCCCGCCACGAAGGGCGCAAAGGTGCGGATGAAGGGCATGAAGCGCGCCACGATGATGGTGATGCCGCCATGCTTCTCATAGAAGGCGTGCGTGCGGTCGAAGGCCTCGCGGTTGAAGAAGCGGCTGTCTTCCCAGCTGAACACCTTCGGACCGATGTAGCGGCCAATGGAGTAGTTGACTGCATCGCCCAGCACGGCGGCCACGGCCAGCAGACCCATCAGCAGGGGCAGGGTCCAGTCCGCCCACGGCCGCGATGGCACCGGGCCACGAACAGCAGCGAATCCCCGGCAGGAAAGGCATCACCACCAGCCCCGTCTCGATGAAGATGATGGCGAACATCAGCGCATAGACCCAGACGCCGTAGTTCTGCACCACCATTTCCAGGTGCTTGTCCAGGTGCAGAAAGATGTCGAGCAAGGCAGAGAAATCCATGAGTGGAGTTTTCCAGGGCAGACGATAGAGGATGCACAGTTTACCCGAGGGTTTTTCCGTCAGCTGAGATGACACGACACCGCAGACGGACACCGGCATGCACGCCCCTGTCACATGCGTCGACACCCGGCCTGCGGACGGCTCTGCAATAATGGCGGATGCCTCCTGCGCCCTCGTCGGATATGTCCACGCCCGCCAGCCAGTTCCCCTGCCCGCCGCATCCGGCGCCAGGGCCCACCGCCCCATTGCCCTGCTGCCCGACGTGCTGATCAGCCAGATCGCCGCCGGCGAGGTCATCGACGCCCCGCCTCCGCCATCAAGGAGCTGCTGGAGAACGCGCTGGATGCCGGGGCCAGCCAGATCGAGATCCGCATCGAGGAAGGCGGCCTGCGCCGGCTCAGGTCATCGACAACGGCCGGGGCATCGGAGAAAGACCAGCTGCCGCTGGCCTTGGCCAGCACGCCACCAGCAAGATTGCCTCGCTGGCCGACCTGGAACACGTCACCTCGCTGGGCTTCCGGGGCGAGGCCCTGGCCTCGATGGCCGCCGTCTCGCGCCTGACCCTGGCCAGCCGCCCGCTGGCCGCCGAACACGGCTGGAAAGTGGACGTGCAGCCCGGCCAGGCCGCCCGCCGCCCGAACCCGCCGCCATTGCCCCCGGTACCGTCATCGAGGTCATCGACCTGTTCTCGGCCACCCCGGCGCGGCGCAAGTTCCTGAAGTCGCCAGGGCCACCGAGGCCGCCTACTGCCTGGACGCCATCCGGCGCATTGCCCTGTCGCACCCGGCCGTGCAGTTCTGTCGTCCATCAGGACGGCCGGAAAGTACGCCGCTGGCCCGCCACCACGCCCGCCAGCGCATCGAGACTCTGGTGGGCGACGGTGCGCGACTGCTGCCCGTCTCGGCCCAGGCCGGCCCGCTGGCCGTGGAAGGCCTGCTGGGCGAACGGACGCCGCCCGCGCCCGCAGCGACCGGCAATACCTGTTCGTCAACGGCCGCTTCGTGCGCGACCGCATGCTGGCCCAGGCCATCCGCCAGGCCTTCCGCGACCGCCTGCACGGCGAGCGCTACTCGTCTTTGCGCTCTTTCTGACCATCGACCCACGCTGGTGGACGCCAACGTCCACCCTGCCAAGACCGAGGTCCGCTTCCGCGACCCCGAGCGCCGTGCGCCACCTGGTCTTTCATGCCATCGAGAACGCGCTGGCGCCACCCTGCCCCAGCAGCGTCAGGGCGCCAGCCGCACCATCGAGCTGGCCGGTGGATCGGGCATGGGCGCCGGCACGGATGTCAGCGGCTACACCTCCGACCGGCACACGGTCCGCTCCTTGCCGGGGCACCAGCCCGCCACCGCCCCCAGGCGGCACGCCCTGGTGCCGGCAGCGGCTCTCCCTGTCCGCGCGATGCCGGCCCAGTGACAGCTGCGCGGGCGCCAGGCGTCCCGACCATCGGCCCGACACACGATGTGGCAGCCAATCGCGCCAGCCTGGCCTTCCAGGCGCCACATCGCCAGTCTGCCCCCGACTGGCAGCAGGTGGAACTGCATGCGACCCCCTCGGACGACACGGGCACATCCCCAGTTGGCCGTGCGGAAGGGTCATCGGCAGATACCACCTTGGCAGCCCCTGCCCCTCATGCCGCCGAGGCCCGCCCCGGCTGGCCTGGCGTGACGGGTGGCGCCCCGGCTGAGACCGCGGGATCTGCACCCGCATCGTGCCCCTGCCGCTGCCACCACGGCAGGGCACCATGACGGACGGGGTGGCCGGTGGCTCGACGAGCGCGGGCGACCTGGTTCTGCACCACCATCCACATCCGGCCTCCGCGCCGGACGCGCCTCCGCTGGCTCACCGCCCGCATGGGCTTTGCCCTGGCCCAGCTGCACGGCATCTACATCCTGTCGCAGACGGCCGATGGCCTGATCATCGTGGACATGCACGCTGCGCATGAGCGCATCGTGCTGGAGCGCCTGAAGAAAGCCCACCGTGACCACCGGATCGCCCGGCAGCCACTGCTGATTCCTGCCGTCTTCCAGGCCACCGAACTGGACTTGGCCACCGTCACCGACGACGCCGACTCCTGGGTGATCTGGGCATCGACCTGGAAGTGCGTGGCTTCGACACCCTCGCCGTCACCAGCGTGCCTGCCCTGCTGTCGCGCGCCAACCCCGAGAAGCTGGCCCGCGAAGTGCTGGCGGCCTGGCAGGCGCCCGCACAGCACAACGCGCTGGAAAAGCGCCTGGACCGCCTGCTGGCCACCATGGCGTGCCATGGTTCGGTACGCGCCAACCGCGCCCTGACCCTGCCTGAAATGAACGCCCTGCTGCGCGACATGGAAAGCCACGCCCGACGCGAGTTTCTGCAACCACGGCCGCCCCACGTGGTTCCGGCTGACGCTGGAAGAGCTGGACCGCTGGTTCACGCGAGGGCAATGAGCATGCGCGCCCTGATGCTGCTGGGCCCACCGCCTCCGGCAAGACCGCGCTGGCGCTGGAGCTGGCAAGACACCTGCCGGTGGAGATCATCAGCGTGGACTCTGCGCTGGTGTACCGCAACATGGACATCGGCACCGCCAAGCCCAACGGCTGAAGAAAGAAATTCGGCACCTCACCACCTTATCGATATCCGCGATCCGGTGCAGAGCTACAGCGCTGCGGAATTCGCCACCGATGCCTGGCGGCTGATCGACGAGATCGAGGGCACGCGGCCGCCTGCCGCTGCTGGTGGGGGGCACGATGCTGTATGCGCGCACGCTGCTGCATCCCATGGACGACCTGCCCGGCGCCCGTCCCGACATCCGCGCCCGGCTGGATGCCGAAGCGGCCGAGCATGGCTGGCCCTACCTGCACCAGCGTCTGGCCACGCTGGATCCGATCACCGCGCAGCGCCTGCACGCCACCGACGCCCAGCGCATCCAGCGCGCGCTGGAAATCATCGAGATCACCGGTCAGCCCTCTGTCCACCCTGCACGCCGCCGGCCCAGAAACCCAAGGCCCATCCCGACATCCGCATCGTCAGCCTGGAACCGAGCGATCGAAGCCAGCTGCACGCCCGCATTGCCCAGCGCTTTGCACAGATGCTGGAGCACGGTTTCATCGACGAAGTGAAGCGCCTGCACGCCCGCCCCGAACTGCACGCCGAACTGCCCGCCATGCGCACCGTCGGCTACCGTCAGGTGTGGCAGATGCTGGATGCAGAGCGCTCGCCTGACACCCTCTTCGAGGCCGGCGTGGCCGCCACCCGCCAGCTGGCCAAGCGCCAGCTGACCTGGCTGCGCTCGCTGCCCGTGGACCTGCGGCTGGACTGCCTGCGTGGTGGATTGGGCGATGAGGTGATGCGCTTCATCGATGCCAGCAGGAACGCTGCCGTCAGCGCGCGCTGAAGCGGGCTACTGATGTGCTGCGGGACAGGCAAGGTGGCCTGTGGTGGCTGACCTGTGGATTAACGAGGGCGGGTTTCTGTACGAGGAGAGGAAGCGTGATCTGGCCGACACCTTGCACCATGACGGCTGAACACGAATCACGCCCGGACATCAACAACGTAATCTTTCTGGTACTGCATGATCTGACTGTCCGCTGACAGAAAGAGCATCCGATCGACTTCTGCCTGCATCATCAACAGACGGTCAAACGGATCCCGATGCAGCAGCGGCAACCGCTGGACGGCCACGATGTGCCGCAGTCGAATGCGCGTCTCTTCAAAGCCCTGATCCAGCAGCTCATCCACGATTCGCTGTGGATCATGCGGGAAGATGTCCTTCCGCAGGCTGGCCTTGATGGCCAGCTCCCAGATGCTGGCATCGCTGAAGCACAGGGTGTACGCTCATCCATCAGAAAGGCCTGGATCCTGGGGAAGAACATCTCCTGCCTGGCCTTCAGGTACCACAGCAGGGACATGCGTGTCGCAGAGCGCTTTCATTTCGCCTCCCGATGGAATGCAGAAGCTCGGCCTCGGACGACTCCTGGCCGGCAAACAGCGCCTGGATCTCGTCTTCCAGCCAGCGATCGAAGTCCTCGGGGATGGTCAGCTGCCCCTTCAGGGTTCCCATCTGCCGCTTTCTGCCTTCCGTTGCGCGCGCATACCGGCAGCGGCCTTTTTCCGTCACCTGCAGCCAGCACCTGCCGCCCCCTCCTGCCCGCCCGGCGGGCGCGTGCTGTGCTTCAGGCTGAGCAGGCGCCCATGCCCGTGCGGCACTGTCGACCTGACGCAGCCGCCAGTATTCAGCCACCGACATCACCACGGCCACGCCCCGGCGCTGGCGCTCTCATGACCACCGGCCCTGATCGACGGATTCCAGAAGCTCGGCAAAGCCCTGGCGGGCCTTGCTGGCAGTGATGGTGCGCATGGGGGATCCTCTTCAGACCGGAAATTGTACGTATTGTACAAAGCAGACCTGAAAGGAGGAAAGTGCACAGGCCGTGAGTCAGCCTTCCTTAGTCACTCGAACACACCCGCACCAGTCTCCGGCCAGCTGGCGATTCCGCGTCCGACCAGGTCGTCGGCCTTCACAGATATGGCGCTTGTCCCAATGGCTGAAGTTGCGGCCCAGCGAACGGCTGTATTGCGGGTCGTAGTGGCGGCTCATCAGCTCGGCAAACAGCTCGGGCAGGTTGCCTTCGTGGGCCCACGCCTGCCAGCGGGTGATGGTCTCGTTGCCTTGCAGCTGCTTGAAGCGGCCAGCAGGTCGGCAAAGGCGGCGGGGTCGTCGCCCAGGTAGGCGTAGTCGCGCAGCAGGAAGTCAGGCGGGATTCGGGGCTGGCGTCGATTTCCACCAGGTCGGTGCTGGCGCAGGTGGGCCACCATGTCCAGCAGCGGGCTGATGCTGCCGATGCGGGCTCGCTTTCGGTGTAGACGGGGCGGGAGGATCCAGGCGCTTCAGCGCAGTGTAGAGGCTGGGTCTCGAACTGTTTCTGGGGCGGCTGGGGCTGGCCGGGCCAGGCGCCCAGCATGGAGCCCTTGTGGCGGGCCATGCCTTCGAGGTCAACACCTGGGCGCCCTGGGCAGCCATGGCCTGCAGGATGCGGGTCTTGGCGGTGCCGGTCTGGCCACTTTCTGCTGCCACCAGGCGCAGGCTCGTGGGATGAGCGAGGCAGGCTTTCGACGACGTGGCGGCGGAAGGCCTTGTAGCGCCCGCCAGGCTGCTGGGCGTCCCAGCCGGTCATGCGCATCCAGGTGACCATGGGGCCGCTGCGCAGGCCACCGCGCCAGCAGTACACCAGGGGGCGCCAGCTTTTCCGGGCTTGTCGGCGAAAGGCTTCTGCCAGTGGCGGCCCAGGTTGGCGGCCACCAGACCACCGCCGATGCGGCGCGCCTCGAAGGCGCTCTTCTGCTTGTAGATGGTGCCGACCAGGGCGCGTTCCTCGTCATTCAGGACGGGATGGTTGACGGCGCCGGGCGGGTGGTCGAGGGCGTATTCGGAGGGAACGGGCGTCGACGAAAGTTATCGAAAATCACCGATGGCCTCGACGCCCACCGGACCGCGATGGTTTGCCATGTGCTTGCTCGGGTGGCGGAGGAAATGAGAGTCGAACCCACCCGGCAGCGCATGGCGCCACCCACCGGGTTGAAGCCCGGCCGACCTACCGGGATCGTGTTCCCTCCGGTGGTGCAAAGACGGTGATTGGCACGAAACTGCTGGGGAGCCTCTGAACAAGTCCCGTGGCCGTCCCATCCCCGTAACGGATGCGGGACTTATTCCGAGAGATCATGAACCTCACTTTTCCAACCGCAGCACGTGCGTGTCGCCCCACGCGGCGGCACAGGCCGTCGGTCGAAGAACTCCAGCATCTGCACGGCGCTTTCGGCCCAGGCCGCTGGCGTCACGGAACTGGCCACAGTCAGGATGGGAAGCTTGCTTCCCTGCCCTGTCGGTTTCAGGGTGGCATGTGCGTGGCGGCCAGGTTCCGCACCGGAGGTAGCTTCAGCGGGCTGCTCGCTCGGCCCGTTGCACCTCGGCCGAAATCCGATGCATGGGCTCCTTGTTCTCCAGCGCCAGCCGCCGCACCGCGCGGCCAGCCGGGCAACGATGGCGGCGTCCAGATGCAGGTCCCTTCACCCACCTGATAGTGGCCGCTGCGGGCCAGGCGGGCCATGGCGGGGGCGCTCAGGTTGGCGGCGGGTTCATGGGTGTTCGGCGAGTCGCTCGCCCAGGCGCCCCTGGGCTCAGCTTCCATCGGGTGCGTCCGGGCGCTGCAGCAGGACCTCGTCGCGGGCTGCCAGCTGGCTGCCGTGTTCGGGCAGGTGGACGAGCGCCGCTCTGGGCCACGCTGCCTTCCCTTCACCAGGGCATCCCGGCAGCAGACGCCGGTGTGCCGTCGTCCATGCCTGGGCAGGCCAGGCCGGCGCAAACTGGCGGGCGGCGTCGGGGCCGATCTCGTCGGTGGCGTTCTACGGTGATGGGCGACAGGGTGTCCAGCACGGTCCGCGCAGGTGCTTGCCGGGCGGGCTCGCCGATGATGGAAGTCACCGGCCGAGGCGACGATGCGGCAGGGTCTGCAGGCTGGCATCAAAGGCCGACACGCTGCCCGGGCCAGTTACGCGCTGCCCACTGGCGCAGGTCCACGCCATGTTCGCAGGCCTCCACGCATGAGCCCGCCATGCGGTCGCGCAGCTCGCGTTGCGGGGCCTACTGCAGCGGCTGCAGCGGCGCTGCGCACGACGTGATGGCCGTGCCGGCGCGTGAAGAATCCAGCACACGGCCGCCACCGACAATGCGCTGTCCGGCGGCATCGCAGAGATCAGCCGGTCGCCATGCCAGGCCGCCGCGCGCGGCGGCATTTTCCAGCTGCGCCAGCCCGTGCGGCCCAGGAGCCAGTGTCGGCGTCGCGCACGGCCACGGCGGCCGGGCTGGCGGTGAGAATACCCAGATGGACGGCGTGCACGCGGGTGCCGCTGCGATCGCCCGGGCTCGGCATTACACTGAGGTGCAGTTCCACATCCAGCCGGTCAGAGACCGAGGCGATGCCGGGCGGGGCCAGCCAGTGGCCCCGCTGCGGCTGGTCACGCTCGATGCCGGCCAGATTGATGGCACGGCGCTGGCCGCGTGGGCCGCTGTCGGTGCTGCGGTTTCTGGGCGCGCACGCGAGCGCGCGCACTGCTCTTTCGGGCCATCGGGCGGCTGCTGCGGCACGTCGCCCACCTGCACGCGACCGGCATGCACGGTGCCGGTGGCCACGGTGCCCACGCCGTCCAGGCTGAACGCACGGTCAATGGCGGGCGCGAAACCCATCTGGGCCGGCAGTGCTGCGATGGTTTTCGGCGGGTTCTGTCGCGGCTGAGGCCCGAACGCAGGCTCTCAGAACATGCCGGGATCTACGGTCCCGTCCGGACACGTGCGCACGCATCCAGCCGCACCGCACTCGGCATGCCCGGCAGCTGGCGCAACTCGGCCACCACGCCGTCACCGCGGGTGGCCGAAACAGGGATGATGGGTGCGCGGTTCAGAGGCGTATCGGCCAGCAGCGCTGTCACCTGCTGGGTCACCTCCTGCACGCGGGCTTCATCCACCCGGTCGATCTTGGTGATGGCCACCACGCGCGCGGTCGATGCCCAGCGACAGGACAGCCAGAGTGCTCGCGAGTCTGCGGCATCACGCCGTCGTCGGCCGCCACCAGCAGCAGGGCAAAGTCGATGCCGAGTGCGCGCCGGAAAGTCATCGTGTGCTGGCAGCTTTTCGTGGCCGGGCGTCGTCGAAACTGAAGTTCGACGCTTTATGAAACTGTCGGATGGACGCCATGGCCGAGGACTGGCTGCTCCCTCTCAGTGCCGGGCACTTGCTCAGCCGGGCTTCATCCGCTGCGGCAGGTGCCGTCCTGCCCTCCCACCCTTCTCTCCGTCATCGCCCGCGGGCGCCAGGAGCGCATAGCCCAGCTCGATGCTCATGCCGCCGCCTAACTACTCTTCCGCGCAGGCGGTCGGTGTCACGGTGCCGGTCAGTGCCCGGACCAGCGAGGGTCTTGCCGTGGTCGGTGTGCCCGGCGGTCGATCATCATGCCGTGTTCTCCAGCTGCCGCCATTGCGCAGCGAGCCACCTTCGTCCGGCCTCGTCCGGGCGGCGCAAGGTCCGGCCACAGGCGTCGTCGGCCACGCGGCCGATGACGAGGGCGTAACGTTACCGCCAACCGGGCTGCGCGCGCTTCAGGCGGCGGCCGGGCACGCTGCCGTCGGCACGGCGGATGACCATGCCACTGCAGCTGGGCGGCAGATCCACCGGCAGCGCGCCGCTGCCAGCCTGGCTGACGTGGGCTCGACAGTGACGGTCAGGCGGGGGCCAGCGCAGCCTGCATGCCGGTAGCAGGCGCTCGGCCTGACGGCGGAATGTCGGCCTGCGGGCAGATGAAGACGCCACGGCGTGGTCCAGCCGTTCGGGCGAGGCGCTCGGGCACCATGTACGAGGCGCAGCAGCGCCTCGATGGCCGCCAGGGTGATCTTGCCCACGCGCAGCGCGCGCTTGAGCGGGATTTCTTCTTGAGCGGGCAATGAGATCCCCGGTGACCGACGATGAAACCCGCCTGCGGACCGCCCAACAGCTTGTCGCCGCTGAAAGCTCACTCAGATCCGCGCCAGCGCCGCCACGGTCTCCTGCAGTGATCTCGCGCGGCAGCCCCAGCGGGACAGGTCCGACAGAGTGCCACTGCAGGTCCACGGCCATACGGGCGAGCCGGCCTCATGTGCGATGCGGGCCACCTCGGCCTCGGACACGCTGCGGGTGAAGCCCTGCACCGCATAGTTGCTGGTGTGGACCTTCATGAGCATGGCGGTACGCGGGGTGATGGCGCCCGGCGTAGTCGGCCGGATGGGTGCGGTTGCGGTGCCACCTCCACCAGTTTTGGCGCCGGCGCGCGACATGATGTCCGGAATGCGGAGAGGCGCCGCCGATCTCGACCAGCTCGCCCCGCGGGCCACCACCACCTGCTTGCCGCGTTGCCAGACTGTTGAGCATCAGCAGCACGCCAGCGGCATTGTTGTTGACGATGGTAGCGTCGGCGCAGCGCAGTACGGTTCGCGCAGCCAGCTACTCACCGGGTCGTCGCGGTCGCCGCGTCCGCCGCTGTCAGGTCGGAATTCAGGTTGGCGGGCGTGGTCGCCAGCGCGCGCTCACGGCCTCGCCGCTTCGTCGGGCAGCGGCGCCCGACGGTTGGTGTGCGGCACGGTGCCCGTAAGGTTGAAGACCTCCCAGCATAGGCGCGGAGCCAGCTGACGGCGCACGGTCTCTTCCACCCGGGCCGTCCAGGCCCTCGACGATGTGGGAAGATCGCCACCGGCTGCGGATGGCTGCGCACGGCCGGCCGATGCGTCGGCTTTTGACTATGTCTGTCCACCTGCGTCCTGTCCGCGCCGGCGTTTGACGCGCCTCAGCCGGCAACGGGTCGCGTGGATGGCAGCACAGTGCGGGTGTGGCCGTGATGTCCAGCAGGGGCTTGCATGCCCGGCGGGCGCAGCGCGCATCCACCGAAGGCAGGGTCGGCTGCACGCCCTGGCCACGCCGTGCCGGCGAGGCGCCTGCGCCGACTGACGCACCCATCGGTGCCGCTGGCCAGCCGGAGATGATCGCGCCCTGCCATCGGTGTGTGGTCCTGTGACAGCTCTTCGCCCGAGCGGGCGGGAGCGATAGTGCCCGTCTGCCTGCCCCGCTTCGCATCGCCAGCCTCATCTTCGGGGAAGAGGAAGGGATGGGCCCCGGCACGCGGATGCCGTCCTGGCCCATCATCATGTATCCCAGCATCAGGGTCCCCAGGTCGTCGGCCAGCACCTCGATGGTGGGATCGCTTTCTCGGAGTCGAAGATCTTGCTGCGCAACCGCACGCGCACGCATAAAGCTCGGCCGCAGACAGGGCGCGGCAGCGCGCGTGACTGCGCCAGACCATCGGGTTCTTCACCAGATCCTCGCGGGACATCAGCGGGGTGTCCACGGGCTCGAGCCGGCGGTGGCCCAGTGCCTTCGGTGGAAGCGCAGTTGCCGCACTTGACGCGCATCGTGCCACTCCGTCTCGCAGATGGGCAATGCAGGTGGCCTGGGCCTTTCTTCACTGACCGCCGATGCGCGACGCTGGCCGGCGACGAGCTGCTGCACACGCAGATGGTGATCGGCGAGGCGGGGTCGCGAGGTCCCATGCCGCGAGCGCAGCGCATCATGACCACCTGCGGCGGCGTGACCGCCACCACCAGGGCGCGCACACGCAGCTGGCTGTCGTCAGATGCTCGTTGCTCCCTGGGCCTGGCCAGCAGATGGGTCGGCGACCCGCGTCGTCAGGGTCTGAAGCTCCGGCCACACGCTGACGCTCCACGTCATTATGGCTTCTTCGGCGCCCGGGCTGTTGCCGGATGCCGGACGATGGCGCGCATGACCGACAGCGGGAAGGATCACGATGTCGGCCCGGCAGCTGCCACGGCGGCGTGGCGTGGCGCTGGGCGCGGTCGATCCGCTCGGCGTCGGGCTGCGGGCATGTCGGGCGCGGCATCCAGCGCGGCATGCTGGGCGTCGACCAGCCGGGCCAGAGAGCTGCGCAAGGAAGGGGCCCATGCAGCCGCCTTCGGCCCAGGTAAGCGCAGCCGCGCTGCGCAGCTCACGCAGTCCGCGATGGCTGGCTGGGAGGATGATGCGAGGAAAGGCGGGGTGCGATCGAGGCCGATCTCACCGGCTGGAAGAATGCGCTGCGACATGAATTTCCTATGTGGTTTGAATGCGCGCGCGCCGTGGACGCGTGGGCGCCGCGAGGCGAGCGGTGTTCACGGCACGCTGCGGGATCATAGCCGCTTTGGCCGACGCGAACGTGCTGCGCGGCCAGCCAGCCTCGGCGGTTGTCGCCCGTCATCTTGCGGTACCAGGCACGCAGTGGTGCTGCTTTGGCCACGCGCGGGTGACGGTGCCGTAGAACATGGCGCGGATGGTGCCGCGCGTCCAGATGGCGGCATAGACGTGCGCTGATGATCAGGCATGAACATGCCGAAGGCGCACAGCGCATGCACCAGCACGCCCACCCGCTCCCCAGAACACCGGCAGGTTGAACCAGGCACGCCAGATCATGAAGCCCGAGACGGTGATGCCTGCCATGCACAGCACCAGCCCCCAGAACAGCAGTTTCTGGCCACCGTTGTACTTGCCCTGCTCCGGCATGTCGTGGTCGTTGCCGTCGATCATCTTCCCGGATGTCCATCAGCCACTCGATGTCGCGCTTCTGGATGTAGTTGAGCTTCCAGAAACGCGCGGCCATGATGACGAAGAAGACCGCGCTGACACCGAAGTACGGATGCAGGATCCGCGTCCACGGGCCGCCGCCGAAGAGCTGCGTGAGCGGGAAGAAGGCCGGATGGAAAATCGCCAGCCCCGTCAGCACCAGCGCGATGAAGAAAGAGCCGACGATCCAGTGGTTGAGCCCGCTCGGACGCGTTGTAGCGAACTGAATGTCGCGTGGGTTGCGTTGCATGGATCAGACCTCCGTTTGCCGGGTTGGGCGCGGACGCGCCCTGCTGCTGCGCTGGCGGCTGCCGCCGCTTGCGTGCCGGCTTCCATGTCCTCGCGTATCCATTTCGTCCTCCAGCTCCTTGGATACCGTCGTTGGGGCCCTTGGTGATGAAGTGGAACAGGCTGCCCAGATGCCGCAGCCCCATGGCAGCCACGGCCAGCGGCTTGGCCACGCCCTTCCAGATCGCTGACCATCGGGCTGATTTTTCGGCGCTCTCAGGGCAGGCCGGCGTAGATGGACGGCTTGTCGGCGTGGTGCAGCACATACATCACGTGCGTACCGCCCACCCCTTCCGGATCGTACAGGCCCGGCATTCTCGAAACCGCGCCGCTTCAGATCCGCAATGCGGGTCTCGGCGTGGTCCTTCATGGCCTCCTTGGTCCCGAAGACGATGGCGCCCGTGGGACAGGTCTTGACGCACGCGGGCTCCAGACCCACCGCCACCCGGTCGGAACACATCGTGCGCACTTGTAGGCCTTGTTGTCCTTCTCGGAGATGCGCGGAATGTTGAACGGGCAGCCGGTGATGCAGTAGCCGCAGCCGATGCACTTCTCCTCGTGGAAAGTCCACGATGCCGTTGGTGTACTGCACGATGGCGCCCGGCGACGGGCAGGCCTTCAGGCAGCCCGGCTCGGCACAGTGCATGCAGCCGTCCTTGCGGATCAGCCACTCCAGGTTGCCGGTGGCCTCGTTCTCGTACTCGGTGAACCGCATCACCGTCCAGGTGTTGCCGTTCAGGTCGGTGGGGTTGTTGTACGTGCCGTTGGTGGTGCTGACCACCTCCGGCCGAACAGTGTTTCCACGATGTCGGGCCGGAGATCGTTCCACTCCATGCAGGCCGACTGACACGCCTTGCACCCGATGCACTTGGAGACATCGATGAGCTTGGCGATCTCGCCGGAGCGCGGTTCACGCACCTGGGGTGGCGTGGTGGTGGTGGCCGACAGGGCGTTTGATGTCGAGCGATTGCATCGACATGTGTTGCAGCTCCTCAGATCTTCTCGACCTTCACGAGGAGGCTTGAACTCAGGCGTGAAAGCTGTTGCCATCGCCCACGAAACGGCGTCAGCGTGTTGGCCAGGAAGCCCGGCCGCGTCATGCCCTTGAACCCCCAGTGAATGGGAATGCCCACGTGGTGGATCGTCTTGCCATCGATCTTGCAGCGGACGGATGCGCTTGGTGACCACCGCCACGGCCTTGATGAAGCCCGCGCTGGACGACACTTTCACGTGATCGCCCCGCCTTGATGCCCAGCTCCTGGGCCAGCGCCTCGCCGATCTCCACGAACTGTTCCGGCTGCAGCGCGGCGTTGATCAGCGCGTGCTTGGTCCAGTAGTGGAAGTGCTCGGTCAGCCGGTAGGTGGTACCCACGTGCGGGAACTCCTCGGGCTTGCCGAAGGTTTCCCAGATCGGCTTGAACACCCGCGCCGCCGGCGACGAGGCCGCCTTCGGATTGTTCGGGTACATCGGGGTTGCAGCCCAGCGGCGTGTCGAACGGCCTCGTAGTGCGTGGGGAACGGGTCCTTCGGCCATCAGCCCTGGCGCGAGAAGAAGCGCGCCACCCTTCCGGGTTCATGATGAACGGCCCTGCCCCGCTCTCGGGCGCCAGCGTCGGGCGCCATGTCGGGATGTCGGCGCCCGACCCACTTGCTGCCATCCCACTGCACCAGCATCGCGGTCCGGGTTGTAGGGCTTGCCCGTTCAGGTCGGTGGATGCCGTGTTGTACAGCACCCGCCGGTTGGCCGGCCAGGCCCATGCCCAGTTCAGCGTGTTGCCGATGCCGGTGGGGTCGGAGTTGTCGCGCCGGCCCATCTGGTTGCCGGCCTCGGTCCAGCAGCCTGCCCAGATCCAGCAGCCGCTGGCGGTGGAACCGTCGTCGCGCATTCGCCCGAAGCCCGCCAGCTGCTGGCCAGCCTTGCGGATGCACCTTGGTGGGGTCCTTCGGATCGGTCACGTCCTTCAGCGCCCGGCCGTTGTACTCCATGGCCAGTTCTTCAGGCGTGGGCTCTTCCGGACGTGCGTAACCGCTCCAGTCCAGGTCGCGGATCGGATCGGGGAACACGCCGCCTTCCTTGGCGTACAGCTCCTTGAGACGCAGGTGCAGCGCCGCCATGATGGCGATGTCCGGACGTGCCTCACCCGGCTGCTCGGCCGCCTTCCAGTGCCACTGCAGCACCCGCGCCGAGCTGACGATGGAACCGTCCTCCTCGGCGAAGCAGGTGGTGGGCAGCCGGAAGACCTCGGTCTTGATGCTGGCGGTGTCGACGTCGTTGAACTCGCCGAAGTTGCGCCAGAACTCGGAGGTCTCGGTGGCCAGCGGGTCCATGATGACCAGGAACTTCAGCTTGGACAGACCACTGCGCACCCGCCCGGTGTTGGACAGCGAGGCGATGGGGTTGAAGCCCTGCGCCAGGTAGCCGTTGACCGTGCCCTCGTTCATCATCTCGAAGATCTGCAGCATGTCGTACGCACTTGTCGAGCTTGGGCGGGTAGTCGAACAGCCAGTTGTTCTCCTTGGTCGCCTTGTCGCCGTACCACGACTTCATCAGGCTGACGTGGAACTTCGGATAGTGCTGCCAGTAGCTGACCTGACCCGGCCGCAGCGGCTTTTTGGTGCGCTTGGCGATGTATGGCGGTGTAGTCCTGCTCGGCCTCCATCGGCATGGTCAGATAGCCGGGCAGCGTGGCCGAGAGCAGGCCCAGGTCGGTCAGCCCCTGGATGTTGAGTGGCCCGCGCAGCTCGTTCCATGCCGCCGCCCGACACCCCGATGTTGCCCAGCAGCAGCTGCACCATGGCACCGGTACGCAGGATCTGCGCCCCGATGGAGTGCTGCGTCCAGCCCAGCGCGTACATGATGGTGGCCGCCCGGCCCGGCACGGCCGTCGAGGCCAGCGTCTCGGCCACGTGCAGGAACTTGTCCTTCGGCGTGCCGCACACACGTTCCACCGCCTCGGGCGTGTAGGACGCGTAGTGCTTCTTCATGAGCTGATAGACGCAACGCGGGTGCTGCAGCGTGGGATCGGTACGCACGTAGCCATCCGGCCCGAGCTCATAGTCCCAGGTCGAGCGGTCGTAAGTACGCGTCTCCTCGTTGTAGCCCGAGAAGATGCCGTCTTCGAGCGGAAAGTCGTCACGGACGATGAAGCTGAAATCGGTGTGAGTTGTGGACGTACTCGTGATGGATCTTTGTCGTTGCGTGAGCAGGTAGTTGATGATCCCGCCCAGGAAGACGATGTCGCTGCCCGACCGAATGGGGGCGTAATAGTCCGCCACCGACGCCGAACGATTGAAGCGCGGATCGACCACCGTGAAGTACGCATTGTTGTGCGCCTTCGCCTCGGTGACCCACTGAAACCGCACGGGTGCGCCTCGGCAGCATTGCCGCCCGCGATCAGCACTACATCGGCATTCTTGATGTCGACCCAGTGGTTCGTCATCGCACCACGGCCAAACGTCGGGGCAAGACCTGCCACCGTCGGACCGTGTCAGACACGCGCCTGGTTGTCGAACGCCAGAAGCCCCCAGCTGCGGGCCACCTTGTGGGTGATGTAACCGGCTTCGTTGCTGGCAGCCAGAAGCGGCCAGCATGCCGGTGGTCGTCCATCGGTTGACCAGCTTGCCATCGGGCGTCTTCTGCACGAAGTTGGCGTCGCGGTCTTCCTTCAGCAGCCGGGCGATGCGCTCGAGCGCGTCATCCCAGCTGATGCGTTCCCATTTGTCGGAACCGGGTGCGCGGTATTCGGGGTAGCGGAGCCGGTTGGGACTGTTGACGAAGTCCAGCAGGCCGGCCCCCTTCGGACAGAGTGTGCCGCGGTTGACCGGGTGGTCGGCATCACCTCGACGTGAATGACCGAGCGCTTCGCATTCTGGCGTTGTCGCCCGGCAGAATACATCAGAATGCCGCAACCCACCGAGCAGTACGTACGAGGTCTGACGGGCCACGCGTGGTCTCGGGCCAGCTGAACTGGCGTACTTCGCCAGCACCTGCGGGGCGAAAAGCCCATCAGCGCCATGCTGGACGAAGCCAGGGTGGCTCCCGTCACCTTGAAGAACATGCGAAGTCCTCTGCTCCATGGCACCACCTTCAGGTCTGGACTGAAGACCACCGCGCACCGACGAACGCGCGTCCTGACGCGACGATTCGTCGGGCAGCAGGGACTCGTCGGGGTAAAAAATCAAAACCCGCACCGAGTGCCGCCGGATCGTGGCGATCCGGACTGACAGCGCCAGTCGACACGGGCGGGAATAAAGATGAACACCGGCCCACCCGCAAGCTACGCGAGCGGAAATCGGCGATTCGCGGGAGGATTCTAATGTGTCCTCAAACCCAAAGCGTCAGGCGCATGAACCGGCCAACGGTCGACAGTATGTCTAAGCGCATTTGAAATCGTCGAACAGCCACCCGGATGCTGCGTAGTGAACGCGACTACATCGGGTTGAACTGATGTGAGGAAAATACCCTTGCTCGAAGCCTTTCCGATACAGCAATCGATATATGAAATAATGGCGATAGCAAAACAACGGACGACCGTTGGTCAGGGCGCAGGGTACCGATGCGGTCGTCCATGCTGACAGGGTCCTGCCCTTTCCCTCAGGCGACCACGGCTGCTGCTTCGCCCGGCTGGCGCGTGCGCACCCTCGCGATCTCGAACCTGCTCGCCGGCGGTCGGTGGTGCAGGTGATGACCGCCACGTCGGCCGGGCCACAGCCAGCACCATGCCGATGCCGCGGTTAACCGCGGTGCATCTCGGCCGTGTCGATGCCACCTGCTGCTGCAGCGGTCGAAGACGCGGACGCTGCCAGCGCGACGCTTCCATGGTACGTCACCTCGGGCGGCGCGGCATTCTCCACCAGTCCGCCGCCCGTGATGTGCCGCCAGGGGCCGTGGATAGGTTGCGCAGCATCACGCAGCAGCAACGCGCGGCTTCACGTAGATGCGGGTGTTCCATGACGTGCTCGGACGGCGGACGGCCTCCAGCGGCTGCTGCAGCGCCTGGGCGACCTCCTTGCGGGCCGCAACTGCCGCACCAGCGAATAGCCGTTGGTGCGGCCCGCTGGAGGCCAGGTAACCAGGTGGTCACCGAAGCCTGCGCGGCTGCCATCAATGATCTGGCTGCGCTCGACACGCCACAGCAAGCCAGCCACGTCATGCTCGCCGTCCGGATCATGCCCGGCATCGGCCGTCTCACCGCCCAGCAACGCGCAGCCGGACTGCTCGCAGCCCCGCGACGTGCCGCCCACCGGCCGCCTGTGCCGTCGGTGCCCTGGGCGAAATGGTAGGAGAAGAGCAGCTCCGGCCCCGCAGGATGTCGGTGACGCTCATGGCCTCAGGTCGACCGATGGTGTCGTGCGTCCAGCGCAAGGCCAGCTTCGGCTTGGTGCCGACGCCGTCGGTACCCGAGACCAACACAGGCTCGCGGTAGCCAGCCGGCACCTGGGCCGAAACCGCCAATGCGAGCAGGCCCGGACGGCGCGTGCGCGCCGCCAGCGATGCGCTCGACCGGCGCATCATACTGCATCGATATCGACCCCGGCGGTAGGAAGACCTGTTTTCTGCGTGTTCGCCATGATGCTTCTCGCTGCGTGCCCGGCCAGGCCAGCCAGGCCCGCCACGGGATGATGGGACCGGGTCGACGAAATGCCGCCCTGCTCCGGCAGCATATTCCCTAACGCGGCGCGGCAGGCATTGCTGCGGTAGCGGGCATGGCGGCCCTGTCGCCCTGCAGCGCGCTACTACATATCGCTCCTGCTTCTAGTACTACCACCTCAGTTTGCCCTGTTGTGGAGGACACGGTGGCATCATGCGGGTTCGCACCAGCCCATCTAGAGATCGGCGGGTACACCACCAGCAGCCCCGAACGGGCAAGCCTGAACCGCCCACCACCATGGATGCACAACTGACGCTGGTTTCGGCCTCTCCTCCCGCCGTGTTTCGACAACTTCGTGCCCGCGCCAGCCCGCAGTGCCTGGCCACGCGCCACCTCGTGAAACCTGAAGCACGGCGGACACCTGCCCATGCTTTTTCTACATCTGGGGCGGGAGGAAGCCAGGCAAGAGCCATCTGGCCGGCGCACTGACCGCCAGCGGTGCCCGAACCTGATGATGATGGACGACGTGGACGGTACAGCAAGGGCCAAACGCGCACAACTCTTTCATCGCTTCAATGCCCTGATCCGATGTTGGACACGCCCTGGTGGTCTTGGCAGCCAGCCCCCGCCCGGCTGGGCTGCTGCGGAGCTGGTGAGTCGCCTGAGCTGGGGCAGGTGTTCTCACTGCAGCCGCTGGATGACAACGCGCTGGCCGATGCCCTGGAGCAGAGCGCGCCCGCGAAGCGCGGCAGATGGGCGGGACTGAGCACTATCTGCTGCGCCACACGCGCCGTGACGCGGCCAGCCTGAAGACCATTCTGGACAGCCTGGACCACCGGCTGGCCTGGGCTCACGAAGCCGCTCACCCTGCCGCTGCTGAAGGACTATCTGCAGAGCCAGCGGGCCGAGGGAAGAAGGGAGAAAGCAGAGGCTGGCACGGTCGCCCATGAAGAGGGATGGTGAGCCAGGGCGACGGGCTCCTGGCTCACCAGCGGATGCAGCCAGCGCCCGGATCAGAGACGCCGCGATGTTGGCGACTGGCGTAAAGCGGTCGTCGTTTTCCGCCATCCACGACGAAATGGTTGGAGGAGCAGCCAGCAGCTGCCGGTGCCTCTCCGTCCGACGGCAACACGCCACCCAGGAAAATCAGCGGATCCAAAGTAGACACCAGCCAGCGGCTCGGCACCTTCACGATCAGGGGCGCCCGGCCGTGGACGGCGACATGTGGACGTGACCGTACTTCGCAAAAGCGTAGTCGCAGCCAGATACGCCACAGGCGTTCCATGCGCAACGAGTCCGTTCGGCTGGACCTCACCCTCGGCCGAGATGTCCGCCTTGCAGCGCTCGCGCATGATCAGATCCGTCCTGGCCAGGTGCCCTGCACACCGACCCCAGCAGCGCAGTGGCGCAGACAGCCAGACGGTGTTGCCGCAACACCTGCGGGATGCGGCACCGGACACGTGGCCGCGGTCTTGTGCGCCAGCGCCGCCAGGCTGCGGCGGAATATGGTGCTCTCTTCCCCGCTGGCCAGCCGTGGCGGACGACGATTCCCGCACGGGATTCAGGCGTTTCCGGCATTCTGAGCACCAGGGGCCGGGCCATTGGCATCCGGCATGGCAGGAAGTTGCTTATTGGCGCAGGGCTGAGGCTGCGGCTGCGGCTTTGGTTGCGTTGCGGCTTTGGGTCGCCTCCGCCTACGGTACTTCGCTGACAGGCCGTGGCGTGGGTGTGGCAGAACACCTGATCACCGTTGCCACCACGAATTCACGCAAAACCCCGTCTGCCGAAGCCCAGCAGTCGGCGCAGACGGTGAAAGAGCCCCCGCACGCCACAGGCGTGGCGTCAACGGAGAAACAACAGCCACCTTCGGCGCGACCCGATGCTCGGCGCGCAGGATTCCAGTTTTCATGGTGAAAGGATGGGAAGCGGGGAAGAGCCTCATCAGGTGCGAAGCCCCAGCAAGGCCTGCATTCAGCATCGGTGACAGAGGGCCCTGGGAGCCCCCTCACGACGGAATCAGCGGGAATGGCGCACCGGATCAGTCATCCCGCGACATCGCTGACTTCGTGCGCCGCTACCGCAAGTAATCACCCCATCTTCTGGATGAAGTCGGCATTCAGATCAATAAACCACTCTTCCACTGCGCTCGTTGATGCAGTTCCCGTTCTCGTCATGCCCTGTGAGGTCCACCATCGCGATCAAGCTTGCGCCCCAAACATCCATAGGGTCAAAGTAGAGGCCAGCCGACTCTGCCTCTTCATCTAACGAGGTTCGCGACCTTCCTGCCTCCGCGCTCAGCTTGATACGGAAGCACCATCTTTCCAACTGCAATCTTCAAGCTTGAGGTCGTACTGAACGACCTGAGCGCATACACGGCACAAGCGCAGGCATCCCATTGGCAGCAATATTGACCTGCGCGCGGCCCGTCAAGGTCCAATGCCGCGTAGCTGCCTGCAACGCAGGAAAGAACGGGCGACACGGTAGCTGACTCCAGTCGTCAGTCGCAATATCAGATATCGGACGGGCGGCATGGATACTTCGGGCAAACTCCGTCCAGTTCCCTTGCCGCTCCACGCGGCCGCCTGGGCTCCACTGTTCGACAGCCCATTCCCAGGAGGCCCACTTTAACTGGCCATGCTTAGACACGCCCAGGTCAGACCGCACCTGCCGTGCCCTGCCCTTGCTGAGCGCCATGGTCTACCGCCCCCACCGCGCCTGTTGGAACCGCGCGCACAGCGCCCTGCCCTGCGGGGCGTGCCGCTGCTGGTTGCGCTGGTGGTTGCCGCAGAATGGTGACCTTGCTGGCGACCGCCGTGGCTTACCGGATGCCGAGCAAAGCGCTTCCAGGCGAGGTGGAGAAATCGCCACCCGCCACACCTGGGCAATCAGGGCAAACAGGGAGGAAGCGGGGCCTGGCGATGGCGCTGAACTGGGTGAAGAAGGCGGAAGCGGTCGATTTCGCGGCAGCTCCAGGTCGATCGGGATGGAAGGATGATCGGAAATGGCGGCTGGCCGTCAGCATCGCGCAATTGGCGCGATATGGAAGCCTATCGACGGACTGACAAGACGGCGGTGAAGGAATGCGGGGGAGGACGGGCCCGGCTGGCGAGCTAAAGCCGAGATGACCTGTGCGCTGCCTCCAGGCGGGACGTCGGTCAGCGCACCGGACGAAGCGGTGCGCTGACATAACATGTGCCGCCGCACACAGCAGCAGCACGACATCTGGCCGTGCTGGCGCCATGTCAGCCTCGGCCTGTGGGTGCAGGCCTCTTTGGACGACCTCGTTGGCTTCTTGGAAGCCAGCACTGCGCGCCGTTCAGCATGATGGTGTCAGCGGTATGTCGCGAGGCCAAGTTCCGGTCATGGACTCGGCATGTTGCAGAACAATTGGGTCGACATATGCCGCAGCCGGTCGAAGACAGCCATCTGATGGCGTGAGCGCGCTGGTGGCTTCATCCAGCAGCCGAGAGGCACGGCAGGCGCTGGTGTTGCTGGCTGCTGCGGCGCCAGACAGCATGTTTCATGCTGCGGCTGTGCGGTGACGTCTGATTTCATCCAGCACCAATGGCACTCATCCGCGTCAACGCACTTAAGCTCGGTCCTGTTGACGCGCGCGGTCTGTAGTGACGCCCGGTGTCGGCGCACGTGACACTGCGCGGCATGTAGCCCGATCTCGCGGCTGGGGCGACCCCTTCCCCAAGTAGGATGCGTTGCAGGGATACTGAGGTGGCGATGGTGACCAGGGTGGACTTGCCGATTGCCGTTGGGGCCGATGGGCCAAACAATCTGGCCCGGCTCCGGCTGGCAGGTGTCGCTTCAGGATGGTGGCGCACTGACTGGATTTCCGGTTCCCGAGCTCATGTCAGTTCCTGCCAGCCGTTTGCCCGCCCGGGCGATGATGGCGAACAGCGCAGGCACGCGCCGGCACGGCGGTAGTGTCTACCGCCGGGATGACAGCCGCGGCGAAATGAACTTGCCGAACACCGACGCGCCCACAGGATGACGGCGCCGATGACGGCTGGCAGCGGCGAATAGCGGTGGTCTTCACCGACCATGCTGCGGAGCGCGTGCGGGGCGATAAGCCCACGAAGCCGATAGTGCCTGAAGGAGACCGCAGCGGCGGTGAGCAGCGCCACCGGAAGAAGGTGCGCTGCCGGATGCAGTCGACTGACGGCTGAGCTGCGCATTGGCATCCCCCAGACGCAAGGGTGGTGGCGCCGAACCATTCATGATGAAGGGCAGGCACGGCAGCAGGACAACGGCATGGGCGGCGCGCTGGTCAGGTGGACCGGCGGGCTGCCAGACAGCCAGGAAGGTCTGCGGCACTTCAGGCGATGAACACCTTAACGGCCACCGCTGAGAAAACAGCACGGTGACACACTTGCTGGGATCTCGGGCGAGGCGCGCACGCAGCCGGGCGACAATGTGGGCGGCCCGCAAATACCATCGTCATGAGAAGGCGCAGTGGGCGGCGGTATGGCCGGGCAGCGACAGGCTGCCGCCGGAGCATGATAGCCAGCGCGGCGCCGGCCGCAACGGCTGAAAACCAGGGTGAACGGACTGGCCAGCGGGTTGCCAGGATGGTCTGCATCTGCGTTCCCGCCAGGCCAGACAGGCCCTACCAGCGCCCCATCAGGGTCTGCGGCGCTGCGCATGCCTAGGATGGTGGCCACATCGACTCCTCACCGGACGGACCGGCCATCCGGGCCACGCCGAACATCACGGCAAAGGGCATGCCGGAAGGGCCGGTAGTGAGATCCAGCGCTTGGTACCACCAGCACCGCGCAAAGTTGTGGGACAATGAGCGCTGAGCCGCCGGGCGAGACGCGCCCGTCGAGTCGTCGTGCCGGGTGGAGCAGGCTGACGGTTCTGATGGGAGAATTCCGGATGCAGCAGGAGGGCATCCGCACACGCGGCGGTTGAGGTCACGGGTATGACCTTTCCCCACACCGGGCATCGGGCGGCCTGCCAGCCGTCGCCCGCTGCGAGCCGATCGCCGTTTCACCTGGACACTTCTGCCGCCCAGGGCGGAGAGGCTCGAAAGGTTTACTTCAGAGCGCCAGCCACCGGGGTGTACGGCAGCATGAACACGCCGTCAGCCTTCACGGGCATGCCATTTGTCATGCAGAAGTCCTGGGTTCTGCTGCGGATTCATCCGCAAGGCTTTCCGGATAGAGAGCTGTGGCGATGTACTGGGCGTACGTAATCGGACGGGTGGGCGCCCCCGCTGGTATTGCGTGCGTTGCCGATTCACTTGCCGGCAGGTTGCTCCAGCCCGGCGCTTTCAGGTAGGCGGCGATGCGCTCCTGCGTCACGGCTCCTTCGCGTCGAAGCTCATTTCCGTTTCCGCCCGCGGCATGTTCTTCACAGCCGTCGGAGCCGGCCAGAAGAGTCAGGTCGGCTTCTGCGACAGCACGTACTCGCCGGCGGCCCCCAGTTGCCGACCTGGCCGTCGGCGATGTTGTGGCGCCCAGGCTGGGTGCGACCAGCGCCCCCACATGCTGTTGCCGTAGAGCGTTGCCCACTTCGGACGGCCTCGCTACGGCCAGCTCGACGTAGACCTTTTCTCTTCGTGGGACCGGCTTTCGCGATGCGGGCGCCGATGTCCTCGAGAAGGCCTTTGCGGTGAGTTGTCGCCGGCTCCTGGGCGCGTTTTCCACGCCCATGATCTTGCCGAGCGCCAGCGCGTGCCACGTCAAAGCTCGGGCACGGTCTGCGCGTTGTAGTCGAGCACCAGCACCGGGAATGACCGGCGGCTCGATCTGCTTGACGCTCTCGCCCAGCGCGCCTCGTAGCCGAAAGGCGGCCAGGATCCATGCAGGTCCGGCTTGGTGGCGATGAGCTCTCGATGGAGAAGGTGTTGTCGTCGGTCGAGCCCACGTCCGGCAGTTTTGCAGCTGCGGCAGCGCGCCTTTTCGCCAGGCGGCGAAACTGCTTTCAGACGCCAGTCTTTCAGGTGGTCAGCGACAGGGCCCACCACGCTGTCCAGCGAACCGGGCACCAAATGCGACGGGCCAGATAATCTTTCAATAAAAGCCCAGCACCACGCGCCATGGGTACGTCGGGAACCGTGACCTTGCGACCCACCACATCGGTGGCGGTGATTTCTGCCTGCGGCAAAGCCAGGGCAGCAGACTCAGCGCCACGGCAGCAGCGAATTTCTTCATGGGGGCCTCTTGTGTTTGAAATGATTTGACCGGGCATGGCGCGCTGCGGCAATGCGGCACCAGCAGCAGCACCTCCACGCAGCGCCTGCCAGTATCAGAGGTGCCGGTACCCTGCACGCTGAATGCGGTGAACGGATCCCGGCACCGGATGGGTACAGCAACTGTCAGATGGACGGATTATTACTGCTCGCTCCATGCGCCGGAATATATGGCCCCTGATCGCGTAAGGTATACGGCTTTGGCCAAAAGAGACGGTGGTTCTTATTGAGCGGAACGCCGTGAATTGACGACGATCAGGTAAAAACCCTCTGCAGTCCTTTCAGGATAAGCAGAGGGTTGGGAATATCGTGGACCTGGAGCGCGCCAAGCTCATTCGTTATGCCGCCCTCGAGCCTGCCGCGGGGGCGGGGGCGCTTAGGAGCAACAGAAAGGGCGACAAAGGCAGCAGGACGGCGGAACAGCGGAACAGCGGAACAGCGGAACAACGGGACGCTGGGCTGGACAGCTGGACGGCTGGACGGCTGGACGGCTGGACAACTGGACAGCTGGACGACTGGACGACTGGACGGTTGGACGGTTGGGCGGCGGGCAGCAACGTCGTCGGGCGCTGCGTGGCGGGCGCGCGGGAGCAGCATGCCCTGTCCTGACCAAGTCGATGAGGGTATCAGGCCCTCGCCGGTCTTCAGGTTGGGTAGACATGCCCGGGGCGCGGGACGCATGCGCTGCGTGTCGCTCCATCACGTCGAGACTTGCGCCCACGTAAGGGCCAGATCGATCTTGTTGATGACAGAGGTCAGACGGGTGATGCCGGGCCACCCTTGCCAGGACCGCCTTCAGCCCATCGATCACATAGACGGTGGTCAGCCAGCTCGGGGCTGAAGGTGGCACCAGGGAGTTGTCGCCACCGCTGCGACGAACACCACGTCGAGGTTGCCGAAGCGCCGGGCCAGGTCCTCAGGCGAGCAATGACCAACTGA